>ERZ836877.18-NODE-18-length-211656-cov-28.860284_pt1 | contig 211656 bp, 184 predicted proteins | sample MGYA00519469_ERZ836877 | MGnify/ENA primary metagenome ERZ836877 (study PRJEB31850, sample SAMEA3708809) | human gut metagenome | biome: human gut; feature: human-associated habitat; material: faeces | place: China | collected 2014 ... | reverse complement strand
AGATGATTTGTTAAGGGTTAGATATAAGATCTTTGTATGAAGTTCTGAAGGTACAGAAAGAAAAGACCGATGAGGTCTTTTTTTTGTATTATAACATGAGACAGAGGAACACTTCTTGTGACAAAAGAAGCGTCCCCGAGGGAGAGGTATGGAACAGCAGCATCAGATACATACAATTTCACCAGTGTATAATGAACATTCTCGTATTTTGATATTGGGGAGCTTTCCTTCAGTCAAATCGAGAGAGGCAGGATTCTTTTATGGACATCCGCAGAATCGTTTTTGGAAAGTGCTTGCAAATGTATTTCAGGCAGAGGTACCTGGTACGATAGAGGAGAAGAAAGCATTTTTATTGGAACATAGAATTGCTGTGTGGGATGTGATCGGACAATGTGAGATTACTGGTTCTTCCGATAGCTCAATTCGGAATGTCGTTCCGAATCCGATTTCAAAAATCTTAGAAACCACAAAGATAGAACAGATCTTTGTGAACGGGAAAAAGGCAGAGCAGTTATATCAGCGATATATTTATCCGCAGACAAAAAGAAATGCCATCTGTCTGCCTTCTACCAGTCCGGCAAATGCAAGCTGGAACCTCGAGAAGCTGACAGAGGCATGGAAGATTGTTTTAGGTTGAGGTAAAGGTTTTGATCATAATTTTAATCAATAGGAATGCCGCGTCAGAGATGGAATCACTTGTCTCGCGTGGCAATTTCTTTTTTGTCTGAATGATTGTACGGATATCTTTTAATTTCAATGTAAGAAAATCGTCGACGGTCTCAATACCGGCTGCGTCCAAAATCTGAAAAACAGCTTCTACGATTTCTTTGCGCTTTTCTCTTGGGATTAACGCAATCCATTCCCGGATTGCCTGATTTGCAAGCAGGCTTTGATTGGCAGGTGTAACAGCGTGTACAAAATGATTTCCAAGCACTTCCCATGACATGGCGTCATGCTGTTTTAATCCCTTATTTTCACTCTTAATAACAACATAATCTTCCTGATGTTCAAATAACCGCCCAACCACAGAGGATTCTGGGACAATCGTTGTAATAAGGGGCAATAGATTCTGGTATGCTGCACTTGCCACAACGTCTTTCGAAAATCCTGGTCCATCGTTGTTGTAGATAGCGATAATCTGATCACGCAGAGATTTTTCGCAATACATTCCAGCATAGATAGCGAAGTTTCCACCTTTGGAATGTCCTCCCAGACGAAGCGGAGTGTCCAGATTCCCAAGGGCATTTAAATAAGCCAGTGATTTTTCCTGTCCCGGTGTCTGCTTTAGATAAAGCATATTAAAATCCTCATGCCAGCCGACAAGCGTTGCATCTGTTCCTGAAAATGCAATATAGGTGCTGTTGTCTGGTAATTTGATCGTGATAGCAGAAAATTGTGACTGCTCCTGTTCATTGATATCATTTACATAGCGGGATAATTGTACATTTTTAAAACGTACACTTTTCGCCATTTCTTTAAATACCAGAATCGCGTTTTTGGTCATGGAGACATGATCGAGTAATTCCTGTTCGTTATTCTGCTTGAAAAACAGTTTGGCTGCGTCGAGCAGAGAGATCGTCGGTTCTTCGTCCCCGGGAACAATATTATTCAGTTCTACATAGACTAACTGCGAAAGAATCAGGTTGTCAATTTCATTAAAGGAATCCTGTGCAAAAGTCAGGTCTCCACGCCATTTCATATAATCAATGATATTACTCATGAAATACCCCCTTTAATGGTTTCTTTCATAAAATAAATTAGAGATATTGTACCATATATGGACGGAAATTATAGAGATAAATAAAAATTTAATAGAAAATTCATTAATTTCTTGCGTGGGAGTTTTTTTGTACACATAAAAGGGTAAGATGAGTACAACAAAGCGGGATCGATGAGATTTGACTGAAAGAAAGGACGCGTATGAAAATGAGACAATATGTAAACAGTAATAAAATTATAGAGGGTATCTATGTGTGTAGTGCGGTGATTGGCGGAATAATCGTTACGTCCATGCCGTTATTGGGAGCGATGTTGTTAGTCATCGCATTTTTAGCAGGACGTCTTGTGAAACTGGTTACGATTAGACAGATTCAAATTCGGGCAGAATTAAGGACAGAAGGTTGGAATAGCAATTGATTTTTTGAGTGAAATTGGCTATGATAACAACAGGAATGTCCTAAGGAGACAGAAATAAGTGCATACAAGGAGAGGATGAAAGTATGGGAAATTATGTAATTAGCTGTTGTTCAACAGCAGATCTTTCAAAAGATCATTTTGATGCGATAGATGTAAAATATATATGTTTCCATTTTGAATTGGATGGAAAGCAGTACGAGGATAATCTGGGGGTCAGCATTCCGTTTGACGAGTTTTATTCCCGTATGGCAAATGGCGCAGATACAAAGACTTCTCAGGTAAATGCAGAGGAGTTCGAAGAATATTTCCGGTCATTCTTAGAGCAGGGACTGGATATCCTGCATGTGAGTCTGTCATCTGGAATCAGTGGTGTTATCAATTCGGCAAATATTGCGAAGGAGACGCTACAGGAGGAGTTCCCGGATCGTAAGATCTATGTTGTTGATTCCCTGGCGGCATCTTCGGGATACGGTTTGTTGATGGATAAGTTGTCGGAGCTTCGGGCACAGGGGAAGACGATTGATGAGGTTCGCGATTTTGTAGAGGAACATAAGCTGAATCTGAATCATTGGTTTTTCACTTCTGATCTGACATTCTTCATTAAGGGCGGCAGAGTAACAAAGACGGCTGGATTTATTGGTTCGGTGTTGAATATCTGCCCACTTTTGAATGTGGACTATGAGGGAAAACTGATTCCACGGTATAAGATCCGTACAAAGAAAAAGGTAATTCAGGCAATCGTAGACCGGATGGAGGAATGTGCCGAGGATGGATTGGATTATTCCGGCAAATGTTATATTTCCCAGTCTGCCTGCTATGACGATGCACGGGCAGTTGCGGATCTGATCGAAGCGAAGTTCCCGAAGTTAAATGGAAAGGTAGAGATCAATCACATTGGTACAACAATCGGCAGTCATACAGGACCGGGTACGGTAGCGTTATTCTTCTGGGGTAAGAAGCGTGTGGACTGATGCAACTGTCGGTGGCGCATATGGGAAATGAGGAAACGTGATATGTATAAGATAGAGAGCCATATGCCAGGGAGATTATATGGAAGAACAGATATACAAGATAATTCGAATTGATGAGGACGATTTTGGCTGCGAGGGTAGACCGGAAGGACAGGAACCGATGGTGCGTGTCGTATTGGAGACAGATACCGGAGAGACAATGATCGTGATGATGGAAGATGCCTTGATGTATACACGTAAGCTGGATGTCGGTGGACTGGCAATCGTAGGTGCAGATGGTTTGTTGTATGCACCGGGGGCGGTTATGTCGATGGAAGAAGTGCTTGAAGTGCCGGTTGATTTTGAAAAGCAGGCGGCATGGATGGAGAATTACTGGGATGCGGTGGATGAATTAGAGGATATGGAGTAGTACAAGCGATGGCAAAATCGGAAAATCAAAAATTAAAATTGTTATACATTCGGAAATTTCTGTTAGAACAGACAGATAAAGACCATCGCGTGACTACAGCACAGATTATTGATGAATTGACGAAACACGAGATCAAGGCAGAACGGAAGAGTATTTACGATGATATTGAATGTCTCCGATCGTTTGGAATGGATATCAAACGGGTGCAGAAGGATCGTACATACAGTTATTATGTTGCCAACCGTCCGTTTGAACTGCCAGAATTAAAGCTTCTGGTGGATTCTGTGCAGTCAGCGAAATTCATCACAAAGAAAAAGACGAATGAACTGATAAAAAAGATTGAAAAGCTTGCGGGAAAGTTCGAGGCATCACAGCTGCAGCGACAGGTTTTTGTCGCAGGACGTGTAAAAACGATGAATGACAGTATCTATCGAAATGTAGATCAGCTGCATGCTGCAATCTCAGAAAATTCACAGATCCAGTTCCATTATTTTCAGTGGAATGTGAAGAAGGAGGCGGAGCTTCGTAAGGGTGGTGCATTTTATAAGGTAAGCCCTTGGGCGCTTACTTGCAGTGATGGGAACTATTATCTGGTTGCGTATGACGAGCAGGAGGAGAAAATCAAGCATTTCCGGGTGGATAAGATGCTGGATATTCAGATGACAGAAGAAAAGCGACTTGGCAGGGAAGTCTTTAATGAGTTTGACACGGCTGTCTATGATAAGAAGATGTTTGGCATGTTTGGGGGAACGGAAGAGCGTGTCAAGCTGCTATGTGATAATGAATTGGCAAACGTGATTCTGGACCGGTTTGGCAGGGATGTAAATATGATTCCGAAGGGCGAAAAGCAGTTCACAGTAAATGTGGATGTTGCAGTCAGCCGACAGTTTGTATTCTGGGTAATGGGGCTAGGTGATGGAGCCAAAATTGTAGCCCCGGAGTCAGTCGTCTCACTTGTGCAGGCAGAAATTGAGCGGTTGCAATTACAATATAAGAAAGAATGAACCAAGGGTTTGAACGAAGGAAGGTAGGAGCGCATCGTAAATGGTGTGCTCTTTCTGTTTACTGTGAAAAACTGACAAATTTATGATCTGTATATTGTAAATTTGACGAAAATGTGGTTTTATAGGATGTAGGAGAATTAGAGACTATTATAAATAAGAAGGGAAATTTTATTATGCCAGTTTTTGATTTTTCAAGCTCGTCAAGCTCATCGAAGGAGCAGGCGAAGCCTGTCTGTACATATACATCATTTCTTTCCGATGCAAAAGAGAAAACACCGGAAGAACCAATCTTAGTGTTAGATAATACGAAACGGCAGTGGTCACATCATGCGTCCGGTATGTTTGCAAATCAGAGTAAGCGGACGGCGTTTGAGTTTAACGATACGGATGGAACATGGTCGGCAGATATTCTGCGCGTGGATGCGCGGTTTATCAGTCTGATCAAATGGCTCGGCGATAACCGGATTCCAATCCGTCTGTCTGGACAGAACATGGAGGATGGCTATGCCGTCTATAAGATCCGGGAGACTGCATATGGCGGTGCGACAAAGTTGTCCGCAGAGGATGGTTTCCTGCAGTTCATGATCGAGCGCCTGCTTGCAAGTAGTGCGGCAGAGGAAGTCGAGGAGGACGAGGACGCGGACGAAGTCGGCGATGAGATGAAGCTCACAAGTCTGCAGAGCATTTCTGATTTCATGATGTGTGCAGGTAAGACGATGCCGGACAATATCCGTCTGTGGGCACGGCGGAATCTTGCAGTTGCTCGTTCGAGTGAGGTGTCACAGGAGGAACGCAGACATGCACAGCGTGCACTTTCCATCATGTTGAACGTACAGTGGAAGAGCAATTACTTCGAGGCAATCGATCCGGTATGGGCGAGAAAAATCTTAGATGAAGAGCTGTATGGACTAGAACGTGTAAAACAGAGAATCATGGAGACGATCATCCAGATCAACCGGACACATACATTACCGGCGTATGGACTGCTTCTGGTAGGACCAGCCGGAACCGGAAAGTCTCAGATCGCATATGCGGTGGCAAGAATTTTGAAACTGCCTTGGACAACGCTCGATATGAGCTCGATCAAAGATCCGGAGCAGCTTACTGGAAGTTCCAGAATCTATGCGAATGCCAAGCCGGGAATTATCATGGAAGCGTTCTCGAATGCAGGTGAATCGAATCTGGTATTTATCATCAACGAGCTGGATAAGGCGGCATCCGGCAAGGGAAACGGAAATCCGGCGGATGTGCTGCTGACACTTCTGGATAACCTTGGATTTACAGATAATTATATGGAATGTATGGTGCCAACGACAGGAGTTTACCCGATTGCAACGGCAAACAACAAGGAAGATATCAGTGCACCGATCATGTCGAGATTCGCGGTGATTGATATTCCGGATTATACATTTGAAGAAAAGAAGATTATATTCACGAAGTTCGCAATGCCGAAGGTACTGAAGCGCATCGGGCTTCGTGAAGAGGAGTGTGTTGTGACAGATGCGGGCTTAGATGCGGTGATCCATCAGTTTGAGAATACGACGGGAATTCGTGATATCGAGCAGGCGGCGGAACATCTGGCAGCAAATGCCTTGTATCAGATCGAGGTAGAGCATGCAGGGCATGTGGTATTTGATGCTGCACAGGTAGAGACGTTGTTTGCATAATGGGATAGAGGAAAACAGGGAGTTTAATAAAAAATGTGTGAAAAGTTGGAGTTCAATGAGAAGTACAAAGCATTTACAGAAGTCTTGCACCGGGAGGTTCAGACCTTCGAACAGTGTGAGGAAGATGTGGTGCAGGCACTTGCGATTGTTGCAGACGATCTGAAGCTTGGCAAAGTGAAATATGAGCTGGATGCTCCGGTATCTAAGATCCGTCCGCACGGGGAGCATCGGGTTGGAAAATTATTTGATAATCAGAAGGGGGCATATGGAAAAGCAAAGCATCAGGTATTTGTACTGCCGGATGGCGGAACAATGACGTTTTCCGTTTATCCGTGTGAGGATGTGGACTACTCAAAGGAAGAACAGGATACGCAGCAGATTTTGCTGAAGGAGATATATATTCAGTTTAGCCGTGTTATGATGCAGGGATTACTGCGCGGCGTATTGCTGACGGATATGGCAACCGGTGTTGCAAATCCGGAGGCGTTTATGCAGTTTATTGGCAAACAGTTAGCGACCGGACAGATTCATACATACACGGTATTTTTCTTCAATGTGCATAATTTCAAATATGTGAATAAGATTTTCCCTTATGAAGAGGGGGACGTTATATTACGCAATTACGCCGGAATGGTAGATAAGATGTTGCTGGATGATGAGATTGTCGCGCGTCTGGGTGGCGATAATTTTGTCGCGTTGGTGAAGAATGAGCGGAGTGAAATTATTTTATCGAAGCTCCAGAATCTCCGGCTGTATCATCGGACCGAAATCAAGGAAAAAGAGTTTGTATTCGGGGCGACGATCGGTGTCGGTAAGCTGGAAGATATCCGGGCACCGCGTGATGTTATGGCACGCGCAAGTATTGCATATCAGGCTGCCAGACAGAAGGGTAGCGGAACGGTTGCATTTTATTCGACAGAGATCCAGAATAAAATAATGGAGGCACAGGGAATCATTGCAAGCTTTCTTCCTGCGCTCGAGGCACATGAATTTGTGGTCTATTATCAGCCGAAGGTCGATGTCAATACGAACAAAATCTGTGGTGCAGAAGCGTTGGTACGTTGGATGCATGAGGGCAGACTGATTCCACCGGTGCAGTTTATTCCACAGCTTGAGCGGGAAGGAAGCGTGTGCAGGCTTGATTATTATGTATTGGAAGAAACATGTCGGTTTATCCGCAAGCGGCTGGATGAAGGAAAAAAAGTTCCGTGTATCTCTGTGAATTTCTCCAGAAGACATCTGGAGGAAGATTATCTGGTGAAAAAGATTGTCAATGTGATTGACAAGTACGGTATCGATCATGGTTATATCGAGATTGAGCTGACAGAGAGTGAGGATTTTCAGAACTACGAGATTATGTCGGAGATTGTCGATGGACTTCGCAGCGAAGGTATCGCAACTTCGATTGATGATTTTGGAACCGGTTATTCATCCTTGAACATGATCAAGAAGGTAGATCTGAATGTGATTAAGATTGATAAGTCATTTATTCCAATGGAGACAGAATATCCGGGCAAGGAGACGGACATGGTAATGTTTGTCAGTATCGTTGATCTGGTGCGCAAGCTCGGGAAGAAGACGATTGCAGAAGGGGTAGAGACGAAGGAACAGTTACGGTATTTAAGACAGGTTGGCTGTGATATTGTGCAAGGATATGTATTTGATAAGCCGATGCCGGAAAGCGAATTTGAAGTACGGCTGGAACAGGGATATAAGGATGAGGAGTAACGATGGGTAGTGAAGAAAAACGATATGCATTATTGATTGATTCGGATAATGTATCTGCCAAATATATAGATACAATTTTTGATGAATTGGCGGACCGTGGTATGGTAACGGTGCGAAGAATCTATGGGGACTGGGCGCGAAGTGTCAATGGATGGAATCGAGCAACTTTGCTTCGAAATTCCATCGTTCCGATCCAGCAGTTCGCCTATACCCAGGGTAAGAATGCGACGGATTCGGCGATGATCATTGATGCGATGGATCTGCTCTATACTGGAAATCTGGATGGATTTTGCCTGGTGTCGAGTGACAGTGATTTTACCCGGCTGGCAGAGCGTCTGCGAGAGGCTGGTAAGGAAGTAGTCGGCATGGGTGAGAACAAGACGCCGGAAGCATTTGTCAAGGCGTGTACGAGCTTCAAAATGCTGGATGCGCTCATTCGCGAAGATATCTCACAGGTCACGGATGAGAAAAATGTTGCGAAAGTATCAACCGAGAAAAATGAAAACAGCTCGAATATTACAAGCATTAAGTCTATTCAGAAGGTAATCTATGATATCATTGATGGCAATGCTGATAATAATAAACTGACGCATGTCGGCGAGATTGGAAGCAAATTACAGGCGCGTTTCTCTGATTTCGATGTGCGGAATTATGGGTACTCGAAGCTTACAACATTTATAAATGAGGCATTTGGTAATTTCGAGGTCATTTCCCAGAATCGTCAGAATTATGTGAAGATTATCGATGATGTTGTACCGAAGAGGGAAATTGAGGAGCAGATTATTCAGATTCTGAAGAAGAATCCACAGAAGAACAGCAATATGGGACTCTTAAACAGTACGTTAAAAAATGAGAACCGGAATTTCAGTATCAAGAAATATGGATACAGCAAATTTTCCAGCTTCCTGAAGAGCTTTGGCTGTTTTAAGATTGATGGAGATAAGGTGTCGCTACAGTAGGCGGGTATATATGCTATATATGAGAGCAGAAGTGAACGATACGGATGAAAGCGAAAAATAAGCATAAGGAGACGACATATGGGCAAATCCGGAATGAACGAAATCGAAGAAGATACAGCAAAAGAGACTGGGATGCAAGAACAGGGCAGGAAGAACAAACACAAAAGGAATGAAGATAAAGGACAGAAGCTTTCTGCCCGCGATGTAACAAAGCTTCTGAAGTGGGTGATCATCTTAGCGGTCGTAGTTATTCTGGTTGTGGTTGGCTATAAGCTTGCAAAGCAGCTTGGATGGTTCGGGTTGAAACCGAAGGTAGAGACGACGATCCTTACAAGCAGCCAGCTAGAACAGGTGTTGCAGATAGATGATTTATCAGTCTGTGAGATTACCTACAACGGTGTGGCAGAGGTGCCGCAGAAGAATCATCCGACGAAGATTGCCTACTATGTCTCTTATGAGGCTGAAGTGAAGGCAAGTATCAACATGGCAGATATTGATGTTCAGATCGATGACAATGTCGGAGAAGGGCAGGCGAAGAAAATCATTGTGACGCTGCCGCAGTTGCAGGTCAAGCAGATCGATGTCGATATGGCTTCGCTTGACTATATGTTTGTCAAGAAGAGTGCGAACACGGCAGATGTATCCGAGGAAGCGTATGCGGCATGTATCGCGGATGCAGGTTCTGAATGCCGGGGAAATGAAGTGTTCTTACAGATGGCGAAAGAAAATTGTGAGAATACAGTCAAGGCACTGCTCATGCCGATCATAGAGAATCAGGATGAGTCGTATGAACTGGTGATTCAGTAGGGGACGAAGGAGGAGAAACAAATGAAGAAATTAAAAAAATTCGTGGTCCTTTGTCTTGCAGTTATTATGCTGTTCACTGCGTGTGGAAAAAAAGGTGAAGAAGTAACGAAAGAATTGAGCATTACGCAGATGCAGACAATCTGTGAGCTGGCAACACTCAAATGTTATTATCATAATGTGGCAAAGCTGACGAAGGAAAAGGAAGTTCTGTGGTGGGATACATCGGCAGAGCTTTGGATCGAGTATTCCGGCATCGTAAAGCTCGGTGTGGACATTGCGAATCTGGATATGCAGGTAGATGGCGATCAGGTAACGATCACGATGCCAAAGGCAGAGGTGCTTAGCTGTCAGGTGGATCAGACGTCGTTAAATGAAGACTCCTATTACACAACCCGTGAAGGACTTGGCGCAGAGAAGATCAATGCGGACGATCAGACGGAAGCAATCAAGACTGCACAGGAAAATATGCTGGAGAATGTCCAGTCGGATGAATCCCTGTTGCAGCAGGCGCAGCAGCGGGCACAGGAGCTGTTAGAGCAGTATGTGAAGAACGTCGGTGATGCGATGGGCAAAACGTATGAAGTGAGTTTTGTGATTGCGGACGAAGCCGGAACTAATACAGTAAGTACAGATGAAAGTGATAATTGATAGGAATGAAAAAGAGCCGTTGCGATTGCAACGGCTCAAGTTCTTTGAGGGGAGGGAGTTTCGATTTATGTTAATCCTCGTCCTCGACATCTCTACGCAGATAAATCAGTTTTCGGAATGCTGGTACGATCTGTGCAGCAACGACTGCTTTCACAAGATCAAGTGTAATAAAAGGAAGAAAACCGGCTACAAAAGCAGCCTTGATACTGCAACCTGATGCGATCATAATCCAGAGAGAACCGACTGCATCAACGAGAACAGCGGATAACATAGCGACAATAGTATAACGGATACGATTGTACTTCTTTCCGCGAAAGATCGGAATCAAAATGGCGATGAAGATAAAGGCGAAGGAAAAACCGCCATATGTGCCAAATAAATATCCCGGACCTGCCTGTCCACCAACGAATACCGGAACACCGACCAGTCCGAGTAACATCCAGATCAGTCCGATGAAGAAGGATTCTGCAAGTGGAAATACAAGTGCAATCAGGGTGATTACAAAATTCAAAAGAGTGATGTGTGTTCCGTTTGGCAGAGGGATGCTGATATAAGCGGATACACACAGGATGGCTGCGAAAAGTGCCATCATGACAATTGAGTAGGTTGAAAATTTGCTTTTTGTTTTTGTGTCCATTTCTTTTTCTCCATAGTTTCTGTTATAATAGCCATGCTATTGTTGAATTCATAGCAGGTACATGATGTAGAATAGCAGATGAAAATAAGAATGTCAACCTAAAATGGATAGAAAAGTTGACATTGTAAACTTTGGGAAATATAATAGGAAACATTGAGTGAGAAAATGAAGAACAAATTTGAAAAAATATTTGAACAACTGGCTGATTTTCATATGCTTGATGGATACGATGGCTGGATGATCGGGGCGTGTGTGTATGCGCAGCGGGGAGCGGCAGGAGAACGCGTATCAGGCACAGAATTTGGCTGTGGGAATGATCTGACAGTAGTTCAAAATCAGAAAATCAAAATTCAAAATTCCTGCAAGTCCGAGATTGTGAAGAAAACTGCAAGCTTTGCGGTTATGCGGAATCAGATAGAAGAGGATGGAATCGTGTATCAGCTGGAGTTGCATGTGGTAAGGCCGGAGGTGCAGGGGGCAGTTACTAGCAAACAAGCAGGTATGGAAAAAAATATGGCCATGAATGTCGAGAAATCAAAGCTGGAAGAACAGTGGATGAATCTACACCATTCGGTCGGAACGGAAGAAAACGCGGACACAGGCGGGGAAAAAACGTTTTCATTTACGCATTCCGATATCCTTCGATTTGTGGATGCCGTAGGCGATACGAATTCGATTCACCGGACGGCGCATGCGGTTGTGCCGGGGCTTTTGATGGTGGAGAGGATGCTTGATATGTGGATGAAAAAACAGCCGGAAACGGAAACTGATGTAGAGTTGCAGGCGGGAATGAAGAACGAGACGCAGGCAGGAGTGCAGACGGAAACCGAAAACGAGATGCAGACAGACATGAAGAATAGCAGGGAATTTATTTGCAGATTCCGTTTTGAGAAACCGGTATATGTAGATGAGAAGCTGCAGGTCCAGGCAAGAACCGAACGAGGAAAACAGATTTATGAATGTAAACGAGAGGACAAGGAAATCGTATGGAACATGCGTATATTATAGACGGACGCCGCAGCTATATCGGTGTCGAAAATGGAATGTATAAACATCTGCCGGCCGAGGTACTTGCAGCGGAGGTGCTTTGTGCGCTTGTACCCGTAGATGTACGTCAGACTGTCGATGAGGTGATTGTCGGAAATGGAGTCGGAGCCAGTGGAAATGTTGGCAGACTGGCAACGCTTACAGCACATTTTCCGAAAGACGTTCCTGCATATACGGTGGATATGCAGTGCGGATCGGGATTGGAAGCACTGACGATTGCCGCGGCGAAGATAAAAAGCGGACAGGCAGATCTGATCGTGGCAGGCGGCGTGGATAGTTCGTCGACGGCACCGCGCCGGGCGTACAACCGAAATCATCCGGATTATGAACGCTATGGCGGTGAAGGATCCTTTTATTCGGTTGCAAAGTTCGCACCTGGAGAGCATGATCCGTATGCGATGATCCGTGGCGCAGAGCGCGTTGCAGTGGATATGCATATGACCAGACAGGAATTAAATAAATGGGTATTGCGTTCGCATGCTCTCGCTAAGCAGGCAAGAGAAGCCGGTGTGCTTGAACCATATCTGGTCGGCGTGCAGGGAGCTGCTGCGGATGCGGGTATCCGGGATCGCATGAGTGAACGGTTCTTAGATAAGCTGCCGCCGCTTCTGCCGGACGGCGCGATACTGACAGCCGGAAATACATGCTTGATGCATGACGGAGCGGCATTTTTGATGGTGGCATCGGAGTGTTATGTAAAGGAACATAATCTGACACCGCTTGCGGAAATCATTGATTCCGTAACGGTTGGCGGGAACCCGGACAAAAGCCCGGAGACAGCAATACTTGCCATTCAGAAATTACTTGCCAAGACGGAACATACGGCGGAAGATATCGCGGTATTTGAATGTAATGAGGCATTTGCAGTAATTGATGAGCTTTTTGCGCGTGCCTATCCGGAAATAATTGACCGTTACAACCGGTATGGAGGGGCACTCGCATATGGACACCCATATGGTGCATCAGGCGGTATTATCACGATACATGCATGCCGGGCGCTGCAGGAGACACCGGGCTATGCAGTATGCAGCATTGCGGCAGCCGGCGGCATCGGACATGCGCTGTTGCTGCGGGCGGGAGGAATGTAACATGCAGTATATTGATTATCTGACAAAACAACCATCGGACAAAGACGCAATCATCATCAATGGTGATCGCTATACATACGGAAAGCTCTATGAGCTTGTGCAGGATGCACGCGCGCGCCTTCCGCAGGTTGCAGAAAAACATCTGTATCCGATTCGGGAGACCGGAATCCTGAAACAGTTGGTTTTATTTCTGGCGTGTGCGGGAACAAATCAGGTACCAGTTATCGTGCCGGCGGACAGCAAACTTGAAGTAACAGATCCGCTGTTTGATACGCCCGTGCCGGAGCGCGCGGTAATGGCAGTGATGACATCCGGAACAACCGGGATTCCGAAGATTTTATTCCGAAGCTTTGAAAGTTGGGCGGATTTCTTCGCGATACAGAATGCGGTGTTTGGCGTGGATGCGGACAGCCGGCTGTTCGTACAGGGAAGCCTTGCATTTACCGGAAATCTGAATCTCTATATGGGACAGCTTGCGGCAGGCGGCACGCTGATTGCGGAGGATGTATTCCTGCCGGGCAAATGGGAGCAGGTGATGGCGCGCGAAAGGGCGAACGGTATTTACCTGATTCCGTCCAAGTTACTTATGCTGCCTCGCGTATTTAAGGGTGTAAATGCGAATATCCGCACGATCATTTCGGGCTCGCAGAGCCTTGGGCGAAAGGATGCGGAAGTGTTGAAGAAGATATTTCCGAATACGGAGATTACATTATATTACGGTGCGAGCGAGCTGAATTATATCACGTACGTGAAGTCCGCGGATATGACGGAAGAGCGGAACCTGATCGGTAAGCCATTTCCGGGAGTGCGGGTGTTCATACAGGATGATGAAATGTACGTGGACAATGCATTTCACGTGGAGAATATTACCGTGCCGTATTCGCTGAAGGATAGCGGGCGGATGGATTTGCAGGGGAATTTCTATTTCCTTGGACGGACGGATGATATCGTTGGCGTGCGTGGACGCAAGGTGTCGATGATGAAGATTGAAAATGCGTTGGAGGAAGTCGCTGGTATCACAGAGGCGGCGGTCGTTATGCTTCCGAAGGAAAAGGATGCGGACATGCCGGCGGAGATCGTGAGTGCATTTGTGACGGTGGAAGGCACGGACGTGCCAGAGAATCTGCGGCAGCAGTTGAAGGAAAAGTTGGCGGATTTTGAGATTCCGAAGCGGGTGATTGTTCTGGAGGCGTTCCCGAAGAACACAAGTGGGAAAGTGGATAAAGCGCGGTTAAAGAAGATGTGGATAGAGCAAGAGCCACAATAAATTTATTTCACAGTATGGAGGACCGGACGGTGATACGGGCAGAACAGGTAAGATTTCAATATAAAAAGCGGGATGTCGATGGAAATGTGATCGCGACGGAAGAAATCTTAAAGGGTGTAGATCTTACAATTAAAAAGGGCGAATTCATTGCGCTGCTTGGCAGAAATGGTTCCGGCAAGACGACGTTCTCGAAGCAGTTAAATGCAATCCTTCGACCGTCGGAAGGTACGGTGACGGTAGACGAGATGGGAACCAAGGATGTGGATAAACTGTATGAGATCCGCCAGCGCGTTGGTATGGTGTTCCAGAATCCGGACAATCAGATGGTGGCGGCAAATGTGGAGGAAGAGGTTGCATTCGGCCCGGAGAATTTGGGAATGGAGTCGGATACAATCGTGGCACGTGTGAAGCAGGCACTTGAACAAGTGCGGATGTGGAAGCGCAGAAAGACGGCTCCGAATCATCTGTCGGGCGGACAGAAACAGCGGATTGCGATTGCAGGAATCCTTGCGATGCACCCGGATTATATTGTCTTAGATGAACCGACTGCGATGCTTGATCCGAAAGGACGGAAAGAAGTGATGGAAGCATTACAGCGGTTGAATCAGGAACAGGAAATGACTGTGATTCTGATCACCCACGATATGGAAGAAGCGGCACTTGCGAGCCGGATAATTCTGCTTGCAGATGGGCAGGTGCGTTTCGATGGAACGCCGGAGGATTTCTTCGGAGAGGATGCGCTGCTTGCGGAGATGGGCATGGAGGCACCGCTTTCTTATCGTGTGAGGAAATTAATAGATAGTGATGTGTTCGAGAAAAAGATTGGAGATGCGAGAGTAGAGGAGGCTACGATTGACAAAAGGGAAAAAGTAGCAGAATATGATAAAACTGGAAGAGAATGGGAAGCAAGCTCTGAGCTGGTAGATAAGAAAAAAAACAAAAAGGCTGAAGCAGAGACAGATGAAAAAAATCAAGCTCTCCTCTCTCTGCAACACGTAAGCTATATTTACAGTCCGGGAACAGCATATGAGAAGGTTGCTTTAGACGACGTGAATCTGTCGCTTGGCAAGGGGGAGATTGTTGGACTTGCCGGACATACCGGTTCTGGTAAATCCACCATGATACAACTCTTGAACGGGTTGCTGAAACCGACCAGCGGAACAGTTACATTTGAGGGAAAGGATATTCATGCAAAGGGATATTCTGGGAATTATCTGCGCAGTAAGGTTGGCATGGTGTTCCAATATCCGGAACATCAGATGATCTGCGATACCGTGTGGGAGGATGTCGCATTTGGACCAAGTAAGCAGGGCTTGACCAGGGAAGCATGCGAGACGCGTGTGGAGGAAGCACTTCGGTTTGTTGACCTGCCAGAGAAATATTATCAAGCATCGCCATTGCAGCTATCGGGCGGACAGAAGCGGCGTGTGGCGATTGCAGGTGTGCTTGCGATGCATCCGGAATATATCATATTGGACGAGCCGGCAGCGGGATTAGACGCAGCAGGAAAGCGCGAAATATTCGACCGGATCCGGCGGATGAGCCGGGAGCAGGGAATCGGAGTTTTACTTGTCTCGCATAGTATGGAGGACCTGGCGGAATACGCAGACCGGATCATTGTGCTGGACGATGGAAAGAAGATATTGGATGACCGACCTGCAGAAGTATTTGCCGAGAGGGAAACGCTGGAAACCTGCGGGTTGGATGTGCCGGAAGCAGTGAAATTTGCCGATCGCCTGCGTGCGGAGGGGTATGCGATACCACAGACTGTGATACGGGAAGAGGAATTGCTGGAAACCCTGCGTGCTTGTGTGGGTGACAGTATGCAGGAATCAATGGAAAAGAAGTCACTTGACAGGGCGGATATGCAGGAAGTATCGGAAGAAAGATATTCTGACATGCAACGAGGAGATACGCTATGATTCGAGACATTACAATTGGACAATATTATCCTTCGGATTCCCCGATTCATCATCTGGACCCTCGTGTGAAACTATTTGCAACGCTGCTCTACATCATCAGCTTGTTTCTCTCCAAAAGCTTCGTGGTATTTGCTGTGGCAGGTGTGGTATTACTCGTCTGCATCGTGATATCGAAGGTTCCGTTTCGCTATATGATCAAGGGCTTAAAGCCGGTCTGGATTTTGCTGGTATTTATCTGTATCGTAAATGTATTCTTCGGAAAAGGGGATGTGCTGTATTTTCATTGGCGGTTCATCCATATCTACCGGGAAGGCATCCTGCAGGCACTGATGCGTGTCGTGCGGCTGGTAGAACTGATCCTGGGTTCGTCACTTATGACTTACACGACGACACCGACCGAGCTTACCGACGGGCTGGAGAAAGCATTTCATCCGCTCGAAAAGCTGCATGTGCCGGTGCATGAGATTGCACTCATGATGTCAATCACGCTCCGCTTCATTCCGATTCTGATTGAAGAGTTAGACCGGATCATGAAGGCACAGACGGCACGAGGCGTGGATTTCGAGGCAGGAAATGTGTTCCAGAAGTTGAAACGTACCGGACGGATTCTGATGCCGCTTTTTGCATCGGCAGTCGGACGCGCCGGAGATCTCGCACTCGCGATGGAAGCGCGTTGTTATCAGGCAGGCAGACCGAGAACGAAGATGTATCCGCTTCGATATGCACGTGCGGATGGTGTCGTGTATGTGCTGGCAGTTGTGTATCTGGCAGGGATGATCGTGATGAAGGTAATAATTGGATAGAAGCACTGTGGTGTGCAGGTAAATGAAAATAAAATAGTTTTGGTAAAAGCAGGTTTGAAAAATAGCCTGCTTTTTTGATGCGCAAAAATATTCGCGAAAATTACATGGCCTTTTAGGAAACAAAAAGACATGCATTTCCAAAAAGGGTATTGCTATCACGTTTACGTGATGGTTTACGCTCGAATTATGGAGAAAGGTAGGCCATGATGAGCAAAATTAGCGAAGTGAGTAAACGAACTGGACTTAGTAAGAGAACACTCCAATATTACGATGATGAAGGTTTGTTGCATGTTTCCCGATCCCCGGATAATTACCGAATGTATGATGGAGAGACAATGCAGGAAATATGGGAAATTCTCGTGTACAAAGAAATGGGATTCAAATTGTCTGAAATAAAATGTATCACTACGCTTTCAGAATCTGAAAAAAATGAATATATGAAAGAGTATACAAAAAGACTGAAAGAAAAGAAACAGACAATGGAGGAACAGATAGAGCTTATTACATCTATTCAGAAGCAGCATATGTTCCCCAAAATGCCCGAGGATGGAGTAAAAGGAACTTACGTGGAATTAGCGTCCAGATTACGGAAGAAAGAAAACAGGGAGGATTAAAAATATTATGAAGAAATTGTGGAAATTTATGAAAGCGGTTGTATTTGTTGTAATTATATTTGTGGTTCTGATATGTGCAATTGGCATGAAACAGAAACATCGTAAGCAGAAGAACAGTACATATATTTGGCCGGATAATGCATTGACGGCGATGATACCGAAACCGGAATCTAAAAAAGGAGAAGTTACCTTTGAGACGGAAGATACCTTTTCGATTGACGTGTATAAAACATCAAAAAAAGAATATAACAATTATGTGAATGATTGCAAGAAAAAGGGATTTACGGAGAATTATTATGGAACCGATGACCATTACAGTGCAGATCATGCAGATGGATTTTCGTTGAGACTGAGTTATAATTCCACAGATAAGGAAATGAGCATACGTATATCCAAGAAATTAGAGACTACAACAGTAAATTCGACGGATACGGAGGAATCTGTTGCAGAAGATGTAGAAGCTGATAATTCAGATAAAACCGAGGCAGAAGAAACAACAGAGAATACAACAGAAGAATCAAAACATGAAGGTGTTACTCCTGATTTCAAGGAATTAATGGATAGTTATGAGACGTTCTTTGATAGTTATGTAGATTTTATGAATAAATATAATGAAGCATCTTCTGATGATCAGGCAGGCATGTTGGCGGATTATGCCGATTTTATGACCAAGTATGCAGATTATATGAAGAAGTTAGATGATATTGATGAGAATAATTTATCAGCGGCAGATTATGCATATTATATTGAAGTGCAGGCACGAATTACAAAGAAATTATCTGAAGTAAAAATGTAGTTGATTAAGCGGGAACCCGGATAAGTCTGGGTTCCTTTTATGTTTAGTATCAAGAATAATTGACAAAACTAATAATTACAGGTATACTAACAATAAGTAAAATATATATTTACATATTGAAAGCTGGTGACCATGTGATATATGAATATCTTTCAAACAATTATACGGAAGGAGAGCCAATTTTTCTAACAGATATCAGCATCGAGGGAATGTCAGAGGAAAATATAAGATATCATTTGAAAAAACTAACAGATGAGGGCAAAATCAGCAGATATGAGTCAGGTGTGTATTATTTGCCTCAAATTAACATTTTTGGAGAGAAGACGGTTCTTTCAGCAGATACAGTAGCATTGCACAAGTATGTATGCAGAAGAGGAAAACGGGTGGGGTATTATGCGGGATATACACTCGCAAATCAGATGGGTCTATCAACGCAGGTTCCGTTTAAGCAGGAAATAGTAAGTAATTATGCTCCGGCTCAGGTACGTGAGATCTCAATCAAAGATAAAAAATATATAGTTCGAAGATCTGCAATTGAGGTAACAGATGAAAATGCATATGTGCTGCAGTTGCTGGACTGCCTAAAAAATATTGACAAGGCAGCAGAGGAGGATATGCAGGTATGTGGAACGATCCTTACAAAATATGCAATGTTGCATCAAATTACAAAAAAGCAGGTAGATACATTTTTGGAATATTATCCGACGAAAATTTATAAGGCAATATACGAAACAGGGGTGGAATATGTATCTTCATGAAGATAAGGAAAAATTTAAGGAATTGATAGAGCAGGTTTCAGAAGAAACAGGGAAGACGGTCGTTGTAATTGAAAAGGATTATTATGTTACAATGATATTGCGATTGCTTTCAAAGGAGCTTCCCAATGTCGTTTTTAAGGGAGGAACTTCGCTGTCAAAAGGCTTTAAGGCAATAAATCGTTTTTCGGAGGATATAGATATCACCTTTGATGAACATATCGGAGAGGCAAGGCGAAAGAAACTTAAGAATAATATTATAAAAGGAATCAGTGAAACATTGAACATGCCTATTTCAAATTGGCGTTCAACGCAGAGCGACAGGGATTATAATGTATATTATTTTTCTTATGAATCTGTTATTGGATTGCAGGATGACAGAATGCTTTTCTCGGTGAAGTTGGAGACGGCACTTGGATCGTATGCATTTCCAACAGAAAAAGTTATGATTGGAAGCTATCTGGGGGATTTGTTTAAAAATAAAAATCGACAGGATTTGGCGTTGAAATACATGCTTGATGATTTTGAAATGAAACTCCAATCTATTAGTAGAACGTATATAGATAAAATATTTGCATTGGCTGATTATTATATACAAGGAAAGTCAAAGAGATATTCCAGACATTTATATGATATATACAAGTTGAAAGATTGTGTAGAAATTAATCAGAATTTTGAGAAACTATTTCTTGAGATTAGAGAACATAGAAAAAAGATGACAATTTGTCCATCGGCGCAGGAGAAAGTTTGCGTTTCAAACATAATCAGAGAGTTTTGTAATAATGAGTTTTTTAAGCAAGATTATCAAGAGATTACAAATTATTTCTCAGAAGATTATGTGGAATATGACGAAACAATCAGGCAAATGATGAAAATGGCTGATATAATTGAGAAAATTGAAAAACAATAAATGATTTACATCTGTCTAAGTAAGGCAGATGTATTTTTATATTTTAAGCCCTCTTGACAAATAAAATAACACTGTTATAATAACGGTGTTATGAAAAATAAAACAATATAAATAACAGCAACAACTAACGAAGAGAAGGAGTAGCTCATGCGACGTGAGACAGCCGGTGTGACGGAATCCCTGCTTCAGGCAGCGAAGGAAGAATTCCTTACCTATGGATTCCACGATGCCAGCATGCGGCGGATATCAGCAGCATGCGGAGTCAGTACCAATTCCATATATACCCGGTTTGGCGACAAGAGCGGACTTTTCACCGCTATCGTACAGGAAGCGGCGGATGGCCTGATGGAGATGTATATGCAGAGTATACAGAAGGCAACCGGGAGTCCGGACATGGATCACGCCATCAAGGAGGGCAACGAGGGAACCGATCAGGTATTGGCGTATATCTACCGGTATAAGGAAGAATTTCAGCTTCTGTTCTGCCATTCGGCGGGGACAGAATATGAAGATTACTTTGATAAGCTCACGGCAATCGAGGAGCAGTATTACAACATATTTGCGAAGCAGTATGCAAATGAGAATGCGACCGCGGATGAATTTTTTATCCACGTATTCTGCAGAACCGGCTGGCAGTATATCTACGAGGTGCTGACACACGACAAGCCATACGATGAGGCAGCAGCCTTTATGAAGAATGTACAAATCTTCAATTTCGCAGGTTGGAAATCAGTTTTTGGATTGGAATAACAGGCAGTGCATAGCGATGTGCACTGCCAAAAAAATCAAATATAGGTTAGTAAAGACTAACTTAAAATAAACGTTCAAGGAGGTTTTGTCATGAAGGCAAAAAAGCAAAGTGCATTGTCAAGACTTATGAAAATTGCCGGGAAGCATAAGTATTTTTCTTATGCATCCTGCGTCTTGGCAGCAATCAGTGCCTGGGTTGCGCTGATTCCGTTTTATGATGTGTGGCGCATTATAAAAGAGGTCTTAGAAGTAAGACCAGACTATTCCAAAGCCACACATATCACATCCTATGGATGGCAGGCAGTTGGATTCGCCCTGCTTGCAATGGCGCTTTATATCGGAGCTTTGATGTGCTCCCATAAGGCAGCATTCCGCGTGCAGACCAATATGCGTACTGCGATGATGAATCACATCATGAAGCTTCCGCTTGGTTATGTGGAGGCAGAAGGAACCGGAAAGATCCGGAAGATTGTTATGGATTCCTCTGCGGCGACAGAGACATTTCTGGCACACAACCTGCCGGATAAGGTTGTGTCAAGGGCAACGCCGATCGGCCTCCTCGTGCTGATGGCGGGCTTTGACTGGCGCCTTGGTCTGATCAGCCTGATTCCGGCTGTATTCGCATTTCTCATCATGGGTACGATGATGATGGGACCGAAGATGGCAGAGGATATGAAGAAGTATCAGAACTCACTGGAGACGATGTCCTCCGAGGCGGTGGAGTATGTGCGCGGCGTACCTGTCTTAAAGACATTTGGACAGACAATCTTCTCATTCAAGCGGTTTAAGGCAGCCATCGATGAATATGAGAAATGGACGATCGATTATACGAAATCCATGATGATTCCGATGATCGGATTTACCGTATTCTGTAATGGTATTTTCGCCGCATTGATCGTAGCCGCTTATACATTAGGTGGAAATACGGTCACAGACAAATTTGTATTGAATCTGATCTTCTACATATTGGTGACTTCGGTACTCACAACAACGCTGATGAAGGTTGCGTATGCAGGCGAATCACAGATGCTTGTCGAGGATGCATTGAACCGAATGGACGAGGTATTAAATGCGAAGGAACTTCCGGAGGCAGCAAATAAGCAGACATCGAAGGATGCATCCATCGCGTTGAAGGACGTGACATTTGCTTACGATGAGGCAAAGGCAAATGCGATCGACGGCATCACGCTTTCCGTCAAGGCAGGTTCCCATATCGCGTTTGTTGGTCCGTCCGGTGGTGGTAAGACGACGCTGGCATCACTGATTGCAAGATTCTGGGATGTCAAGAGTGGCAGCATCGAGATCGGTGGTGTGGATGTGAAGAACATTGACAGCAAGGAGCTGATGAATCAGGTATCATATGTATTTCAGGATAGTAAGCTGCTTAAGACCTCCATTCTGGAAAATGTTCGTATGGGCAGACCGGATGCGACGGACGCCGAGGTAATGGAAGCGCTGGAGAAGGCGCAGTGCAGCGACATCATCGAGAAGCTTCCGGACGGTGTGAACACGGTGATCGGCTCGAAGGGAACGTATGTATCCGGTGGTGAGATGCAGCGCCTGTCGATCGCGCGGGCATTCCTTAAGAATGCGCCAATCCTGATCTTAGATGAGGCGACCGCATTTGCTGATCCGGACAATGAGAGACAGGTGCAGCGCGCATTTGAGAATCTGTCCAAGGATAAGACAGTAATCATGATCGCACATCGTCTGTCGACAGTGACAAATGCAGATTGTATCTATGTGTTGAAGGATGGAAAGATTGCAGAGTCTGGTACACATGATGCACTGGCAGCCAAGGACGGCATCTACACACATATGTGGAACGAATATAACAAGTCCGTGAACTGGCAGGTAGGAAAGGCAGGTGCAACCGCATGATCGAGAAATTGAAACATAAATACGCACTGTCCGAAAACGGTGCAAAGAACATGATAAAAGCGTTTGTGGCAGTCACAATCGCGAACCTTGTGCTGATGCTGCCGGTTGGGCTTCTGTATCAGCTTACCTCGTATCTGCTTGATGGCAAGGTGCCAAAGGATAAGCTTGGATTCTTCATCGGCGGAATCGTCGTGGTATTTTTACTTGTAGCAGTTACAACTTATTTCCAATATAACGCAACCTTCTTTTCCACCTATGTCGAAAGTGGTGTGCGTAGACGCGCGCTTGCTGAGAAGCTTCGCCGCCTGCCACTTTCCTTCTTCGGGAAGAAGGATCTGTCCGATCTGACGAACACGATCATGTCAGATTGTGCATTGCTCGAGACCGGAAGCTCACACTGGATTCCGGAGCTGATTGGTTCGATGATCTCGACAACGATCATTGTAATTGGATTGTTGTTCTTCAACTGGAAGATGGCACTTGCCGCTGTATGGGTGATGCCAATCGCATTTATCATCGTACTGACTTCGAGAAAAGGTCTGAAGTCTGTACAGAAGAAGACAATGACATATAAGCTTTCCTGTCTGGATGGAATTCAGGAGGGACTGGAGACGATCCGTGACCTGCGTTCAAACAACATGACAGAGACGTACATGGAAGGCTTGAACGAGAAGATCAAAGCCGTAGAGAAAAATGCCATCGTGCTGGAATTTAAGAATGCAGCTTATGTATGTTCCGCACAGATGATCCTGAAGCTCGGCATTGGAACGGTTGCATTGGTTGGTAGTATCCTGCTTGTAAATGGAGAGATCAATGTACTGACATTGTTCGTATTCCTGCTTGTTGTAACAAGAATGTATGAGCCTTTGCAGATTGCATTGCAGAACCTGTCCGCTCTGATCAGTCTGGAGCCAAGCTGTGAGCGTATGGATGAGATCCTGTCACACGAAGAGCAGACTGGTGCAGAGACACTGACGAACAAGGGTTATGATATCGTATTTGACCACGTTGCATTTGCCTATGACAGTGGTGAGCAGGTGCTCTCCGATGTCAGCTTCACAGCAAAGCAGGGGCAGGTAACAGCCCTGATCGGACCATCCGGTGGTGGTAAGACGACTGTATCGAGACTGGCAGCAAGATTCTGGGATATCCAGAAGGGTACTGTCACGGTCGGAGGCATGGATGTATCGAAGATCGAGCCGGAGAAATTGCTTTCCCTGTATTCTATCGTGTTCCAGGATGTGACACTCTTCAACAACACGGTTATGGAGAACATCCGGATCGGTCGCAAGGATGCAACGGACGAGGAAGTTATGGCAGCAGCCAGGCTTGCAAACTGTATGGATTTTATCGAGAAACTACCGGACAAATGGAATACCATGATCGGGGAAAATGGTTCCGAATTATCCGGTGGTGAACGTCAGCGAATCTCCATCGCGCGTGCATTCTTAAAGGACGCACCAATCATCCTGATGGATGAGGCAACCGCTTCTCTGGATGTGGATAATGAGTCCGTGATTCAGGAGTCCATCTCCAAGCTGATTCAGAACAAGACGGTTCTTATCATCGCGCACCGTATGCGTACGGTTGATGGCGCGGATCAGATTGTTGTCCTGAAAGATGGCGTGGTAGCTGAGCAGGGAACACCGTCAGCGTTGAAGGAGAAGAATGGTATCTACAAGCATATGATTGATGTGCAGTTAGAGAGCGAACAGTGGAAATATAATTAAGGTATAAGAACGAGATGTGAAGACATTCCAGAGTGTAGACTTTGGAGTGTCTTTTCTTTTACAAAGAAATGCAAATGCTATCTTGTCTGCGGATCAAAATAAGCATACAATAAGTACAGTGTTGGGGAAAGGGAGGAACGCTGACATGCGCTATTATATTGCAGATTTACATTTCTGCCATGAAAATTTGAATACACGTATGGACTGCCGCGGATTTGAGAGCGGCGAAGCCATGAATGAATATATGATCGCACAGTGGAACTCACGTGTGCGGAAACGTGATGAAGTTGTAATCTTAGGAGATTTCTGTATTTCGAAAAAGGGTGAAGCAGCAAATGCCATTCTGGAGAGGCTGAATGGCAGGAAGTATCTGATCATCGGAAATCACGACCATTTTATTGCGAACAAACAATTTGATCCATCGCATTTTGAATGGATCACACATTATAGGGAAATCAATGATAACAACCGCAAGGTGATTCTGTGCCATTATCCGGTTATGTGCTACAACGGGCAGTACCGCCGGAATGCGAAGGGAGAACCGAAGACATACATGCTGTATGGACATGTGCATGACACATATGACGAGTATCTGATCGATGATTTCCAACGCCAGACGCGTGCATCTACGCGCCCGGTGCTAGGAAAATCTGGCGAGGAAGAAATGGTTTCTATCCCCTGCCAGATGATTAATTGTTTTTGTATGTTCTCGGATTATGTCCCGCTCACACTTGATGAATGGATCGAAGTGGACCGGAAGCGGCGGGACGGAATGAAACGGGAGGATGATTGTTAAGGATTCTTTTTTGGTTCTGACTCAATCCGGCTGTACCGGAAGTCGCAGCAGGCTGCACCTTCGGCGATCGTCTGTGTCCGGACTAAGCGCATGTGCATCATGTCGGCAAGCACATAGTCCATGCGGCAGAGATATTTGGCAAGTTCGAAACAGCCCTCATCCCGGCACAGACTGCAGATGCCGCATGTATGATAATCATAGCCAAGCTCGAAATTATCATTCGCGCCGCCTTCTAAGATGTCAACCACCCAGTCATTTTCGTATTTCCGTTTATGGGAGTCAGCAGACCACTTTTTCCGGGCTGGAAGCTTCTTCGCATCGAGATAGCTGTCTTCATTTCCCATGACCTTGTGAAACAACTGATTAGCGGAAAGTCCATCCTTGTACAGGGCATAACATTCCTCCGGAGATAAGGTTGTGTTCCGGTTTAATGCGATGAAATATGCGCCCATGCAGTAGGAACTCATCAGCCGGGATTTGCCGATATCCTTAGCGCGTGTCAGGATGGCACGGTATTCCTGTTTGATCGCCTTGCTGTCAATCTGCAAATGCTGTCTTTTTGCCTGCTTCATGCAGGAGCTGTGATAAAAATATCCAAATAATTTCTGTGAGAATCCGTACTTCAACTAAATCATCCTTTCTTGGCAAAATCTATCTCAATGATCTGGCACATCTTGGATTTGTCCAGATGTCGGAACACCATGTTCGTTATGAAACCGAAACGCTTATCAAGCGGGCGGTAGCCTTCCAGATAGCCGTTGCTCTGCACGGAGGCAATGTGACTGCTCCAGTCTTTCAACACAGCGACATCGTCAACGCTGAAATAGACACTGATGTCTTTCATCTCGAAGCCTTTGAGCCATACCTTCAACATGCTCTTTAATCCCTTTTTCTTTGTTGCGTCGAAGACGAGCTTCCCACCTGGGAAACGTTCCGCCATCGCTGAGAAAAGCCGCTTCACATCTTCAGTCTTGAAATAATAAAATACACCGGATGCAAAAAATACAATGCCATCCTCCGGGCGGAAATCAATCTGCTCAAACCACGAAAGATCATTCAGATCGCAGGCGATGTTCGTCTCGCGTTCGCGGTCTCCAAGCAGCTCATTGCGGGCGGCAATCGCATCCGGGAAGTCCAGATTATAGGCGCGCGCATGTCCGTTATCTACCTGTCGGAATGTTGTATCGAGTCCGCACCCAAGGTTTACGACGCAGGCTTTCGGATGGTCTTTTAAGTATGTGCGGCATACGCTTGCCATATCAAATTGCCGTGTGGCACCCATTATCGAACCGATCTTTCCAATCTTGCCGCTCATCTGGTCTGATACCTGAAAGTTGACGTGGGAGAAAATCTCCTGACAGTCGTGATCCATGAAGATGTCAGGGTATCTATCCATCGCCTGTTTTCTTCCGTAGAGCGGAATTAAGAGTGTCTCCTGTACGGTTCCGGGTTCAATTTTTATCTTTTCCATAGATTCCTCCTTGTAATCCAAGTGCCGCTTCAATGCCGTGCATCAGCACATCCATCGCCTCTAAAAATGCCTGTTTCATTTCATGGGTAAAGCCGTCCTTGCAGGCATCATCGGCGATCATCTCGCAAATCATCGAGAACTCAGACAACGACAGCATGTAACATGTTTTCTCAGATAGTTGATTCTTCGCAAGTCCACGCACATATAATTCATGATAAAAGCGCGTTGCGAATTCGTTGCATCGCGCGATATAAACTTTGCGGTAGTTCCGGATATAGGTGCCGGAATCGTTCTTTAACAGCATGTGGAAGAGTTGCATATCGTCCTCTAACAGCTCGAAAGTCCGGATGGATATGCGGGAATAGAATACCTGCATCAGCTGCTCGTCGGACATCGCCGAAAAGTCAATATCCAGCATGGACTCACTCAGTGCCATCAGCTTATTTCCGCTCTCTGCGAATATCTCACCGAACATTTCTTCCTTCCCTGAAAAATGCTTGTATATCGCACCAGGCGTAATGCCTGCCCGCGCAGCGATCTTTCGCATGGATGCTTCCTGATAGCCGCATTCCAAGAAAATCTCTTTCGCACTCTGTAAAATTGTTGCTCTGGTCGCTTTTTTGCTCTCGCGCATAATTGTACTCCTTTGGTAAACGCTGTTTACTTTATAGCACAGGAAACGGGGAAATGCAAGGGGGAATGTTGAGGTGTGGGAAAATAATCAATTCTAATAAATTCAAAATCAAAAATTTTATTTTTATCATCCGCACAATTATGATAGAATTAAGCGTAAGTGAATTGTAACAGAAAAGACGAATGAGGGAGGATATAAAAATGGCAGAAGGAAAAGATTTATTGCAGGTACTATGGAGTGGGGCAGATGTACTGCGTGGAAAGATGGACGCCAATGAGTACAAGACATACTTGCTTGGATTGGTTTTCTATAAATACTTATCAGATTCGTATCTATCAAAAGTGTATGATCTGCTGAATGATGCAAAGCCGGATAGTCTGGAAGAGGCACAGACAGCTTACGAAGAAATTATGGAGAGTGAAGATGCAGAGGAGCTGCTGGAGGAACTGAAAGAATCTTTGCATTATACATTAGATCCGGACATGACCTATGTCAGTATCTTAAAGGATGCGAAAAACAACGCATTCAATCGAGAGAAATTACAGGCAGCATTTAATCGGATCGAAGAGTCGGATGAATTGTTTCATGGACTTTTTGCAGATGTAGATCTGTATTCGAATCGTTTGGGAACCGGAGATCAGAAGCAGAGCGCAACGATCGCAGAAGTAATTAAGGTGTTGGATGATGCAGATCTGATTCATACCGAGGGCGATGTACTGGGAAATGCATATGAGTATCTGATTGGTCAGTTTGCTTCGGAAACGGGAAAGAAAGCAGGAGAATTCTATACACCACATGGACCGGCACAGATCTTATGCCGGATCGCGATGACCGGACAGGAAAATAAAAAAGGATTGCAGGTATATGATCCGTGTATGGGTTCCGGTTCATTGATGCTTAGCTGTAGAAATTATTCCACAGAGCCAGACTTTATCAAATATTACGGACAGGAACTGATGCCATCCACTTACAACCTTGCTCGTATGAATATGTTCCTGCATGGCGTACTGCCGGAGAATCAACATCTGCGAAATGGAGACACCCTGGATGCAGACTGGCCAACCGATGAAGAAACCGAGTTTGATGCAGTTACGATGAATCCGCCGTATTCTGCAAATTGGTCGGCGGCAGAAGGATTCAAACAGGATGAACGATTTATGGATTATGGTGGAAAGCTGGCACCGAAATCAAAGGCGGATTATGCATTTTTGTTACATGGTTTTTATCATCTGAAACAGACAGGAACTATGGCAATCGTGTTGCCACATGGTGTGTTGTTCCGTGGAGCAGCAGAGGGAAGCATAAGGAAGACATTGCTGGAAAATGGTTCGATCTATGCGGTGATTGGTCTGCCATCGAACATGTTCTACAATACGTCGATTCCTACCTGTATTATCGTGCTGAAGAAGCACCGCGAAGGGCGAGATGTGTTATTTATTGATGCATCCAAATTGTTCGAAAAAGAGAAAAAGCAAAATGTGATGAAAGAGGAACATATCGATCATGTTCTGGAATTATACAATAATCGTAAGACGGTGGAGAAAGAAGCATATCTCGCGTCTTATGATGATATTGTGGCAAACGATTTCAATTTGAATATTCCAAGATATGTAGATACAACGGAAGAAGAGGAAGAAATCGACTTAAATGCATTGACACAGAGTATGCGCGAGACAGATAAGCAGATCAAAGAGGAAAATGCAGCGTTAGTCGGAATGATGAAAGAACTGACCTTCCAGGATGATGCGACGAAAGAGGCTGTTGAGGCGTTTATTCGTGTGCTTGAGGAGGTGTAAAATATGAATACACCGAAGATTCGATTTAAGGGATTCACAGACGATTGGGAACAGCGTAAGTTCTCTGAACTTGTTACTATAGAAAGAGGAGGTTCTCCAAGACCTATAGATAGATTTATTACAAAAGAAGAAAATGGATTAAACTGGATAAAAATTGGAGATGCTCCTGAACAAGGAAATTATATTACAAAAACGGAAGAGAAAATAAAACCAGAAGGGCTTTCTAAGACAAGAGAAGTTCATCCTGGAGATTTAATATTATCAAATTCTATGAGTTTTGGTAGACCTTATATATTGGCAATTGATGGCTGTATTCACGATGGTTGGTTAGCTATCAGAGATACTGAAAAAAGATTTGATTTGAAGTTTTTATGTACGTTACTTGGTACAGATAATATGTTAAGCCAGTATAAGGCAATGGCTGCTGGGAGTACAGTTAATAATCTCAATAAAGAGCTTGTTGGAGCCACTACAGTATCATACCCTGTAATGGATGAACAAGTAAAACTTGGAGAATTTTTTGATGGTATAGATCACCTCATCACTCTTCATCAGCGTAAGTGTGACGAAACAAAACAACTCAAAAAATTTATGCTGCAAAAAATGTTTCCGAAAAATGGTGAGAAAAATCCAAAAATTCGATTTGAAGGATTTACGGACGATTGGGAACAGCGTAAGCTGGGAGATGTGTTCAAGGAATACTCTGAAAAGCATCATGAAGAGCTTCCGGCATTAACAATTGTTCAAGGTGGCGGAACAATTTTTAGAGAGGAATCAGATAGAAGTTTACAATATGATAAGTCAAACCTTTCAGGATATAAGATGGTAAAGAAGGACGATTTCATTGTTCATCTTCGTTCTTTTGAAGGAGGGCTGGAAAAGGCTAATTCTGACGGAATAATAAGTCCTGCTTATCATACGATGCATGGAGATAATGTAGATTCAAGATTTTATTATCCATATTTTAGATCATATGATTTTATCAATAGAAAGCTGGTAGCTCATGTTTATGGAATCCGTGATGGTAGAAGTATTGACATCGATGGAATGAAATCTATCGAAATTCCTTATACTTCTTATGAAGAACAGAAAACTATTGGAGATTACCTTGACAGCCTCGACCACCTCATCACTCTTCATCAACGTAAGTGTGAAAAACTTAAAGCATTGAAGAAATTTATGTTACAGAATATGTTTATTTAGATATAAAGAAGGAGATTAGCAATATGAAGAAAATGGGCATATTATTTGCAATTGGAATATGCTGTATCATGGTAGGATGTGGACAGAAAAATGATTCATCGAATTATACGACATCGGTGTCATCCATGACAGATTCGGTAAGCGAAGTGTCGGAAAATGACGTTGTTTCAGACTTATCAGGTACGTGGAAACAGGATGGTGATTTGGGAGAAATGTATCAAGTTGCATCAATTAATGATGATACTATTTGGATATATTGGTACAATACTGTGGATGCAAGTTATACTTTATACTGGGCAGGCAGTTTAGAACAACCGGAGAACAGTAAGGCGTATACATGGACTTCTGAAAATGATCATGATAAAACGGATGTTTCTATTCTAGCATCGGGTGATAATACAAAAGATTTTACATATAAAAACGGGAAAATTAGTTATGAATGTTCTATTTCTGGAACAACAAAAATAGTTAACTTAATTCAATCAGATATTGATTTACCGGTCTCATTATTAGCAACGTCAAAAAAGGAAGAACAGCTAGAAGTCGAGAAAATTAAGTCAAATTTAGAAGTTACATGTGAGATTGCAAATAAAAGGGTGCTCTATGTATTTGTGACAAATAATAGTGAGTACAAAGCGGACAATATATTATTAAAGTTGACATTAAAGGATGCTGAGGGGAATAAAGTGGATTACCAGGAAGAAAGTTTGGAACAAGTTCTTGGAAAAACAACTGTTGTAAGAAAATTTATTACTGAGACGGATTATGATGATTATGAAATTGACGAAGAGGTTAATGATAATAATATTTCTATTTACTCAGGTAATTTTGCTACTGATATTTCAGTGGAATCAAATAGAAGTGGAAGTAATATAATTGTTGATTGTACCAATAATGCAGAGTGCAATATTGATGATCTGAATTGTGTAGTAGTTGTATATAAAGATGGTAAAATAGCGGATAGCGAAGAATATTATTATTTGATAACTGATGATGCGGGTGTTTTTGATTTAAAAGAAGGAGAAACTCAAACAATAAAGTATGAGATCCCAGAGGATGTTTCTTTTGATGATTATAAGGTTTTTATAAATGGTGCATATGTGTATTAATGCTAGATTATAACAAGATTGCATGTTATCAGAAATTAACGAAAAACTTCCTAAGAAGTATTAATGGAGGGATTACAGAATGAGTAAAATTATTTTATATCATGGAACACAAAATAAAATAGTGACACCGGTTTTTGGTGGTGGAAATGATAAACATGATTATGGTCGTGGATTTTATCTGACGGAAGTATTGAATCTAGCCAAGGAGTGGGCGGTTTGTGTACCGAATAGCGAGAATGGATGGGTACATAAATATGAATTGGATTGTACTGGATTGAAGATTCTCGATTTTCAAGAGAAAGATGTACTGAACTGGTTAGCAGAGCTTATGAAACATCGGGATGCGGCAGATTCAAAAAGATATAGAATGTTAGCAGCGAAGTTCATTGATAAATACGGAATCAATACAAATGGTTACGATGTGATAAAAGGCTGGAGAGCCGATGCCTCTTACTTTTACATAGCAAAAGAATTTGTGCGAGACAATATAGATATGGATATATTGGAGGAACTGTTATCATTGGGCGGTTTGGGAATCCAGTATTGTATCAAATCAGAACGGGCATATGCGCAATTGCATGAAATCGAGGAAGATATGATCTCAGTTCCATATAGTGAATTCAATGAACAATACAATCAACGGGATATAGAAGCTAGAGATAATATGAGAAAACTGGTTGATTCAGAAGCCAATAAGGTAACGAAGGTGTTTAGTACATTATTGTAGAGGTGATAGGGTATGGGAGCATACGCAGAAGCATATTTAAGTGATGTAGTTGAGAATCAGGGAAAGTTATTCGATTATGTTGCGGAAACATTCCCGGATAAGGACACAGAGGATTTTATCAATTTTTATATGCAGAGTAATACACGGAAAAGCATCGATGAATCACAGGCATATGTGAACACGATGGATGCAAAAACTTTGTGGGAGTATTTCTGCAAAACAGAAGAATATGCATTGAAAGATGGAAAAGCACTTGCTGGATTCCTTCCGGATTGGGTAGGCGAATTTTATGCATATTATCAGTGGTTCTATAATATTCCCAGCCGGGAAGTTGTGAAGAAAATTCCACTTAGTTTCTTGAAGAAGGCATATCCGGGATTGCATGATTTAGAACTCGATTTAGCGGTACAAAAGGTGGGTGAACCAGAGTGAAAGTAATAACATTTCACAATCCAGACGAAGAAAATGGGTGTTTCAGTAATTGGTATCTGTCTGATTTTACAATTGGTGATGTGAAATATACTTCGTTGGAACAGTATATGATGCATCAAAAAGCTTTGCGGTTTCACGATGAAAATATTGCGGCACAGATACTTGCAACAGATGATGTAGCTTATATCAAAGAGCTAGGACGTAAGGTATCTGGCTTTGATAATCATGTTTGGAATGGTATGAGGCAGATTATCGTCTATGAAGGTTTAGTGGCGAAATTCGCACAGAATCCGGAGTTAAAAAGAGCGTTGCTCGATACAGGCAATGCAGTTCTTGCAGAGGCTGCAGTAAATGATAAGATCTGGGGCATCGGATTGTCTATGAGTGATTCAAAAAGATTAGATTCAAGCGAATGGAAAGGACAAAATCTGATGGGATATGCCTTGATGCTGGTAAGGGAGAAACTAAGATAACATAAATAATGAATAGTAACATTATAAATGTTATTTTAATAAAAAATGTTATCAAAAAAGGGACTCTTATGAAAGAAGCGACAAATATATCGTCTGATATGAAATATTTACTTACGCTTGGGAACAGCGTAAGCTGGGAGATGTGTTCAAGGAATACTCTGAAAAGCATCATGAAGAGCTTCCGGCATTAACAATTGTTCAAGGTGGCGGAACAATTTTTAGAGAGGAATCAGATAGAAGTTTACAATATGATAAGTCAAACCTTTCAGGATATAAGATGGTAAAGAAGGACGATTTCATTGTTCATCTTCGTTCTTTTGAAGGAGGGCTGGAAAAGGCTAATTCTGACGGAATAATAAGTCCTGCTTATCATACGATGCATGGAGATAATGTAGATTCAAGATTTTATTATCCATATTTTAGATCATATGATTTTATCAATAGAAAGCTGGTAGCTCATGTTTATGGAATCCGTGATGGTAGAAGTATTGACATCGATGGAATGAAATCTATCGAAATTCCTTATACTTCTTATGAAGAACAGAAAACTATTGGAGATTACCTTGACAGCCTCGACCACCTCATCACTCTTCATCAACGTAAGTGTGAAAAACTTAAAGCATTGAAGAAATTTATGTTACAGAATATGTTTATTTAGATATAAAGAAGGAGATTAGCAATATGAAGAAAATGGGCATATTATTTGCAATTGGAATATGCTGTATCATGGTAGGATGTGGACAGAAAAATGATTCATCGAATTATACGACATCGGTGTCATCCATGACAGATTCGGTAAGCGAAGTGTCGGAAAATGACGTTGTTTCAGACTTATCAGGTACGTGGAAACAGGATGGTGATTTGGGAGAAATGTATCAAGTTGCATCAATTAATGATGATACTATTTGGATATATTGGTACAATACTGTGGATGCAAGTTATACTTTATACTGGGCAGGCAGTTTAGAACAACCGGAGAACAGTAAGGCGTATACATGGACTTCTGAAAATGATCATGATAAAACGGATGTTTCTATTCTAGCATCGGGTGATAATACAAAAGATTTTACATATAAAAACGGGAAAATTAGTTATGAATGTTCTATTTCTGGAACAACAAAAATAGTTAACTTAATTCAATCAGATATTGATTTACCGGTCTCATTATTAGCAACGTCAAAAAAGGAAGAACAGCTAGAAGTCGAGAAAATTAAGTCAAATTTAGAAGTTACATGTGAGATTGCAAATAAAAGGGTGCTCTATGTATTTGTGACAAATAATAGTGAGTACAAAGCGGACAATATATTATTAAAGTTGACATTAAAGGATGCTGAGGGGAATAAAGTGGATTACCAGGAAGAAAGTTTGGAACAAGTTCTTGGAAAAACAACTGTTGTAAGAAAATTTATTACTGAGACGGATTATGATGATTATGAAATTGACGAAGAGGTTAATGATAATAATATTTCTATTTACTCAGGTAATTTTGCTACTGATATTTCAGTGGAATCAAATAGAAGTGGAAGTAATATAATTGTTGATTGTACCAATAATGCAGAGTGCAATATTGATGATCTGAATTGTGTAGTAGTTGTATATAAAGATGGTAAAATAGCGGATAGCGAAGAATATTATTATTTGATAACTGATGATGCGGGTGTTTTTGATTTAAAAGAAGGAGAAACTCAAACAATAAAGTATGAGATCCCAGAGGATGTTTCTTTTGATGATTATAAGGTTTTTATAAATGGTGCATATGTGTATTAATGCTAGATTATAACAAGATTGCATGTTATCAGAAATTAACGAAAAACTTCCTAAGAAGTATTAATGGAGGGATTACAGAATGAGTAAAATTATTTTATATCATGGAACACAAAATAAAATAGTGACACCGGTTTTTGGTGGTGGAAATGATAAACATGATTATGGTCGTGGATTTTATCTGACGGAAGTATTGAATCTAGCCAAGGAGTGGGCGGTTTGTGTACCGAATAGCGAGAATGGATGGGTACATAAATATGAATTGGATTGTACTGGATTGAAGATTCTCGATTTTCAAGAGAAAGATGTACTGAACTGGTTAGCAGAGCTTATGAAACATCGGGATGCGGCAGATTCAAAAAGATATAGAATGTTAGCAGCGAAGTTCATTGATAAATACGGAATCAATACAAATGGTTACGATGTGATAAAAGGCTGGAGAGCCGATGCCTCTTACTTTTACATAGCAAAAGAATTTGTGCGAGACAATATAGATATGGATATATTGGAGGAACTGTTATCATTGGGCGGTTTGGGAATCCAGTATTGTATCAAATCAGAACGGGCATATGCGCAATTGCATGAAATCGAGGAAGATATGATCTCAGTTCCATATAGTGAATTCAATGAACAATACAATCAACGGGATATAGAAGCTAGAGATAATATGAGAAAACTGGTTGATTCAGAAGCCAATAAGGTAACGAAGGTGTTTAGTACATTATTGTAGAGGTGATAGGGTATGGGAGCATACGCAGAAGCATATTTAAGTGATGTAGTTGAGAATCAGGGAAAGTTATTCGATTATGTTGCGGAAACATTCCCGGATAAGGACACAGAGGATTTTATCAATTTTTATATGCAGAGTAATACACGGAAAAGCATCGATGAATCACAGGCATATGTGAACACGATGGATGCAAAAACTTTGTGGGAGTATTTCTGCAAAACAGAAGAATATGCATTGAAAGATGGAAAAGCACTTGCTGGATTCCTTCCGGATTGGGTAGGCGAATTTTATGCATATTATCAGTGGTTCTATAATATTCCCAGCCGGGAAGTTGTGAAGAAAATTCCACTTAGTTTCTTGAAGAAGGCATATCCGGGATTGCATGATTTAGAACTCGATTTAGCGGTACAAAAGGTGGGTGAACCAGAGTGAAAGTAATAACATTTCACAATCCAGACGAAGAAAATGGGTGTTTCAGTAATTGGTATCTGTCTGATTTTACAATTGGTGATGTGAAATATACTTCGTTGGAACAGTATATGATGCATCAAAAAGCTTTGCGGTTTCACGATGAAAATATTGCGGCACAGATACTTGCAACAGATGATGTAGCTTATATCAAAGAGCTAGGACGTAAGGTATCTGGCTTTGATAATCATGTTTGGAATGGTATGAGGCAGATTATCGTCTATGAAGGTTTAGTGGCGAAATTCGCACAGAATCCGGAGTTAAAAAGAGCGTTGCTCGATACAGGCAATGCAGTTCTTGCAGAGGCTGCAGTAAATGATAAGATCTGGGGCATCGGATTGTCTATGAGTGATTCAAAAAGATTAGATTCAAGCGAATGGAAAGGACAAAATCTGATGGGATATGCCTTGATGCTGGTAAGGGAGAAACTAAGATAACATAAATAATGAATAGTAACATTATAAATGTTATTTTAATAAAAAATGTTATCAAAAAAGGGACTCTTATGAAAGAAGCGACAAATATATCGTCTGATATGAAATATTTACTTACGCTTGGGAACAGCGTAAGTTGGGGGAAATTGTCTTGAGAGAATCACTAGCAAGAGAATCTACAATTGATCTTCCATATGTAGAGTATGAAGATGTAATTGCAGAAGAAGGGCGAATAAATAAGGATATTCGAAAAAAAGAAGGTATAAAAAAGGGAATTTTTTTTGATGGTTCACAAGTGTTGTATGGAAAGCTTCGACCATATCTCCATAATTGGCTAAATCCTGATTTTTCAGGGGTTGCAGTAGGAGATTGGTGGGTATTAAAGCCTAACAATGTAGATAAAAATTTTATATATAGACTTATTCAAACTCAGCAATTTGATGATATTGCAAATCAATCAACAGGTTCAAAAATGCCAAGAGCTGATTGGAATTTGGTATCTAATACAGAGTTTGCAATCCCGACATCACAAGTTGAACAAACAAAGATCGGAGGGTATTTTTCTACTCTTGATAACCTCATCACTCTTCATCAGCGTAAGTGTAACGAACTGAAAAACTTGAAACAATATATGGCAAATCACATGTTTGTCAATCAAAGCATAAAATGCGATAGGAATATCGCAACAAATCATAAAAAATTACAAGAAAGGACGAAAGAAATGGGAGAATTAGAATCAGTAATTGAGCAGAAATTAATTGACCAATTATGCGGTGGGGATTCACAGTGGACATATCGGAAGGATATTCGGACGGAGGAGCAGTTGTGGGACAACTTCAAATACATATTGGAGCAGAACAACAAGGCAAAGCTGAACGATACGCCACTCAGTGACAGTGAATTTGCAAAGATTAAAAATGATGTATCGCACGCTTCTTTTTATGATGCAGGAAAATGGCAGGTCGGTGAGAACGGAAAAGTCTATGTGCATGTACAAAGAGGCAATGAGACATTGCATTTGGTTGTGATGAACAACGAGCATATTGCCGGGGGAACGAGCGTCTACGAGGTAATCAACCAGTATCAGGCATTCAAGACAGATGAGGTGGATGACAAGCGGGACCGAAGATTTGATGTGACGCTGTTGATCAATGGAATCCCAATGATACATATTGAGTTGAAGAACAAGGATCATTCCTATATGGACGGGTATCGGCAGATAGAGAAGTATATTTCTGAGGGAAAATTCCGCGGACTTTTTTCGAATATACAGATGTTTGTCGTTAGTAATGCTGTTGACACGAAATATTTTGCAGCGGCAAGGGCAGCAGAATTAGCAGAAGGTAAGAAATTTATAACCGGATGGGTGGACGAAAAGAATCACCCCGTCTGTGATTATCTGGATTTCGCGAAAGCAGTTTTGCGGATTCCACAGGCACATGAAATGATTGCAAAATATACGGTGCTTGATAATGAGAAGAAGAAATTATTGATTTTGCGACCATATCAGATTCATGCGATTGAAGCGATGCGGGCAGCGTCCAAGCGGAGTATATCAGGCTATATCTGGCATACAACGGGCTCCGGAAAGACGATGACATCTTACAAGGCAACAAGGAATCTGTTGATGGATATTCCGTCCATAGAAAAGACAATATTCCTGATTGACCGGAAAGATCTGGATATGCAGACGAAGATGGCGTTCCAATCCTATGCAGATAACGATACGATTGATGTGGATGACACAGAAAATGTGGATGCCCTGATTCGGCGTCTGACAGATGGCAACCGACAGATGATTGTCACGACGCGGCAGAAGCTACAGACGATGATTGCCAAGAGACTGCAGGAGGGAACAAAAGAATATGACAAAATCCGTAACCTTCGGGTTGCATTTGTGGTAGATGAATGTCACAGAGCAGTAACGCCGGAGACAAAACGAAAGATTGAACGATTTTTTGCACATTCTCTGTGGTATGGATTCACAGGTACGCCGATCTTTGAGGAGAATCGATATGAGCAGAAAGGTGATCTTCCGCAGACCACCGATGAGTTGTACGGAAAGTGTCTACATAGTTATACTATACAGAATGCAATTCATGATGAAGCAGTTCTTGGATTCATGGTTGAGAATCTCGGACCGAAAAAGGAAGATGTAGATGAATCCGTATTTGAGACAGAAGAGCATATGCGACAGGTTCTGGATGTGGTGCTCAATCAGTCTTATACGAAATTAGGCATGCAGAATGGCAAGGGACGAACATACGAAGGTATTTTGACAGTCGGATCAATTGCGAAAGCACAGCGTTATTATGAGTTGTTGAAACGGATCAAAGAGGGCAAAGATGCATTAAAGATAAACGAAGAGATTTGCAAGGTAGTTCCTGATTTCCCGAAATTCGCAATTACATATTCCGTGACGGAAAATGATGAGGCATCGACAGTGAATCAGGATAAAATGCGCGAGTCCCTGCAAGATTACAATGAGATGTTTGGCACACATTATGACGTGGAGAATATCAACGCGTATAATAGTAATCTGAATGATCGTCTGGCTCGAAAGGAAAAACGTTATATGGAGCGGAGTCAGCAGTTGGATCTGGTTATCGTTGTCAATCGTTTGTTGACGGGATTTGATGCTCCATGTCTGTCCACCTTGTATATGGATAGATCGCCGATGAGTCCACAGGATATCATACAGGCTTTTTCAAGAACGAACCGTTTGTTTGATGCGAATAAGACATATGGACAGGTTGTAACATTTCAGTCCCCAAAAGACTTCAAGAAGAAAATTGATCGGGCGTTGGAATTATATTCCAGAGGTGGAGAAAGTGTTGCAATTTCCGAAGATTGGGAGAGTGTGCGAGAGGCGTTTTCGATTGCTGTAAAGACGATTCATGCAATCGGACGGACACCGGAAGAGATTAGTCAGTTGTCAAGGGAGCAGAAGAAGTCGTTTATCTATGCATTCCGGAGTTTGGATAAGAGCTTTGCACATTTGAAAGCATTTTCCAGATATCGGGAAGAACTGCTTGCAGACTATGATTTCTCGCAGGAGGAATATGAAAACTATGCGGCAATGTATAAAAATGTTATGGAAGAGCTGAAGAAACCGAAGGATGAGGCGGAAAACGATGATCCGGTTATGGACGACTATGATCTGATTGCGTACAGCAAGATGCGGGTGGATTTCGAGTATATTGTCGAGCTGTTGCAGGGATTGGTGAATTATCTGGATCAGTCGAGCAATGATTTTCAGGATGCGATATTTGCGAAGAACATTCTGGCGCTGCGCGAGATCTCGAAGGAATTTGCCGAGGATAATCAGAAGCTCGGTGAATTGTTGGAGCAGGTGATTGATAATATCGAGCAGGACAAAGATCGGTACAAAGGTCAGGATATCGCAGTGGTTGTCAACCAGATGCGCTATGATGCGATTGATACGGAAATCAAGACATTTGCGAAGCTGTGGAATCTGAATGAGGACGATGTGCGTTATGAAGTGTATAATTACCGGGATGGCGAGATGGCAAATGAAAACACTTTCAAGGATCGCGCGTATGCATCGTATAAGGAGGGTGTAGAGGAACCTATGCCGAAATTCAAGTTCCGTAAGATTATAGTAGAGAAGTTCAAGCATGATCTGATGGAGAATGTATTGCCGCTGCGCGATTGATGAAATGTCGGGATGCGGATATATAGGACGCTTTCTGCAAACGACGAATGAGAAATTGATAGGCTGGAATAGACTGGGAATATCTATGGATGGTATTCCCAGTTTTATTATAAATCGACGTGCGTATTTGGATGCGAAGTAGTTTAATTCAGGTTCGCAAGGGATCGCATGATGATGTCAATGTCCTTGCTTTCTAATTCCTGAATAATATGCAAATAGGTTTTCTGAGTGGTCGTCATGCTGGCATGTCCGAGGCGCCTTGCCACGCTGGCGATGGAAACACCGGCGAAAAGCATGAGCGATGCATGGGTATGACGTAAACCGTGGATAGAGATGACGGGGATTCCGGCATTTTTGCAATGTCGTTCCAATATTCCGTTCAAGGTGGAATTATATATTTTTCCTTTTGCGAAGATCGGTTCATCTTCCGGAAGCTTTTTCACCAGTCCGGCAAATTGCATAACGGTTAACCAGTCAATCTGTATCTTTCGGACAGACGATTGATTCTTGGTTGGCAGGAAGCCGCCATTTCCTTTGTAATCCCATGTCTTGGAGATCGTCAGTATTTGCCGTGAAAAATCAAAATCCCTCGGCGTCAATGCAAGCGCTTCGGAAAACCGCATTCCGGTTTTGGCAACCAGAAGGATGAACCAATCCCATGATACTTCCGGCCCTAGATCAAGGTCTTCGATTAGTTTGTGAAGCTCAAACTGATTGAGAAATTTCTGCTTTTTCTCACGTGGCTTTTTGCCTTTGATGATCGCTTTCCGGGTTGGATCTCGCGGAATCAGCCCCTCATCCACGGCATCTAAAATGGCACATTTCACATGGTGGTGAAAATCCATCGTTGTCTGATGCTCATGTTCTTCTGCATATTCATTTAGTATTTTCTGATAAGAAATCCGATCCAGTTCGGAAATCGACAGATCGGGAGCCAGCTTTAACAGCCATTGATGCGCCATGTTGTATTTGCTCATGGTGACCGGACGGATCGCTCCTTCTTTGTAGACGTTGATCCATTGCTTGTAGTAATCACAAAACAGCATTGGATTTCTGGATGTTGGTGTGTTCATTTGTAAATCCTCCTTTTTGATAGTGGTGCACGTCGATAATATGTAGAGATTTTTGTATTAGATGTATATACAGAATAATAGAATTCTGTCGAATGTGATATTTTTCTTGAATATTCTGCATAATATTGTAGAATATAAATATGAATTTGGGATATATGGGGATTTTATAACATGAATGGGGATTCAATGTTAAACAGTGTAGATTTATCAAAATGCTACATTCTTATTTCTGGAAATATTCATTGTAGTTATTAAAATCCGAAAATATATACAGATGTATAAATGCTTTGACATCAAACGTAGTTAAGGTGGTGAGAAATACTGATGTAGAATGGAAGGAAAAGGCGCTGTATTTATGAATGAATAAAGGAGGATGCAGAATGTTAGAGTTAATAATTGATGCCTACAAAGAGAAAACAAAGGATAAAAATTTTTTTGAAACGGTAAAAAAATTGGATATTATCTCAAAGATTTTTTTTGGGATTTTTGTATTGGATATTATAATGCTTATAATATTTTTAATTTTGGGCAAGTTTAAAATGGCACTAGGTTTTATAGGAGGATTTATTATTTTCTTAGTAGCTTATGTGTGTATCATTAGCAAAACTTCATCTAAAAAATGGGAAAAAAATATCGAAAAATACAATGAGAGCTTAGATGTATTAATGGAAATTTTAAAACAAGAAAACATAAATTGTGGTTCTAAAGATAAAATAGAAAAATTAATTAGACAATGTCAGGATAAAATAGATGAATATAATGAGCAAAAGGGTAAATTAAAAGAGGGCAAAAATGGCGTTTTAGAGAAATGTGTTTTCCCGATAGTAGCATTTGTTTCGGGGGTTATAGCTAAGAATATTAATGTTGAAGATGCAATAAAAATAGCGACAATTGCAAGTGTAGTAATTATATATTCTATAGCAGTATACTATGGTGGGGAGAGTATGATTGAGGATATATCAGGCAACAGACTTGAGAAAACTAAATATATGAAGGCTATGTTGGAAGATATACTTATACGTGGAATTTAAAGTCAATTAAGTGAGAAATGTTGAATTATATGGGAGGAACAAAAAATGAAAAAGCAAATGAAAAGGAAATATTCATTAAATATTTTTTTGATGAAGGATTTCGTTAAAAATGTTAGGACGTGCATAAAACAAGATAAAAATGTGACATGGTTAGATCTTTCAAAGGATTATGATTTAGTTGGTCAAATTGCTATTGCAGAAACTGCGACAAATACACCTAGTTGGTTAGAATTTCTTAGTGCCTTTAGTGCATCAACGATATCTCTTGACGATAATACATCTAATAGAGCAGTTATGTTTGTGTATGTTGAAGGTAGAATCATGGCATTAACGTTTGGATATGGTAAAAATTTTTTGGTGGAAGAATATGTAGAATCTGATTTTGGATTTTGGGCAGCGATCAATTTGTTAAACCCGCAAAAAATACGAAGTATATATGCTGCTACCATTGAAGATATGGTAATACATTCTCAGAAACAAGCGAGTTATGCGACGGAACAGAATGAATTTTCTATAAATACATATCAGGATATTATGACATCGATTGCTGGAGAAGCTTTAGATGAAAATAAGGCTGTCAGAGTGAGTGGAAGGGATTCTTTATTGGTTACAGTAGAAATGGACCCAAGTGAATTATATGAGAAATTAAAGTATTATTTAGATGCATATACAAGCAATGAATATAAAGAATATTTTTCGTGGATTGAAAATATAAGGCAAATTAGAGATAAGAAAATAATTGATGAATTAGAAAAATGTTTGATAAAAAAAATAGAAAGCCATGATTTAAACAACATTTATATTTCTCCTCCAGATATAATTGATTGGAATGAGGTAAATCGCTTCTTTATTAGAGGAATAAGATTAAAAAAAGGTAATCCAGATAATCTTGAATTAGAACAATTATTAGAATTATATTGGGAGGAAATCAACAACAATAAAGAAATATTGGAAAAGTTAAAAAGAGATAAACTTGAAGTTATTGATTTGGAAGATGAGTATCGATCTCTTGGTAGTATGTATAATGCTTTGGTTGCTCAAGTGCAATATGAAGATAAATTGTATATTTTGAGTGGGAAGAAATGGTATTTGATAGAGGAACAATTTTATGATAGGGTAGTAGCAGAGATGCAGAGGATTCCAGAATCAAATATTGATTTTCCAATATGTAATGCAGGCGAAACAGAAGGAGAATATAATAAAAGAATATCAGAAAAACCTGAATTTTGTTTGATGGACAAAAGACTGGTGGGTGTTTTAGATGGACCGAAGAAGATAGAAGCATGTGATATTTTTACAAATAAAAAACAAATGATCCACGTGAAGAAAAAGTATGATTCGGCGAATTTGAGCCACTTATTTGCGCAAGGCAAAGTTTCAGCAGAGTGTTTTATGAGCGATGAAAATTACAGAAAAAGTGTTTTTGATATAGTGAAAGCGGATTTAGGCGATAACATTTTTGATTATAGACAGAAACCTAGTCAAAATGAATTTGAAATAGTTTATGCAATAATTTCTAAAAAAGTGGAACCGCTTGAAAAAGCATTGCCGTTTTTTAGTATGGTAAATTTGATGATGTCTGTTCAGGAACTGGATAGAATGCATATGCGGTATTCGGTCAAGATAATACAGAAGGAAGAAAAATTGTGAAGGAAAATTAAAATGAACATCCAAATCTTTGGCACAAAAAAGTGCAACGATACAAAGAAAGCAGAGAGGTTCTTCAAGGAACGCGGAATTAAATATCAGTTTATCGACATGAAAGAAAAGGGCATGAGCAAAGGAGAGTTCCAGGCTGTGGCATCCGTCAATGGTGGCATGGAGAATATGATCAATCCGAGTTTTAAGGATAAAGATCTGCTGGCGTTGATTCAGTACATTGCCCCGGAGGATAAGCTGGACAAGATACTGGAGAATCCACAGGTGATCAAGACACCGGTTGTGCGGAATGGAAAGCAGTCGACACTTGGATATCATCCGGAAATATGGAAGACGTGGTCATAATATGAAACTACATGAAAAAACAACCAAATCAAATGCGATTCTGCATGTCACGCTCGCCTGTACCTTGGTGATTGCCATTGTGATATTCTTATTCGCAAAAGGCTATGTGGCAGACAAGCTGACATTTAACATTGTAAGATACATGAGCCAGAGAAAAATCCTGTTATTATATCTTGGCGTTGTCAATCTCGTAACGTTCATTTTATTTGGCATCGACAAGTATGCGGCAATCAAGGGAAAATGGAGAATCCCGGTGGCGACATTGTTAGGATTTTCATTTGCGGGCGGTGCGATTGGTGGTATAATTGCGATGTACTTATTTCATCACAAGACACAGAAGAATTATTTTGCGGTTGGACTTCCGATGATGATCGTGACACAGATCGTGGTGCTGTTTTATTGTATGAATGCACCGTGGTAAGCCAATATAGTCTGGAAGCGAACCACAAGAACAAAGAATAAAAATACTAGGGGAGAAAACAAAAACATGGGTATACTTGGAAATATTTTATGGTTTATATTTGGCGGTTTTGCAGCCGGGCTTTCGTGGGTGATTGCGGGAATCGGCTGGTGTATTACGATCATAGGAATTCCAATTGGCTTGCAGTGCTTTAAGTTCGCCGGGCTTGCATTCTTCCCGTTTGGCAAGGAAGTTACATATGGTGGCGGGGCGATGAGTCTTATCGCAAATATATTCTGGCTGCTCTTGACGGGGATTCCGATGGCGATTGCAGATGTAGTCTGGGGATGCATCTTGTGCATTACGATTATAGGTATTCCATTCGGAAAGCAATTTTTTAAGCTCGCGAAATTATCGCTGATGCCATTTGGAGCAATGGTTGCATAGTAAGAGGAAATAGATCATGCAAATATTTCTAGATGCCGATGCCTGTCCGGTCGTGCGTATCGTGGAGGAAATCGCAAAAAAATATCATATCCAAACGACACTGCTTTGCGACACGAATCATGTCTTGAACTCTGATTACAGCGAAGTGATCGTGGTTGGTGCCGGTGCGGATGCAGTGGATTACAAGCTGGTTAGTCTCTGCCATAAGGGCGATATCGTTGTGTCGCAGGATTATGGTGTGGCGGCGATGGCACTTGGGATAGGCGCATATGCGATCCATCAGTCTGGGAAATGGTACACAGATGCGAACATTGACCAGATGCTGATGGAGCGGCATTTGAACAAGAAAGCACGGCGTAGTTCGGGGAAGAATCATTTGAAAGGCCCTAGAAAAAGAACCGAGGAAGATGATATAAGATTTGCAGAATCATTCGAGAAGCTGGTGTTGAAAGGAGAATCTTTGGATTAAACGGATCTTATACAAGTAATTTTGGCATGGTTCATTAGATTATAAACGACAGAAAAGAGGAACAGACATGAATTACATTGCAAGAGATGATGCATTTGAATTATTGAAGAAGTACAACAAGGATCCATTTCACATCCAGCATGCACTGACAGTGGAAGCGGTTATGAAATGGTATGCAAATGAGCTTGGCTATGGCGATGATGCCGAGTATTGGAGCATCGTTGGATTGTTACATGATATTGATTTTGAATTGTATCCGGCAGAACATTGCCTGAAGGCACCGGAGTTGCTGCGCGAAGGTGGTGTGTCCGAGGATATCATTCATGGTGTATGTTCGCATGGTTATGGAATTACGGTTGAATGTGGTGAGACGATTGACGTGAAGCCAGAACATGAGATGGAAAAAGTGCTTTTTGCAGCCGATGAGTTGACCGGGCTGATTTGGGCGGCCGCGCTGATGCGTCCGTCGAAGAGCACAAAGGATATGGAATTGAAATCTCTGAAGAAGAAATATAAGAGTAAGGGATTTGCAGCAGGATGTTCGCGAGAGGTAATCGAGCGCGGGGCCAAGCAGCTTGGCTGGGAGTTAGAGAAGCTTCTGACGATGACGTTACAGGCGATGGCGGCAACCGAGGATGAGATTCAGGCAGAGGTGGAGGTATACAACGCATGAATGAATATTTCAAAAGTATTGTAGATCAGGAACGTGTATCGGTTGTGATCTGTAACCTACAGCATGAAATTATTTACATGAACCCTGCAGCAATTAAAAATTATGCAAAGCGCGGTGGCGAGGCACTCATAGGGAAAAGTCTGCTTGCCTGTCACAACCCGGAATCGAACAAGTGGATCCAACAGGTGTTTGATTGGTTTGCAGCAGATGTCAACCACAATATTGTATATACCAGTTACAATGCTAAGCAGAACAAGGATGTATACATGGTGGCTTTGCGGGACAGTGCGCAGAAATTAATCGGATACTATGAGAAACATGAATATCGTGACCGGGAGACGATGAAGTTTTATGATATGCAGTAGCTCAATACAATGCGTGCATTCAATTCAACACGCTATCTGGACACAGCGAAACGTGGGGATGATGGAAAACTGAACTAACTGATTGATGTTCTGGATGCATGCAGTAAAAAGTTATAAACAAAAAACCTTGAAACACAATGTTTCAAGGCTTTTTCACAAGCAGGGGATGAGAGAATCGAACTCCCGCCAAAGGTTTTGGAGACCCCTATCATACCATTTGACCAATCCCCTATAATTGGGTGTGTCCGTAAGACACATGTACTATTATACAGTTTTATCGACATTTGTCAAGAATTAAATTTCGCGAATTGCAGGAAAAAATTTATAAAGAGGCTATAAAAAGAGAGAAAAAACGATTGTGTATTCCTATTTATTATGATAGAATAAATTAAATCTATGAATCAAATAGGCGTATATGTTCATAATATGGTTGAACGTTTCTACCAGCTACCGTAAAGAGTTGACTACGAAAACAATTGTTTCGTGGTCTTTTTTTATGTTTTGATTTTGGGAGGTTATTTATGAAGTATGATGTGATTGTAATTGGCGCAGGACCGGGCGGTATTTTCTCTGCGTATGAACTGGTACACAAAAATTCAGATTTAAAGATTGCTGTGTTTGAAGCAGGACATGCATTGGACAAACGGCATTGCCCGATTGATGGAGATAAGGTGAAAAGCTGTATCGGCTGTAAGAGCTGCTCGATCATGAGCGGGTTTGGTGGTGCAGGCGCATTTTCGGATGGAAAATATAATATTACAAATGATTTTGGCGGCACGCTGTATGAGTATATTGGCAAGAAACAGTCGCTTGAACTGATGAAGTATGTCGATGAGATCAATATGCGTTATGGTGGCGAGGGCACGAAGCTCTATTCGACGGCGGGTACACGGTTCAAGACGGTATGCATTCAGAATGATCTGCATCTGCTTGATGCATCTGTACGTCATCTGGGGACGGATATCAACTATGTCGTGCTTGGAAATCTGTATGCGTATCTGAAGGATAAGGTGGAGTTTTTCTTCGATACACCAGTGAATTCGGTTGTCGCAGAAGAGGCGGGCGGCTACACGGTTGTCTGCAAGGATGCATCCTATACATGTGAGAATTGCATCATATCGGTTGGACGAAGCGGAAGCAAATGGATGGAGAAGATTTGCGATGATCTGGAGATTCCAACGAAATCAAATCGTGTGGATATTGGTGTGCGCGTGGAGCTTCCGGCAGTTGTATTTGCGCATCTGACCGATGAACTTTACGAGAGCAAGATTGTGTACCGGACTGAGAAATACGGAGACCGCGTGCGTACCTTCTGTATGAATCCGAAGGGTGCTGTTGTAAATGAAAATACAAATGGCATCATCACTGTAAATGGTCACAGCTATGAAGATCCGGAGAAGCAGACGGAGAATACAAATTTTGCATTGCTTGTGGCAAAACATTTTTCAGAGCCATTCAAGGATTCAAATGGATATGGTGAGAGTATTGCCAGACTTAGCAACATGCTTGGTGGCGGTGTTATCGTACAACGGTTTGGCGATCTGATCCGAGGCAGGCGTTCGACACAGAGTCGGATTGATGAGGCGTTTATCACACCGACGCTCAGTGCAACACCGGGAGACCTGAGTCTGGTGCTTCCAAAGCGTATCTTAGATGGCATTATCGAGATGATCTATGCGCTTGACAAGATTGCACCTGGCACAGCAAACGAGGACACACTGCTCTATGGAGTGGAAGTCAAATTCTACAATATGGAAGTTGATGTGGATGAGAAACTGGAGACACGTCATAAGGGACTATATATTATCGGAGATGGCAGTGGAATCACGCATTCGTTGTCACATGCATCTGCCAGCGGTGTCTATGTGGCTCGAAATATAACGGATTTTGTGAAATAAAGTAAATATATGGTATAAATTCCGGTGATTTTATGCTATCATTATCAGGTTAAAGTAGAATCAGTGTAAAGTTGCGAAAGAAAAAGGCTCTGCTCGTGATTTGGCAGTGCCTTTTCTTTTTTGGTGTGTGGTAAAAACAGCCCATTGTGGTTTAACTTGGATGAAGAACAAATCAGAGTTAGGAGATAGAACATGATACAGAGCGAAGTAACTGAGATCAAGAAGATTATGACGAAGAACGACTGCTGCATTCACGGGCTTGCCGGATGCTATGTCGATGCGAATAAAGAGATGCATATTCTAGAGCAAGGCAAATTCCTTGTTCTGCAGGAGGAAGAGCAGCACAAATACTTTGATCTGATCAAGAAGGGATTGTCCGGACGGATCGGTAAGAATCTGCTGAATCTGGTATTCCGCACAGAAAATGGAATCACAGTGCCAAACCGTGATACACTCATGCAGGTGTTAAACAGTGAACTGAAAGATCCACAGGTGCTGCAGGCATATTTTGAGAAGATACGCGATTCGTATGCGTATGTGGATAATTATTATATTATGCTGGTGTATGGTGTCTACGATGTACCGGGAAAGACCGCGGACGGAATCGAGATGGAGGATGCATCCGATGTCGTGTACAAGTTCAACCTGACATTACTTTGTCCGCTCAAACCATCGAAGGCAGGGCTGATGTACAACCCGGTCGATAACAGTCTGGAGAATGCGATGCGGAATATGATGGTCGAGCTGCCGATGAACGGATTCTTATTCCCGGCATTCAACGAGAGGATGAGTGATGTGCACGCAGCACTTTACTATACGAAGAAACCATCTGAGTTAAATGACAGTCTGCTTATGGATGTGTTTGGCTGTGAGATTCCGGCGACCGCCGGTAAGCAGAACGAGATGTTTATCAATGCGATCGAAGCCGTGGAGGAGATGACATTTGATAAGGCGAAAGCAATCTACTCGAACATGCGGGAGCATGAGATGGAGTTAAAGGACAGCCCAGAGGAAGTTGTGGTTGATAAGAAAGAAACGGCACGTATCTTAGAGGAAAGCGGATTTGAAGAAGAGGAGATTCAGGCGTTCACGAAGACCTTCGATGAGGCAACCGAAGAGAATGGAAAAGTGCTGTTAAGCAATGTGTTCGAGGGAAGCAATAAGCTGAAGATCAAGTCCGGCAAGACGGAGGTATCCCTCCCGGTAGAACAGACGGATGCAATTGAGGTACGAAAGATTGACGGAAAAAATTGCATCGTTATCGAAATCAGCGATGACTTACTTGTAAATGGTGTGAAGATCAATAAATTTGATGGACCGATTGATCTGAATATCTGATTTACATGTCGGGTATAAAATGCTACAATGGCAGGTGTCAGACCGGATGCATGGGAGCGTCTGCATAGAGCAGGATGATGCAAAATGCATTTCTCAAAGAAACAGATATAGCACAGACATCAGTCAAAAAAGGCAGAAGAAAAGGAGAAAGATTATGACATACGAAGAATTGGTAAAGAAAGCAAAGGATTCGTTTGAAGGAGCTGACGCAAGTAATGTGCATGAGCATGTTGCGAATCAGTTCAATATTACAGGTGAGGCAGAAGGCATCTTCTATCTCGAGATTGCAGATGGTAAAGTGAAGATTGAACCATATGAGTATTATGGCAGAGATCTGATTGTTACAACCGATGCAAAAACATTGATCAAGATTGCAGAGGGCAAGACCGGTATTGAGGCGGCTTATCTGACAGGAAAGATCAAGGCACAGGGTAATCTCGGCAAGGGACTTTTGCTGAAGGAGCTTGCACCGAAGAAGGCTTCCAAAGCGAAGAAATAACGAAAAAAGATTCGAAAAATCATTTTGATATACATGATAGATACATAAAGGTGGCAGAACGATGGAGACATTATCAAGACATGCAAAGATTCAGACGTCGGAGACATTTTTATTAAGTGCGATTCTGGCGTTGTCAGGGGGATTTCAGGATGCGTACACATACAATGTGCGAAATGGCGTATTCTCGAATGCACAGACCGGAAATGTTGTGCTGATGAGCCAGCATCTGATGGAAGGAAACTGGATGCGCGCGTTGCACTACTTGTTCCCGGTGCTTGCGTTTGCATTTGGCGTACTCGTGGCAGAACGGATTGGACATACTTATAAGAATGCTAGAAAGATCCACTGGCGGCAGATCGTTGTTTTGATTGAGATATTGATTTTATTAGCGGTTGGTTTTATGCCGCAGAAGTTCAACATGGCGGCGACGATGCTCGTATCATTTGCCTGTGCGATGCAGGTACAGACGTTCCGTAAGGTAAATGGCTATGGCTATGCTAGTACGATGTGTATCGGAAACTTAAGAAGCGGAACCGAGAGCCTGTCCGTTTATATCCGGGAGCACCAGAAGGGGGCGCTCCGCAAGGCGATGCATTACTACGGAATCATATTGATCTTTGCAGTTGGTGCCGGTGCCGGAGGAATCTGCTCGATGCAGATCGGCGTGCATGCAATCTGGGTATCCTGTGTCCTGCTGCTTGCCGGATGCCTGCTTATGATTAAGGAGGAACGTTAAAAATATCGTTTTCTGTTAAGAATCGGAATAACGATCATGGTTTCAAAGGAATCCTCGATATATTGACTCCGCATGTAGCCATGATATTTTTCCGTGATGATCTTTATATTCGCAAGACCGTACCCGTGATCCATTCGGTGATCCGGGTACTTTTTTATTTGGTCTTCTGGCAGACAGGTATTGCGCATATGTATAATAAAGGTATCATTGCTGGAAACACATACATTGAAATGCACATATCGGTTCGGATTCCTGGATTTACAGACTGCCTCGGATGCGTTATCCAGCATATTTCCGACAATGGTACACAGGTCATAGTCAGAAACTGGAATCTGAGTTGGTTGCAATGTAATCTTTTGGGAAAAAGCAAATTGTTTTTCCTTTGCAAGCATCTGGAAACTACTGATGAAAGCATCCAGTACAAGGTTGCCGCTGTTGACACTGATATAATTCGCTTCTATGTCGTTGATCGCAGAGTGAAGATATGCATCTAACTGCTCCGTCTGTTGTTGCTTGAGCATCTCGGAGATTGCAAAATAATGGTTCTTCATATCGTGTACGATGCTGCGGGTTTTCTTGTAGGCGGTTCCCAATTGGAAATATTTTTCCTGCTGAAAATCAATCTGTCTGCGCATAGAAAGGTTTTCGTCCTTGATCTGCTCCATCTTAAAACAATTATCCAACAGACAATAATTCAATATATTTAACAGGGCAATCGCAAAATAGGCGATGATCATATAGTACGCATTGTTTGACTGGTAATTGCTGCGGACAGGAATACAAAGGGTAATTACCAGAGAAAGCACGGGCGTCGTAAATAATAACAGGTTGTATTTATAATCGTGATATTTTATGTGTCGGTTCCAGTAGAAAATCACAACCAGAATCAACAGGAACAGCATGATCTTGGAACCGAGATTCATGAGGATCGAAAGCTGGCGGAGAGGGAGCTCTATAACTGCCGGGTTTATTATTTTCACCAGAAACAGGAAAAAGCTTTCTCCAAGCAGAGCAAGAATCTGGAAGGAAATGGATACAAATATGCGGTTTGACAGGCGCGCCCTGTATAGGAAGGTCAGGGCAAAGGTCGTAAGCAGACTAACGGTGCTTGTGGCTATTGTAAATTGCTTGGATGGCAGTCCGGTGCACAGAGCCTGGTTTACATAGATAAGAACCTCCATGATAAGGAAGCACGCAATATAGAGTGGATAGGCTGTGCGGCGGTTTTCCTTATGGAAGATGCCATTCATATAGATAATGATTATGCCCATATCAAAGAGATAGGTAAGTGCTTCAATCGCGTAATACATAGTGCGCCCTCCTAATTTAACTCGTTTAATTCTACGAGGTGATTCATGTAAATAGAAAGTAGTTCCCGTCTGGCATTTCGACTCAGAGGAATTCGCTCCTGATTGTCTAAAACAACGAATTTGTCCTCAAAATAATGTACATGCTTCAGATTCAGAAGGATACTGCGATAACATTTGTAAAAGTGCTGGGAGGCAAGCGTTTCCTTCCAGTATGAAAGCGTTCCGCGCACAGAGATCGTGTGGTTTGTAAGATGAAACAGTAATGTCTGTGTATCACTGTTTTCAACCTCGATATAGAGAAGATCCTGAATATAGATCGTCGTTTCTCCTTCTGTTGTAGACACGATGGAATAGATTGTGTGACTTTGTTCGATTTCATTGATTGCATTCTTCAGCACTTCTTCGACATCCTCTGTGGTGTATGGTTTCGTCAGATAATAAAATGCCCGGACTGTAAAGCTTTTTTGCATGTATTCCGGATAATTGCTCACGAACACGAGCAAGGCATAACGGTCGATGGTGGAACGCAGGATGCTTGCGGTATCCAAACCGTTTAGCTCTGGCATTTCTACATCCATGAAAATTAACTGATATTGTCCTTTTTCTGTATAGGAATCTAAGAATGTTCTTCCGCTTGTAAATGTAGAGATAGAAACTTCCACATCAAACGCAAAATAAAAATGTGTGATACAGGATTTTAAATATTCAATTGCTGCTTCGTCATCGTCACAGATTGCAATGTTCAGTTTCATTGAGATCCCCCTTTGCTGATTCGCCCCAATAATTGGTTTATCCATATTACGATAACACAAAAGAACATAATCTGGATAGAATCAAATCTAAAAAAGTTAAAAAATATAAGGTACAAGCTTAGTAGCATTATCGAATATATTGCAGTCAGGCATTTTAATCGGCGTTTCTTCTTTTGAGTCAGGCGATGGCTTTTTGTATCCACAGGTGCAAGGATGATGATGGCAATCAGCAATACACAGAAACACCAGAAGGCTGGAAATGTCTGGATTGCAGGGATTGGCAGATAGATCGTGACAATTATTCCAATACAGAAGGTGAGATAAGAAATAATATCACATATGCCGCGCGAAGATGCATGCATGCCTCCGGCAAGCATCTTGAGTGGAGACATTGTAAAAACGTAGACAAGTGCCAGCCATCCATGATGGAAAAAGATTCCAAGAATCAGAAGGCTGAGATTATATAGGAATAAGTCGAAACAGAAGTCAAAGCAGTATATGTAAGCTGCCCGTTGCTGAAACGGTAGAACGTGATTATCGATAAATATATCCGTGATTTTTACGCTGAGCGTTTCTGTAATTTTCATTCGATTTACCTCCATATAAGCATCATAACATAGAACAATTGGTAATATACAATTTTCTGTAAATGGTCAAAAAACGGGGGTAACGTGCACTTCACCCTTACTTTTTGACCATTCGCAGAAAAAATGAAAGAAGCATCTGTGCGTATGATAGGATAAAAATAGGTTTAATAAGAAACTCAAATAATTATTTACAGGAGGGAAAAGAGCATGAAAAAAATACTGGAATTTCTTGTCAGGCATAGTGGAAAGCTATGCGCATTCGCGATTGGTGTGGCAGTTATTGCGCCGGAATGCTGTCGTGGAAGCTGGTATGAACCAGAAGAACCAGAGGGGCTGGAAGAAGTATTGAAGAAAAGTGGAAATGTACAGTAGAGGAGGTAATGAATTATGAGAAAGATAATATCAAAAATAGCATTAGCATTTGCTATATTTGGATGTTTGGGAAGTGGAGTTGCTCGAGCTGGGAATATTTCGTTAGATGTTACGGCATCTAATATTTCAGGGGTAGCATCAAAGGATCCTTATTCAAGAAAAGAGGCTAAAGGAGATAATGACCAGAAATTTTATATAAAATTAACGTCATTAACCAATGGTCCATCATTAAACTTTACATCATACTCTAGCGATCACGTAAGGGTGTCTACAGCGTTGACGTACCCTGGTCATCCTTTGGGTACTACAAAAAGCCATAATTATGATTTGGTAGAAGCAAAACGTGGACATCAATATTATGTATATGCTTCCGCACCTATGAATTATGCAAATGTTCACGGAAAAGGAAATTATTGTCCATAAATTTTGAGTGAAATATAAAGCGGTTTGGAACAAAATAAAACGTCTCAAATCGCTTTATTTGTATGATGGAGGTAACTGGCTTTATGAAAAAGAAATTGGTTGTTATGTGCATGCTGTTTATAACATGCGTGGTGACTTCCTGTTCAGGAAATAATAATGGGAAAACAGAAGCTGATAATATACAAACGCAGACATTCCCGCAACAGTATCGATATAGTTCGGAACATTTACGTATTGATTTACAAGAAATAACACCTCAGGAAGTAAGCTGGAAGAATGGAACCGCGACGGAATGTTCGTTGGATTATGAAAAAGTAGGCAGAGTGTTTATGCCGGATGATGGTAGCAATACATTGGATGCGGAGGCACAAATGATATCAAGTAATGCGGTGTCGGATGGCGTCAGTGAATCTTTTTTTACATGGGGATTGGATTCCTGTACCTATACGGATTTGGAATATCTGGAATTGAATGCATGTTTGAAAACGGACAGGTTTTATTCAGATTATAATTTGTCAGAATATACGGATTCGAAAGAATTTACGTTTGCTTCTGAAGAAGCTGCAAAGCAGGAAATATATGAAATCATGGATTCGTGTGGCATAGATTTAAAAAAAGATTTTACATGTGAAACGTATTATTTGGATCATGAAATTTTGCAGCAACAGGAAGAACATATAGATATGGATGGAAATCAGCAGGAAGAGGAGTATAAGACGGATTGGTCGGAAGAAAATGATACCTATTTGTTCTATTTTCATCATGTGTATTCTGGGCTTCGTGATTTTCAGGGTAATTCCTTTTGGCAGGAAAGTGCACAGGATTTAAATGCACAAATCACAGTTATGTATAATAAAAAAGGAATTATCTTTTGCTATATACAAAACTTGTATGATTATACATCAATGAATGAAAGTGAATCTTTATTGAACTTTGATGCAGTTATGCAATCTGTGATTGAATATTTTGAAGGTATTGTGGATGGAGCGGATCGGGAAGTGATTTCGGCAGAACTGATAGTAGACCATATGAAAGATGGAAAAACACTGATTCCTGTATGGGCGTTCCAAATAAATGAAAAACCATTGAATGATTCGGAGTATCAATATGAATTACGTGTGAATGCAATAACAGGAAAAATTATAGTGCAATAAATGAGAGGGAAAATTATGCTATTGAGGTATTTGAAAATAGATGTGCGACGAGCATTTGGAAATTGGAGATTCCCAATATGTGTGATTATAATTAGTGTACTGCTTCTTTATAACAAAGATGAGCCAGCGGATGTTGTTTCGTGGATGAATCATGTAAATACGATGCAGTTGTTGTTTATCGCAATGGGGATAGCATCGGTACCATATGTTGGTAGTTATATAGATGACAACTGTCATAAATTTCGGATTCAAATGGAACTGCGCAGTAATCATCGGGAATATTATATTATTTCGAAGATGTTAGTTGTATTCATTTCGACACAGATCACATTTATATTAGGCTTTTTGATTACGTTACAAATAAACTATATCCGATTGGGGATGCCGGATGAAACACAGTGGTTTGAAATACTGGATTTGGAGCGCGCATATATGCAGTACTTAAAAGAAGGAAGAACAGGTCTGTATTTTGCAGTTTGTATCTTCCATATGTCAGTACTGGCAGGCTTTATGTCATTGCTTGGGTTGTTTGTGTCAGAGTTTGTGAACAATAAAATCGCGGCATATACATTTCCGCTATTATGTGTGTATGTACAGGATATTTTAATGCAAAGATTACTTGGATGGCAAAGAGGTGCAGTCATTTCGTGGAAGGCATTAGGGGTGAATCAGTTGGAAATGACACTTTCAGGACAGCAACCATCAACATTTTTCTTCCAAATATGTTGTTACATATTCATTGTCAGTTATTGTATTAATTATAAGAATGGAAGGAGAAAGTGAATGGCGAATGTTCAAAAAATAATAAAAACAGCTGCTTATGACAGCATTAAAAAAATGCGTTCCTTTCGATTCATAAGTGCTGTAATGATGGTAGTCGGATTAGTGTTAGCAGTCACGTCGGGAATGGATCAATTAATTGGGGATGTGAATGAAAAAGTAAGCATCTGGATTGTTCCTCATATATTTAGTAATACATTTTTTGCGGCATTTTACGGAATTATTATATGTTATCTGTTATCGGATATTCCTTATTTTAATGCGAATGAATTATATTACATTTCAAGAATGGGACGAAAAAAGTGGTTTATGGAGAAAATGCTATCCATGATACTATCCATGTTTATGTTTACAATTATTTCGTTTGCTGTATGCGTACTTGTATTTGTTCCCAAAATCAACTTTACAATGGAATGGGGAAAAGTAATACATACAATGGCATATTCAACCAATTTGTATTCCTATAATCTGATGAATCTGGTATCACCGAGTATTTTGATGAATTATAAGCCGATCACGGCAATGGAAACCTGTTTCTTGATGGTATGGCTGGTTTCGGTCATGGTAGGATGTGTGATGTTTGCAATAAGTATCTGGTTCAATCGTACAGTGTCAATCGTAGTGGTTTTGATGCTGTCTTTGTTAGGGTTATCGGAAGGCCTGTTTTTTACCCAACGCTGGCTGCCATTTCTTTCGATATTTACATGGTATCGAATATCAGTATACGGAGAAACAATATTTATGGATTGGCAGTATCTGAAACAATATGTATATGTGATTTTGATAATCTGCATAATGTGTTTATCGTTTTTTGCGGCATATAGAAGAATCAGGCATACTGAATTTGATTGGATCAATGAAACGTAGGCATGGAGGTTTGATAATGATCGAGGTAAAGAATCTGGAAAAAAGTTTTGGTGAACAAAAGGTATTGAATGATGTTTCGCTTGTTTGCCCAAATGGTGAAATTACAGGAATTATAGGGCATAATGGATCAGGAAAAACAGTACTGTTTAAATGTATATGTGGATTATTATTTGAAGATAGCGGAGAGATTTTGATTGATGGAAAAAGATATAAATCTGGTGGCGAACTAATAAAAAATGCAGGGATAATTATTGAAAATCCGGCGTTTCTGGAAAGTGAAAGTGGGATTAATAATTTAAAATATTTGTTTGAAATTCGAAATAAAAAGAACATGGAATTGTTGCATGAAATAATGAGGATGGTAGGACTTGATCCGGAATCCAAAAAGAAGGTAAAAAACTTTTCTTTAGGAATGAAGCAACGTCTGGCAATTGCGCAGGCAATTATGGAAGACCCTGCTGTTTTGATATTGGATGAGCCTATGAATGGTTTGGATCGACAGGGGGTAGAAGAGATGCGTCAAATTTTCTGCAAAGAAAAGCAGAAAGGAAAGACAATTCTTTTGGCAAGCCATAACCGGGAAGATATTGAAGCATTATGTGATCATGTGTATGAAATGGAGGATGGACAAATAAAACAATTGAGATAGAAAAATTATTTACTGGAAGATGCCGAGCTGTGGCGGATATTCCGTAAAGGTGAAAAATGCCGCGGTTAAGAGGAGCAAAATCGCGGAAGAAAGGATGAGCTTTTCTGCCTTCCCATTTCGGTAGACATCATTTTCCACGAAGAGGGCGAAGATAACGCCTGCAAAATATAGTGCAATATTGATCCAGTCGTAGTTTGTTCCGAGGATACCATTCAGTGTATAGAAAACTGCGACAATAAAAATCATGCCGGACAAGATTCCGAGGGTACGCGCCCAGAGGTAATTGGCTGGCATTTTTTCATGGAAGAAGAACAGCTCGACCAGCGTGAGCAGAAGCATCGGGAAGAAGAGCAGCTTCAGATGCTCCCACGTGGATTCGTTGACCGCCGAGAACAGCCCGACAATGCGGTTGTCGTCCGACCATTCATAGGTGAAATGCAGCAGCACTCCGAGGATGGAGATGAAGAGAAAACGGATGGCGTTGGTTTTGAATTTCATGTTGGTTTGTCCTTTCTTGGGTTAGTTGGTTCGTGCAGATATGCATATAGTTTATGGATTTTTTGGAAATTTATACTATGTCCTGAGAAAGTATATGCGTGAATTGGGTGAATTTTTCCAAAATAGAGAATTTACTCCAACGGGAAGGTTGAGAGAAGCAAGCAGGATGGGGAGAAAGTGGAGGAACGGGAAAAACTCCCCAATCGGAAGCTGATAGGAAGAAAGCAGGATGGGGAGAAAGTGGAGGAATGGGAAAAACTCCCCAATCGGAAGCTGATAGGAAGCAAGCGGGTTGGGGAGAAAATCGAGGAACGGGAAAAACTCCCCAATCGGAAGCTGATAGGAAGCAAGCGGGTTGGGGAGAAAATCGAGGAACGGGAAAAACTCCCCAATCGGAAGCTGATAGGAAGCAAGCGGGTTGGGGAGAAAATCGAGGAACGGGAAAAACTCCCCAATCGGAAGCTGATAGGAAGCAAGCGGGTTGGGGAGAAAATCGAGGAACGGGAAAAACTCCCCAACCGGAAGCTGATAGGAAGCAAGCAGGATGGGGAGAAAGTGGAGGAACGGGAAAAACTCCCCAATCGGAAGCTGATAGGAAGCAAGCGGGTTGGGGAGAAAATCAGGGAAACAGGAAAATTCCCCAACTGGAAGACAGAGAGAAGAAAGTTGATTGGGGAGAAAATCTGAAAACAGAAAGATTCCCCCAATTTGGAGAATGGAGAGAGAAAAGATAGTTGAAACGGGGGAATTGCATATGTATAATAGGGATGCTTAGCAAGAAATAGAGACAGATAAGAATAATATAGAATATTTAACCTCTGTCGAAAAATAAAACAAGAATAATAGGAGAAAAATCATGCGAATTGTAATACAGCGTGTCAATCACGCATCCGTAAAAGTAGATGGAGAGACAATCGGAAGCATCGGCAAGGGATATCTGCTTCTGCTCGGTGTGGCACAGGGGGATACGAAGGAGATGGTTGACCGCTATGTGAAGAAGCTTTCAACCTTGCGGATCTTTGCAGATAAAGAGGGCAAGACGAACCTGTCAATTACCGATGTAGGAGGAGAAGTGCTGGTCGTATCCCAGTTCACATTATATGCGGATTGCAAGAAAGGAAACCGCCCAAGCTTTGTCAAGGCGGGTGCGCCGGACTTTGCAGAGGAGATGTATGAGTATTTCAAAGCAAAATGCGTGGAGACGTTCGGGAAAGTAGAATGCGGAAGCTTTGGTGCCGATATGAAGGTCGAGTTGGAGAACGATGGCCCATTTACAATCTTGTGGGACAGTGATATCTGGTGAGGCGATACCCGAGAGGGGCGATACCCGTGCGACATCCATATGAAATGATGTAATACCCGTGGAGGACAGGCAACATGAAACAAGACAGCCAGCCGTTTGGCACAGAGAAAATCAGTAAAATACTATGGAAGATGGCGCCGCCTGTGATGCTGGCGCAGTTGATACAGGCACTTTATAACATTGTGGACAGCTTCTTTGTCGGGCGGTATTCCGAGAGCGGACTGACCGCGCTGTCCATCATCTATCCGATCCAGCTTCTGATGATCGCATTTGCGGTTGGAACCGGTGTTGGTATCAATACGTGTATGGCGCATTACTTAGGCTTGTCCGAGGATGAAAAGGCGGACGAGATCGGTGGGATCGGCACGCCACTTACTTTGTTTATGTGGGCAGTATTCGCCGTGTTCTGTTATTTCTTCATGCCCGCATACGCGAAGATGTCGACGGATTCCGCAGAAGTAATCAAAGAGGTTGTGATGTATGGACGGATTGTATGCGTCTTTTCTTTTGGACTTTTTTGGAGAGTATCTGGACGAAGATCCTGCAGGCAAACGGCAATATGAAGACGCCGATGATCGCACAGATTGCAGGTGCGGTTACAAACATCGTACTCGATCCGCTTCTGATCTTCGGTATGTTTGGATTGCCAAGGATGGGAATTGCAGGTGCGGCGACAGCCACTGTCGTTGGGCAGATCGTAGCGGCATTGATCGTCATGCGCAGAGGATTCCGGAAGTCACCGGCGCTATCTGTGTATCTGCCGGATATCCGCAAGATTTATAAGATGGGAATCCCGAACATCCTGATGCAGTCTGCGTACACGTTCTATATATTTGGTCTCAATATGGTACTTGCAACCTTCTCTGATCAGGCGGTGACAGTACTTGGACTTTATTACAAATGGCAGGCGTTTTTCTTCATCCCGCTTGGGGCGATGCAGACCTGTATCGTGCCGATCTTAAGCTATAATTATGCAACGATGAAGATTGACCGCTGCAAGAAGACGTTGTCATTGGCACTTATATATGGAGTATCCCTGATGATGATAGGTGTGCTTTGCTTTGAACTGATACCGGGACAGATGCTGCATGTATTCTCGCATGACGCAGAAGTGATCCGTATCGGGAAGGTGGCGTTCCGTATCATCGCAGTGAGCTTTATTCCGCTTGTGACATCGCTGACATTTCCGGTGTTCTTTCAGGCGGTTGGAAAAGCGTTTACAAGCAGTGTGCTTACAGTGGTAAGAACGGTATTTTTATTTGTGCCGCTCGGGTATGCATTCTCAAGAATCGGGCTAAACTTCTTCTGGCTGACGTTTCCGGTTACGGATAGTATTACGTCGATTGCCGGATTTTTGCTGTACCGCCGCTTCCTAAGATTCACCAAAAGTTCATAGAATTTGCGTTGTTTCAGCAAATCTCCTGTGCTATCATATGTAATAATTTGGAAGATATAGAATTAAGGCATAAGAAGAGTTGAAAATACGAAAAAGTATATTGTAATCTGGTTCTGTATGTGTAATTCCTGCAACTATGTTTGGGATATGCATATGTTTGAGGCTTAGAAGTTCTTAATGTTCTGGATAATAACAGCAATGTTTGAACACGATGTTCAAACAAGCCGCCACTGAGCCATGGATGGCGAATTGGCGGCGGTTGCGTACGATGATAATATTGTATAACAGAACATTTAGAACTTCTTGGGCTCAATACATCGCATATGCAAACATAGTTGCAGGAATATACTATACAGAATCAGATTGCAGGATGCAGCAAGGGTATTTTCAAAAAGGAGAAAACTATGGGACTTACGCAGCAACAAGTACAGGAGCGGATCGATCAGGGCCTGACGAACGAGACCGACCTGTCTACCGATAAAACAACGAAGGAGATTATCGTCTCCAATACATTCACATATTTTAACCTGATCTTTTTGATCATTACAGTCTTACTCTGTCTGGTCGGTTCTTTTCGGAACCTGACTTTCCTGCCGATCGTCATCGGCAATACATTGATTGGAATTATACAGGAGATCCGCGCGAAGCGGACACTGGACAAGATGAATCTGCTGAATGCACCGCACGCGATCGTCGTGCGGGATGGCGTGAAGCAGAAGATTGAAACCGAACAGCTTGTACAGGATGATGAGATCATCTTAGAGGCGGGCAACCAGATCTGCGCAGATGCAGTCGTTGTGGAAGGAAGCGTGCAGGTCAATGAATCGCTGCTTACCGGAGAAGCGGACGAGGTAGAGAAAAATCCCGGCGACGAACTCTTCTCAGGAAGCTTTGTCGTATCCGGACGATGCCATGCCGAACTCACACACGTTGGAAATGAATCCTACATCGCGAAGCTCTCACAGGAAGCAAAGACGATGGGAAGCGGCGAGCAGTCTGAGATGATCCGTTCAATCAACCAGATCGTCAAATGGGTTGGTATCGTTATCATCCCAATCGGACTTCTGTTGTTTTATCAGAGCCATTTTATCAACCATGAGACAATTCGCCGGAGTGTGACAGCGACGGTTGCGGCGATCATCGGTATGATTCCGGAGGGATTATATTTACTTACGACAATCGCACTGGCTCTCAGCACCATGAAGCTTGCCAGCCGGAAGGTGCTGCTGCATGATATGAAGAGTATCGAAGCACTTGCACGTGTCGATGTGCTGTGTGTGGATAAGACCGGTACGATCACCGAGCCGACGATGAATGTCAAGCAGATCATATGCAGTAAGAACGGGAAGAATCTGTTGCACACGCCGGAGGAATTGCAGGAATTACTTGTGGATTATACTCTTGCATCGAACGACAACAATGCGACGATGCAGGCACTCCGCACATTTGCAGAAAATGATGGTGCGACACCGCATCGGATGGTTGTGGAGCGCTATCCATTTTCCTCAACAACGAAATACGGTGCAATCGTATTTACAGAAGGAACTTATATATTAGGGGCGCCGGAATTTGTCCTGCGAGATGCATATGCGACGGTGGAAGAAGAGATTACAACCTTCACGAAGGATGGTGACCGCGTCCTGCTTTTTGCAAAATACGCAGGAACAGATTTAAAGCACGGACTTACAGAAGAGGTGATTCCGCTTGGATTTGTCATACTTGCGAACCCGATTCGTGAAAATGCAAAGCAGACATTCGAATATTTTAACAATCAGGGCGTGGCAATCAAGGTTATCTCCGGTGATAATCCGGGAACAGTTTCTGAGGTTGCGCTGCAGGCGGGAATCCCGGGTGCAGAGAATTATGTGGATGCGACCACACTTGATACAGCGGCGAAGCTTAGGGATGCAGTGGAACAGTACACTGTCTTTGGACGTGTGACACCGAAGCAGAAACAGAAGCTTGTGAAGGCATTGCAGATCAAAGGACATACAGTTGCGATGACCGGCGATGGTGTCAATGATATCTTAGCGATGAAGGATGCAGACTGCAGCGTGGCGATGGCATCGGGAAGTGAGGCAGCAGCGCAGGCAGCACAGGTTGTATTGCTGGATTCGGATTTTGCACATATGCCGGATGTTGTGTATGAAGGCAGGCGTGTCGTTAACAACGTACAGCGGTCAGCGAGTCTGTTCCTTGTAAAGAATATATTTTCTCTGTTGATGGCAGTATTCTCGATGGTTTTGATGATCACATATCCGCTCGAACCGGCGCAGGTATCCTTGATCAGTATGTTCACAATCGGCGCACCGGGATTCCTGCTTGCATTAGAGCCGAACAAGAACCGGATCGAAGGCAGGTTTATCACGAATGTGCTGCTTAAGGCACTGCCGGGCGGTCTGACCGATGTGATTGCAGTCGGAGCCCTTGTCATGCTTGGATCGGTATTTGGACTACCGGATGCGAGTGTGGCGACAGCCGCAACACTGGTTTTGTCGGTTGTTGGATTTATGATTTTATTTAAGATCAGCGAACCGCTCAATAAGATGAAGTACGGCGTGATCTTCCTGAATATATTCGGACTTGTATTCTCCGGGATATTCTTGAAGAAGCTGTTTGCACTAAGTGATATGTCAAATCGGTGTATATTGTTGATGGTTGTGTTCGGATTTGCGGCGGAATCCTTATTCCGGTATCTCACGCTGATTGCGGAGAAGTTACGGGCACGTTACGAGAAAAAACAGAAGTATACCGGCTATAAACGGAAGAGAAAACTACGTCGATAGTGAAAATTACAGGAAATTTACAAGAAAATGACGAAAAAGGGATGCGTAATCATTGCTATCTGCCAAAAATGATATTATAATCGGAATGGTGTTTTTTGGATTATAGTAGAAAACGAAGGAGAGAGTAACATGATACGCTTCAAAAAGAGTAAGAAGATTCTTGCAGCCATTTTGACAGCGGGGATGCTGCTTGCGGGAAATGGAGTCCCGATTTGCGCAGCAGAACCAGTTTCGGTGGCACAGACAGAAGAACAGTTGAATTATCTGGTCGTCGGAAGTCCGGTTGTATGTACACCGGGAAGCCAGTTTGTTCTGGCGGATGTCGGAGATGGAACGGAGAAGCTTTCGGATGCGGTTTTGACTTACGTCAATGTGGAGACTGGTACTTCCTATGAAGTGACTGCGGATACCGTAGATGAGGGAAGCCTGCTGTTTAACATGGAGTTTGATGATACCCAGCCGAGCGGAGAATATGAAGTAACCACGATTGAGGTAGTTGCAGACGGAGAGAAACGAATCGTTCGTATGGTGGATACCGGAATTGAAGCCAAATTTGGTATCAATACGGATGTTGATTCTGAGGCGGATGCCTATGTCGTGGATGAACAGGCAGAGCAGGATGCAGAGGAAGCCTGCGGCGAAGACGGAATTACCGTGCTGGATGCCGAAGGACAGGAGATGACTTTTGATTCTCTGACCGAAGCTTTACAGGAAGCCGATGACAGTGTTGCAGACAGCGGAATCGCAACACAGTCGACAGCCAACCCGAATCTGGTTGTTGTACTCGATCCGGGACATGGTGGATTAGACAGTGGAGCAGTCGGAAAAAAGGTTGGCATGCCAGGGTTGAAAGAGAAAGATTTGACGCTCAAGATTGCATATTACTGCAAAGAAAAACTTGAAGAATACAGCCATGTGGAAGTTCACATGACACGAACGGCAGATACCGACAACAATCTTGCCAATCGTGTGGCGTATGCGAAGACATTTAATCCAGATGTGTTTGTCAGCATTCATATCAATGCTGTTGGTGGACAACATGGCGGTGCCGAGGTGTATTATCCAAACGGCAATTACATACCGGGTATCGGAACAGAAGGAAAAGAACTGGCAGAAGTAATCCAGCAGAAGCTGGTAGCGCTTGGCCTATATAACAGAGGAATCAAGATCCGGAATACAGAGGACGGCAGCCAGTACCCAGATGGTTCACCATCGGATTACTTAGGCGTTATCAAGCGTTCTAAGGAAGCTGGTTTCCCGGCAGTTTTGATCGAGCATGCATTTATCGATAATTATGGCGATGTATATAACTTTTTGTCAAGAGAAGATAAAGTAAAGGAAATGGGGTATGCAGATGCAACCGCCATTGCAGAATATTATGGATTGTCCAAGAATGGGAATTACGGTTCTAAGGCGACAATCGCGGATACGATCCGTACAGCATATGACGGTGGTACGTCCGAAGCATTGACACCAATCATGACGACTCCGACGACATCAGTTGATCGTATGGTATCGTATTATAAGTCCAATGCAACGTTCCCGACTTACTATCAGGAGCATGATACAGAGATCAAAGCATCGTCCAATCCATTGCAGACATTTTGCCAGATCTTTTACGACGAGGCAGTTGCAGAGGGCGTAGATCCGGGTGTTGTATTTGCACAGGCAATGAAAGAAACTGGATTCCTGCGATTCGGCGGCGATGTAAAGATTGAGCAGTATAATTTCTGTGGACTGGGCGCAACCGGAGGCGGCGCTGCTGGACAGGCATTTGGTTCGGTACGTCTGGGAGTACGTGCACAGGTACAGCATCTGAAGGCATACGCTTCACAGGAAGATCTGAAAAATGCAGTGGTTGATCCGAGATTCCAGTATGTGACAAGAGGCTGTGCAACTTTTGCAGAGTACTTGGGTATTCAGGAAAACCCTTGGGGAAAGGGCTGGGCAACTGCATCAAATTATGGATATAGTATTGTAAATGATTATATGTACAAATTCTGTACGGTAAAAAAGACGTCCAGTACAGCAAATTCGTTCCTGAATGTAGCGTATAGCACACATGTACAGAGTTATGGCTGGCAGGCAGATAAATTTAACGGTATGACAAGCGGAACGACCGGACTTGGCAAGCGCCTGGAGGCAATCAAGATCAAGGTCGGTGGCGAGTATGATTTGGGTGTTACCTATCAGACACATGTACAGACCTTAGGCTGGGGTAATTGGGTCGATGATGGAGCTTTAAGCGGAACAACTGGACAGGCCAAACGTCTGGAAGCAATCCGTATCAAATTAACAGGCAACGACGCAGACAAATTCGATGTGTATTATCGTGTACATGCACAGACCTTTGGCTGGCTTGGCTGGGCAAAGAATGGTGAAACGGCTGGTACGTCAGGATTTGCAAAGCGTCTGGAAGCAATCCAGATTTACGTAGTACCGAAGGGGATGACGCCATCTTCGGGAACCAGCGCTGTTTCTTATGTACAGTACGGAAAGGCTGCATCGAAGAGTGATCAGCCGGGCTTGATCAATTATGCAACGCATGTGCAGACCTATGGCAACCAGCAATTTGTATCAGACGGTTCCTTCTCTGGAACATATGGAGAAGCAAAGCGGCTGGAGGCAATCCGGATTCAGGTCAACAATGAAGCACTTGGTGTAGATGGTGGTGTGACTTATCATACGCATGTGCAGAAATTGGGATGGCAGCCTTGGGTTAGCGATGGAGTAGTCAGCGGAACGACTGGACAGGCGAAGCGTCTGGAGGCAATCGAGATCAAACTGACTGGTGAACTTGCTGAGAAATATGATGTATACTACCGTGTACACGCACAGACTTTCGGCTGGTTGAACTGGGCGAAGAATGGGCAGACAGCTGGAACAGTTGGATATGCAAAGCGTCTGGAAGGAATTCAGATCGTGCTCGTACCAAAGGGAGGCAAAGCACCGAGTGCAACGCCTTTGAACGATGGCAGAGCATGTATTATTAAATAAAATAACAAATCAAAAAAGAGTCTTGCAGATTGCAAGGCTCTTTTTATGTGTAAACATATTCGTGTATTGTGCGGATGAAACAGATTACATGGCAGCCACTCTGGCGTCGATATAGCGAATCAGTTCTTCTGCTGAAGCTTTCAGACCAAGGCGGCTGGTATTGATGCAGACATCATAGTACCGGGAATCGCCCCATTTGCCAGAGGAGAAGGAATTGTGATACTGCTTCCGGCTTTTATCGTGGCGTTTCATTTTTGTGAGCGCCTCGTCTGCGGATACATGCTTGACTTCCATGATTCGCTTCTGCTTCACATCGGTGTCGCCGACAAGGAAGATGGAGATCAGTCCATCATTATCCTGTAAGATGTCCTCGGCACAACGACCGAGTACTACATAGGATTCTCCGCTTTCTGCCTTTTCCTTCAGGAAATTAAACTGCATTTCTGCAATAATCTTTTCTACGGAGTTTGACTGTCCGAGTACCGTTCTGGTGATAAAAGGATTTGCTGGCTTTTCGTCGTATTTCTTATAGACATCGTAAGAATTTCCAGTTTCCTTGGAAAGCTCGTCGAGAATATTTCTGTCATAAAGTGGAATATTGTAATGCTTGGCGATTATTTCTGCGATTACATGTCCGCCGCTTCCATACTCTCGTCCGATTGAAATAATGACCTGTTTGTTCATAAATATACGCTCCCTTCTGTCGTGAAATGTGTCTGCCATTCGCGCTTTTTTTATTTACAATTATACATAAGATGGACGGAAAAAGTCAATGTATGTATGCAGGAAAAATGGGAAAAACTGTATCTGTGAAGAAGTATAAAAACAGGGAGAAACAGACAATGAAAAAAACAACTGAATTTACACCGACAGCTTTTATTTTAGGAATTTTACTTGCCGTTGTATTTGGTGGTGCCAATGCCTATCTGGGGCTGCGTGTCGGTATGACGGTATCCGCATCCATTCCGGCAGCCGTGATCTCGATGGGGATTGTGCGGCTGTTGTTAAAGCGGGATTCGATTCTGGAAAATAACATGGTACAGACAATCGGCTCCGCCGGAGAATCGCTGGCGGCAGGTGCAATCTTTACGCTTCCAGCGTTGTTTATGTGGGCGAAGGAGCATGGCACGGCGATGCCGTCTTTTTTTACGATCGCGATGCTTGCCATAAGCGGCGGTCTGCTTGGGGTGCTTTTCATGGTGCCGCTTCGCCACGCGCTGATCGTGGAAGAACATGACCGCCTGCCATACCCGGAGGGAACGGCATGTTCGAAGGTGCTGCTTGCTGGAGAAGAGGGTGGCGCGAAAGCAAAGAAGGTATTAAAAGGATTGCTCGCGGCAGCTGTCTATAAATTTTTAGCAGACGGATTGAAGCTGTTTCCAAGTGAAGTCGATTTTGAAAGCCGGAAGCTGCGTGGGGCAGGCTTTGGTATCGACGTGCTACCGGCATTGGTGGGTGTTGGATATATCTGCGGCGCGCGCGTTTCTTCGTATCTCTTAAGTGGGGCGGTACTTGGCTGGCTCGTGCTGATGCCGGCGTTCGTGCTGGTTGGTGGGGATAATATCTTGTTTCCAGCGACGAGAGCAATCGGCACTTTAACCACATGGGAATTGTGGGGAAACTATATCCGCTATATTGGAGCCGGAGCAGTTGCGGCAGGCGGAATTATCAGCCTTGTAAAGACGTTGCCATTGATCGTGACGACCTTCCGTAAGGCAGTGCGTGGCTATGGGAATACGGGAAGGGAACGGACAGAACGTGATATTCCGATGCGGTATGTGATCATTGGAATTGTGGCAATCCTGTTGTTCCTGTGTGTGATGCCACAGATCCGGCTGTCTGTGCCGATGGCACTTTTTATTGCCGTGTTTGGATTTTTCTTTGCAACCGTCAGTGCACGGATGGTTGGTCTTGTCGGTTCTTCGAACAATCCGGTATCTGGTATGGCTATCGCGACATTGCTGCTTGCATCCTTTGTGCTGAAATTAACCGGGCAGACCGGATTAAAAGGAATGACAGTTGCAATCTCAATGGGAACGGTCATCTGTATTGTCGCGGCAATGGCAGGGGATACGTCGCAGGATTTGAAAACTGGTTTTATCGTCGGGGCAACACCGTGGAAGCAGCAGGTTGGAGAGCTGATCGGGGCGGTTGTTTCCGGACTTGCAATCGGTGGTGTGCTGTATCTGTTGCAGGCAGCATGGAGCTTCGGCGATCCGGAGCTTCCGGCACCGCAGGCAACATTGATGAAGCTGGTTGTGGAAGGTGTGATGGGAGATTATCTGCCGTGGGGACTGATTCTGATCGGCGTATTTATCGCAGTTGCGGTTGAGATCGTTGGGATTCCGGTGCTTCCTTTTTCTATCGGATTGTATCTGCCGATTCATCTGTCAACAGCGATCATGGTTGGCGGTCTGTTGCGCGCGTTTTATGAAAGGAAAAAGAATGAGGCGTATGTGCAGGATGGAATCTTATTTTCTTCCGGACTGATCGCCGGAGAGGGATTGATCGGAATTCTGTTAGCGGTGACGGCTGTACTTGGTGTGAGTGCAAAATTTGATTTATCCGGGCGTGGAATCAGTCTGGGAGCGGCAGGAAGTCTGGCAGCATTTTTGATCCTGCTTGTCATAATGATCTGCGTGATAAAAAAACAGGAAAAAATGGAAATTGATAGTTGACATCTGAAAAAGGAATGCTATAATAAACAAAAACATATGAATAATTGTTCATATGATATCGAGAAAAAAGGAGATATGATGATGAAGAAAACTTACAAAATTGATGTTGATTGTGCAAACTGTGCAAATAAGATGGAGGACGCTGCTAAGAATACAGCTGGTGTCAAGGACGCAACTGTAAACTTTATGGCACTCAAGATGATCGTAGAGTTTGAAGAAGGTGCAGATGCAAAGGCAGTTATGAAGGACGTTCTGAAGAACTGCAAGAAGGTAGAGGATGACTGCGAGATCTTCTTATAAGAGATCTGCACAGATGCAGCAGGTGTGCATAAGTAAGTAGAAGAAGCAGACAGAGATAGGAAGTGACGGCTATGACGAAGAAGCAGAAGAAGGTATTGATTCGGATCATTATTGCAGCGGTATTGGTGATCGCTTTGCAGTTTATCCCGGTGAAAGGATACGTGCGGTTCGGACTGTATATGATTCCGTATTTTGTAATCGGATATGATATCCTGAAGAAGGCAGGAAAGGGAATTTTGAACCGACAGATTTTCGATGAGAATTTCCTGATGGCAGTTGCCACCATCGGCGCGATCGCACTCGGTGATTACAAGGAAGGCACTGCGGTTATGCTCTTCTATCAGATTGGAGAGCTGTTTCAGAGCTACGCCGTTGGTAAGAGCCGCCGGAACATCAGTGATCTGATGGATATCCGCCCGGACTATGCAAATGTAGAGAAGGACGGAGAGCTTGAGCAGGTTGATCCGGATGAGATTGAGATCGGTACGGTTATCGTTGTACAGCCGGGTGAGAAGGTGCCAATCGATGGAGTCGTTGTTGAGGGAACATCATCTTTAAATACAAGTGCACTGACCGGTGAGAGTGTACCGCGGGAAGTAAGCGTGGATGATGAGATCATCAGTGGATGCATCAACATGACCGGACTTTTGAAGATCCGTACGACGAAGGAATTCGGCGAGTCGACGGTATCGAAGATTTTGGAACTGGTAGAGAATGCAAGCTCCAGAAAATCCCGCTCCGAGAACTTTATCTCGAAGTTTGCGAAGATCTATACACCGGCAGTCTGCTATGGTGCTCTGGCACTTGCCATTTTACCGCCGATCGTGCGGATGGCATTTATGGGGCTTGCACCGGAATGGGGCGACTGGGTATACCGTGCCCTGACATTCCTTGTAATCAGTTGTCCATGTGCACTGGTAATCAGTATTCCGCTTAGCTTCTTTGCAGGCATCGGTGGCGCGAGCCGGGAAGGTGTCCTTGTCAAAGGCTCAAGCTTCTTAGAGACATTGTCGCAGACGAAGATCGTCGTATTTGATAAGACCGGTACGATGACGAAGGGTGTATTTGAGGTAAATGGTATCCACCACAGTCCATATAAGGATGAGGAGCTGCTTGAGTATGCAGCCCTTGCAGAGAGCTATTCCACCCATCCAATCAGCAAGAGCTTACAGCGTGCGTATGGCAAGCCGATCGATAAGAACCGCGTCAGTGACGTGGAGGAGATCGGTGGTCATGGTCTGACAGCAAAGGTGGACGGAAAGGTTGTTGCAGCTGGAAATGCAAAGCTTATGAAGAAGCTCGGTATCGAGTATCACGACTGCAGCCATGTTGGAACGATTGTCCATGTAGCGATTGATGGTAAATACGCCGGACATATTCTGATCTCCGATGTCATCAAGGAGCATGCGGCAGAGGCGATCGCCGCACTGAAGAAGTCCGGTATTGAGAAGACCGTTATGCTGACCGGAGATGCCAAGAATGTGGCAGATCATGTAGCCGCACAGCTTGGAATCGATGAGGTATGCAGTGAGCTGCTTCCGGGCGATAAGGTAGAAAAGGTTGAAGAACTCTTGACGAAAAAGTCGGAAAAGGATAAACTTGCATTTGTGGGTGATGGAATCAACGACGCACCAGTTCTCTCACGTGCCGATATCGGTATTGCGATGGGCGCGCTTGGCTCCGACGCAGCGATCGAAGCTGCCGACATCGTATTGATGGACGACGATCCACTGAAGATCTCGAAGGCGATCCGGATCTCAAGAAAATGTATCCGTATCGTATATGAGAATATTTATTTCGCGATTGGTATTAAAGTAATCTGTCTAGTACTCGGCGCACTTGGTATTGCAAATATGTGGTTTGCCATTTTTGCAGATGTCGGAGTTATGATACTGGCAGTGTTAAATGCGATCCGTACATTGTTTGTAAAGAAACTTTAGTGTGAAATGAGGATACTATGGCACAGACACAGAAAATGATTGAATGTTGTGAGAGTCACGAGGTACACAAGGATCTGCTGAAGATTGTGAATGAGAAGCTGCCAAGTGAGACAGAATTGTATGATCTGGCAGAGCTCTTCAAGGTGTTCGGCGATTCGACGAGAATACGGATTTTGTTCGTATTATTCGAGGCAGAGGTGTGCGTGTGTGATCTGGCGGAAGCACTCGGCATGACACAGTCCGCAATCTCACATCAGCTTCGTATCTTGAAGCAGAATAAACTGGTGAAGAACCGAAGAGAAGGAAAATCCATTTTCTATTCTCTGGCGGATGAACATGTCCGCACAATTATCGCACAGGGTTGCGAGCATATTGAAGAAGATTAAAGTTGTTTCATTTCGTTCTGACGCACAAGGGTTCGTCCCGCGTGGAAAGGCGAGTAATAAAAGAGGGTACTATGGATAAGCGAATTTCCGTAATCAGTATTATCGTATATGAGAGAGATCAGGCGGCGAAGGTGAATGCGGTTCTGCATGAATATGCAGACTATATCATCGGTCGTATGGGACTTCCGTATGAGAAGAAGGGTGTTTCTATCATATCCGTCGTTATGGATGCGCCGATGTCGTGTACCAGTGCGCTTTCCGGCAAATTAGGGATGATCGATGGTGTGACTGCGAAATGCAACACAGCTAAGATCTAAATATTATAAGGTTAATTTAAAGGAGAGCAAATCTATGAACGAGATGAGACGAAATGCAAAGAAGAGACCGGCAGTGAAGAAAGTATTTGCTTTGTTGCTGGCTCTTTCTATGTTCTGCGCACTTTTAGCAGGGTGTGACAAGAAAGAGGAAACGGATAATGTGACAGTTCGTGTCGGCGCCATGTCCGGTCCGACCGCGATGGGTATGGTCAAGCTGATGAAGGATGCAGAGGATGGCGCGGCGAAGAATGCGTATGAATTTGCAGAGCTTTCGACCGATCCGTCGACCTTTGTGGCACCGCTTACAAAGGGAGATATCGACATTGCAGCGGTTCCATCGAATCTGGCTTCTGTGATCTATAACAATACGAACGGTGGCGTGCAGATCCTTGCAGTTAACACACTGGGAGTCCTGAACATCGTGGAGCGTGGAGACAGCGTACAGAGCATTAAGGATCTGGCAGGCAAGAAACTGTATGCAACCGGACAGGGTGCAACACCAGAATACACACTGCGCCATATTTTGAAGCAAAATGGCATTGATCCGGATAGTGGTCTTACGATCCAGTGGTGTGCAGATACAACGGAAGCACTGTCTTATATTGCAAATGATTCTGAAGCGATTGCTATGTTACCACAGCCATTTGCGACAGCCGCAATGGGACAGGTTGACGGCTTGCGCGTTGCAATCGACTTAAATGATGCATGGACAGAAATCGAGGATTGTGATATCGTGACTGGTGTGGTTGTTGCCCGGACAGATTTCGTGAAGGAGCATCCACAGGCAGTTGAGACGTTCCTTTCAGAGTATGAGGCTTCCGTTGCTTATACAAATGACAATGCAGCCGATGCGGCAGAGCTGATCGCCGGATATGGTATTGTGGCGAAGGCGCCGCTCGCAGAGAAGGTGATTCCGAAATGCCATATCACATTCCTGAAGGGACAGGAAATGAAGGACAGTGTCAGCGGATATCTGCAGATTCTCTTTGACGAGAACCCACAGGCAGTTGGCGGTACACTCCCAGCCGGTGATTTTTATTATGGATTGTAAATATGAACTATAAAGAAGTATTAAAGAAAGTGGGTGCAGCGTTGCTTGCACTCACTTTTTGGGAAATTGCAGCACTTCTCATCCACCAGCGGATTCTGCTTGTAACACCGGTTGCAGTTGCAAGACGGCTTTGCACGATCTGGCAGGTGGAGGGCTTTGCGCGTGCGATATGGTTCTCGTTCTACCATATTGCAGGCGGTTTTTTGCTTGGGTTGATTCTGGGCTGCCTGCTTGCTTATCTGGCGGCGAAGCACCCGGTTGTAGAGACCTTGCTGTGGCCGTGGATGGCGACGATCAAAAGTGTGCCGGTGGCATCGTTCGTCGTGATCTGTCTGATCTGGCTGTCCGCCCGGAATCTGTCGGTATTCATATCGTTCCTGATCGTAATTCCGATCATATATCAGAATGTCTTAGAGGGACTACGTGCAGAAAACCGGGAGATGCAGGAGGTCGCAACAGTCTTTCAGCTGCCATGGCGCAAACGCTTCCGCTATATCGAGCTGCCGAAGCTTCGCCCGTTTCTTCTTTCTGCCTGCCGTGTGACAACCGGTATGGCATGGAAGGCAGGTATCGCCGCAGAAATCATCGGCGTGCCGAACGGTTCGATCGGCAAGATGCTTTATACAGCAAAAATATACCTTGATACCGACGACCTGCTTGCGTGGACGGTGATCATTGTGGTAATCAGCGTGGTGGCGGAGAAGGTATTTCTGGCAGGACTGTCGAGGCTGCTTAATCCGTGCTCACGTTTTATGGAGGATACGGATGCAGGATATTAGAATAAAAAATGTATCGAAAACGTATGGCGAAAAGCAGGTGCTAAGCCAGCTCTCGAAGGAGTTTCCGGCAGGAGAGACGACTGTAATCATGGGTGTGTCGGGCTGTGGCAAGACAACCCTGCTTCGGATTCTGTTAGGATTAGAAAAGGTGGACAGCGGCAAAGTAACTGGCATGCCAGAGCGGGTAGCTGTATTGTTTCAGGAAGACCGGTTGTGCGAGGATGTTTCAGCCTATGAGAATATTGCCCTTGTGCTGGAACGTAAGAAGACGCATGCACAAAGGAACGCGCAGAAGTGCAGGATAGAACAGGAGGCAGCACAGGTTGGTATCACGGCGGATGACTTAAAACAGAACGTCATGAAACTAAGTGGTGGCATGCGGCGGCGGATCGCCCTGCTCCGGGCATTGTTGTACGATGCGGACTGTGTGATCTTAGATGAACCATTTAAAGGATTGGATGCCACGACGAAGCAGATCGTGATGCAGTATGTGAAGGAGAAGACTGCAGGGAAGACGACATTTCTGGTGACACACGATGCTGCGGAGGCAGACTTTTTTGGCGGGAACAGATGGAACCTGCCAACCGAAAATAAAAATGCAAATGATGAGTAAAATTTTACTAAAAAAAGAGACGTAAATGATAGACGTCTCTTTTCTTATGTGGAAAAATACGATATAATTGTAATGTGCGTGATTGCGCGCATCTGGTTGTTTGCAGAGACTGTCAGACAACCTCTAAAACAAGAAAATAATATAAGATTTTTAATAAAAAGGAGTGTTGAAATGAAGATTAATTATGTAGGAAATCAGGGCGACTTTACTATGGAGAATCCAGAGATGCTTAGTTATCTTTATTTTCCAATCGCAAATGAATCAGGGGTTATGAGTTCGGTTGCACCCGATCTCGCAGGTGACTCGAAGATGAGTCAGAATTCATTCCTTATGCCACCGGTGAGCTGTGAGAACTTGCACAATGACAAGTCCTCAAGAAATGTATGGTGCAAGATCAACGGGAAGACACTCTGGTCACTCACTGGACGTTCCGCTGCCCAGCAGGCAGAGCTTTTTACAGAGGACAAGGAGCCGACCTATTTGGAGGCAGGCTTTATGCATCACAAGATCACACGTACGTCTGAGAGAAACGGGGTGAAGGCAGCACTTTCCAGTGTATCTCCGATTAGCGGGGAGAAACTCGAACTTCTGAAGGTAGAACTTACAAATATTTCAGACAAGGAAATGACAATGCAGGTTGTAACTGCGATTCCGCTTTACGCAAGATCCGCAGACAACATCCGTGACCATCGTCATGTAACGGCTCTGCTTCATCGTATCACAACGAATGAGACAGGTATCCTTGTAAAGCCGACGATGACATTTGACGAGCGTGGACATAAGCGCAACGAGATCAACTATGGTGTGTTCGGTGGAAATGAGAACGAGACACCGATCGGCTATTATCCAATCGTAGAGGATTTCATTGGCGAGGGCGGTAATTTGGAGAACCCACGTGCACTTTATAAGAATCCACTTGCGCCATATGCAAAGGGCGAAGGCATCGACGGCTACGAAGCATTGGGCGGTGTTGTATTTGCAGAGAAGAAGGTGGCTGCCGGTGAGACAATCTCCTATGTGATCGCAATGGGTTATGGCGACAGCGCAGAAGAGCTTACAGCAGCTGCAAATAAGTTCCTGAGTGTCAAGGCGTTTGACAAGGCATGGGATGAGACAATCGCATACTGGCAGGAGAAGGTCAATGTCTCTTACCACACAGGCAACAAGGATTTCGACCAGTGGATGAAGTGGGTAAGCTTCCAGCCGATGCTGCGTCGGATCTATGGATGTTCGTTCCTTCCACATCATGATTATGGTAAGGGCGGCCGTGGATGGCGTGACCTGTGGCAGGATTGTCTGGCACTTCTTATTATGAATCCGGATGGCGTGCGGCAGATGCTGATCGACAACTTCGGTGGTGTGCGTCTCGATGGTACAAATGCAACCATCATCGGAAGCAAGCAGGGCGAATTTATCGCTGACCGTAATGGTATCGCGCGTGTATGGATGGATCACGGCGTATGGCCATATCTTACAACGGAGCTTTATATCAACCAGACAGGAGATTTGGATATCCTGTTGGAAGAAAATACATATTTCAAGGATCTTCTGATCTGTCGTGGCGAGGACCGCGATACAGACTGGGATATCTCACAGGGTGAAAAGCAGAAGGATGCAGCAGGAAATGTATACTCCGGAACATTGTTAGAGCATCTGCTGATTCAGAATCTGTCTTCCTTCTACGATGTCGGAGATCACAATGAGATCCGCCTGCGCGGTGCAGACTGGAACGATGCACTCGATATGGCAGCACAGCGTGGTGAGAGCGTGGCATTTACAACGATGTACGCAGACAATATGGATCACATCGCAGGACTGCTTGCAGCATTCGAGGCATCCGGCAAAAAGACCGTGAAGATCGCAAAGGAGATGCAGCAGCTTCTCGTATCCGGTGCAGATCTGTATGACGACGTAGCGAAGAAGCGTGAAATACTGATGAATTACTGCGAGACATGCAGACATACACTTTCTGGCGAGAAGGTAGAGATCTCTGTAGCAGAGCTTGCTGCAAACCTCAAGGGGAAGGCAGACTGGATGCGTGAGCACATCCGCAAGACCGAGTGGGTACAGACTGCAGAGGGCGATGGCTTCTTCAACGGTTATTATGATAACTCCGGCAAGGCGGTTGAGGGCGATATCAATGGTGGTGTCCGCATGATGCTTACCTCACAAGTATTTACAATCATGTCGAAGACAGCAACCGAAGATCAGGTGGCCCAGATCGTGAAGTCCGCAGACAAGTATCTGTATGATGCTTCTGTTGGCGGCTACCGTCTGAACACCGATTTCCATGAGGTAAAGATGGATCTTGGCCGTATGTTTGGATTTGCTTACGGACATAAGGAAAATGGTGCCGTGTTCTGTCACATGGCAACGATGTTTGGAAATGCTCTTTATACAAGAGGCTTCGCGAAGGAAGCGTATAAAGTATTTAATACATTATTTGAGCACTGCAACGATATCGAGAAGAGCCGTATCTATCCGGGTGTGCCGGAGTATGTGGATGCTAAGGGGCGTGGTGTATACCACTATCTGACCGGTGCTGCAAGTTGGCTGCTTGTAACGGTAATCACACAGATGTTTGGTGTGCGCGGTCAGATGGGAGATCTGGCATTCGTGCCACAGCTTCTTCCAGAGCAGTTTGATGCAAATGGGGAAGCAGGACTTTCTATGATCTTTGCAGACAGACATGTCAAGATCGTTATGAAGAATGCAGAGAAGAAGGCACCGGCTGATTACAAGGTGAGCGCAATCACAATCGATGGCGCAGCTTACGACTTTGCCGGAACACCAGTGATCAAACGTGCAGATATCGAGGCACTTTCCAAGGATGCACAGCACACAATCGAAGTAACACTTGCTTAAGGAGGAACCAATTATGGAAGGAATTGAAATTATAGATTTTCAGCCGGAAGGCTACAAACCACTTGTTGATTACGAAAGCTGGAGAGTCGCAGTCTTAAAGTTCTGTGACGATCTGCTGATCGAGAATGTAAAGACAATGCAGAAGCATTTATATACGGACGAGGTATTCGTACTGGTACAGGGACACTGTACACTGTTCCTCGCAGGCGAAGGCGATAAGCCGGGCAAGATCACAGCCGTACACATGGAGCCGCACAAGATCTACAACATCAAGAAAGGTACATGGCACAACCATATCATGGATACAGACGGCGAAGTCGTGATCGTAGAAAACCGCGACACCTGCGACGACAACTCCCCAATCCTGCCACTCGACGAAAAGCAATTAGTTGAATTGGCAAACGCGGCAAAGTAATAACAAGCGTCTGAATACAAGGATAACAGATATTTATAAATAATACAGGATAATTGTGGGAACATGAATATCGAATAATGAATATTACAGTTTCTTAAGCAGACCATTGGAACACGCCAGCACTTAACGAGCTGTGTCTGAAGAATGAAGACACAGGGAGTTTAGTGTCTGCTGCGTGTGGAAGTGAGCGAGAGCGCGTCTGCGTAGAAATGTAATATTCATTATTCGTTGAGACACAGAACCACAATTATCCGTACGATTTAGAAAGGGAAAAATATGTTTGACAATAAGAACCGCTTTGTAATAGAAAACTACAACAGACAGTCCTGTTTCGCAAGCTTCCTCCCGGGCATCAGCGGTATCCACGGAACCCCGCTCTGGAACTTCTACGTAAACCGTGGACAGGCAATCTGCAGCTTCGGCTCAGAGAACAAAGATCATTCTATCATGGAATTTTATCCGGCACATCAGTCCTACCAGTTCACAAAGACGATGGGCTTCCGCACATTCCTGAAGGTAGATGGAACATTTTACGAGCCATTTGTGGACGATGATATGCCACACAAGATGTACATCGGTATGAACGAGCTGGAAATCGAGGAGACAAACGAAGCACTCGGTATCAAAGTAAACGTCTTGTATTACACAATGCCGAACGAGCGTCTCGGTGGTCTGGTCCGTACCGTGACGATCACGAATCTCTCCGGTGCGAAGAAGGATGTGGAAGTGTTAGACGGTATGCCGGCACTGCTTCCGTATGGTATTGCATTAAAGGATATGAAGGAGACGGCACAGACGACCAAGGCGTGGATGCAGGTTGAGGATGTAAATGAGAAGCTTCCATATTACCGTGTGCGTATCGCACTTGCCGATGCGGCAGAAGTTTCCGAGGTAGAGGCAGGAAACTTCATGGTATCTGTGAACAAGAATGGCGAAAAGCTTCCGATCATCGCCGATCCGGAGCTGATCTTTGATTACGATACAAGTCTGGCAAAGCCAGTGAAATTCTTTCAGACAGAGGTACTTGCACTTGCGGCAGAGCATCAGCTGTGTGCGAATCAGGTACCGGCAGGGTTTGCGTGTGCGCATGAGGAAATCACAGACAGCTACACGATCTACTCTGTATATGGTCAGGCAGGCACGAAGGAGCTGTTCCATACATTTGCAGATGCTGGTTTGAATGCAGCATATTTTGCAAGAAAGCATGAAGAAAATGATGCGATCATCAATGAACTTGCAGACACGATCGCAACGACAACGGCAGATCCAGTCTTCGATGCGTACTGCAAGCAGACCTATATTGACAACGTCCTGCGTGGCGGATATCCGGTGAAGCTTCCGGGTGGACATATCTTCTATGTATATTCCAGAAAGCACGGCGATGTGGAGCGTGATTACAATTTCTTCTCCATGCTTCCGGAATATTATTCACAGGGAAATGGAAACTTCCGTGATGTAAACCAGAACCGTCGAAGCGATATCTATTTTGCAAACTTCGTCGGCGATTACAATATCAAAGTATTTTACGATCTGCTGCAGTTGGATGGCTACAATCCATTGCAGGTAAAGCAGATTACATATTCATTAAAGCCGGAGGCAGAAGCAGAAGTGCTCTCCTATGTAACTGAGCATGCGGATGTTCTGAAAAACTTGTTTGCAAAACCATTTACACCGGGTAAATTATACGCACAGATCTACAACAAGAAGGTTGGACTTACCGTTGAGGAAGACAAGTTCTTCGCCGTAGTGATGGAACACAGCGTTGAGAATCTGAATGCAGATTTCGGTGAGGGCTACTGGAGTGACCACTGGACATACAATCTCGATCTTGTGGATGCATATCTGTCTGTCTATCCGGAGAAGGAAGAGACGATGCTCTTTGATGAGAAGGATTACACCTACTATGAGTCAAAGGCAATGGTTCTTCCACGTGTGAAGCGTTATGTCAAGACAGACAAGGGTGTCAGACAGTACAACTCGATCGACGAGGAGAAGAAGGCAGAGGTAACATTTGACAAGGCGCGTACAGCGTATGGAAAGGGTGATGTTTATACTTCAAATCTTGCAACGAAGCTTGTGCTGATGAGTACGCTCAAGTTCGATGCACTCGATATGAAGGGCATCGGTGTCGAGATGGAAGGTGGAAAGCCGGGCTGGTATGACGCGTTAAATGGTCTGCCGGGATTATTCGGTTCTTCTGTCTGCGAGACCTATGAATTACAGCGGATGTTATTGTTCCTGCGTGAGGAGCTTGCAAAGTTTGACCGTGCGGTAGACGTTCCTGCAGAGCTTGCCGGGCTGATTGAAAAGACAGATGTAGCACTCAAGAATTATACAAAGGGCGGTGACCGTCTGGCAGTATGGAATGCTGTGAATATCGCAAAGGAAGCATATCGTGAGAAAACCGCATTTGGCATTGATGGAAAAGAAGAGACGATTCCGGCTGCAACACTTGTTGCAACTCTTGACCGTATGATCGCATATGTAGAGGAAGGAATCGAACTTGGCTGTGCGATGAAAGATGGCATTGCACCGGCTTATATGGCATACAGCATGTCGGATTACACAGAAAAGGACGGCGTGATCACACCGGAGAATCTGCAGGTCGTTGATATCCCATTGTTCTTAGAGGGACCGGTTCGTTACCTGAAGCTGCCACAGACACATGCGGCGAAAGAAGCACTTTATGAGAAGGTAAAGGCTTCAGATATGTATGACAAGAAGCTTGATATGTACAAGGTAAATGCACCACTTACAAAATGCTCTTACGAGATTGGACGTGCGCGTGCATTCTCCCCGGGCTGGCTGGAGAACGAATCCATCTGGCTGCATATGGAGTACAAATATTTACTGGAACTGTTGAAGTCCGGACTGTATGAAGAGTATTTCGCAGACTTAAAGAAGATGGGCGTTCCATTCCTGCCTTATGAGACATACGGCAGAAGTCCGCTCGAGAATTCATCCTTCTTAGTAAGCTCTGCAAACTTCAATGAGAAGATCCACGGAAAGGGCTTTGTCGCAAGACTGAGTGGTTCAACTGCAGAGTTCTTACAGATGTGGGAGCTTATGATGAACGGCGAGAAGTTATTTACAATGCAGGATGGTACACTTACATTTAAGCTTGCACCGGCAATCCCGGCATATCTTGTGAAGGATGACGGCAAGGTAGAGACAACGTTGTTTGGCAAGATCAAGGTTGTATATGACTGTGGCAGCAAGCGGGATCTGATTCCGGGACAGTATGCAGTTAGAAAGTACGAACTTGTGGCGGCTGATGGAAGTATAGAGTCCTGTGAGGCAGCAACTGTATCCGGGGAAGCAGCACAGCGTATCCGTGATGGAAAGGTTGCAGAGATCCGTGTAACAATCCAGTAAAACAGAATGTAATAGAAAGTTCGTGACAAGAACAGGAAAATTATATATAATAAATGTCAATTATGTGATTTACAAAAATCAAGTGAAGGAGAAGCGGGCTTTCAAGGACGCGTACAGGATTATGAAAAAAATAGGAGCATTTTTATTATCGCTTGTGATGCTGCTCAGTGTGATCGTATTGCCAACGAATACCACACAGGCAGCGGAGGCGATGCCGACAGTATCATATAGTGTACATGCACAGGGTTACGGCTGGATGAATCCAGCTCAGAATGGTAAGACGGCAGGTACGACCGGAAAGGGTAAACGTCTCGAAGCGATTGCGATTTCTTTAAAACAGAATGGGACATCTTATGCAGGCGGACTTCGCTATCAGGCACATGTGCAAACTTATGGCTGGATGAACTGGGTGGATGCCGATACGAATGGAGCATCCCCAAGAAGTCTTGCAGACAAAGGAAAGTATACAGGAACGGTTGGAAAGTCAAAGCGTATGGAAGCAATCCGGATGGAACTGACGGGTGAACTTGCAAATCGCTATGAGGTATTATACCGTGTACATATGCAGACATATGGCTGGGGCACATGGACGAAGGGCGGAGAGACAGCCGGAACGGTTGGACAGGGCAAACGTCTTGAAGCAATCGAAATCAAGCTGATCCAGAAACCATCGGTAACGCCGACTGCCACAGTAAATTATCAGGTACATGCACAGTCTTATGGCTGGATGAATACAGTGACAGGTGGAACAATCGCGGGTACTACTGGAAAGGGTAAGCGTCTCGAAGCGATCAAGATTGATTTAAAGACACAGGGTGTAACAGGCGGTATCGTCTATAATACCCATGTGCAGTCCCTTGGCTGGACAAAGGATGTTTCGAACAACGGCGTGAGTGGTACGACAGGTCAGTCGAAGCGGATCGAGGCCATCTGCATGCATCTGACCGGCGATATCACGGCATATTACGATATTTATTATCGTGTCCATTGTCAGTCACTCGGCTGGCTTGACTGGGCGAAAAATGGACAGATGGCAGGTACAACCAATGGTGGAAAACGGATGGAGGCAATCCAGATCCAGCTCGTCAAAAAGGGCGGAAAGGCACCGGGGGCAACGGCGAAGCCGTATGTTTATATTGAACCACCAGCGATTACGAAGGATACATATGAGATTCGTGTAAACAAGCAGGAGAGCTGCATCACGATCTATAAGGATGGCGTGCCAATCAAGGCAATGGCCTGTTCGCCGGGTGACGCCACTCCGGTTGGAACCTTCTATCTGGCTGGTAAATGGCGTTGGAATGCACTGATGGGTGGTGTACAGGGACAGTATTGTTCTCAGATACAGGGTGATTTCTTATTCCATTCGGTGTTATATAATAAGACGAATCCGCGCACACTGATTCCAAGCAGCTATAACAACCTCGGAAAACGTGTATCGCATGGATGCGTCCGGTTACAGGTTATTGACGCAAAGTGGATCTTTGATAATTGTCCAAGAGGCACAAAGATTACGATCTATAATTCCAGTGATCCAGGACCACTCGGTAAGCCGGTATTGCAGAAGATACCGGGCAGCCAGACATGGGACCCGACCGATCCAGCAATTTAAATAAAAAAGCGGGGTGTCGCATCGGAACATAGTTTATGTCTCCGGTGCGACTGTCGTGTTTTTGGAAAGAGACAAATGAGCGCAGCTTATTTGTAAAAGAGGAACTATGTACTTAGAAGAACAACGAAGAAGAGCATTGAGTTTGCTTGCGAATTTGATCATATGGGTATTTGAGGCAGTATCATTTGGCGTGATCTGGTTTGGAGAGTATCACAATCCGTTATTCTTTCGGGGAAATTATGTCGTGATCGGGTTGTATGCCATCTTTCTGTTTCTGATTACCAAAAGCTTCAATGGATATAAATTAAGCTATATGCGCGTACTTGATCTGTGTCTGTCACATGGACTTGCAATCGTGATCGGTGGAGCCGTTGCGTATATTTTCATCTGCATGGTATCGCGTGATTATATGAACGTGCTTCCGGTTATCATAATGGTAATCATACAGATTGTGTTTGAGACGCTCTGGGTGATTTTGATCCAGCATATCTACATGCTGTTTTTCCCACCGCGGAAGCTGATCGTAATCTATGGAATTTATCCGCCGGAGAATTTCCTTCTTAAGATCAATGCCAGACGTGATCGTTATCAGATCTGTGAGGTATTAAATTATCAGCAGGGTATGGAGAAGATCCAGCAGGATGTATTGGATTTCGAAGGCGTCGTGCTGTATGATCTGCCGTCAGAAGACCGAAATAATATATTGAAATATTGCTTTAAGCATTCCATCCGTACCTATGTCATTCCGAAGATCACGGATATTATCATGAAAGGCTCGGATGATATGCATCTGGTAGATACACCGGTTTTTTTGTCAAGAAATATCGGCTTGCAGGCAGATCAGCGTTTCTTCAAACGCGCAACCGATCTGTTAATATCCGGGGTTGGAATTATCGTAGCATCCCCAATCATGCTGATCATTGCGATCACGATTAAGGCATATGACCACGGACCGGTCTTTTACCGGCAGGTGCGGCTGACACGGGGTGGAAAACAGTTTATGATCTATAAGTTCCGAAGTATGCGTATTGATGCGGAGGCGCACGGTGCGCAGCTTGCGAAGAAAGATGATGACCGAATCACACCAGTTGGAAAGGTGCTGCGGAATCTCCATCTGGACGAACTGCCACAGCTGTTCAATGTGTTCGTCGGCGATATGTCGATGGTTGGTCCAAGACCGGAGCGACCGGAGATCTTCGAGAAATACGAGGAGTCGGTACCGGATTTTGATTTCCGTCTGAAGGTAAAGGCGGGATTGACCGGATATGCACAGGTGTACGGGAAATACAACACCACACCGATTGATAAATTGAAACTGGATCTGACATATATTCAGGAATACTCCTATCGGTTGGATCTGAAATTATTGCTTTTGACCTTCCGTATCGTGTTCCGTAAGGAAAGCTCGGAGGGTGTGGATAAGAATCAGCAGACCGCATTAAAGGATAAAAACGAGAAAGGATAAAGGTATCGCACATGAATGTAGCAGTGATTATTGCCGGAGGCTCCGGACAGAGAATGGGACAGGATATCCCGAAGCAGTTTATCAACGTATATGACAAACCGGTTTTGATCTATACGCTGGAGAGTTTTCAGAGAAATGATCTGATCGATGCAATCGAGGTTGTCTGTATCGACGGATGGCATAATGTATTGTGGGCATATGCCAAGCAGTTCAATATTACAAAGGTAAAATGGGTGATATCCGGTGGAAACAGCGCCCAGGAATCTATCCGAAATGGTGTCTATAACCTGAAGGATGTCTGCTCTGCAGATGATAACATCATCATTCATGATGGTATCCGGCCATTGGTCGATGATGAAGTGCTGGAGGATGTCATCGCAAAATGTAACGAATTTGGAAATGGTGTTACTTCCCTTCCATATAACGAGCAGATCTTTGTAATCGACGATGAGGCATCTACAACGAAATACATTCCGCGAGAGACACTGCGCCGCGTATCGACACCACAGGCATACAAGTTTGATAAGCTTGTGTGGGCGTATGAGAAAGCGTTTGCAGAGGAAATCGGTATCTACGGTTCTTCTTATACGAATACGATGATGGTAGAGCTTGGCGAGCGCCTGTATTTTGCGAAGGGCTCGGACAAGAACATCAAGCTTACGACGAAGGATGATCTGGAGATTTTCAAGGGCTATCTGACCGCAGAGAAGGATAAATGGTTAAAGTAGGAGAGACGACGATGCATTTATATGACAGTGAACTTTATATGCAGGATGTGTGTGCCGTTGCAACCATGATCGAGGTACAGGAGCTTGCCGGTGCTTCCGTGCTGATCTCCGGTGGAACCGGGATGATTGGAAGCTTCCTGATTGATGCGCTTTTATATGCGAATAAGAATTATGGAGCGCAGACAGAGATTTATATATTAGGCAGAAATGAGGAGAAGGCGCGTGCCCGTTTCGCGGACTATGCGGATTGTCCACAGTTTCATTTTATTAAGCAGGATATCAATGAGAAGGTAGTCGGAAATCCGGCTTTGCCAGCGAAGATCGATTATGTGATCCATGCGGCGAGCAACACTCACCCGGTTGCCTATGCGAGTGATCCGATTGGAACGATTACCGCAAATGTATTCGGAACACAGTATCTGCTTGATTATGCGAAGGAGGCAGGCTGTAAGCGGTTTGTATTTTTATCTTCGGTCGAAATCTACGGTGAAAACCGCGGGGATACCGATAAATTCGCAGAGGATTATCTTGGCTATATCGACTGCAACACGATGCGTGCTGGATATCCGGAGAGCAAGCGTACCGGTGAGGCATTGTGCCAGGCATACCGCAAACAAAAGGCGATGGATGTTGTGATTCCGCGTCTGTCCCGTGTGTATGGCCCATCGATGCTTCTGAGCGACACAAAGGCGTTATCCCAGTTCATCTTAAAGAGTGTGAAGCGGGAAGATATCGTATTAAAGAGTGAGGGAACACAGGAGTTTTCGTATGCCTATGTGGCAGATTGCGTCGCCGGAATCCTCGCGGTTATGATGGATGGCAGGGATGGTGAGGCATACAATATCTGTTCGAAGGATTCGGATGTGCAGCTTCGCGATGTAGCAAGGCAGCTTGCGGATCTCGCAGATAAACAGGTCGTGTTTGACTTACCGGATGCAACGGAGCAGGCAGGCTATTCGAAGGCGACCAAGGCAACACTTGACACGACAAAGCTTCGGACAGAACTTGGCTTTGTGCCACAATACGATATGAAGACCGGACTTTCCCACACCGTACAGGTGCTTCGGGAAATCATGTAGACAGGGAATAGGAAAAATATGGGAACAAAAATCAAGGAGTTTCGTCAATATAACAATTTATTTACGGAGCTTGTCAGAAAAGGAATCAAATTAAAATACAGACGATCGTATCTCGGAATCGTCTGGTCGATGATCGAGCCATTGCTTACGATGATCGTATTGACATTGGTATTCGGTACGCTGCTTGGACACAAGGAGAAATCATTTCCGGTCTATATCCTGACCGGACGGCTGATGTATACGCTGTTTTCGCAGTCAACGACGTCTGCCTTAAAGTCCATCCGTCAGAATGAGGCGATGATCAAGAAGGTGTATGTTCCGAAATATCTGTATCCGCTTGCGAATATCTGTTTTAACTACATCTTGTTTCTGATTTCGCTTGTGGTGCTTGCAGTTGTTGCACTGGTATTGGGCGTGTTCCCGACATGGCGTACACTGCTTGCCATCGTACCGCTGCTCAATCTGTTCCTGTTGTCCATTGGTGCGGGTATGATACTTGCGACGATCGGCGTGTATTTCCGGGATATGGAATATCTGTGGAACGTTGCGTTGATGCTGATTATGTATACCTGTGCGATTTTCTATTACCCAAAGAAGATTTTGAATAGTAATGTAAGCTGGATTTTGAAATTCAATCCGCTGTTTTGCATTATCAACAATTTCCGTAACTGTGTGTTCGGCAGGGCGATGAGTGCGCATATGCTGATTTATTCCTTCACCTTTGCATTTGTCTGCATTGTGATCGGAATCGCAGTATTCAATAAGAAGCAGGATCAGTTTATCCTGCATCTGTAAGGCATGGGAGGAGATATCGTGAGCGAAGAGACAAGAAAAGACGTAATTACATTATCCCATGTTGGCATGGAGTTTCATCTGAATAAGGAAAAGGTCGACAGCCTGAAGGAATATTTTATCAAGCTTGTCAAACATGATATTGCATACACGGAGTTCTGGGCATTAAAGGATGTGACTTTTTCGGTCAAGCAGGGTGACCGTGTCGGAATCTTAGGGTTAAATGGCGCGGGCAAATCAACCTTGATGAAGGTGATTGCAGGTGTATTCAAACCGACAGAGGGAACGATTGAGAAACAAGGGGTGCTTGCACCGATGATTGAGCTTGGTGCCGGCTTCGACATGCAGTATACCGGGGCGGAAAATATTTTCCTCTATGGAGCGGTGCTTGGACATTCGCGCAAATTCATGGAAGAAAAATTCGATGAGATCGTGGAGTTCTCCGAGCTTGGCAAGTTTATAGATGTGCCGCTGAAGAACTATTCCTCTGGTATGAAGGCGAGACTTGGATTCTCGATTGCGACCGTGGTGCGTCCGGACATTCTGATCCTGGATGAAGTGCTGTCGGTTGGAGATGCGAAATTCCGTAAGAAGAGCGAGAAGAAGCTGGTCGATATGATGGATACCGGTGTGACGGTGCTTTTTGTATCGCATAATCTGGACCAGGTGAAACGTATCTGCAACAAGGCCATGATCCTGGAGCATGGGGAAATGAAAGCATTTGGAGATATCGATGAGATAGCTCCTGTCTATGAAGAGATGATTGAATAATATGGGTTTTTATATCAAACAGATTATAAAAATGATCGCACAGCATGTGCTGTTTCCAATCTACTATTTTATTTGCTGCAGAAAGCCTGTGACAAGGGGGCTTGTTGTGTTCGCGGATGAACATAAGACAGCATGCCCGCCGTCGATGCAGCGGCTGCACGATGCACTGCTCTTGCAGGAAGGATTGACGGTAGTGGATGATTTCTTCGATCTGCAGGCGATGTCTGCGCAGGCAGGTATGCGGCGGATGCTTGCATTTATGAAGTTGTATGCACAGGCAGAGTTTGTGATCCTGCAGGATAATTTTCTTCCGGTTTCGTCTTGCCATAAGCGCAAAGGTACAACCGTGATCCAGCTGTGGCATGGCTGTGGTGCATTCAAGCGGTTTGGCTATGATGCAAAGGATGATATCCCGCAGTTTTATAAGGGAAATGTCTATAAGAACTATGATCTTGTCACGGTGAGCAGTCCTTACTGCCGTCCGTTTTTTACCTCGGCGATGCGGATGAAGCATCCGAAGACGGTGCGGGCGTACGGAAGCAGCTATACGGATTGTTATTTTGATGAAGCTTATAAAGCTGCAATGCAGGAGAAATTTGAACAAACCTATGGTGCGAAGAACGGAAGAACCGTGATTGTCTGGGCACCGACCTTCCGGGGCAATGCCGGACAGCAAAGCAAGGGTGAGCGGACAATCGGGGAGGCATGGATCGATGAGCTTGCGAAAAATCCCGATTATCTGGTGATAAAAAGTCTGCATCCGCATATGCTGAAACGGGGAGAGTCTCAGCCGCTTACGACGGGGGAACTGCTTTTTTCGGCGGATCTGCTGATTACCGATTATTCATCTGTTTTATTTGAATATTTGCTGCTTGACCGACCGCTGCTGTTTTTTGCGCCGGATCTCGAAACCTATGGCACAGACCGTGGATGGTATCTTTCCTATGAAGATATGCCGGGTGCGATTGTGACAGAGGGAGAACAGCTCGCGGATGCGGTTGCCGGCACATTGGGGAAGGATGTGTATGCAGAGAAACGTCATGCGTTCCGGGAGCAGTATATGAGCTGTTGTGATGGAAATGCAACGAAACGATTGATTCGATATATTTTACATGAGGAGACAAAGAGAAACGATGTTGAAAAGCTTGTTTAAAAAATTCAAGAAGACGATTGTATTTAAGACGATTCAGAAGACGATTCCATACCGGGCACTGCGGAAAGTGTACCGTGCGTGCAGAAAGCAGATCCGCAGGATGTACCGTTATGAGATGCTGCGAAAGCATTATCCGAAGCTTTATAATAAATATGCGGCAAGACCGGTCAACGAGAAGAAGGTTGTCTTTATCGAGGTGCGGGAGAGCAAGATCAGTGACAGTTTTTCCCTGATGTACAAGAAGGTGCAGGAGGAACACAAATACGAGATTCATACACATTTCCTGCGCAGCGGATTCTCAAAGCGGAAGGATTATCAGCATGCCTGTGAGGCGATGATCACAGATATCGCAGATGCAAAATATATCTTTTTAAATGAGTCTTCGGATGTCATCGCGGCACTTCCAATGCGTAAGGAGACGATCGTTACGCAGCTCTGGCATGGCTGTGGTGCGTTTAAAAAGTTCGGTATGAGTACCGCAGAACTGATCTTTGGTGATGACAGAAAGACATTGGAGAAATACCCATATCATGGAAATTACACCTATGTGACAGTCAGCTCCCCAGAGGTTGTCTGGGCGTATGAGGAGGCAATGTCGCTGCAGGATAAAAAGGGCGTGGTTGTGCCAACCGGTATTTCACGTTCGGATATCTTCTATGATGAAGAAGCAAAAAAGGCAGCACAGGAAAAACTGCTTTCGGTAGTGCCACAGGCAAAGGGTAAGAAGGTGATTTTGTATGCACCGACGTTCCGTGGCAGGGTTGCAAAAGCAAAGACACCAAATAAGCTGGATATTGCGGCATTTGGTGATGCGCTGGGCAAGGACTATATACTCTTGTTTAAATTACATCCATTTGTGAAGAAACGGACTGCGATTCCGGAAGGATACGAGGATTTTGCCTTTGATCTGACGGATGATATGAGCATCGAGGAATTATTGTTTGTGGCAGACATCTGTATCTCAGATTATTCGTCGCTTGTATTTGAGTATTCGCTGTTTGAAAAGCCGATGATCTTCTTTGCATTTGATCTGGATAACTATTATGACTGGCGTGGATTTTATTATGATTATAAGGACTTTGTCCCGGGACCGATCCACACGACGACTGAAGAGATGATTGAGTATATCCAGCATGTGGATGAGCGGTTTGATAAGAAAAAGGTACAGGAATTCCGGCAGAAATTTATGAGTGCCTGCGACGGACACGCGACCGAGCGGATTATGAAAATGATGTTTGGAGAGTAAATATGGTTTCAGTGATCATTCCATGTTACAACGCAAGACAGTATATATGCGAGGCACTTGCCTCCGCGGTGGCACAGGAATATGTGCACGAGGTGATACTGGTGGATGACTGCTCAACGGATGATTCCGTGGCATGTGTGCAGGCGTGGCTCGATGTGCACGCGGCACAGACGGCAGATATTTCCATCCGGGTGCTGCAGAATGCAGAAAATAGTGGAGTCGCGGTGTCAAGAAACCGGGGCGTGCAGGAGGCAGACGGAAAATATATTGCATTTTTAGATGCGGATGACCGGTTTGCACCGGGAAAACTGAAAAAGCAGGTGGAGCTTCTGGAACAGACGGGAGCCTGTCTTTGCAATACCGCCCGTGTGCTGATGACGCCGGACGGAAGCCTGACACAGACGATCATGCATACCCCGGAGAAAATCACACTTGCAGAGCTGGAGAAAACGAATGTGATCAACTGTTCTTCCGTGGTTGCACCAAGGGAGATTCTGCTGAAATATCCGATGCAGCACAGCGAGGTGCATGAGGATTATCTGACTTGGCTTCAGATGCTGCGGGCATATCCATATGCGGTTGGCATCGATGAACCGTTGCTGGAGTATCGTTTATCCGCGCATGGAAAGTCAAGGAACAAGCTGAAATCGGCACGGATGACATATCGTACCTACCGGCTGGCAGGGTATCCGGTATGGAAATCCTGCAGGATGTTTTTGAGCTATATGATAAATGGTTTGAAAAAGTATGCTACGCATTAAAAATTCACCGTATTTTCAAATAGTACAGGGAATCAAAGATTGATTTTAAAGGCAAGATGCGATATGATAAGAAAGAACGGCTTTGCCGAATAAAGGTTTGAGAGGTATGGATATGGTTGACGAGAAGAAAACCATCCTTATGACGAAGCTTGCGATATTTGAGAAACATGAGAAGAACAAAAGCTTGGTTGTGAGTAAATATTATAGAAGTGATTATGTCCGTTATAATGTGTTAAAAACATGGGTGGCAGTGACAGTACTATACTGGTGTGTCATTGCAGGATACATATTCATGACATTTGACAGTATCTTAGAGAAATTGAATGATCTGGATTATTTTGCGGTCGTATATAAGATGCTGGGTGGCTATGTAATCATCTGTGCAATCTATTTTCTGTTTGCATTTATCCTGTATAATTATCGGTATAAGAAAGCAAGAAATGGACTGGTACAGTACAATATTAACCTGAAAGAACTGATACATGCGGACGATCCGCCGGAGATGCAGCGACGCATGGTAGACGATACAAAGCGTACGACCGATGATGTCTCTGCAGCCAGAGCGCATGCGCCACAGCAGGCATCCCGTGCCAATGTCAGCCGTTCGGAGATGGTACAGCGGCAGCTGCAGGCACAGCAGGAACGCAAGAATCAGGAGATTATCGAGAATGTAAAGCGTCGGAATGAGCGTATTTCAGAGAAGCAGCAGGAAGAAGCGCAAAGACAGCGAGAGATGGAAGAAGAACGACGCAGAATCCGCGCACGCCGCGCGCAGTTAGAGCGCGAACAGCTGGAGCGGATCAGACAGGAACAGCAAGGTATGTACCGGGAAGATCATGTCTATAATACAAATACACCGAACGGTGCAGGAAGGGGAGAAAACGAATGACTGGATTGATAGCAGTGAGAAATTCCATACGTGATTTTTTGAGAAAATATGATGAGGTAACCACTCCGATTCTTCGGTTTATCTTCTCGTTTATTGTATTTTCCTGTATAAATTCTCTGTTTGGATATAGTGAGTTTTTACATAGAGGTGTTATCACATTTTTATTGTCTGTGATCTGTGCACTTGTGACAGGACCGGTTGTTGTATTTCTGGCTGGTGTTGTCGTTGCCGTTCATTGCTTCTCGGTATCGATGGACGTAGGCGTTTTGTGCCTTTTGTTATTCCTTGTGATGTATTGCTCCTATATTCGGATGTTCCAGAACACGGGATATGTACTGGCATTGGTGCCAATCTTATATATGCTGAAGATTCCATTTGCGGCGCCTGTTATGGTAGCAATCTTTGCAGGATTTTCTGGAGCGGTTCCAGCCGCCTTTGGTGTGGTAATTTATTATTTTGCACAGTATGCGAAAGAGGCAAGAGCAACCATCCTTCTTGGTGAGGATGCGGATTTTCAGGGATACTCCTATATTGTAAATGGTATGATGAAGGACAAGGCAATGCTGCTTGCAATCATTGCATTTGTGGTTATCGTTATGGTGACGGCACTCATTCATCAGTTGAATTTTGACTATGCATGGTATGTCGCGATCGGTGTTGGAAGCGTATTTACGATTCTGGTATTTATGGTATGCGGCATGTTGGTTGACGTCAGCGTTCCGGCGGGCAGTCTGGTACTCGGCGCGATTCTCGGGGGTGTGCTTGGCGTGATTGTACAGATGTGTAAGAGTGTGATTGATTACTCGCACAAGGAATCCGTGCAGTTTGAAGATGATGATTACTATTATTATGTAAAGGCGATTCCGAAGGTGGAAAATGCACAGAAAAAACGTGTAAAAACCATGACGGAGGAAGAAGTTGCGGAACAGGTGAAGAAACCACGTCCGCAGCAGGGCACAAATGGTCAGGCAAGACAGCCACGTCCGCAGCAGGGCACAAATGGTCAGACAAGACAGCCACGTCCGCAGCAGGGCGCAAATGGTCAGGCAAGACAGCCACGCCCACAGCAGGGTGCAAATGGTCAGGCAAGACAGCCACGCCCACAGCAAAACCGAAACAACGGACAGATAAATCGATAAGACTAGCGATGGTTAAGGGGTGTTAGTTTGAAAAAGTTACTCACAGCATTAAGTGTATATTTTGATTGGTTTTACATACCGAAGATCCATGTGACGGACATTATTGAGATCATTATTCTGTCGTATGTAATTTACCATGTCATGATCTGGTTTAAAAAGACGCGTGCATGGACCTTGTTCAAAGGAATTGTTGTGTTGTTTATCTTTGTCGGACTGGCAACCCTTTTTCGTTTGAATACGATCCTGTGGATATTCCGTAACACGATCAGTGTCGGTATTATCGCGGTGATCATTCTGTTCCAGCCAGAGCTTCGACGTGCACTGGAAGAACTGGGACGAAAGAAGATCTTTACAGATGTTCTGGCGAGGGATGATAAGAACCTGCATCTGGAACGCGTCAACAATCATACGATCGATGAGCTCGTTGCAGCTTCGATTGATATGGGTAAGGTAAAGACCGGTGCGCTGATTGTTATCGAGCAGGATGTTGCACTTGGAGAATACGAGAATACAGGTATTCTGATCGATGCGGCTTTGACAAGGCAGCTTCTGATCAATATATTTGAGCACAATACCCCATTGCATGATGGTGCGGTAATTATACGGGATAACCGTGTACTTGCAGCAACCTGTTATCTGCCGCTTACGGATCGTATTGATCTGAACAAAGCACTTGGAACGAGACACCGTGCGGCGGTTGGTATCAGTGAAGTGTCTGACAGTATGACGATCGTGGTATCCGAGGAAACCGGAGAAATCTCTATCGCGTATGGTGGAACCCTGTATCGGAATCTGGACGCAATTGAACTTCGAAAGAAATTGACCTCTTTACAGCCGGTTATTCCGGAGCACAGACGTGCGAGACTGCGGAAAGGGGGCAAAAAGAATGGGAAAAAATAAGAAAGAGCTTGGACATATCGGATACAAGATTTCGGCAGTTTTGCTCGCGATTGTTGCCTGGCTTGCGGTGGCAAATATTTCCGACTACCAGACGACACGGCAGATATCCAATATTCCGGTCACTCAGATCAATGGCGATGTGCTTGATGAACTGGATCAGGTGTACGATGTAGTGAGTGGAGATACTGTGGATATCATAGTCAAGGGCAGACGATCTGTGGTCGGTACACTTGATAAAGATGATTTTACGGCAATTGCGGATTTGTCCACGATGTCGATTACCGATACCGTATCGATATCTGTGGAGGCAAAAAGCAACACGGTTCAGAGTGAGATCAATATTACCTGCGTGGATAATACGATGAAACTCAATCTGGAAGAGAAGGTGACACAGCAATTTCCAATCAAGGTGGTCACAACTGGAAGTACAAAAAACGGATATGCGGTAAGTGGAACGAGTTCTACGCCGAATATCGTAAAGGTTGAAGGACCGAAGAGCGCGGTCGAGAAGATTACAGAGATCCGGGCATCGGTCGATGTAGACAAGAAATATTCCAGCTTTGAAACAGAGTCGGAGCTTCATATCTATGATGCGTACGGAGAAGAAATTACAAATGATAAGATTACCCTGGACGTTGCATCGGCAAAGGTAAGCGTTGAAATCTATGCAACCAAGTCCGTGCCAATCGAGGTGAACCTGCGTGGAACACCGGGCGATGGCTACGGCGTGGAAGGCGTGGTATATCAGCCACAGAGCGTGGAACTGGTTGGACCGGCGGATGCACTTGCCAAGATAGAAACCGTGGATGTGGATGATGTGTCCGTGAGTGGAATGACCGAAGATTACCAGACGGATGTAGATATTCGTGATTATCTGCCGGATGGAGTTTCGGTGGTAGATATCCCACCAGAGATTACCGTGAATATCTCGATTACGAAGCTGGAAGATAAGAAGCTGACTGTGACAGTAAACAGCTTTGTGCTTGACAAGCAGGTGGATGGCTATCAGTATGAGGTGACGATCAATAACTTTACGATCACGGCATCTGGATTTGCAGATGTGGTATCGAAGCTGACGTTGGATGATGTTGTTCCAACGATTGACTGTTCCGGACTTCCGGTTGGCAATCATGGAAATGTGACTGTAACTTTGAAGGAGATTGACGGTGTGACGTATACGATGAGTGGTACGGTCAGTGTCAATGTCACAAATGCAGAGAATAAATAAAGGGTGATTGATCCTCCAGACGGAGTATGGAAGAGAAGAAAGAAGCGTGAGAATGTGGAACAGGGAAAGATAGAACAGTTCAAGGAAGCAGTTGCACAGTGTAATTCGATTGTATTCTTTGGCGGTGCGGGTGTGTCGACGGAGAGCGGAATTCCGGATTTCCGAAGCACAGACGGTCTGTATAACCAGAAGTACAAATATCCACCGGAGACGATTGTCAGTCACAGCTTTTATATGCAGCGGACGGAAGAATTCTATGAGTTCTATAAGGACAAGATGCTGTTCCCTCAGGCACAGCCAAATGCTGCGCACAAGAAGCTTGCAGAGTTAGAACAGGCTGGAAAGCTGAAAGCAGTCATCACACAGAATATCGATGGACTGCATCAGGCGGCAGGCAGCAAAGAGGTGTTAGAGCTGCATGGCTCCGTACACCGGAATTACTGTACGAAATGCAAGAAGTTTTTCCCGCTTTCGTATATCGTAGAATCAAAAGGCATTCCAACGTGCGACGAATGTGGTGCAATTATCAAACCGGACGTTGTTCTGTACGAGGAAGGACTTGACCAGAGTATCCTGACACGTTCAATCAACCATATCGCGAAGGCAGATATGCTGATCATCGGTGGTACATCGTTAGCGGTATATCCGGCGGCAGGACTGATCGATTATTTCCATGGGAAATATCTGGTTGTCATCAATATGGCATCGACACCGCGTGATTCCTATGCGGATATTGTGATCAATGGCAAGATCGGTGAGGTATTGTCACAGATCGAGGTCTGAGACAGGACTTGACAGACAAAAACGATGGTGCTAAAGTACAGTTGTGTCAAAAAGTAAATAAATATTTACTCGGGGCGGGGTGTGATTCCCCACCGGCGGTATAGCCCGCGCGCAGTGATGCATGATTTGGTGAGATTCCAAAGCCGACAGTATAGTCTGGATGAGAGAGTAAGGATAGAGTTGCAGGAGAAAAATGGCAGTGCGTGATGCACAATGACAGCCATTTGATTTCGATGAGGATAAGCCCCGGGACATAATGATATGTGACCGGGGCTTAATTTTTGGGTGAATAGAACAAAGAAGGTGATAAAGTGGCATACAAACAGGAATATATGGAGCTTGCGATCGAGCTTGCGAAAAAAGGAACCGGCGCGGTCAATCCGAATCCGCTTGTCGGTGCGGTGATCGTGAAGGGCGACCGGATCATCGGACAGGGGTATCATGCAAGATATGGGGATCTGCATGCAGAACGGGCAGCATTTGCAAGTCTTACCGAGGATGCAACAGGCGCGGAAATGTATGTAACGCTGGAGCCATGCTGTCATTATGGCAAACAGCCCCCATGTACGCTTGCCATCGTGGAACACGGCATAAAAAAAGTCTATGTTGGAAGTGATGATCCAAACGACAAGGTGGCTGGAAAAGGCATTGCGTTTCTGCGGGAGCATGGCGTCGAGGTGGAAACCGGCGTGATGAAGGATGCCTGCGATGCAATCAATCCGGTATTCTTCCATTATATAACGACGAAGCTGCCGTATGTGGTTATGAAATATGCGATGTCAATGGACGGCAAGATCGCAGCGTACACCGGAAAGAGCCAGTGGATCACCGGGGAAGCAGCGAGACAACATGTGCAGGAGACACGGAACTGGCTGAAGGGAATCATGGTGGGCTGCAATACGGTCTTACAGGATGATCCGGCGTTGACCTGCCGGATTGAAGGAGGAAGGAATCCAGTCCGGATTGTCTGCGATAGTCATCTGCGAATCCCACTGGACTGCCAGTTAGTACAGACGGCGGTGGATGTGCCGACAATCGTGGCAACACTCGATGGTGCATCGGACAAGGCAAAGGAATTGCAGCGGGCAAATGTGCAGATACTACAGTGCAAGGAAAAAGATGGACGCATTGATCTGTATGATCTGATGGTGCAGCTTGGTGCACAGGATATCGACGGCATCCTGTTAGAAGGCGGCGGCACGTTAAATGAGCAGGCACTCGCACAGGATATTGTGCAGGAGGTGCAGGTATATATCGCACCGAAGATCATAGGTGGTGCGGAAGCGAAAACCCCGGTGGAAGGCAAAGGCGTACCGGATCCAAATGGTGCGTACCGGTTTGCATTTGACCGGATGGAGCAGGTCGGAGACGACATCTTACTTCGATATCGAAAGGAGAAGCGGGAAATATGTTTACAGGAATCATAGAAGAGGTTGGAACGCTTCTTGCCACGCGGAAAGCATCGAAATCGGAAAGCCTTACGATTGAGGCACCATATGTCTTGCAGGATGCGAAGGTTGGAGACAGTATCGCGGTCAATGGCATCTGTCTGACGGCAACTTCGATTTCGGGCAATACATTTACGGCGGATGTCATGGCGGAGACGATGCGGCGGACATCACTTGGCACACTGCATACCGGAAGTAAAGTCAATCTGGAACGTGCGATGGCGGCAGGTGGACGCTTCGGTGGGCATATCGTATCCGGGCATATTGACGGCACCGGAACGATCGCGAACATGGAACGGGAAGAAAATGCAGTCTGGGTGACGATTGAGACGACACCACAGATTATGAAATATATCATCGAGAAAGGTTCGATCGCGATTGACGGCATCAGCCTGACGGTCGCGACGGTCAGCACTGACCGGTTTCAGGTATCAATCATTCCGCACACCGGTCAGGAGACGACGCTGCTTACGAAGAAGGCAGGCGATATCGTGAATCTGGAAAACGATGTGATCGGAAAATACGTGGAGCATCTGCTTCATTTCAAAGAGCCGGATAATAAGAAACAAAGCTCGAAGGTTGATATGGGATTTCTTGCAGAGCATGGATTCTTATAGAGAAATTAGCGATAATTACACATAATAGAGTTATGAACAGACAATGATAAACAATTCATAAAATGGAGGAACAACATGGAATTAAACAGCATTGAAGAGGTTGTAGAGGACCTCAAAAAAGGAAAATGTGTTGTGATCATGGACGATGAAAATCGCGAGAATGAGGGCGATGTCATCTGTGCCGCAGAATTTGCAACAACAGAGAACGTGAACTTTATGGCAAGCTATGCCAAAGGTCTGATCTGTATGCCAATGGCACCGGAATATACAGACAAGCTACATCTGCCACAGATGTGTATTACAAATACAGACAATCACTGCACCGCATTTTCCGTATCGGTCGATCATGTGAGTACGACAACTGGTATCTCAGCCTATGAGCGAGGGATTACAGCACGCAAGTTTGTGAAGGACGATGCGAAGCCAGAAGATTTTCGCAGACCGGGACATATGTTTCCGCTTGAGGCAAGACCGGGTGGCGTGATCGAGCGTCAGGGACACACCGAGGCAACGGTAGATCTGATGAAGATTGCAGGATTGAAACCGGTTGGCCTTTGCTGTGAGATCATGCGCGACGATGGCATGATGGCAAGACGCGATGACTTGGAGCAGTTTGCAAAGCAGCATGATCTGAAGATCTCTACTGTAGAGAAGCTGATCCAGTATCGTAAGGAGCATGAAGTATTTGTCGAGTGCGTGGCAAAGGCAAAGATGCCGACACGTTACGGCGAGTTCATGATTTACGGCTATGTAAATAAATTAAACGGCGAGCACCATGTCGCACTCGTAAAGGGTGACATCACCGATGGCGAACCAGTTCTTTGCCGTGTACATTCCGAGTGTCTGACCGGCGATGCACTTGGTTCTGCACGCTGCGACTGTGGACAGCAGTATGATGCAGCAATGAAGCAGATTGCCAAGGAGGGCAGAGGCGTGCTTCTCTACCTGCGTCAGGAAGGCCGTGGAATCGGACTTATCAACAAGATCCGCGCGTACCAGTTGCAGGATCAGGGACTTGACACGGTCGAGGCGAACTTGAAGCTCGGCTTCCCGGAGGATGCCCGTGACTACACGATCGGTACACAGATCCTTGTAGACCTCGGCGTACACAAGATGCGCCTGCTCACAAACAACCCACTCAAGGTATACGGCCTTTCCGGCTACAACCTTGAAATCGTCGAGCGTGTGCCAATCGAGATGGAGCCAAGCAAATACGATATGTTCTATTTAAAGACAAAGAAAGAAAAGATGGGACATATTCTCGATAACGTAGATTGATGACATTGATATATAAAAAACTAACAAGGATAAATTTCAGGAAAGACGGTATACCAAACACATAAAAGGTGGTGAATGCCGCCTCTCCGTACAAATATGAGAATGTTTATAGCCACATCCTAAAAGGAAAATGTGTATTGCGATGTTCTTCTATGTATGATTCCAATGCAGACCATTGGAACACGCCAGCACTTAACAAGCAGTGCCGCCATCGAAAAATGGTGGTGCTGCGAGTTTAGTGTCTGCTGCGTGTGGAAGTGAGCGAGAGTGCGTCTGCATGGAACATACATAGGAGAACATCGATAGAAAGAATGTAGAGATGTGGCATAAGAATAAAAATAAGGAGAGAAAGAAAATGAACAAATTAGAAGGAAAATTAGTCGCAGACGGCGCAAAAATCGGAATCGTAGCAGCAAGATTTAACGAATTTATCGTATCCAAATTAGTAGGTGGTGCGATGGACGGTCTGATCCGTCATGACGTGAAGGAAGAGGACGTCACAGTCGCATGGGTACCAGGTGCATTTGAAATCCCAGTTGTCGCAAAGAAGATGGCAAAGTCTGGAAAGTATGACGCGGTAATCTGTCTTGGCGCCGTTATCCGTGGAGCAACAAGCCACTATGATTACGTATGTAACGAAGTATCCAAGGGCGTAGCTTCCGTATCACTGGAGACAGAGATTCCGGTATTGTTCGGTGTCGTTACAACCGAGAACATCGAGCAGGCAATCGAGCGTGCAGGTACAAAGGCTGGAAACAAGGGATACGATTGTGCCCTTTCAGCTATTGAGATGATCAACCTCATGAAGCAGATCTAATTACCTGCGATACACCAGAAGTTTAGTTTTAAGTAAGGATAGACGAATATGAAAAAAGAACGTTGTATGTTGTTTTTTGATATTGATGGGACATTGATCACAACCGATGGCAAGCGGACATTTCCGGAGAGTGCGAAGCGTGCGCTGCGCGAGGCAAGGGAGCGAGGACACCTCGTCTACATCAACACCGGGCGCGTCATGGAAAATGTGGATGATTTCATCCGCGAAGTCGGTTTTGATGGATATGTCTGCGGTTGCGGAACATATATTGTGTCTGAGGGAGAAGTGATGCTGCATCACCGTATCCCGCAGGAACGCTGCCGCGAGATCGCGTATAAGTGCCGGGAATGTCACATGATGGCAATCTTTGAACACACGGATCATACCGGTTATGATAGCGCACTGGCTGGCGAGGACGCCGGGTATCAGGAGATTCTGCACTATTTCAAATCCATGGGGCGCCATATGATTGATAACATTGAAGATCCGGAATTTTGCTTTGACAAGTTTGCCTGCTGGTATGAGGAAGGCAACCCGAAGCTGCAGGAATTTATTGATTATATGTCTGAAGATTTTACCTGTATTCAGCGTGAGGGCAATTTCTTAGAGGTTGTGCCACACGGATTTTCCAAGGCGACTGGTATCCGGTTTTTGATGGAGAAATATGATATTCCGCTTGAACGCATTTATGCGTTTGGGGATAGCAATAACGACCTCGATATGTTACGATATGTACAAAACAGTATTGCGATGGGCGTCTGCACAGAGGAAGTGGCTGAGGCTGCTTCGTACCGTACGGATACGGTAGAACAGGACGGCATCGAGAAAGCCATGCGGCATTTTGGGATGATAGAGTAAGCGATGAATGAACGGCGTTTTCGACAACTGAATATATTGACGATCATTGCCGTAGCGGTCGGGATAGGGATGATGCTCTTTTTTGCATTTGTCGTATCGGACGGTGGCAATCAGAAGATTTCCTTCCGCACGCCAAAGAAGCTTGATGATACATGGGTGTTGTACCGGCAGGGCGAATCGGATGAACAGATCATAGATCTGCCGACGAAGCTCAAGGCGAAAAAAGGCGAGATCATCACGATCACACATCAGATGCCGGAGGATGCCGGCGAGGACAGCGCGATCTGTTTTTACACAGAGTTTCAGAACGTGATCGTTTCCATCGGTGATCGTCGTGTCTATGAAAGCGGTGTGCTGGCAGATAACAAGATGACGAAAAATGCTGTGCCCGGATATCACGTGGTAGATATTGACGCGAGAGCCGGGGAGACAGTAACGATCCAGCTTGCCTCGGCATATGGCAGATACAGTGGCAGAATACCGGGGATTTATTATGGTTCGCGTGGAGATATTGTATCGTGGCTCATACGGAGAAATGGTATTCCATTTGTTGTGTCACTGATGATCTTAGTGCTTACGATCCTGCTTGGCGTGTCACTGTTATTTATGACAAATGAAAACATCAACAAGCAGAAGGCAGCGTATGGATTTGGGTTTATTGTCTTTGCGGCAGCTTGGATTTTTTTTGGAAATACGATGATGCAGCTGCTGACGAAGAATCAGTTTGCAACGTACATGGCGAGCCAGATTTTCCTGCTTTTGATGCCGCTGTTATATTTTATGTATCTGCGAAGCTTCGCGATGAAGCGGCGCTATGCGAAGATCTTTGAGATTTTGATTTATGTTTATGCGGTGAATTTCCTGACTGGAATCGTATTCCAGTTAGTGGGTGTCTGCGATTTTGCAAGCTATATGTTCTTCACGAAGATTCTGATCATGGTTGGCTTGCTGTTGCTATGTCTGATTATGTATTTAGCGGCAGACACATATGCAGATAAGAGCATTTACAGCAATTTTTGGGCGAATGTGATACTGACCGGATCGTGTCTGGTGGAATTCATCCTGCATTTCTTCCGGTTTTACAAGAGTTATCAGGGCGTTGTCCTGCAGATCGGATTGTTTGTATTTGCGGTGCTGTTGATGATTTCTATCGAGAAAACGGTGATTCAGGAGATGAATGCGGAGCGTGATGCAGCGCTGAGCAGTGTCGGACATGAGAAGTCGCAGGCGGTGCGCACGATCAATACCGCACTGATTTATCGGGCGTTAAATACTGCGATTACAGATTTGAAGACACATGATCAGTCGAACAGCCGCCTGATTTACGATACCTCGATGTTTATGCAGCACAATATGGATGCAGTTTATAAGCAGGGGCTTGTTTCTTTCGATACAGAGCTTTCGTATATCCGGGCATATCTCGGCATGCAGAAACGGATTCATCCGGGACTTGAGGTGCTTGTGGAAGACAAGGTGACAGAGTTCAAGGTACCATACAATACGATTGAACCGCTTGTGGAAAATGCAGTCGAGGCGGCTGTGGAAACGAAGCAGGATGGAAAGGTTGTTGTGCGAAGCTATGAGCGGCTGGACTGTTTCGCAATCCAGATCGTTGACAATGGAAATGGTGTTTCACCAGTAAAGAAATTCCGGGCAAAGCAGGATTTCCGGGGACTGCAAAAGCAGTTGAAATCGTCGGTGGGTGCTTTGATTGAAGTGCGCACAAAACCGGATAAGGGTACGATATTGACTGTGAAGATCCCAAAACAGGGATATGTAATAAAGGAGTAAGAAGATGACATTTTCGGAACAGATCGTGTATGGCTGGTTTAAGCCATCTAAATATAAAGATATGATAGAGTTACCGCGCAGGCGATTTGTTGCGTATGTGATCGTGATGATGCTTGTCTTGTCGATTGTCAGCTACGTCGTTCCGACGGCTTCGATCATCTTTGGATTTGGCGGATTTGAGAAGCTTTTCACACAGAGTCTTGGAGAAGTAAATTATACGGACGATACGCTTTCGGTGTCCAATAATTTTGATATGCATATCAACGCCGCGAATTTCTTAGTGGATACGTCACAGGAGACGGTGCAGAACGAAAGCCTCAAAAAACAGGGCATGTTTCTTGCGGTTGGAAGCAAGACCGTGCGGATCAGCATGGTACTAGGTTCCAAGGTGACAGATTACGGGGTATATTATCTGTCTGATTATTTGCAGGATGGGTTTAACAATGACAGTCTTGTTGCGATGATTCCGTCGATCTACGCGGTACTTTTCGTGACACTGCTTGGAACGATGCTCAGTTATTTTGTAAAATACGCAGTGGTTGCGCTGCTCTTTTCTATCCTTGTGAACAGCATGAATCATCAGTTTCATTTGAACTTACAATTCGGACAGGTGTTTGCGCTTTGTTTCTATGGACAGTCGTTTGCAATGATCCTGTCGAATTTTAATCAGGCAATCGGTCTTTTGCCAACGCTGCTTGTATCGATCGTTGGAATTTTCGTGACTGTTCATATGATTACCGTGAGTGTTGCGCTTATGAAAAACGAGCGGGAATTGTAGCAGAAAAGGATTTCAGTTTGTAAATCAAAATTTGATATAACATACACTTATAGTCGGATATAAAAACCTTGTATTTTTCAGAATTGCCTTATAGCTATATAATAGGGGCATGAAAGAAATTGATCGAGGTGAGAACGATGAGACAGATTTTATGTTATGGAGATTCGAATACATATGGATTAGTACCGAAGGAAAATGCACGGTATCCATGGGGAATACGTTGGACAAGCCGGTTGAATGAGAAGCTTGGACTTCAGCAGTATCGTGTGATTGAGGAAGGGCTGTGCGGACGGACGACCGTCTTCGATGATCCGTTCCGAGACCATCGAAATGGCGCAAAATTTGTCAATGCTGTGTTGGAGACACACGGGGCATCGGATCTTATCATCCTGATGCTTGGAACCAATGATTGCAAGACCGCATATAAGACGACACCACAGTTGATTGGAAAGGGTGTGGAGACGGTGATCGCGAAGATCCGAAGCTTTGCTCCGGATAGCAAGATCCTGCTTGTGTCACCGATCCATCTGGGCGAGAAGGTCTGGGAGAAATCCTATGATCCGGAGTTTTCCAGAGAGTCGGTCGATGTATCGAAGGGGCTTGCCGATGTCTATGCGGAGATCGCGAGAAATGAACATCTGTATTTCTTAGATGCATCCGATGTGGCTGCACCGAGTGACACCGATCAGGAGCATCTGAATGAGGAAGGGCACGCGAAGCTCGCGGAAGCAATCTACGAGAAGGTGGATGATATATTCGCGGAGGCTGCGTAGATTTCTTCGCAGAATAATTATAATTTAGTACGAATATAAGAAGCCGGTAAGAGACTATTTCATATAGTTTCTTACCGGCTTCTGTGTTAACTACAGATACCCATATTTCTTCCGCTGTGAGAACACGAAGAAGAGCGTCATGCACAAGGTGATTGCTTCCGCTACAATGATCGCGCCCCAGATACCGTCTAATCCGAGGATTAGTGGCAGCAGCATGACGGCGGATAACTGGAACACAAGTGTCCGCAGGAATGAAATCAACGCAGAAATCAAGCCATTGTTTAACGCCGTGAAGAAGGACGAACCATAAATGTTAAATCCGTTGATCAGGTAGGTAAACGAATAGATCAGGAATCCGTGTTTGGTTAGTGCAAACAGTTCTGCATCATATCCAACGAAGATTTTCGTCAGAGGTCCTGCAATCACATGTGCCAGCAGGACAAGCAGGATACCCCAGATGGCAATCAGACTGGTACTTTTTTTGAACATATTCTTAAGCTCATCCCGGTTCCCGGCACCGTAGTGGTAGCTGACAATCGGTGCACTGCCGACCGAATATCCAAGGAAGATCGATATGAATATGAAGTTTACATACATGATCGCGCCGTAGGCAGCCACACCATTTTCGCCTGCGTATTTCATAAGCTGCAGGTTGTAGAGCGAGTTCACGAGAGAGGAAGAGAGGTTCGTCATAAGCTCGGAGGAACCATTTGTACATGTCTTCAACAAGACCACTCCGTCAAATTTTGTCTTTCCAAGTTTCAGCAGACTGGAATTCTTCCGTGCAAAATAGAAGATCGGGAAGAATCCACCGATGCATTCTCCGGTTACCGTCGCAATCGCGGCGCCCGGCAATCCCCAGCCCAAGACTGCGATAAACAGATAATCTAACACCATATTTGTCACACCAGCGATGATGATAACGCCAAGTCCCAGCTTCGGTTTCTCTGCGGTAACGAAGAAGCTCTGGAATACGTTTTGCAGCATAAAGGCTGGCATGGAGATAAAACAGATTCTTCCATATAGCACGCAATTATCCAGCAGTGCGCCTTCTGCACCAAGCAAGGATGCAACCGGACGGACTAACAGCATTCCGCAGAGACTGAAGATGACACCACCGATGAAAGTCACATAGACAAGCAGCGAGAAATATTCGTTTGCTTTCTTATGTTCGCCTTCGCCGAGTGTCTTTGCCACGATCGCGCTACCACCGGTACCGACCATGAAGCCGAGTGCGGACACACCCATCATGAGAGGCATAACCAGATTGACTGCAGCGAATGCTGTCTTGCCGACATAGTTCGATACGAACAGCCCATCGACGATACCGTAGATGGAAGTGAAGATCATCATGATGATGGACGGCAGGACGAAGCGCAGCAGCTTCTTATAAGTAAAATGTTCGGATAATTGTATCTTCATGTTGTAATTCCTCCAATTTTGTTATAGCTTCTGGATTCCTTCGCGCAGGGCTGCGAGATACTGTGCGTGGAAATGCAGAATCGTTTTGTATTCTTTTTCTGTCAGTTTTGGGAATGCTTCGTTCTCAATCTCTACCATCGGGAAGATCGTACGGCGCACGAGCTGCAATCCCTGTTCGGTCAGATAGATGTGCATGCTCCGTCCCTTTCCGGACGCGAGGGTCAGATATTCCTTCTTCTGTAATGACCGGATCGCTGAGTTGACGGTCTGCTTCGGGATGAAGGTTGTGCGGCAGATGTCACTTTGCTTACAGCCATCCCCCAGCTCGCAGATTGCGTACAGGGTGTCGAACTCGCTGTTCGAGAGACCAAGCCGCATCGCTGCGTCGTGGTAGATGATGTTATATTCTTTGTAGATGTGGTTGAATGCAACCAGCTTGTCACTCATATATGGTTGTTCTTCTTCGTGTTTTTCTTTCATAGAGGCTCCTCTCACAATTCGACAAAATATGTCTGATTTCGTACTCAGGTAAGTCCGAAAGTGTACTTAGTATAGTCTGATTTCGGACTTATGTCAAGAGGAAGATGGATGTAAATTATTTGTAATTATGCAAGGAAAACATGGCAAGATACATTGCTATTTTACAGGGATTGAAGTATACTTAGGGGCGAAAATAAATATGTATAAAATATTATAGAACGAAAATTATAGACAAGGGGAACAGGACAGGAGTAAAAAGATGCTGACACAATTTTCAAGAACTGAGCTGCTGCTTGGAAAAGAAGCGATGGAGAAATTACAGAATTCCCGTGTCGCCGTATTCGGAATCGGTGGTGTAGGTGGTTATGTCTGTGAGGCGCTGGCACGAAGCGGCGTTGGAGCCTTTGATCTGATCGATGATGATAAGGTGTGTCTGACGAATCTGAACCGTCAGATTATTGCGACCTATAAGACAATCGGAAAATATAAAACGGACGTTATGAAGGAACGGATCTTGGATATCAATCCGAAAGCGGATGTACGTGTGCACAAATGTTTCTTCCTGCCGGAAAATGCCGATGAGTTTCCGTATGAAGACTATGACTACATGGTTGATGCAGTGGATACGGTAACTGCAAAAATCTCTCTCGTGATGAAAGCACAGGAGAAACACATTCCGATCATCAGCAGTATGGGCGCCGGCAATAAATTAGATGGCAGTCAGTTCAAGGTGGCAGATATCTATAAGACGAAGGTCTGTCCGCTTGCGAAGGTCATGCGGCGGGAACTTAAGAAGCGCGGAGTGAAGAAATTAAAGGTTGTGTATTCGGAGGAACAGTCGATTCGTCCGATCGAGGATATGTCGATCAGCTGCCGGACGCGCTGTGTATGTCCGCCGGGTGCGAAACACAAATGCACCGAGCGGAGAGATATTCCGGGCAGTGTCGCATTTGTTCCATCGGTGGCAGGTCTGATCATTGCCGGTGAGGTTGTGAAGGATCTGGTGAAGGACGTACCGCGGACAGCAGAAGAACCGACAACATAAATACGGGCGTAGGCAAAATAAAATATAGTAACTCGTGTAATTGGTATGCATTTGATGGAACAGGAGGCAGAAACAATGACATTAGAGAAGCATGTGATTGATACAGTGAAGGAATGGCAGACGAAGATCGGCACGGATGATGCAGGCGTGCGCCTCTATTATCCGAAGGTGTCGATGTGCGGATATCTGAAGCTTCCAGTGGAGGAGGATTCCGAGAAGATCTGTCAGGAGGCAGAGGCATATTTCGAGAAAAGTGTACCAGAACTTGGACACGTGACAGTGACCGAGAAAGCAGACCGGTTCTGCGTGTTTGTCAGTCCGGAGGGCTGTGATTATATTAACCTTGAGATTCCTGTTTCGGAATTTTTAGAGGGATTTCTGAAGGTGCTTAAGACGCAGGATATGCAGCAGGTACGGGCGTATTTTCAGGCATTTGCGAAAGCACATGGCACGACGGTCTGTGAGGAGGACGATGAGGAGGATCTCGGAACGGTGCTCTCTTTTGCGGATAAGGATGTGGAGCCTTATCTGTACTGTGTGACAGACGATCAGTTTGGAATTACCTATCACCGGTTTACGAAGGATGATTTCGATACGATTTAAAAAAGTCTTAAACAAAAGCGGAGTTTAATAAAAAAGATACAATTTGGATACAACCATGATTTAAAATAGAAAAGGAGTTTTCCCATGAACGAACAAACGAAAGCGAGAATCAAGGAGTTACAGAAAGAAAAAGATGTTGTGATCTTAGCGCATTATTATGTGGATGGTGAAGTGCAGGAAATCGCAGATTATGTCGGCGATTCGTACTATCTGGCGAAGGTTGCAACGACAGTGGAACAACAGAATATTTTGTTTTGCGGCGTCTCCTTTATGGGTGAGAGTGCGAAGCTTCTGAATGCGAAGAAGCATGTCTATATGGCAGATGATGGAGCGGATTGCCCGATGGCACATATGGCGGAAGTGGAGAAGATCGAGGAAGTGCGGAAGGAATATCCGGATGTGGCAGTTGTCTGCTATGTAAATTCAACAGCAGAATTAAAGGCACATTCCGATGTCTGCGTGACATCATCCAATGCACTGAAGATCGTCAAGGCATTGCCGAACAAGGACATCTATTTTATTCCGGATTACAATCTGGCACATTTTATAGCGGAGCAGGTACCGGAGAAGCATTTTATCTTCAACGATGGATTCTGCCATGTACATAAGAGTATTCACAGTGAAGATGTGAAGAAGGCAAAGGAACTGCATCCGGACGCACTTGTTCTGGCACATCCGGAGTGTACAAGTGACACGCTGGCACTGGCGGACTTCATCGGAAGTACGTCCCAGATCATTGATTACGCAACCGCATCGGACAGCAAGAAGTTCCTGATCTGCACCGAGATGGGTGTGTTCTATGAGTTGATGCAGAAGAACCCGGACAAGAAATTCTTCTCTGTCGGACACAGACAGTTCTGCCCGAACATGAAGAAGGTCAGTCTGGACAAAGTACTTGAGAAGCTCGAAGATCTGAAGGATGAAGTGATCCTTCCAGAGGAAATGTGTGAGCAGGCGAAGAAACCGCTCGACGAGATGCTTCGTCTGGCACAGTAGCAGGACTGGTGCGTTAGTGGGTGCATCAAACCGATCAGGCGGGATCAGGTAAGTTGGCAGATGTATGAAACCACCGAACGAGGAGTATGAGATGAAACGGATTTTAATTGTGGAAGATGATATGGCGCTGGCGCAGGAATTGCAGTATCTGCTGATTTCGAATCAGTATGATGCGCAGCGCGTCGAAGAATTCACCGATGTAGCTGGACAGATTCTTGCTTCGCAGGCAGATATGGTTTTGCTGGATATTAACCTTCCAGAAGTAGATGGACAGAGTGTGTTGCGGGAACTGCGCAAGACATCGGATATTCCGGTCATTATGGTGACAAGCAAAAACACAGAGATGGACGAAGTGATCTCGATGAGCTTCGGTGCGGATGATTTTATTGCGAAGCCATACAATCCTTCTATTTTGCTTCTGCATATCGAGGCGGTATTCAAGCGGCTTGGAAAGATGGACGCAGACAAGGGACTTACCTATAAAAATATGACGCTTGACACGGCACGTGGAGTTCTGACGGTCGGGGATAACAGCGTGGAGCTTACGAAAAATGAAGCGGGTATTTTATCCTATCTGCTGAAGCATCAGAATACGATCGTGACGCGCGATGAACTGATCAGTTATCTGTGGGATTCGGAGGCATTTGTCGATGATAACACGCTGACGGTCAATATGAACCGTGTCAGAAAGAAGCTTGCTGATCTCGGCGTGGAGGATATAATCCGGACAAAACGAGGACAGGGGTACATTCTGGCATGACAGTTCGAAGTTATCTAAAAGACAGAATCAGCTTTGTTGCAGCGACAGTGTTTATCATGGTCGTATTAAGGCTGTTAGGATTTGCCTGCAAGACGCGGATGGATTTCATCTGGGTGATGGAGGGCATCATTTTTGTGACGGCATTGTGCGTGTGTCTGGCGGACTATCGCAAGCGCAGGCATTTTTATCGGGAATTGCTGGGAATCTTAGAAGGGCTTGACCAGAAATACCTGATTACGGAGATGACGGTACAGCCGGATTTCGAGGAAGGTAAGATCTGGATGGATGTTCTGTATGACACCGGGAAATCCATGCGGGACAAGCTGAACGAAACAGAAGATTCGCTGCGGGATTTTAAGGAATATCTGGAGCTTTGGATTCACGAGATCAAGATTCCAATTGCCGCTTTAAACCTGATGAATTATAACGGCAGTCAGGATTTGAAGAAGCAGAAGGCACAGCTTGCACGGATTAACAGCTTTGTGGAGCAGATTTTATTTTATGCGCGTGCAGATGCGGCAGAAAAGGATTATCTGCTTACCGCGTGTGATCTGGATGTGACGATCAATAAAGTACTGCAGCAGCAGAAGGATCTGCTGATTGGAAATAAAATACGAATCGAGAAAAACGATACAGCCCATTCGGTTGTCACGGATTCCAAATGGCTCACATTTATGCTTGGGCAGATCGTGAACAACAGTATCAAATACCGGGATGCTGCAAAACAGCCGTGTATTTCTTTTGCAGTAGAGGAGATGGCAGATAAGACTGTTCTAAAGATCCGCGATAATGGTATCGGGATTCCGGAACAGGATATCGACCGGGTATTTGACAAGACTTTTACTGGGGAGAATGGACGCAAAGGAAATGCTTCTACTGGAATGGGTTTGTATATATGTAAACAGCTTTGTAATAAGCTCGGACATGCGATTACGATTGCGTCCGTGTACGGGGAATACACCGAGGTGGAGATCGCCTTCGGCAAAGAGACTTTCTTGACGAAAGAGTAATTTATAACCTTACAAAAATGTAAGGTTATTGTCATGAACTACGATGGATAGAAAGCATGAGAGAATGTATGATGCAGGCAGGATAGATGCCTGAGATGCTAATTTAGAAGAAAGGCACAGTCTGGTACTGTGGCGAGGATTTGGAACATGGCTTATCATGAATCCATGTATTTTTTAGTATTTTTACCGGTGGTTCTCATCGGATATCAGCTTGCACCAAAGCAGGTGCGCTTTGGTGTACTGCTCTTTTTTAGTTATTGTTTCTATTTTTTATTCAGCCACAGATTAATTGTATATTTGCTTGGCGCAACTACAATCACCTATCTGACAGGACGGCTGGTTGCGACTGGTGAGAAAAAACGCAGAAAAGCGATTCTGATCGCGGGTGTCTGGCTGTTGCTTGGCATGCTGCTTGTGATGAAGTACAGCGGATTTTTCGCGGAGAATGTGAATGCGCTTTTCGGGACGATAAACCTAGGACTCCGGCTTCCGGTGCGGCGGTTCCTGCTGCCGCTTGGTATCTCGTTTTACACACTTTCTGCGATTGGCTACATGGCGGATGTGTATTGGAAGAAGGTGGAGCCGGAGCGAAATATTGCGAAGCTTGCCCTCTTTTTAAGCTTCTTCCCAATCATCATGGAAGGCCCGATCTGTATGTACAGTGATACTGTAGAGACGCTTGCAAAGGGCGAGGATATCCGGAGTGAGAACCTTATCCGCGGCTATATGCGGATTGGATGGGGACTGTTGAAGAAGGTTGTGATCGCTGACCGCCTGTACGTCGTTGTGCAGACGCTGTTCAACGACTATACATCCTACCACGGTGTGATGATCGTGGTAGCGGCAGTGTCCTATACTGTCCAGCTTTATATGGAGTTTTCCGGTTGTATGGATATTGTGATCGGAAGTGCGGAATGCTTTGGCGTGACATTGCCGGAGAATTTTGCACAGCCGTTCGTATCGAAGAATGCCTCTGAGTTCTGGCGTAGATGGCATATTTCGCTTGGCAGATGGTTCAAGACATATATTTTCTATCCGGTTTCCATGTCGAAGCTAACCAGGAAATGGAACCGTTTTGCGAAGAAGCATACGAGCAAATATGTGAAGCTGATGGTTGCATCGGCAATCGCATTATTCCCAGTGTGGGTGTGCAACGGACTGTGGCATGGTGCGAACTGGAGCTACCTGTTCTACGGCATGTATTATTTCGTCGTAATTATGATTGAGCTGATGTTGGAACCAGCGGTGAAGAAGCTTTGCGCGGCATGGAAAATCGCAGAAGACGCGGCATGGTGGAATGTCCTTCGGATCTTGAAAACATGGGTAATTATTTTCACCGGAGAACTGTTTTTCCGGGCGGATACACTTGGCATTGGCATGCACATGTTCCGGTCGCTGTTCCATGATTTTTCGATACAGAAGCTTTGGGATGGTACGTTGCTTACGCTTGGACTTGGCAGAGTGGAGATCGGAATTATTTTAGTCTCTCTGTTGATTGTCGGCGTAGTAAATCATTTCCGTGAGCAGCAGATTGACGTGCGCGGTGTGATATTACAGAAGCGATTGCCAGTGCGCTGGCTCGTGTATCTTGCGCTCATCTTTGTCGTACTTATATTCGGTGCGTATGGACCGGGATATCAGGAGGTGGATCTGATCTATGCAGGCTTCTAAAGATATGGATATACAAAAGAAAGATATTTCGGGAAATACGGATTCTGGAAGAAAAAAATCCGGGACACATAAGATATGGCTTCGGGCAGCCGCATTTGCAATGGTGGTTTTGCTGCTTCTTGTAGCAGCCGGGAAGATATGTGATCCGATTCGGCTTGGCTTGCAGGATTCGGTTTCCGAGCGGGAACGGTACCTGCTGCATCTGCTGTCCGAACCGGAGGATATGGTTGATGTGGCAATCCTTGGCGACAGCGAGAGCTATACGGTATTGTCCACCTATCATTTATGGAAGGACGCGGGGATTGCATCATATATCGGTGGACAGTCCGGACAATGGATCGGGGAAAGTTATTTCTCGCTTAAGAAGATTCTGAAACGGCAATCTCCGAAGGTGGTAATCTTAGAGACGAATGAGTTTTTCTCCAGAGGAGATGCGAGTGTGATAAAGGATGCCGCGAAATCCGCGCAGGAGTTTGCACGGCAGATGTTCCCAATCCTCAAATATCACCGCTTCTGGAAGATGGAACCAGCCGATCCGAAATTGCAGACGACGATTTTCAATGGATTTGAATTGCGTGCGGCAGTGGCGCCGTATACGGGTGGTGGCTACATGCATGCAACCGACGATAGAACCCCGGTGACTTTTATCACAAGGTATTATCTGGATAAGATCAAGCGTTTGTGTGATGCACATGGAACGAAGCTGTTGTTTGTGACAGCCCCTTCCCCGGTCAATCATACGATGCAGCGGCACAATGAGGTGCAGGCACTTGCAGATGCGCTTGCAGTTCCATACCTCGATCTGAATCTAAATACCGAGGAGCTTGGAATCGACTGGAATCTGGATACCCTCGATGGTGGCGATCATTTAAACTATACCGGTTGTCAGAAAGCTACGGCATATCTGCAGCGGTATATGCAGACGCATTATACGTTGCCGGATCGCCGGGATGATGTACGGTACGAGGCGTGGAACAAGCAGGCGGCAGAATTTGAAAAACTGCTTCCACAACCTTAAAGAAATCTTAAACTTTTGCTTGGTTTTATCTTAATATTTAAGTTGCTATACTATGTAACAGAACAAAGAAATGCGGCGGATGAACCTGCACGCATGGAGGACATTATGAAAAATGTATTAGAATATCTGGAACAAAGTGCAAAGATGTATCCGGACAAAATTGCAGTGAAGGATACGGCATGTTCCTATACATATGAACAATTACAGAACAAAGCGAAATGCATTGGTGTCTGTCTGGCAAAGCAGACAACACCGCGCCATCCGGTCTGCGTATTTGCCGATAAGAGTGCGGATACACTGGCAGTCTTTTTTGGAATCGTCTATGCGGGCTGCTTCTACACACTGGTTGATCCTTCGTTCCCGGAGGCACGCATCCAGTCGATGCTCTCGGTGTTACAGCCGGATGTGATCGTGGATGGAAGTGATGCGTCGGAGAAGCTTACCGCGTGTGGCTACACAGAAAATGTGGTTCGGATGGAAACGCTGACACAGGGGATGGATAGTGAATGTACAGGTTCCGATGAAAATCAGTTACAACAGATCCGGGAATCTATGATTGACACCGATCCACTCTACTGTAATTTTACTTCCGGCTCGACCGGAACCCCGAAGGGGGTGCTTGTGGCACATCGGTCGGTGCTTGAATTTATCGATCGGTTTACAGAGATCTTTGATATCACGGAAGCTGATGTGATCGGCAATCAGGCGCCGTTTGATTTCGATGTATCAGTGAAGGATATTTACAGTGCGATGAAGATGGGCGCAACCTTAGTTGTGATTCCGAAAGCGTATTTCATGTTCCCAAACTCCGTTGTGGACATGCTCGATGAGAACCATGTCACGACGCTGATCTGGGCGGTGTCGGCACTCTGCCTGTTGAACCGGCTGCATGGACTGAAACATAAGGTACCAGCAGATATCAACAAGATTTTGTTCAGCGGCGAGGCAATGCCGATCCGGCAGCTTCATGCATGGCAGAGCTACTACCCGGATGCGATGTTTGTGAATCTCTACGGACCGACGGAGATCACCTGCAACTGTACCTATCACATTTTAGACCGGGCATACAGCGAGGACGAAAAACTTCCGATTGGAATTCCATTTCCAAATGAACGTGTATTCCTGCTCGATGAGGAAAATCGTCTGATCGAACCGGAAAGTGCTGGCAAGACCGGAGAGCTTTGTGTGGCAGGTACGACGCTTGCCCTTGGATATTACAGAAATGCAGCGGCAACGGCGAAGGCATTTGTGGCAAATCCGTTACAGACCGATTACCCGGAGACAATCTATCGGACGGGAGATCTGGCAAGCTACGGCGAAGATGGGCTGCTTTATTTCGCGGGACGGAAAGATTTTCAGATCAAGCATATGGGACACCGCATCGAGTTAGAAGAGATTGAACATGCACTGGCGGCAATCCCGGAGATCGAAGGTGCCGCGTGCTTTTATGACCACGAGAAGAACAAAGTCGTTGCCTGCTATATCGGAATTGACGATAAGAAATATCTGATTACTGCGATGAAGAAAAAGGTGCCGGATTACATGGTGCCAAATGTATTTTGCAAGGTGGACATGCTGCCACTCAACAAAAATGGCAAGACGGACAAGAAGCTTTTGGAGGCGCAGTACAGGGAAGGAGCGTTTGCATGAATACAGAGGCGTTAAGAACGGTTGCGGCGACATATGGAACGCCGACCTACATCTTCGATGTGCGGGAAGTGGAAGCGCGAATACGGTTGCTTCGCAGCTTGCTGCCGGAGGACACCGGACTTTGCTTTGCCGTAAAAGCAAATCCATTTCTGATCCCGTATGTGGCAGACATGGTTGATCGGCTGGAGGTCTGCTCGCCGGGCGAATATGAGATCTGCATACAGGAACAGATCGCGCCGGAGAAGATCGTGGTATCCGGGGTAAACAAGACTTACGAATCCATGAAACGCATCCTGTCTTACAGCAAGGGTGCTGGGATCTATACGATCGAATCGGAAGAGCATGCGAAGATCCTGCGGACACTTGCAGAGAAAAATCAGATGCCGCTTTCGGTACTGATCCGGCTTTCGAGTGGCAATCAATTCGGCGTTGATGCGGAGACGTTCTTCCGGCTGGCAAAGGAGATACAGGAAAGCCCGTATCTGACACTGGCGGGCGTCCATTATTATGCAGGGACACAGAAGCGGCAGAGCAAGCTGGAGAAGGAACTTGATACCTTAACCGCATTTGCAAAGACGTTTGAAGAAGAGACCGGAACCGTGCTGAATGAGCTTGAATATGGGGCAGGCATGAAGGTGTCTTATTTCATAAATGACAGCGAGAAGGATCAGAGGGAAAGCGAGCCGGAACCGCAGATACAGGCACTTGCCGAAAAGCTTGGGACATGTGATGCCTACGGCAAAAAGACGATCGAGCTTGGACGGTTCCTCGTCTCCATGAGCGGCTATTACCTGACGCGTGTGATGGATGTCAAGCGGACGGCACAGCCGGGATTCCTGATCTTAGATGGCGGAATCCACCAGATCAACTACTATGGCTGGATGATGGGAATGAAGCAGCCGGAGATCGAAGTCTTGGCAGAAAAAGACGGTGACGAAGAACTGTTTCATTTGTGCGGATCGCTCTGTACAGTCAATGATGTGCTGGCGCGGGATGTTGCCCTGCATGATCCGCAAAAAGGCGATGTGATCTGTTTCAAACGATGTGGCGCATATGCAGCGACCGAGGGCATGGCGATGTTTCTAAGCCGGGAGCTTCCGCAGGTTCTGATCTGCAAGACAGACGGGAAGATCGAGAAGCTGCGCGACCAGATGGAGACGTATCTGTTTCATGTGTCTGCAACAACATAATACAAAACACATGTGGAATCATTGGTAACAATACATGAGAATTCATGGATTTATAATAAAGATTAGGAGGATTTGTAACATGGAAGAATTATTGGAGATTTTGGAAGGAATTGCACCGGGTGAGGATTTTGAGAACTGCACAACGTTGATTGACGATCATATCTTAGATTCCTTTGCGATTTTATCACTTGTATCAGAAATCGAGGATACCTTTGATGTAGAGGTATCACCGGCAGAGCTGATCCCTGCGAACTTCAATTCAGCAAAGAGCTTGTGGGAGATGATTTGCAGACTCAAGGAAGACTAGTGTAGGAAAGGATGAATCATATGGCTTACCATCTGCTTACATACAGTTTAATATTTTTGCCAGTCGTGATCGCATTGTACCAGTTATGTCCGGCACGGTTCCGGTTTGTGGTACTGCTTGCAGCCGATTATACATTTTTCTGTATGATAAGCGGTAAGCTTCTTATCTGGCTGCTTCTGGCGACGCTTGTGACATATGGAACCGGCAGATGGCTGGCGGCGATTCCGGTTCGGCACAGTGATCTTCACGGAAAAGCACTGACGCGGAAAAAGCGTGGTGTGCTGGCACTTGGAATTGTTTTGATCTTAGGGGCGCTTGTGACACTCAAATACCTCCGCGTATTTGGGGTGACACTTGCAGCACCAATCGGTATTTCCTATTATAGCCTGCAGGCAATTTCCTATATGACGGACGTCTATCGAGGCACACAGGAGTCCTGTAAGAATCCAATAAAGGTGGCACTTTATTTGAGCTTCTTCCCGCAGATCATGGAAGGTCCGATCAGCCGGTTTTCCGAGACAGCAGATGCTCTGTATGGTGGGAACAGTATTCAGTTTGAGAATCTGGTCTTTGGTTACCAGCGTATCATCTGGGGGCTGTTCAAGAAGATGGTGATTGCCGATCGGCTGGCACCGCTTGTGGCAAAGGTGTTCAGCAGCTACAACAATTTCGATGGTGCGGCAATCCTCGTTGGGGTGCTGGCATACACGATGCAGCTATATATGGAGTTTTCCGGATGTATGGATATCATCATGGGAAGTGGCGAGATCTTCGGTGTACCATTGCCTGAGAATTTCCGTCAGCCGTTCTTCGCGAAGAATGCGGGTGATTTCTGGCGGAGATGGCATATCACGCTTGGCGCATGGTTGAAGGATTATGTATTCTATCCGATCTCACTTGCCAAGCCAGTGAAGAATCTGGCGAAGAAAATCAAGAAGAAAGCTGGATTTTCGGTCAGCAAATTCGTGGCACCGACGATTGCGTTATTCTTTGTCTGGCTGTCAAACGGCATCTGGCATGGACCACATATGAATTATATTTTTTATGGTATGTATTATTTTGTGCTGATCGTGATCGAGAATCTGACGGAGGAACCGTGCAGGAAGCTGGTGGAGCGATTCAAGCTTGATACAGAATGCATCGGATTTCGGATCTTCCAATTCCTGAAGCTGTTTGTGATCGTGAATATTGGCGAGATGTTCTTCCGTGCTGACACGGTTGCAACTGGATTTCGGATGCTGCGCAGAATCGTGACAGACTTCCATATCACAGCACTTGCGGAGACGAATTTCGGTGTGGATGTGCCGGATCTCATTCTGGCATCTGTAAGTATCCTGCTCGTATTCGTGGTGGATGTTATTCACGAGAAGGGGATTTCAATCCGGAGAAAGGTGGCGGAATGCAAGCTGCCGGTCCGTTGGAGCTTCTGGTATGCAGTTGTACTTCTGGTTGTTGTATTTGGCGCATATGGCAGCGGATATACGATCGTGGATATGATCTACGCGGCGTACTGATAGAGGGATGAATAATTACGTGGAAGATGACATTCGATGTTTGGTAATTTGAAATATTATGGATTGCATGGATAGCGTAATTGTATGTGATTTACGAAAGAAGAATGTTTATGAAAAAAGAAAGTGGAAAATGGAAAACAACTCTCAAGATGGCAGCGGGCAGCGTCGGGTTTCTAGCGGGACTTTGTGTGGTACTGATTCTGGCAGGACGATTCCTGTGTCGGAAGAGTAACGCTGACATCTATGATACAACAGCTGTGCGCACGAAAGATGCGGAAGTGAAAAATGAAGTGAAGGATACGATTGACGTATTGTTCTTAGGTGATAGTGAATGTTATTCGAGCTTCAATCCTCTGCAGATGTTCGCAGAGCATGGCTACACCTCATTTATCTGCGGGACATCGGCACAGCGTATGTGCGACTCGTATGCGATTTTACAGGCGGCATTTGAGACGCAGACGCCGGAGGTCGTTGTGTTGGAAACGAACTGTCTGTTCCGAAGCGTGAAATCTAAGGGTGATTCGAAAGATTATGTCTTAGACCGTCTGTCCGATCATGTGGAGATTTTTAAGAATCATTCCCGCTGGAAGGATGCATTCGTAAGTACAAATTCACTGACGAAGAAAAAAGATGAGAAGAACCGTGGATTTATCAAGCGAAGCACGGTCAAGCCGTATGAGGGTGGAGCCTATATGCATGCGAGCGAGGAACGTAAATCTATGGATGCGGACGCAGAGAAATATCTGCTTTTGATGAAGGAATATTGCGAGAGTCATGGTGCAAAGCTTGTCTTAGTCAGTTCCCCTTCCCCGAAGAACTGGACGTATGCCAAGCACAACAGTGTGTCCGACTGGGCGCAGGAAAACGCGGTTACTTATGAAGATCTGAATCTGAATGATGCGCTGGGCATCGACTGGGCGTCCGATACGAAGGACGGAGGCGACCATCTGAACTTTGACGGCGCGAAGAAGGTGAGTGCATATGTGGGAAACTGGCTATCGGAAGCTTATGGGTTGAAAGACAAAAGAAACAATCCGGACTACAAACACTGGGAGGAAGACAGTGTGGAGTATGCAGCAGCAAGAAACTAGCTCGATGGGACATGCTATTTTGGAGGCAGGGATGCCTCCTTTTTTTTGAATTGGGGCAAAAACCTGAAATATGGGGAATCCCCCCCAATGGAGCAGTCACAGGAAGCAAGTGGGTTGGAGTAAAACAGCAGAAATCAGGGAAATACTCCAAGCTGGAAGAATTACATGAAGCGTGACATGGAGTAAAATCAGATAATCATAAGGATTGCTCCAAAGTCGACTCTCTTGCATAGGCATCTGCACCAAATCAATATATAATACAACCATTATATTACAAAATCGTAAGAAACATGTAATCTAGACCGATGGATGTCGGCTGAAAAACCATATATACTGAGTACAGTAAAAAGCGGCAGGAACCCCAGAATTCCTGCCTGCAGAATGTTAGCAAACGAAGGGAGACTATCTATGAATGAGATATTAAAGCTTGACAATGTAGAAAAATACTATGGCAACAAAGCGAATCTGACAAAGGCGGTAGATAAGATTTCGTTCTCCGTAGAGAAAGGCGAGTTTGTCGGAATTATGGGAGCCAGCGGCTCCGGCAAGACAACGCTCTTAAACTGTATTTCCACGATCGACCGTGTGACGGCCGGACATATCTATGTGGGGGATAAGGACATCACAACAATCCGGGGGAATGAATTAAATAAGTTCCGCCGGGAAGAGCTGGGATTTATCTTCCAGGATTTTAATCTGCTGGATACGCTGACCGGATATGAGAATATTGCACTAGCGCTCTCCATCCAGAACGTAAAACCGAAGGAGATTGACAGCCGGATCCAAGAGGTTGCGAAGCGGCTTGGCATCGAGGAAGTTCTGAACAAATACAGCTATCAGATGAGTGGTGGACAGAAGCAGCGCGTGGCGGCAGCCAGAGCCCTGATCACGAATCCGAAGCTGATCTTAGCCGATGAGCCAACCGGTGCTCTTGATTCCAAATCCTCCCGCTATCTGTTGGAGAGTATGAAGGAGATGAATGAAGGGCTTGCCGCAACGATCCTGATGGTTACACACGATGCATTTACAGCAAGCTATGCATCGCGCGTAATCTTCATCAAGGATGGCAAGATATTCAATGAGATCCGCAGAGGGGATGATACCCGGAAACAATTTTTCAACCGCATTATTGAGGTTGTGACAGTGTTAGGGGGTAGTTTGAATGATGCTCTTTAAATTATCCGCCCGGAATATCCGGAAAAGTATGCAGAATTATCTGATTTATTTTGCAACGTTGATCTTAGGAGTGGCAATCTTCTATGTATTTAATGCACTTGGAAGTCAGACGGTTATGCTGAAGGTATCGTCAAATACGGAAGAAATCATCGGGCTTATGAACGAGGCAATGTCTGTTGTCAGTGTGTTCGTGTCGGTTGTGCTCGGTTTCCTTGTTGTGTACGCAAGTACCTTCCTGATGAAGCGAAGGAAGAAGGAGTTTGGTATCTACTTAACGCTCGGTATGGGAAAAACACAGGTGGCAAAGATTCTGGTGATCGAGACACTGCTGATCGGCGTGATCTCTCTGGTAATCGGGTTACTGCTCGGTATCGGTATCTCACAGGGGATGAGTGTCGTGACAGCGAACCTCTTCGAAGCGGATATGACGAACTTCCAGTTTATGGTCAGCACATCAGCCATCATCAAAACGATTATTTATTTTGCAATCATGTATGTGATCGTCATGGCATTAGATGTAATCATTGTCAGCCGCGCCAAGTTAATAAACCTGCTTTATGCAGGCGCAAAGGCACAGAAAAACCATGCAAAAAACCCGGTTGTCTGTGTGCTTGTATTTATTATAGCGGCTATTCTGCTTGGAACGGCATATTATAAAGTGACAGCCGGTGTCCGTACAATCTCTGACTTTCAGGGACTTGGTATCCAGATCGCGAAAGGTATCATCGGAACCTTCCTTGTATTCTGGTCGGTATCCGGGATGCTGCTTGCAATCGTGAAGCGGTGCAGACGGTTTTATTATAAAGGTATCAACTCGTTCAGTGTGAAGGAACTTGGAAGCCGGATCAACACAACGGTGTTCTCTGGCGGGATTATCTGTCTGCTGCTCTTTTTTACGATCTGTATTCTGTCAAGCGCAATGGCAATCCGCAACTCAATGAACCATGTGTTAGAGACATGTACGCCGGTTGATGTGCAGTTTTCAAAGCTGTATTCCTATGATGCAGCCGAGGACTATGATATGACCGGACACAATGTGGAAGAAAACCTGAAAGCCTGTGATATCGATACATCGAAGCTTACGGATGTGACCGAGATGATTCTCTATGCACCGGAAGATATCAATATCGGAGATTTCTTCGGAAAGGCGTTTGCAGAGAGCGGATCGGAGGATTATTTCAAAGAAGCATCGATGGAGACGATGCATATTGGAGAATACAATGCGTTTGTAAGCTCCTTTGGCGGAACGACAATCGACCTTGCAGAGGATGAATATGTGATACTCTGTAATTACGGGGAGATGGAACCACGATACAACGAAGGACTTGCGGAGGGACAGACGGTTACGATAAAAGGAAAGACCTATCATCCGAAATACAGTACCTGTGTGGATGGAATCGTACACATCAGCAATTCAGAGAGCAATGCAGGCGTGCTGCTTGTCCCGGATTCTGTGGATATGTCTGACTGTGATTTCTGGTATGATATCTATTCCGCAAATTATAATACGACAGACCAGACAGAGGTGGATGCACTTAATGAGTACTATAGTGATGCGAATTTCTACAAACTGCAGGAGGCGAAGACAGAAGCAGTCTTAGGCGAGGATGGTTCCTATTATTCCATGAATTGCGAGACAAGCAAGCGGCTCCGTGATAACAGCGTGGGACTTACTGCGATGATCGTATTTATCGGAATCTACTTAGGTGTTGTATTTCTGATCTCCGGTGCGGCAATTCTGTCACTCAAGGAGCTTTCCGAGGCAGCCGACAGCAAGGAGAAATACAGGATCCTGCGCCGGATCGGAGTGGACGAGAAGAAAATCCGTCATTCCCTCCTGGCACAGTCGGGCGTGTTCTTTGCCATGCCGCTTTTACTTGCAATCGTGCATTCCGTCTTCGGAATGCAGACAGCAATGTTTATTCTGTCTGCATTTGGACGGGGCGGACTGCTTGGTTCTATCCTGCTTGCGGCAGCCGTGATATTGGTAATTTATGGTATTTATTTTATGATCACATATATCTGCAGCCGTAAGATCATCAGCGAATAAATATCTTGAAAAAAAAGAATAAGTAAGCTATAATTAGCACATATTAAAAATATAATATATCTGGAATGTTCGATAACTCCTGTTATTTTTGAACCTACATTTACTTTAAACGGGATTCCTATATCTGTGATATTATGTCAGGCCTCCTCCGAGTGGAAGACAGACGATCACATGCGGTTGCCCACCTAGCGTCAGCTAGGAGTCAAAAGGCAGGAACCGGCATCCCGGATATATTTTTTTGGAGGAAAATACGTGAAAAAGAAGATACTCACGTTTATGCTTTTGCTGGTTATAGCCGGGGTAGTTATGATTGCTGGTCATGAGATCGGGCGGCATATGCACAAAGCGGAACAAAATACAGAAACAACGGAAGCATCCGTGGATTATAGCTTATATTACACATACGAAGATGTGGAAAAGGTCGTCAGTTATCTGGCAGATACAAAGGCAGAATCCGAGGCGTTATCGCGCCTGATTGATCCTCTGAAAAAAAGCGAGGTCATCGATGTGGCATTTGTAAAGTCTGTGGCACAGACGATACAGGTGAAAGCTTCTATTTATGAGGAAGCCCTGAACGGAAAAAAGGATTCTGACTACGTGACGAAAGCGGAATTTGAGGACTTCTATGAGCGGATCGTCGCATCGGCAACCGTCAAAGGACTGCTTCGGAAAGATGTTCTGGTGCTTGCAATTTCCGAGGAGGACAAGACATCCTTTTTCGATGGACAGGACACCTACAATGCAGAATTTGAAATCGACGAAAGCTACGAGGGAAATGTGCTCGATGTCTATATGAAGAATGGAAAGATCTTCAAGATCAACCGTCTTGGAGATACCCAGATCACATTGCAAAATGTATGGGTGGAGTCTGTGACGGATGGAAAATGCACGTTTTTATATGGAAATCTGGAAAAAACCTACCCTGCCCGGACGGAGGAAGGCATCCCGGATGGAGCTGTGACAGTTGCAACAAGTCTGGATGCGGACCGGCAGACGGAAGCCGGCTATGAGACGACGGGCTATGTTGCAAATCTCGTGTTTGACTATGCAGGCATCTGTAAAATCGAACGACCACAGAAGGTGCTGCGCGGCAAAGTCATTTCGACGGGAGATACGGATATTCAGGTGGAAAATATCGGCGGACTCACACTTGCCGATCATTATAAAATGTACAATGTGTATGAGGATGCCGTGGACGAGGAAAGTCTGTCTCTGCTGCTTGGCTACTCGTATGTGGACATGTATCTGCAGGATGGAAAAGTTGGTGCTGTCGTGATTAACCAGGAGTTAAAAAGCGAGGATATCCGCGTGATCATCAGCAACGATGATTACTCTTCGTATGAGATGGAAATGGTGCAGTTTACGGCGACATCTGCGTTCACCGTGGCGTATCCAGATGAGACGGAGAAAACATATGAGGCTGGTGAGACGGTCACGATCACACCGGAAGATTATGCGCCGGACGATACATTGACAGTAACACCGGATACGCACAGTGGACGGATCAAACTGCTTAGCGTGACGCGGGAATGTGGCAATCCGGAATACGATGGAATGATGGAGCTTGATGTACAGGATGGCTATATCTATGTGATCAATGAGCTTTCGTTAGAGCGTTATCTGGCAAATGTCGTGGCAAATGCAATGCCATCGGATTACCCGGATGCAGCTATGCAGGCGATGGCAATCTGTGCCAGAGGAACGGCGTATGCGAAGTTAAAGGATGAAAGTTACGCAGAATATCATGCACATCTTGACGATTCCAGCCTTTGTCAGGTATATAATAATGTGGCAGAGACCGATGCGTCGATCCGTGCGGTGAAGGATACATACGGGCTGGTGCCGACTTACCGGGGAACTTTGATCGTACCGATGACATTTAACACATCTTTCGGAACGACCTGCACGAATGCTGAGATCTGGGGCGGTGATGCGTATAGTTATCTGGAGTCCAATGTGGAGAATCCGGATAAGGACAAGATCGATTTATCGGATGAAGCAGATTTTGAGGCATTTTTGACAGATAGTGATGCGTATACTATTATAGATAAAGATTCGCCGTATTACCGGTGGGATATTACATTTACGCAGGAAGAAATGACAGACGCGATCGAGACGGTTTTGGAAAACCGCAAATCTCTGATGGCAGAGGCGATACTTGTCGAGGATGAAACCGGCGAGTTTGTATCGGCAGACGTGCCGGAGCTTGGAACCGTGACAGAGATCGAAGTTGCGGAGCGCACGGTGAGCGGTGTTGTATCGAAGCTTGTGATTCACGGAAGTGAACATACGATATCCATCAGCGGACAGAGCAATATCCGTGCGATCTTGAATCCAGTCAATCAGGAGATTGTACGGCAGGATGGTTCGACGGTAACCGGCTGGACATCACTTCCAAGCCCATATTATTATGTGGAGAAGACAGACGCGGGATTTGTCGTTCATGGTGGTGGATTCGGACATGGTGCCGGGATGAGTATCTATGGTGCCGGCGTGCTTGGCAGACAGGGAAAAAGCTACAAATATATATTACGGCATTATTTTTCGTATGTTGATTTTACGTCGATCTATACAATGGATGATGGAGAGGAAACAGCAGATTCAGAATAACAAAACGGGGGATGTATGAAAAAGGTCGTTCGGTTTATTATCAAATTTGTGAACAAAGCAACCGCAGACAGCGTGCCGGCGTATGCGGCACAGGTTGCTTTCTTTGTCATGCTTTCTTTTTTTCCGTTTATGATGCTGCTTGTCATGATCGTATCGAAGCTGTCCGTTATGAACACAAATGTACTTGGCTATATTCTGCGTGTCGTACCGAGCGGACTGGAATCTTATGTGGCGTATATTGTGGATGATGTAGTCAATGCAAATGTGCAGTCGTTTACACTCATTACGGTATTTGTCAGCTTGTGGTCTGCAGCAAAGGGCATTCAGGCACTCTCGACCGGGTTAAATAAAATTTATGGTGTGGAACAGAACAAAAATTATTTCCTTGTGCGGCTGATCTGTGCGTTATATACACTGGTGTTTATGGTACTTTGTATCGTCGTGATCGCGATACAGGCATTCGGTTCGCAGATCGCCCATAAGATTATTGACAATTACCCGGCATTTGCAGATGCAACACTTTTGATTTTGAGCTTGAAGAATGTTGTGACATTTCTTGTTATCTTTGTCTTTTTGCTTCTGATTTATTATCAGCTTCCGAACCGGCGCGGACATATGCGGCATGAGTTTACCGGAGCTGTGCTTGCTTCGCTTGCATGGATGCTGATGACGCGGGGATTTTCTGTATATATCAAATATTCGGCGGATAATTCAAAGATGTATGGCAGTATGACATCTGTCGTATTGATTATCATCTGGCTGTATATCGGTATGCAGATTGTTTTGTATGGTGCAGAAATCAATTATTATCTGTCAGATCTGATCTGGAAATACCGGGAAAAATACCACATGAAGAAAAAAGCTAAACGGGAAGAAAAACAAAAAATTAAAAAAAATCAGAAAGAAAAAGCAGAGATATCTTAAGGTCAATCGGTTGACACTCCCCAAGGGATGTGCGATAATCTAACAGATAGAATTATAACAAGATGGAGGGACAAAGATGTACAGTTTTGATGAAATAGCAAATTTCGATCCAGAGATTGCACAGGCAATGACGGACGAGATCAACAGACAGGATCATAATATTGAGCTGATCGCATCAGAGAATATCGTATCCAAGGCAGTTATGGCAGCTATGGGAAGTCCGCTTACAAACAAATACGCTGAAGGGTATCCGGGAAAGCGTTATTATGGCGGATGTGAGTATGTTGATGTAGTGGAAGACCTTGCTAGAGAGCGGGCAAAGAAGTTGTTTGGATGTGAATATGTCAATGTTCAGCCACATTCCGGCGCACAGGCAAATATGGCAGTATTCTTCGCTATTTTGCAGCCGGGCGATACATTTATGGGAATGAATCTGGCACACGGTGGACATCTGACACACGGTTCACCGGTCAATATGTCAGGTAAGTATTTCAATGTCGTACCTTATGGTGTTAATGATGATGGTTTTATTGATTATGATGAGGTACTCCGCATTGCGAAGGAATGCAAGCCGAAGATGATCGTAGCCGGTGCATCTGCATATGCGAGAGCAATTGATTTCAAGCGTTTCCGTGAGATTGCGGATGAGGTTGGCGCAGTGCTTATGGTAGACATGGCACACATTGCAGGGCTTGTTGCTGCCGGACTTCATGAAAGCCCAATCCCATACGCACACGTAACAACAACCACAACGCACAAGACATTGCGTGGTCCGCGTGGTGGTATGATTCTTTCCAGCAATGAAGTAAATGAGAAATATAACTTCAATAAGGCAGTGTTCCCAGGTATTCAGGGTGGTCCTCTGATGCACGTGATTGCAGGTAAGGCTGTCTGCCTGAAGGAAGCACTGACAGATGAATACAAAGAGTATCAGAAGCAGGTTGTGAAGAACGCAGCATGTCTGGCACAGGCACTGACTGAGCGTGGATTCAAGATTGTATCTGGCGGTACAGATAATCACCTGATGCTTGTTGACTTACAGAACCTTGACCTGACCGGTAAGGAAGTGGAGAAGCTTCTCGATTCTGTTCATATCACAGCGAACAAGAACACGGTACCGAACGATCCAAAGTCGCCATTTGTTACAAGTGGTATCCGTCTTGGTACACCGGCTATCACAACACGTGGTGCAAAAGAAGATGATATGATTGTGATCGCAGATGCAATCAAGGCTGCAGTCATTGACAAGGATAATGACAAGGCAATGGCACTTGTAAAGAGCATCACAGACAAGTATCCATTGTATGCATAATACGCATAATACGCATAAAGAACGAGATCAAATCGTATACTAAGTAAAATCAAATGCAAAACCGGGGGCTGCGCGAGAGGGAATCCGTTCCCTTGACATGTGGCTTCCGGTTTATTATGTCTTAAGAAATATCTTAATAATACAGAAAGAAATAGCTTGCTCATGGTTGTATGAGATTTATAGATAAGTACGCTTGAATAACGGAGAATGATATATGGAAAATCAGCAGAAAAATTCCGCCCCGGAGAACAATTCGGACAACCGGAATTCGAATAATAATAAGAAAAAGCCATCCAAGACGGTGGTGATATGGATCGTATCCATTCTATTGACATTTATGATCTGGCAGGGAATTACGGCGATACAGCAGTCCAAACAGGAGAAGATCACGTATGACACGTTCCTGCAGATGCTTGATGATAAATTAGTTACCGATGTGAAGCTCTACAATGACCGGATCAGCTTCACGCCGATCTCGAAGGAGACGGGTGCGGAGATGGACAAGACGTATTATGTGATCCGCATCAGTGATTACAAGATCGTGGACCGTCTGCAGAAGGCGGGTGTGCAGTTTGAGGAAATGGATGAAGGGAAAAATGCAGTCGTTTCGACGATTCTCTCGTATGTGGTAATGATCGGTGCCTTCTATCTGCTGATGTCGTTACTGATGCGGAATATGTCCAAATCCGGCGGCATCGGAAAAAGCAATGCGAAGATGTATGTGGAGAAGAAAACCGGTGTGACATTCGCGGATGTTGCAGGTCAGGAGGAGGCAAAGGAATCCCTCTGCGAGATGGTAGATTTCTTAGATCAGCCGGACCGATACTTAAAGATCGGTGCGAAGCTGCCGAAGGGTGCCCTGCTTGTAGGACCTCCGGGAACCGGTAAGACACTGCTTGCCAAGGCGGTTGCCGGCGAGGCGAATGTTCCGTTCTTTTCGCTGTCCGGTTCGGAGTTCGTGGAGATGTTCGTCGGTGTCGGTGCGAGCCGTGTGCGTGATCTGTTCCGCAAGGCGAACAATATGGCACCATGTATCATATTTATTGATGAGATCGATGCGATCGGAGGAAAGCGTGACACGCGTCATGGCGGTGGCGATTCCGAGCGGGAACAGACCTTGAATCAGCTCTTATCGGAGATGGATGGTTTCGACAGCTCGAAGGGAATTATCGTGCTTGCAGCGACAAACCGCCCGGAGGTGCTTGACAAAGCATTGCTTCGTCCGGGACGGTTCGACCGGAGAATCATCGTGTCAAAGCCGGATATGCAGGGACGTATCGATACACTCAAAGTACATTCGAAGAATGTGAAGATGGATGAGACGGTAGATTTCAAGGAACTTGCACTTGCCACATCCGGGGCTGTCGGTGCAGACCTTGCGAATATCATCAATGAGGCGGCGTTAATGGCAGTCCGCAACAAGCGGGATTATGTATCCCAGAAGGATCTGATCGCTTCGGTGGAAGTTGTATTCGCCGGAAAAGAGAAGAAAGAGAAGCTGCTCTCACCAAGAGAGAAGAAGATCGTTGCCTACCATGAGGTTGGACACGCGCTTGTTGCTGCATTGCAGAAGAACACACTTCCGATCCAGCGTATCACGATCGTACCGCGTACATCCGGAGCGCTTGGCTATGTATGGCAGGTGCCGGAGGAAGAGAAGCAGTTACAGACGAAGAAAGAAATGGAAGAGGATATCGTGACATTTCTGGCGGGGCGTGCCGCGGAGGAGCTGAAGTTCGATTCCGTTACGAATGGTGCCTCCAATGATATTGAGAAAGCGACGAGCCTGGCGCGGACGATGATCACGATGTACGGTATGTCCGAGAAGTTCGGCATGGTGCAGCTCGAAGGCGTAACCGGAGAATACTTGGATAACCGCCGCGTATTAAATTGTTCTTCTGAGACAGAGACGAAGGTCGATACCGAAGTCAAGAACATGATGAAAGCAAGCTACGAGAAGGCATACAAGTTACTTAAAAAGAATATGCCGACACTCGATGCGATCGCACAGGTACTCTACGAGAAGGAGAACCTGAGCGGTAAAGAATTCATGGAATTATACGAGAAATACCAGAATGTAAAGCTTACGGAAGCGGAGAAGGTACAGTAGGGAGAAAATTATGGAATACAATTTCTTTGCGACGGTGGCGCGCATGAAATATATTGAGCGCTGGGCGCTCATGCGGAACACATACCCGGAGACATTGTCGGAACACAGCCTGGAGGTAAGCATGCTTGCGCATGCGCTCTGCGTGATCGGAAATGTGCGGTATGGCAAGCATTTAGATGCCGACAAGGCGGCAGTGATCGGACTGTATCACGACGCGTCCGAGATCATCACCGGAGATATGCCAACACCGATCAAATATTACAATAACCGGATGAAGGATCTCTTTCATTCTATCGAGGATGAAGCGTGCGAGAAGCTGATCGGACAGCTTCCGGAAGATCTGCAGACATATTACCGGGACTACTTCTTCAAGCAGGGCGATGATACGGAAGAGACGAAGTATCTCTGGAAGCTCGTAAAGGCTGCAGATAAGCTCTCCGCACTCATCAAGTGCATGGAAGAAGAAAAAACCGGCAACCGCGAATTCGTCAAGGCGAAGGAAAGCACGGAGCAGATGGTGCAGGAGCTATCAAAGAGCTACCCGGAAGTAAAGGACTTCGTTCAGGAATTCCTGCCAGCCTATGCGAAGACACTCGATGAGTTAAGTTAGAGCATAATGCGTTTGCTTTTTTCGATAATTGGAATCATCAAGTCCATATAGAAGAGGGTTTCAACGCTGTAAGTGAAGAAACCATGATATTTTTCTGCTGTATTCCGGATATTGGTGAGACCATATCCGTGATAGAGGGAATTTTGCCGGTTGGCATGTATGTGCTCCAGGGATGTTCCCTCTGCGGTTGTGTTCTCGCAGTGAATCGTGAATTTATCATTTTCGGTAGTCGCAATCGCGATGTGGATAAAATTCTCACTGGAAGGATTGGCAATACATGCTTTCAGACAGTTATCAAGCATATTGCCGAGAATCACGCATAAATCATAATCATTGACCGGAATCCGGTTATACGTTACCCCAAGCTTAGCAACAAATTGAATATGATTTTTCGCTGCAAGTGTATCATAGTTTGTCAGGAAAGAATCAATGACCAGATTGCCGGTATTGTATTTGGAATAAGTGGATTCGATATCCCTGACTGCCTCACTGGTGAAGGTTTTCAGTTTATCGTATTCCTTGTTGTCGACATATTCGTTGATACAGAAATACTGCTTTTTGAGGTCGTGGATGATCCGGCGGCTTTGCCGATAGGATTCACTGAGCTGTTCGTATTTTTCTTTCTGAAAGCGAATCTGATCTTCCATCTGGGCGTTTGTGTATTTTAATGTGGTCGATGCATATTCTTTCTGGATCAGAATATAGTTTATGATATTTAACAACACCAGACAGAAAATCAAAAGCTCATAGAAAAGTATGTTATCAATCAGAAACAGATGTTGAAGCGGCAGGCATACATAAATGATGATGGATATGATTGGTGTAGATAAAATCAAAAACTTGTATTCCAGAGAGTGCGCAGGTGTCTGCTTCCGAAACAATAATGACATGAGCAGGCAGAGTATGAACAGGACGACCTTGGAACCGATATTCATAACACTGTATAAAAAAGCAGTGTCATTTTCTGCATAGAAGTCAGGATTTAGTTTTGTAAACAGGAAAGTAAAGATGGCTTCTCCAAGTGATGCAAGGATCTGGAACAGCAGTACCACATATAGCTTTGCTTTCAGACTGCTTGTGAAAAATAAGCAGAGGATAAACGTTGTACCCAGACTGATAAGCGTTGCGGTAATTTCTGATTGTATGGTAGGGAAATGGCTGTTTAATACTTCACATCCATACAGACAGCATTCGCAACCGACAAGGACACAAAGATATAGTGGGGCATAACGTTTCTTGAAATGATGTAATGTGTTCATCAGAAATGTAGTTAAGATGAACATATCAAAAAGATATGTAAGTATCGTAAGTGCGTACTGCATATTAGACTCCTTGGTGTGTATAAAAATCCGAGTGCATGGCAACCACCTGATTCAGATAGCGGTCCGTGATCAGTTTCCGGTTCCGCCTGCTCATGGAGACGGTGGCACCGTTGTCAAAAATAATCGAGCAATCCTTCAGATAGTGAATATGGGAAAGATTGACAAGAACTGTGCGGGAACACATCATAAACATCGTTTCATCCAGCATGGAACTCCAGGTAGTGATTGTCCCTTTCGCAGGAATCGTATCCTCCCGCATATGAAAGCATAATTCTTTGGACTTCGCATTTTTCACTTTGATGTAATAGACATCTTTTAAGTTCAATGTATATTCCCGGTCATAGCCATCTACAACGGAAATCAACGATAGATTTTTCGTGTACTCTTCGAGGATATCTGATATCAGCTGCTTCATCTCGACTTCCTGGACTGGCTTTTGAAGGAAGTGGTAGGGGTGGACGGCGAAGCTGTCCTGCATATATTTTGGATAGTTGCTGACAAAGACAATCATTACATGATGGTCGAAATTTCTCTTGATTACATCTGCAAGCGTGATTCCGCTTCCATCCGGCATCTCGATATCCAGAAAGAGCAACTGATAGGGCGCTCCTGTGGATTCCCGGTAGCGAGTCAGAAGTGCCTGTGCACTTGTATAAGTATCAATGTGCAGATCAATATTGAATTGGAAAGAGCATATATCTAAAAGATGACATAATGGCTCGAATTCTTTTGCTTCATCATCGCAGATGGCTATATTCAGTGTCATTTATTTTTTTTCCCCCTTTGAAACATGTAATGTCCTATGATTCAAGCAACGTGCGATACATTGATTGATAAGAACGATGCACAAGCAAATCAATATCATATGATAATAGAGTTGCTGTTTCCATGATAGCATGAGGACTGCAAATGCGTAAATAAAGAATAACAGAAAGAACAATATTTTTTTGATTTTTGTTCTTTCGGCAGTGGTGTAGTGCTTGTGTGCATTTCCAACTGGAGCCAGCCCCCAGATTATAAGAGTAAGCAGGCTGATAAGAAGAATATAGAGTCCAGGCATAATCAAATATGGTAACCGAGATAAAAATAGAGTCAGAAAATAAATGGAATAAGAAAGCAGGAAGCAGGAGTAAGGACTTTTTGCATGGGCACCGCCTGCCAGCATGAGTATTGGAACCAGGATAATAATATATACAAGCGATGGGAGAAAAAAATCGAGGAGTCCCCCAATCAATAGCAGACTGCAATTAAACAAAATCAGATCCAGCGCAAAATCAAGGCAATAGAAATAAATGTCTTTCTTTTGAGATTCTATAATTTCGTTTGTCACAAGTATATCGGTTATCTTCTTACTTATTTTTTTAGAGAGTATCATTTCATTTATCCTTTCATTTTTTACAGTATAGCAGAGAACGTCGGACAGATAGAAAAAGGGATACGAACGGTCAAAAATAAGGGATGAACGAACATTCATCCCTTATTTTTGACCGTTCGTAGCAGATTTCAACAGGAAATCATAAAAGCATGTTATAGTGCGATTACCATATTGATGGAAGACAGAAGAGAAGGAGGAACTTATGAAAACAAAGGTTAAGAAGTGGCTTGGGAAACATGGAAATGTCATATGTGCAGTTGCGGTTTCGCTGGCATCGTTATCATCCCTTTGTTGTAGGGGAACTTGGTATCAACCAGAGGAACCGGAAGGGGTGAAGGAGTTTGCAAAAAATCATGTGAAGTAGAAATGGGAGGAAGAAGCTTATGAGAAAAGGAAAAATGAAAAATTCAATTGTAACAATAGCGATGGCAATGATGCTGTCTGTAACCGCCGTGGTGGGATTTGGAACGAATGCAAAAGCAGCGGCAGGTAATACAGGTAATAAACAGTATTCGTATAGTAATATAGATCCTATAGGAAGTTGTGAATGGAGAACTAAAAATAATGCTACTAAAGTTTATGTATATCCAACTGCAGGACCTAAGATATATTATGAGGCTAATGGAAGAAAAAAGAACAGCATTACAGGTCAGTATGAAAAATTTGCAGGGTCATATTCCTATGCAATTCCAACAGGAACACAGGGAAGCATTACAAATTGGATAAATGAAAAGGGAGGGACAGAGGCCAGATTGGTAATGTCAAGAATTTCATATTCGCGACTTGACACTAGTGGAGTATGGAGCCCGGATTCAACAAGGAATTACACTATTTTTGGCTAGAAGAAAGATAGAAAATAGGGGGAAACTAGGTGAATTGTTTCCTCCTATAAAAGGAATGTGAGGAAGTATGAAAAATCGCAAAAAGTTAATAAGTGGATGCTTGCTTGGCATTGTTGGAATTGCGTGTTTACGATACATTGTGAAAAATGAAAAAGATAAGAAGTATCCGGTTGAGAGATATTGGGATGAACAAGAAGAAAAGCAACAGAATACATCTGGGGATGATACACAAACAGATTGTGATGCTGAGGAAAAAGATGTGACACATAGTGTGACTATTGATAATATAACATATGAGTTTGTAGATTGCGATATGATTGAAGATACAGAAATAGAAATGCAGACACGTTATCCGGCAGAGTTTTTTATTGACAGTGCACTTCCTGATGCAAATTATCAGACGGATCTGTTATGGGATTATGAGAAAATGTATGAGGAAATCCCTGAATTGGAGGATATAAAAGAAATTGTATTAAATCCCTATAATTATACAGAGGAAGAATATAATGCGTTGACAGATCCATATGCAAGACAGGATGCAGGTGATAAATATCGGATAGAAGGACATCCAAAATCCAGATATTATTTTGTGAAAATGCGTATAGAAAATGAATCGGTCGAATCAAGAGAAATTGTTTTAAGCGATTTATATTTGATTCAAACAAATAGAGCGAAAAGCTATGCTGTGACGACTGATAATATAATATATTTTGATAAAACGCAATATGTAGAAAATCCAGATCGACTCAGTTGGTTTACATGGTATACAATGAAACCGAAAGAGGTATTGGAATGTGTCATTGGATATGAGATAGATGAACATTCCTTATATGATTTACATGAAGAAAGACTCATGTATATAGGAACTATTAGTGTGGAAATGTTGGATTCGTGGGTAAATCCGGTATTATCCAAGACGGTTGTGCCATTGTATGATCTTATGGGGAATGAGTCAGAATAGATATAAGCAACAGTGAGGAGCGTGTGCATATGAAAAATCAGATAACCGTGTTCCTGATTATGTTTGGACTCTTGCTATGGGTAATCCAAGTTGTGAACCTGAATCGTGGGAAGGAAAACAATGTAATGTATGTGGAACAGGGACAGGAATTTTATTATGGAGGGCTTGCAATTCAGGCGGATGAGTTTCTGCTATTGGATTCGGATGAATATGGTACTTATTTTGGTATGGAGAATGATGTGGCAGATAGTGAGAAGGCTGTCTGTGTGCGATTAATGGTTCGAAATGATTCGGATGAAGCGATATCCTGGGACGATATATTTTCCGTGATAGGAGAAGGATTTGTCTGCAGGGGGTGGGGAAGTGCTTATAATCCGTATATGGGGGCTAAATTGAATAAATTTTATGGTGAACAGCTAGATACGGGAAAGAAACAGGATATTTGGATTGCAACTACGATGTCCCGTGCCTGCTTTCGTGAGAAAACATGGGAGAATCTTTCAGACATGGAGTTTGAATATGTGGTGTCGCTGTATCCGGATGCCGTACGCATCCGGTTAAAAACAGGGGGAATTATGGAGGAGCGAGCCTATGAAACCAGTGATTAAATTTGAGTTTTACAGAGCTTTTCGGTCGGGTGGATTTTATGTGGCATTGCTGTTAGGAACGGCTCTAGCAATTGGCGATATCGTACTCTTTCATAATGCATTTCGGGATACGATAGATACAAAAGTTGTGATGCAGACATGGATTGGGACAGATTATCAGTTCGTGACGAACAGTCTGTTTTATGCGCTGCTTCCGATTCTGGCAGCATTACCATATGCGGGAACTTATTATGAAGACATCAAAACAGGTTATCTGAAGAATATTTTACTGCACACTTCCAGACGTGGGTACTATATGGCAAAATCATTTGTTGTGTTTGTGATGGCAGCAATCACTGTGATGATTCCGTTGTTGTTAGATTTGATGGCGGTTATGACAATATATCCACTTCGTATGCCGGAACGACTGGAATTTCTGTCGGCTGGAATTCTGGATGTGAATTTGTTTTCCGGACTGTATGAGACAAACGGTGCATTGTATGCATTGGCATTTATCCTTTTAGATGGTTTGTTTGCAGGACTTCTGGCACTTGTTTCTGTATGTGTGGCAGAACGGGTCGAGAGTATGTTTAGTGCGATTGTAATTCCTTTTGCTTTCTATATCATGTGGAGCACTGTTATGATGGAAAACAATGATGGCAGATTTTCTGTGATGGAGATGCTAAATCCGCGACAATCGGTTGTTTTCAGCAGGCTGCAGGTCGTGCTTATGGCAGTCGGTGGGACGCTGATTATTATACTCTGGCTGTTCTTAAAGGGAAGGAGAAAAGACGTGTTATGATAGAGGTTGAATTAAAAAATATATCGAAGACGATACATAAAACGCCGATTTTGCATGATATCAATCTGAAATTCCATTCGGGAGCAATTTATGGCCTGAAAGGGAAAAATGGATGTGGGAAAACCATGCTTATGCGAACTATTTGCGGATTGATGATACCAAGCACAGGAACGGTCAGTATCAACGGAAAAGTACTCATGAAGGATATCGAGTTCCCGGAAAGCATTGGGGCGTTGATTGAGAATCCGGCATTTCTGCCGCAATATACAGGATATAAGAATCTGTGTATGCTGGCATCGCTTCGCAGTGATATAGACAAAGAGGCTGTGGCGGAAGCTATGCGGCGGGTGCAGCTTGATCCGGAGGATAAGCGTGTATATCGGAAATATTCGCTCGGAATGAAACAGAAGCTTGGAATCGCAAATGCAATTATGGGAGAGCCGGATATCATTGTATTGGATGAACCAATCAATGCGCTGGATGAAGCAAGCGTGGAGCAGGTAAAGAAGGTGCTGGTGGATTTGCGGGAACGGGATCATCTGATTATTATTGCCTGTCATGATCGGGAAGAACTGGAGTATTTGAGCGATGAGATCATTGAGATCAAGGACGGTACAGTTGTGCGTAAGCAGAAGGAGGGAGTGGCATGAGAACAGCAAAGATGTTCTGGCGGGACATGTGTCTTGGGACGTTCCGGCATGGTGCCCGATTTCTGATCATACCTCTTGTTGTCGTGCTGATGACTGCCGGTTTTGCGGAATATGCTGCAAACATATACGAAGCGGGGACGATCGCCGGAAGCGGAACAGCGGCGGATTATTATCTGTATGTTATGCAGGGAATGTATATCTATAAATTCAGTCCCGATTCGACGTTCGTGATTCCGATTTCGTGGTTTATGCTTCACATTGGACTGGCATATCTGACTGCATATTATCCATGTAAGGATTATAATGAGTATGGAGCGATTGTGCTTCCGGCAGGCGGTTCCCGCGTTCGTTGGTGGATTGCGAAGATGTTCTGGTGTCTGATGACAGTTTTCCTATACTATATTGGAATTGCTGTAACCTGTACGATCAGTGCCTGTGTGCATGGAGCAAAGCTAAGTGCGGATTTTTCTGTGGATCTGCTGGAACATTTGTATGGAGATTCTATGAATTATGTCAGCCAGTCTGATATGATTTTGATTTCCGTTTTGCTGCCATTTGCCATATCTGTGTTGATGACAGAAGTACAGATGCTTTTCAGTTTTTTGTTTACACCCGTTATAAGCTTTGCTGCAACGTGTGGTGTCTATATTCTATCTGCTTATTATACCTGTTGGTGGCTGCCGGGAAGTTATACGATGTGGCAGAGAAGTTCCTATATCAATTATGAAGGCGTAAAACCAATGAGTGGATTTGTGATTGCCCTGTTCGGATTACTTTGTGTGATTGTATGTGGGACTTTATATTTTCAAGATAAGGATATACTGGATTAAATAAAAAACAGGGACTACCCTTTTGAGGTAGTCCCTGTTTTTCTGTCTGTCAAAGAGATTATGCATTTTCTAACTTCGTAATCGCAGCCTTGATTCTTGCAAGTGTCTCATCCTTGCCAAGGATACTCATAAGCTCGGTTGCGCCGCCCGGTGTTGCCTGCTTGCCGGATACAGCGGTACGAAGCGGCCACATGACGAAGCCGGTCTTGTACTCGTGCTCTTTACCGAATGCAGAAAGAGCCGCGAACAGGCTGTCATTGTCGAACGCTTCCTGTGCCTCAAGAACCGGAAGAACTTCTTTTAATAACTGCAGTGAATTCTCTGCGTTTGTCTTCATCTTCTTGTGTGTATACATTGCGATATCGTATTCCGGTACAGCTGCTAAGAAATCAATCTGCTCCTTGATATCCGGGAATACTTCGATTCTTGTCTTTACCATAGCTGCGATCTTCTTCGCATCCATCTTGTCGCCAACGACTTCCCGGATGTAAGGAAGTGCCATCTCGTAGAACTTCTCATCGTCCATTGCCTTGATGTATTCGCCGTTCATCCATTTGAGCTTTGTCATATCCAGAACTGCCGGGGACTTGGAGATATTGTGGTAGTCAAAGGCTTCTACCAGCTCCTGCAAAGAGAAGATCTCACGGTTATCCTCCGGGCTCCAGCCGAGCAGTGCAACGAAGTTGATGATTGCTTCGGTCAAAAATCCCTGCTCCAACAGATCCTCGAAGGATGAGTGACCACTACGCTTGGAAAGCTTCTGGTGATCTTCGTTCGTGATCAGTGGACAGTGGATATAGGTTGGAACTTCCCAGCCAAATGCATCATAGAGACGGTTGTACTTTGGAGAGGAAGATAAGTATTCATTTCCACGGACAACGTGTGTGATGTTCATCAGATGGTCGTCCACAACATTTGCGAAGTTGTAGGTCGGGAAACCGTCGGACTTGATCAGGATCATATCGTCAAGCTCGATGTTCGGAACCGTGATGTCACCGTACAGCTCGTCGGAGAAAGTTGTGGTACCCTCTTCCGGGTTGTTCTGACGGATAACATATGGCTTGCCAGCCGCAAGGTTTGCCTCAACCTCTTCCTTGGACAGGTGTAAGCAGTGCTTGTCGTAGCGGGAGATGGTCTTCCCCTCGAATTCGGTGACAAGTGTCTTCAGACGGCACTCATCGCAGAAGCAGTAGTATGCCTCGCCCTTGTCGATCAGCTTCTTTGCGTATTCTAAGTAGATGCCCTTCTTCTGGCGCTCACTCTGGATGTATGGGCCAACGCCGCCGTCCTTGTCCGGACCTTCGTCGTGCTCAAGTCCTGTTTCCTTCAGAGTGCGGTAGATGATGTCGACAGCGCCTTCTACCTCACGCTCCTGATCCGTATCCTCGATACGCAAAATAAAATCGCCACCCTCATGCTTTGCAATCAGGTATGCGTATAAAGCAGTTCTCAAATTTCCTACATGCATCCGGCCGGTCGGGCTCGGTGCAAATCTTGTTCTAATCTTTGCCATTTTAATATATAGCCTCCTGTATAACAGATAAATTCTTAGGAAATTATAACAAAGGAAAAATCATTTTACAACATAATGTTGATTATTGAATTTATTTTTAGTATACTACAAAAGGATTGTTCTCGTTTTTGGGAGTGGTTATTTTATAAGAAAGCTGGGAAATGATATGGATCGATCAATGATTTCAATGATATATTTTGTCGCATTGCTTGCGCTGTTTCTGATTATGATTATAGCAACAATTGCTGTGATTGCAAGCAAGTCGAAGCGTCGATATGATGACGAGGATGAGTTTGAAGATGGCACAGAGTATGAAGATGCGGAGCAGCTGGAAGATGAGCAGACAGTGTTTGATGATGCGGATGCCATGCTATCAGATGATTTCTATGTAGATAATCTGGATATGCCGGATGAAAATTCTGCGTTTGCACCAGAAGACACCGGTTATGATGATGAGTACGAGGATGAATATGCAGAGGACGGAGATTATGATGACGTCGATACAGCGGATGCAGATGATTCCTATGAAGATTATGAGAATGTAGAAGTTGATGAGTATGATGCAGAGCTTGACAGTGCATTTGATGTACCTGGTTCGCTGAAGATCGATCCGGTTCAGGCAAATGCGCCGACACAGGAGATCGATACGAAGGCAGTCAAGGAAGAACGTCGGAATCCAAAGCCGGAGACAGAGGATATTATGCAGGCAGATGCAGGTATTCCGGAGATTGCGACGGAGACTGAGACATCGGTACAGAATGAATCAGAAGATACAGCAGAGACTGTGGAAACGGATGAGAAAGAAACATCGATTATGCCAGAGGAGTCAGACTCCACAGAAAATGTGGTTTCTGCATCCACAGATGCCGTAGAAGATCAGAAAGCGATTAATACAGAAATTCCTGCGGAGCAGGAGGCGGAAGCTGATACAGTGGCGGAGAAACCGGTAGAAGCAGAGACGCCGGTTGAATCTCCAAAGAAGCAGAAGAAAAAGCATGTAAGAAAGCAGAAGAAACAGCCAGAAGCGATTGCGGAACCGAAGACGGAGGCTGTAAATGATGACTTTACAGATTCTGCATTTGGACCGGATATTCCAGAGATCAATATCAGCAACGAGGCGCTTGCTGCATCTGTACGGGAAGCAGAGGCGATGGGCGCAGCCATCATGGGAGATCTGAAGGCAGCAAAGGTGCCGGTCGAGACGATGTTTGGTATCAACGAAGAACTTTCTTCTTATGGTTCTAAGAAGAATAAACGTGCAAAATCCAAGGTTGCAAGTGATGAAGATTTCTATTGGTATAACAAAGAGGATGCGGCAGACCGTCCGGCGCGCCGTCCGATCGAAGCATATTATCATCATTTTAATATTGCAGATGACTGTATTGAGGATCTGCTGGTAGAGATGTATGACTGTGCATTGGTTCGTACCGAAGAGATCCGTTATATTGCATATGGCATTGAGCCACGGACACTTACGATGAAGGAGATTATGTCAGGTGCAGTTTCTTTGAACGATCATAAGAAGAAGGAGCCGACCGAGCAGGATCTGGTTCGTATCTACGAGAAGTGGTGTGGTTATGTGGATCATTTGCTGGATAAGGTAGAAATTCATGCAGATGAGTATACAATTCAGGAAATCCGCAAACAATTATGTGCGTACGGACGAAATGACGTCGATACATTATTGGAAGGAAAGTAGACAAACATGGATATTATCAGACCGAGTATTGAGACCAAAGAGTTGTTAGATCATTATTTGCAGTACAATCATTACAGAGGATGTGAATTCTCTGCTGCAAACAGCCTGTTCTGGTGTGATTTTTATCAGACGAAATTCACGATTTTAGAGGATATGCTTGTGTTTTGCAGAGTGGAGGATGGCATTCCGACTTCATTTACGTTTCCAATCGGGGAACACGATCCGAAGGATGCATTTGACAGAGTGGTAGATTACTTTGAACAAAGTAATCTGCCATTTGCTATGTATATGGTAGAGCCGGAAATGTTCGAGATGATTGAACGCTGGTATCCGGGACAGTATCAGATTGAATATGACAGAGACAGCGCCGATTATCTGTACAGACAGGAGTCGCTTGCGACACTTGCAGGCAAGAAGCTGCATGCGAAGAGAAACCATATTAACCGGTTTTTAGAGAATTACCCGGATTATCAATATGAGCGGATCAATGGGAAAAACTGGAAGGAATGTCTGGAATTAGAAGAAGCATGGGCGCGGGAGAACAACCCGGAACACGATGGGGATAAAGAAAATGAGAAAGCAGTTATTGCCTATGCGCTTGCGCATCGGAAGATGTTTGGCATGATCGGCGGACTGATCCGTGCAGAGGGCAAGGTTGTAGCATTTACATTGGGAGAACGATTGACAGAAGATACGTTTGATGTGCATTTTGAAAAGGCATACGCAGATGTACAAGGTGCGTATGCCATGATCAATCGGGAATTTGTCAGACGGGAATTGTCGGACTATACCTATATAAACCGGGAAGAAGATATGGGAATTCCCGGACTTCGCCAGGCAAAGCTGTCCTATCAGCCGGACAGCCTTGTGGAGAAAGGAATCGTAACTAAGACTTGGACACCGTAGATTCCGGTGCTCCGAGTTTTTCCATGAATAAGGTTAATGCTACACAGGCAACCAGCAGAACCACACCGACGATGATGGATACGACGGAAGTTCCATTCATGCTGTATTCCTGATTTACCTTATAGAAGATTGAAATCGGCGAAGACGCTACAAGCGCGAAGATTCCGCTGAACGTCGCAGATGCAAAATGCTTCAGCAGATAGCTTATGAGCTTGGAGATAAAGAAGATTCCAAGTACACAGCCAATCGCAAAAGGAATCAGGATGAAAAGCTGATTCAGCATGCCCTGCAGATTCAGTGTGCGGAGTGCCTCTACAAACTGTTTTACAGAATTGATAACACCGAAGTAATATCCGAGAATCATAAGCACCAGAGAACCGCTGACACCGGGGATTACCATAGTTGCACTTGCGATGATTCCCATGAAGAAGATCTTCACGATCATACCGGCACTTGCAGTCAGTGCAATGCCGCTTTCGCTGTCACCATTTAAAAATACCATTGCCATTGCTACGGCAAGTAAAATCAAAAATACAAGAATGTTCACAAGCAGAGATTTCTTCTCTTCACTTTGCCAGCCGTCCTTCAGGGAACGTAAGATCGCTGGAATACCGCCGATGATCAGCCCTGTAAATGCACAGGAAGTTGCAAATGGAAAGTTTGCAAGCAGCCACGGAATGATATAAGTAAAACCAACAATTCCAATTACCATTCCGAGTATGATCGGAAGCAGGGTCAAAAAGCTTTTTTTGAAGCTTTTCAAGAGGCTGGAAATTGCATTCAGCAGCTTGTCATAAATGCCGAACGAAACTGCCATCGTACCTCCGCTGACCCCCGGAATAACATTTGCGATACCGACAAAAACACCTTTGATCAGATCAACTAAAAAATTCAAGTTTTCTTACTCCTTCACTATTATATTGAATGTATAATACAAACTTTTGAAATTATACTATGAAAGGTATAAAAATACAATTTGAAAAAGGTAAATAAAAGATAAATAATTTATAAATCATGAAAAACTTATGAATTCGTATAAGAATAGGTTGCAATTCGTGTTTTAACATGCTATCATATGTAGTATTAAAAACCACGTGTAATAGTTCTAAAAGAGTTGAAAGGCGAAAACTATGAAATATAAGATTGTTGGAGACAGCTGTTGTGATTTTACAGCCGAGGATTTGAAAAAGGAATATATCAGCCGGGTACCGTTGATTCTCACAGTTGGGGATACGGATGTGATTGATGATGATACCTTTGATCAGGAGAAATATCTGGATATGGTAGACCGATGCCCGGAATGCCCTCGTTCTTCCTGCCCTTCACCAGAGAATTATATGCAGCATTTTGAAGGTGCGGAAAATGTATTTGTAGTGACACTTTCTTCCAAGTTAAGCGGCTCCTACAACAGTGCAATGCTTGCAAAGCAGATCTATCAGGAGAATCATCCAGATGTAAAGATCCATGTGTTTGATTCGAAGTCTGCAGCGGCAGCACAGCATCTGATTTGTGAGAGATTGGAAAGTTATATTTTACAGGAGCTTGACTTCAAGACGATCGTGGAAAAGACAGAGGAATATGTTGGAGAGATCCGTACACTTTTCGTACTGGACAGCCTGGATACAATGCGTAAGAATGGAAGAATCACAAAGGTAAAGGCACTGGCAGCCAACATGTTAAATATTAAACCGGTACTGCATGGTGTGGATGGTGAGATTCAGCAGCTTGATCAGGCACGCGGCATGAATAAAGCATTAAATAAACTGTTGTCCCATATTGAGAAGGAAGGTTATGATAATACAAAACCGGTTCGTATCACTCAGTGTGGAAGTCTGGATCGTTGCAGAAATGTACGAAAAATTCTGATGGAGCGTTTTGGCTTCACAGATGTAAAGATTCTTGAAGCAAAAGGGATTAGCTCTACGTACGAGAGCCGTGGCGGCGTGATCGTTTGTTTCTAATTTTATATTTCAAAAGATTGGAAAAGACAAGATGCGGAAAACATCTTGTCTTTTTTTGCGTGGAATGATACTATTTATAAATACGCTTTTTACAGATGAACAGAGATATAAAAATAGGAGTAACAAGCTATGAGGAAAAAAATCAATCGAAGAAGTAAACTGGCAGGCTGGCTGATTGGCGCCGTTTGTATGGTACTGCTTGGAGGCTGCGGAAAGAAACAGGATGGAACAACCGAGGCAGTTACAACGGCAGAACCTGCAGTTGTGGCAACGAATGCGGATGCAGCGAAGGAACCGGATCTTCCGATGGATGCCGATGGGTACTATATTACAAATGATTATGTGAAAACACTGGGAGAGACGATCAATGTCCGCGTGGCAGCATCCACGGACGCAGATATTTACAAGCTGCTTCCGGGTGGAGAGATATTAAATCGTGTCGGTTACAATGAAGAGTGGACAAAGGTTATGGTGGATGGCAGTACATTTTACGTGTATTCCGAATATGTGATCCAGACAGAACCGCCAGCCGGAACCCTGCCAGATACAACCGAGGAAGAGACACCGACGGATACGGCGACAAAAAGCGATGCCGAGAAGGTAAAGAAGATCGTTATGCTTGATCCAGCCAATCAGGCGGTTGTGAATGCGGAACAGGTCGAGATCGGACCGAATACTGATGTGACCAAACAGGGTGCATCTACGGGAAATGTTGGTACGACACTTGGAACAAAAGAGAGTGAACTGAATCTGACTTATGCGAATCTGTTAAAGACAGAACTGGAAAGCCGTGGTTACCAGGTGCTGATGACTAGAGATACCGATGAGATCAATTTGTCGAACAAGGATCGTGCATTGCTTGCGAATGATTCGGAGGCAACCGTATATGTGCGTATTCAGATGAATTTTAGTGAGAATAGTTCCCTGACTGGTGTGATGGGTGTGTGTATGACGCCAGATAGCGAATTTAACAGTGACTTGTACAATGACAGTTACCGTCTGACGACGCGGTTGATTCAGGGCGTTCTGGATAATACGGCATGTACAAATCAGGGAATTTACGAGACAGACCGGATGACAGCCATCAACTGGAGTGAAAAGCCGGTCGCACTGATCAAGCTTGGATATCTGAGTAATGAAGAGGAGGAATCCAAACTGATCGATCAGGATTACCAGAAAGAAATCATTCAGGGACTTGCAGATGGCTTGGATGCGTATTATGGATATTAAATTGGAGGATAGATTGTATGCGAGATTATATCGTTATAAGTGATTCAACAGCCGATCTGCCAATCTCGGTTGTAAAGGAATTAGAAGTTCCGATCGTACCTTTTTCCTATTCAATCGAGGAGCAGGTGTACGAGTATTATCTGGATGAGCGCGATGGAGACATTGGAAACTTTTATGAGCGGTTGCGCAAGGGAGCGATGCCTGTGACATCGCAGATCAACCCGGTGATGTATCAGGATTTCTTTGAGCCATATGTAAAAGAAGGAAAGGATATTCTATATATCAGTTTTTCATCTGGTTTAAGTGGTTCGTATCAGTCTTCTATGCTTGGTGCAGATATGGTGCTGGATAAATACCCGGAGGCAAAGATTGTATGTGTGGATTCCCGGTCAGCCGCTGTGGGACAGGGTGCATTCCTGTATGAGATCGTAAGGAAGAAACGCGAAGGTCTGGATCTGGATGTACTTACAGAGTGGGTGAAGCAGACACGTGGACATGTGCATCACTGGTTTATGGTGGAAGATCTGTTCCATTTAAAACGTGGTGGACGTGTGTCGACTGTCGAGGCGATGGTCGGAAGTGCCCTTAAGATCAAGCCAATCCTGAGCGTGGACGAGGAAGGTAAGCTGGTCATCCGTTCCAAAGCGCGTGGAACAAATAAGGCGATGGAATACCTTATTGCAAAGACCGTGGAAGAGGGTGGCGATTTAAGTACACTCCGTGCAGTGATCGGACATGCGGACTGCATTGAGAAAGCAGAAAAATTAAAGCAGATGGCAGTGGACGCTGGTATGCAGGCGGACAATCTGATGATTGCGCCAATTGGACCGATCATTGGTACGCATGTCGGTTCTGGTATGTTAGCGATTGCATTTGTAACAAATATGTAACAAACTATTGACACCTTTGTAAGATAATGTTAAGATACTTCTGTAATAAAAATGTAACAATGTGTGTAAAAAGTTACGAAATTATTTTGCAAGGTGAAAGAAATGAGCAGAAGAACGAAGTTAAAAGTACGGAATATGCGATTGTTCCTCACAAAGAATGTATTTAACAGTCGTTACATAGTTAGAAATATTTTAGCCTTTACGATTATGGTTACAGTCGTTGCCATGTGTGCAGGCGCAGGCATTATGATTGGAAACAGGAAAGAAGCAAAAGCAGATACAGTTGTTGCTTCTGGAAATGTGGAAGAGGTTGTGACTCTGGATGGTTCGATGACTTCTATGAATGCAGCCGGAACCAATATGATCCGTGCAGATCTGGAGTCTGTTATGACTGCAGATAAGGAAGCAAAGGAAAAAGAAGTGGTTGCTGCGGCAGCTGCAGAGTTTACAGATAAGTGTGCAGCCAATCGGGATGATGTGAATGTCCGTGCAGAGGCATCTACGGATTCTGCAATCGTTGGACATATGAATATCGGTGCTTGTGGCGATGTGCTTGCACAGGCAGACGGATGGGTGCAGATTTCGTCTGGTGATGTAAAGGGCTATGTGAAAGCAGATTATGTTACAATCGGCGAGGAAGCATATGCACTTGCAAAGCAGTATTATTCTATGACAGCCGTTGCGAAGGAAGATGGTATCAATCTTCGTGCAGCAGCCAATAAGGACGCTGAGGTTGTCGGTGCGGTTTATGAGAATGTAACTTATACAGTTACACCAGAGAAAACAGATGATGCATGGGTATGTCTTCAGGTGGCAACTGGTACCGAAGGATATGCAAGTGCAGATTATATGGAAGTCACAGAAGGGTATCGTGTTGCAGAGCCAGTCGATGGTACAGCGGTAGACGAAGATACAACTTCTGAGGAGACATCTACAACTGAGACAAAGAAAGCTTCTGGCAGTGTAGAGGAGAACAAGCAGTCGACACAGACAACAACAGAGAAGGCTTCTACAACACAGCAGACAACAACAGAAGCAACAACACAGGCAAACAACAGCTCGAATATCGGTTCTTCATCCAGAACTCCGATATCCCTGAGTGATGCAGATATCAATCTGATGGCAGCTGTAATGACACTGGAATGTGGAAATGAGTCCTACGAAGGACAGCTTGCGGTAGCAAATGTAATTTTGAACCGCCTGCAGTCTGGCGCATGGGGCAGTACGATCAGCGGTGTTGTTTATGCAGCCAACCAGTTCAGCGTTGTATCGGATTCCAGATTACAGGGACTGATTCAGAACGGTGCGCAGGCAAGCTGTATTCAGGCAGCCAGAGATGCGTGTGCAGGCAATAACAACATCGGTGATCTGATGTCATTCCGTCCTGCAAGATATGTGGATACAAGTACACTTGGAACCTATAAGCAGATTGGTAATCACGTGTTCTTCAAATAGACAGAGAGATAAGAAAAGCAACATGTTAGCGGGCAGCTAAGATGTTGCTTTTTTTCTTGCTTTCTTGTATGGAATTGGGTACAATGTAGAAGTATTATGACAAAAAATAAAGGTAGTCAAAGAAGGAAAATAATGAAGGTAGCATTGATTGCTTCGGATAATAATGCAAGTTCTGGAGCTTTCCTAAGCATGACAAATCTTGCAATACAATTAAATCAATTACATGTAAAAACGATTGTGATCATTCCAAAGGAAGGACCTTATGTAGGACCTGGCGATGGAGTAAACTTATTAAGAAAACACAAAATCAAATATTATGTGGTTCCATCCATATCAGGAGTTGTATCATGTGATTTTCCAAGAAATATACTGGCAACACTGGGGCAGATAAAATATATTTTAAGAAATAAAATCTATGCACGTGGATTGGCGGGTATCCTAAAGAAGGAACATGTGGATTTGGTGCATATTAACACGGTGTATAGCTATTTTGGCGCATATGCTGCCCGTAAGGTGAATATTCCTTATGTATGGCATATCCGGGAGTTTTTGGAGGAAGATCAGGGGAATGAGTTCTATTTTCCGAAATATATGTATAAGTTGATGAACCGGGCAGATCTAGTCATTGCCATTTCCCGTAGCATTTATAAAAAATATAGTAAATCACTTCATAAAAATGTCATGAAGGTTATATATAATGGAATTGACATAGATCAATTTTATAAGCCAGAGAGACAGATATTTGAAGATTCGATATTGAAGCTTTGCTATGTTGGCGGACTTTCAGAATTAAAGGGAACGGATGATTTGATTGAGGCTTGCCGCTTGTTGAATCAGGAGGGGTATCAGGATGCATACCGGCTGATGATTGCAGGAAGAGGCGGGGAAGAGTATGAGGAAGCATTGCGCGAGAAATTAAAAGCGAATCATATAGAAAATGTAGAACTGCTTGGATTTCGAAGTGATGTGCCCGATGTGATGGCACAGGCAGATGTATCGGTTGTAACTTCCCGGTGTGAGGCGTTTGGACGTGTAACCGTGGAAGCAATGCTGACGGGAAATCTGGTGCTGGGTGCGGATTCAGCGGGAACAAAAGAACTTTTGAAAAACGGAAAATTCGGTGTGCTGTATCAATGCGGAAATCCAGAAAGTATTAAGCAGCAGATGCTATATATTTTAAATCATAAAGAAGAATTGCGGGAGACAGCAAAGACAGCCCGTGATTTCATGGCAGAGCATATGACAGCAAAGAAAAATGCCGAAAACATATATCGTGAATACCAGCGAATTTTAGGAGAGTAAAATGGCAGATATTATTTTTGCGTTTGTGGTACTCCATTATAATGAACCAAAAGTGACAGAAAAATGTGTGAAAGCAATCCGGGAGAATACAAAGAAGTACAGTTCTGAGATTGTCATTGTTGATAATTGTTCTCCGGATGGTTCAGGGGGTTATTTGGAGAAAAAATATAAAGACCAACCGCATATTACAGTTTTCAAAGCAGAGAAAAATCTGGGGTTTGCCAGAGGAAATAACATTGGGTATACCTATGCAAAGCAGACGTTGCATGCGGATTATATATGTGTGATGAACAATGATGTATTGCTGTTGCAGCCGGATTTTATAGAGCGGATTGTACAGGAGTATGAGACGTCGAAGTGTGGAATAGTTGGACCGCATATCACATTATTGAACGGCTATACCAATTATATGTATCTCAAAATACATACGCGGGAATATTTTGAACATGAATTACAAATGTCGAAACAGATGTACCGGTATTATACTTCCAGACTTTATCCGGTTCGAAATATAATCAATCGAACACTAGACAAACTGCTCCCTGCGTTGAAGTTTCAGAAGCAACCGGTTAAGGAGACATTGGACGATAAGATACAGATGGTGATTGCGAGCAAGCAACGGCACAAAAATATCGTTTTGCATGGCTGCTGTCTGATTCTGACACCGCTCTATATTGGAAAGTTTGATACAGCATTTGACGACCGGACATTTATGTTCCGTGAGGAAGAGCTTTTATATTTGCGGTGCCGCAAGCATGAAATTGAAACGGTATATGAACCGTCGATTGATATTCTGCATTTGGAGGATATGTCTACCAATGCAACATTTAAGAAGGACTGTAAACGGGAGGCGTTTAAAAACAAATGCCAGATCGATTCGTTACAGATTTTGCTGGAGGAACTAAGATGAAATATGGAGTCGTAATTGTAACATATAACCGGTTAGAATTACTGAAGGAATGTATTGAGAATTGTATCAGACAGACAATCCCGTTTGAAAAGATTATTATCGTAAATAATTGCAGTACCGATGGAACGGACGAGTATTTGCAACAGTACAAAGCAGATATGCGGTTTGTGATTTCGGAACAGACGGAGAATCTGGGCGGTGCAGGCGGATTCCGTGTAGGATTGGAGCTTGCAGGTAAAGAAGATCTGGACTGGGTGCTGATCATCGATGATGATGCGATGATCGCAGAAGATTATATTCAGAAATGTGACCGCGTGATTCGCCGGTATCCGAATGTGGTAGCATGTTCGGGAACGGTTTATACGGATGGAAAGATTCAGACGATCCACCGGAGAGTGATTGCAAACCGGACGTTGTATCTGGAGAAGAACGTTCCGTTATCTGCATATGAGCGCAAATGCTTCCGCTACGATCTGGCAACGTTTTGCGGTTTGATGGTTCGTGCAGATATCCTTGCAAAGATTGGACTTCCGAAATCAGAATATTTTATCTGGTATGACGATACCGAGTTTTCGATGCGCCTGCGGAAGTATGGCGGCATTGTAAACGTCAATGCGGCACATCTGAATCATAAAACGGTGTTGCCATCGGGTGAACAGAAGGGCTTTTTCATGCGGATGGGCTGGAGAACCTATTATGGACACCGGAACCGACTGGATGCAGTGAAAACGCATTGCAGCAAGGTGACACAGCTTGTGATCTATGCAGAGTTTATGGTCTTTATTGCATGTGGCGCAGGTATGTGCCTGATCCCGAAATACCATCGTCAGGGAAAATATATCACACGAATGTTGTGGGACGCGTGGATGGATGGGAAAGCAGGAAGATTAGGAAAAAATAAAAAGTATGTACCAAATTAGGAGGGGAATTATGATTATACAACCGCTTTTGTTTCCGAAGCAGGAGGTCTGCCCGGAGCAGAAAATGTATTATAGAATTAAAGAAGACAAGATATCGTTAGAGACATATTTTAACGCATTTTCAATTGGAAAGTGGAAGAAATATACCGATCTGGATAACCTTTATTTTGAGGTAGAGTCCGAAGAGGCATTGCAGTTTACCTGCGTACACGCAGTCGGTAGTGTAGCAGCCGGACATGATTGTACACGGGAAATGATTCAGAAAGAGTCGCCATCTAAGTATGTAGCAGTTGTGCGTCGTAAAATTCCGTGTTCCGTGTCAAAGGATGGAAACAAATATCATCTGCAGCTTGAGGAATTGCCAGACGATGGTATTTTGTATGTGAATATAAAATGCCAGAAAGAGGTATCTGATATCTCGGAGGTTTTATTGTCCGGTGGGTATGGAACAGAGGCTGTGATGACGCAGAAGCCGGTCATTGCACTTGGAATCTGTACATTTAAGCGGGAGGAGTTTTTAAAACGAAATGTTAATCTGGTATTGAATCACATTATCAATAATCCGGACAGCCCGCTTTATGGAAATCTGGAGGTCTATGTATCCGATAATGGACAGACGATCGAGCCGGATACCTTTGACAGCGATAAGATTCATGTATTCCCGAATATCAATGCGGGTGGTGCAGGTGGATTTACCCGCTGCATTATGGAAGCTTTGTTTTATAGAAAACCATCGCCATTTACGCATATTATCCTGATGGATGATGATATTCTGCTTGATACAGCCGTAGTAGAACGGACATGGTTGTTCCTGTCACATGTGAAGAAGGAATATCAGGGTGCAATCCTTGGTGGCGAGATGTTTGAGCTTGACCGTAAATATATGCAGTTTGAGGCAGGTGCTTTGACACATTGGCAGCTGAATGATTTCTATCATCGCCATTATGACATGCGCAAGCCGGATATGGTAAGTGCAAACGAGCAGGAGACACCGATCAATTACAGTGGCTGGTGGTATAACTGTATTCCAACAACAGAGATACAGGCAGACAATCTCCCAATTCCTGCATTTATTCATTTCGATGATATTGAATACGGTGTGCGCCATTCAGACAAGGGTGTCATCCTGATCAATGGTATTTGCGTATGGCATCCACAGGCACCAAACAAGGCGTCTGTATCGATGTCATATTATGACATGCGAAATGCATTGATTGCGGAGGCATCTACGATGAAAGAACTTGGCTCACCGTGGAAGCTGCTTGGATATATGACGATGATGATGGGAATTCATGTAGTTGATTACCGGTACAATCTGGTAGAGTGTATCCTGCAGGGATACAATGATTTCCACAAGGGACCGGAAGCATTTATGCAGATCGACCCGGTACAGAAACATGCAGAGCTTGCAACACTCAATTACAAGTTTATCTCACCGGAAGAAGCAGGCATCAAGGAGCCGGTGAAGATGAAGAAGAATTTCTTCCCACCGTTTGTCAATGGAATCATCTGTATGTTCTGCTGGTTGTTGCCACCATTGCGGGATATCAAGGCAGTATCTGCGATCGGTATCGAGCAGCCACATATCTACAAGCGGATGTTCCTGTACGATGAAGAGAAGAATGCAGGCTATATCCTGCAGAGAGATTACAAGAAAGGTTTCCATTATCTGGGCGAGTATTTAAAGACAGCCAAGAATATCCTGCTGTATTACAAGCGGGACAGAAAGAAATGGCATAAAGCAAGACCACAGTTTACTTCTTTGGAATTCTGGGAGAAGTATCTGAAGCTTGATAAATAATCAGACAAAAAAGAAGAACCCCGGCATTTGCCGAGGTTCTTCTTTTTATAGAACACGTAAATTTATTTATCGTTATTCTTATCCTTTTCTTCACGCTTCTGGTCGAGCATTGCACGAACCTTCATAGAAAGACCGAACAGATGGATGAAGCCTTCTGCGTCGTGATGATCGTACAGATCGCCAGTTGTAAAGCTTGCAAGTGACTCAGAGTAGAGTGTATAAGGAGAAGTTGTACCAGCCTTGATGATGTTACCTTTGTAAAGCTTGAACTTCACTTCACCTGTGATACGATCCTGTGTGCTTTCGATAAATGCCTGCAATGCCTCACGGAGTGGGCAGAACCATTTTCCTTCGTATACAAGATCTGCATACTTGTCTGAAACTGTCTTCTTGAATGCAAGTGTATCTCTGTCGAGGATCAGCTCTTCGAGCTGCTTGTGAGCAGCTAAGAGGATGGTTCCACCAGGAGTCTCATAGACACCACGGGACTTCATACCAACGACACGGTTCTCTACGATATCTACGATACCAACACCATGCTTGCCACCGAGACGGTTCAGCTCACGGACTACGTCGGACATCTTCATCTGCTTGCCATTGACTGCAGTCGGAACACCCTTCTCGAAGTTTACAGTTACATATTCAGCCTCATCTGGTGCCTTCTCAGGATATGTACCAAGTACAAGAAGGTGATCCCAGTTTGGCTCCAGAGATGGATCTTCAAGCTCCAGACCTTCGTGGCTGATGTGCCAGATGTTACGGTCACGGCTGTAAGATGTTGTCACATCAAATGGAAGATCGATGCCGTGCTTCTTACAGAATGCGATTTCATCCTCACGGGACTGCATCGTCCACTCTGGCTGTCTCCATGTTGCGATGACATTTAAGTCTGGTGCAAGTGCCTTGATATTGATCTCGAAACGAACCTGATCATTTCCTTTACCAGTAGCACCGTGGCAGATCGTTGTAGCACCTTCCTTACGTGCGATCTCTACCAGCTTCTTTGCGATCAGCGGTCTTGCAAAAGAAGTACCAAGCAGATACTCATACTCGTAAGTTGCATTTGCCTTTACACCTGGAAGGATGTACTCATCACAGAATTCATCAACGACATCCAGAATGTAGAGCTTCTCAGCTCCTGAATATTTGGCTCTCTCGTCGAGGCCTTCCAGCTCGCTTTCCTGTCCGACATCGATACATACACATACAACATCGAAATTGTAAGTTTCCTTTAACCAAGGGATGATTGCTGTGGTATCCAGACCACCAGAATACGCAAGAATAACTTTCTCTTTACCCATCAAAGTTTCCTCCATAAAATATGTAATAATTCACGTTGCGACACGTTTTGTCTAGTATACTTCTTTTTTCTGCAAGATGCAACCAGAAATTTTGCATATTTCTGCATAATATATGTATAAATGAATAAAATTATGCATAAAACAAGATTATCCTGTGAAATTATACATAAAATATTGAAATAGGGTTGCATAAATAAAACTACGGATGTATAATGAGACAAATTTGTGATTACGGAAAAGAGGCAGGAACAATGGTAAAGGTCGGAATTATAGGAGCAACCGGATATGCCGGTCAGGAATTAGTACGTATTTTGCTGGGACATAAGGACGCAGAGATCGTCTGGTATGGTTCCAGAAGTTATATCGATCAGGAATACGCATCTGTATATCGGAACATGTTTCAGTTAGTCGATGCGAAATGTATGGATGATAATATGGATGAGCTTAGCAAGCAGGCGGATGTAATCTTTACTGCGACACCGCAGGGGCTTTGCGCATCGCTTGTAAATGAGCAGATCTTATCGAATACGAAGATTGTGGATCTGTCCGCGGATTTCCGTATCAAGGATGTAGCGACGTATGAGAAATGGTACAACTTAGAGCACAAGAGTCCACAGTTTATCGAAGAGGCAGTATATGGACTGTGTGAGATCAATCGTGAGGATATCAAGAAGGCACGTCTGATCGCGAATCCGGGCTGTTATACAACCTGCTCGATTCTTTCTCTGTATCCACTCGTAAAGGAGCGTCTGGTTGATGTCGATACGATCATCGTGGATGCGAAATCCGGAACATCCGGAGCGGGACGTGGCGCCAAGGTTGCAAACCTCTACTGTGAGGTCAATGAGAGCATCAAGGCGTACGGCGTGACAACACACCGACATACTCCGGAGATCGAAGAGCAGCTTGGTTATGCTTATGATGGTACACCGCTTACAATCAACTTCACACCACATCTCGTACCGATGAACCGCGGTATTTTAGTAACAGCATATGCAAAGCTTGTGAAGGATGTCTCTTACGAGGATATCAAGGCAGTGTATGATAAATATTATGGCAAGGAGCGCTTCGTGCGTGTGCTTGAAAAGGGCGTCTGCCCGGAGACTCGCTGGGTAGAAGGCAGCAACTATGTGGATGTGAATTTTGTGATTGACCCTAGAACGAAACGTGTCGTTGTGATGGGTGCGATGGATAATCTGGTGAAGGGTGCTGCCGGACAGGCAGTCCAGAACATGAACCTGATCATGGGCTTACCGGAAGAAGAAGGACTTCTGATGCCACCAATGTTCCCATAACAAGGTAAGGTTTAGCAACAACGATTTATACAAAAAGAATTTGTGATTAATATGTGGATAGAGACGGATGCAATTACGAATTCTAAAGCAGACCATTGAAGCACGTTGGTACTTAATGAACGGCAAACTTGTTTGACGTGAATTTAGTACCACTACGTGATGAAGTGAGCGGGAGCGCGTCTGCGTAGAATCGTAATTGTATCCGTCTCGATACAAATAATAAGGAGGAAATCGAGATGAAGCAGATCGAGGGCGGCGTAACCGCCGCAAAGGGATATACAACAGCCGGCACAAGAGCCGGAATCAAAAAAGGAAAGACAAACAAGGATATGGCAATGATCTTCTCAGAGAAGCCGGCGGTCACCGCAGGTACCTTCACGAAGAATCTTGTCAAGGCAGCTCCGGTACTTTGGGACAAGAAGGTTACAGATGCTGGTGTGGCACAGGCAGTTGTTGTCAATACCGGTATTGCAAATGCATGTACTGGACAGGCAGGCTATGAGAATGCAGCAGAGACAGCAAAGCTTGCGGGCGAGGCATTGAATATTTCATCCGATATGGTGCTGGTTGCATCGACTGGTGTCATCGGATTTACATTGCCGATGGACGTGATTGCAGATGGTGTGAAGAAGCTTTCCGGTATGCTGAAAAGAGATGTACAGTCCGCACAGGATGCCGCAGAGGCAATCCTTACAACCGATACGCATCCGAAACAGATTGCCTATGAGACAACAATCGGTGGAAAGACAGTCACATTTGGAGCGATGTGCAAAGGTTCCGGTATGATTCATCCGAACATGGGAACGATGCTTGGATTCATCATGACAGATGCAGCAATCTCAAAGGAATTGCTGGACAAGGCACTGAAGGGTTCTATTGAGGATACATTTAACATGGTATCGGTGGACGGCGATACATCAACGAACGATACCGTATTAGTGATGGCAAATGGTATGGCAGGTAACCCGGAGATTACCGAGGAGAACGAAGATTACGAGGCATTCAAGGAAGCACTGCTCGCAGTCAATACTTATCTTGCAAAGCAGATCGCCGGTGACGGAGAGGGTGCAAGCCGTCTGTTCGAGGTGCAGGTGAAGCAAGCGAAGGATAAGCAGACAGCAAAGGTGCTTGCAAAGTCTATCATCACTTCCAACCTGACGAAATGTGCAATCTTCGGAAAAGACGCAAACTGGGGACGAATCCTGTGTGCAATGGGATATTCCGGTGCGCAGTTTGATCCGCTCAAGGTCGATATCGTGATGGCTTCTGAAAAGGGCGAGATCGCGCTGGTCGAAAATGGTGTGGCAACTGCCTTTGATGAGGAGAAGGCAGCAGAAATCCTGTCGCCGGATGTCGTGATTGCAAAGGTCGATGTACGTGATGGCGATGCGGAAGCAACTGCATGGGGCTGTGACCTCACCTATGATTACGTGAAGATCAATGCGGACTATCGTTCCTAGGATGAATGAAAATGGAGGAAAATAAGATGGTAAATAATGATTCAATGGATATGATACTTGCGAAAGCGCAGACACTGATCGAGGCGCTTCCTTACATACAGAAATTCAACGGCAAGCGTGTCGTTGTCAAATACGGTGGAAGTGCAATGGTTGATGAGAACTTAAAATACAATGTCATCAAGGATGTTGCCCTGCTGAAGTTGATCGGTATGGAGCCGATCATTGTACATGGCGGCGGCAAGGAGATCAGCGCATGGTTAAAGAAAATCGGTAAAGAATCCGAGTTCGTAAATGGTCTGCGTGTGACTGACGAGGAGACACTCGATGTCGCAGAGATGGTACTTTCCAAGGTCAACAAGAGCCTAGTATCTATGATGCAGAAGCTTGGATTAAAAGCAGTTGGTATCAGCGGTAAGGATTCCGGTCTTCTGAAGGTACAGAAGAAGCTTTCCGGCGGCAAGGATATCGGCTATGTCGGAGAGGTTGTATCCGCAGATCCTACGATTATTGACACACTGATTGCAAATGATTTCATCCCGGTTATCGCTCCGATTGGTATTGGCATCGACGATTATCATGGCTATAACATCAATGCAGATGATGCAGCATGTGCGATCGCAACAGCCATCAACGCAGAGAAGCTTGTATTCCTGACCGATATCGAAGGTGTATTCGTAGATCCAACGGACAAGACAACTTTGATTTCCGAGATGGATATTAACGAAGCACAGGAATTTATCGACAGCGGCGTTGTCGGCGGCGGTATGCTTCCAAAGCTTACAAACTGTATCGAGGCAATGAAGAACGGTGTTGCACGTGTCCATATGCTCGATGGTCGTGTAGAGCATTGCCTGCTTCTGGAGTTCTTTACGGAAAAGGGTATTGGTACCGCGATTTTGAAGGAGCCATTATTCTAATTTGTTCGAATGAAAATGAAATAATTAACACAAACTACCTCTATATACATTTTGTCTATGGAGGTAGTTTTTTATGTGGGGAATAATAGTCGCATTGATATCCGGTGCATTGATGAGTGTACAGGGTGTATTTAATACAGGCGTGACAAAGCAGACATCGACCTGGCTTGCTTCCGCATGGGTGGCATTTTCCGGATTTGTTGTTGCGATTGCCTTGTGGGCGATCTTTGAGCGGAATCAGGCGGGGATATTCTCGCTTGCGCAGGTCGATCACAAATATATGCTGCTAGGCGGTGTGATCGGTGCCTTTATTACATGGACCGTCATTACAGCGATGGCAGGATTGGGACCGGCGAAGGCAGTGCTGCTGATTGTGATCTCGCAGCTATTGATTGCGTACCTGATTGAGCTTTTTGGCTGGTTCGGTGTCGAAAAAGCAGATTTTCAGTGGACGAAGCTGGTTGGTATCGTTGTGTCCGTAGTGGGATTTATCATTTTTCAGTGGGAGAAGTAACTTTTTTTCGTGAAATCCGCCTATTGTAATTCCGTGGGAAGTTCTGTACAATGGGTGTATGTCTTGAATATGCAATATGGAATACCAGACTTTTTTAGAAGGGAGCTATTTCATTTTGCAGTACATAAAATTTATAATTGCTGGCTGTGTGTTGGCAGTGGCTTTGTGTGGCTGTGGCAGACAGGTAAAGCTGCTTACGAGTGAGACACAGACAGAAACGCAGATGATGGATGACGCTGGTGGAGAAGAAACAGTGGTTTCATCGGCAGAGGCGTTTGCAACGACGACAACCGAAGCGGAAATACCGGAGCAGGAGCAGTCAGACGATGTGGCTGTGTATGTGTGTGGTGCGGTACGACAGCCGGGTGTCTATTATGTTGCAGGTTCTGCAATCAGAGAGACAGCGGTTCAGATGGCAGGTGGATTTACCGACGATGCGGATGTTACCTATGTGAATCTGGCGCAGACCGTCGTGGCGGGAGAACAGATCTACATTCCGACGATGGAGGAGACAAACGGGATTTCCTTATCAGAGCGGGATACGGATGGAACACCGGTGCAGGATGCACCAGCCGGTACAAATGTGGAAACGGACGGGAAGATCAACATCAATACCGCCGGAAAAGACGCACTGATGACATTGCCGGGAATTGGCGAGAGCAAAGCGGATGCGATTATCGCATATCGGGAAGCCCAGGGGAAATTTCAGAACACGGAGGAGCTTATGAATATCCGTGGAATCAAAGAGGGCATATATAATAAAATCAAGGACTTAATTATTGTGGGATGAGGTGTATAGAATGAAGAAAATTTTGGTGGTAGATGATGAAAAGTCAATCGTAAAGGGCATCAAGTTCAGCTTAGAGCAGGACGATATGAAAGTCGAAGTTGCTTACGATGGTGAAACCGCACTGGAGCTTGCAAAGGCAAATCATTACGATATGATTTTACTGGACATCATGCTGCCGGGATTTAGCGGACTGGAAGTGTGTCAGATGATCCGCGAGTTTTCGGATGTGCCAATCATTATGCTGACAGCTAAGGGCGATGATATGGACAAGATACTGGGACTGGAATATGGCGCAGACGATTACATAACAAAGCCGTTTAATATATTGGAAGTAAAGGCGAGAATCAAGGCGATTTTCCGTCGGAATAACCGGAATGTGCCGGAACAGGAAAATCAGAAGGTGATTGAGACAAAGGGACTGAAGATTGATGTGGACAGCCGCCGGGTATATATCGATGACAAGGAAGTCAACCTGACAGCCAAGGAGTTTGAACTTGTATATCTGCTGGTATCAAACCCGAACAAGGTATATTCCAGAGAGCAGTTGCTCAAAACTATCTGGGGACCATCTTATCCGGGCGATGCCAGAACCGTGGATGTGCATGTGCGTCGACTTCGTGAGAAGATCGAGGCAACACCAGCCGATCCAAAATACATTCATACAAAATGGGGCGTGGGATATTATTTCCACGAGTAATCTGTACACAGCGAAAAAAGTTCGCTATGGCAGAAGATACAGTAATTGATGCTTGACAGAGTCAGAGGCAAAGGAGATTTCCACACTGTTTTTATACAGTGTCCGGAGATCTTCTTTTTCTATGTGGAGCTTTTCAAGGGCAAAGGTATATTCGTCAGTCAGCGTTGTGTGGCTCACGGTACGGTTGTCGGTGTTGATTGTTGCAAGCAGTCCAAAATCCAGAAACGCACGGAGTGGATACGCGTCCAGTTCAGTCGCTGCTTTTGTCTGGAAATTCGAGGTTGGACAAAGCTCAAAACCGATGTGTGCGTTGCGACAGGCTTCCAGCAGAGCAGGATCTTTGATGGCTGCAATGCCATGTCCGATCCGGCGTGCTCCATATTGGAGGGCGAGCGCGACATTTCTGGCACTGCCACATTCGCCGGAATGAATTGTGACAGGCACCTCCAACCGTCTTGCTTCTTCAAACAAGGCTTCGAATTCCTCGTTTGGATGTCCGGCTTCATCACCGGCAAGGTCTAACGCACAGACGCCATTTCCTAAGAATTCTCTGGCACAGCGGACAACCAGATGATTTTGCTGTGGGGAGTGATGGCGCATCGCACATAAGATCAGATTGGTGAATACTCCATACCGGTCAAATGCTTTCTGGCATCCATAGACAGCCGCCTGCACGACATTTTCCAGATCCAGGTGACTGTTGACGCTCAGCATAGGTGCAAACCGGATTTCCATATAGCGGACATTTTCTGCGGCTGCCTGTCGCACGACATCAACGACGGCATCCCGGATATGTTCTTTTTCCTGCAGTGCGGATACCGGCAGGTCAAAGCAGGTCAGATATTCGGCAAGTGACTGACAGTTGGCAGGTGCCTGTATTGTATGCATGTCCAGTGTCGAAAGCTGTAAGGTCTGCATCAGGAATTCTTTGCTCAAAGAACCGTCCAGATGGCAGTGCAGTTCGATCTTTGGCATGGAAACAGGATCAAAATTCATAAGTGTATCCCCCTTTCGGTGTTGTACTTGTATCATAGCAATTTCGCATGGATTGTACAAGTGCCTTGAAGCAAAACGGACGGTGTGATATAGTAGTGGTATTCTGGAAAAGGACGGAATGAAACAACGTGAAAGACGAAATAAAAGAAGAAAAAAAGGATGAAAAATTAGAACGTAAAAAGCTGAAACGCCGGGAACGGGCGGAGAAGCGCCAGCATAAGCATATGGGCATCAGCCTCCGATGGTTTGTGACGTTTCTGATCATCGTGCTGTGTGCAGGGATTATGCTTGTGTATTCGCTGATGTCAAGCCGTCTGTATGTGCAGCGATATCAGGAACAGCTTGAAAAGAATGTGATGGCGCAGGCGGAATATCTGAAGAATAATCTGCTTGAGAATCATATGACGCTCGATGATCCACAGGATTTAAATCTTCGTATCGAGGGTGTCGCGACGACTTTTTACGGCAGGGTGCTTGTGATAAACCGGGAGTACCGGGTGATCAAGGATACTTATGGAAACCATGAAAATGCACAGATTGTAAATCCGGATATTATGGCTGTAATGCGCGGACAGGCGAGTGAGAAGATATCGAAGAAGGATGGATATCTTGATTATATCACAGCTGTGAAGCAGGAACAGGATGTACAGGGCGTGCTTGTGATTCAGGCATCGACGGACAGCCTGAAGGTAATTGAACGCCGGGTAGAACGACGAAACTGGTTGTCATTTGCACTTATCATGGCAATCTGCATTGGTGCAGCATGGGCAATCGGCAAAGCAAGCTCACGTGGGATCAAGCGTATCAATCAGCAGATGGAAATCGCGGGAGAAGGACAGCTGGAGACACAGATTCCAGTGCGTGGATTCAAGGAGTTTAAACAGCTGACGGAACGTTACAATGCGACGATATCCAAGCTGATGGTCATTGACTCCACACGACAGGAGTTTGTATCGAATGTGTCACATGAATTAAAGACGCCGATCACGTCGATGAAGGTGTTGGCAGATTCTCTGATACAGAACGAATCTGCGGATCTTGCAATGTACAAGGAATTTATGACTGATATCGTGGATGAGATTGACAGAGAAAGTAAAATTATTACCGATCTGCTGACACTTGTAAAAATGGATAAAAAATCAGCTGCGATGAATATCGAGGAGATAAAGATCAATGATCTGTTGGAGGTGATCCTGAAGCGCGTAACGCCGATCGCCAAAAGCCGTGGAATCCAGATTACTTACGAGAGCTACCGTGATGTGACGGCATGGGTGGATGAGGTCAAACTGAGTCTGGCTCTGACGAATATTATAGAGAATGCGGTGAAGTACAATGTTGACAATGGCTGGGTGAAAGTGACGCTCAATGCAGACCACCGCAACTTCTATGTGAAGGTTGCAGATTCTGGTGTTGGAATCCCGGATGACTGCAAGGAGCATGTATTTGAACGTTTCTACCGGGTAGATAAAGCGCGAAGCCGGGATACCGGTGGTACAGGACTTGGACTTGCTATCACGAAAAGCGTCATTCGGATGCACAAGGGTTCAATCAAATTGTACAGCGAGTCTGGAGAGGGCACTACATTTACCATTCGCATTCCGATGAAATCGGATGCCTCCGTGGATACAGCACGAAAGGAGGGCGATGCAGAATGAGAAAGAAGTATTGGAAAACCGGATGCGTGATTGCGACACTGCTTTGCCTGACAGCCTGTGGGAAAGCACAGACTGGAGAGATTACACCGCTTGCAGATAATATGATTCATCTGTATCTGGCAGAGGATAACACAGTTGTGCGTGCCGATGCAGATTACCAGTTGAAAACACCGGATGCGATCGCATCCTGCGTGGAGGATGCAATGACGGCACTTACAGCACTGGAAACATCGAAGATCGAAGCTTACAGTTATATGATGGGCGAGGATAACAGTTTGCAGATGGATATCACACTTGTGGAAGACAGTTACGAGCAGGAAGATATATTGCTGATCATGGCAGCCACAACGAAGACATTGTTCCAGATGGATGATATTTCCAGCATTGCACTGACCGTAAAGGGACATGACGAAAACGTGTATGCAGAGCAACTGTTCCTGCGGGATTCTATTTATTATTATGGTACCGACGAACCGAGTCTGGCAGAGGAATCAATTACCATGTATGCACCAAATGCGCAGGGAACCGCACTGGAATCCTATGGAATTAAAGTGCAGTCGGAGCCACAGATGTCCGATCAGGAGTATATCGTGCGGGAGCTGGTACAGAAAAAAGTGCTTTCTCCGGACACAAAGGTGAACCAGGTGTCGGTCCATGATTCGGTCTGCTATCTGGATCTGTCAGAGGAATTTACAAATGCCGTGGGAACGATTTCACCAGAGCTTGCGTTGTATGCAGTCGTGAATTCGGTAATTGCACAGACAGACGTGGATACGGTACAGATTCTGATTGATGGAAAAATCGTGCCAATGTACCGGAATGTGGTTGCAATAGACAAACCATTACCGTTTAATGCAAATGTAGTACAAGAATAAAAGAATATAGGAGACGTATGAAACGACCAGTATTTTGTGTGGCTTTGGCGTATGCACTTGGAGAGGTGATTGGCCTGTACACAAGAACGGTGGGCGAGATAGGCATAGTGAGTGCTATGCTTGTTTGCGTTGGGATTTTCATGCGGAAGAAAAAACAGGGAAAAAGCGCATGCATTCTTGGACTGGGAATTGGTCTTGGAATGCTTGGCGCTTTTTTGCGTATTCCGCAGGATCTACGGGAAAAGCCGGATATCCGGCAGGAAAACGGTTACGATATTATAACCTATGCAACGGGATGGGAGACGCAGGGGAAGACTGCCATTTGTGCCGGGATTCTGACTGACCGGCAAGGAGAGACGTGGACAATGCGGGTACTGGACGGAGCTGACGTGCATGGAGATATTCTGCTCCGTGGTGTGGAAGGAGAGCATGCGATTGCGGAGATTGTACAGGTAACAGGTACTTATGATACATTCGAGCATGTGAGAAATCCGGGTGGGTTCCAGTCACGCAGCTATTATCTTGCCCGGAATATCAGCGGATATTACTATGCACCGCAGGTGACGACGATTACCGTTAATCAGCGGGAAATACTTGGGTTGCCAAGGTATTTGTATTATCAGGAAAAACGTATATTATATGAATTGCGTGTATGGGCAGACTGCCGGATTGCAAAGCTTCTTCCAGAAGAACAGGCATCACTTGTGTCTGGAATCCTGCTTGGAGAAAAATCAGGGATAGATGCAGAACTCAAGACATTATATCAGATGGGCGGGATTGCGCATATTCTGGCGATATCAGGACTTCATATTTCCCTGCTTGGAGGACTGCTCTTTCGACTGATGCGGCGGGCTCGTGTGCCGATTCCGGCAGCAGGAATTATCACGATAGCAGGACTTTTGTTGTACGGCATGATGACCGGAATGAGTCTGGCAACGATGCGTGCGATCTGGATGATGGTGATTTTTCTTGTGGCGCAGATGTTCGGGAAATCCTATGATATGCCGACTGCGATGGGAGTTGCCTTGTTCTTTATGCTTCTATGCAACCCGGTTCGCATCTTAGATGCCGGGATGCAGTTAAGCTATATGGCGATTGCGGGGGTATCACTTGGAAACTATGGGATGAAGCGCTTGCATAAAAAAACTGGATTTCGGCGGTTCCAGAAACGATATCCGCTTCGGTTCCGTGTGGTGCAGAGCCTGTTTTATTCTGTAACATTGCAGGGGATGATGCTTCCTGTGGTGGCAAAAACCTATTACGAGATACCAGTCTATGCAGGATTGCTGAATCTGATCGTTGTACCGGGGATGACGGTTGTGGTAGCAGGAAGCTGGTTCGGCTTGCTTGTATCCATTGGCACGATTTCGCTTGGCAGGTTCGTCATGCTGCCGGTTGGGTGGATGTTACAGGGATATACATGGCTTTGCGAAAGGACACTGGAACTGCCGTGGAATACACTTGTTACAGGAGAGATACGAGGCTGGCAGATTGGCATGTGGTATGGCGGGATTGCATGCACGCTGGTATTGCTTCGCACAAAAACAAGAAATAAGCTGCGGGACTTTGTATATAAACATACCGGCAGGTTCTGGCGTAAAAGAGAGGTCGTGCGCTACACTGTATGCACGATCCTTATAAGTATGCTGTTACAGGGGGCAGGACAGGCGTTATGCGTGTGGCAGCAACGCACAGAAGCAATCTATTTCTTGGATGTTGGACAAGGCGATGGAATCCTGATACGATCCCCGGACGGAAGAAATATCGTGATTGACGGCGGCTCGACGTCACAGTCAAAATGTGGGACATACACACTGCTTCCGGCGCTGCGATCGCAAGGCATGACGGAGATTGACTGTTGGTTTGTGACACATACCGATGAGGATCATATCAGTGGATTGAAAGAACTTTTATTGCAGGGAAAACTGACGCAGATCAAGGTGCGGACGGTTGTCTTTTCCGCCTATGTGTTTCAGGATGCGGCATTGGCAGAGTTAGAAGCAGTGATTCGGGCTGCCGGAATCACAATCGTGTGGATGAGGGAGGGCGACGTGATCGGCGATGATACATTTACGCTTACCTGCCTGCATCCAACTGCAGAATATCGCGCAAAGGATAAGAATGCAGCGAGTCTGGCACTGGCATATCATTCTAATACATTTGACATGTTATTTACTGGAGACATGGATGCAGATGCCGTCGCAGATATGGATATACAACAGGATTATGATTGTATCAAGCTTCCGCATCATGGCTCGAAGTACTCGTATGTGGAGGGGGTCTATGCGCATGCGGACTATGGTTTGATTTCCTGTGGATACAATAACCGTTATGGACATCCACACACGGAAGTGCTACAAGGGTTAGCACAGGAAGGGACGAAGGTACTTCGGACGGATGAGATGGGCGCAGTTGTTTTTCGGGGGAGATAAAAAGCTTGGAGGATACAATAATATTTAATAGGGACGAAGTGGTAATGAAATAGATTGTGTCAGAAAATTGATAGAAGAAGAAAGGTGTGATACAATGTATTCGTTGAAAACAACGAGGTATTCAAACGAAACAAAAGGTGAACATACCGAATAATAAGAGGAGTTAGTGTTCTATATCGGAGTCAACATGGCAAAAAAAGAAAAAGCAAATGGCATGGCCATTTTAAATGAACAAATCAATAAGAAAGAATTCAGTCGTGTGTATCTGCTTGGTGGAACGGAACCATATCTGATTTATCAGTATCGGGACAAGCTGATTGCGGCGATGATCGATCCAAACGATACAATGAATTTTATCACCTACAAGGGTGAGAATTCCAAGCCAGAGGATATCATTGAATTTGCAGATACCATGCCATTTTTCACAGAACGCAGAGTGGTGCTGGTGGAGAACAGCAATTTCTTCAAGAACGGCTGTGAGAAGCTGGAAGAAGCTTTAGAGGGACTGCCAGATACGACAGTGCTGATCTTCGTGGAGAAGAATATTGACAACCGGAAGAAACTAAGCAAGCTTGTCGCACAGCTTGGTACGGTAGCAATGTTTGATGCACCGGACAGTGAGATGTTAGCTGTCTGGTTAAATGGAATGTTTGTAGAGGATCAGATTGCGATCAGCGGTGCGACATTGCGATATCTGATCGATCGAGTTGGAACGAGTATGAATCTGCTTAAAAATGAAGCAGACAAGCTCCGCTCCTATGCTGTGGAAAAAGGAAGCGTATCCAAAGAAGACATTGACCTGCTTTGTGTGAATCAGGTGGAAGACAAAATCTTCGATATGATTGATGCGATATCAGAAAAAAAACAGCAAAAGGCAATGGAATTATATGATGATCTGCTGTATTTGCAGGAGGCACCGATGAAGATTCTCGTGTTGATCACACGGAACTTCATGCAGCTTCTGAAGATCCGGTTTGCACTGGATACTGGTACACCAGAGGGACAGATTGCTTCGGCGTTCGGCATCCGTCCGTACTTTGTGAAAAAATATATTGCGCAGGCACGCTCTTTCACGAAAGAGCAACTGCTTTCCTGTGTGAGGTTATGTCAGGAAGCAGATACGAGCATCAAAACAGGTAAAATGCGGGATAAGCTTGCAACCGAGATGGTGATATTAGAGCTTTTGCTGCATGGAGGAGAAAAACAGGAAGTATAGTATAACAGATATAAAAAGCTCCACGCGTATAAGTTAAGCGTGGAGCTTTTGTGTTGTCGTAGATATTTACTTCGAACACATATAAAGCAGGTTTTCCCATCTGCGGTCAACCTCTTCCTGATACTGTACAAGCAGGTTCTCGTTTTCTGGCTTGAACAGATGCTTGAATCTTCCCTGTGGACGAAGGAAGTCTTCGATTGGAAGCTTCTTCTTTGGCTCGTAGTTCAAGATCCACTTGCCTTCCACAACCTCGAACAGTGGCCAGTAACATGTCTCCACTGCGAGCTTGCAGATCTTCATGATATCGGGTGTGTCATAACGCCAGCCACGAGGACATGGTGACATGATATTTAAGAATGCTGCACCCGGTGTGTAGATTGCCTTCTCAGACTTCTCATACAGATCCTTCATGGTTCCGATGAAGGTAGACTGTGCAACATACGGAATATCATGGTTTGCGATGATAGATGCGAGATCCTTCCGGTTCTGCATCTTACCGTTGGAGCATTTACCAACTGGTGTTGTCGTTGTATCTGCGAACATTGGTGTCGCAGAAGAACGCTGGATACCGGTGTTCATGTAAGCACCATTATCGTAGCACACATATACCATATCATGATTACGCTCCATCGCACCGGACAGGGACTGGAGACCAATATCGTAAGTACCGCCGTCACCACCGAATGTGATGAACTTGTAATTTGCGGAGATCTTTCCCTTCTTCTTTAATGCGTGGTAAGCAGTTTCAATACCGGAAAGTGTTGCACCTGCATTTTCAAATGCATTGTGCATGTAACTGTCCTCCCATGCGGTGTATGGATACATGAAGCTGGATACCTCCAGACAGCCGGTTGCATTTCCAATGACTGCCTTGTCGCCCTCATGCAGGGCACGCAGGACTGTACGAACAGCGATCGTTCCGCCACAGCCTGCACACATTCTATGTCCCGGAGCGAGACGTTCCGGTTTGCTCATTACTTCTTTAAAATTAAATGCCATCTCGATTCCCTCCGTTACTTTCTAAGTCCGATATACTTGAACTGTTCTACTTCCTGCTTGCCAGATACATAATCGATTAGATCCTGATAGATACCGCAGGCAGTTTCAACTGTGTAATCTCTTCCGGCAAGACCGTAGAAATAGTTGACGGTTGTAGACTCGTTCTTTGCGTCGTATAAAGCAGCCTTCAGTTCAGAACCAAGCGGACCGCCGCATCCGGAGAAACTTTCTGCACGATCCATGATCGCGATGCCCTTTGCATTTTCGAGGGCAGCAGCTAATTCGGCGCCTGGGAATGGACGGAATACACGTACCTTGATCATACCTGCCTTGATGCCCTGTTCACGAAGCTCATCGACGGCTTCCTTCGTTGTACCAGCGGCAGAACCCATGATGACGATCACATACTCGGCGTCATCCATACGATACTCCTCGAAAAGACCGTACTTTCTTCCGGAGATCTTCTCGAATTCCTCTGCGACCTCTAAGATAACCTTCTTGGCATTCTTCATGGCGATACGCTGGTTCATCTTTGTCTCCATGTAGAATGGGGAGTTCGCATAAGGACCAACTGCCATAGGCATATCTGCATTTAACAGGAAGTTTTCCGGTTCATAGCTTCCTACAAATTCTTTTACTTTCTCTGTCTCAATCAGTGAGATATTCTCAACTGCATGGCTGGTGATGAAACCATCCTGACAAGCCATAAATGGAAGCTTAACGTCCGGATGCTCTGCAATGCGGAACGCCTGGATGTAATTGTCGTAGGCTTCCTGATTGTTCTCAGCGTAGATCTGAATCCAGCCGGCATCTCTGGCACCCATACTGTCAGAGTGGTCACAGTTGATGTTGATCGGTCCGGTTAATGCACGGTTTACAACCGCCATAACGATTGGAAGACGATCGGAAGCTGCGACATAAAGTACTTCCCACATGTAGGCAAGACCACAGGAAGAAGTAGCTGTGATTGCTCTTGCGCCGGCGGCGCAGGCACCCATGGTGGCACTCATAGAGCTGTGCTCGGATTCAACCGGGATAAACTCGGTGTCGATGTCACCGTTTGCAATGAAGGTGGATACCATCTGAGGAATCTCTGTCGATGGTGTGATTGGGAATGCTGCCATTACGTCAGGATTGATCTGCTTGATTGCATGTGCAACTGCCTCGTTACCTGACATTCTTTCACGAATTGCCATATTAGATTCCCTCCTTCATTGTAATTGCACCGAAGCTGCAGACGCGCTCGCAGATACCGCAGCCTTTGCAGTGGTCTAAGTCGAAGTCTTCTCTTTTTCCGTCTTTTACCGGAATACAGCTATCCGGGCAGACGGGTGTGCAGAGCAGACACTGTGTACATTTTTCCCAGTCGATCACTGGAGTTTTTGTTCTCCACTCGCCTGTACAGAATTTACGGGAACCGCCGCCGCCATAGATCTGGTTGCCCGGCGTCATATCATAGTAAGGACTATGTTCATTGATTTTAGAAATATCGGTTGCCTTTGACATTTATTTTACCTCCTCGAACGCCATTTTCAGTGCACGCATATTGCCGTCGATTACTTCCGGCTTCTTTGCGAATTTGTGTTCATAAGATGCCTGCATCTGGGATAAGAACACATCTTTATCCATGATGTCTGCAACCTTTACGATAGCAGCAAGCATCGGGGAGTTAGGGAAATACTTTCCAAGTGTTTCCATTGATACTTTGTGTGCATCAATCGTATAAACGCTTCCCTTGTATCCATTTAATAAAGGAAGAATCTCTTCTTTTGGACGCGGTGTGTTGATCACGATGGCACCATCTTCCTTCAGACCATTTGTGACATCTACGGAATGAAGCAGTGTCTCATCTACAACAACCACATAGTCCGGATGATAAATATTGGAATGTACCCGGATTTCGGATTCGCCAATTCGATTGTAGGCCGTGATTGGTGCGCCCATACGTTCCGGACCATACTCCGGAAATCCCTGGACGTGCATACCTGTGTTGAAAGCAACGTCCGCAAGCAGAAGTGCTGCGGTTTTGGCACCCTGACCTCCACGTCCGTGCCATCTGATCTCGATGTTCTTTTTCATATATTGCACTCCATTTCTCATAAATACAGTAAAAAACACAATAATTATACCATTCTGATAAAAAATGTAAAGGGAGTCGGTGGTTTTTCTTGGCAAATTACAATCTTTCTTGAATAATCTGGTTGAAATTGATATAATCAGTACGTTAAGCTTTTACACAACAAAAACAAAGGAGTTTTGTTATGCGAAGAAAGAAGAAAGACAAAAATAACATAAATAATCAGGAAGAAATTGATTTGATTCCGATAGAGTCACAGCAGGAAGAAACGGAAGTGGGTACACAGCCGGATGCGGAGCCAGAAAATCCGGAAGCGACGGCAGAAGATACATCTGATGCATCTCTGGAGACAGAAACGGAAGTAGAATCAATAAAAACGGAAGCAGAATCGGCAGAACCGGAAAGTTCGGAAGTGGCAGCAGAGGATACGTCTGCACAGCCGGAAACACCGGAGGAAGAAAGCGAATCTTCTGCATTGTTTGGTGCGTATGTTGCTGAGGAGAACAAATGGGAGCGCAAGAACCGGATCAAGGATGAGAAGATCAAGGCAAAACAGGAGAAGAAGCGTGCGAAGTACGCGGATGTTGATGACGATACATACGAGCAGATGAAAGCGGGCGGCGCTCATAAGTTTTTTGGTGTGCTGTCTTTGATGATGCTGATTGTCGGAATTGCCGCAGTTGCACTGTTTGTCTACCGTTTGGTCATTGCACCTTCCTACGCGCAGGTGGGAGAGAAGGAAAAAAAACTGCATGTAGAAGGATTTGCCACGGAGACAGATACTTCCAAATATGAGCAGCAGGTAACTGCCCTGCAGGGAATTGCAACTCCGTCTGACCTGACTGATACATGGGTGGAACAGCCGTTTGAGCAGGCAACACCAAGTGATGTATCTGCACAGGATACAGAAGGCGCTGATACATTACCGGCAGACGATGCAGAGGCAAAGCCTGTTGTGATTGATTAGGAGGTGCAAGGATGAAAAAGACATGGAATAAACTTATTATTGTGTCGTTTATAGTGCTTGCGGTCGTTGCCTGTGCGGCAATCGTATTCCTATATCCGTACTACAATGAATATAAGGTATTTGACGGTATTGAAGCTGGACAGTGGAACGAGGTGCAAAAAAGCTACGAAGCGTTAGATAGCGAAAAGCAAAAGGCAGTACAGGAAATGCTTCCGGATTATGCGAAGCACATCTGCCTGGAATATCAGACCGGTGAAAAAGATTACATTTATACAGTCGCAGCATATGATGCGATCAACAGTATCGATGAGACAAAGAGCATTTGTACAAAATACAATGTGCTTGTCAATCGTACCGAATACCGGGATGCGATCGAACAGATTTATAATTCAAACCAGAATTACAATGGACAGGGCGTTGTGCAGGCGAACGAGACGATCAACAAGATCAATCTTCGACTGGATACAGACACGAAAAAAGAGGTTGTAATTGAGGTTTTAAATGAGAAGTATCAGCAGTATGTAGATGGTGAAATTACGGCGGATGCGATGAACAGCTATATTTCTATTGTCAATGGTCTGGCTGTGACAGATATTGCAGATTATACAACCGTGCTCACCAATAACATTCAGGTGATCGAGTCTTATCGGGCATTGTATGACACAGCACAGGCAGCATATGATCAGGGAGATTATTTTACGGCATTGAATATTTGCCAGTCCGTGCAGTTAGATCCGCTGGATTCGCAGTATATTGATAAATTTTACTCATTATACAAGCTTGCGTATTCTACAGGCATGAATTATTATGACGGTCTGCTTGATACGTATATTGAGATCGGGGATAACCAGAACGCACTGAACCTGTTGGATAAGCTGGAAAAATATTATGCCGAAGATATGAATCTTCAGAAATACAAGCTGTCTATGGCAGCCGACTGGCAGAAGGCATATGTGAAGCTGGCAGAAAATGCAGATTCAGAAATCCAGAAGGTACTTGGAGAGACCGAGGACGGTATCAATATATTAGATTCGTTCTATAAAAATATCAAACCAGACAGTATGCTGTTGTATGATGTCGATGAGGACGGTGTGCCGGAGGCATTTTTCTATAACAGTATGGAACGCAACGAGACCTATGTGAGCTGCTTTATCTTTACCTACCGGGATGGCGCGGTTTCTTACCTTGGCTATGCGAAGGTGCGGAGCTTCTGCAGCGACAGCAGCTTTGTCGCATTTCCTTGGCTATCGACACGGACTTCCGGGGATGAATATTGCCTGAAACGGTATTCGGATGGCGTGATCACAGATGGACCGTATGTCCAGAATGTGGATGGTACTTATTATGTCAATGAGCAGGTTGTGGATGAGACGGAGTATCTCTCCCAGCAGAGTGAAACACTTGCAACATCTTTAAATAAGGGTGTGAAGGACTTTGATACAGCAACATTAGAAGACAGCGAAAGCTATATCTTAGCTTACAAATAAATTAAACGAGAGTATGGAGGCGAATTATGGTAAAACTTTATGAAACAGGTGCATACTTACTGAATGGTTCCGAGCTGGTTCCAGATGACGGACAGGCACAGGCAGTACTTGCATCGAAGGGTGTACAGACATCCAAAGAGGATGCATCGAAAAACACAATGGCATATGGAATACTCGAAGCACACAATACTTCGGGCAATATGGAACAGCTTAAGATCAAGTTCGATAAGATGACAAGCCATGATATTACATTTGTTGGTATTATCCAGACAGCGAGAGCATCAGGACTGACAGAGTTCCCAATCCCGTATGTACTTACAAACTGTCACAACTCTTTGTGCGCAGTTGGTGGAACAATCAACGAGGACGATCATGTGTTTGGTCTTTCCTGTGCAAAGAAATACGGCGGAATCTATGTACCACCTCATCAGGCGGTTATCCATCAGTTCGCAAGAGAGATGCTTGCAGAATGTGGAGCTATGATTCTTGGCTCTGACAGCCATACACGTTACGGTGCCCTTGGTACGATGGCAATCGGCGAAGGTGGCGGCGAGCTCGCAAAGCAGCTTCTGAAGCGTACATACGATGTGGCAAAGCCGGGGGTTGTGGCAATTTACTTAGACGGTGAAGTACAGAAGGGCGTTGGTCCACAGGACGTTGCCCTTGCAATTATCGGCGCAACCTTTGGCTGTGGTTATGTAAAGAATAAGGTTATGGAGTTCGTAGGACCGGGTGTAGATAAGCTGTCCGCAGATTTCCGTATCGGTGTCGATGTTATGACGACAGAGACAACCTGTCTGTCATCCATCTGGAAAACAGATGAGAAGATCGAAGAGTGGTATGAGACACACTACAGACCGGAGTGCTACAAAGAATTAAATCCGGGTGCTGTTGCATATTACGACGGTGTTGTTTATGTAGATCTCTCCAAGGTAAAACCTATGATCGCAATGCCATTCCACCCAAGCAATGTCTACACAATTGAGGACGTGAAGGCAAATCTGATGGATGTTTTGGACGATGTAGAAAAACGTGCGCAGGTATCCTTGGATGGCAAGATTGACTTTACACTGAAGGATAAGGTTGTTGACGGAAAGCTCTATGTAGAGCAGGGAATCATCGCAGGCTGTGCCGGTGGTGGATTCGAGAATATCTGTCAGGCAGCAGACCTGATCCGTGGAAAATACATTGGCGCGGACGAATTTACACTTTCTGTATATCCGGCATCCACTCCGATTTATATGGAGCTTGCGAAGAATGGTGTACTTTCCGATCTGATCGAGACGGGTGCGATCGTCAAGACTGCATTCTGTGGACCATGCTTCGGTGCTGGAGATACACCGGCAAATAATGCATTCTCGATCCGTCACTCAACAAGAAACTTCCCGAACCGTGAAGGTTCGAAGATCCAGAATGGTCAGATTGCTTCTGTCGCACTGATGGATGCACGTTCGATCGCAGCGACAGCCGCAAACAAGGGCTTCTTAACAGCTGCAACCGATCTGGATGTAGAATACAAGGGACAGAAATATTTCTTCGACAAGAAGATCTACGATAACCGTGTCTATAATGGATGGGGACATCCACAGCCGGAGCAGGACATTAAGTTTGGACCAAACATCAAGGATTGGCCGGAGATGGTGGCGTTGACAGACAACCTGATGCTCAAGGTCGCTTCCGTGATCCATGATCCGGTTACAACGACGGATGAGCTGATTCCTTCCGGTGAGACATCTTCTTATCGTTCGAATCCACTCGGACTTGCGGAGTTTACATTGTCCCGTAAGGATCCGGAGTATGTAGGCAGAGCCAAGGCAATCCAGAAGGTCGAGCGTGTGCGTGAAGCTGGTGGGTGCATGGGTGAAGCAGATCCGAACATGAAGACAGCTATGCACAAGGTGAAGGAAATGTTCCCGGATGCATGTGGCTCGAATACCGGTGTCGGAAGTACGATCTTTGCGGTGAAACCGGGTGATGGATCTGCACGTGAGCAGGCGGCTTCCTGCCAGAAGGTACTTGGCGGCTGGGCTAATATCGCCAAGGAGTATGCAACAAAGCGTTATCGTTCAAACCTGATCAACTGGGGTATGCTTCCGTTTGTCATGGATGAGGATTACGACTTTGATGTGGATGATTATGTATTCATTCCTGGCGTTGCACAGGCAATCCGCAACAAGGATGAAATTATCAAGGCGTATGTTGTGAACAAGGATATGAAGGAGTTGTCGTTGAAACTGGGCGACCTGACAGACGATGAGAGAGATATCATTCTGGCTGGCTGTCTGATCAACTACTACAAGACACATTAATCAGATATATTCATTTAAACCTTTACACATGGTTTTCAATACTATATAATATACGCATTAGGAGCGTATATTATATGGATATTGAAAAGGACAGCCTGAAAAAACAAATACGGGAAATGACACAGCTTGGCTATATTGCACCGGAGGATCTTCCTTCGATTGAGCTTTATATGGATCAGGTGACGACGTTCATGGATAAATATCTTTCGCAGAACAAACGGTATGAGGAAGATAAGACGCTGACGAAAACGATGATCAACAACTATACGAAGAACAATCTGCTCCCGCCGCCAGAGAAGAAGCGGTATACGAAGGAACATCTGATTTTGCTGATTTATATTTATTATCTGAAGAATGTGGTTTCAATCAACGATATTCAGATTATGCTGAAACCGCTGATTGATCATTATTTCGAGAATCCGGAGGCTGCACACAGCTTAGAAGAGATCTATGCAAGTCTTTATAAGCTTGAACAGCGTCAGCATTTCCGGGTAGAGAATAGCATTATGAAGACATTTGAATTATCAGAACGAGATTTTCCGGGTGCAGATGATCAATACATCAAGAACCTGAATTTCCTCTCTTTGCTTGGATACGATATCTATATGAAGAAGAAGATCATGGAGCGGATTATCGATGAGATGGCTGCGGAGCAGGCGAAAGAACAGGAGCAGACAAACGGGAAAGAGAAGAAAACAAAAGAAGAAAATAAGAGAAAAAAATAAAAAGAGACGAGGCGTCAATTACGCCTCGTCTTTTTCGTTGGATGGTTCTGCCGGAAGAAGTGTGAGAGTCACGCGTTCGATACGGTTTCTGTGCACTTCGGTTACCTTAAAGTGGGCACCTTCACAATGAGCTTCTTCACCGGCGGTTGGAATCTTATCTAACAATTCAATGATGAATCCGGCAAGTGAATCATAATCCTTGGATTGGAAATTCGTGTGGAGTTTATCATTTAAATCATCCAGCTTGATGGATGCATCAATATCATAAGTATGGTTGCCGAGATCCCGGATCAGATCATTCTCGTTCTCGTCGTATTCGTCCCGGATATCCCCGACGATCTCCTCGACCAGATCCTCCATTGTGATGATTCCGGAAGCCTGTCCGTATTCATCAAGTACGATTGCCATACTGTCTGCGGAGGTTTTCATCTCCGCGAAGATCTGGCTCGTCTTCTGATACTCATATACAAACAATGGTTTACGCAGGATGCTTCGCAGATCAAAATAACGGATATCTAACAGCTCCCGGTAGAAAAACAGATCCTTGATATTGAGGATACCGATGATATTTTCTTTGGAATCCTCGTAAATCGGGATTCTGGTATAGGTTTCACTCTTGAAGATATCGACAAGCTCTTTGTAGGTAGAATTCACGTCGGCAGATACAACATCGGCTCTTGGAATCATGATGTCCTTCGATAATGCATCGCCAAAATCAACAACATTGGAGATCATGAATTTCTCTTCGGGCTCAATGACGCCTTCTTCATGCGATACATTTACGATAGTACGAAGCTCCGCTTCGGTAATACTTGTTTTCTTCGCGGATGGGTCGACGCGGAACAGCTTGAAGATGGCTCCGGTCAATATATTTAACAGGAAGATAACAGGGGTGAGCAGCGTCATCAGCCACGAGATCGGGTAGACAACGACCATGGAAAGCTGTAATGCATATTGCGTTGCAAGGGTCTTCGGGGAGATCTCACCGAAGATCAGGACAAGCAATGTCAGAATTCCGGTCGATACACCAATGTATTTACTTCCGAACATGTTTGTACAAAAGGTTGTTGCAAGTGCGGAGGCGGAGATGTTGACAATGTTGTTCCCGACCAGGATCGCGCTTAATAGTTTACTTGAATTTTCGGTTACTTTTAATACTTTACTTGCTTTCTTGTTTCCGTCATCTGCGAGAGAACGAAGCTTTAGATGGCTTACCGTTGTCAGTGCAGTCTCTGAGGAAGAGAAAAAGGCGGAAAGTGCCAGTAAAATCAGAATTATAATTAGTTGTAACGCGGGACTATTGTCCAAAAAAACCACTCCTTTTATGTATAAATTTCCTTATATTCTATATATTTGGATGAAGGGTGTCAAGTATAGATTTAGCTATAACATAAAATTATAGCTGATTCAATTTAATTCCTATTAGACAAATAGGAATTGAGGTGATAAGATAACCTTGCAATCAGGAAAACGGATTACAAAACAAAAAATGACAACAAGGCACAAGCCGAAAAATAAAAGAAAGACGAGGTACAAGATTATGGGAAAGAAACATTATGAGGACAGAAATTTAAAGTTTGAAACATTACAGCTGCACGTAGGACAGGAACAGCCGGATCCGGTTACGGACGCAAGAGCCGTTCCAATCTATCTGACATCTTCTTATGTGTTCCACAACAGTAAACACGCAGCAGACCGGTTTGGATTGAAGGATGCCGGTAACATCTACGGCCGTCTGACGAACCCGACAGAGGACGTATTTGAGAAACGTATCGCCGCACTCGAAGGTGGCGTTGCAGCGCTTGCCGTTGGTTCCGGAGCAGCCGCTCTTACCTATGCATTTCAGGCACTGGCACATGCAGGTGACCATATCGTTGCAGCTAAGAATATCTATGGTGGTACTTACAACCTGCTTGCACATACACTTCCGGATTATGGTATCGAGGCAACTTTCGTAGATCCGTTTGATTACGATGCAATCGAAGCAGCGATTAAGCCAAACACAAAGGCAGTTCAGATCGAGACACTCGGAAATCCGAATTCAGAGGTGGTAGATATCGAGCGAATTGCAAAGATCGCACATGCACATAACATTCCGCTTGTTGTCGATAATACATTTGCAACACCATACCTTGTAAGACCGATTGAGTACGGTGCAGATATCGTTGTTCATTCCGCAACGAAGTTTATCGGTGGCCATGGAACAACGCTCGGCGGCGTGATCGTTGATAGCGGTAAATTCGACTGGCTGAAGGCTGGGGACAAGTTCCCGTGGCTGGTAGAGCCAAACGTATCTTATCATGGAGTCAGCTTTGCAAAGGATACTGCTCCGGCTGCATTTGCAACCTATATACGGGCAATCCTGCTCCGCGATACAGGCGCAACGATCTCGCCGGTACATTCCTTCATCTTCTTACAGGGGCTTGAGACATTGTCTCTCCGTGTCGAGCGTCATGTGGAAAATGCGCTCAAGGTTGTACAGTATTTGAAGGATCAGCCACAGGTTGAGAAGGTAAATCATCCATCTATCTCTGAGAATCCGGAGCAGCAGGCGCTTTACAAGAAGTACTTCCCGAATGGCGGTGGATCAATCTTTACATTTGAGATCAAGGGCGGCGCTGCGGAAGCGCAGAAGTTTATTGATAATCTGGAACTCTTCTCCCTGCTTGCAAACGTGGCCGATGTAAAGTCACTTGCCATCCACCCGGCATCAACCACACACTCAGAGTGCAACGAAGCAGAGCTTCTTGATCAGGGAATCAAGCCAAATACGATCCGCCTTTCCATTGGTACAGAAAATATCGATGATATCATTGAGGATCTCGATGAGGCGTTCAAGGCGCTTGCAGAATAAATATATGTGAAAATATGGTTAAAAAGAGGCAGAAACTTGGTCTGCCTCTTTTTTATTTACAGAAAATGTGGTAAAATAAGATTAGTAAAAACAAACAGGAAAGTGTAAACGGTGAAAAGATGTTATCAGTCGTATTACCTGCCTATAATGAAGAAAAAATGATTCAGAAAGCGGCAGGAACCATAGGCGGAATTTTACAAAAAGAAGCCATTGATTATGAGATTATATTCGTAGATGATGGTTCCAAAGATGGAACGTGGCAGCAAATAGAACAGACACAAAAAGAAGATCAGCATGTCAATGGAGTTCGTTTTTCCAGAAATTTCGGAAAAGAATCTGCCATGATGGCGGGACTGGAAAATGCAGGTGGCGATTGCGTTGTTGTGATGGATTGTGATCTACAGCATCCACCAGAGACAATCGTGGAGATGTATCGGCTGTGGCAGCAGGGATACGAAGTTGTCGAGGGCGTGAAGCGTACGCGTGGAAAGGAAAACGTCTTTCATAAATTAAGCGCGGGACTTTTTTATAAACTGATTTCGAAGGCTGTCAAGATTGATATGTCCAGAGCGTCGGATTTCAAACTGATGGATCGACGCGCGGTAGAGGCGTTGCTTGCAATGCCGGAGCGAAATGCTTTCTTCCGGGCGTTATCTTCCTGGATTGGATTCCGGACAACCTCGGTGGAGTTTGACGTGCAGGAACGGGAAATTGGCGAGTCGAAATGGTCGACCAAGTCATTGATCCGTTACGCAATCTCCAATATCGTGTCGTTTTCTTCAGCACCGATGACACTGGTAACAATTACCGGTATACTTGGGTTTCTGTTTGCGGTTATACTAGGCATACAGACACTTGTAAATTATTTTTCTGGTCATGCGGTCGAAGGATTTACGACAGTGATCCTGATTATCCTGATCATGGGCAGTCTGATTCTTATGGGATTGGGTGTCATAGGATATTATATTGCGAAGATCTATGAGGAGGTTAAGTGCCGCCCACGCTATATTGTATCGCGAAAAGTCGGAGCAGGCATGACATGGGAGAAACGTAGATAGGTTTAAAAAACCAAAGGAGGTATTGGATGCGTAAGAAATCACACATATCGCTTACAAAGGGTGTTGTACACGGACTGTCCGCAGAACAGCGGTTCGGACATCGCTTATCCCTGTATGTGGGAAGCATACTTCCAGATTGTACACCTTCTTTTTTGACAAGACGTCATTGTATCGAGGATACGTTTGATGTGTGTGAAAAGAAGATGCTTGGATTCTTGAAGCATTACAAAACAAAGAAAAAAGGCGTTTCGATCTTATCAAGTATTCGGATGGGTGTGGTATTGCATTACATTGCAGATTATTTTACATATCCGCACAATGCACATTATCCGGGAACTTTGAAAGATCATTGCAGTTATGAAGAGGACTTGAAGCATCGCATGCGAAGCTTTGTGCGCAACAGATATGAATCTGGCGAGATGCAGTACGATGAACGGATGCTGCCAACGATTCATTCCCTGCAGGAGTTGCTCGATTATGTCAAAGAAAAACATGAATATTATGTACATGATCGTGGAAATGTGAATCTGGATTGCGCGTATTCGTATATTGTTTGTCTGGCTGTGATGTATTCTCTGTTGCAGCTTGCTGTAAATCCAGCATAAAAATAGAGAATCTGACGCATACTATCCGGGAACTGTAAGAAAACAGTTCAGAGAAGGAGGATATTGTATGCGAGCTGGAGCAGAAGTTTACAGAGAAGTAGCTGAGCGTTGTAGCGCTTATGACAAGCGTGAGCGGAAATCTTGTTTTTGCAATGTGGCAGAGGGCGAGAAAAGCTGTCTGAATTGCAGACATTTCGCAGAGGACGAGCATTGCAGACTGGATCTGTACGATCCGATTGTAAAAGAGTTATAAGAAATGAAGGGACTTTTTCGGAAGTCCCTTTTTCTTATGGTCGGAGGATGGCGGAAGAGATACGATTCGGACATGGCATAATGCTTGACATAAAAGAGGGTGGTTGTTATACTCATAGCTAGTTTTGGATAAGCAGTATAGAAAGGAAACCAGATATGATTAGTGCAAATAATGTAACCCTGCGGCTTGGAAAGCGGGCTTTGTTTGAGGATGTAAATATAAAGTTTACAGAGGGAAACTGTTACGGTTTGATTGGTGCAAATGGTGCAGGCAAATCAACCTTTTTAAAGATTCTTTCCGGAGAACTTGAACCGACAAATGGTGAAGTTATCATGAATGATGGCGAGCGTCTGTCTGTCCTGCAACAGGATCACTTCAAATACGACCAATATATGGTACTCGACACGGTTATTATGGGAAATAAACGCCTGTATGATATTATGAAAGAAAAGGACGCAATCTATGCGAAGGAAGACTTCACGGATGAAGATGGTATCCGTGCATCGGAGCTTGAAGCAGAGTTTGCAGAGATGGATGGCTGGAATGCAGAGAGTGATGCGGCAACCCTCCTGAATGGTCTTGGCGTTGATACAGATATTCATTACAAAATGATGAGCGAGCTTGATGGTAATCTGAAAGTCAAAGTCCTTCTGGCACAGGCTTTGTTTGGCAACCCGGATGTTCTGCTTCTGGATGAGCCAACCAACCATTTGGATCTCGATGCGATTGCTTGGCTCGAGGAGTTCCTGATCAACTTTGAGAATACGGTTATTGTTGTATCCCATGACCGTTATTTTCTGAACAAGGTATGTACCCATATCGCAGATATTGATTATGCGAAGATCCAGCTTTATGCCGGAAACTATGACTTCTGGTATGAGAGCAGCCAGTTGATGATCAAGCAGATGAAGGAAGCAAATAAGAAGAAGGAAGAAAAGATCAAGGAGTTGCAGGACTTTATCCAGCGTTTCTCAGCAAATGCTTCAAAGTCCAAGCAGGCAACTTCCAGAAAACGTGCCTTGGAGAAGATTCAGCTTGATGAGATCCGTCCATCGAGCCGTAAATATCCATATATTGATTTCCGCCCAAAGAGAGAGATTGGAAATGAGGTTCTTACTGTATCAAACATTTCCAAGACAATCGATGGTGTAAAGGTGCTTGACAATATTTCCTTTACAGTCGGACATGACGATAAAATCGCGTTTGTCGGACCAAACACGATCGCAACAACAACACTGTTCCGCATCCTTGCCGGAGAAGAAGAACCGGATGAAGGAAGCTACAAGTGGGGCGTTACAACATCACAGGGATATTTCCCGAAAGACAATACGAAGGAATTTGATAATGATCTTGTAATCGCAGACTGGCTGGCACAGTATTCTGACGACAAGGATGCAACGTATGTGCGTGGATTCCTTGGCAGAATGTTATTCGCCGGTGAAGATGGCGTGAAGAAGGTTAAGGTGCTTTCCGGTGGTGAGAAGGTGCGCTGCCTGTTGTCAAAGCTTATGATCATGGGTTCCAATGTATTGATTCTCGATGAGCCGACAAACCATCTGGATATGGAAAGCATTACAGCATTAAATAACGGACTGATCAAGTTCCCGGGCGTCTGTCTCTTTGCGTGTCAGGATCATCAGTTTGTACAGACAACGGCGAACCGTATCATGGAGCTTACGAATACGGGCTTGATTGACAAACAGACAACCTACGATGAATACCTTGCGAATGATGAACTTGCAAGAAAACGTCAGGTCATGAATATGGCAAGCGACGATCAGGATTGATCAGAACAGAAATGTACTGGTATAAGGCAGAAACAAAAATCAGGACGATGAAACACAAAAAGGACGGCGCTTCTTAAGAAGGCTGTCCTTTTTACGTGGTGCACCAATACGTACCCGTAAGCTGCGCCGGGATTAAAAAGTTGTTTCGGTGTCAATGTCTAAATGCAGGATAAATTTGACCATCCGTTTGGCGTTCGTGTAATTTTGTTCGGTATTTCCAGGGAAACCAAGATATACTTTGTCGTACCCGAGATTTAATCCTTTGGCAAAATCTGTGTCACTGATGTCAATCGCGAAAGGCACAGTCACACCATCGTTGTCATCGGCTGTACAGATGCGATCGGAGATCTGTGAGTAGATGTCAGCAGGAAGATACGTTTTAAGAGGATAAATGATTTCCTGCATAGCACAATATTCAAGCCCCTTTTCGTCCATAATCATGATGTCGTAATATCCGTTAAAACAGAGCATCGGGAGTTCTGTGTAGACAGATGCGCTGGAGTTTTGAGAATATTCCTCGAGGTATGTGTCTTTGTCGAGATGCACCGTAAGATCGTTGTGAATCTGGTAAGCACCATTCAGATTGTAAAAATCCAGATATTCATCGACAAAGGACGTGTCTACCGCAGAAGGCTCCGGTGAATTGACGATACAGTAGGATAAAGCAACCGGACGGCTTTTCTTGTAGATTGTAACAGGAAGGGCAATGCATACAGCGAGTATGATGACTGCAAGAATGATCTTTCCTTTATAATAAGAAAGAATATATCCTGCCTTCTGACCGGTTGTCATTCCTTCCATGTGATCCTTTAACCGCTGGCGCCTGGCATGCTGGCGTTCCCGGAAAGGCAGACTGTGAAGCTCCAGATTGTCCTCGGTATTGACCGGGGGTATGGGGCTTCGCCCGGCAGATTCTTTCTCGCTTCCGGTTTCTTTGACTGGTGTATCTGCTTCTTTGCGTGTCTCTTTGTCTGCTCCTTTGCTTGTTTCACTGACCTTTTCTTTATCTGTTTTATATTTTGTATCTTTTGCTTCTGCGTCTGTATTCATGATTGTGTCCGGAACTCCTTTTTAATGATGAAAACTGTGAAATATCACGTAAAATTATCTTAACATAGATTATGCTGGACGAAAAGTGAGAAAATGTGAAAAAAATAAGAACAATAGCGGAGACACTACCCGCAGGCGAAATATGGAAGAACCGGGGTATTTACATTTTGAAAAAACTACTTTATTATATAGAAGCGTGAGTAATCGCACAGGTATTAAACAGATATGGAAAGGATAGAAAAGTGAAGAACATACAGGACAAAAAGAAAAAGAATTTCAAGGAATTTCTGCACAAATTTTTTAAGATATTTATTATCATATTCGGAGCGGCAATTGCAATCAATCTGATTGTGATCGGCGTGCTGTTCCTGATTCATACAAATAAGCTGGCGGACGAGCGGGGGTATCTGAATCCGAAAGGCCAGATGGTTGAGGTGGATGGAAATAACATCCATGTGATTGTGGATGGAAATGAAAAATCAGATAAAACGCTTGTATTTATCCACAGCAACGGTATCACGGATGATTCGGTAGCTCTGGAACCGCTGTTTGGAAAACTACAGGATTACCGTCTGGTATACATGGATCGGAGTGGATTTGGCTATAGCGGTACAGCGAAGACGGACAAAGATATTGAAAGTATTGTCGAAGAGATGCGCAGCGTGCTCGCGGCGCTTTCCATAGATGGGCCATATGTGCTTGTTCCGAATGGAATTGCGGGTCTTGAAGCAGTTTACTGGGCAGATCTGTATCCACAGGAAGTGGAATCAATCATTGGAATCAACATTTCGGTAGCAAATGATTTTGAGGGTATCACAGAAGAGCAGTATTGCGGATTTTTTAATTATCTGATGGTAAAATTTGCTGCCATTGGTGGGCAGAGGTATGTTAAGAGTGTGTATCCGGATAATATCGGAGCTGTGTATACAGAAAAACAGATGATAACAAGAAAAGCCTTGATATCGAAGAACTTCTATACGCAGGATATGTATGAGGAGGATCTGCATGCGGTTGCTAATGCGGCAAAGGTGAAAGAAGCCGGTTTCCCGACGGATATACCGATGCTTGTGATTTTTTCGAATCCGCTCATGCGCCCGTATATTGACGATGATGCATCTGTGCGTGAAGAATACGAGGGGGCTCTTGAAGAAGTGTACGGAACACAGACGGATGCCAGCGCATCGGATGCGGATAAGATAGATTATGTCGGACAATATAACGCGTCGAGAAAAGAGTATTTCTCACAGTTTGCGAATGTTGAGATGGACGAGATGTCCGGACCGTCCAGGATTTATACATATGATCCGGAAGGCGTAGCCCAGAGGATTATTGCATACCTCTCGAGATAATGGAATTGGCACATATCTGCCAATTTATGGTGATAATGCACAAAAATGTGAAGAAAAAGTGAAAAAGTACTTGCATAGTTGGTAAATATGTCCTATAATAACATTAGTCATAGCGGAGTATGTTATGATATTTCACAATTAACTATGGAACCGACAGCTTAAGGCTGGAATAATAACAGGTTCAAACACGTCTCATTTGGCTGATATATTGTGAGTTTTGTTTAAGTTGCACGTAGATAATACTGATTATTGAGGGATTTACCTATGGAATGTTTAATGAAAACTGATGATATGGAAGTCGATATGACAAAAACACATTAAAGGAGGGTTTTTTTGTGAAGAAATTTAAGAAAGCAATGGCATTGTCATTGGCACTTGCAATGGGTCTTTCACTTGTAGCTTGTGGCGACAAGAAGGAAGAGACTACAACAGAGGCTACAACAACAGAGGCTACAACAACAGAGGCTGCTGCAACAGATGACGCTACAGCAGATGATGCATCTGCATCTAACGCAGAGGTATCTCTCCCAATGCCTGCTGAAGACAGCGATCCAATCTATGTTTACTCATGGAACACAGAGCTTGGTGACAGACTTCAGTATGTAAAGGACAAGTATCCTCAGTATGCTGATCTTATTCAGTATGAGAACCTTGGTCTTGGCGGAACATCTGATGAGTACAAGAGTGCTATTGAGAACGCTATCGCTAATGGCGGAGACAAGGTACCTTCAATCATAGCATGTGATGATGATGTAGCTCTGTACTTCCTGAACTCAGAAGCTATCGTTCCTGTTGAGGATCTTGGCATCACAGCTGATATGTACAGCAACGCTTACCAGTATACAGTTGACTACGCTACAATCGATGGCAAGCTCAAGGGTATGTGCTGGCAGGCAACACCTGGATGTTTCATCTACAGAACAGATATCGCTAAGGAAGTTCTTGGAACAGACGATCCAGCTAAGGTTCAGGAGTATGTAAAGGATTGGGATACATTCCTTGATACAGCTGAGACAATGAAGCAGGCTGGTTACAAGATGCTTTCAGGTCCTTCAGATGCTAAGAAGCCTATCATCGATCAGAGAACATCTGCATGGGTAGAGAACGACACAGTTAACATCGACCCAGTTATCACAGAGTATCTTGAGTTCGCTAAGAAGCTTTATGATGGTGAGTATACAAACAACAATGCTCAGTGGTCAGATGGCTGGAACACAGACTTTACAGCTGATGTATTTGGCTACTTCGGATGTACATGGTTCACTTACTGGTCAATCAATGACAAGGAAGGTTCTGAGACATACGGAAAGAGAAATATGTGCCAGGGTCCTACAACATATCACTGGGGCGGTACATACCTTGGTGTAACAGATCAGTGTCCTAACAAGGAACTTGCTGCACTTGTTCTTTACACACTTTGCTGTGATACAGATACAATGTACAAGCTCTCTGATGAGACTCTTGACTTCGTAAACAACAAGGCAGCTGTAGAGAAGCTTATCGCTGATGGTAAGGGCGAGTCTCCAGTACTTGGTGGCGCTAACCCACTTCAGACATGGGCTGACAATGCAGAGAAGATCAACCTTCAGTATGCAACAGAGTACGATTCAACATTCAATGGTTACCTTGACAATGCTTCAGAGGCATACAACTCAGGCGAGCTTAAGACTGTTGATGACGCTGTAGCTAAGATTAAGGAACTTATCAAGGATGGTTACCAGAACCTTACAGTAGAGTAATTTACTGGCAACAATAATTGATATGAAATTATGGTTATGCACCGGGTTCGCCCCGGTGCATAATTTAAAAAAAGATACCGCTGTTAGGCATTTTATAGAGGACATTCGATGGAGTGTCTTCTATAAAATGTCTAACGGGGGACGCGAAAACATATGTTAAAAATTATGAAAAGGTTGGGGAAGTGAAATCATGAAGAAAAAGACAGTTGAATATGGTAAGTATGGATACTTCTTCATACTGCCATTCTTCTTAGTATTTTTTGTATTCCAGCTTTACCCGTTGATTTATACTTTCTATCTTAGTTTCGTTGAGTATTACCAGATTAAACTTGGAAAATTCCAGGGTCCAAACTTTAATGGACTTAAAAACTATATCATGGTATTGGCAACGACAGAGGGTAAAGGTAGTGATCTGAAGGTTGTTTCATGGTTTGATACCATGACAGTTAAGTCAATCGGCAACACACTGAAGATTTGGGTTTTGAACTTTATTCCGCAGATTCTTCTGGCATTGCTTTTGGCTTCCTGGTTTACAGATACGGTTGTAAAGTTAAAAGGACAGGGCGCGTTCAAGATTATGATGTTCATGCCGAACATTATCACTGCATCTTCCATCGCCGTTTTGTTCTATAGTTTGTTCAATGCTAATGGCCCTATTACTATGATGCTCCAAAATGCGCATATTATTAGCGAAAAGTATGACTTCATGGAGAAACCGGGCGGAACAATTGGTTTGATTGCATTCATGCAGTTCTGGATGTGGTATGGTAACTCAATGATTGTCCTTATTGCGGGTATCCTGGGTATTAGTCCATCCCTCTATGAAGCAGCTATGGTAGATGGTGCGAACAGTAAGCAGCAGTTCTTTAAGATTACATTGCCACTGTTGAAGCCGATTATCCAGTACAACCTGGTTACATCCGCAATCGGTGGTCTGCAGATGTACGATATTCCATCTCTGTTCAACGTTGACCAGTCATTCAATGGTAAGCCGAACTTTGCATCAGAGACAATTACAATGTGGATTAAGTCACTTGGATTCACATCTAAGGATTATGGTAAAGCAGCAGCTTCATCTATCGTTCTGTTCATTGTAACATTAGTAATCAGTATTGTCTTCTTCGCTGTTACCAAGGATAGACAGCCGAAGCAGAAGCATGCTGTGATTCGATAAGGGGGTGTGCGAATAATGGCTAAAAACGCAGAAGTTGAATCGAGCTACTCAGGACGTATTCGTGCAACGAAGATATTTAGAACAATCATTTGCGTGTTGTTATGTATTATCAGTATCTTTCCGTTTTATCTGATGATCATCAACTCAACATTGGATTCTATTACAATTAAAGCTGGTGTGCACCTGCTTCCGGGTTCATTTGCACAGTTGGGAGAGAACTTTACAAACCTGATGAAGAAGGCAGAGGGTGTTGGTACATCACTTTGGGGCGCTATGCTTCACAGTGCAATTATTTCTGTACCGGCAACAATCCTTACAGTTTATTGTTCTACATTGACAGCTTACGGACTTACAGTATATAACTTCAAGTTGAAAAATGCAGCACATACATTTATTATGGCAATCATGATGATTCCTGCACAGGTATCTATCATTGGTTTCATGCAGTTTATGATGAAGATTAATCTGTATGATTCTTACTGGCCGCTGATCATCCCGGCAGCAGCTTCACCTGCTACATATTACTTTATGAAGCAGTATATGGCAACGGGTCTTTCACTTGAGATTATCGAAGCTGCCAGAATTGATGGTTCTGGAGAGTTCTCTACATTTAATAAGATTGCATTACCTTTGATGAAGCCGGCTATGGCTACACAGGCAATCTTTGCATTCATCACTTCATGGAATAACTTGTATACACCTTCTATGATGTTGACAGATACAGCAAAGAAGACATTGCCTATGTTCATCATGGCTCTTCGTTCAGAGCAGTTCAGACAGGATTATGGTGTTATCTACCTTGGTCTGTTCCTGACAGTATTGCCTATCTTCATTGTATACTTCACATTATCAAAGTACATCATTGCCGGTGTAGCTCTTGGTGGTGTAAAGGAGTAATTTCAAGGATTTTAAAAGGATCGCGCAAGCGGTCCTTTTTTTATGCCTGATAAATGATCGCTTTCTGTGTATTTACTGTGAAAAGAGTTGACGATAGACAAAAAGAAAAGTAAAATAGAACATGCATATAAAGAAAGGGTTGGAGGACCAAAATGATTAAAGGTAAAAAGTATTTAAAGAAACAGGCGGTTGCTTCTGTGCTTGCATTGAGCATGGCTGCAGCATCGTTGACTGGTTGTAGTAATGGACTGAGCAGTTCGAAGAAGGAATCGTCCAATGTCGGTACGATGACACAGGAAGAGGCATCTACAACAAAGGTCATGGTGATTGGCGATTATGATATATATATGGATGAACTTCTGGTGTATGCGATTCAGGCAATGGTTACGAACAATGGAACACTGGCATCAGTAAAGGCAAATCCGGATACATACAAGGAACAGACGTTGTCTTTGATTCGTACGACCAAGATTTTGTACGATGTTACCCAGCATAATGATGTAACGTTGGATGATAGTGATATGGAAACAACGAATAATACAATTGATAATTTCCTTGGCTCGATGCCGGATGGACTTCTGGAGAAGTATGGTATCTCAGAGGACGTTGTCCGCAAGGTATTTACAGAACAGACATATGTGTCTAAATTTGAGAATGATATCAAGAATGATATGGGTAAAAAGGTGCAGTCTGATATAGAAGAGAAAGTGAAGGATTACAATTTCACAATCTTTGATTATATTCTGTTCCCGACTGTTGAGACAACGGAAGACGATGTCCCTGCAACAAATACAGATGGAAGCTATAAATACGTGAGTGATGATGCCAAGGAGAAGGCTAAGGAGAATGCGGAGGCACTGCTCGAGGAACTGAAAGCTGGCGGAGATGCAGCTTCGCTTGCACAAAAGTATGGCGTATCAAATTACTATTTCGAGAGAACCGGATATGTTGGAAGCTTTACTGACAGCGTGAACAAAGCTGTTGAGAATTTGAAGGCTGGTGAGTGCTCCGGTGTGTTGGAAGAGGAGCTTGGATATGCGGTGATTCATATGAAGTCGGATCATGATGAAGAGCTGCTGAAGAACTATGCATATGCGGTTGCGAGTGATACAGTAGACAGCCAGTTCGAGAAACTGGAGACACAATGGTTGAGTAGTATCGAAGTAGACCCGGAGAAGGATATGGAAGGCACTGTGTGGGCAGATTATGATTTGTCTGGGTTGGCACAGTCCCTGGCTGATGGCGGATTGTTAAATGGAGCTGCTTCCACATCCAGTGCCGGATCGAACTAAATATGATTTATTAGTCAAAGATACAAATACGGAACAGTTTGCGACAGACTGTTTCGTATTTTTTTGTAAAAAAATAAAGGGAAAATGAGAAAAGTGTGGAATATATTATATAGGTGAGTTTTGACATGAACGAAAGGAAAAAAGATTGACAATTCGAGAAGAATTAGAAAAAAGAGAACATCAAATCTATCGTACATGTGCCTGCTTTGCGGATCGGACAAAAGGACGAGTAAGGCAGGAAGAAAAATGCGATTTGCGTACAGAATTTCAGAGAGACCGGGATCGGATTTTGCATTCCAAATCATTCCGTCGGATGAAACATAAGACGCAGGTTTTTTTGTCTCCGGGCGGAGATCATTACCGAACCAGACTGACACATACGCTGGAAGTTGCGCAGATTGGACGGACGATTGCCAGATCTCTGTTTTTGAATGAGGATCTGGTTGAGGCGATTGCTTTGGGACATGATCTTGGACATACGCCGTTTGGTCATGTTGGAGAACGGGCACTCTCTAAGTATACATCCAAGCCATTCTGTCACAATGAGCAAAGTATTCGGGTGGTGGAGCATCTGGAGAAAAATGGCGCGGGATTGAATCTGACATGGGAAGTACGGGATGGCATTTTGAATCATCGGAGTGCATGCGAACCGGCGACTTTGGAAGGAAAGATTGTCCGTTTGTCAGACAAAATAGCATATGTCAATCATGATATTGATGATGGAATACGTGCGGGGATATTGACAGAGGAGATGTTGCCGGTTGAGTGTACAAACCTTTTGGGGCATAGTACACGTGATCGTATCAATACATTGATTCATACGGTTGTTACAGCGAGCCATGATGTGGAAGATGTGGTTTTGCCGAAGGAATATCAGCAGGCGTTTCAGGAACTGCGCAGATTTATGTTTCAGGATCTGTATACCAATCCTGTTGCAAAAAGCGAGGAAGTGAAGGCAGAGCGCCTGATAGGTATGCTGTATGAAGAGTTTATGGAGCATGAAGACTGGTTGCCGGCAGAATATCAGAGATTTATTGAACAGGGAGAACCGAAGGAAACAGTGATCTGTGATTATATAGCAGGAATGACGGATAATTATGCGATTGATATGGCAAAGAAGATATTTATTCCGAAGTCGTGGAGCAAGGAATAACCATAGAGTCGCTCAAAATCCGTTGATAAGAATAGAGGAAGACAGTTGTATTATTCAGAAGATATAATTGAAGAGGTTCGGAGCCGCAATGATATTGTGGATGTGATCGGTGGATATGTGACCTTGAAACGCCGGGGAAATTCCTATATGGCGTGCTGCCCATTTCACCATGAGAAAACACCCTCCTTCCATGTAAACCGGGATAAGCAGATGTATCATTGCTTTGGTTGCGGCGTTGGAGGAAATGTGATCACGTTTGTGATGGAATATGAGAACTTCTCGTTTCCAGAAGCACTCAAGATGCTGGCGGAGCGTGCGGGTGTTGCTTTGCCAGAACAGAATTATTCCAGGGAACAGCGGCAAAGAGAAAATTATAAGATGGTTCTGAAGGAGATGAACCGGACAGCAGCGATTTATTTTAATTATTTACTGACTGCGACCTCGGCCGGTAAGCACGCACTGGAATACTATCATGACCGGGGATTCTCGGACGAGACGATTCAGCGGTTTGGGCTAGGATACGCGAATATTTATGAAAATGATTTGTACCAGTATTTGAAGAAACAGGGGTATACGGATGCACAGATGAAGGATTCCGGATTGGTGCGGATTGATGAACGCCGTGGCGGGCAGGATATGTTCTGGAACCGCGCGATGGTGCCGATAATGGATATCAATGGAAAAGTTGTCGGCTTTGGAGGACGTGTACTGGGGGATGGAACACCAAAGTATATTAACACCAAGGAAACGGCAGTTTTTGATAAGAGTCATACATTGTTTGCAATGAATATTGCCCGCAGATCTAAACGGCGGGGAATCATTTTATGCGAGGGATATATGGACGTCATCGCTATGCATCAGGCGGGCTTTGATAATGCGGCGGCATCTCTTGGTACGGCACTTACAATGGGACATGCAACAATTGTAAAACGATATACCGATGAGGTATATCTGGCGTACGATAGCGATGGCGCGGGTCGCAAGGCGACGATGAAGGCGATTGGCATTATGCGGGAAGTTGGAATATCAACCAGAATTATTGATCTGAAGCCGTATAAGGATCCGGATGAGTTCATACATAATCTTGGAAAAGAAGCATTTGAAGGACGGATTGCTGATGCGGTGACGGGAATTGTATTTGAGATTGACGGCATTGCACAGGGGTATAACCTGAGAGATCCGGAAGAGAAAATCCGTTTTACAAAAGAGGCGGCAAAACGATTATCTGCATTAGATGAACCGGTCGTCCGGCATAGTTATATTGAGGCGGTCGCTGAGAAGTACAAGATAGATGCAGCAGATTTGAAAGCAATGGTGACAAGGTATGGAACGATTGGATTGCAGACGCAGACAACCAATATGGATGACACGGCGCGTCCAGTGATTGCGACGCCGCCACCGGAAGGAAATCGGAATCCAAGGGATGAAGCGGCTGATCGGGAGACGCAACCACAACGGTTGCTGCTCACATGGATGGTTGGAAAGCCAGAGCTGTTTGGACAACTTGAAGGAATTCTGACGGAGGAGGACTTTATTGATGAGGATTACCATACGGTAGCCAAACGGTTGTTTGACCAGTACCGCGATAGCGGAACAGTGAATCCGGCGGCAATCGTAAATCTGTTTGAAGATATAGAAAAACAACGTCTGGTTGCAAAGATTTTGCAGACAGAGCTGGATGTGGAGATCACTGAGGATGAAAAAGAGCGGGTGATCAATGATTTAGTGAGAAAAGTCAAGATGGCGCGGATTGATTATGAACTTGCGCATATTGCTGACAATCCGGAGAAACTGCCGGAGGTAATTGCTGAAAAGGCAAGACTCACGAAATTGCATATTTCGTTAAAGAATGGATAGAATATAATCACAATGGAAGGATGGAACCTAAAATGGCAAAGAAAGTAACAGATAAGGACACAAAGCAGACAACAAAGGCGACAAACGAGAATATCATGAATTCAGACCAGATGAAAGAGCATCTGGACAATCTTGTCGATATGGCGAAGAAAAATGATAACACATTGATTGACACAGAAATCGTCAACTATTTTGTTGGAAAGCCGGATATTGAGCTTAATACAGATATGATGACAAAAATCTTCGATTATCTCGATGAACACCATGTCGCTGTTTTGTCAGAGACAGAGGAGGACGATGAGATCTTAGATGACATGATTCTGGAGGACGCAGAGGACGCAGATATTGACATTGAGAAGATTGATCTCTCTGTACCAGACGGTGTCAGCATCGAAGACCCGGTTCGTATGTATCTGAAGGAGATTGGTAAGGTGCCATTGCTGACGGCGGAGGAAGAGATTGAACTGGCAAAGCGGATGGAGGCCGGTGATGAAAAGGCAAAGCAGAAGCTGGCAGAGGCGAACCTCAGACTGGTTGTCAGCATTGCAAAACGTTATGTTGGTCGTGGTATGCTGTTTCTGGATCTGATTCAGGAAGGTAACCTTGGTTTGATCAAAGCTGTTGAGAAGTTTGATTATGAAAAAGGATATAAGTTCAGTACGTATGCAACATGGTGGATTCGCCAGGCAATCACAAGAGCAATCGCTGATCAGGCAAGAACAATCCGTATTCCAGTGCATATGGTAGAGACAATCAATAAGCTGATTCGCGAGTCCAGACAGCTTCTGCAGGAGCTTGGAAGAGAACCATTGCCAGAGGAGATCGCAGAGCGTATGGGAATCTCTGTAGAGCGTGTACGGGAGATCTTAAAGATCTCACAGGAGCCTGTATCTCTGGAGACGCCAATTGGTGAAGAGGAAGATAGCCATTTAGGCGATTTTATTCAGGATCAGAATGTACCAGTGCCGGCAGAGGCGGCAGCGAGCAACTTACTGCGTGATCAGTTAAATGAGGTGCTTGATACACTGACAGAACGAGAACAGAAGGTATTGCGTTTGCGGTTTGGCATGGATGATGGACGTGCAAGAACGTTGGAGGAAGTTGGTAAGGAATTCCAGGTTACAAGAGAGCGTATCCGTCAGATTGAGGCAAAGGCACTTCGTAGATTAAGACATCCTAGCAAGAGTAGAAAATTGAAGGATTACCTGGATGCCAATGACTAATATGCAGAATCGGGATAAGAAAATACCATTGTCAAACCGTATGCAGTCGATTCTTGCGATGCTTCAGCAGGAAAAGCTGTCCCACGGGAAGATTCCGTGTGTGGCGGATATTGGCTGCGATCATGCGTTTGTATCAATGGCATGTGTAAGAGATGGCTTGGCAGAGCGTGTTATAGCGATGGACGTGCGGAAAGGACCACTCTCCATTGCGCAGACACATATTCAGGAATATGGATTTGGAAAAAGTGTAGAAACAAGATTATCCAATGGGTTTGAAGCTATGAAACCGGGCGAAGCAACATGGGCGGTGCTTGCCGGAATGGGCGGAGAACTCATGAAAACTATTCTGCAAAATGGAAAAGCACATCTGGATGCGGGGATTGGGCTGATTTTACAGCCTCAGTCAGAGACGCAGGCGGTCAGATCGTATCTGCAGGAAGAGCGGTACATAATTATAGATGAGGATTTTTTGCAGGAAGATGGAAAGTTTTACACAATAATCAAAGCAATAAAAAACACGGGAACGAAGAAACTGTCACAGATGGATAATGTGGAATTGAAGTATGGTCCGGTGTTGCTTCGGAAGGAAAATCCGGTTTTTCAGGAATATTTGATGGAAGAACAGCATAAAATGCAGGAATTGCAGAATCGTTTATCTCTGCAGGATACAGTATCTTCGAAACGAAGACGGAAAGAGTTGGAAGAGGAGCTTTTGCTGCTTGCGCGCGCGATGACGTGGAATCATGGATGAGATGAGAGGTGATAGAATGCGGTGTGATGAGATTATCCAGTTGTTGGAGAAGAAAGCACCCATCGAGTATGCGATGGATTGGGATCATGTAGGATTGCTGGTAGGCAGGCGGGGCAAAGAAGTTCATAAGCTGATGCTGGTTGTCGATGTTACAGAAGAGATTGTGGATGCTGCGGTCGCGCAGAACGTAGATATGATTGTATCCCATCATCCGATGATTTTTGGCAAGGTAGATCGCGTGAATGATGAGACTGTGCTGGGACGGAAGATTTTGAAGCTGATTGAACATGGAATTGCCTGCTATGCGATGCATACGAATTTCGATACGATCGGCGGTATGGCGAAGGAAGCAGCAGCGATGCTTGGACTTCAGAACATGGAAGTGCTGGAAGAAACGAAAGATGGCGAAGGAATTGGTGAGGTTGGATATCTTCCGGCAGCGACGACTGTAACAGCGCTTGTAGTTTTAATCAAAGAGAAATTTGATTTAAAAAATGTGATATTGTATGGAAATCCAAATGACACAGTGGAAAAAATTGCGATCTGCCCTGGTTCTGGCAAGAGTGTGATCAACGAGGCAGTGCAGAAAAAAGCAGATTGTCTGATTACAGGAGATATCGGACATCATGAAGGGCTGGATGCAAATGAGATGGGGCTTACGATTCTGGATGCGTCCCATTATGGCTTGGAACATATATTTATGCATATCATGTATGAATATCTAAAAGGATATTGTATGGATGTTGAAATTGGAATCGCGGACGTTGGGGTGCCGTTTTCCGTTTTGTAGGTGTGCGTGAAAGGAGTGGGTGTTATGGAAAAAATCAAGGTTACGATGGATGGGCAAGTGTATGAGGTGGATAAATTTTCTGCAATCACGGAATTTGTACACGCGCATATGCAGGAGAATAAGCAGAAGTATGTGCTTGCATTTTGCAACCGGAAGCTTTGCGAGCTTGGAAAGCTGTTAGACCGAGATGTGGAATTGAAGCTTGTAGAGAAGACTTCTGTAATTGGTATGGATACATATAAGCGAAGCCTGACATTCCTTATGGTGAAAGCATTTTCGGATGTTATGGGAAGCGGTTACAGCGTTAAGGTAATGTATTCGCTTGGCAAGGGGTATTATTGCAGATTGCTGAAGAATTTCCGCGAGGGTGACCGTATGGTATCGGAGGAAGTTCCGGTGACAAAAGATATCTTATTCCGCGTGAAAAATCGTATGAATGAATTGGTTCGTAAGGATATTGCGATCATCAAGGAGTCGGTTTCCACAGAGGAAGCAGTACAGCGGTTTGCAAAACAGGGACGCTTTGATAAGGAACGTTTATTCCGATACAGACGTGTGTCTAAGGCAAACCTGTACAGTATTGAAGATTATGAGGATTATTTTTATGGATATATGGTACCGTCAACCGGTTATATAACCTGTTATGATCTTGTTCCGTATGATACAGGATTTATGCTGATGGCACCAACACGGGAAGAACCGGAAATCATACCGGAGTTTGAACCACGGGAGAAACTATTCTCTGTATTGAAGACGTCGGATGAGTGGAGCCAGACGCTGGATGTCAGCAATGTTGGACAGCTGAATGAGTGTATTACAAAGGGAGATATCCGGGAACTGATGCTTGTCCATGAGGCATTGCAGGAAAAACAGATTGCACAGATCGCTGATATGATCCGCGCAGGGGAAAAGAAGATTGTTTTAATCGCAGGACCGAGTTCTTCCGGAAAAACGACATTTTCTCATCGATTAAGTGTACAGCTTCGTGCACATGGTCTGCGTCCGTATCCCCTTGCGCTTGATAATTATTTTGTGGATCGGGAGCATACACCGAAGGATGAGAATGGTAATTACGATTTTGAATGCATTGAGGCGATGGATCTTGATCTGTTCCATTCGGATATGAAGAAACTGCTTGCTGGAGAAGAAATTCCAATTCCAACGTTTAATTTCAAACAGGGAAGAAAGGAATATAAAGGCAAAAAACTAAAACTGAATGCAGGAGATGTGTTGGTTGCAGAAGGCATCCATGCACTAAATCCGCTGATGACAGAAGGACTTTCTGATGATAGCAAATTCAAGATTTACATCAGTGCGCTGACGCAGATCAACATTGATGACCATAACCGGATACCTACGACAGATGGAAGATTGATTCGACGAATTGTCCGGGATGCGCGTACACGCGGAAATGATGCGCGCGAGACGATTGCGATGTGGCCATCAGTGCGACGCGGCGAAGAAAAATATATCTTCCCTTATCAGGAGGAAGCAGATGTGATGTTTAACTCTGCACTGATCTACGAGCTGAGTGTGATCAAACAGTATGCGGAGCCACTTTTGTTCTCGGTACCAAAGGATTGCGATGAATATTATGAGGCAAAACGTCTGTTGAAGTTTTTAGATTATTTCCTTGGAATGGAAGTGACGAATATTCCGATGAATTCGATTTTACGGGAATTTGTTGGTGGTGGTTGTTTCGACGTTTAAGCAGAAAGAAATTAAAAGCGTAAGCCAGACGATAAGCCGGGTTATGTCGAGAGTGATTATCTATCTAGGCCTTACGTTACCGTAAGGCTCAAGCAACCTACCTGAAAACACAGCGGGCAACTGTATGGTTTTCTGTTTGGTCTTGCTCCGGATGGGGTTTACAGAGCCTGCCCTGTTACCAGAACAGCGGTGAGCTCTTACCTCGCCTTTCCACCCTTACCTCGTGTCCGAAGACAGAGGCGGTTTATTTCTGTTGCACTGGCCTGGGAGTCACCTCCACCGGACGTTATCCGGCATCCTGCCCTATGGAGCCCGGACTTTCCTCACCTGCCGATGTGGCAGCCGCAATCACTTATCTGACTTACGCAGTGATTAGAGTACCATAACTTGAATATAGATTCAAGCAAAAATAAAATATTAGGAGGATGAAACGATGGAATTATTAGAAGGATTAAAGACAAGAAGAAGTGTGAGACGGTATACGGACGAGCTGATCAGTCATGAACTGTTTGAAGAGATCATTGACACTGCAAAAATGGCTCCGACATGGAAGAATACACAGACGCTTCGCTACATATTGATTCAGAATGAAGAAATTATAAAGAAAATCTGTGACGATTGTCTGCTTGGATTTGAGCACAACGCAAAGACACTGTCCAAGTGTAAAAATCTGGTTGTGTTGACCCAGGTGAATGGCAGATGCGGGTATGAGAAGGATGGAAGCTTCTCCACAAGCAAGGGTACTGGCTGGGAGATGTTTGATGCAGGTATTGCGGCAATGACATTTAGCCTGGCTGCTTATGATAAGGGTGTTGGAAGTTGCATCATGGGCGTATTTGACGATGCGAAGGTTGCAGAGGCAATCGGATTGGAAGAGGGTAAGACGGTTGCAGCCCTGATCCCAATCGGATTTCCGAAATTTACACCGGATGCCACACCGAGAAAAGAGACAGCAGATTTGATCAGTTATATAGATTAGTAGTAATGTGAGTTTTAGATATGATATTAAAGATAGCAGTATGCGATGACAATGATAAGGATATAGAGATCATAAACCGGGAACTCCTGCTGCTGGAAGAAAAAGCAAGGGAAAAGGGATGTACCTATCAGATACAGGCATTTAAAAGCGGAAATGATATCCTGAAGAGCTTTGCGCTTGTGCAGGACATGCATATTTTGTTTCTGGATATTGATATGCCAGGAATCGATGGAATGGAGATTGCGAAAAGGCTGGAGCAGACAGAACGCCGTGTGAAAGTAATCTTTGTGACAAACCATGCAGATATGGTATTTACCGCGATTCATTACAGACCGTTCCGGTTTATCCGGAAGGAGCGCCTTCACATAGAGTTGGAGGAGGCGCTGCTTTGCGCGATTGAAGAGATTCGGGAAGAATCTTTGTATGGAGAGATATTCATAGAAAAAGACGAGGCGGAAATCCGGATCAGTGATATTACATATCTGGAAAGTCAGCGGCATTATGTGATCGTACATTTCCGAAGGAAAGATGACCAGGTGATTCGTGCAAAAATCTCGGATTTTTCAGAACGGCTGGAACGTTATGGCTTTGTTCGCACACATGTCGGGTATATCGTGAATATCCGGGACATCTATTCAATCAATACAAAACGGGTGTTGCTGGATGACCGGACACCAATCCCGGTCAGTCGGAAATATACAGAGCATGTAAGAGAAATGCATGCAAAGTATGTCAGGAGGATGTACCATGCAATTTCTTAAAAGACTGGTTGTCGCGTTGGCGTGCGCTTTGACACTTGGATTGGCGTGCCTGCTGGCACTTCTGATCCAGAATCCGGAGACAGAAGAGCATGAGCATACGTGGATTATCATTTTCTTAGTAGTACTGCTGTTGGCGGGGATCTTGATTGCAAGCTGTCTGTATGCGATTTTCAAATCCCAGCATTATACGGAAGAAAACGAAATTCTGAACAAACAGCTCGACCATGAAGGGACGATGTACTCAAGAACGAGTGAGCTTTATGAGCGAACGAGACGGCTGAACCATGATTTGAAATCTTATCTTCTGATCATTTTAGGCTATCTTGAAAATGCAGAATATGAACAGGCACGCTTGCATCTGGTAGAGATTTTGGATCGGCAGTTAAAGATGAATCTGATTCATTATGAATCGAGTGGAGAAATCAATGCCGTGTTGAACGACAAGTTGAGTTATGCGGAACAGCATGCAATCACGCTTGATATGCATATCAGCGGAGAAGTGCCACGGGAGGATAGCATGAATGTTGCAATTCTGTTATCCAATTTGCTGGACAATGCGATGGAAGCTGCGGAGAAGGCGGAATTGCGCAAGGTGCAGCTTGAGATGTATGAAGAAAAGGGCATGTATTATATCGACATTATCAATACGGTAAATGCATCAGTGTTACATCATAATCCAAAACTGCAATCCACGAAGAAAGATAAACAACAGCACGGAATTGGATTGAAGAGCGTTCGACATATTGTAAAGCAGCTTGAAGGCAGCCTGCAGATGTTTGAAGAGGATGATGCATTTCATTCCTGTGTCTCATTTCCGATGCAAAAGGGTTGAAATATAAAATAAAAGCTTGTATATTAAAATGAGTTTTGCAAAAGACGGAATGAAATATAGAAGAAAGTAGACAAAAGCAATGATAGAAAAAGGAAGAACAGATCAGATTATAGAGCAACTGATCGATAGCGTTGAGAATGGACAAAATGTTCCATTTGCGCCAGGTAAGGTATCGGTTAATAAAGAAGAGACAATACGATTGTTGCGGGAATTAGAAAATATCGTACAGGGCGAGCTGAAAATTTACCGGGAAGTCAATGACCGGAAAGGTAAGATTCTGACAGAGGCAAAGAAGGAAGCAGAAGAAATTCTGACGCAGGCGGAGCAGAACGCCAGCCGTATCCGTGTGACAAAACGGATGTCCACACTTCCTGCATTTCATCCGGGCGATTTGGAGCCGGAGGATCGGGAAGCGTTGCGGACTGCCGGAGACATCTATGCGGCATCTTTGATCTACACAGATGAGATGCTCACGGAGGTAAATGATCTGTTGGCAGATTCGTATGATCTGGTGAAACAGCAGTATGCGAAGATGGTAGAGACGTTGGAGGAAAAGACTCGGATCGTAGCAGAAAATAAAGCAGAGTTGATGGGCAATCTCAAGGAACTCAGCAAGGAAGAACGTTATGCACAGATTCTGGAGCTTGGACAGCTTCTCTCGAATGAGTTATATGATGAGAAGAACAAGGTAAAGCTTGCAGCGGCGAAAAAAAAACCTGTGAAATTGGAATATGAAGAAGAAACAGGAAAAGAAGAAAAGGAACAGAAGTCATGACGAGATATCCATATTATGAAAGAATCATTCATTATTACGAGACAGACCGGATGGGGGTTGTACATCATTCGAATTATGCGCGGATTCTGGAAGACTGCCGTATCGATATGATGGCGTATTACGGACTGCCATATGCGGAGCTGGAACGCATGGGATATATGATTCCTGTGCTGGAGTTATCTGAGAAATTCACGGAGAGCCTGAAGTTTGGAGAAGTGGTAAAGGTAGTTCCAGATATTTACAAGGTTAGTGCATACAAATTTTATATCAGTTACAAAATCTATGATGAAGGGATGAAGACGGTCAAGCATACGGCAACGACAGCACATTGCTTTTTAAACAATGATTTCAAACCGGTCAGTCTGAAAAAAGAAGCACCGGAATTATATGACAAGCTGTTGCTGATGGCAAATCCGGAAGCATATTAGGAAATACAAAAGGAGAATGACATGATACAGGAAAAGGAACATAAGGGCGTCGTATTTTCGTGTGAGGTTTTTCCGCCAAAGCGTGATGATGACATCTATCAGATTTATAAAACACTGGATGAGATTAAGACATTGAAACCGGATTTTATCAGTGTGACTTATGGTGCCGGTGGTAGTAACAGTAAGAAAACGGCAACGATTGCAGCGTATATTCAGAATATCTGTGAGGTGGAAGCGCTTGCGCATATGACAGCGGTCGGTATGGATGAAGCAAGCCTTCGCGCATTGCTGTTTGAGTTAAAAAAGAAAGGCGTGGAGAATATTCTGGCATTGCGTGGCGATAAGCCGAGAACGATGTCACAGGAGGAATTCGACCAGCGCTATTTTAAGTATGCAACCGATCTGATTCCAGAGATCAAGAAAAATGGAGATTTCTTTATCGCGGGTGCCTGCTATCCAGAGGTACACCCGGAGTCTAAGAATCAGGAAGAGGACATCCAACATTTGAAACAGAAGGTAGATCTGGGATTGAACTGTCTGATCACACAGATGTTTTTTGATAATAACGCATTTTATTCTTTTATGGATAAATTGGAGAAAGCGGGCATTGATATTCCGGTGCATGCAGGTATTATGCCAGTGACAGCGGCAAAGCAGCTCGGTACGAGTGTGACGTTGTCCGGCTCTTCGGTTCCGGTAGAAATGAGTAATATGATCGCAAAGTACGGCGAGAATCCAGAAGATATGAAGAAAGCCGGCATTGAATATGCCGTGAATCAGATTCTGGATCTCAAGAAACACGGCGTTGCCGGCGTACATATTTATTCGATGAATAAAGCAGATGTGACAAAACAGATTTATGAAGCCAGCTTTTAAACTGGCTTCAATACGTCTTTTCGTTTATTTTTCTTGTGTTCATACAGCGATTCGTCTGCCTGATGCAGAACATCCTCGATGTTCAATGTCGGGTTACAGATGAAGGTAGAAACACCCAAACTGATATCGACATAATACGGCTTTCCGTTCGTCTCGTTGAGATGTTCGGAGAGCGTTTTTATTTTGCTGCACAGATGATCCGGTGTGTGTGGATCGTCTAGGAAGCAAAATGCTACGAACTCATCGCCGCCGATACGTCCGATGACGTCGTCAGTGTCGAAGCTCTGCTGCAGGATCTGAGCAATGCTCTTGATTGCATAATCGCCATTTTTGTGTCCGAAGCGGTCATTGACCTGCTTTAGATTATCCATATCAGCAAACAGTAGCATAGCAGGTTTTCCTTCGTTGTAGGAAGAGTTGACAAGGTGCTGTACACTGTCTAAGAATCCTCGACGGTTGTTAATGCCGGTCAGACCATCTGTGATTGACAGTTTGTTTAATAACTTGTTTTTTTCACTCAGCTCAGATGCGGAGCTGGCAAGCTTGCTCTGGGTAAGAAGCTGCTGCTTCATCAGAGAAATAAAGTTCAATGAAGTTGCAAGCTGTAAACTGTTTGGATAGATATTCTGGAAATGCTCGATGCCAATCTCGCCGACGAACAATCCATATTGGATATTATTTGTAAACAGTGGCGTGATCACGAGGGTACGCCGACGGTCATAGGACGTGTACTGGTTGAAGAATAATTTATCCGAAGAAATCAATCGGTCGTCCCCGCTTAAGTATACGGTTTTTCCGTTATTGTTGCATGCCTGAAGATAAAGGTTCTTTGGAATCTTCCATGAACCGTCAGACATCAGCATGACTGGATCTTCATAGATGTACATATAGGAGCTTATAAAATGTGCATCCTGTAATTTATCCATGATGAGACGGAAGCAGGATTCCTCGTCGTCACTATATGTCAGTGTATCTCTTGTGATGTACATAGAGGACCACACAGCCTTTTTGTGATCGTGAATCGTGTTATATAAGGTGCTTGACGATTTTGCCAGCATATCAGAATAAAGCTGGTTGAATAACCGCATAATCTTGCACCGGTTGTTGTCATCCACGAGGGAACAGAGCAACTGATTCAACTCACGTATCGCATGAGTGAGCTTGTCGTTGCTGAAGTACAGGTCGACAAAGTCTGTGGCAATCAAGGCCAGCAGACTACCGGAAATAGCGGCAGCGTCAAATGCCATGGAACCATCCGCAACCGGCTTTAAAATGAGTTCCAAAGGTTCTGAGAACCGCTCAATCAGTTCCTCGTAGTAGAAATTGTCTTTGTAATCATCAAAGAGATAATTTAAGACATAATTTTTGGCTTTCTGCAGATCGTTGGCTGCAAAAACGGAAGTCAGCTCCTTGGCTTTGTTTAATTTATAATTGCCGCAGCCACACGAAGAACGAACGATCAGGCTGGAACTTAAAATACTTGTGCTTGTACTTCCGTGGTCGAGTAAATTCAATACTTCGTATACGGCATGGTAGCCCATGTCGATGATATGGTTATGAACGGTTGTAAGTGGTGGATCTAATACCAGTGCAGCAGGGGCATCATCGTAACCAGTCACAAGAATATCCTTGCCAATTTCCAGTCCCCTTGCTTTGATGGCATTGTAACCGCCGATTGCCATCGAATCGTTTGCGAAGACGATCGCTTCCAGATCCGGGTTTGCATCCAGCAGATTATTTACAATATCCTCAGTAAATTCTGAGAAATTTCCATACACAATACGGTCTTCTTCTACCGGAATGTTATGATCCATCAGAACTTGGCAGTAGGTATCCAGACGTTCTTTTGCGTCTGCATTTTCTCTTCTTCCGCTGACAAAACCGATTTTTGTCTTATGATGTTCGGTGATCAGATGCTCGATTGCCTGCCGCATGCCGGTACGACCTTCTGTATACAGATATGGGTAGCCTGGAACTTCAATCTCAATCGTGAGGATTGGAATATTGAAATTCTTCAAAAATGCAATCATATCGTTTTCTGACAGGAAGCTTCCGATTGAACCAATCGAAACGATCAGGGCATCCAGTGTATGCTTGGATGCATAATAAAAAATAGAATTATACTGGTAGTCAAACCGCGCATTTTTCGGATCATTATATGATGCGTTCATATACATGCCCGGAAAGACGATCAGATTAACGTCAAGTTCTTTTGCTGCATAATCGACACCTTTACAAACCTCGTAAGCATAGTCGTTATCCAGATGACAAGTGAAAAAACCAATGTTTAGCCGTTTGTTGCTTTTCTTCATAAAATTATTACACCCCCGAAAGTCTTTATCGCGGCACAGACCCTGTGCACAAAGACCTGATAATAAAATAGTAACACCCACTTATAAAAGTAGCATATATACGCCGAAAATTCAACAAAATCCGACATAAAAAATACACATTTTCAAGGTTTACAAACTGTTCTATATCGACTATAATTATCGAGTATGAAAAGAAGACAGGGTTCGCCCAAAACAGGAGGATAAGATTATGGATTACAAAAAAGCTGGCGTTGATATCGAGGCAGGTTACAAGTCTGTAGAACTGATGAAAGAGCATATCAAGAAGACGATGCGAAAAGAAGTGCTGACCAACATTGGTGGATTTTCCGGAGCATTTTCATTAAGCACGATCAAGGATATGGAAGAGCCGGTTTTGTTATCCGGAACAGACGGCTGTGGAACAAAAGTAAAGCTTGCGATGGTGATGGATAAGCATGATACAATCGGTATTGATGCAGTTGCAATGTGCGTCAATGATATTGCCTGTGCAGGTGGAGAGCCATTGTTCTTCCTGGACTATATTGCATGCGGAAAGAATTATCCGGAGAAGATCGCAACGATCGTCAGCGGTGTCGCAGAAGGCTGTGTACAGTCAGATGCTGCACTGATCGGTGGTGAGACCGCGGAGCATCCGGGACTGATGCAGGAGGATGAGTACGATCTTGCAGGATTTGCAGTTGGTGTTTGCGATAAGAAGGATATGATCACAGGACAGAACATCAAGCCGGGTGATGCGTTGATTGGTATTGCATCAACGGGTGTACATAGCAACGGATTCTCGCTTGTCCGCAAAGTATTTGATATGACAAAGGAAAGCCTTTCTACCTATTATGATGAACTTGGAACAACACTTGGAGAGGCATTGCTTGCGCCGACAAGAATCTATGTGAAGGCACTCCGTAGCGTGAAGGAAGCGGGCGTGACAATCAAGGGCTGCAGCCACATCACAGGTGGTGGATTCTATGAGAATATTCCACGTATGCTGCCAGACGGTATTGTTGCAAGCGTGAAGAAGGACAGCTATGAAGTACCAGCAATCTTCAAGCTTCTTGCAAAGACTGGCGATATTGAAGAAAAGATGATGTACAACACATATAATATGGGTATTGGTATGGTACTTGCCGTAGATGCTGCCGATGTAGATAAAACACTTGCTGCTTTGGAGAAGACTGGCGATAAGGCATGGGTGATCGGTGAGACAAAGGCAGGAGAAAAAGGAGTCGAATTATGCTAAGAGTTGTCGTGTGCGTGTCCGGTGGCGGAACGAATCTGCAGGCAATCATTGATGCTGTTGCAGATGGTACGATCACGAATACAGAGCTGGTCGGTGTGATCAGCAACAATTATGGTGTGCACGCATTGGAGCGCGCGGAGAAAGCAGGTATTGATGCAAAGGTTGTATCCCCGAAGGATTACGAGAACCGTGCGGCATTTAATGAAGGACTGCTTACCACAATCCGGGCATATAAGCCGGATCTGATTGTACTTGCGGGATTTTTGGTTGTGATTCCGGAAGCTATGATTGAGGAATATGAGAATAGAATTATCAACATTCACCCATCCCTGATTCCATCGTTCTGTGGAACCGGGTATTATGGATTGAAGGTGCATGAGGCAGCGCTTGCCCGTGGCGTTAAGCTGACCGGTGCAACCGTGCATTACGTGGATAAGGGAACGGATACCGGCCCGATTCTTCTGCAGAAAGCAGTCGAAGTAAAACCGGAAGATACACCGGAGATTCTGCAGAGACGTGTGATGGAAGAGGCGGAGTGGAAACTACTTCCGGCAGCTATCAATATGATCGCAAATGGTGAAGCATAGGAATAGAACCGAATAAAGGAGGAAATCATGAAAGTACTTATCGTAGGTGGCGGTGGCAGAGAGCATGCCATTGCATGGAAGTGTAGTCAGAGTAAACGTGTGACAGAGCTTTATGCAGCTCCTGGAAATGCAGGTATTGCACAGCTTGCAACCTGTGTAGATATATCGGTAATGGATGCAGAGAAACTGGTTGCATTCGCAAAGGAAAAGGAAATTGATCTTGCAATCGTCGGACCGGATGATCCGCTTGTTGCCGGTGTTGCAGATGCTTTTATGGATGCTGGAATCCGTGTGTTTGGACCAAGAGCCAATGCAGCAATTATCGAAGGATCGAAGGCATTTTCCAAGGACCTGATGAAGAAGTATGGAATCCCATCTGCAGCCTATGAGACATTTGATAATGCAGATGCGGCACTTGCATATCTGGAGACAGCAAAAATGCCAATCGTACTGAAAGCGGATGGACTGGCGCTTGGTAAGGGCGTATTGATCTGTAATACACTTGAAGAGGCGAAGGAGGGCGTCAAGACATTGATGCTCGACAAGCAGTTTGGCTCTGCCGGAGATAAGATTGTTATTGAAGAGTTCATGACAGGACGGGAAGTATCCGTACTCTGCTTCTGCGATGGAACGCATATTAAGCCGATGGCTTCTGCACAGGATCACAAGCGTGCAAAAGACGGCGATCAGGGACTTAACACTGGTGGTATGGGAACATTCTCACCAAGCCCATTCTATACAGATGATGTAGACAAATTCTGCAAGGAACATGTCTACCAGAAGACAATGGATGCGATGAAGGCAGAGGGCAGAGATTTCACAGGAATTTTATTCTGTGGTCTGATGCTGACACCAGATGGTCCGCGTGTGCTGGAGTACAATGCGAGATTTGGCGATCCAGAGGCACAGGTCGTACTTCCACGTATGAAGAACGATATCATTGATGTGATGGAAGCCTGTATCGATGGCAAGCTCGATGAGGTAGAGCTGGAGTTTGACGAGCAGGCAGCAGTCTGCGTTGTTCTCGCATCAGACGGATATCCGGAGCATTATGACAAGGGATTTGTGATTGACGGTCTGGATACATTTAAGGATAAAGAAGGATACTATGTATTCCATGCAGGAACTAAACAGACAGATAAAGGAATTGTAACAAATGGTGGCCGTGTATTAGGTGTGACAGCGAAGGGAAAGACATTGGTAGAGGCACGTGCGAACGCATATAAAGCAACAGAATGGATTCGGTTTGAGAACAAATATATGCGACATGATATTGGTAAGGCCATCGATGAACAGTAATTAGGAAGAAGGAATTTTATGTTCATTGAACTTGATTTTAACAGCAACGAGGCAATTTATATGCAGTTGCGGAATCAGATCATACTGGGAATTGCACAGGATAAAATCAAGAATGGTGAGTCGTTGCCGTCTGTTCGGCAATTGGCGGAAGATATCGGTGTGAATATGCACACAGTAAACAAAGCATATGCATTACTTCGAAATGACGGATATCTGAAGCTTGACCGTAGAAAAGGAGCTGTTGTCTGCGTGACGGTAGAGTCGCGCAAGGAACAGCTCGAAAAGGTCAATCTGGATATGCAGATGCTGGTTGCGGAGGCAATATGCAAAGATATCAGTCTTGCTGAAATGCACCAGATTATAACGGATATGTATAAAGAATTTGGCGACATTGCAAACGGAGGTAACAAGGAAACATGAGACTGGAATATACAGAGCAGGCACAGGAGGTGCTTGCTGTGATGGAGGAGACTGCCCATCAGATGAAGTTCAGCTATATCGGTACCGAGCATCTGCTCTATGGTATGCTAAGCTGTCCGTGGGTGACTGCGTGGAAGATTCTCGCGGAGAATGGGGCAGACGAATCCTTTGTTTTAAAATATCTGGAACAAAACAGTGGAACGAAGAAGATAAAGACACTTGTGTATTCAGATAAGCTGAATACACTTTTGGAACAGGCAGAAAAAGAAGCGGACAGGCTGCGTAACGAGAAGATCGGTACGGAGCATATTTTACTTGCTATTTTAAAATCCGAAGATACACTTGCCATCAAGCTTTTAAACTCGATGGCAGTCAATTTAAAGAAAACCTTTGTGGACACATTAGTGGCACTTGGTATGGATATGACACAGGCAAAACGGGAGCTTGGCGCATTAAGCAGCCCAAAGAACAAGAAGAAATCCTCATTTCCGACTTTGGAGCAATACAGCCGTGATCTGACGGAAGCAGCACGGGAAGACCGGTTAGATCCTGTTGTTGGCAGAAATTCAGAAGTGGAACGCGTGATGCAGATTCTGTGTCGCCGTATGAAGAACAATCCATGTCTGGTCGGAGAACCGGGTGTTGGTAAGACCGCAGTTGTAGAGGGGCTGGCACAGATGATCGCATCTGGCACAGTACCGGAGATTCTCGCAGACAAGCGTATTTTGAGTCTGGATTTGTCTGGTATGGTGGCAGGTTCGAAATATCGTGGAGAGTTTGAGGAGCGTATCAAACGTGTGATCGCGGAAGTGCGTGCTGCCGGAAATGTAATTTTATTTGTGGATGAACTGCATACGCTGATTGGCGCAGGTGGTGCCGAGGGCGCGATGGATGCGTCTAATATCCTGAAGCCGGCATTGTCCCGTGGCGAAGTGCAGATGATTGGTGCGACGACGCGGACAGAATACCGGAAGTATATCGAGAAAGATGCAGCGCTAGAACGGCGGTTCCAGCCAGTTTATGTGGAGGAACCGACGCGTGAGGAGACGATTGCCATCTTGCAGGGCTTGCGTAGCAAGTACGAGGAACATCATGGGGTAACCATTTCCGATGATGCGTTAGAGGCGGCAACGGATTATGCAATCCGTTATATCAATGACCGGTTCCTGCCAGATAAGGCAATTGATCTGATCGATGAGGCAGCTTCGAGAAAGAAACTCGGCATTTTTGCAGGAAATAAGACGGCGAAGAAAGCAGAAGAGACACGCCATAATCTGGAAGAGGCGCTGGAGGCTGCGCTTGCAGAGGGCGATATCGAAGCGGCACAGGCATTGAAGAAGGATCTGGATAAGACAGATAAGAAAATCGAAAAGACCAAACATAACATGCGCGAAAAAGAGCAGGAACAGATGCTTGTGACAGAAGAGGATGTCGCGGATGTTGTTTCTGTATGGACAAAAATCCCAGTCAGCAAGATTACTCAGACGGAGTCTCAGCGGTTGTTGAAGCTGGAAGAGATTCTGCATAAGCGTGTGGTGGGACAGAATGAGGCGGTGGAAACTGTGGCAAAGGCAATCCGCCGTGGCAGAGTTGGCTTGAAAGATCCGAAGCGTCCGATTGGATCATTTTTGTTCCTTGGACCAACTGGTGTTGGTAAGACAGAATTGTCTAAGGCACTTGCGGAAGCGATGTTTGGCAATGAAAATGCGATTATCCGTGTGGATATGTCTGAATATATGGAAAAACACAGCGTATCGAAGATGATAGGTTCGCCTCCGGGCTATGTCGGTTTTGAAGAGGGTGGACAGCTTTCCGAACAGGTACGGAAGAATCCATATTCTGTAATTTTGTTTGACGAGATTGAGAAGGCACATCCGGATGTGTTTAATGTGCTGTTGCAGGTACTCGATGATGGACGTATCACAGATTCACAGGGAAGAACCGTGGATTTCAAGAATACGATCATTATTATGACAAGTAATGCCGGTGCACAGCGTATCGTTGATCCAAAAAAATTGGGATTTTCTAACGTAGAAAATGCAGAGTCCGAGCATAAAGATATGAAGAATAATGTCATGGAAGAGGTTAAGCGGATGTTCAAACCAGAATTTCTGAACCGTATTGATGACATTATTGTATTCCGTGCACTCTCGAAAGAGGATGTTAAGGGAATTGCTGCGCTCATGCTGAAGGAACTGAAGAACCGTCTGGCAAAACAGATGGATATTACACTTACCTACGGCGACACAGTGAAGAACTTCATTTTCGAAAAAGGCTACGACAAGAAATATGGAGCAAGACCACTGAAACGTGCAATTCAAAATAATATAGAAGATTCTCTGGCGGAGGAAATTCTGTCCGGAAAGATTCAGGCATCCGACAAGGTAAGCATGACCGTGGTGGATGGCAAAGTTGTGTTCACAAAAAAATAATAATTTTGTACAAATTTCACGTAAGATTTTGTAGAAATTTATGTAAAATTGTTGTATAATGAAAAAGAATTGAGCAAGAACGAATTCGAGATATGAAATTATAAAATACAATACGGAGGAACAGAATATGGCAGTGATTGATGAACTGATCCGCGAAGAAGAGACAGGAGCCTTGAGCTTTGGTAATTTTGCACTGGCAACAAAGACAAAGAAGGATGGATTCCAGTATCAGGGCGATAGCTATAAGATTAAAACTTTCCGTGAGATTACGAAGCTGGAAAGAAATGGAATGTTTGTATATGAATCCGTACCTGGTACAGTTGTACATGACTTCCGCGCGACAGATAAGGCAGTGAATTTTGTGGTAGAAGGCGAAGAAGATTCCCAGATCACGCTGGAGTTAGAGGCTGAGAAGGAATACAAGATTCATATTGACAAGGTATATGTTGGAAAGATGAAGACAAACCTTGGTGGCAAGCTGAATCTGAGTGTAGAGCTGGAACCAGCTAAGATGGTAGATATTCTTGTAGAGAAAATCTAATTCGATGAAATGACAGGGCTGTCGCACCGGACATGATATGTTATGTCTGGTATGGCAGCTCTTTTGTTGTATAAGGAGAAATCAATGGCAGCAAAGGAAAAACAGATATTTTTTTGTAAAGAATGTGGATATGAGTCTGCAAAATGGCAGGGGCAGTGTCCGGGATGCCGTGCGTGGAATACATTTGTAGAAGAAAAGGTGAAAGTTGGCGTCAAAGGAACGGTGAAGCAACCGAAGGATGCAGTCAGTCCTATGGGTATTTTGCAGGTGACAACGGCGGAGGAAAGCCGCGTGCAGACCGGTATGCGGGAACTGGACCGTGTGCTCGGTGGAGGTATCGTCAAGGGCTCTCTGGTGCTTGTCGGCGGTGATCCCGGAATCGGAAAATCAACCATCCTCTTACAGATGTGCCGCAATCTGGTGCATCAGAATGTAAATGTACTCTATGTCTCTGGGGAGGAATCGCTGTCACAGATCAAGATGCGTGCAGAACGGATTGGCGTATTTGAGAAGGATATGCTTCTTCTGTGTGACAATGACATGGATAATATTGAGCGGGTAATTACGAAAAGCAATGCAAGCGTGGTGATCATTGATTCTATACAGACCATGGTCGTAGAAGAGGTTGGATCGGCACCGGGTACAGTGACACAGGTGCGCGAAGTGACGGCAAGACTGATGCAGGTAGCTAAGCAGTATGGAATTGCGATCTTTATTGTCGGACATGTCACAAAAGAAGGAAATGTGGCAGGTCCACGTACATTGGAACACATGGTAGATTCCGTCTTGTATTTTGAAGGTGACCGGAATCATGGGTTCCGTATTTTGCGTGGTGTGAAAAACCGATTTGGCTCTACGAATGAGATTGGCGTATTTACCATGACAGAAAAAGGATTGGAGGAAGTTGATAATCCTTCACAGGCCCTCCTAAATGGACGCCCGCAAAATGTATCCGGCTCTGTTGTTGTATCTTCCTTAGAAGGAACACGTCCAATTCTGGTAGAATTGCAGGCACTTGTCTGCCAGACGAATTTTAATATGCCGCGGCGTACATCGGTAGGAATTGATTATAACCGCGTGAATCTGATCTTGGCGGTCATGGAAAAACGTGTCGGCATGAACCTGTGGGGGTACGATGCATATGTCAATATTGCTGGTGGTATGAAAGTAAATGATACTGCTGTTGATTTAGGCGTTGCGTTTGCGATAGCATCCAGCATGAATAATAAAGTTGTGCCAAGTGATACGATGATCATCGGGGAGATTGGACTTGCCGGGGAGATCCGAGGTGTCACAAATGTCCTGCAGCGAGTGAAGGAAGCCGACAAGATGGGATTCGCAACCTGTATTATTCCGAAGTCCAATTATGATAAAGCGATGGATAAACTGAACGTAAAAATACTTTGTGTATCAACGCTGGTAGAGGCTCTTTCTCTGCTTTGATGGGACTTTGAAAAAGGCACTTGGAAGCAGCTAGAAAAAATTCAAAAAAATTCAAATTAGCTGTTGACATTCTAAAAATGAAGTGATATTATAAGCAAGCTGTCGCTGATACGACAGCAAAAAACACCATTCGATATCACGTTTTGAAAATCAAAAAGTTGAAAAAACTTCTTGACAAAGACACAACAAAGTGATATTATAAGGAAGCTGTCGCTGAGGACAGCAAACAACGAACCTTTGACAAATTAATAACATGTTAACCCTGAAAATTTCTTTAAGATAT
>ERZ836877.16-NODE-16-length-219478-cov-9.802190_pt1 | contig 219478 bp, 155 predicted proteins | sample MGYA00519469_ERZ836877 | MGnify/ENA primary metagenome ERZ836877 (study PRJEB31850, sample SAMEA3708809) | human gut metagenome | biome: human gut; feature: human-associated habitat; material: faeces | place: China | collected 2014 ... | reverse complement strand
AGCCAAAAAAGACCTTCGGGGGGATGGAAAGAATTTCCAAATAATCTCTCAATTATAAATTCGTGTTAAATTCAAACATTCTCTAAATCTTTTTTCAAATCGCGAAATGCGCCGACCCATATTTTGGATCGGCGCATTTCATATACTGTTACTTCAATGATTTTCGGTTACTTTATGCCGTCGCGCTTCAAGAGAGCGTCTACCGTAGGTTTCTTACCTCTGAAACCTACGTAGAGTTCCATCGGGTCCGCGGTTCCGCCGGCCTGAAGCATGTGCAGGAACTTGTCGGCGGTCTTACGGTCGAAAATACCATTCTCCTGGAATGCGGCGAATGCGTCGGCATCAAGGAGTTCTGCCCATTTGTATCCATAATAGCCGGCAGCATAACCTCCTGCGAAGATATGGGAGAATGTAGGCGATACCATGCATCCCTCCATACGATCGAAGATCTTGACAGGTTCTATGGCCTTGTCCTCGAATGCCATGAGATCAGCAGTGGCGCGTATGGGAGTCTCTACCGAATGATATGCCATGTCAAGGAATCCGAAATTGAGCTGACGCATGCAGGCATAGGCCGCCCCGAACTGAGAAGCCTTAATAAATTTGTTTATCAGTTCCTTGGGCATCTTCTTTCCTGTCTTGTAATGCTTGGCGAAAGAGTCCAGGAATTCTTTCTCGGTAAGGTAGTTCTCGTTGAACTGTGAAAACAATTCCACAAAGTCATGATATACATTGGTACCCGAAAGCGATTCATAAGTGGCCTGAGCCGAAAGACCATGAAGCGCATGGCCAAATTCATGCAGGAAAGTCTCTACCTCGTAAGGGGTAAGCAACACGGGATCGTTACCGACAGGCTTCGAGAAATTGCATACGATAGAGATAAACGGTATTTCGCGGTTTCCATTATCATCTTTGACTTCGGTGCGGTATTCGGTCATCCATGCTCCGGCAGATTTACCCTGACGGTAGAAGAAATCGGCATAAAGGATACCCAGAAGTTTTCCATCCCGGTCATAAACCTCGTAAGCCATTGCGTCAGGATGATATACCGGTATCTTTTTATTCGGCTTAAACTTGTATCCGTACAACTTGGTTGCCAATCCGAAGACGCCATCGATGGTGTTATGAAGCTCGAAATAGGGCTTCATATCCTCATCGTTAAAACTGTATTGAGCTTGTTTCAGCTTGTCTGACCAATAGGAATAGTCCCAAGGCTGAAGAACGAAATCGTTTCCTTGCGACTTACGTGCAAACTCGGTGAGTTCCTCAAGCTCTTTCTGAAGGGCTGGAGCATATGCCTCACGTAGCTGGTTAAGCATATCATATACAGTCTCCGGGGTCGCGGCCATAGTGTGCTGCAATTGGTATTGCGCGAAGTTATCCTTACCCATCAGTTTGGCCATTTCCAGACGTACATTGGCGATATCACGTATCAAAGGGGTATTGTCGTAAACGCCACTTTGATTACGGCTGTTGTACATCTTATACAGACGCTCGCGCAGATCGCGGTTGTCGGCATACTTCAATATAGGACTCATCGATGGGAAATACATGGTAGCGGCATAACCTGCGGTATCTCCCTTCTCGACACGTGCCGGATCAGCAGAACGAAGGTAATCTACATAATCGGCATGAGCGGCTTTCTTGATGGTTTCAGGAAGGCCGGCACTCTCCTCTTCTGTAAAGAAAATCACACCCTGCTTCATACCGTTGGTAACATTCTGTGCGAACCGTATATTCAGGTCGGATATTTCAGCTGAAAGCTGACGGAAACGCTCACGGTCTTTCCCTTTCAGATTGGCGCCTGATGAGACAAAACCATCATACGTTTCAGTAATGAGTCGCTGTGCCTCCGGAGAAAGATCGGTGCGCTTGGCGCGGTTGTCATATACTTTCTTAATACGCTCGAACAGACCTTCATTAAGCATTATGTTGGATGAATGGTCGCTCATGACCGGAGTAAGTTTGGTCATAAGCTCCATAAGTTCCGCATCGCCGTTGGCATGCTCGACGTTGGAGAGAGCCAATACTGCGATATTGGCTTTACGTCCGCTACGGTCAAGTGCCACTATGGTATTTTCGAAAGTAGGTTCTTCCGGATTGGAGACTATAGCGTCTATCTGGCGCAACTGCTCTTTAAATCCTTCAAGAATGGCCTCTTCGTAGTCTGCCGGAGTCAGTTTGTTGAACTCGATTGTTCCGTGAGGAGCCTGCGAGGTGGCGAGCAAAGGATTTGTTCGGCCTGAGGCCGACTGATTTGAAAATGTCATTAGCGTTAATGCTGTCAATGTTCCGTAAAATATGCTCTTCATGAATAAGGTTTGAAAAAGAACTCCGGACCCCGGCCGGAATGGGATAGTATCCCAAAGCGCCCGGGGTCCTGAACTATGTTTCAGATTATTTTACTTGACTACTTCGGCGTCCATGATAACCTGAATGCGGTTGTTTCCGTCATACAGGGTCTTCATGAATGCGTTAAGATCTTCAATTGTGAGGTTGCGCAGAATCTGCTCGTAATTATCATAGATATTGAATCCGCGCTCAGAACTCATAATGCGGTTCAACCAATAATCATTGGTGCGCACTCCGATTTCATACTGCTTGACAGCCGCCTCTTTCACTTTGTTGAAGTGTTCGGGCTTGGCACCGTTCTCAAGCAATTCTTTCAGTTCCTTGTCGGCTCTTGCGATCATATCGTTGCGCTGCTCAGGGTTAGTGTTGAACACGTATACAAGCTGCCACTTGTTTGTGTTCGGGTTCATGAAAGCTCCGACCGATGCTCCATAAGTACCGCCCATCTCTTCACGAAGGGTTTCGATATAAATCATGTCGAGGATATCACCCATCAGATCAGTCATGATAGCATTCTCGGCGTTGTATTCCTTGTTAGTTCCGCTGTAAAGGTCATAGACCATTACCATAGGACTCTGATTGGGATATGAGAACTCGTTCTTATATTCACCCTTACGACCGGAAATATCGGTTACTTCTGCTACCTTGTCTGCTTTCTTCTTGGAAGGAAGAGTTGCGATGTATTGTTCCAGAAGAGGTTTCAGAGTTGCGACATCAACATTACCGCTGAATATGAAAGTGTAGTCGGCAGCATTGCTCATAGCCTGCTGGGCTATGGTCAGAGCGCGATTGTAATCAATGTTCTTTACCATTTCGGCGGTAAGATTGTTCATCAACGCGTTATCGCCATAATTGGCCTTGTTGTAAGCATCGCTGAACACTTTGCGGGGATCCTTGTCCTGATTCTCCAGAAGTTTGACTATTTGCTGCATCTGAGCATTGAAAGAATCGGCATTGGGGTTCAGAGAAGTGAAAGTGGCATATACCAGCTCCATTAAGGTAGGAAGATCTTTCACATTGGAATATCCCTCCATAATGTCGGTATAGTTCTTTATGTCAAAACCTAAACTTACATGCTTTCCGCTGAGGTAACGTTGCAGCTTAATGGGATCGAACTTGCCGAGGTTGCTGTAATCCACAGCGGCGGATACCAGCTGGACATTAGTGCCGTCGGCAACATTGCGGGAACGTTTGCCACCCTCACGATAGGCTTCCATACGGATCTCATCGCTCTTGAAGTCGGTAGTCTTCACTATGACTTTCACTCCGTTGGATAGAACAAGCTCGGTGGCGCCATATTTCTCGTTTACGGTCTCCTTCTTGATTTTACCGGGCTTGGGAAGTTTCTCGATCAGAGGATCGGTGATTACTTCTTCAATCTTTGCCTCGTAGGTGGTGGCGAGAGCATCGTTTACCGCTGCTACAATTGCCTTCTCCTCAGGCATTGTCATGCCCTCGGTTTCCGGCATTGAGACTACAAATACCTCATTCTGCGGCTGGAGCACCTGAGCGGCTATCATATTGATTGCTTCAAGAGGTATTGTGGGCAGTGCGGTCTTCACAAGATTCAACTCGGTCTCGACTCCTGGAGCGGGTTCATTATCTATAAAGTGGCGGATAAGTTCCTGAGCATACGATTCGTTGGACGTTGTATTACGCTCATTATATGCTTTTTCAAGACCCGACATTATATTATCGATGGCACGGGTCAACTCGGCCTGGTTAAATCCGGCCTTGAGAGCCTGGGCTATGATTTTAGTCGCCCCGGCCAAAGCGTCGACCATATTTTCCTTAGGAACTACAAAGATCGACACAGCGCCTTTGGTCTTTGATACGAAGAAGTCTCCATCCATGAACGCCGCATAGACATAGGGACAATCGGGCGACTGCTGGAACTCGTTGAGACGTTCGTTTACCATAGAGGTCATCAGGCGTGTGAGAATGTTATCCTGAAGATATGCCTCTACGGTATTGCGCATCTCAAATGGAGTCTTGTCATATTTGAAGCAAACGCGCACCGACGGGAACTGAAGTTCCTTGTCTGTATATGTGGCGTATATAGGCTCGGCATTGTCTGAAACTTCGGGATATACACGTGGAGCGGCATCACCGGGCATTACTACATCAGAGAATAGAGCTATGAATTTTTTCTCCATCTCGGCAGCGTCGAAATCGCCGACGATGATTATGCCTTGCTGGTCCGGGCGATACCATTTTTTGTAATAGGCACGCAGAACATCCGGTTTGAAATTCATAACAACCTCCATCTTGCCTATAGGCATCTGCTGATATTGGTATTCCTTGTAAATCTGAGGCAGAACCGCAGTGAACATGCGAGTATTGGCATCGTTGCGCTGACGCCATTCTTCTTGAATAACACCGCGTTCGGCATCGATTTCAGGCTCAAGTAGCGCGATACCGTCACTCCAGTCGCGCATTACAAGCAGTACGCTGTCCATCAAAGCCTTATCGGTGGTAGGCACATTGTTGATATTGTAAACGGTTTCATCAAAACCTGTATAGGCGTTTATGTCTGCACCAAAGCGTATACCTTTGTTCTGAAGATAGGTCAGCATAGCCTTACCGGGATAATGGGTGGTACCGTTAAAGGCCATGTGCTCAAGGAAGTGAGCCAGACCGAGCTGCTCCTCGGTCTCAAGAGTGGACCCAACCTTTTGAGCAATATAAAAATTGGCACGTTCCTTGGGCTCCTCGTTGTGGAGGATGTAATAGGAAAGGCCATTGGGAAGCACCCCACTCTTAACCTCGGCTTTCAGAGGCAGTGGTGTCGGCTGGGGCATCTGCTGCTGCGCTGACATCGTGAACAATGTCACGACAGCTGCGGCCAGTGTTAGAAAATACCTTTTCATGACTTTTTTGTTATAATGGAATTATAAAAAATTTCTTATTAAGATAGTGTCATATACTTTATCGTACATGCAAATATATATATGTTATATCAGATACGCAAATAAATTTATCGTTTTTCAATAAATTTTTCTCGTTTTACTCTATTCCTCACATTCTACAACCCTTCGATTCTCCCAATTCTCCTGATCCTGCCGTTCCTCCCGAAGTTTTTTAAGCTACTTCATAATAGACTCCGCTTTGGGCAAAAAGTTTCATTTGCCCACGGTAAGTCCGTGGGTATAGGCGTACAACGACAATCCGGCAAGTGAGTGAATCCCGAGCTTCGAAGTGATGTTCCTTCTATGGGTTATGGCGGTATTGACCGATATGCACAATCTGTCGGCAACCTCTTTATTGCTCAGTCCGCTCGACAATAATGCAAGAACTTCCTTCTCCCTTTGGGTCAATGGCCCTTTATCAGACTCTTTGCTTTCTTCATCGTTGATTTTAACATCACCGAGTCTGGTCAAAAGTTTTTTCCGTATACGGTTTATCCCTGCGACATCCTTGCGAAGAGCATCTATGGCAGTGATCACACCAAGAAGCATATTGGGATCATGGGGAGTATCAAGATGTACTATAAAAAACTCCATCAAGTCACATAGTTCCTCCTCTATCTCTTGGTCAAGATTCAATGCCGTAATCACGTCGCTATCATCCATAGTCCGCATACCTGAGGCCAGGAATGCCGGAAAAAGCACCCGGCGGTCATAGGCGCCGCGCATACGGAATTTCTCGGCAAGCTGATCAAGATAGCTGTTCAATGGTCCCGGCACTGACGACAATGGTCGCATGTGTCTCAAGATATTGGGAAGCTGAACTTTTTCATAGAAATCATCGGTATCAGAAAGGAACGCTACCGAAGTTTCACGGTCAGGTATTTCACATTTATGTGAATTTCCGGTTATCGCAATATCCATAAAGTCATTTATAACCATAATAAACAACTTACGGTCTATTGAAAGACGCGTGCATGCCTCATCTACTGTCATGTTCCCGAAGCCGGGTCTCAGGCCAAAACGCGACAAGACCGCCATCACCGAAATATCGGCGAAGGCAATCTCTTTAAGCCGGGTGCTGCCAAGCACCATTCTTTTCGTGTTCACTGCCGGGTGTCTAAGTATAGGTGATGCCCCCTTTCTCCCCTTTACATCATTCAGATATATATGCTCTGGGCAAAAGAATCATTTACCCTTGATCACTATATATGAATTCTGGGATATAACCATATCCATAGGCACATCATGATCTTCGGTAGGAAGTTCATCTATAATCTGGAAATCATATCCGATTCCTACCTTAGTTGCAGCGGTCGACGCAAGAAGTCTGTCGTAAAATCCCTTACCACGTCCCAGTCTGTTTCCTTTGCGGTCGTATGCCACTGCCGGTACGACTATCAGTTCTATCTCGGACGGATCTACAGTATCGTCGCCTACAGGCTCCTCTATGTGGAAAGCGCCGAGTTCAAGTCGACTCTGTTCATAAGGAAGTATATCCAGATTAACCCCGTTGACACGTGGTAGATAAAAATGCTTGCTACCGTGCCATTTGTCGAGGAACCTACGCGTCGGAAGTTCATCGGGTAAGGAATGGTACATGAGTATTCTGTCTGCCATCAGGAAAGCCGCCGTCTTTTCAAGACGCGCGAAAACCTCTTCGGCAGCCGCGAGTTTCTCTGCTTCCGACAGCATGAGCCGCATAGCTTTGATTTTCTTTCTGATTTCGTGTTTTTCCATAATATTGTTTTGTATTCAGTTATTATTCATCTTCGTACCTCTCTTTACCGAGCCTTTCCTGAGGCTATTTGACATAAGGGATTGAAGCCTGTTCTCCCTAAGAGCCTCCAATGCCTTGTCAAGAGCATTGTCATTGCTGTTGAGTATTTCGAAAAATGCATTGTCTCCAATCAGATCTCGGGCGATTATAGCCTTTAACTGGTTAAGAATCAGATTGCGGCTCTGGTTAATATAGTACCATCTCGCCGGCACGCCATTCTGCGCCGCATATTTCACAAAGTTGTTAAGCAACGTATTGTCGCGGGGCAGTATTCTTGTAAGACGCTCGGTATCATCGATACCTGCCGCGAGTCCCCTGTATTTGTCGGCAACCTGATAGGCATATTTCTGCAACAAACCTTTGTTTGCGACCTTTATATAATAATTTGTTACGCCTGTGGTATCTTCAGGAACAAATATATCGGGCATTATTCCTCCGCCTCCGAAAACTTCCCTACCCCCTATCGTATGGAAAAGTTTACTTTTGTCAAGGCGTATACTGTCGGCGTTGTAGAACTCACCCCTGCTGTAACGGTCAGCGATTTCAAGTTGATACTTACCATCTTCGCCCCTTACATATTCTTTCTGTATGGAACGGCCGGAAGGAATATAATAACGCGCTACGGTAAGACGTATGGCAGAACTGTCGGAAAGCATAGTCTGGTTCTGTACCAAGCCTTTTCCAAAAGATCTGCGACCAACGATAAGCCCCCTGTCATTATCCTGAATCGCCCCGGCAAAAATCTCTGACGCTGATGCCGAATACTCATCGGTAAGCACTACCACTCCAGCTTTCTTGAAAGTACCCCGGCCGTCAGACACAGCTTGCGTTTCATTCTCAGGTGTACGCCCTTTTGTATATACTATCATCCGGTCTTCCGGCAGGAATTCATTGGCCATATAGATCGCCTGATCCATAAATCCACCGGCATTCCCCCTGAGGTCTATGACAAAATTCTCTGCTCCGCGACCGGACAGTTCAAGCATGGCTTCAAGGAATTCGTTATACGTGTTACGCGAGAACTTGCTGACTTTCACATAACCGGTATTCTCGTCCAACATATAGCGGGCATTGACACTTGCCACGGGTACTTCACCTCTTACCACTTCAAAACTGAGAGGAGTACCATGCTGGCCTCTCAGAACTTTCAGCAGGACCTTGCTATCCTTCTCACCCCGAAGATGTTTGAAAACATTCTCGTTTGTGGCATTAGAGCCTGTAAGGTCAAATTCATCGGCACTCAAGATCCGATCTCCGGCCTTAAGTCCCACTTTCTCGGCGGGGCCACCGGAAATCACATCTATGGCATACACGGTATCATTAAGGATCTGAAATGAGATTCCCACGCCGCTGAATGCACCCTCGAGGTCTGAATTGACATCGGTCAGTTCCGCCGCAGATATATATGCGGAATGCGGATCAAGGCCGGCAAGCAGCTCGGGATATAAGGTTTCGAGCAATGAATCGCAATCAATACGGTCAACATATTCCCGGTTTATCAGACCAAGAACAGTCTGCAGTTTCTGCTGCCCGGGCGAAAGTGTAGTCCGGTTTAGAAACTGACCTATGAAGATACCGCCAACAAGCCCTGCGGCCAACGCAATAGGCAGTAATGTGAGAGATATATTCCTCTTTTGAACCATCTTGAAATCTATGGACAGGAAAAGTGTATCACTTCCCTAAATCCGCTATTCTTGTAACCTCTACCCCCGCTTTCATTAGCAGATCGACACCATCGTGAATTCTATATAGTTCCGAGAATACCACTCGTCTGATGCCTGCCTGTATAATCAGTTTGGAACACTCCATACAAGGCGAGGTAGTAACGTAAAGAGTGCTTCCTTCACTTGAGTTATGACTGCGCGCCACTTTTGTTATGGCGTTCGCTTCGGCATGAAGCACATAGGGATATGTAACATCGTTGTCATCTTCGCATACGTTTGCGAAACCGGATGGAGTACCGTTATATCCATCTGAAATTATCATCTGGTCCTTCACCAGAATCGCTCCCACCTTACGACGCAGGCAATAGGAGTTCTCGCTCCATATCGATGCCATACGCAGATAACGACGGTCAAGCGCGAGTTGTTTTTCGTCTTCCCTTGTACAGGGAGAGGTGCTCCCATTGTTCTCTTCCATGCTCATATATTTCGATTCTTCTTACGATTATCACGGAGCGAGACCTGGAACGGTCTCGCTCCGCATGTTTCCACCATCAATGAGTCATCAGATAGCGTTCGGCATCAAGAGCTGCCGTGGCACCGCTGCCTGCTGCTATCACGACCTGACGGTACTTCGAATCGGCGCAGTCTCCGCATGCGAAAACTCCGGGTACGCTTGTTGCCGTAGATTCATTGAAGGTCATTACATACCCATCTTCCGACAGCTCTACCTGGCCTTTGAATATTTCCGTGTTTGGCACATTGCCTATCGCAAGGAATAGTCCGTCGATCTCAATCTTGAAATGATCCTCTTCCGGAGTTCCAGCCTTGCTTACCACGCTGGCACCTTCCACAACTCCGTCGCCGGAAAGACCGGTTACATTACAATTGAACAGTATCTCTATATTCTCGGTCATGGCAACGCGCTTCTTCATCACTTCCGACGCACGAAGATAGTCCTTACGTACTATAAGATATACTTTTTTGCAAATGCCTGAAAGATAAAGAGCCTCCTCGCATGCGGTATCACCTCCCCCTACAACGGCAACCACTTTCTTTCTATAGAAGAAACCGTCGCATGTGGCGCATACGCTCACTCCCATTCCGCGGTATGTCTCTTCATCTTTAAGACCAAGGTAACGAGCCTTTCCTCCGGTAGCGATTATAACGCTGGTTGCAGTCAATATGTTTCCATCCTCATCTTCAAGTTTGTAGGGCGCATTCGAGAAATCCACTTTCACAATGGTCTTCGAACGTATTTCAGCTCCGAAACGCTCTGCCTGAGCTCGGAATCTATCCATCAGTCCCTGCCCCTGCAAACCTTCGGGGAAACCCGGAAAGTTTTCTATCTCCGTAGTCTGTGTTATCTGGCCGCCGGGCTGCATGCCTTCATAAACCACCGGCGACAGGTTGGCGCGGCTGGCATAGAGAGCCGCCGTATATCCTGCCGGACCTGCTCCAATAATCACTACTTTTCTGTTTTCTTCCATGGTAATATAATGTGTTTGTTTATTCTTACTTAACGTAAATCTACGATCTCCGCTTTCGGGTACTTCCCGGAAGGATATACAAAATCAGAGACCGTAAAGTTTGATTTAGTGCTTATACTTTTAATATTTACAGTAGTAGGAGTTCCTTTCAGAGGCGTTACCACGATATTTACCGGCATATATGTGCCATCGGCGATGGTTACGGCAACCGATTTTATACCCAATTCGCGTCCCTTTGCCATCAGAACTATCCTTCTACCTTTCGCAGGCTGTTTTTTCGCATAGTACGCTGTAAACAAGCTCCCATTCGCAGAAATCAGCGACATTGGATTTGTTTCTGCCACCTCGGCGGCCGTTGGCGTGTTTACGGTAGTCTCGCCCACACGGCTGTTATACGTCCACATAGTCTTGCCGTCATACCAGGTACTCATACCGGGAGTCGTGATTGCAAACTTAGAACCCGCAGACTTCAGGGTTCCTGTCAGTTTCTGCCCTTGCGATTCAAGAGAAAACTCGGCACGGACACCGGAAGCGCGCTGTAATAATTGAGCGGCGCGTGTGGCTATCTGGGTCGCGGTCTCTCCTCCCGACATGGCCGACCACCCTGAAATCATCATTATGAATGCAAGTATATATCGAAGTGTGGCTTTCTTTTCCATTCTGAGTTTTATTGAGTTAATAAAAAATCACCGATCTATTGGAGGGCGTTACTTGATGTACTGCTCCAATATGGCTTCCAGACTTATCGGGTCTACGAGCACCGAGCGCGGTTTACCTCCCGTCGAGGGCCCCACTATTCCCGCCATTTCAAGCTGATCCATTATCTTGCCGGCCCTGTTGTAGCCTATGGAATAACGGCGCTGCAACGAACTTGTCGATGCGGTGTTGCTCATTACGACCAGACGGGCACATTCCTCGAACAACGGATCGGTACCTACCGTGAAATCTCCATCGCCTGACGTTCCACCTCCGTCTCCTCCCTGGGCAGGCGGTTCCGGAAGAATATAGGCTCCGCCCCCCCCCGGCTGACTTGCTATATGGTTGCAGATTGCCTCAACCTCAGGGGTATCGATAAATGCGCACTGCACACGCACCATCTCCGAGTTATTGCTTATAAGCATGTCACCACGGCCTATGAGAAGCTGCGCGCCGGGAGTATCGAGAATTGTCTTTGAGTCTATTCCAGACGATACCTTAAAAGCTATACGTACAGGGAAGTTTGCTTTGATAATACCGGTTATCACATTGGTCGAAGGTCGTTGGGTAGCGATAATCACGTGCATTCCAACGGCTCGCGCCTTTTGTGCAAGACGTGCGATAGGCATCTCGACCTCCTTGCCGCAGGTCATTATCAGGTCGGCGAATTCATCCACAACCAATACTATATACGGCAGAAACTTATGGTCTTGCGATGGATCGCAAAGACCGCGATCAACCTTCGAGTTGTATTCCTCAAGATTGCGCACTTCGGCTTGTTTAAGTTTCTGATAACGATTATCCATCTCTACGCAAAGCGAATTCAGGGTAGCCACAACCTTGTTCATATCGGTGATAATGGCGTCCTGGGCATCGGGAATCTTTGCTAGATAATGACGCTCGATCTTGGCATACAGCGAAAACTCAACCTGTTTGGGGTCAATCATCACGAATTTCAGTTCATGAGGACGACGGCAATAGAGAAGCGAAGCTATTATAGCATTCAGTCCTACAGACTTACCCTGACCCGTGGCACCGGCCACAAGCAGGTGAGGCATCTTGGCCAGATCGGCTATATACACATCGTTAGATATCGTTGAGCCGATTGCCACAGGGAGTTTGGCGCGACTCTGCTGATATTTCTGAGAATTTATTACCGTCCGCATCGAGACTGTCTGAGGATCTTTGTTAGCCACCTCGATACCAACCGTACCTTTACCCGGTATTGGAGCGATTATACGTACACCGATTGCAGACAAAGATAAAGCTATATCGTCTACGAGGGAACGGATTTTTGAAATTTTGACCCCTCTTTCCGGACGTATCTCATAGAGTGTGATGGTGGGACCTACGGTTGCCTCGATACTCACAATAGGTATGTCGAAATCAAGAAGTGTCTTTCTGATTTTCTCCTTGTTCTCCAGCTGCTCTTCCGCATCCACACTGATTTTTTCCACTCCGGGCTTAAGAAGCTCAAGCGAAGGGAAGCGATAGAGCGAGGAACTTTTGGATGCCTCAAGCTTGCTCGCAGTTGCTACCGTATTGACATTTATGACCATAGGAGAGGTCGAAGGCTCTGCTTTGTCGGTTATGTCCTCGGATGTCTCGTCTGACTCCGGTTCTGGATCGGTAACACGTTCGGAATTCTCAGCATCCGAAGTCTCGATGCTGTCCTGCGTATCGGATGTCTCCGAACTATGTTCTTCATCCCGCTCATCTTGCGGCTCATCATCAGAAGGGGAATCAGGTCCGACTTCCTGCTCATAATACTCGTCTATGTCAGGCAATGTATAACTGTCGCTACCCTCGGGCACATTGAAACTGAATGGAGTCGCTTCCTGAGTCTCTTTGCCGTTTACCGTAAGCGAATCGCCTTCTCCGGCACGGGCGGCGTCAATTTCCTCGCGCCTCCTCATTTCCTCCAGTTCGGCTTCCCGGCGTTCTTGTTCGGCTTTCTCTTCAGCCAATATACGACGACGTTCATCATGCTTGCGCTTAATCCGCAATATCCAGTTTATCAAATCGCGCAGACAAATAAGAACGAATACGCCCACCATGACAAGGCTGAGCAAAGCAGCGCCCGACCAACCGACGAATTTAACTATATATTCATTTACATATCGGCCATGATATCCGCCCCAATTCACAGGAGTATGTACACTTAAGGTTACCAATCCGATTATCAATGACACGGTTATAAGGGCCACAAGACACTTGATGGTGAAGTTGACAGACTTGAACTTAGGCCAGCCAACCAGCAGTTTCAATGCCATTCCTATGAGCCAGAACACTATTACGACCGACCCGAGACCGAAACTTTCATTTATGAGGAACTCCGATATGCGGGCACCGCCCTCCCCGGCGGAATTCGCCACAGGAGGCGTAGACCCGAACGGTGAGTTGTTAATCAGCGACTGATCCCCTATGCAGTTTGAAAGATAAGAGATAAAAGCCACCAGCATCCAGCATCCGAAAGCACCCGCAAGCATTCCCAAGACAAGTTTGAGATTCTGCCCTGTCATGAAAGCTTTTATCCTGCCGGTCAACACCGAACCGCTCTCGGAAAGAGATGCAGTCTGATCCTTGACCGCACGCTTCTTGGCGGGTCTGCGTTTCGCTGACCCGCCCGACACGGCTTTCTTGCGGCCACGCGAGGATACCGGTTCTTCTTGTTGCAAGCCCGGCTCTTGCGATATCACTTCATCGGAATATGGTATATCCGGGGTATAGTTTTCGTAGTTGTCCATTTCTAACAAGGCAAATTTACGAATAATTTTGCACTTTACCACCCTATTCGGTGTCATGCTTAAAAAAAACTTGTTAACTTCGCGTTGAAAGATGACACTACGGGAAGTATTTCATCTTGGTTACGACAAACTCTTTTATGAAAACATCTAATATCATTCGGTTCTCTATCCTCGGATTGCTCTGGTTGTGGCTCGCGTCAACAATCATCATAAGGGGTGGGTTCAATCTCATAAATCTCTTCTGGATAGTCGCTTCGGGTATTCTGGTGTTCGTGCCTTTATGGCGAAAGTATGTCGCGCCGCAGACCGAAGGTTCAAATCGCACCAACGGAAAAACACCTAACAGAAGGAAGGGAGAAAGGAGAAAAAGACAATGATCACGGATTCCAGCGAACTTCATATTCCCGCCTCTCCTCAGGTTCCACAGCCAGCTCCCGGCCCCGTGCAGTGTGATATCCCCGCACTGCAACCGGGCAGGTATCCAATACTTGAAAAGATAAACTCGCCTGCCGATCTCAGGGCACTGCCTGTAGAAAAGCTTCCCGAGGTTTGCAACGAGCTGCGTGGTTTCATTATCGACAGTCTTTCGTCTAACCCGGGCCATTTCGCTTCAAGTATGGGTGCCATAGAGATTATCGTGGCCCTGCATTATGTTTTCGATACCCCGAAAGACAATTTGGTCTATGATGTAGGCCATCAGGCTTACGCCCACAAGATTCTTACGGGTCGACGCGAGGCTTTCCACACGCAACGCACCCTGCACGGACTGAGCGGCTTCCCCAATCCTATCGAAAGCGAATACGACTCGTTCGTAGCCGGACATGCAGGCAACTCCATATCGGCCGCACTCGGCATGGCCATCGCCGACAAGATGACTCCCGGCCATGAGAACCGCAAGACAGTTGCCGTTATCGGTGATGCCTCCATATCGAACGGAATCGCGTTCGAGGGTCTCAACAATGCTTCAAATTCGCCTAACGACCTTCTTATAATTCTTAATGACAATGATATGAGCATTGACAATAATGTCGGTGCCCTACACTCATATCTTTCTGAATTGACCACCTCGGCCGGTTACAACCGATGGCGCAACAAACTCTACCAGAGCATGCGTCGCAAAGGACTTATATCCGACACCGGTAAGAGACGAGTATTGCGCTTTAACAATGCCATGAAAGCCCTCATATCTGGAGGCCAGAATATATTTGAAGGTCTGAACATACGATACTTCGGACCATTCGACGGGCATGACGTGGTTAAAATAGTGAAGACCCTGCGCGACATCAAAGATATGACAGGCCCGAGATTGCTCCACCTATGCACTATCAAAGGTAAAGGTTACAGCAAGGCCGAGGAAGACCCGACGACTTGGCATGCGCCGGGACTGTTCGACGCCGCTACCGGCGAAAGACACAAATCCACCACTCCTCTCACTCCACCAAACTGGCAGAATGTCTTTGGAGAGACTCTCGTGGAGCTTGCTGAAAGAGATGACCGCGTTGTAGGAATAACAGCGGCCATGCCTACGGGCACATCTATGGCCAAACTTATGGCATCCATGCCGGAACGGGCTTTCGACGTTGGAATATCGGAAGGACATGCCGTTACTTTCGCAGGTGGTCTCGCATCGGCCGGCAAACATCCTTTCGTAGCCATATACAGCTCTTTTCTACAACGGGCATACGACAATATTATACATGACGTGGCAATACAGGGTCTGCCGGTCACTTTCTGCATAGACCGTGCTGGGATCGTAGGTGAAGACGGTGTAACTCACCATGGATTATACGATCTTGTGTATCTGAAATGCATACCGGGGATAACCATCGCCTCGCCGGCAGATGAGGAGACTCTGCGCAACCTGATGATCACTTCCCTGAATTTCGACGGCCCTATGGCCATACGCTATCCGAGAGGCGCGGCTACAAGACCGGACTGGAAATCTCCCATGCATCCCATTGAACCGGGTAGAGGCAGGATTCTTGAAGAACCGACCGACGCAAAAGCGGCCATCCTCACATTAGGGCCGGCGGCAGCCGATGCTGCAGCAGCAGCCAACGAGCTGCATAAGAACGGGATCGACGTGGCCAGATTTGATATGATATGGCTGAAGCCCCTTGACATGGAACTGATAAAAAAAGCCGCAGCCTATCCTCTTGTCGTTACTGTGGAAGATGGTGCCCGCTCAGGCGGTTTCGGTTCGGCAGTCGCCGAGGCTCTCGCCGATATGGATTACCAAGGCAACGTAATACGTCTTGGCGTGCCCGACAAATGGGTACATCAGGGCAAAGTGGCACAACTGAAAAACCTGTGTGGATACGATTCCATGTCCATTGTAAAAGCAGTAGAAAACATCGTTTCCGGTAATAGATGAAAATAATCATAGCAGGAGCCGGAGAAGTTGGCACTCATCTGGCCAAGATGCTCAGCAACGAGGATCAAGATATAATTCTGGTCGACAACAATCAGCAGCGCCTCGATATAATCGACTCCAATTACAATCTGATGACATGGAACGGTTCCACATCCTCGTTTCAGACTCTTCGTAATGTAAACGTAGAAGATGCCGACCTTTATATTGCCGTAACCCCTTATGAAACCCGCAACATTACCTCCTGTGCGATCGCCAAGAAACTCGGAGCGAAAAAAACTGTCGCAAGAATAGACAACTATGAGTTTCTTATAAAGGAGAATGGTGAGGTGTTACGGTCTCTCGGTGTTGACAATCTTATATATCCCGAGCATCTCGCTTCGCAGGAAATAGCTTTGGCACTGGCTCACAACTGGGCCAGATATTGGGGCGAACTACATGGCGGGTCTCTTATCCTCATCGGTGTGAAACTGAGCAACCCTTGCGACATTATCAACAAGAAGCTTAAGGACCTCCCTGTTACAGCCCACGATTTTCACGTTGCAGCCATAAAACGCAACAACGAAACCATAATACCAAACGGTAACGATGAGATCCTTCAGAACGATATAGTTTATTTCATCACCACTCCGCCCTTTATCAACGAAGTGCGCGACTTGTGCGGCAAACGTAAACGTGTTATAAAGAAGGGGCTTGTTGTTGGAGGCAGCCGCATTGCCGTTCGTTTCGCCAAAGAGTATGGTGACAAATATCATCTGAAAATCATAGAAATAGACAGAGACCGTTGCGAAGAGCTCGCCACGATGCTGCCACAGTGCGAAATCGTATGTGGTGACGGACGCGATATCGAGGTGCTGCGCGAAAATAATATTTATCAGTATGACGTTTTCATGTCGCTGACCAATTCTTCCGAAACCAATATACTGAGCTGTCTCACCGCTAAGGAATTCGGTGTTCCGAAGACAATAGCCGATGTAGAGAATCTTCAGTTTCTAAGTTCCGCGGAGAATCTGAATATCGGCACTACTATCAATAAAAAGCTGTTGGCATCGAGCCGCATATTCAAGATCATGCTCGATGCCGATTCAAGCAACGACAAATTCCTGGCGTTAGCCGATGCCGAAGTCGCCGAACTGAAGGTAAAACCTGGTGCCCGGATAACACGCGCCGAAGTAAAAGACCTTCATTTACCTTTTGGAATGACTCTCGCCGCCCGCATCAGCGGAGAGACAAGCGAACTGATTTCCGGACGCACGCGTATACAGCCCGGCGACTACGTTGTGGTATTCTGCCTTTCAGGCAATCTGCACAAAATCGAAAAGTGGTTTAATTAAAGCGGTCTGACCTGTGGCTACACTTACCAAGCATAGATCATATATAAACTTCCCGATAATTCTCAGGGTCATAGGTCTCCTGCTGCTTATCGAAGCGGCCCTGATGGTATTCCCTCTTATTGTAGCATTGATACGCCATGGAGGTAAACCTATTCCTTTCCTGCTATCCATGGGCATTACAGGTATAGCAGGTGTCGGCCTTATGAGCCTGAAGACCCATAGCCGCGAGATGGGCAAACGCGAAGCGATCATGCTTACATCCCTCACATGGATAATACTGTCTATGTTCGGCATGCTACCGTTTATAATCGGAGACACGCACCTGAGCATTACAGATGCTTTTTTCGAGACTATAAGCGGATTCACAACCACCGGCATGTCTGTCATAGGCACTCTTGACAATGTGCCTCGCTCCATAATCCTGTGGCGATGTCTTACCCAGTGGTTCGGAGGTATGGGCATAATTCTATTCACGCTCGCAGTAGTGCCGATGCTCAATTCTTCGGGAGGTATAATGCTCTTCAACGCCGAAGTAACGGGAATAACCCACGACAAGCTTGCCCCACGCGTATCATACACAGCCAAGAGCCTGTGGTTTATATATATAGCCTTGACAATACTTCTGATAGGATTTCTGCTCTTCTCCGAAATGAAGCCTTTCGATGCGGTGTGTTACGGACTCTCTACCATATCTACGGGAGGCTTCGCCACTCAAGACCTGAGCATAGGAGAATGGGATAATCTTTATATCAAGATTGTGATGTCTGTCTTCATGTTTCTCGGAGGCGTGAATTTTTCGTTGATATTCCAATCGTTACATGGAAGATTCTCGGCAGTACGTTCCAACACGGTATTCAAATGGTATCTATGGTGGATAGGAGCCGCTTATCTGCTATTCTGTATCAACATCATAAGACAAGGCTTGGTGGAGGATGCTGGCGATCTTACCATCGACCCCATTTTTCAAGCTATCTCATTTATATCATCGACAGGCATGACGGAACCCAATTTTGCGGAATGGGGAGCGTTGTCAGAGATTGTCATGGTCATATTGATATTCACCGGGGCTTGCGCCGGAAGCACCTCGGGCGGTGCGAAACTCGACCGCATAGTGGTGCTTGCCAAGTTCCTGCGCAATGAGTTCTACAAGCTTATGCACCCTAATGCCGTTACCACCGTGCAGATGAATGGCAAAGGCACATCATATATGTTGGTACAGAAATCGCTCGCTTTCCTGTTCATGTATATAATAGCCATAATGGGAGGAGGAACCATACTATCTATACTCGGCCTGTCTCTCCACGATGCCTTCTTCTATGCCCTTTCATCTATATCCAACGCCGGGCTCGGCACTGAAGTATCGGTGGTAACGCAACACTATTCCGCGATAGCAGTACCCGCGAAATGGATTATGGCCCTGCTGATGCTTGTAGGCCGTCTGGAGCTATACACCGTGCTGTTGCTGTTCACCCCCTTCTTCTGGCGCAAGTGATTGCAATAGAAATCTTCAGGCGGGGGCAGATGAAGATTTGATTTCCATCAGGCGTTCTTCCAGCTCGTCGCGGTTGCCGAGAGCCTTGTTGCGTACCCGGGTTCGGTAGTTGTAGATCGTGGAGAGTGAATAACGTAAGAATCGGGCTATTTTCACACTGTCTTTCACCCCGAGCCTGATCAGGGCGAATATACGCAACTCGGTTGTGAGCCTGCCCGATTCCTTTGGATAAATCTGCTGATCCGGTATCAGCAGTCGGTTGAAGTCAGCCACAAAAGTAGGAAAAAGCTTAAGGAAGGTATGGTCGAAGTTCTCGTAGAAAGATTTCAGTTCAAGATCCATCATCGAGGTTGAGTTCAGGATGGCCTTTAACTCCTTGTTTCCTCCCAACTTTAAGGTCAGTTTTTTCTGCAGACTGTCAATCTTGTCTATGTATGTGGAACACAGACCCATATAACCTGCGATATATCCCTCCTTCACTCTGGACTCCTCGGCGATTTCTCTGTTAGCCTCTCTCAATTGCTCCACATGATCGCGTAAATGGGCGTTAGCCTCGGTGAGTTTCGCATTCGCCTCATCGGCTTCGGCACGTGCCCGCCGGGCTTTGCCCATCATCTTGATGGCGGTTACGAGCGCGATAAGCACGAGCAATGTAAGAAGACTGATTCCGAGTATCAAAAGGTGAAGACGGCTTTGTTGATCCTGTATTGTCCTTACATACATTGAATTGACCGTAGGGAAAATATCGGAAATCTGCATCATGCGCAACCGGGCGTTGGCTGAGGTGGCATCTTTGAGACTTTGACCCAGGTATTCGTAGGCGTGCTCTATGTCTCCCTCGTCATATAATATGAGGGCAAGTTCCTGCAATGCGGCATGTTCCTTTATCGCTGAACGCATATCGGCTATCGCCGCGATCGCAAGCTGCTCTTTGCGTTTATTGACATCACCGAGTCGTCTGTACGAATCCGAGAGTGTGTAAGCCACTATAGCTTTTGTATGGAAATCGGCCTCAGAATGGTCATTCAGCCACCTTGTAATTATATCCGCTCCTTCCCGGGGATTGTTTTCCGCGTTGGCTTGGTCAGCGCATATAAGATAGCGGTAAACCGAATTCGGATCATTCACGGCAATCAGCGAATCGCGATACTGCGCTGTAAGTCTGAAATATTTGTCGCGGTCTTCCGGACGCTTCGAAAAGTCATAGAGATTGCCATATATAGTGCGTTTTATATGATATAGGAAAGCCGACAAATCTTCCGGTACATCTCTTCTTGGTATGGAATCAAGGATTGAAAGTGCTTCATAATATGATCCGGAAAGGCCAAGTATATTTGCCGTATTCAATTTCGAATGAACCAGATAATACTTCTCACCTATCTTTTTTGCGAGGATTTCACGCTCCCTGCAGATGCTTAAAGCTGAATCGGCGTTATAAGACGTGTAAGCATCCAGCAACGCTCCGATAGCATTGAACCGCTCTTTGAGATCACGCGTGGCATCGGCTTTCGTACGAAGCGATTTCAATTGCTGTTCCTTTCTATCTATGAAAGAGGCTCTGTCTTCTATTGCCTTGTCAAGTACAATCAAAAGAGAGTCGATACCGGGGCTACCGGCACCGGACGAAGAGAAGACAAGGAGGAATATAAATGAAACAGCGAAAAAATATTTCATTCAGTAAGGGATAATTTCAAGGTTATATCGCAAATATAATAAATAATGGCCATGAACATTTACAAATTTTGAGTAAATTATATATATATAAAGCTATGGAATTAGTATAATTTAACTACATAATTTACCATAAATAAACATCTTATTTAATTATAAAATAAATAATTACACTATATACATCACTATATTTTTACTTCATCCATCTTGAAAGACGGATTAAGAATGGTAAATTTGCCACATGCAGTTCCGGTTACATCCTTTCTCAGGCTCTGTTTTCCGTGCTTTTTTCAAGCCCCTCCAATCTAAAAAACCGATGGCGAAGTACAGTTTCTGAATACCAACTTTTTATTATACTAATAACATGAGACTAAACTTTACAAGAAAGCTCGTTCCACTGTTGATAGGTCTCTCCCTATGGCTACCTCTAACTGCCTGGGGACAGATGCAGACGGTTACGGGCAATGTATCTGACACTGCAGGCGAACCTCTTATAGGTGCCAGTGTGATTGTACAGGATGCCGGAAAAGGTACGGCGACAGACCTTGAAGGCAACTTCACTATCAAAGCATCCCCTACCGCCACATTGATTGTTTCTTACATCGGCTACAAAACCGTTACCTGCCCTCTCGATGGAAAGACCAACGTCAACATCGTAATGCAAGAAGACACCAACACTCTCGACGAGCTTGTTGTAGTAGGTTACGGCCAGATGAAGAAATCCGACCTCACCGGAGCCGTCGGCTCTCTTAACGGAAACTCAATCAAGGATACGCCGGTGAATAACCTCGGGTCGGCGATACAAGGTAAAATAGCAGGCGTACAGATTATCGATGCCGCCAAGCCGGGCGATAATGTAAACATCAAGATTCGCGGACTCGGTTCAATTAATAACTGCGATCCTCTGGTTGTAATCGACGGGGTTCCGACAGACCTCGGACTGAATAACATAAACATGCAGGACGTAGAGCGTCTCGATGTTCTGAAAGATGCCTCCGCGACTGCCATCTATGGTTCGCGTGGTGCGAACGGAGTGATTATGATCACGACTCGACGCGGGTCTGCCGGCAACGGCAAGATCTCGGTTAGCGCCAACTTTGCGTCCCAGAATGCTTCGAAGACTCTGAATTTGCTCAATTCGGCCGGTTACGCTTCTCTTAACAACGACATGATGAATGCCGTAGGACACAACCCTAATCCCGATTGGACAGATCCGAGTTCATTGACAACTTCGACAAACTGGGTAGATGAACTTCTGGCTACCGGATTCATGCAGAACTATAATGTAAGTTTCGGAGGTGGAAACGAGAATGCCCACTATTATCTCTCTGCCGGCTTTCTTGACCAGACAGGCATAATAGAAGGCATCGGATACCGCCGTTTCACTTTCCAATCCAATAACGATGCCCGTATCCGTCCTTGGCTTAAGATATCGAACAACCTTTTGTTCTCTACTGATATGAAGCGCGCCGGTTCATATTCCATGATGGATGCAATGCGTGCCCTCCCCGTTTTCCCGATATATGATGCAGATGGCGCATGGAGCGGTCCTTCGGGCAATAGCGAGTGGTACGGAAGCGTGCGCAACCCGGTAGGTAGCAACACTGTATATAAGAGCAACACAAAGGGTTACAACCTCCTTGCCAATGTTGCGGGAGACTTCACCTTAATCCCGAACTGGCTTCAATTCCGCTCTCTGTTCGGCTATGACGCCAAGTTCTGGTATAACTCTTCATTCTCACCCTCATATCCCTGGAAGCCCATACCCGTAGAGACAAGCTCAAACTATGAAAGTTCAGACAAGTCTTTCACATACCTTTGGGATAACTATTTCACTTTCGACCATACCTTCGGAAAGCATGCCGTAAATGTAATGGCAGGTATGTCGGCGCAATGGAACGACTATTCCTTCCTTAACGCGACTATGGACGGGTTCCTGTTCGACAAAATCCACCAAATGGACAACGGTATCGAAATGAAAGACATAAAAGGGAACCGCAGCCAATGGTCCCTGCTCTCTTACATGGCACGCGCCAATTACTCGTTCGACGACCGTTACCTTCTTACCGCTACGATCCGTCGCGACGGTTCATCACGTTTCGGATCGAAACATCGCTGGGGTACCTTCCCGTCGGTTTCAGCCGCATGGAGAATTTCAAAAGAAGCTTTCTTCCCGGATGAAAAGGCTGTGAACGACCTCAAGTTACGTCTCGGCTACGGCCAGACAGGTAGTCAAGCTTCAGTCGGCAACTACGGTTATCTGCCCACACTCAGTACACTCGTATATCCCTTCGGCGACCCGAAAGTCAATCAGGCCGTGCTCGTTGCCCAATCGCTCGCTAACCCATATATCCATTGGGAGACTGTAGAACAGTTCAATGCGGGTGTCGACATCGCCCTTCTCAACTCCAGACTGAACTTCAGCCTTGACGGATACATCAAGAATACAAAGGATATGCTGGTAAAGGCGACGATACCTATCACATCAGGTTTCGAGGACACCAGCACAACATATACGAATGCCGGTAAGGTACGCAACATCGGATGGGAACTGACCGCCAATACAGTTAACCTCACTGGAGAATTCGGATGGGAGACCAACCTTGTGGTTACATATAATAAAAACAAAATCAAGGATTTGAATAGTAAGGTACCCACATACCTTAACCAGCTCAACAATTCATATGTGACTATGCTCGGAGTAGACTATCCTATCAACGTCTTCTACGGATATGTTACAGACGGTATATTCCAGAATCAGCAGGAAGTGGATCAGCACGCGGTCCAGCCGGGTGCCGAACCGGGAGATATCAGATTCCGCGACCTTAACAACGATGGCGTTATAGACGACGAAGACCGTACCGTTATAGGCAACCCGAATCCCACATGGTTATTCTCCATGAACAACCGCTTCACATATAAGGGATTCGAACTGCAGATTTACCTGCAGGGAGTAGCCGGAAATAAAATCTACAACTACACACGCTGCTGTCTCGAAGGTATGTCGGCCGCATATAACCAGCTTGAATCTGTAGCTGGCCGCTGGACAGGACCCGGTACATCAAACGATATGCCTCGCGCAGTATGGGCAGACCCCAACCAGAATGGCCGCGTAAGCGACCGATGGGTAGAAAATGGTTCTTATCTCCGTCTCAAGAACATAACATTGGGATACACATTCCCATCCAAGTGGATGCATACGATAGGTCTTGAAGACCTCAAACTCACATTCTCCTGCGAGAATGTAGCCACCATCACCGGATACAAAGGTCTTGATCCCGAAGTTGGACTCAACGGAATCGATTATTCAAGCTTCCCCTCTCCCAGAACCTTCAACTTCGGCATAAACGTAAAATTCTAAAGCTAACAACTATGAAAAAGAGATATATGCTTCTGATGGCGGTATGCGCTCTTGTGGGGTTCTCTTCGTGTGAGGATTTTCTTGAAAAGCATCCTTTCGACACCGTAGACCCCGAAGAGACTGTAGACGACAATGTCGCAGTGGCAATGACAAACGCCTGCTACATCACTCTTCAGAGCTCAAACATGTATAACCAGAGAATCTGGACACTTGATATTCTTGCCGGCAACTCCAATGTAGGCGCCGGTGGCGGAGACGACGGTCTTGAAACTGTACAGGCATCGAACTTCACCACAATGTCTGACAACGGCATGGCCTTGTACATGTGGCGTTCGCCTTGGGTCGGTATAGGCCATTGCAACGACGCTATAAAGGCTATCGAAAGCAACGCCGACAAACTCTCGGGCGACATCCACGACCGCTGTCTCGGTGAGGCCCTATTTTTAAGAGCGCACTATTATTATGTCCTGGCCCGGCTTTACGGAGGATTGCCGATACGCACCGAACCTTTCGTTCCCGGCGAAAACAGCGCAATAGCCCGCGAAAGTCTTGAAAAGACATACGAACAGATACTCTCTGACGTAAACCGCGCTGCGACACTGCTGCCCGAAAAAGCCGAATATGATGCAAGCCAGAAAGGACGCGCCTGCCGCGAGGCCGCGCTTTATATGCTGGCCGACATTTATCTTACACTCGCGCCTTCCAACCCCTCGCTTTACTCTAACGTAGTGGATTGCTGCGACGAGATAACAGCTATGGGATATACGCTAAATACCCCCTATGCCGATAATTTCAACGCTCTTATCGACAACGGGCAGGAATCTATTTTCGAAGTGCAGTTCTCCGGAAGCACTGAGTATGACTTCTGGGGCAATACTCCCCAGTCTTCATGGCTCTCTACTTTCATGGGTCCCAGAAACTCCAATATGGTTGCCGGCTGCTACGGATGGAATCAGCCTACCGAGGAATTCGTAAAACAGTATGAAGAAGGCGACCTTCGCAAAGACGTTACTATCTTTTATGAGGGATGTCCCGCGTTCGATGGTATGGATTACCGTTCTTCTTGGTCCAATACCGGATACAACGTACGCAAATTCCTGGTCTCCAAGAGCATTTCTCCGGAGTATAACACCAATCCGGCCAACTTCGTGGTTTACCGTTACGCCGGAGTATTGCTTATGCAGGCCGAGGCTCTTAATGAACTGGGAATGACTTCGGATGCCGCTGGACCTCTCAACATAGTACGCAAACGCGCCGGTTTGGGCAAGATATCCGGCAATATCTCCAAACAGGAAATGAGAGACGCAATTATACACGAACGACGCATGGAACTCGCTTTCGAAGGCCATCGCTGGTTCGACATGATACGTATCGACGGAGGAAACTATGCAGTGGATTTCCTCCACTCTATCGGAAAGACTAACGCTACCAAAGCACGTCTGCTTCTCCCGATACCCCAGACCGAAATGGACTCCAATCCTCTCATGACCCAGAATCCAGGTTATTAAATAAAACAATCATGAAAAAATATATATTTTGCGGGATAGTGTTGTCCGCACTGATGGCTACGACTACTTCCTGCACCGACAACGACTATACGGAACTCGATAAGGGGAGCGAACCGCTTGCCCTGACATCAAGCTCCGCCAATATAGTCCTTGAAGAGAAAGCTCACGCCAATAACGCGTTTGAACTAAAGTGGACCACCGGCACAAACTCCGGTACCGGAAATCGTATAAGCTACACGCTCAAACTCGCCGAGGCCGGCACTCAATTCACGGATGCTGTAGTGGTTAAAGATAACGAGGCCAGGGTCTACAACTGGGCCCCTAACGTTGAACAGCTGAATACCATTCTGCTTTCCCGTATGGGAGCCGAAGCAGGACAGCCTATGGAACTGGAAGCCATGATTACGGCAACCGTTGCCGGTAACGACGCGGACCAGCAGACCGCCACATGCAAGTTTACAGTTACGCCTTATGAACCTGTCACCGAGACCCTATATCTAATAGGCGACGCCACACCAAACGGATGGAGCGCCGACAATGCAACCGAAATGGTACGCATCGACAATGGAATATTCACGTGGACAGGCACCTTGAAACCGGGAAGTTTCAAGTTTATAGTTAATAAAGGTGAATTCATACCCTCTTATAACAATAACGGACACGGCGGACTCGTATATAGGACAAGTTTCGATCAGCCTGACGAAACTTTCTCTATAGAAGAAGAGAAGAATTATAAGGTGGATGTCAACCTTCTCAACATGTCCGTAACATTCGTGGAAACCACCGGCACAGCCCTGCCTTTCGATCAGATATACTTCGTAGGCGAGACTACCGATTGGGGATTCGTTCTCATGAACCAAGATCCGTTGGACAGCTTCCTGTTCCGCATAGGATGGTTCTTCGACGCAAAGAGCGAATTCAAATTCGGCACATCCGATGGAAGCTGGGAGAAAATGTATAAGGCTACCGAAGCCAATGCTCCCTACACTTCCGAAGGGGTTGAGCTCATCGAAGGTTTCGATCCTGACAACAAGTGGTTGCTTACCGAATCACAGGCAAAGATGGCTTACAAGATTTGCCTTGACATACGTCCCAACAAGGAAAGGATGATTATGCGTCCCTTCACTCCCTACACAGAGATGTATCTCGTAGGCAGTGCTACCGCAAACGGATGGGATCTCGCGAACGCGACACCGATGACCGTAGATCCATCCAATCCCAATATATTTACGTGGACAGGAAATCTGCAGGCCGGCGAACTCAAATTCAGCGCCGACAAGCAGAGCGACTGGAACGGCGCATGGTTCCTGGCTTCCTCTGAGAATGCAGAACCTACAGGTACGGTTGAAAAAACAATCTTCGTAGATAAGAGCGACGATAGTTTCAAGAACCAGTACCCCGATATTGCCGTCGGAGATGTAGACCGTAAATGGAACATCACTCAGCCCGGCAGTTACACCATTACCCTCAACCAGCTTCTGGAAGAGGTTTCGATAGTACACAATTAATGACAAGGTAAAAGATATAAGGTAAAAATCTCTATACCCGGCCCCGGGGTCTCCGGTCTGAAGTCCCCGGGGCAATTTTAATCCATAATATACAAGGATATAAAACAAACCATATTCATGAAGAAACAAATTCTTTTGGCCGCCCTGCTGTCGTCATCATGCATACTCGGCGCATGCGGTGGCGATGATAACTCCGAACCGGCTCCGGCCCCGACTCCCGAAGGGCCGACTAATAAAGTCGATAATGTTACCGGAATATCATCCAATTTGATGTTCGACATATCTACCGACAAAGCGATCTACTCCCCTGGCGCCACAGTTAAATTCACCGCCACAGAACCGCTTTCCGGATATAAAATACGCTATCGTAAAGGCAGCGAGATTATTTCCGTGCAGGATGGTGCCGGAACCACCTGGAGCTGGACAGCTCCAGGAGAGGATTACACGGGATATCTCGTAGAAGTATTCAAGACCAACGATGGCAAAGACACCATATACGCTACTGTCGGCGTAGATGTGTCAAGCGATTGGAAACGATTCCCCCGTTACGGTTTCGTAGCCACTTTCGATGCATCGAAACTGCAGGCGGGAGTTATAGAGGAGGAAATGAAATTCCTGAACCGATGCCATATCAACGGCGTGCAGTTCCAGGACTGGCATTACAAACACCATTGGCCACTCGGGGGCACACCCGGAAACCTTATGGACACATATACCGACATAGCCAATCGCCAGGTGAAAACCGATGCCGTTAAGAAATACATCGACGTGCAGCACTCCTATGGCATGAAATCCATTTTCTACAATCTATGTTTCGGAGTGCTTGACGATGCTCAGTCGGATGGTGTGAAGGAAAACTGGTATCTGTTCAAAAACAATCACCGTGGAGACAAAGACTCCCATCAGCTGCCCAATTCCTGGAAGAGCGACATATTCCTCGTGAACCCGGGCAATCCTGAATGGCAGGAATACCTCGGCAAGCGCAATGACGATGTATACGCATCTCTCGATTTCGACGGATACCAGATAGACCAGCTCGGAAACCGTGGAACACTCTATGACTATGATGGCAAAACCGTAAATCTACCTCAGGGATACTCATCCTTTATATCCGCGATGAAGAACCGCCATCCGTCAAAGCGACTTATCATGAATGCGGTTTCAAGCTACGGAGCTTCGCAGATTGCCGGATCAGGAAAGGTTGATTTCTGCTATAACGAAACTTGGAACGACGAGTCGCAGTTTGCAGACCTGCACAAGATCATAAAGGCCAACGACTCTTACAGCAATCACTCTCTCGCCACTGTGTTCGCATCCTATATGAATTATGACTTCGCCGGGTCCAACAACGGAACGTTCAACAATCCGGGAGTCCTGATGACCGATGCCGTCATAATGGCGCTGGGCGGCTCTCATCTCGAGCTGGGCGACCATATGCTGTCGCGCGAGTATTTCCCCGCCTCTCCGCTCGCTATGGACGAAGAACTGCGAGACGCCATGATACGATACTACGACTTCATGACCGCCTACCAGAATCTGCTGCGCGGTGGCTCTACCAAAGACGAGACTACGGTAAGCCTTAAATCTACCGACGCGTCCAAGCGCATTTCATTCAATGCATGGCCACCCAAGCAGAAAACAGTTACCACATACGCACGCAAAAGCGGCGGCAAAACCATCGTTCATCTGCTGAACTTCAGCAATACGGACGACCTCAGCTGGCGTGATCTCAACGCCAAGCGACCTGCGCCGGCCATTAAACGTAACTTCCCTGTCGAGATGGAAATGTCTTCGCCTGTGAAAAAAGTCTGGGTGGCAAGCCCCGACTATCACGGAGGAGCAGTTCAGGAACTTGCATTTTCGCAGGCCAACGGTCGACTGACATTTACCGTCCCGACTCTCAAATACTGGGACATGATTGTAATCGAATGATACGCCTATCGGAATCACCCGAATAGAAGTTAAACACTATTCAAGTCCGCGATAATTTTTGTATATTCGCGGACTTGATAGTATCAGCTAAATTTGAATGCCGACATATACTTATACATAGCAACCCAATATCTGATGAAAACCAATAAATATCTGTTTTTAGCGCCGATTATGGCAGTGGCCGCCAATGCAGTGGCCGCAGACCCGGTTATAGTTGAGACCGAGGCTTACCGTTGGGCCGGAGACACCATCTTCCAGAATGAGTTCAAGGCCTGGGCCATCAACCCTTATGAACTCAGATCCACATACAAAGGGCGCCCTGGCTACTTTATGCCTATCGAGCAGTCGTGGAAACGCAAAAACGACCTCTCCGCGTATCCGAAACTGAAATCCAACAATCTGCTTCACGAGGCAGTCTTCAATATGGCTCTCGATGAGATGGTAAACGCAGTCGAACCCGACACGACCTTGCGTACCGGCAAGGAGTGGGCAGGAGTATGGACCCGCGACGTGAGTTACTCCATATTGCTTTCGATGGCCTACATGCAACCGGAAGCATCCATGATCTCGCTGATGAAGAAGGTTAATCCGAGTGGACAGATTATACAGGATACCGGCTCGGGAGGCGCATGGCCAATCTCCACGGACCGTATGGTGTGGACTCTCGCGGCCTACGAGATATACAAGGTTACGGGCGACCGCAAATGGCTTGAAAAAGTCTACCCTATAGTCGAGAGATCGCTTGCAAAGGATGAGAAGACCGTTATGAGCGAGAATGGTCTTGTGAAGGGCGAGACTTCATTTATCGACTGGCGCGAGCAAAGCTATCCGCGCTGGATGCAGACCGTCGACATTTCGCAGAGCGAGGCTATGGGCACCAACGTGATGTATGCGGCCGCTCTCGATGCAGCCGGTCAGATGGCATCCATTCTCGGCAAGAAGAAAGAGGCCGACAAATATTTCGCCCGTTCCAAAGCTCTCGCAGCCAACATCGATAAGGTTTTCTGGATGCCCGACAAAGGTTACTATGGAATGTACACTTACGGACGTGACAACAAGATTCTGAATCCGAGAGCGGAAACTTTAGGAGAGGCTCTGGCCATACTGTATGACATTGCTCCGGCCGACCATCAGAAATCTATTTCAGAGAACAACCCCCATACCCCCTTCGGACCCGCCATATTCTACCCGCAGATTTCCGATATGCCCAATTACCACAACAATGCCCTGTGGCCCTGGGTAGGCGCATACTGGACTCTTGCCCAGGCAAAAGCCGGCAACGAGAAAGGTGTGCTGGAGGGCATCGGTTCGGTATACCGTCCCGCGGCTCTTTTCTGTACGAACAAAGAGAACTTCAATCTTGACAACGGCGACATATTCACCGAGCTTAATTCTTCCAACATGCTCTGGTGCCTGGCCGGCAACATAGCCCTGACCACACGTGTGCTTTTCGGCATACATTACGAAAAAGATGGACTGCTTATATCGCCTTTCGTACCCGAAGCCCTCGCCGCCACACGCACCCTCACCGATTTCCCCTATCGTGGCGCCAAGCTCGACATTACAGTCGAGGGATTCGGAAGCAAGGTATCGGAGCTGACGATAAACGGTAAGAAACAAAATCTTGAAAAGGGTCTCCTTATTCCGGCAAAGATGCTGAAAGGCAATGTGAACATAGTGGTGAAACTCGACAACCGGCCAATAGCACCGATGAAAGTGAACAATGTTCCCAACCTGAAAGCTCCCCTCACTCCCATAACCCGTCTGGCCAACAATCCTGCTCTGAATGGAAACGGCATACCCGTCAACAATCAGCTTGAGTGGAACCCAATCGAATATATAGCCGGATACATCGTGTTGAAAGATGGAAAAAAGGTTGCTGAAACCCGTCAGACGAGTTATCCTGCCACCACTCCCGGCGAATGGCAGGTGATCGGTGTGGCTGCTGATGGAACTCAATCTTTCGCTTCCGAGCCTCTCAGCAATCGTGAGACATTCATACTGGAGTTCAAAGATGAAACCACAACCATAAGCTCTCCTGAAGTAAGCTATCAACCGTCAGCACCTATTGCAGGATTCACCGGAAATGGTTTCGTGGAGATAGACCGCAATGCAAAACCGACCGAGGTTCAGGTAGAAATACCCGAGACCGGTGTCTACACCATCTCGGTGCGTTACGCCAACGGCAACGGACCTGTGAACACCGAGAATAAAGCCGCCATACGCACTCTTACTCTTGATGGCAACAAGGCCGCCACTCTGGTTATGCCCCACCGAGGCGTGGCAAACTGGAACGACTGGGGTAGGAGCAACACCGTAACCCTACCGCTCGAGAAAGGCACCCACACTCTCGGCATAGTCTACCTACCGGAAGATGAGAACATGAATATCAACACCAACCATGCACTCATCGACCACATACGCATAGAGAAACGTTAATCCGAACTCACACCTGAAATAAAAAACGACACCGGACGGTGTCGTTTTTTATTTCAGTAACCCTATATATTGAACCCCCTCATCGTTTGCGGCGTTATACATCAAGGTATGAGGATGATATTATTTGACCTTATCATACCCGGGTACAGTCAATTTTCAAAACAGAATCTGCTATGGACAAAATAACAAAAGAAGAGGCACTTGAATATCACGAAGATAACCAGCCAGGTAAAATTGAGGTTGTCCCTACCAAACCATATACCACACAGCGTGACCTGTCGCTTGCATACTCGCCCGGCGTGGCCTATCCGAGCGAAGCTATCGAGGCGGTCCCCGACGACGTGTACCGCTATACAGATAAAGGTAATCTTGTCGGCGTAATCTCGAACGGCACCGCCGTGCTCGGACTCGGCAACATAGGAGCCCTCGCCGGCAAACCGGTTATGGAAGGAAAGGCCCTCCTTTTCAAGATATTCGCCGGTATAGACGCTTTCGATCTTGAGATACACGAAGAGGATGCCGACCGTCTGGCCGACATAATCAAGGCCGTCTCCCCTACTTTCGGCGGTATCAATCTTGAAGATATAAAAGCACCTGAATGTTTTACGGTGGAACGTCGCGCAAAAGAGGAATGCGATATACCCGTGATGCACGATGACCAACACGGAACAGCCATAATCTCCGGTGCGGCACTGCTGAACGCCCTGGAAATACAAGACAAAAAAATAGATGAAATCCGCGTCGTGGTAAACGGTGCCGGAGCCGCGGCCATCAGTTGCGCGCGCCTCTATCTGGAACTCGGTGTAAAACGCGAAAACATTGTGATGTGCGACAGCAAGGGTGTGATACGCACCGACCGTACGAACTTAAGCAAGGAAAAACTGGAATTCGCCACACCACGCAATATCCATACACTCGAAGAGGCGCTCGTCGGTGCCGACCTTTTCTTAGGTCTTAGCGTTGCAGGCGTGGTCTCAGGCGAGATGGTGGCCTCCATGGCGCCACGTCCTATTGTATTCGCGTTGGCAAATCCTGACCCGGAGATTACATACGAAGAGGCGAAAGCCGCCGCTCCCGATGTGATTATGGCCACAGGCCGCAGCGACTATCCCAACCAGGTGAACAACGTGCTCGGATTCCCTTATATATTCCGAGGGGCACTCGACTGCCAGGCAAGCACCATAAACGAGAAAATGAAGATAGCGGCGGCCTACGCCATAGCCGCACTTGCCAAAGAGCCTGTGCCCGATTATGTGGTGGAGGCATATCCAGGAGAGCCTGATATGAGTTTCGGTCGCGACTACATATTGCCCAAGGCATTGGACAGACGTTTGCTTTATCAGGTTTCACCAGCGATAGCCAAAGCGGCCGCCGACAGTGGAGTGGCTCGCAAACCGATCAAGGACTGGGAAAAATATCAGCGAGAGCTACGCCGACGCATGGCAAGCGTGGAGCGGGAACGTGCGCTAATACCTCACCTATGTCTGACACCAAAAACACAAAAAACAATCAAAGGAGCCTGAACCATTTACTTCGCACAAATCCCGATATTGATATTTCCTATTATTGGCTAATTATTAAAATATTACACGACTTACTTCAACGATTATCAAGCTTTACAAAGCTTTGCCAAGTAGTATAATATATATAAATACTTTTAAATTATAGGTACTATGCATTGCATAGTACCTATTTTTGTATTAGATTTGCGACATCAAATATGAATTGAAATGAAATCGTTTCCACTTATCCTCTCTCTCGCTCTAATGGCCGGTACCGCTACAGGTGCCACTTATGTATTGAAAGGCATCGTCCTTGACCAGCAGGGACAACCTAACGTCGGGGTCATTTGCAAGGCTTACAATCCTGCCGACTCAATTTCGACCGCAGTTTCCACCGCGACGGATTTAGACGGCTCATACGAGCTTCCGGTAAAGGGGCTCGGGGAATACCGGCTTGAATTGTCAGGCATCGGTCTTAAAGACACTACGGTAAACATAAAGATGAACCCGGCCGACTCGATAACGGAAGTCCGGCCCGTAATCATGCGTACAGATGCCGAGACATTGTCGGAGGTGGTTATTACCGCACGGAAGCCGGTTATTCAAAGCGATGGAGCCACACTGACCTACAATGTGGACGAAGACCCATCGGCTTCCACCAACACCACTCTCGAGATGCTACGCAAGGTACCGATGGTAACCGTCGACGCCGATGAGAACATCAAGATCAAAGGTCAGTCCAATTTCAAGATATATGTAAACGGCAAGGAAGACCCTATGCTCTCGGCCGACCCTAAGAATGTATTGAAATCGATGCCGGCATCGACCATCAAAAAATTCGAGGTCATGACCGAACCCGGAGCCAAATATGAAGCGGAAGGTATCGGCGGCATCCTGAATATCGTTACGGTGGCTCCTACATCCATAGAAGGATATACGGCCAACGTCAATCTCTACGGCGGCAACAGCTATCTTGGAGGAAGCGTATACGGGCGTACAAAAATAAATAAGGTTACAGCCAGCCTTTCAGGAAGTTATTTCAATACAGCGATAAACAACAACCATATATCGCGTACCTCCGATATTGAATATACCGCTTCTAAAGAGATTGGATTGCAACACACCGAAAACAAATTCCCCCCTACCAAGAACGACAACTGGAACACCAACCTGAATATTTCCTGGGAACCTGATACGCTCAATCTCTTCACACTATCGGGGTATATAGGTGAATACCACGGCCATTACGACAATGCTGACCATACCATGGCATATAATCCGCAAGGAGAAATGATCTGGGAATACTTCAAACCGTCTGAATCGAAGTTCAACGGCTTGTGGGCCGGATTCACCGCGTCATATCAGCACAATTTCAGCCGTCCCGGACATAATATCACGGTCTCTTATCAGTTCAACACCGGCAACAACGGCAACGAATCAAAGAATTGGTATGAACGGATAAATGGCATTTCGATGCCGGCGAACGCCGATGGAATGAAATCCAAAGGCGTATATTCCAACCATACCGCACAGTTGGACTATACCCTGCCGTTGCTCCTTGAAGGGCACACCCTCGAAGCTGGGGCCAAAGCCAACTGGAATCCCTCTACATCCAGAAGGGAAACCCTATACGGAATCAGCATGGAAGACCTTGTTGTCTACGACCCTTCGGTAACCAAGCTGAAACAAATCAACGATGTCCTTGCCGCATATGTTTCGTATAATGCCACATTCGGCAAGTTCAATGCGAGAGCCGGTGTCAGATATGAGAATACAAGACTTGGATTGCGTTACAGAATAGGCGATTATCCTGACTTCACCACACACCTTAACGACGTGGTGCCCAACGCAGCCGTAAGTTACAGTTTCTCGCCGGCGGCAAGTCTGCGACTGGCTTACCAGATGCGAATATCCCGCCCTGACGTCAGCTCGCTTAACCCATATGTGGACGATACGAATCCCACCATGTTGCAGTATGGTAACCCCAATCTGAAAAGTTCCCGGTACAACAACGTGAACCTTACCTATTCAAACTGGGGCATGAAATTCGGTGGCTCCGTATCACTGGGTTATTCTCAGAACAACAACGGAATCGAACAGTACATGTTCCTGCAGGATGATATAATAAATGTAACGACCATGAACATAGGCCACAACCGTAAATGGTCGCTTGACGTTAACGGTAACTGGACTATTATAAAAGATCTGAGAGTATCGCTTTACGGTGCAGTAAGGCACGAAGAATATTATGCCAACCTCGGAACAACTGGCGATATCAGGAAAAGCGGATGGACCGGCAACTTTACGGCCAGCGTAGACTACACCACTCCTTTCAAGTTGCGTATCTCAGCTTACGGTGGCGGCTCCACACCCGGAATATCTCTTCAGGGAAGAGGCAACGCATGGGATTACCACGGACTGTCGCTATCCCGCAGTTTCCTGAAGGAAGACCGTCTGACGGTATCTATCAACGCAAGCAACATATTCCACGCTCACAGAAGCTGGAAAAACACCGTTGAGAGCGAAGGCATGGTTTACAGGCAGAGCACACGTATGCCACTGTGGAATATCGGCGGAAGCATAGCGTTCCGTTTCGGTGGCCTTAAGGCAGACGTAAAACGTACCGACAACCGACTCGACGCAGTCGAAAACAAAAGTTCAGCTCCCTCACAAGAAGGAGGCATGTAAAAGATGAACGGAATGTTAGATAACATAAATACCCAGATGCGCAAAGGGATGCTCGAATATTGCGTGCTGCTCACTTTGCAACACAACCGGGCATATCCTTCAGACATTCTGTCCATATTGAAAGAAGCCAACATGATAGTTGTGGAAGGCACACTCTACACACTTCTGAACCGTATGAAGCGTGAAGAGAAACTCGACTATACCTGGGAGGAATCGCCCAAGGGCCCTCCAAGAAAATATTATCATCTCACCCGACAGGGAGAAATGCTTCTTCACATTATGGGAATGTCGTGGGACTCGCTTTCCAACACAATAGACCGACTGCGAGGACTTCAGAAGAGACTTCAGGAATGACATAACCGCAACCCGAAAACATCAAGAACATGAAGCGTACAGTAAACATAAACATGGGGCAGCGTCTGTTCGTAATCGATGAAGATGCATACGCTCTGCTAAGCGAGTATCTCGATACTCTGCGCTCTCTCTTCGCCAACACACCCGGTCAAGAAGAGACTGCATCCGACATAGAATGCAGGGCCGCCGAACTCTTTACCGAGTTTCAGATAAATTCCACATCACCTTCCGTTTCCATAGAACAGGTGCGCCAAGTAATAGCGAGACTCGGAAGTCCTGAGGAAATAATAGAATCTAACGAATCATTCGGCGAAACCGAGTCTTCAGATACCGGAAACGAGACGGAAACCGCGTCCACGACAACGGAATCCGCATGTACGCCACCACCTTATGAGGAACCTGCGGAACCGAAGAAAAAATTCTACCGCGACCCGGAAGACCGTGTGATCGGAGGCGTATGCTCCGGAATCGCGGCTTATTTCGGACTTGATGTTACATGGGTCCGGGTCGCCGTGATATTGCTGGCCATATTGTCTTTCTCCACTTGCGCCATAGTCTACGTGGTATTATGTTGCGTAGTGCCGGAAGCAAGGACCCCGCTGCAGCGCATGCAACTATATGGAGAAGCACCCACACTGGCCAATGTCGGACGGAATTTCGCCAACATGGCCAATACCACATTCGATAATGTGAAGAATTATGCCACTGAGCACAGAAGCGGCTTCACCGGGTTTCTGAACACGGTAGTGAAGCTGTTAGCCATAATAGCCATAGTTATTATGGCGTTGATAGGCCTCGGATGTTCAATCGGAGTCCTTGTACTTGCAGGCTGCATTCTGGCGCTGGTGGTGTGCTCCGTCTGGCCCGACTGGACATTGGCGTCAAGCTGGAACGAAGTGCTTGTAAATATGCACCGGGGCGACATAATGGAACTCTCCGGAACGGTATTCGTACTTCTTTCCGTCTTGATTCCGGTAGCAGTGCTTGGCACGGGTCTATACCGTAGTCTTACCAGGCAGAAGACAATTTCAGTCAAAGCTCTGATAATATGGAGTGTCATATGGGTCTTCTCACTCTCAATGTCCATTATCCTCTTCAACTGATAACAACCGGCTCTCTCATTAGAGAATGTTTGAATTTAACACGAATTTATAATTGAAGGATGAATGTAAATTCTTTCCATCCCCCCGAAGGTCTTTTTTGGCTGTTGCCGCCAAGATTTCGTCGGTTACGGTGCCCGCACCGCGCCCTCCTCAACTTGCGGAAACATCTCAAAAAATCCTCTTCGGGTGAATGGAAGTTAAATCCAAACATTCTCTTAACTCTCATCAAAACAACATAAATACAGATTACAAATATTTTTTCTATATTTGTAATCTGACCGTAACAATAGTGGTCGGTATGCCAAAGGCATTGACCACTATTGTCGCATAATATCAGGACCTTTTCTATTATATAGCCGCTATATTCAAGACATTATGAAACACATCCTTATCTTGGGCGCATTGACGGTTGCAGCCGCATCGGCGTGGGCTGACAGTCCCCGCTGGCTCAGAAACACCGCCATCTCGCCTGACGGAACAACTATCGCCTTCACATACAAGGGCGACATCTTCACGATTCCCGCAACCGGCGGAACCGCCTTCCAGCTTACAGCCGGCAAGGATTATGATTCCTATCCTGTATGGAGTCCCGATTCCAAGACAATTGTATTCACCTCTGACCGTGAAGGCAGTCCCGACCTCTACGCCGTAGATGCCGGGGGTGGGACACCGAGACGTATCACCACCTCGTCAGGCTCCGAGATTCCATTGGCCTTTATCAATCCCTCTACGGTAATATACTCTTCATCTGAAGGACCTTCCCGTGAAACCTCCAGACACCCCTCGCGGCTTACACGTACCTATTCGATAGACATTTCCAAATCCGGAGCACGTCCTGAACTATATCTTTCCATGCCGATGGGCGCGGCATCCGTGGCAGACGACGGATGCATCCTTTATGAAGACAAGAAAGGACTGGAAAACAGATATCGCAAACATGAACGTTCATCGGGAACATCTGATATCTGGCTGATTGAAAACGGTAAATTCACCAAACTGACAGATTTCAACGGCCACGACCTGAGTCCGGTATGGAAAAAGGACGGCAAAGGATATTATTATATAAGCGAACAGTCAGGCACACTCAACGTATATTCCGCCACCCCGGGAGGAAAGCCTGTCCAGCTTACTTCATTCGAACGCCATCCCGTACGTACGCTTTCAGCCTCCCGCGACGGACTTATGGCATTCAGCTGGGACGGCGACATCTATACCCTGCGCGAAGGTGGTCAGCCGCAAAAACTCGACATCACCATAAACTCCGACCAATACACACGCGATGCGATCAAGGCTTTCAAAAACAGCGACGCCTCTTGTATGGCCGTATCGCCCGACGGCAAGGAAGTTGCATTCGTGATCAGAGGCGAAGTATATGTAACCGACACCAAATACAAGACCACACGCCGCATTACCGACACACCCGCTCAGGAACGGAGAGTGGAATTCTCGCCCGACGGACGTATGCTTGTCTACGATTCAGACCGCGACGGACAATGGCAGCTATTCACAGCCGAAATCAAAAATCCGGCCGAGAAACGCTTCGCGTACGCCACCGAGATTGTCGAGAAACCATTGTACAAAGGTAAAGGCGTGGCCCAGCAACCCTCATTCTCGCCTGACGGTAAGAAAGTTGCGTTTCTAGAAGACCGCACCACCCTCCGCGTAATCGACCTTAAAAGCAAAGCGGTAACCACCGCTCTGGATGGTAAATACAATTATTCCTATTCAGATGGCGACATACCTTTCGAATGGAGCCCCGACAGCGAATGGCTGCTTATAAGCTATATTGGCGACGGAGGATGGAACAACACCGACGTAGCTGCCGTCAAGGCCGATGGTTCGAAGATTGTGGACCTGACCGAAAGCGGATATTCAGACGGCAATCCAAAATGGGCTATGGGAGGACGTGCCGTAACTTACGAGACAGGCCGTTACGGGATGAAGAGCCACGGTTCATGGGGCAACCAGTCTGATATCGTGCTTATGGCGCTCGACTCGGAAGCATGGGACGAACTGAATGCCACCGACGAAGAAGCCGCCCTGCGCGAAGAGGCCGAGAAAGAAAAGAAAGATTCCGAAGCTAAGGATGATAAGGATAAAAATAAAGGCAAGAAGGGAAAGAAAGCCGACAAAGAAAAGAAGAAACCCGTCGACCTCGACTTTACAAACCGTCGCCACCGTATGGCACGGCTGACCGGTGCGAGCGCGTTCATAGGTGATTATTTCCTTTCGCCAAAAGGAGATAAGCTTTATTACATAGCCGGAGCCACCGAGGGAGGTGCGAATCTGTATGTACGCGACATTCGCGAAGATGAGACAAAGATTCTCGCCAAAGACGTGGTCGGCGGACTTGAAGCAGACGACAAAGGTGAGAATCTTTTTGTAATCGGCTCCGAGGGTATGAAGAAAATCAATCTGGCCGATGGAAAGGAGGAACCTATAGAATTCGACGCTCCCTACGACCGAAGCGCGTCGGCCGAACGGGAATATATTTACGACCACATGTTGCGTCAGGTCGCCGACAAATTCTATGACGTAAACATTCATGGAGTGGATTGGGAATACTACGGAAAGCACTACCGGGAATTCCTGCCCGAAATCAACAACGGCGAAGATTTCTCCATCCTTCTCAGTGAAATACTTGGAGAGCTCAACGCTTCTCACACAGGATCGAAATATTACGGCAGCTCGGCAAGACTTTCCACAGCGAATCTCGGTGCATTCTACGATCCGACCTATGATGGCGACGGTCTTAAGGTAACCGAAGTAGTCGGCGGTTCACCCCTCGGCACCAAGAAAGCCGACGTGCGCCCGGGCGACATAATCCTTTCGATAGACGGAAAACGCATTGAAGCCGGCAAAGACTATTATCCGCTTCTCGAAGGAAAGTCGGGCCGCAAGACACTTCTCGAAATACTGCGCTCCGGAGGTAAACGGGACACGGTCACAGTCAAACCTATATCAACCGCCAAATTCGACGATCTACTTTACAAACGCTGGGTAGAACGCAACGAAGCGTACGTAGACTCCATATCACAAGGCAAGGTTGCCTACGTACATGTGCAAGGAATGGATTCACCGAGCTTCCGCGCCGTATATGAACGTCTGCTTGGGAAATACCGCAACGCCGAAGCCGTCGTGGTCGACACCAGATGGAACGGTGGCGGATGGCTTCACAACGATCTTGCCCAATTGCTAAGCGGGCGGCACTATGTAGACTTCAAGCCACGCGGACAATACATAGGTTCCGAACCATTCTCGCAATGGACCAAACCATCGGTAATGCTCGTCAATGAAGGCAATTACAGCGATGCTCACGGATCTCCATACACATATAAGACCCTCAAGTTGGGCAAACTTGTCGGGGCACCCGTACCGGGAACTATGACAGCGGTATGGTGGGAAACCCAGATAGATCCCTCTATCGTATTCGGAATACCTCAGGTTACCTGCGTGGACCTTAACGGCAATGTACTTGAGAACCAGCAGTTGACTCCCGACATAGAAGTCTACAACAATCCCGCCGACGAGCTCGCCGGCCGCGATGCCCAGCTCGAAGCCGCTGTAAAAGCGCTCATGGGCAAGTAATAAATCAAGAGCGATAATAACTATCTCGGGTCCGTTTATTGAAACGGACCCGATTTTTAATACGCCTATGGCAGGAATTGGCATGGTATTTGAGGGAGTTACGCCAGAATAATAAACCGACGGATTGAATATACGCCGAAAGTTACTAAATTTGCATAATAAATATAAGCAGGATTCACTGCCAATAAACATACCGTGACATGGGATGGAAAGACTTATTTACTAAAGGATTCTCCAAAGAAAAGAAAGAGAAACTCGACTCCGGACTCGAAAAGACCAAACAGGGCGTATGGAGCAAGATTTCGCGCGCCATAGCCGGAAAGACGAAAGTCGACGAAGAAGTTCTCGACAATCTCGAAGAGGCGTTCATAACGAGTGATGTCGGTGTTGACACCACCATCAAAATAATCGAACGGCTCGAAGAGCGTGTAGCCCGAGACAAGTATATGGACATGAAGGAGCTGAGCCGTATTCTTTGCGAAGAGGTCTCCGACATGCTGGCCAAACCGGCCAACGTGAACGACCTTGAGGATTTTCAGGTACCTACCAAAGGTAAGGAGCCCTATGTCATCATGGTTGTCGGTGTGAACGGCGTGGGCAAGACAACCACGATAGCCAAACTTGCCCATCAATTCAAGAAAGCCGGAAACAAGGTGATACTCGGTGCTGCCGACACATTCCGCGCCGCCGCCATAGAACAATTGGATATCTGGGGCGAACGTGTCGGTGTTCCCGTGATAAAACAGAAAATGGGAAGCGACCCCGCCGCCGTAGCATTCGACACGCTTGCATCGGCCAAAGCGCAGAATGCCGATGTGGTTATTATCGACACGGCAGGTCGTCTGCACAACAAGGTGGGCCTTATGAACGAGCTGACTAAAATCAAACGGGTGATGCAACGTGTTGTACCCGATGCTCCCCACGAGATACTGCTGGTGCTCGACGGAAGCACAGGACAGAACGCCTTTGAACAAGCCCGTCAGTTCGTGGCCGCTACAGAGGTGAACTGTCTTGCGGTAACCAAACTTGACGGAACCGCCAAAGGTGGCGTGGTGATAGGTATCAGCGACCAGTTCAACATCCCGGTCAAATATATAGGACTCGGTGAAGGTATGGAAGACTTGCAGGTATTCCGTCCTCAGGAGTTCGTATCATCGCTCTTCAGCGGAGCTCTTGAATAATCTTGATACCGGACCGATGGGATTTGAAAAAAAACGTATCGACGTCATATCCATGGGATGCTCTAAGAATCTCGTGGACTCCGAACGCCTGTTGCGCAAACTTGAAGCGAAAGGATTCGACATGCGCCATGACCCCGAGGAACCACGGGGAGAATATGTTGTGGTGAACACCTGCGGCTTCATTCATGATGCCAAGGAGGAATCTATCGGAATGATTCTGGAGCTGGCAAGACTGAAAGAAGAAGGACTGATAGGAAAACTGATTGTCATGGGTTGTCTGTCGCAGAGGTATATGGACGAACTTAAGGAAGAGATTCCCGAAGTAGACCAATGGTACGGCAAGTTTGACTGGAAAGGATTCCTCGACACGCTTCCCTACACCGAACCTGCCCGTAAACCGAAAGCATGGGAGCGCCGTCTTACTACGCCGGAAAGCAGCTGTTACCTGAAAATATCGGAAGGGTGCAACCGCTTCTGCGCTTTCTGCGCCATACCTCTTATCACGGGACGCCACACATCGCGCCCTATAGAAGAGATAGAAGAGGAGGTGCGCGAACTCACGGCCGGAGGAATCTCCGAATTCAATATAATAGCTCAGGATCTATCCTCTTACGGACTTGACCTGTATGGCCGACATGCTTTGGCGGAACTTATCGACAGGATAGCCGACATACCCGGTGTGGAATGGATAAGGCTTCACTATGCCTATCCAACGGATTTTCCGCTGGATATCCTCGATGTCATGGCCCGCAGAGAGAATGTATGCAAGTATCTCGACATAGCGCTTCAGCATATTTCCGATCCGGTACTGGAAAACATGCGGCGGCATTTTACCGGCAATCAGACCAGAGAACTGATAAAACTGATTCGCGAAAGAGTGCCCGGTATAAAACTGCGCACCACCCTGATGGTAGGCTTCCCCGGTGAGGGAGAAGCTGAGTTTCAGGAACTCATCGACTTTGTGAAAGAGTTCCGTTTCGACCGCATGGGAGCGTTCGCATATTCCGAGGAAGAGGACACCTGGGCAGCCAAAAATCTGGAAGACTCGGTTTCCGATGAAGTGAAACAGGCACGTCTCGACAAACTTATGGCGGTTCAGGAGGGCATAGCTTCCGAACTTAACCGCGAGATGATCGGGAAACAGGTCAAAGTGCTTATTGACCGTATTGAAGATGGAGTGGCTGTAGGCCGCACGGAGTGGGATTCACCTGAAGTAGACCTGGAAGTGCGCGTTTCCGATACCGATGCCCTACCCGGTGAATACATAATGGTCGAGATTACCGCTGCCGAGGAGTTCGATCTTTTCGGTAGAAAGGTATAATGGTAGAAAGTTTAATATAGGTACGATAGCATATGGCATGGTATCAGTACAGATTGCCGGGAGATTCCGAGGCGATAAGAGGCGAAGGCGAATGTGTGGCCGGAATCGCGTCTCACGGATTCACATTCGCCCCGTTTATAGCGGAAGACCGCTCTGACATAAGAAGCATCATTCCCCATATCGAAACCGTTTTCACACCATCTGTACCGCAAAACCGGGATACATCCCATCTGACGATAGAGACATCTGACGAGGCTTTCTCACACTACGGAAAAGCTATAAGGGAAATACAGCGATTTCTGGCATCCGATAATCCTGAAGGGAAAGTTGTGTTCTCTCGGCGTGTGAGAATCCGGGAACGTATAGACATACAATCCACATTCGACAATCTATGTTACAGCTATCCTGACGCATTCATTTTCTGTTTCCAGACAGATGAATACGGGTGCTGGTTAGGTGCCTCCCCCGAATTACTGCTCGAACGTCGCGAAGACTGTCTACGCACGATGGCGCTCGCCGGAACACGGAAGTCCGATACTCCCGTAAACACACCGTGGGATATAAAAAACATCGAGGAGCAGAAGATTGTAACCGACTACATCTGCCATATGTTTCGCAAGAATGGGCTAACTCCGGTAACCGGGAAACTTAAAACTTTGAAAGCCGGACCTGTGGAACACCTGTGTACCCCGATAGAATCATATATCGGAGCTGATACGTCCACTGCCGGGATATTCGACATCGCTTCTTTTTTGTGCGGCTACTCCCCCACTCCGGCCCTGTGCGGTTCGGAAACAAGAAAAGAGCTCCCTCTTATAGAAAATCTTGAAGAGATGCCACGCGAACTATACGGCGGATGGTGTGGTCCGACATATACCGATGGATTCCGATACTTCGTGAACTTGCGCTCCGCCAAGATTTCAGACGACGGGCGACCCACGTTATATGTGGGCGGCGGCATAACCATGAAGTCGGACGCAAGGTCCGAATGGGAGGAAACAATACGCAAAGCATCCACACTCTCAAGCACGCTCTTATTGAATTTCAATAAATTTTAGCCAATAATCGTTGTTTTCTTAAGATTAATTATTATCTTCGCGGAGTAGACCGCCGGCAAGGGACTTTCCCACATGATAACATGGGGCGGCTCGGATATTGCAAATGAACAGGACTTCTATAAATCTACTCTGCATAATTTTCATCACAGTGCTTATAGCCTCCGTTCTTGTACCGGGATACGCCCTTGTGGGCGGCTTCTCCGAGGGTTTCAAGGATGGAGTCAACGCCAAGGCCAATGCCAGACCCGGCGAACCTGTCGAAATGCCCGGGATACCTGTGGAAGTAATTGTAAATTCCATAGAACCGTATACCGATGTGCTTCAAGACACTCTTACCACCGATGACGGCCACAGATTCCCCATCCGCATAAACAAAGCCACGGTGTCGGTACCGACTTCCAACTATACATTGGGTGTAATGCTTATTGTGGCATTATGCATAACCGCATTTGGCGTCATGCTGATTATGTTTGCCATACAGCTGGTGAAATTTGTGGTAAACATAAACCGTGGCATAATCTTTGACAAAATCAACGTGAAGAGGCTAAAAAAAATAGGCATATTCCTACTTATAATGGCCATGCTTCAGATAGCCGTAGGTCTTGCCGAAGACTATGCCGTATCAGGTATGAACGTAACGTTCAAGGGAATGAGTCTTACTTCATACTGGACAATCCCATGGAGCGAGACTCTGTTGGGAATAATGTCGCTGCTCATAGCGCAGGTATGGAGCCGCGGAGTGCAGATGAAAGAAGAGCAGGAACTCACAATCTAAGCTTATCTAACGACCGCCATGCCAATAATAGTCAATCTCGATGTCGTGATGGCCAAGCGCAAGATAAGCCTTGGAGACCTTTCCGAACGTATGGGCATCACTCCCTCCAACCTTTCGATTCTAAAGACCGGAAAAGCCAAGGCCATAAGGTTCTCTACCTTGGTCAGTATCTGCCGTGAGCTGGATTGCCAGCCGGGCGACATACTCGAATACATTCCCGACCCTGATGATGATACCGCCGGACAGTAACATGGCGGCGACAATAAGTCGGGAAGAATTAAATGATAAACCTCAAATATTATAACCGATCATGAAATTCACCAAAGTGTTTTTCGCAGCCGTCGCGGCAGCAGTGCTGCCCCTTTCGGCTATGGCTCAGGAACATCTTAAGAGCCTCGACAAGAACGGAATTGACCCGAGTGTGAAACCGGGAAATGACTTCTACCATCACGTTAACCGTGGATGGATGGAATCTCACCCTCTCACACCGGAATATGCCCGTTACGGACAGTTCAACATCCTTAACGATTCAAGCAACAACCGTGTGCAGCGTATCGTTACCCATCTGGCATCGACCAATCCTCAGCCGGGTACAAACGCTTACAAGGTTGCCACTCTCTATGAAGCCGGCATGGATTCCGTGCGTCGCAATCAGCTTGGAGCAGCACCGATAAAAGGAGAGTTGGCACGCATCGAGAATACCGCTCCCGCTGATATGGAAGACCTCTTCCTATGGTTGCACCGCAATTATTCCTCTCCCTTTATCGGAGTAGGACCTCAGGAAGACCTGATGAACAGTCAGATATATGCCATGTATGCCGGATCCGGAGACTTCGGTCTGGGAGACCGCGACTATTACCTGTCTAAAGACCCTGCAAACAAGAAAGTGCTCGAAGCATACAGAAAGCTCATAACCGACCAGATGCAGAACGCCGGTTTCAGCAAGAAAGATGCCAGACGCATAGCGAAGAATGTTATCAGCATCGAGACCCAGATAGCCGATTCCGCTCTCACTCGCGAGGAAAGCCGCAACATACCGGCAATGTACAATCCCCGCAGCATAGCCCAGCTTAAAGCCGATTATCCCTCTTTCCCATGGGATCGCATGTTTGTGGAGACTATGGGTATCGACACACCAGAGACAGTGATTGTAACCGAACTGCGTCCCATGGCCCAGGCCAACAAGCTTTTCTCCACTCTTTCAGACCGTGAGAAGAAAGACTATTATCTGTGGCATTTCGTATCGCGCGCCGCGCCATACCTCAGCGACAGATTCAGCGACACTTCATTTGAATTCAGCAAGGTCAAGAGCGGCGTACAGCAGCAGCGTCCACGTTGGAAAAAGGCCCTTGGTGTTACCGAAGGTCTCATGGGCGAGGCCATCGGCGAGCTCTACGTGGCTGAATACTTCCCCGAGTCTTCCAAAGAATATATGATCGGCTTGGTCGAGAACCTTCGCAACGCTCTTGGCAAACATATAATCCACCTTCCCTGGATGAGCGACGACACTAAGGTTCAGGCTCTGAAGAAACTTAACGCCATCACAGTGAAAATCGGCTATCCCGACAAGTGGAAAGACTACAGCAAACTGAATGTAGACCCCGCCCTCTCCTATTGGGAAAACGTTCACAACGCCCACTTATGGGCTCAGGACGAGTATCTGGCAAAGTGGGGCAAGCCCGTTGACCGCACGGAATGGGGCATGACTCCTCAGACCATCAACGCCTATTACAACCCCATCAACAATGAGATTGTATTCCCTGCCGGTATACTCCAGGCTCCTTTCTTCGACCCCAATTCCTCCGACGCCGAAAACTACGGTGGCATAGGTGTGGTTATCGGCCACGAACTTACCCACGGTTTCGACGACCAGGGTTGCAACTTCGATGCCGACGGCAACATGATAAACTGGTGGACATCTGAAGATGCCAATGCATTCGCCGAACTTACCCAAGGTCTTGCCGAACAGTTCGATCAGGTCGAGGTTCTACCCGGCCTCATGGCCAACGGCAACTACACTCTTGGCGAGAACATAGCCGACCAGGGCGGCCTTCGCGTGGCTATGACCGCCTTCCTCGACAGCCAGAAGAAAAAGGGTGTCGACGTAACATCCAAAGAAGCTATGATCGACGGATTCTCCCCCATTCAGGTTTACTATATGAACTATGCCAACCTGTGGGCACAGAACACCCGCGATGAAGAAAAGCGTTCGCTGACTCTCGGCGACGTTCACTCTCTCGGCGAAAACCGAGTGAATGTGTCGCTCCGCAACATCGAGCCTTTCTTCAAGGCCTTCAACATCACCGAAGGTGACAAACTCTACCGACCCGAATCAGAGCGGGTGATAATCTGGTAATCCCACACTACAGTGATATGAAAAAGGTGTGCCGTTTTTTTTCGGCACACCTTTTTCATATTCCACTTCACGCAATTTATGGCATGTCTCAGAATTTCTTAAAAATTGAAGGTATGTAATTGCAGATTGGCAGGAATTTATTATCTTTACCGCACCTTATCTAATACATATCTGACACTATGAACACTAACGTTTCGCTCTGCCCCAACAAGGTAGTGCAATACCTGCAGAAAGAACCTTCGCAGTTCCGTAAAGCCGATATAATCCGCTTTATAAAAGAAAACGGTATACAGATGGTGAATTTCATGTATCCGGCCGATGACAACCGTCTGAAAACACTGAATTTCATCATAAACTCGGAAGCATATCTCGAATCCATTCTCACATACGGTGAACGCGTCGACGGTTCGAGCCTCTTCCCCTTTATAGAAGCCGGCAATTCCGACCTTTATGTCATACCCCGTTTCTCCACGGCTTTCGTCGACCCCTTCTCCGAGGTTCCGGCCCTGACGATGCTCGCCTCTTTCTTCGACAAGGATGGCCGCCCACTGGAGTCTTCACCGGAATATACCCTCCGCAAGGCATGCGAGGCCTTCCGCAAGACAACAGGGATGGAGTTCCATGCTATGGGCGAACTTGAATATTATGTGATATCTGAAGACTGCGGCCTATTCCAGGCACGCGACCAGAAAGGATACCACGAGTCGACACCGTTCGCGAAATTCAACGGATTCCGCACGAAGTGCATGAGTCTCATAGCCCAGGCCGGATGCCAGATAAAATATGGCCACAATGAAGTGGGCAACTTCACTCTCGACAACCGTATCTACGAGCAGAACGAGATAGAATTCCTGCCCATAGAGGCAACCCGTGCAGCCGACGACCTCATGATTGCCAAGTGGATAATCAGAACCCTTGCCGCCAAGGAAGGTCTCGATGTCACCTTCGCGCCAAAGATAACCGCCGGCAAAGCCGGAAGCGGACTCCACATACACTTCAAGATTATGAAGGATGGACGCAACATGATGGTAGGCCAAAACGGTCTCAGCGATGAAGCGCGCAAAGCCATAGCCGGAATTCTCGAATATGCTCCTGCTCTGACAGCATTCGGCAACAAGGTTCCCACCAGCTATTTCCGTCTTGTACCTCATCAGGAGGCTCCCACATCGGTCTGCTGGGGCGACCGCAACCGTTCGGTACTGGTGCGCGTGCCTCTCGGATGGTCAGCCGGAGTGGACATGCTGGTGAAGGCCAATCCTCTCGAAGCCGGCGAAACCCTTCCTGACGCTCAGAAGCAGACTGCCGAACTTCGCAGCGCGGACTGCTCTGCCGATATCTACCAGCTTATAGCCGGCATGGCCGTGGCCGCACGCATAGGCTTTGAGATGGAAGATGCCCTGCGGAAAGCTGAACAGAAATATGTAAGTGTAAACATCCACAGTGAAGAAAACCAGGGGAAACTGGCCCAGCTCGATTCGCTTCCCGACAGCTGCGAGGCTTCGGCCGACGCTCTCGAACGTCAGCGCGCGGCATTCGAAGCCGCAGGTGTCTTCTCCCCGCAGATGATCGACGGCGTAATACAGAAACTGCGTAAATATCACGACGGCAACATGCGTGCCAAACTCGACAACAGCCCCGCCAAAATGCTGGAAGAGGTGCACCGCCACTGGCACTGCGGATAAGAGATAATAAGATCAACACAATACCAAACAGGCCTCCGGTATTCCGGGGGCCTGTTCCGTATTCCAATGCACAGCTGACGGATTATAAATCGAACTGTGAGAAGCGCATGTCGGAAAGATCGAAGTCAAGCAGACTATGTCGGCACATCCGCCCACCGGTTATGAATTTTATAGCCTCGGCAGCCTGCAATGAAGCCACCGTTCCTGCCGCCGGACCCAGTACTCCGGCAACCGTGCATGGCGTCAAACCGGGATCTTCCGGAAGGTCGGGGAATATGTCGGCATAACGTTCATCTCCGGGAAGGATAGTTATCAGTTGGCCACGCATACCCTCCACTCCACCTATGCAGCAGGCTTTATCCAGCTCCCGGCAAAGTCGGTCTGTCATATATTTCGATGCCGGATTGTCCGTGGCGTCGATAATGAAATCCGCGTCCCCCAACAGTTCCGCGCCATTTTTAAGTGTGATCATCACATCAAGAGCGGTAACCTCTACAGTGGAATTCAGATCCCGGATACGGCGGGCAAGCGACACCACTTTTTTACAGCCCGCTTCCGCCTCCGAGAAAAACACCTGCCGTTGCAAATTCGATATGTCTACCGTATCGAAATCGGCAATGACAATCTCGCCCACCCCGGCACCCGCGAGATACATCGATACCAGCGAGCCGAGCGCCCCGCATCCTATTACCGCTACCTTCGCCGCAGAAAGCCTGCGCTGCCCCTCCTCTCCTATACCCGCGACGGCCATCTGCCGGGCATAACGCCTGTATTCGTTCATAGATTACTTCATATGCACGTCAAGCTGCGGGAAGGGGAAGTCGAAGCCCGCTTTCGGCAACTCGGCGAAGAACCGACGGTTCATGTCGAAATAAAGTCCCCAGTAGTTATCTGAATGGGTCCAGGCCCTTACCACGATATTGATGGAGCTGTCAGCCAATTCGTTGAGGCCGACAAAAGGAGAACGGTCGGCATTGATCGGAAGAGCCGCGTTCAGCTCCATCTGCTCGCGCATTTTCTGCTGGATTTTCGCGCTGTGTTTCTTCTGACGCATTCTTATGCGCTTGAAAAAGCCCATCTTCTTTTCGGGAAGAGATGGATCCTCTTCCGACTCTTCCACAACATTCAGACTTTTGTCCAATCCCTTGGCACGACGTTTCTGTTTGTCATCGTCGATATATTTCACAACCACACGGTCGTCAGACAGAAGCATCTTCTTTATGAACTCGGCAGCCGCCGGATAATCCGTATCATACGACAGACTTATAGTCCAGTCTACGCGACGGTATTCCTCAAGGGAATAATTGTTGATGCTTCCGGTAGAGAGACCGCCGTTGGGGACAATGATGGCCTTGTTGTCGGTGGTGTTGATTACGGTGTGGAAAATCTGTATCTCCTTCACGGTTCCCGTAAAACCACCGGCCTCGATGAAATCGCCCACACGGTAAGGTTTGAGAAGCAATATAAGCACACCGCCGGCGAAATTCTGGAGCGTACCGCTGAGAGCCATACCGATGGCGACACCTGCCGACGCGAACAGCGCGAGGAAGGAGCTGGTCTCTATTCCGAGTATTCCCACAACCGTGATTATGAGTATGAAATACAGCACCATCCTGATCAGCGACAGCACGAATGTGGTAAGCGAGGCATCTATCTTGCGCGACACCATAACAGAGTGCACGAACTTGAAAATCCTACCTATTATGAAACGCCCTATGTAGAAAATCAGAATCGCTATAAGCAGTTTGAACCCGAAATCCACTATCGAGTTCGCTATTTTCGTAAGGGCGTCGTCAATCGAAAGTCCCTCCAGGGCCTTGAGTGCCGACTTTCCCGATTCCACATTGTCGGGCATCGGTACTATGGGCAGGTCGTCTGTCTGTATCATTGGGTGGTATAGTTGTTAGTTTTAAGTTTTAAGGGTTCGGGTTACTCGGCTATGGCGATGTCCTCCAGTTGGGGATAGGCGGCCTTGGCCCAATCGGTGCTGAACCAGTATCGTTCCACATCAACCGGGGTCGTAGGCTGACCGGGAATATGGGTACTGATACCGCTGTATACCGACTTATCCACCGGCGCATTATAGAAGTTGCAGTCCGATATATTCTTATATGGCACGGCATCGGCCAACGCCTTGTTGAAATCTTCGAGCAACGCACCGGTTTCGTCGAGATTCTCGCCGGTACGGTTTATGTATTCCCCGAGATCATAGAAAGGTCCGTGGGGCCTTCTGGCATAATTCTGCAGGAATCCGGCGTACGTGATCTCCTCTACGGTCGCCAAAGGTCTTACCGTTTCGGCAAGCCGGTCAAGCAGACTCAAATCCACAACCGATACCGACACAGGATTGCCGGCATTGTTGAAATAGGAAAAAACCTTCTCGGCTCCGGCAGCGAGGTCGGGAGCGCCGCCGGCTATAAGAGGCAGTACACGGTCGTAAGGCACACCGTCGCCTAATATCTCCATCACGTACCCCACGAAATACCGGGCCTTACGGCGCAGCTGATATAAGGTCTCGATGCCTGACATATAACATGCGTCGAACCATATGAAGTCAAGCTGACCATCCCGGAATACGTCGGCGAGTTCAAGTATATCTATCGAGTCGGAGCCGTCGCCGAGCGACTGGTCGGAACCGAACGAGAACGCCACGGCCCCGCCGTCGTAAGCCGGTAGTTCCGAAACCTCGTCGGGCATGGGATGCTCACGGAAAGATGGAGTCCAGCCGGTGCCGTGAGATTCAAGCATCATGCTGTATTTTTCCGCAGGGCGGTAATACATCACATCTTCCCATACCTTCTTCATCCTCAGCGGATGGGTCGAGGCCATGTCGCGCTCATATACCTTCAGAAGTTTGAACACTCCTTTGCCGTTCTTGTCTACGCGCAACTCGGAGAGTGTAGGTTTACCCTTCATCGACGCGAAATAAAGAAGCACACGGTTCTTTACGCCGAGGTCGGGAATATCCGGAGCGGCAGACATCATCTCAAGACTGTCATTGCGGAATATAGAGAGCAGGTTGTTGGCCGCGACAGAATATATAAGCATCGTACGGTCGCAAGGAGGAGCCGGCTCGACCTTTTCCTCCTCCGGGTCGGGCTCGGGATGGGGCCCGGGTTCATCGCCGCTGCACGAAACCGATAGACAGCACAGCAGCGATATGATCATATAAATATAATTTTTCATAACGTATTGCATATTAAACGTAATAAAAGGCATTTTAAGTATATAATGGAAATGCCGCCTCCTACAGCCGAAATAATTGAGCAGTCGCTCCCGATTTAACATTTTCAAAGATTATTAAAACATCGTAGCCTTTTAAATGTTAATTATATGTAGTGTAACCGGAAATCGCATATTCGGACTTCCTGTTATGACTCACAGAAAAGAGACGATTCGATATGAAAAAAAACCTTATATGGCTGCTTACCATAGTGATGTCCATTACTTTCGGTGCATTGCTCTACTTCCAGATAATGTATCTGGAGAATATGGTCAGTATGCGTAAGGGACAGTTTTCCGAGGGCGTGATGCGCTCTCTTTATATGACTTCCGGTTTTCTGGAACGCCAGGAAAACATACATTTTTTAGCTGAAGATGTGGCCGCCGTCTCGGGAGGAGAGGTGCAGGAGGAGGATTTCACACCCTACAACAAGGAACTGCAACGTATCGGGTTCCCTTCCGCAACCCAGAAAGTGAGCGACCGCTACGGCAAACTGCAGGAAACAATCAGAACCCAATACCTCTATCAACGCGGACTGCTCAACGATGTCATCCTATCCATACTTCAGGATGCGCCGAGTCGCCCTGTGGTCGAGAGGGCCGATTCGACTATAATACGCCATTTCCTTTCCGACGCGCTGAAACGCAACGGCGTGAACCTCCCCTTCGAGTTCGCCGTAACCGGTCCTCACCGTAAGGCGGTATACGCCACCGCAGGGTTCGACCGCTCGGCATACGACCAGGCCTATTCCGTATCGCTCTTCCCGAATATCGACAATCAGTATCAGCTGTATGTGGAGTTTCCCACTGCCGACAACTACATATTTTCATCGGTAAGGTTTATAATACCCACGTTGGCTCTGACAATGATGCTGCTTATAATATTCGTGTTCACGATTGTGTTGGCCTTCCGTCAGAAAAAAGTAACCGAAATAAAAACCGATTTCATAAACAACATGACCCACGAGCTCAAGACTCCGGTCTCGACAATCTCGCTGGCGGCCCAGATGCTCGGAGACCCGTCGGTTATGAAATCGCCCACGATGCTCAACCATCTTGCCGAAGTGATAGGCGACGAGTCGAAACGGCTCAGGTTCCAGATAGAGAAGGTGCTTCAGATGTCGGTGCTCGAAAACTCCGACTCGGCCCTGAACATAACGGAAATGGATGTCAATTCCATAGTCAACTCCGTAGTAAACACGTTCAAGCTCAAGGTTGAGAAATTCGGGGGCACGCTCGAGATGCGTCTTGAGGCGGAAGATGACTGCGTGAAAGTGGACGAGATGCATTTCACAAACGTGATTTTCAATCTGCTCGACAACGCGGTGAAATACCGCGACGAGGAGAAACCCCTCAAACTTGAGATACGCACCGCCAACCACGACGACAGACATATCACCATAGAGGTTTCCGACAACGGCATGGGCATACGGCGCGAGGAGCTGAAAAGGATCTTCGAGAAGTTCTACAGAGTGCCCACCGGGAACCTGCATAACGTGAAAGGGTTCGGTCTCGGATTGGCATACGTTAAGAAGATGGTGACCATATTCGGGGGAACGATAACTGTAGACAGTGAATTTGGCAAAGGAACCAGATTCTCGATAACACTGCCTGTGGCGGGATAACCGTATGATTACCGCTTTATCGGTAATCAATACCTTAAAAAGAATTTAAATTAAAAACTGAGGATAAATTTATGGAAAACAAACTGAAAATACTCCTCTGCGAGGACGACGAAAACCTCGGGATGCTTCTGAGAGAGTTTTTGCACGCGAAGGGATTCAGCGCGGATCTCTGTTCCGACGGAGAAAAAGGATACAAGGAGTTCCTGAAAGGGAAATACGACCTGTGTGTGCTCGATGTCATGATGCCCAAGAAAGACGGCTTCACATTGGCCCAGGAAATACGCAACGTAAACAGCGAGGTTCCTATCATATTCCTTACAGCCAAGAATATGAAGGAGGATGTGCTCGAAGGTTTCAAAATAGGGGCCGACGATTACATTACCAAACCTTTCTCGATGGAGGAGTTGGTATTCCGTATCGGGGCTATAATACGCCGCATCCAGGGTAAGAAGAACAAACAGATAACCTTGTTCAAATTAGGCAAGTTCACCTTCGACACCCAGAAGCAGGTTCTGGTAGACGGCAACAAGACGCAGAAGCTCACCACCAAGGAGAGCGAATTGCTCACACTGCTCTGCCACCATATAAACGATGTTCTGGAGCGCAACTATGCGCTGAAGACCATCTGGATAGACGACAATTACTTCAACGCCCGCAGCATGGATGTCTACATCACCAAGCTGCGCAAGCTGCTGAAAGACGATCCTTCGATAGAAATCATCAACATCCACGGCAAAGGATACAAGCTGATAGTGCCGAACGCCGAAATCAGCGATTGACCCCCTCGTCCGACAAAACCACAACGGCCCCGACTCCTGCAAAACGGATCGGGGCCGTTGTGGTTTTGTATTCAAAAGATGCAGGTTTCTGGAAAAGCGAGATGTTAAGAATACTCGCATCCTGAAACCTGTGATTGAACCTCGCCACCCCGATCTGTGAGTTTGTCTTTACAAAACCTTTGATTTATGAGAACCGCCAACATTTCATTACAGGAAATCTTCAATGAGATTCCTCGGGAGAAGCGGGAGGAAACACGGCTTTCTTTTGCTATCTCTAACAGACTTGACGCTCTTATGCGTGAAAAAGGCTTGAATAAAAAGCAATTTGCCGAAGCCCTCGGTAAAAGGCCCAACGAGATAACACGTTGGCTGAGTGGCGAGCATAACTTCACCATCTCTACTCTCGCGATGCTCTCATCCTTCTTCGGACAGCCGATTATTACAGTCGGTTGAGATTCGGTTTTGCAATAGCTTCATTTGTGATGTATCCTCGCAGTTCAATGTCATGAAAGGCTTTTTGTATGGCAATTGAGAGAGAGTTTGAACGCGACTCTCTTAACAGAATTTATGGTAGCATTGGCACAGTCGTCGATTCAAATATTTTGCGGGCACAAGCCTTGTGGTAATGTTTAGAAATACCGTTGCCCTTTTCATGTGAAATTTAAAATTTAGAGTTTAAAATGTAGAATTGTGTAGTCTAATTTTAAATTTTCAACTCTCAATTCTTTTCGGTGCCATATGGGTGCCGAAAAGCGCGAGAACTTGATTCACTTTGTCAAGGCGAAGGGTCGTTTTCCCTTGTTCAAGTTCGCGCACAAAGCGCAGACCTACCCCGGATTTCCGGGATAGGTCAACCTGCGTAAGCCCGAACTGCTTACGCATCTCCTTAACGTATTTAGCTAACTGAGTCATGCGATATACCCTTTTGGGTGCAAAGATAACAACTTTTATTCAGATTACACTATTAAGGGTATAAATTATTTTACAGCAATATGAATTATACCCTTTTGGGGATATTTATAAAGCGACAGGAGATATAGTATATGCTCCTTCCCTCCGCAGCTGAATTTGTTAAAATCGGCGAATACCTATCAGATAAGCCAATATGAGCCAACTGTCTCCGAAACAACGACGTTTTATATGTTCATTAATTTTACCAACTACTTAAATACAAAGCGATTACGTATTGACCATAAATTTCTTGATTATTGTTTTATCTTTCGTTTTACATCTCACTATGACGAGTTTCGAGTCGACAGGTATTTCCGTTCTTTCCGACACCGATCCTGTAAATATGGAGATACCATCCGGACGTATCACATCCACCGCAGTCTCACTTTGAGGCTCAACTACTACGCAATTGTTCCGCATCGTTACCGATACATCATCATAATCAGTCTCGTCTATATTTGATTGATTCCGTACTAGTTCCAGATCCTCTTCCTTAATGTATTCGTTGATTTCATAGCTTTGCGTATGTTCGTAATGGCCATCTTTAAAAATCGCGTAAGCCCTAAAACCAGAATTCCAATCCATATTCTCAAGTATAGCATTAATCTTGAATACGCCTTCTTCTGTTTCAAAAGGTTTTCGACGATTGTAGAAATCAGGAAACGGATCATCTTCATAATGATGTTTCCATTCAACAATGACTACAACCACATCAGACGGGAGACATATTGAAAGTTCAAGAGGTCCCTCGATATCCCAAAAAGGCTCGAGAAAAGCATCCTCTTTTTCCACTACCTGATACCTGTACGTGATATCATCTATCTCAATATGCTCATACGGGCTTGTAGTGCTGCCCGACATATTTAGACCTATGCCAACCAACATTACTATTACTAATATGAATGTTCTCATAGGATTCACTTGATTTGAAACTTAAATGTTTTCGTTTCACCTGTGTTATTATCCGACAAAGACAGAGAATAGAATCCGGGTGCAAGATCCGAAATATCGATTATTCCGGATGTCTTACCATTCTTACGATTATACAAATCGTTGCTATTCAATGGATAGATCGAATAGATCAATTCATTGTAGAACTCTGTTTCGGATTCAATATATATTTTATTGTCTTTTATTTCTATATCCTCAAAAAGGACTGCTACCTGAGGTACTCTTATAACAATAGGATCACTCCTTGACATACCATTATCGTTAAAAGCAACTGCAGTAAACGTAGTTGTATATGATATTATGTCGGTAGTATAATATCCTTTTTTAAAATCTGTAATTTCAACTTTATTCGGCAAAAGATCTCCTTTTTGAAGAATCTCCATAACAACCCTCTTGGCACCTTCCAAGTTTGAAAAGTAGATTCTATATCTGTTATTCAACCCTGCAATCTCACTATTAGGTTTTATTATCGGACCAATTATCTCAGTCGACCTACCATGATAGGATTTATAGCGCATACCAAGTTTTTGAGGTAAATAGTCCACTACAAAAAACTTTGAGTTATATTCCATTCGCTTATGTAAAGCATCATACTTTTTCGTAGTTATTCTTGCTCTTAGATATCCATCTATTGTACGGGCATACTCGCTCTCGTCAAAATGGAATGTCCAATTTGACATCCGACATATCATACTGTCATCAAAATAACCGAGCGATTGCACCAAATCCCAAGTACCATCTTTCTTAAGTATGCACACAGATGTTCCCTCATTGGAAGAATTATTACCTCCTGATTGATACGGATGAAATAAATTTATATATTGGTATAAGGAATCAAGTTTTGAATTATTTAATCTGGCACTTCTGGGGGCGTTTATTTTATCTGCATCGGACTTATAGACCACACCGGATATGGATGAGTTATTAAGATTTATTGATCCATTATATGGCATAAGCAAAGAAGTGCTACCGGATTGATAATTTGATGTAGTTCCATACGTCCCTGAAACATAACTTGGTCTCCATCCCAACAAATCATAAAAAATGAAATCTGAATAATTATCATGAATAGACCTTGTAACCATACCTTTACAAAAATCATATGACAATATTTTAGAAACATTACAGTCTTCTTGTGGAATAAAATAGTTTAAAGAAACACCATTTTTCCATGTTTCAGGAGCATATAGCTTTAGACTGTTTTTTGAATTACCCTTTAAATCCAATTGTCCTTTTGTTGCATTTGCCAATCGAACGATGGGATCTCCCTCATTTCCTAATAAATTGTTTATATATGTTTCAAAAGGGGTCATATTACGGGAAGGATTACGAAGCCCCTTAGAGACAGGATCATATCGGAAGCTGCTTGACAAACCGAGTCCGATCAACAAATCCCTAACAGCCAATGATATAAAATCATATCTATCTCCTGGATCCGGCGTCATATTGAAAGTGATGTCATACAATTTTTCTTTATTGTATGTGATTTCAATATCAGGATACTGATTTAGGAATTCAATATCAGGCACGTAATCAAGATATGTTATTGTTGAGTTTCTGCAAAGTTCAGCAAGTATCACTCCTTTTATTGTGCTCATCTGGGCATTATTATAATACACACTACATCCGAAGTTCTCCTCGCAATTGGAAATAACTCTTGATATAGCAGATTCAGACGAACTATTTACAGAACCATAGGAAACCTTAACTTTCAATGGCAAACAAGGTGGTAAATACTCTTCAACGATTTTGCAGGCATAAGAAAATGGAGCAATCATTTCCACAGGACAAGAGTTATCGAACACAGGAATAATCACAGTGCCTCCGTTTATAGGGCGTATAATCTTTACATCGTTCGTTTCATGATTTATATTCTCTGAAACCTCATTGAACGTTTCAATGTAGCTGTCTGCAAAAGCGGAAAAAGCAAACACCACCATCGTTAATAATCCGAATATTCGTTTCATCTGTTTACAAATTTTCTAATTGTCGTTTTATTTTTGGTTTTACATCTCACTATCACAAATTTGGAATCAATTGGAATTTCAGCTTTATCCGATAATATTCCAGAATAGATGGAGATTCCATCCGGCTGAACAATATCCACCACAGTCTCACTTTGAGGCTCAACCACTATGCAATTGTTCCGCATCGTTACCGATACGTCATTGCATGTTGGTTCATCCACGTCTAACTGGTTTAAAATCAAATCCAAATCATCATTCTTAATATATGTGTTGGTATTATAGAGTTGCGTACATTCGTTATGGCCGTCTGCAAAGATTGCACGAGCTCTAAATTCTGTTCCCCAGTTTATATCCGAAATCTCAACATCAAATGAATACCCTTCTTCCGAGACATCATATATTGCTTTGTCAAATAGAATAGCATCACTGAGATATGTTTTCCTAAATTCCAAAAACACATAGTTGGCATCAGATGGAGAGTGAATTGTCAAAAAGAGAGTGCCAGTAATCCATAAGAAGACATTGTTATTTATATCGTACTTTTCTTCCATGTGATAATCATACGATATATCTTCTACCTCAATATGCTCATACGGGCTTGTAATGCTGGCCAACATGGTTAAACCTGTGCCGACCAACATTACGATTATCAATACGAATGTTCTCATTTGATTATCAGTTTGTCTGTCATTATTTGTCCGTCAGTGTACGACTTCCTCCTTATATACATTCCCGGTTGGATATCTATGCTTGAGAAAGATTCCTGGCTTCCCTTGTACACCACTGTTCCATTTGGTGATATCAGTTCAATCTCAGCATTATCCGGTTCAATCAAAGAATCCATGATTGAAGATTCAGAATCTCCATGAGTTATTACTTCACTATAAGTTTCTGAATATGTGGGTTCATATACAAGTGTTTCAGTTGTCTGACCATATTTATTCTCTGCTATTACCGTTACCCAACTATAGTAAAGAGACGACATATATCCGGTTGAAACATGAGCTATGTACGGATCGTTGAATCGATATGTACGTAATGATGTGTCGTACTCCTCTTCCAGTCTAACTGCAACTCTGTCTGCGCCTCTGTAATTGACATCAAAATTCAGACTGAAATCAAATCCTTTTCTATTAATTGTCATATTATCAATAGACAATATAGTCGGTTTTAATTCAAGTGAAACGTTAAACGGAAGCGCATTGTATTCCTTACCATCTGCAATATAATCACATTCTATGCGCCCTTCCAAATCTCCGTTGATATTGATACCATAATTATGAGGTGATTCAATTCTCCCGATCGTGAAATCGGAATCGGTTCCCTGCGATACCAAAGCATACTTATCCGATTTATCTTTTAACAAAAACCTCCATTCATATCCAGATATCCCCTCTTTTTGCGATAAGGAGAATGTATGTGATGTATAAGAGGAACCGATACCATCGGTCATAATATCATTACACGTAATTTCACAGCCGTTATCTTTAAAATCCCACCCTATAGCTTTCAATATGTCCACAACATCGTCATCAATCGAAAGAGCGATGTTACTGTTGCTTAGAGAGTATGACATTATCGAATCATCACTATCCAGATAACACAAAGTCATATTTGGCATATATTTGCCCGGGGCATACATTTTATATGAAGCATTTGGAGTCTCGGCATATACATTTTCAGATGTAATGAACATATGTATTTGAGAGAGCTGTGTCAAATTTTCTAATCGTTCATTGTCATTATATAATAGCCTGTCAAAATAGGAAGGGCCAAAAGCTTTAAAATCATACATAAGTTTTTGTATTTGCCTAATACTTGTGCCAAATCCAAGACATCTGCATATACCTCTAAGTGCTATCGTAGTGACATTGTACTGGTTTGCATTTCCAGTATAACTGCAATTCCAGTCAATGTTGCTGTTGAAGATGATTTTCCCGTCCGGAATACCTGTATTTAAGTTAGTACTTCCAAGGATCTGGGATGCCAAAGCACATGGACATCCCTGTGGAAATTTAGTATAAACAACATCAGTGCGAATAGCGGTTGCAGCATCCAATGGTTCAAATGCCACTTCTATAAAAATAGGCTGTCTGGTACGTAACTTGTTTTCCCACAAATTCTTTGCTAACGAAATCGCAGCAATGACCGAATCGGGTAAAGATTCGTCATACACCAGATTGATATCCCCTTTTTTGCTTGACACACGTCTTTCCTTGGATTGCAACAAGCTGTTTATAAAGGGTGTGTCCCCCTCTATTACAGGATCTGCAAACTGAATTATAGTTCTGTTTTCGAACGTTTGCTTTCCGGTGTACGCACCAACTGAAAGGAATGAGAATAACCAGATAAAAATAGTGAATATCTTCCTCATAATCTTTATTTTAAAGAGTAACTTTCCAATAAGCAACTACTACGGTTATTCATTTGCGGGTATGCTGATCTCTCCGGAAAATAACCTGCCATCTTCCGCTACGCAGTTTATGACCCATTCGCCGGATGGCAATGTGATTTCCGCTACATTATTATCTCTGCTGATCAAGCCCGTCCAAAGGACATACTCAGTATTTATTATCGTAACTGTCATCGAGTAGATACTCTGAGGCAACTCAAACACGAGTTCATTCTCATTACAATGACATATTATCACATCACGAGATGGAGCTTTCGGCCTACCGTACTTTACATTTCTTGGAATTACTATAGGTTGCTTCTCTGATGTTCCATTGCCTGCATTAGTATTACCTGCCGCGCAAACAAATGATGACATCATTAAACATAATAAAAATAACAACCCATTTTTTAAAGTTTTCATAGTCGTCTTTAGTTAATTTCACTGGCGCAAGTTAGTGAATAATTAAAGACAATCATAATTATAAGCGATTTTTCATTTGGTTTTTTAATTTTACAAATTATTAATAATCAATGTGTTATTGTAATCAAAATGTAAATCATTTGGCGCAATTATATAAACCATTGATTTATAAATAGTTAACAATCTACAATCATGTAAATTTATAACTCATTGTATATCAGTAATTAATATAAATACTTTAAATATCTGTTACTTTTAGTGGAGGGAAGCTGTCTGATCTTATCTTTCAGTCTGCGCTTGCGGTTATAGACAGCCTCGACCTTATCTTCCTTCAAAAAAATGGATATAGCCGTGCCTGATATTTGCAATGCGGAAAACAGAAATAGAAGATAGTCGGTCTCCTTCAAGTTCGGGAGATCACGTTTGAAATCCGAGAAGAGATTATTAAAGAGCAAATCAACCCTGTTTTCAAGTTCCTTCACTTTCTCTCCACCGATAGACAGATCTTCTATCAGTGTTGTTACGGTCTCCGCAATCTTTTTCCTTGATTTTGCATTGTCATTTGTTTTAATCTGAATGTTTATCAGCTGATCGAGTATTTCATATTGGGTTGACAACAATGTTTCTACTATACGGAAAGATTTGGCATTATCATTACGGGCATGTTCAAGTTCATCTTTAAGTCGTTCGGCAAGCAAAACCTTATTATCGATCTCTTCATTCTTCCGTTTGCGGATACTTTTCACATAATAAATAACAAGACCGATAATCAGAACCGCAACAATCGCAAGCAATATATTAACCCGGCGATATGTATTTGCCATATCCGCCTTCAATGCTCTATCGAGTGTCAGGTATTCTGTAATAGGTGTGGTCAACGCATGATTGATCGTTGCCCTGACAATACTATCATTTTTACCATAAACATAATTGATATCTGAAATAGCTTTTAAATAATTACCTTTGCGGCTCTCAATTTTACTTTGTATAAAGCTCTTCAGCAAATCGTCTCCGGAAGACACTTCATTAAGAATATGTTCAGATTCATCAATCCTATTGTTTTCAAACAAGATAAGGGATAACAGCAAAGAATCACCTTGGTTCGCATATCCCTCGCTGCAGAACTCAGTCATTACAGAAAGCGCCTTCCCATAACTCTTTTTACTCACCAATGACTGACATCTGTTCCTTTTGGCATGGCAAAGAAGATCAACATCCTTATATTTATATGCGGAATCCAAAAGTTGCTCTGATATCTTTATGGACATTTCCACATTCCCATTATCCCTAAGTGCCGAACAATAATCATTCAAAGCATAATTCAGGTATGGTTGTCGCTCGCTTGTTTTGATATAATCATAACCTTTCTTCGCATATTCAACTTCTTCCTTATAGTGGTATGTATCCTTGTAGACACCTGCGATTCCCCGACAGGACATACCGGCCCAGAAGTACTCACCGTTACGCTCCGCGAGTTCCTTCGACTTATAGAAATACAACAAGGCTTTCGGATAGTTCTTGCCATCCTGCAATGCTCTACCCCTATAGTATGTGGCTATAATCCGCTCCGGTATTTTTTCATGCGCCTCATAATACTCCAGTGAATGCGATATTATGGTATCATTGTCCGGATCAAGATGATTCATGTCCAATGCCCTGGCATACAGTATTCCATACAGAGCTTTATCATCATCACCGAGTCCGGAATAGGGGATATCATGCAATATGGATAAGGCGGAATCGGGATAATCTTCTATTTTCTCTTGTGCTTCCTGCAATTTTTCAAATGCCACGCCCTTATGACCACAACTGACTGCAGCCATAACCAAGGAGATGAGACATATCAGGGTAAGGATTCTACTTAACATTGATAATCAAGTGTCTTTAAGTAAGTATTCAAATTTAAACGATAGTAAGTGATTTGAAATATTACTTATCACAAGAACGACAAATATCTTTCGCTTTTATCTGAATCAAGTTTCTTTATCTTGTCTTTCAGCCGGCGCTTGCGGTTGTAAACGGCATCGATCTTCTCTTCTTTCAATAAAATTGAAATAGCTGCATTTGACAGTTTTAACGCAGAGAAAAGGAACAGACGACAATCCATTTCCCTAAGATTGGGCAAATCTCTTTTAAAATCGGAATAGACATTATCATACAGCGAGTCCAACCGTGCTTCAAGCTCCTTCATTTTATCTCCACCTATCGATAGGTCTTCTATTAACTCCGTTACTGAATCGGCAATCATTTTTTTCGCTTTCCTCGTATCGTTCGCCTGAATCACAATTCCGGCAAACTGTTCAAGAAGTTCATATTGAGATGACAATATCGATTCCACGATTTTGTCTGATTCGGATTTTTCTTGTTTAGTTCGCTCGAGTTCCTCTTTAAGTTGCTCCGCGAGTAATACCTTATCATTAATCTTTTTCGACTGACGATCAAGATACTTCTTTACGGAGATTGCAACCATCGCAACGATCAAACATACAATGCAAATATACAATACATTGAGTTTCCGGTAAGAATTGATCTTTTCTTCATCTATATTTCTTGTAATTTCAAGGTAGTTCGATAGGGAGGTTGTAAAGTTTTCGCTCATCGATGCTTTGAATATACTGTCTGACTGCGCTTGCAAATAATATAAGTTCGACAGAACTTTTTCATAATTACCGTTATGACGCAACAAATCGTTCTCGATATATTTCTTAAAAAGCAGGTCTTCATCCGAAATCCGACCCATCAATTCTTCCGCATCACGATACCTTCCATTCTCATATAAAGACCATACTAAATATATTGAGTCGCAACTTTCCGAAAACTGATCGTCGCATACCTCCGACATAGCCGGGAGCGCCTCTTTATAACGATCGAGCAAGACCAAAGAGTGCCCTCTCATTTGGATGGCTGCGCTATAGAGATATGGATCATTGTATTTACTTGCGGAATCGATAAGCTGCTTGGAGATTTTAATGGCGGTGTTCAGATTTTTGACACCTCCGGAGTTTTTCATTGTCCATGCATGGTCATGTAATGCATAGTTCAAATATGGTTGTCTCCCACTTTTTTTTATGTAGTAGTATTCTTTCCGGGCGAAAGACTCCGATTCCGGAAAGTGGAAAGTCTCCTTGTAAACATCTGAAATTCCCCAACAGGACATACCGGCCCAGAAGTACTCGCCGTGCCGCTCCGCGAGTTCCTTCGACTTATAGAAACACACTAAAGCCTGAGGATACCTACCCCCATTCCTCAGGGTTCTTCCTCTGTAATATGTCGATATAATCTGCTCCGGTATTTTCTTATGGGCGGCGTAATACTCCACGGAATGCGATATTATGGAATCATTGGCCGGATCAAGCTGATTCTTGTCCAATGCCTGCACATAAAGCATTCCGTAAAGGGCTTTCTCCTCATCTCCGGTCAGAGACGAATAGGCGATGGTCTGCAATATCGACAGGGCTGAATCGGGATGCTCATCCATAACCTGCCGCGCGCACTGGAGTTTTTCCCACACCGCGCCATGACGGCCACAGCAAACCGTGGCCGTCAGAATCAAAAATACTATCAGCAGTCGGCGCAATTCAGTCAAATAAAAGAGAATGTTTACTTTTAACACGGATATTTCACTACATGACAAAAATTGGGAATTATGCTGTCAAACATTTGATTTCCAACTGATAAAATTTACATAAACCCTGAAATCGGTAATTTAATAGAATGTATCCCTGCTTTTATCCATAAAATTACTTCTTACAAGGACTCAGTTAAAGTTAACCAAATCCTCCCGAATATGCAAGGACATTTTGGATAATGAAAGAATCCTGTACACGCTCTTTCATTTAAAGACAAAGAAAAGATCCGTGTGTCCTTTATCTTTCCAAATCAGCTGAAATTGCATCTTCCTGATTGAATTTACTTTTTTATGGATGGGAATGGGATATGACACACGGATCTTTTCGCCGCGCATGTGGCGCTCGCAACGCGGATGTAGACGGATTTGCGCGGATTATCCGATGAAAAGAATACTTTATGTTTTAAGTAGTTGGTGAAGATTAATCGATATATAAATAGCTGGAAATCTTGAACTATAAAACTTGTTCTTTCGGGCTACCTCAGCATTGTCGGTCAGTCGCATATGGTATATGCTCCTGCCCTCCGCAACCGAATTTGTTAAAATCGGCGAATACCTATCAGATAAGCCAATATGAGCCAATTGTCTCCGAAATAACGGCGTTTTATATGTTCATTAATTTTTTCCAACTACTTAAAAAATTTCAAATATCTATCGCTTTGAGAAGAATCAAGCTGTCTGATCTTGTCTTTCAGTCTGCGCTTGCGGTTATAGACGGCTTCGATTTTTCCCTCCTTAAGGAATACCGAGATCGTCGTACTCGATATGCCCAATGCAGAAAACAGGAACAGTAAATAATCCGCTTCTTTAAGATTAGGAAAGTCCCGTTTGAAATCGGAATAGACATTATTGTACAATGAATCCACCTTGTCTTCAAGTTCTTTCAATTTATCGCCGCCGATTGAAAGGTCTTCGATTAGTTTCGTCACCGCATCGGCTATATTCTTCCGTACTTTTCTGTTGTCGTTTGTCTTAACCGCTATCTCTGTCAATTGTTCAAGAAGTTTATATTGTGCGGGCAACATTGTTTCGACGATATCGTGAGTTTTTGAGTTCTCCACCCGGAACCTCTCAATTTCTTCACTGAGTCTATCGGCAAGAAGAATCCTGTCGTTAATTTCGGCAACTTGCCTTACCCTTAACTTATAAACTATCATTACGGCAATGATTGTTATCAAAAGTACGATTATAGAGAGCAATAGATTCCGCTTGCGATATGAATTGATCCTAATGTTATCCAACTCTCTGTTTTTATAATAGTAATCAGATAATGGAGTGGTAATTATCATTCTCATTGATAAATGGGCCACGCTATCGGCTTTACCTATCAAGAATAAAGCGTCATTCAATACTATATCCCAATTTCCTTTTGCCCTTTCAAATCTGCTATGTATAAGTCTTCTCAGTAACGTATCGCAATCCGATACCGTATCGAGCAACTCCTTGGCTTCGCGGTGTCGGCCATTCTCAAAGAGTGCCCAAGAAAGGTATAAGGAGTCTGAACTTTCTACAAATTCATCATCGCAAACTTCAATTATCACAGGCAGAGCTTCTTCATAACGATCCATTCCCACCAATGTGATCGCTTTCATTTGTATCGCCGCACTATAGAGATATGGGTCATCAAACTTTTTAGCGGAATCCACAAGCTGATCGCAGATTTTAATCGCCTTATTGAAACTTTTTGTATCACCGAAGTTCCTGAGTGCCCAACTGTAATCATACAATGCATAATTGAGATATGGTTGCTTACCGGATTTTTTTATGTAATAAAACTCTTTCTCGGCATAGATCAGCTGTTCTTTAGAATAATAGGAGAGTTTATAGACATCTGAGATGCCCCGGCAAGACATACCGGCCCAGAAGTATTCGCCGTTATCCTCGGCAAGTTCTTTCGCTTTGTAGAAACACAACAACGACTGCGGATAGTTCCCGGCATGATATAAAGCCCTCCCCCTGTAATATGTCGATATTATCTGCTCGGGAAGTTTTTCATGGGCTGTATAATAATCTACCGATTGCGCTATTATTGAATCATTATCGGGATCAAGATGGTTCTTGTCCATAGCCTGAACGTAAAGCATTCCATATAATGCCCTGTCCTCGGCATTATGCAGTTCCTGAAAAGATATATCCTGCAGCACCATTAATGCCGAATCAGGAGATTCTTCCATTTTTTGTCGGGCGACATCAAGCTTTTCACTTATAGGACTCCTGCGGCCACAACCTATCATAGTCATAACCAGGAACACTAAGCATATCAGGGCGGCAAGTTTATTCTGCATCATATGTATAAATGAAACATCTTTCACAGAAAAGACAGATATCTTTCACTTTTGGAGGTGTCAAGCTGTTTTATCCTATCCTTAAGCCTGCGCTTGCGGTTATAGACCGCTTCAATCCGTTCTTCCTTAAGAAATACCGATATCGTCGTATTTGACATACGCAAGGCAGAGAAAAGGAACAGACGATAATCAGCTTCCTTCAGGTTTGGAAGGTCAAGTTTGAAATCGGTGAATACATTATCATACAGCGAGTCTAAACGGTCTTCAAGTTCTTTCTCTTTATCTCCACCTATCGAGAGGTCGGCTATGAGATCGGTAACGGCATCGGCAATTTTTTTCCTTGCTTTTCTTGTATCGTTTGTCTCCATCAAGATTCCAGTGAATTGTTCAAGCAATTCATACTGAGTTGAAAGCACCGATTTCACAATCACCTCGTTATTGGAATTTTCCTGTCGGCGCTGTTCAAGTTCCTCTACAAGCTGTTCCGCAAGCAAAACTTTATCCTTAATATTATTGATATGGCGCTGGCGTATGTAATAAACAATAATGCCTGCAAACAACAGAACCAGGCAAACTATAAGCGAAAGCAACCGGTTTGTCTGACGGTACGAAGCTATTTTTTCCTTATCCAAAGCTCTGTTGACCTCAAAGAAATCTGCAATCGAGGCTGTCAGGGCCTGATTCATGGATACCCTGAGGATACTGTCGCTTTGACCATTGATCAAATTCACATATTCCACAGCTCGTTTATAATTGCCATTATGTCTTTCAATCTTGCAATGTATAAGGCTCTTCAGCTTTGTATTATTGCCTGTAACCATATCTGACAATTCTTCGGCTTCCGCATACTTCCCATTTTCTATTAAAGCGAGCGACATATATAGCGAGTCTTCCGACTTCGCATATTCGGTTCCGCAAACATAGGTCATTTCAACAAGAGCCTCCCGATGACGTTTTATTTTCATCAACGACAATCCCCTTACCTTCTTGGATATATAATAAAGATATATGTCCTGATACTTTTCGGCGGAATCTTCAAGTTGTTCCGTCATCGCGATACCCCTGTTTACTTTCAATGGATCATCAGTATTGGCAAGGGCACGCGCATAATCGTATAATGCATAATTGATATATGGCTGTCGGCCATTCTTCTTTAGAAAACCATACCCTTTTTCTGAAAACAGCACTTCTTCGTCAGAAGGGACAGTCTCATTATAAACATCGGCGATTCCCCTACAGGCCATACCGGCCCAGAAGCAGTCGCCGTTCCGCTCCGCGAGTTCCTTCGACTTATAGAAACACACCAAGGCTTTCGGATAATTCTTACCATCCTGCAATGCTCTTCCTCTGTAATATGTCGATATAATCTGCTCCGGTATTTTCTTATGGGCGGCGTAATACTCCACGGAATGCGATATTATGGAATCATTGGCCGGATCAAGCTGATTCTTGTCCAATGCCTGCACATAAAGCATTCCGTAAAGGGCTTTCTCCTCATCTCCGGTCAGAGACGAATAGGCGATGGTCTGCAATATCGACAGGGCTGAATCGGGATGCTCATCCATAACCTGCCGCGCGCACTGGAGTTTTTCCCACACCGCGCCATGACGGCCACAGCAAACCGTGGCCGTCAGAATCAAAAATACTATCAGCAGTCGGCGCAATTCAAACACTCTTTAAAATTTAGAGACGCGCTATTATCTGCCCGACAGCCGCGAATGTCTTGCGCGGGGCTTCGCCCCAGAAGTCATTATACTGCGATATGTTTTCGGCCTGGCCGGGGGTATCGCTTACAACCCTTATGATATTGAACGGTACGCCGGCCTCGCCGCATACCTGACCTATCGAGGCCGATTCCATGTCGCATGCGAGCGCCTCCGGGAAATGGCCTTTTATCTCCGCTACCTCCTCCGGCTTACTTATGAATTTGTCGCCACTGCATATCAGGCCGTATCTTACTTGTTCCCCCGTCAGGGTTTCTTCGGCGAGTCTCACTACCGCAGGATCGCACTCCAGCATAACCGGGAAACCGTCGGCGGCTCCATAGAGGGTGCCCGGACCGCACCATACGTCGTGATATGCGGCCGCGGTCGCCACAAGAAGATCCGCCACATGCATAGTCGCGTCGGCTCCGCCGGCCACACCCGAGTTGATTACTCTGTCGGGCTTGAAATATTCTATCAGCCTGCGGGTATTCAACGCCGAATTGACCTTTCCGATGCCGCATTGCATCAGGCACACGTCATGGCCTCCCATCTTCCCTACCCACATTTCGCGACCGTCATAAACAACCTCGGCCGAATCGGCGAGCATAGGCCTGAGCAATTCGAGTTCTTTCGACATGGCGGCGAGTATTCCTATCTTCATCACTTATTCTTTTTGATATTTGATACAAATATAGTAAATTTGAACGAAACAGAAGGGAGAGGCATTGACATGGAAACTCTAAAAATCTGGAATGACAGGCCATCGGACAAGCAATTGCAGGAGATTACCGAGACTCTTGAAAACGGGGGTATCATAATTATCCCCACCGATACATTATACGGCATAGCGTGCGACTGCACCAACAGCAAGGCCATCGAGAAAGTGTGCCGCCTGAAGGGCATAACTCCTGAAAAGAGCACGCTCTCCATAATCTGCAGCGACATCTCAATGGCCGCCGAGTATTCCCGATACGGCAACGATGCGTTCAAACTCATGCGACAGCTCACTCCGGGACCCTATACTTTCATATTCAAATCGGCGACCATTCTTCCGAAAGCTTTCAAGGGAAGAAAAACCGTAGGGGTAAGGATACCCGACGCCGCTACACCGCGTATGATAGCGGAGGCGCTCGGCCGTCCCCTGATGAACACATCTATCGAATATGAAGACGAGGACTACGCCCGCAATCCCGAGCTTATAGCCGAAAGATATGCCGACCTCGTGGATCTGGTTCTGCTCGGCGAGGAGGGAGACACCACACCTTCGACCATCATCGAATTCACGGGACGCGGGCCGGAAATAACCCGTCAAGGCAAAGGCGAACCCATCTGAAATTAAGACCAAACAATTGGAAACATCGGCTTTGAGGGATTGAGTTTTTTTATTACCTTTGCCTGAAAGAGAGAAGGCCGCCAGCCCGGCCGACCCCGACAACCTGAATATTCTCTTAGAGAGTGTTTGGATTTAACTTCCATTCACCTGAAGAGAATTTTTTGAGATGTTCGCGCAAGTTGAGGAGGGCGCGGTGCGGGCACCGTAACCGACGAAATCTTGGCGGGAACAGCCAAAAAAGGCCTTCGGGGGGATGGAAAGAATTTCCAAATTCTCTCGCAATTATAAATTCGTGTTAAATTCAAATATTCTCTTAAATCTAACCTAAGTTTAAGTATACTATAATCTTATGTCTAAAGTAACCGTAGTAGGCGCCGGTAATGTAGGTGCCACCGCAGCAAACGTCATGGCTATCCGCGAAGTAGCCGACGAAGTAGTGATGATCGACATCAAGGAAGGCGTATCCGAAGGCAAAGCCATGGATATGATGCAAACCGCAAACCTTCTTGACATGAACACCCGTATAAACGGTGTTACCAACGATTATGCCGCTACAGCAAACAGCGACGTTGTTGTAATCACATCCGGAATACCCCGTAAACCCGGCATGACCCGTGAAGAACTCATAGGCGTTAACGCCAAGATCGTGGAACAGGTAACCAAGAGCGTACTCGAATACAGCCCCAACGCCGTTATCGTTTGCGTTTCGAACCCCATGGATACCATGACCTACCTGATACACAAAATCTCCGGTCTGCCCAAGAACCGCATAATCGGCATGGGCGGCGCTCTCGACAGCAGCCGTTTCAAATATTTCCTGGCCAAAGCCCTCAACGCAAATCCCAACGAGGTTGAAGGTTTCGTTATCGGCGGCCATGGCGACACAACGATGATACCCATGAAGCGTTTCGCCACTCTCCGCGGCATACCCGTAGAGACCCTTCTCGACAAGGAGACTCTCGACAAGGTAGTGGCCGACACTATGGTTGGCGGCGCGACCCTGACAAAACTGCTCGGCACTTCGGCCTGGTACGCTCCCGGAGCCGCTACCGCCGAGGTTGTGGAAGCTGTTATCCACGATCAGGACTGCATTATTCCCTGCTCGGCTCTTCTCGAAGGCGAATATGGCGAGAAGGATCTCTGCATAGGTGTTCCCTGTCTGCTCGGCAAAGGCGGTATCAAGAAGATTATCGACCTTGACCTCAACGAAGAGGAGAAAGCCCTGTTCGCCAAGAGCGCCGAGGCTGTCCACAAGACCAACGCAGCCCTCCCCTGCTGAAACAACTGACAACACGACTATACGCGAAGGCTTCCGGACATTAGTCGCCGGAAGCCTTTTTCATATCCGCCCCGATACCCCTGCACCATAAGAGCCTGTTTAATAAAAAACTCCCGGGCCTATTACAGTCCGGGAGCTTTCCTTATGAAGAATAACTATTATTACTGGAGGGGTTCGAGCTGAACTGTGAAGTGACGCATCAGTTCTGTCTCCCATACGATCTTCACGCCACGTGTGATTTCATGACGACGGTCGTATACATTCTTCAGAGCGGCCGCGATGACATCCATATGGTTGTTGGTGTATGTGCGACGGCAGATGCAGAGACGCAGGAAGTCGTTGCCGCCGAAACGGTTCTCGCGGGTTACGGGATCGCGGTCGGCAAGTATATAGCCGATTTCGCAACCGCGCACACCGGCTTCGCGATAAAGCTCGATGGTAAGGGTCTGGGCGGGGAACTCCTCTTTCGGGATGCGGTCAAGAACCTTGTCGGCATCGATGAAGAGGGCGTGGCCACCTACGGGACGCTGGTAAGGAATGCCGTACTCGTCAAGTTTCTTTGCAAGATACTCGACCTGCTTGATACGGGTTTCGAGCATGTCGAACTCGGTGTTTTCATCAAGACCTACGGCAAGGGCAGCCATGTCGCGGCCGTTCATACCGCCGTAGGTAAGGAAGCCTTCGAACGGGATGCAGAAACGCTTGGCACCCTCATATACATCTTCCCAGCGGGTAGCGATGAAGCCGCCCATGTTCACAAGTCCGTCTTTCTTCGACGACATGGTCATGATGTCGGCCAAAGAGAACATCTCGCGGCATATCTCCTTGATGGTGGCATCCTTGAATTCAGGTTCGCGCATCTTGATGAAATATGCGTTCTCGGCGAAGCGGGCTGAGTCGAATACCACGCGCTTGCCATATTTGTCGGCTATACGGCGAACGCCACGCAAATTTTCCATCGAAACGGGCTGGCCGCCGGCGGTGTTGTTGGTGATGGTCACGATGATAAAGGGAACCTTGTCATGGTTCTCCTCAAGACATTTCTCAAGCTTGTCGAGGTCGACGTTTCCCTTGAAAGGAACTTCAAGCTGAGTGTTCTTGGCCTCGTCTACCGTGCAGTCTACGGCATATGCCTTGCGCGATTCGATGTGGCCTTTCGTGGTGTCGAAGTGGGAATTGCCGGGAACGATATCGCCCGCTTTCACGAGGTGAGAGAAAAGCACGTTCTCCGCGGCGCGACCCTGGTGGGTGGGGATCACATACTCGAAACCGGTTATCCTGGTGATGGTGTCTTTAAGTTCGTAGAAGCTGCGGGCACCTGCGTAGCTTTCATCGCCGGTCATCATGGCGGCCCACTGACGGTCGCTCATGGCGCCGGTACCGCTATCGGTAAGGCAGTCGATATATACCTGATCGGCACGAAGCATGAATACGTTGTATTTCGCTTCTTTCAGCCATTGTTCGCGTTGCTCGCGAGTGCTCTTTCTGATGGGTTCAACCATCTTGATTTTCCATGATTCAGCAAAAGGTAATTCCATGATGTATATTTAGAATAAGTGTTTTTCAAACTGAATGGCCGATAAAGCAGGTCAATCCATATATCGGGCCACCCTCTTTGCAAATTTAGCAAATAAACCTTACATACAAAAAAAATACAAAAAATATTTGTTTGTCTCAGCGTACTTCTTCGCCGGAAATAAAAAATCAGCCCGATAAATCATTTTACCGGAGTAACAGTATACCCTTTCTTGCGCAAACCTTCCACAAGGCCGTCGGGACCGGCCAAATGCAACGCGCCCACGGCCACGAACGTCGGAGCCTCGCTCAATATGGATGGCAATTTCTCAAGCCAAGCCTTGTTGCGGTTCAGCAGGATTATCTCGTTGAATGCCGCCGATTCCGGATCTTCATCCTCTTCCGACAGTTTCAATAGTCTGTCAAGATCGGCTTCAAGATAGGCTTGATTCAATGTCTTGGCCTGTTCCACTATTTTCCGAGGGTCGTCGAGAAGCTTACAAAGGGCTTTTGCCTGAGCGCTGACAGGCAGACCGCAATAGAGCATTGTGGCCTGTTCCATCGGGGTCTCCAAGGCAACCACCTTTTTCCCCTCGAGTTTCCCCTGCAGCTGAAACCATGTGTCGAGTTGCTCTTCAGGATTGAACCCCTCGAGATTTTGCGAGATAAGGGTAAGAGTGGCCACATTGATCGGAACCAGCGGCTTGAAGGCATCGAACATTGTCAGCGAGGCATTGGGTACCAGACCTGAGAATGTCTTGCCATATTCTTCCAGCTTCCCGGCTGGTAGCAGACGTGTGAGGGTGGAGTCTGCCGGAGCCAACGCGAGTTGCTGCATCTGCATGGCGACGGTCATGTCTGACAACGCCTCCATATCGGTCTCCCCTACCACCACGGCTGCGTCGGCAAATCCTTTCTTGGCGCCTTCGATAGCGGTATATACGCTCATCGGGGCAAGATGATGAGTTCCGAAAAGATAGGATGCCTGTTTAAGGCCATTTCCTTCCACTTTATAGCAAATCTGAGACCGCATAGGAAGAATACATGCGGCCAACAGGAGAATTACAAACGAAAGTCTTTTCATGTTCTATATTTCGTTTAAGTTAAATATGCTTACTGATAGCGGGCATATATCTCGGCCCCCTTGCGTCTGGCCTTTTCTATATCGGCTTTGGAGTTCGGGTCCACACCATATTTCGACAGTGGTGGCACTACCACGCGCGTACCCGGACGGATTCGGTCCGGATGGCCGAGAAACGCCTTGTTCTCTTCATATATATATGGCCATAGATTGAAATTGCCGTAATGCTCTTTGGCCATGGTGGTCAGGAATCGGGTCCGCGATATAGTATCATATACCTTCTTGTCTGACGGTTTTGTCTCCGGCTCCAATTCTTTCCGAGCCTCGGCCGCGCTTTGTCCGGATGCAACTTCACTGTTATCCCGCTCAGTTGCTACGGCATCGTTATCTTGAACCGATCCGGCTGATTTCCCTACCCCGGATTCTCCTATTTCGGCAGCAGCATCCGCGCTTACCTCTCCTTCGCCATTGTCAGCGACTACAATCTCGGGTATTTCCACAGGCTGCATGCTTTCGATTTTTGACAACAAGGTGCGGTATCCTATCAGGACTATGACCCCGAAGACTATCAGGCAACATAAGAAACCTATCAGAAAACCGATGCTGAAACGACGGCTATCACGCTCTACAATCCGGACCTCCCTTACCGCCGGCTCTTCTATCGGAGACTCCGGTACCGGAGTCTCAGCTATTGGAGTCTCAGCTATGGGAATTTCAGGTATCGGAGACTCAGGTATCGGAGACTTAACCGGGATTTCAGCGTGCGGTTCGCCGGAATCTTCCTGATCTGAAAGATCGTAAAAGAAATCAGACCGGTAAGGATTTTTGGAGTTATCAGAATTATCAGAATTATCAGAGTTATTGGAATTATCAGAGTTATTGGAATTATCAGAGTTATCAGAATTATCTGAATTATCTGAATTATCAGAGTTATCGGAATTATTGTAGATATCAGACTGCTCCGATACTTCCAATTGCTCCGATTGTTCCGATTGTTCCGATTGCTCCAATTGCTCCGATCGCTCCGGTTCTTCCGATCTCTCCGATTGCTCCGGGCGCTCTTCGGCATCGACTTTATCGAGAAGCTCTTCCGGAAGATCATCGGGAAGCTCTATCGGCTCGAAGGCTTCGAACGGCGCGTTGATAACAGCCGCCAGTTCCTTATCAGGCAGAAATACCACTTTTCTATGTCCCGGTATCCGGATTGCCTCGCCGGTTACGACATCGACGCTCATTCTCGGTTCGACTTTGGCCACGCGGAATGTACCGAGGTCATTAATCTTCACGCTCTCGCCCTCTACCAACGATGAAGAAACAAGGGCGAACAATTCACGCACGAAATCTTCACAAAGCCTTTTTGTGAGTCCGGTGCGCTGCGCGAGCATCGCTGAAAGCGCCGGAAGTGTGATCTTATTCTCCATCTTCGGTCAATTCTTCATCTCTCAACTGCTTTCTTAGCATTGTAGAGGGGCGGAAAGTTAAAGTTACTTTTGGAGGATACAGCATGCGCTTGCCCGTTGAGGGATGAACGGAAACCCTTTCAACTCTCTTTCTGGCCTCGAAAGAGCCAAACCCGGGTATCGTAACCACATCGCATTCCGAAGCACATGTCTCTACGACATCCGCTAACGCATGAAGCATTATACCCACATCTTCACGTGGGACATCAAGCTTTGCGGATAGCCGCTCGGTCAAAGTCTTATAATCCATCAGTAAGTATTCAAATTTAAACGAAAGTAAGTGATTTGAAATCTTTTATACTTCCTGCGGTTTCTTTTTGGGCGCTTACGGATTGTCGCTCAGTCGAATATGCCTATATTCTCCTTCACTCCGCACCGTAATCGCCTCAAAAATAAATTCGCATTAAGAGAATGCTTGAATTTAACACGAATTTATAATTGAGGAATGAATGGTAAATTCTTTCCATCCCCCGAAGGTCTTTTTTGGCTGTTTCCGCCAAGATTTCGTCGGTTACGGTGCCCGCACCGCGCCCTCCTCAACTTGCGGAAACATCTCAAAAAATCCTCTTCGCGTGAATGGAAGTTAAATCCAAACATTCTCTAAGTATAAATTAAATTTGAACACTTACTTATTACAAATATAACAAAAGTCGCCGACCCCCACCCTAAATATCAAAAAAAATGGGAGAACATTTCCGAAGAAATGTCCTCCCGGGGGAAGGGGGAGAGGTTCCAACCAGATTCGAACTGGTGTAAACGGTTTTGCAGACCGGTACCTAACCACTCGGACATGGAACCTTATGTTTCGCAATCGGAACTATCGTCCCTTTTGCGAATGCAAAGTTAACATTTTTAGCCGTTGCCGCCAAATATTCCGCCAACTTTTTTATGCGAATCAACAAACAATCAGCCAATACAATTTATAACCAACCGTTTACGGATTATATCCCGGGAGCCGGATTTTCCACAATTCATTTATCGAAGTGATTTAAACTTATAAATGTTTATCTTTTCCTTCCTGGCCGGGCGGTCTATGGTATAGGCTTTTTCAAAGTCATAACCTTCAGATTCGAATTCAGGCAGCCAATGCTCAATATCGGAAACCGGGATGGCAAGGTATCCTTCTTTCGGTGTACGCCTGCGGAAATTCATAATCCTGTCGTCAAGGTAGAAATCAAGTTCGAAGAAATGATATTTATTGGCTGTAGCCGACTCTCCGAATTCTATAAATTCATACAGCGATTCTTCTCCGATTATTTCCGATATCGCCTTGGCATCACCCTTAAGCGACTTGGTGTTGAGCAACGCAGGTTGCAATCCGCCGTCCAACGCCACAAAAAGGAAGAATAACATGGCGAATTCGGCTCCGAGCATGGCGACAGGTCTTTTCATTTTGCCTTTCCATACGAACCATGCCAATCCGCACCCGAACAGCAACGCCACCAATATCCATGTCAGAGGACCTGTATCGCGCAATGCCTCGAACATGGCCATGTTGGCCGCAGCTTTACGACCGGTAAATACAACCACGTCAGATAAAGGCATCTTGATAAAAAGGAATGCCACCTCTGTCAGAATTGCCACTATGGCCAACACGGCGCCGAACGCCCGTATGGCCCGGGCATAACCGTTTCTGCCGAGCCATATGAACCAGCGCGCCGCGAACCATGCTATGAAGGGATATGCGGGCATCAGATATACGCTGCGCTTGCTGCTTGGCAAACAGAAAAATATGATGACCGTGGCGAGAGAAACAAGGGTAAAGAGATCAAGGTCGCTCCCGGTCCATCTGATCCGGCGGCTGGCAGGCTTCCCTGCCGAGGTACCTACCGGGTTGCGTGAGCCTGACAATTTCCGTACGAGCATACCGATCCCTCCTATAAGCGCGAGTATTGTCCACGGCAGGAATCCGGCCGCGGTTATCCAGAAATTATAATGCCACGGATTGGAATGCGATTCATAGGTCATCGTGCCGGTCATGCGTCCGAAATTTTCTTCCATGACCAACTCAAGGAAATTGTCGCCGCCCTGCAGCCATGCCTCGTAATACCATAACAGGGGCAACAGGGAAGCCAGCAAAGCGAAGAGCGTCATCCAAAGAAACGCATGAAGGATTTTTTCACGTTTCAGAAGCATGAATATACCCATCGCCAAAACCGGAAGCAGAATGCCTACCGGCCCTTTGGACAGCATGGAGGCCGACATACAGAGTACCGCCAACCACGGGATACGATAAAGGAAACGGAGTCTGTCTCCCGACCGTTCACGGCACCACCATCGGTAAAGCAGAAAAAACGCGGACACCATCCAGAAGGTCAACGTCATATCGACACGTGCGGAAACACCTGAACGATGAAGCTCGAAGCAAGTAAGTAGAATCGCGGCCGTCAGAGCAGGCGCGAACCGACGGCGGTCGTAGCGGCTGTAGAACCAGCATGTAGCTCCGACAAGCAACGCGAACGCCAATGCCGACGGCAGTCTGGAGGTAAACTCATTCACATCTCCCCCATTCAAAAGAGATGCCAGACTGCCGGTCCAATGATACATCATCGGCTTGTAGGGTATGTCGATATCATTGTTCACAGGAAGCACCCAATTCTCTTTCTGCATCATGGACATCGACACTACCGCCTCGCGGGGTTCACCCTTCGTATTAAACTCGGTAAGTCCTAACCAAGGCACGACCATCAACAAGGCCAGTATAAAAAACACCGTTCCTTTTGCAACCGGTGATAAAGATAAAAACCTCTTAAACATAATAAACTCAATGGACCGTTTACAGTCCATTGAGTTTATTACGTCTGTATTATTCTATTTATTGTCAGTCGTACTCCATTTATTGAAGCTTAACGACGGATAACCTGCTTTGAGGCTTTGCCGTTACTAACTACAATATAGAGACCGTCAGAAGGGTTCCGCACTTTTCTGCCGGTAAGATCGAAATATTCCTCTCCGGCAGTTTCCAGACCAAAGACCTCCACTCCGCTTGCGCCATCCACTGCAAGTGTTTTCTTTGCCAGATCAAGCATGAACCGATGCGAACCGGGTTCTATCTTCCATGAATTGGCTGCGCTTGCATTGACATTGGCCTTATAGACTACAACTTTGTTCTCACCGGCGACAACGGGAGCGTCTTCCGACGGAGCTCCGTAGCGGTCGGTTCCATTCACCACGTCCCAATCGATACCCTGCGAGGTTACGAAAGTGAAGTACGAAGAGCCATCACCTGAATCTATGAGTGAAATACCCTCCCAAGTATAAACGGCACCGTTTTTCGACGACTGAGGCACAGAAGCCGAGGTATCCCAGCTCCCAGTAGAAAGATTGCCTATAAGATATACGGTGGCGGGAAGATCGGGAATGGGATCATCACCCCCCTGATAATAGTCGATATGCGCCTGAGGACCGTTGGCCGTATAAACATAACCGTCGCGTGCGACGAAGTCCTCAGTCTTGGTGGCATCACCGTCGCCCGCGTTAAAGAGGAGTCCGGTTGTTCCGGCAGGAACCGTAAAGCTCCATATGCTGCCTTTATGGAGAGTCATGGGTTCTCCGGGCCAGGTGCTCTCTTCGCCACCCCAGTAATGGATATAGGGGGTATTCCAACCCGTGGCTTTATTATCATAATACACCTTGAACGGCTCGCCCGGTTCCGGATCCGGAGGCGTGGGAGTGTCGCCGGTCTTTACCCAGATACAGTAGTCCGTACCGGTGCAACGTATTTCGGAATTCGTATAACCGTCGGGAGAAATCATTTCGGAACCGATCTTGATCACAAGGGTACCCTTCTTTCCGGTTACCTCCGCAAGGTAAACGCTATTCGTACATTTAATGACCCTTACCGGGCTTTCATTATGAATTCCGGCATCCATACGGGCCTTGATCATAGGCTTCAGCTGCTCCTTGTACTGTTGCCAGTGTTTCATGAACACACACGGTGTACCCGGGCATGAAAGCATAAACGCATTGGCGGCAAGAACATTGCCGTTGAATTTATTCCAATCGTCGCGATAGGTGTCATGGTTGTCTATGAATGTGACGGCATAACGCTGATAGCCGAAATGAATAAGGCCGGCCGGCTGGTCTGTTACGCCGTTCGCTTTCCAGCAAAGCTTGGTATAGTTCTTATTCGAGAAAGCATCGTTAACGGCATACTTGAAAGCGAAGTCGAAAGCGGCCGAGGTTTTTCCCGTACCGTCGATCCATGCTTTCAGGGCATTGTAACTGCCATCCCAATATTCGCCTACGCAATAAGTAGGATTGGAATACTGGTTATACATTTTAGTGTATTGCGCGCCGTAACCTTTGGTCATGTCAAGACGGAAACCGGCATATCCAAGTTCTTCAAGAAGGAACTTGCAATAGTCCTTGCAGTTGTCTTGAACGGTTGCGTTGGTGTGGTCGAGGTCTCTCGAACCATTGAAATCCTCACCGGTATCGGGTGCGCCGGTAGGCTTGGCCTGACCCGAGGCATTTCTTACCTCGTCGGTAGAGCATATATGCTCCGGACCGAGTTTATAGACCTTGCCGTTCCACATCTCGGTGGGGAAATTGGTCCAGTTCGACACACCGCTGCGGTGGTTGATAACCACATCGGCAATTATGCCTGTCCCCTTTTCCTTGAAGGTCGCTATCATATTGTCGAGTTCCTTGCGCGAACCGAATGAGCAGTTATGCTGCGTGAACCAGTAAACCGGGTCATAGCCGTTAGAGGGGTTCGAGGCGGCTTTCGCACTGTTAGGAACCCATATCAGCTTGAAATAAGACGACAACTCATCGGCATCGGCCGTAAGAGTGGTCCATTTTGTATTGTCATTCCCTTTAAACGAATCCCAGAAGAATCCCTGAAGCATGACGCCTTCATATTGTGAAGGCCAGCCCGAAGCGGCATATCCAGTGGAAACAGAAGCCGCCATAGCTCCGGCCACAAGAAGATATCCAAGTTTCAATTTCATAAATAAGGTTATTAAGAATTATTTAGTTAATTAATATCACATACCCCGATCACAGTCCCATATCCGACATACCGTCGTATAAGAGCCTGTTTGAAGCACTATAGGGCACAAACGCAAAAATATAAAAAAATAATGAGCCATCTTTAAAAATGACCCATTATTTTTGAGTGTTTCGTTGTCTTGACGATTTATGACTGAACTTAGGGTAAAATCAGATTCTTATTTTCTTGCCTCCGATTATATATATTCCCTTGTCAAGCTTATCTATTTCCTCCCGGCCGGCTTGTCTCAGGATTATTCTGCCGTCTATACCGTAGACATCGTTTACAGCATTTTCAAGGTAAATCTGATCCACTCCCGATTCATCGGTCGATGATAGTCTTACGGTAGCCGATGAACCTGCGAGAGCCGGCAACTCCACATTGCCATCATAGACCTTACTGCCCGATGTTCCATCGGAGAGTGTCCATTCAGCCTTTACAAACTTACCTGCCGGTACGGCTACACTGAATGTAAGTTTTTCATCGCCGCTCACATAATACGGAGCATAATAAGCCGACGTTTCAGGGTCTGTGAGAAGACCGCCTGTTATCTCTACATCAGCTCCGGGTTCTATGGTCCAATTTGAAATCATGAATTTAGACCAATTGAGATTGGCCGCATAGTAGTTGGCGCTTCCCGCCGGTACATAAAGTACGGTCTTGGAGGCTATCTCAGGACCGAAAGCATAATCCCGTACGGTAAAAGGTTCTGCCGACACGGTATGTATCTGAGAAAGGCCGTCTGCGAAATAGAATGTGCCGTCCTGAAGTACCTTCACACTTTCCGGGATGGTAACGGAGGTCATGTTCTCCGCGAAAGTGAATGCGTCAGCCTTGATACTTTTCACATCGTACCCCCCTATGGTAGCCGGAATCACTATCTCGCCGGAATAGTCATGCTGCGACGGAGATACTATCATGGCGTTCTTATCGGCTTCCGAAACAACCACATAATGGATTCCATTCTCTTCTTTCACATCGGAAAGTATGTTGAGAGGCACCGGAGGACAAAGCTGATTCCCTTTGCCATCTTTCACGAAAACATAATATCCGCCTGCCGGGAGATCGAGCGCGATATTGTTGAAGTTCACAAGTCTATGCGATTCCTTCTCTATCACTATGCCGTCGGCCTTCATATTCTTAAGCACACTCATGGTATTCATGTCGACTATGTCGATCGACACGCTGAGGTCCGCATCTGTCTTTCCCTCGTTATAACCGGTAAACACAAAGCCGATGCCATCGGGAGATTGATTATAGAACCGGGGTTCGAACTTGTCGATGTATACGCTGCCGGGTTCGAAATATTCGAAATCCGACTCTGTCACATTAACTATCTTCCCGGTATACAACAGTGTGTAGTTACTGTCTATCACCTCGACCAGATAATTGGCCGGAGGCAGCTGATAGTCTGATGTGAAATCTATATCAAGAGTGAAATGAGCAGGAATAGATACCCATTTTTCTTCGGAGAAAGAATCGCCGAAAGGATCGTCGGAATCTTCGAGGGTGATATAAACCGTACCCATGAAGTCGCCGTCGCCGATATTGGTAACCGTTACACGAACCGCATCGGCGGCATTGGCATAAAGTTTCGAGATCATCATCGGTTCTCCGGCAACGAGATGGGGTACATTGTCGGCCGGCGCTCCTTCATTAAGATAAGTAGCTTTGCCGCCATTGACCTCGAGAGTCACATATCGCTGGAAACCGTACGGAACACCGACATCTTTCCACTCTCCCCATGAAGTACGCATGGCCGGGGTTACCTTATACTTCCCGTCAGGAAGAGAGGGCATTGTTACCGTCATGTCGCGGAAGCCGTTCCAACGTGATAAAGTCTTCGAACCCGAAGAGACATAACGGGGATCTCCGGAATCGTCGAATTTCATTATCTTCACACCGAAATTGGCTATAAGCGTAGTGGCGAGCGGGTTGTAGATGAGATTATCGTTATTGGGATCGTTGGTAATCACAAACTTGCCGCCACTATAGGTGAAAGCGCCGGTCGCTATGGCCAGTTCCTGATGATGGAAAGACCCGCCCTGGTTCTTCTTCACACCGGTGAGAATACTTTGGTTGGCATTGTAACCGCCTGCTGAAGAGCCCGCGCCACCGGTTGCGGGATTAAGTGCGTTGAGCAGGAAATAACCGTCCTGATAACCGCCCCAGCCCCAGTTGAAATGGTAGAAGTTGTTGCCGAGATATCCGTCGCATACGAATGCATGGCCACCGGAGTTTGACTGTCCGCAATACAATACCGGGCCGTTGGTAGCTATCTCGTCGTAGACCATCTTGTTCCATTCCGTATATGTATAATAATCACGATAATGAAGCTCAAGATTCGGGTCATAGTCGAAATAAGTGCGCAAAGCCACCTGCACGTCGTTTTCATATGCGCCCGAGGAATAGGCGGAATACATCATATCGACCGATGCTCCGCACTGACGCATGAGCTGGGCCACTGCGGCGGCCTGGGCTCCGGAATATCTGTTGTCTTCATATACATCTATCATATCGGCCCACTTAAGCGTGGTGTTGCTGAAGATGTATCCATTACGGCTGCCTGTCGGCTTTTCGGGCCAGTTGTGATATTTCATCACCTGGGCCATGGCGGTGGCTATGCACCCTGTTACAGATGTGGCATGGGCACGGCTGTCATAGGGACAATCATTATTGAAGGGTTTCCCCTGATCCCATTTTGTAGTACATAGCGGATCGATGGGTTCATAATCCATCGGACGGGCCTTGAACGAGTATTCGGGCACATCCGGGTCCTTGACAAGGAAATCGGAAATCTCCTTGGTATATTGGCCCAGCCAGTAACGCAGATTGTCATTTACCGTAGAAGGGTCGAAGTTGCCGTTTTCCGAAAATCCGAGAACGGAAGGCAGACGGTCGTCGGCCGACGCTATGGTGAAACCATGACCGTCAGAGGAATTGAAAATATAGAAACAATTACCCGATTCCGATTCCTGAGTATATGCCAAAGTCAACTCTGCTGAGCCTTTCGCTTTGAAATAAGGAGAATTGGAATTGCGGAAACTGTTTATTGCCGATTGCGCCTCGCGTGGGGTGAGCGGAGCTGCAGTCATGATCGCCACGGAGAAACCGGACAATGCAATAATCGATAGTTTTCTGTAAAGTAGGTTCATATTTATAGCTGTTATAATCGGATAAGAGAGCAAACCCGACACCATAAAATCAGGTTGTATGGTTATAGCTGAAGTTTGCGTAAAAGCAGAAACGACTTCACTGTATAAACCCACTCTCTTCGAATCACAAATATAATAAGTTGAAAGCATATGTCAATCATATTGTCTGAGGAAAAATCGCCCGCTATGGCCTCTTTCGTATAAAAAATGTGTAAATTTGTAGGATGTTTGAAATACCGGACCGCGACAAAGGCCCCTTCCTGGGATTGTTCAACGACAGCTTTCCCCCTATTATAGACGGGGTTACGATGGCTGTGCAGAACTATGCCCGGTGGTTATCCCAGATGAACCACCGGCCCTTGGTCGTCACACCCTGGAATCCGGTTGTCGCTGAAACCCCTTATCCGGTTTTGCGATTTTTCTCCCTCCCGATCTGGAACAGGCATCCTTACCGGTACGGATATCCAAAAGCTGACCCTTTCATATGGCACAGACTGCGCAAGACTCGCTTCTCCCTTGTGCATTCCCATTGTCCCTTCTCTTCAGGCAGACTGGGGATATATGTGAAAAAAAGCAGCAAGTACCGCTTATAGCCACTTTCCATTCAAAATACAGAACCGACCTTGAACATTCGTTCAGCAAGGCCCCATGGCTTGTAGACATAGCCATGAAACGTATTCTCGACTTCTTCAACGCATGCGATGAGGTATGGATTCCACAGGCCGAGGTCGAACCTACGGTAAGGGAATATGGCTACAAAGGGAAGCTGACTGTGGTCGAAAACGGAATAGATTTCGCAGACCTCTCAGACTGCGATGTCCACAAAGAGTATTGCTCGGCAAGAAAGCGTTTCGGTATCAAAGACTCCACCCTCTCGATGCTCTTCGTAGGGCAGCATATACTGGAAAAGGGAATAAAGATTATTGTCCAGGCTCTTTCGCTCTTGCCCCGCGACATGGATTTCAGAATGGATTTCATAGGTTCCGGTTATGCCGCCAAGGAGGTTGAAGACCTATCTGTTAAAAACGGACTTTCCGACAAAGTCCATTTCCACGGCATCGTTACCGACCGGGAAGAACTCAAGGCACGCTACGCGGCCTCCGACCTGTTCTTGTTCCCGTCGTTTTACGACAACGCCCCGCTTGTGGTCCGCGAGGCCGCGGCGTTAGGCACACCCGCGATTTTGCTTAAGGGTTCCACCGCTTCGGAAGTGATAACAGATGGCGTAAACGGGTATCTCGCGGAACAGACCCCCGAAAGTTATGCCGACATGATATCCGGATTATACAGGCGGCGCGAAGAGGTCTCCGCTATCGGTGTCAGAGCCCGCCATACCATAGTGAGGAGCTGGAGGGATGTAGTGGAAGAAGTAGCCGACCGATATGCCGTGATTTTGAAAAACGGAACCAGATAGCCACCGACCGCCGACATATGACGAACGTCTAATGACAAATGACTAAACGACAAACGACAAATGACTAATGACTCCGTCAAAAAAACTTTCGACGCCTGGAAAGTATTTTTACCTGTGGTTATCGGCATAGGGGTGGTGATTCTCATGTTCCTGCACGATGCAAAGAAAGAAAATCTTTACGATGTCTTCAGAAGCATAGATTTCTCACCATGGTCTATTTTCTGCATATTCCTCGGATTCTTGGGTATGGCCGGTCGCGATTTCGGCCTTTCATGGCGCTTCCGCGCGCTTACTGACCATCAGCTGTCGTGGGGAAAAGCCTTCAGAACCGATTTCCTTTGCGAGTTCACCTCTTGCATCACTCCGTCGGCCGTTGGAGGCAGTTCGCTCGGAATGGTGTTTCTAAACTCCCAAGGGATTGAATTCGGAAGAGCCACTACCTTGATGATGACAACATTGTTTCTCGACGAGTTGTTCTTTGTGCTCGCATGCCCGGTAATTCTGCTTTTCACTCCTGCCGACCAGCTGTTCAATTCGGGCGATGCCTCATTTTCCCACGGAATAAAATTCACATTCTGGATCGTGTTCGCCATTCTCTTCCTTTGGACTCTCATATTATATATGGGCATAATATGGCGTCCTGCCTGGATGAGAAGTCTGCTGAAGAACATATGTAAAATTAGCTTCTTACGCAAATTCGCACCTAAAGCCGAAGAGTTAGGCGACAATATGATTGCCACATCCGTACTGCTCAAGCAGAAAAAATTCAGATTCTGGGCGGAGGTTTTCGGAGGCACGGCCCTTTCTTGGTCATCGCGTTTTCTGGTGGTCAACGCTCTGTTTTTAGGATTCGTGCCATACGCCGACCATCAGCAGTGGGTGATATTCGCCCGAGAGTTCGTGCTTTGGGTGGTGATGATGGTCAGTCCCACTCCGGGTGGATCGGGTCTCAGCGAATGGCTGTTTTCCGAATATTACGGAGATATGGTCCACACCGCCGGAATGGCGTTGGTGATGGCCGTGTTCTGGAGAATAATATCTTATTATGTATATCTGATAATTGGAGCATCGATTGTTCCCGGATGGATAAAAAGCACCTATAACAAGTTTAGAAAATGAAAGAATTTATAGTCCTTATACCGGCCCGCTATGCCTCGACCCGATTTCCCGGCAAACCGCTGGCGAAACTTGGGGGACGCGAGATGATACTCAGAGTTTGCGACCGTGTCAAGGAAGCGGGGTTGCCGTTGGCAGTCGCTACCGACGACAAACGTATCTTAGATCTTGTAGAAGGCAACGGATACAGATGTGTAATGACATCGCCCGACCATAAGAGCGGCACAGACCGCGTGGCCGAAGCATACCGGAACCTTGGCGAAGACTACCGGGTAATTATAAACGTTCAGGGCGACGAACCATTCATAGCCGGGAGTCAGTTGAAAGCATTGTGCGACTGCTTCGCAGACGAGACTACGGAAATAGCCACATTGTGCAGACCTTTCCCGGCCGACGCGCCATTCAGTGCGCTCGAAGACCCCAATCTGGTTAAAGTGGTACGCGATGACAACGGACGCGCACTCATGTTCTCCCGCAATCCGATACCTTATCTGAGAGGGATTGAAAAAGATAATTGGCCTTCATCGTTTCCTTATCTCACTCATGTAGGCATCTACGGATACCGCAGCGACATACTGCCCCGGCTGACAGCGTTGCCTCAGTCTCCGCTTGAAAAAGCGGAGTCGCTCGAACAGCTCAGATGGCTTCAGGCCGGATACAGCATTGCCACAGCGGTTACCACCGCCCCAACCATAGGCATCGACACACCCGCGGATCTGGAGGCGGCCGAGAGATTCTTATGTCAGGGTTAAAAATTCATGTTAAATTCCAACACTTCCGAGTTATATATTCAATTATTTTGGCTAAATTTGCAGTGTAAAATATATTACTGCAGACAATCATCCATCCCGGAATAAGCGGGACGAGAAAATCAGTTCAAGACAAAATAGTTTTACCCAAGGTAAAAAAGCTCCAAATAGATGAAAAAAAGTGCATTGCAGCGTGTAAGGGCTGAATATCAGCCCAAACTGCCCAAGGCTCTACAGGGCCCGGTGAAAGTCAAGATGGGAGAACCCACCCATTCAGTGGCAGATCAGGAAGAGATACAGAAACTCTTCCCCAATACCTACGGTCTTCCCGTGGTGGAATTTGAACGTGAAGAAAACCCGGTACGCGTGGAAGAGCCTTTCAACGTAGGTATAATCCTGTCCGGCGGACAGGCTCCCGGTGGCCACAATGTTGTAGCCGGTATCTTCGACGGAATCAAGAGCCTCAACCCCGAATGCCGTCTTTACGGCTTCCTGATGGGTCCCTCCGGTTTTATCAACCATCGCTATATGGAACTTACCGCCGGTTACATCAAAGAGTACCGCAATACCGGCGGTTTCGACATCATCGGTTCAGGCCGAACCAAACTTGAACGTCCCGACCAGTTCGACGCCGGCCAGAAAATTCTGGAAGAACTCGACATCAAGGCTCTGGTGATCATCGGTGGAGACGACTCCAACACCAACGCCGCCGTTCTGGCTGAGTATTACAAGGCCAAGGGAGTGGATGTTAAGGTTATCGGTGTCCCCAAGACTATCGACGGAGACCTGAAGAACGAATGGATCGAGACCTCTTTCGGTTTCGACACCGCATGCAAGGTATATTCAGAGGTTATAGGCAATATTCAGAGAGACTGCAACTCTGCGAAGAAATATTACCACTTCATCAAGCTCATGGGCCGTTCGGCCTCCCACATCGCGCTTGAATGCGCTCTACAGACACAGCCGAACTACTGCATCATTTCGGAAGAGGTTCAGGCAAAGCGCATGACTCTCGACAACATCGTATCCGCCCTCTGCTATATGATCACAGAGCGCGCCAAGAGCGGATGGAATTTCGGTACGGTGCTTGTGCCCGAAGGTCTGATCGAGTTCATACCCACCATGAAACGTCTTATTCAGGAGCTGAATGACGTGCTGGTAGACTATGCTCCCGAACTTGAAGGACTCGTCGAGGAAGACAAGCTCAATGCCATCCATTCTCACCTTTCCGCCGCCAATGCCGACCTGTTCAAGTCTCTGCCTAAGGATATCGCGCTCCAGCTGAGCCTCGACCGCGACAGCCACGGAAACGTGCAGGTTTCGCTAATCGACACCGAAAGTCTGCTGAGCCGTATGGTGGCCAAGCGTCTTGACGAGATGGCTGCCGAAGGAGAGTATTCCGGTAAGTTCGCTACACAGCATCACTTCTTCGGATATGAAGGTCGTTGCGCCGACCCCACAAACTTCGATGCCGATTACTGCTATGCGCTCGGCTACAATGCCGCTATGCTTATCAATGCCGGCCTTACCGGTTACATGAGCTCGGTACGCAACCTGACCGACACCCCCGAAAACTGGGTAGCCGGCGGTATACCTATCACCATGATGATGAACATGGAGCGTCGCAATGGCGAAATGAAGCCCGTTATCAAGAAAGCTCTCGTAAACCTGAACGGCAAGCCCTACCTGAAATTCGCTTCTATGCGCGAAACTCTCATGCTCAACACTCTATATCAGTATCCGGGCCCGATTCAGTATTTCGGTCCCGCCGAGATATGCGACCGTCCCTCTATGACTCTGTTGCTTGAGAGCGGAAAGGAGATCTGATAAAAACATATTCTGAATCAATACGGCCGGCCCCGAGATATGTCGCGGGGCCGGCCTCTTTTTTGTTTATGATTGAATTTTTGTTAAATTTGCAGTAATCACCCCGGATCAAGCTGCCCAGGCCAAATCCGGCTCAATCAGGCTAAATCGGGCTCAATGAAGCCAATCAAGATTAATCAGGCTAAATCCGGCTCAATCAGGCTAAATCAAGATTAATCCTGATAATCAAGTTTAACCAAGATAATAATTTAACAACTATACATATCATCATGACACAAAACGGTATTGCCTCGCTAAGAGACAAAGCATGGGCAAGATGGACAGCACTCGGACTGTTGGCGTTCGCCATGTTCTGTTCATATGTATTTATGGATGTCCTTTCGCCCATCAAGGACCTTCTGCAGCAGGAACGCGGTTGGGACTCGCTTGCATTCGGTACGATGCAGGGTTCCGAGACTTTCCTCAACGTATTTATATTCTTCCTTATCTTCGCCGGTATCATACTCGACAAGATGGGTGTGCGTTTTACAGCCGTACTGTCGGGAGCTGTGATGCTGATAGGCGCATCGATCAACTGGTATGCCCTGACCGACGCTTTTCAGGACAGCGCGCTTAAAGTCTGGTTTACTGAAAACCTGAACTACATACCCGGATTCGATGAACTCGGAGTATCGCCATTCTACGAGGGTATGCCGGCTTCCGCCAAACTCTCGGCCATAGGCTTCATGATATTCGGTTGCGGCGTAGAGATGGCCGGCATAACGGTAAGCCGTGGTATAGTGAAATGGTTCAAAGGACGGGAAATGGCATTGGCCATGGGTTCGGAAATGGCGCTTGCCCGTCTCGGTGTGGCTACATGTATGATATTCTCGCCGATGTTCGCTACCATGGGTGGGACAATCGATGTTTCACGATCAGTGGCGTTTGGCGTCGTGCTCCTGCTTATAGCCTTGATAATGTTCATAGTCTATTTCTTCATGGACAAAAAACTGGACGCGCAGACCGGCGAAGCTGAGGAAAAAGACGACCCATTCAAGATTTCAGATCTCGGAAAGATTCTTTCGAGTCTCGGATTCTGGCTTGTGGCCCTCCTCTGCGTACTTTATTATTCCGCTATTTTCCCATTCCAGAAATATGCGGTCAACATGCTGCAATGCAACATTGACTTCCAACCTCTGGATCCGGGATCTTTCTGGGCCACCGATACGGTTACGTATATACAATATGTAATCATGCTGGTCGTAGCCGCGACTGCATTCGCAGGCAACTTTGCAAAACAGAGCGCCAAAAAGGGATTGCTTTTCGGCCTGTCGATACTTTGCCTTGTAGTATATTGTTGGATGGGGTATCAGAAACAAAGCGCCGGCGCGATCTTCGCCGTATTCCCCCTCCTTGCCGTGGGCATCACTCCTATTCTGGGTAAATTCGTAGACTACAAGGGTAAGGCCGCCTCGATGCTCGTGCTCGGGTCTCTCCTGCTGATAGCATGCCACCTGACCTTCGCTTTCATACTTCCCCTCTTCAAGGGCAATGCGGTAGGCGGTGTGATTGTGGCCTACATAACCATCCTTGTTCTCGGAGCTTCATTCTCACTTGTTCCCGCATCGCTTTGGCCGAGCGTACCGAAGCTCGTGGACTCCAAGATCATAGGTTCCGCCTACGCTCTCATCTTCTGGATTCAGAACATAGGTCTGTGGCTTTTCCCGCTTCTTATAGGCAAAGTGCTTACTTCCACCAACACCGACATCGAGGCACAGGTAGCGGCAGGCACCATGACTCAGGAAACGGCGTCGGTTAGCTACGATTACACTTGGGCGCTGGTAATGCTCGCATGTCTTGGCGTAGCGGCTCTCTTTATCGGTATGTATCTGAAGATCGTAGACAAACAGAAACACCTCGGTCTCGAACTGCCGAATGTTCAGGATAGCTCTAAAGAAAAGGCCGAGATCGAAGAGAGTGAAGCTGTATCGGCCGAAGGATAACAAATAGACCATAATTAACGTTAAACAAGTAGCCTCCTTCATAAAAAAGGGGGCTACTCTTCTATAGCTATGGATTATTCTGATAAAATCAAATATGGCTTGAAGGCCATTCTCGTTCTTTGTTTCTCCACGGTAGCCGTAATGGCCAACGCTGAGACAGTAACGCAGAAAGAAGCCAAACGCATAGCGCGTCTGTTTTTCAATGACGCATATGGTCAGGTATGTCCCGACCCGCAATATGTATACAACGGGAAACGTCTTACCACCGACAGGCTCTTCACCCCCTTCTATATATTTAATTCACCGGAGGGCGGCTTTGTAATGATTTCAGCGGAGAACAAGGCATTTCCCATATTGGGATACTCTCTGATGCCTAAGGGTCATGGATTCTCAAAAGAGAAGATGACTCAGGAAGACCGTGAGCTGATGACGCGTTTTTCCCGCGATATAGAACTCATAAGGTTCGATTCCCGTTATCCCGCGCAGGCCGCCGAAGCCTGGGAAAACATACCCCGGACCATTCATGATATCCTTTATTCCCCATCGTTGCTCGCCGATGGATATCTCAGATATCGTCCTTCCGACGACAAGATGTGGGTCGTGCGCGAACGTGCCGTGGAGTTTCCATATGAGTGGCCCAAAACAGACGAAGAGTTGAGACTTGAACGCGAAGCGTCGGTAGAGGAGGAATATGTACCGTTCTCTTTTTACGAAGATTTTCTGGCTGAAACGGAAAGAGAGAAACGAGAAAAGTTTTCGGAACTTGAGGAACGGCTCAGACCCTCCAAACCTATTATAAAAAGTCTCGGAGGAGCCCACTTCACCATCGACATGCCAAGGGAAATAGAAGTCGTCGACATATACAATGCGGAGGGGCAGCTATATAAACGATACTTTTTCAGAGGTGTGAAGACTCTTCCCATAAATCTGAGTGATTTCCCCACCGGTTTTTACTTCGCGTTGCTGAGGGAACCGGACGGACACGCCACCGGAATTAAACTATACAGATAATGTCCGAAAAATATACATATAATGATGGAAAATAGGAAACCTGCCACCTCAGGCATCAACACAGCCAAGACGGTCAGGGCCATAGGGGCCTTGTTCCTCACTATAATAATAGTATGCGTATTGATTATAAGCCGCAAACTTGACCACGCGCCCTTGGCATGGTGGGAATATATAGATGTGCTGTTCCTGTTTCTGGCTGCATTCTGTCGCCTGTGCTCCCTTATGTATGGAGCAAGACTGAAGGCATTGTCGCGACGCTTCAACCTCCTCGCGTTGATATTCCTCATCCTCGCCCTCGTCGCCTTCATAGCCGTCTGGGTCGCCACAATGTAATAATGGCAAATCCGCTCCCATCCGCCGAGTCTGTGCGCGAAGCGATCAGCACGCCCGATTATCCGGTAGATTATCAGATTGTATAAGAGAAAAAATCCGCGCCAATCCGTCGCATCCGCGAAATGGAGCTTGCGACATACCCGTGTCCCGTCTTCGCCTGTGCAAATAAAAAAATCCGCGTAAAAAAAACCGCGAAAATCCGTCTAATCCGCGTTGCGAACGCAACAGGCGCGGCGAAAAAATCCGCGTGTCTATTCCCATCCAATCCCATAAAAAGTAAATTAAATCAGGATTTACCAGATTTAAATGAAAGAGCCGTGGGAAAAAGTCCTATGGGAAAAAGAATTTTTATTTGTAATCTAACATTTATTCACTAATTTTACGGTTGCAAACCATCTGAAGCCTGGTTTCCGGGACTGAGGGTGGGATGCGGACATTTTTATAAAAGCGTGTATCCGCGCTGATTCACAGGTGTTTCGAAATTCTCGCAAAATTTCATTCCAAAGTCTGGGAGTCAGGTAACGGTAGATGCCCTTGGATAAGTAATATTCTTGTGTCCGGCAATATATTCCGTGAGGAATATCGCCGGATGCATAAGATTACCTATACAAGCGTAGGCTTCTCTGTTGCCGTCCGACTTTGGAAAGGCAATGCGAGAAGCCTCGAAACGCAGGACGGCGACAGATAAAGATTCCTGCGCTTTTTTCTTTTTTATAACAACAGGCCGAGGCAAGGAATCCCGCTGACCCTTCATTATCTAACCGTATCACTATATCACAAAATAATCACAACTTAACCAAACCAAACAAACAAACATGAGAAAATCATTATTAAAAGTGCTGTCGCTTGTAGCAACCATGGTGCTTACCGCATTTTCCGCCGCTGCCGAAGGCCAATATGCTATTCTTACGCACGATGGCGAAACAACCGTGTTCCGTGGTGCCAATTCACTAAATGATGCTCACGGCGCAGCTGTCGACGGAGACGTTATTACACTATCCCCGGGAGTCTTCAACAACGTGGATATTTCAAAATCAATTACTATTCATGGTTCCGGAATCGACAACCTGGAAAAAGTTTCGTACATAGATCGATTGGCAATAGCCCACGGTGATGAGGATGAGGATGGAAAACATATTACCGTATCCGTTAAGGTTGAAGGAATAACAGGGAATAATCTATATATTTACCACAATGAGACAAATACCCTTGTCGAAAAGTGCCGCTTCGAAGCTATATCTCCTAATCCTTTCGAAAGTCAGGGTCAGTATGCCGCTCTGAATATAAAGCATTCCATAATAAACGATCTTGAACATAAGGCAGAAATTGTCAACTGCGTGATTAAAAATGTTTGCAATGATTATGTGAATGCCCTTAACAGTGTATTTATAAATCAGTTTCCATGGCACGGAGAATTCACAAACTGCATTGTCTTCAGGGCTAATGATTGGTATGACATCACAGCCACCAACACGGTGTTCATTCATGACCATACGAAGAATTACGACTCTTATTCCAGATTCAACAACTCTATGGAGATGCATGGCAACGGATGCCTTCTTTTCCCTGAGGGCACGCAAGTTTTCAAAGAGGACTCGGATTGGTGGGAACTGCTTGACGAGAACGCCAACTCTTGGCTCGGTACTGACGGAACCCAGGTAGGTGTGCATGGTGGTCTGCTTCCCTTCACAGCCAAACCGGACGCGCCCCGTTTTTCTGTCTTCGAAGTTGCCGACAAGACAACCGACGAGGGTATCCTTAACGTTAAAATCCGACTTGAAGATTAATTCACATGTGATATGGCAAAAAGATTGTTATATCCCTTGCTGGTATGCGTATTGTTTTCGGCTTCAGCGCAGTCAGCGAATAAATACCATTATCGCTTTGACCGTGAAGAAACTTTCCGTGTCATCGATACCGAAAATCTGACATCGATAGATTGTTCGGCGCTCAATGAGGGTCCGCATTGCATTTATCTTTACGCCGAGAAAAACGGACTTCCCACCGCAGTAAAGAGCAGATGGTTCCTGCGTGCCGTGCCTGAAAGCGAAGATGGCCCGGTTTCATGGCATTACCGTTTTGACCGCGAAGCAGATTTCACAACGTCGCAGGGCGAAATTACGAATATCGACTGCAGCCGACTTGATGAAGGAGCACACTGCCTCTATTTCTACGCCGAGAAGAACGGACTCCCAACTGCTGTGAAGAGTCAGTGGTTCCTGCGTGCCGTTCCCGAAAGTGGAGACGGCCCGGTTTCATGGCGTTACCGTTTCGACCGCGAAACAGATTTCACAACGTCGCAGGGCGAAATTACGACCATCGACTGTAGCCGACTTGACGATGGTGCCCATTGTCTCTATTTCTACGCCGAGAAGAACGGACTCCCTACCGCCGTAAAGAGCCGGTGGTTTGTGAAACTTTCAAATCAAACCACCGTAGGGCCCTGCAACATCATGGCTTTCGTTGACGGTGAGTATCATGGCTCAGCAAAAACGGAGATTGCTGAAATCATGCCTTTGGAACTCGATATGGCATCGGTTGCTACCGGCACTCATGTGCTTGAGCTTTTCGCCGGTATGCCTGATGGGACTGTAACTTATTTAGGTTCTGCCGAATTCGAAAAGCCTGAAACTATAGGAGTATCCAATATTCGGATATGCGATGATGTTAAAGTTTATCCGGTACCGGTATATGAGACACTGCATGTCGAAGTACCATGGGAAGGCGTTACGCATATGACACTGGTAGATACATCAGGAATAATCGCCATGGATTGCGAAATCGCGGAAGGTTGCTCTGAAATAGATGTCAGTTTAATTCCGCACGGCCAGTATATACTCATGCTGCGGAGCAATGACAAATCCGCCGGTAATTACACGAAGAGTATAATCAAGCTCTGACATAAGACCTTTCTCATGATATAAGCAGAAGGCGTGCCGAAAAACAGATTCGGCACGCCTTCTCTATGACAATAATTCGGGAGTTCCCGGCGGCATGAAGCCGCTATTATATTACTTTGTGAGGTACTGCGAGGAAATGCTCTGATTATTGTGGATACGACGAATCGTATCGGCGAAGAGTTTCGCTACCGGAAGTACCACAGCCTTTGAATTCTCCTTTCCGTAAGGTATCGAATCGGTAAACACTATCTCAGTAAGTCCGCTTTCGAGAACTCTTGTAGTGGCCGGATCGGACATGACCGGATGGCTGCAAAGAGCACGCACCGATTTGGCTCCGAAAGAGAGAAGAAGATCGGCAGCCTTTGTTATCGTGCCGGCGGTATCTACTATGTCGTCGAGCAAAATAACATTCTTGCCGTCGACATCACCGATCACGGTCATCTTATCCACAACGTTTGCTTTGGCGCGCTGCTTGTGGCAGAGAACGAGAGGTACATCGAAGTACTTGGCATAGGCGTTGGCGCGTTTCGCACCACCTACATCGGGCGAAGCTATCACCATATCTTTCAGGTGAAGACTTTCGATGTACGGAATGAAGATGGAAGATGCATAAAGATGATCCACCGGAACATTGAAGAAACCCTGTATCTGGTCGGCATGAAGATCCATGGTGATCAGACGGTCGATGCCGGCTACGCTGAGAAGGTCAGCTACAAGCTTGGCGGCTATCGATACACGGGGTTTGTCTTTACGGTCCTGACGGGCCCAACCGAAATAGGGAATCACAGCAACTATGGTAGCGGCTGACGCTCTTTTTGCAGCGTCGATCATCAACAGCAGCTCCATCAGGTTGTCGGTATTCGGAAATGTTGATTGAACGAGATAGACTTCGGCTCCGCGGATAGATTCATCGAAACAAACCTCGAATTCACCGTCGGCAAAGCGATCTATATTCATCTTTCCGAGTTCAATGCCAAGATCTTTGCATATAGCCTCGCCAAGATAATGGCTCTTGGTTCCGGCAAAGACCTTCAACGGGGGTAATGAATTGCTCATTGTTTTAGTATGTGTGGATAGGTTTCTGATGCAAAGTTAAGACTATTTTTTCGGTTTTAAACGCCATGCAACAAAAAATATTCACATTTTTACGAAATATGTGCATCAATCGGCCAAGCCGTTTAACCTTCTTCGGCATATGTGCCAAGACTCAGAACCACTGCCCCCCGTGCCGCAAGCTGCAGTCGCATAGGACTGTCTGCCTTAAGGCTTACAGGTACTTTCTCATCGGTAAGAAGATCGGTTGCCTGCAGATTTCCCTCGGGCAATGATGCCATATCTACCGCCAACTGCGGTACGACAAGCTCGATGTCTTTCGCCTGGTCGGCAAAATTAACCACAATCATAAGTTTCTGACCGTCGGTATAACGCAAGAAAGCGAACTGCCTATGCGGGTCGAATCCCTTCTGACGCAAATTGACATACATCAGATCGAAGAATTTACCCTCCCTTAACGCCTCTTCCGAATTACAAAGGTTCAGCACCTTGCCGTAAATCTTCCTCAGCCATTTCTCCTGGGCTGTAAGGTTCTTCAAGGAAGGACGACCGTCGTTATACCAGCGGCGAAGAGTGTCGCAGCTCCAATAATCAAAGATCGTGGTCCTGTTGTTATCACCTGCGAAACCTTCGTTGTCTTTCGCGCTCTCTCCAAGTTCCTGACCGTAATATATCATGAAAGGTCCGCGTGAAATCATCGCGCTTACAACCAACGATGGCAACACGCGCAACGGGTTGCCCGCATATTCAGGAGAGCCGAAACGGACCTCGTCGTGGTTCTCAAGGAAGTTGAGCATACGGTCTCCTATTCCGTCTACCGTTTGCCATGCGCCGGTAAGGCATGCCGCCGAATGGTTATAACGGTCTATCGCCACGAGAGTATCGTAAAGATTCACCTTGTCATACAGATAATCGAAACAACCGTAATCGAGGAACGGCCGGTACTGCCCCACATCGTAAATCTCACCGATAAAAAGACAGTCGGGATAAGTCTCTTTCACTTGCGGTATGGCCCAGTGCCAGAAAGCGAGGGGGACCATGAAGACCATGTCGCAACGGAACCCGTCAATTCCTTTCGAGGCCCAGAAGCGAAGTATATTCAGCATCTTAAACCACGTATCGGGTATCGGATCGAAATGGTCGCTATGATCTCCATAATCATGACCGTAATTGAGTTTCACAGTCTCATACCAGTCGTTTTTCGTACAGAATGCCGTGAAACAATCGTTTCCCGTACATTTAGCCGGGAATTCCACATAAGGAACCGTACCTTCGGCATCAAGAGGGAAATCGGGCGAAAACTGCTGGTTAGGTATATAATAGTAGTTATTGTTGTGTGCGAAGTAACAAGATATATCATCATCCTGACCGAAGTCCTTCACTCCAATGGGAGCCACATCCGAATGATACACTCTTGCCGTATGATTGGGCACGAAATCTATCAGCACCTTCATCCCTTTGTTGTGGATACGCTTCACACAGGCTTCGAACTCTTTCATGCGGTTATCCACTTTTACCGCGATGGCTGGGTCTACATCATAATAGTCGCGTATGGCGTAGGGAGAACCGGCCTCGCCTTTGACCACATTGGGATTGTCGGCGGGTATACCATGTTCCGGGAAAGCGGTCTTGGTTGCATGCTCTATTACACCTGTAAGCCAGAGGCAATTTACCCCGAGTGCTTTGAGGCTATCGAGAGTATGCCCCTTGAGATCATTGAGTTTACCGGCTCCGTTGCGTTCCAAAGTACCCCAAGGCATGGGGTCGGGACACGTATTGGTGAATATACGGGGAAATAGCTGATAAATTATAAGTTTCTCCATTTTCAATTATATTTTTGATTTGAGCATGCGCTCAATGACCTTGCATGCGGCATCATATCCTATTTCGACGGCTTCGTTGAGTCGGGATATCTCGAAAGTACCTACTCCGGTCAATTCTACCGGCTGTATCATATAGTCGCATAGATTTATATCCTGCAACGTGTTAGATTTGGCCATAAGCTGATACGACCTTAAAGCAGTATCGGCGATACCACCGTGATATTTGAAGTCCCTGTTCAAGGGGGAGCAATTCGAACCGATCAGCACCTTGCAGTATTTACGTATGGCCCACGCCGGAAGATTACGCAAAACCCCACCGTCTACATAATGCACGCCATTTATGACCTGAGGAGGGAAGACCACCGGTATGCTGCAGGAAGCAAGAACACGAGGCACTATCTCGCCCTTGGCCCACCCTACCGATTTTCCATGGTCGAAATCTGTGGCGCAGACTACTGTCGGTATTTTCAACTCTTCAAGATAGCGCACCGGCAACCAGCTTTCAATCAAGCGTCCGAACTTCTCGATTGTCATGAGACTGCGCTTCGGAAGGGTCCATGTGGCGTAATGATTTATCTTGCTGCTCCCGGCAAAACACTCTTGAATCTGACGTGAATCCAGACCGGCGCCATACATCACCGCCGCTACCGAACCGGCCGACACCCCGGATAATATCGACGGTATGATCTCGAAATTCTCGAAAGCCCTGATAACGCCTATATGGCAAAACCCACGTGCGCCACCCCCTCCAAAAGCCACGCCTAAGGAGTCAGTACGCTTCAACAACCGCGAAATGAGATCTTCGATTCCTGTAATCTTCCACATCATCTGCAAAGGTAAGTAAAAAACATGATTTTCACATCCCGCGAATAAGATTAAAGAGCGCTTTAAAATAGAGAGTTTATATCCATTGTCATGAATTCCTCAGGCGCTATTCCCCCATCTCCGACTATAAACGCTCTCTTAGAAGAAAATTTATGTCTGAACACATCCAGCCCCTCTGTCCGTTGTTCAGTATTGCTTTTTACTTCGATTGCAACGACAGAGTTTCCCTTTTTCAATATATAGTCAACCTCCATATTGCGGTCTCGCCAATAGAATACATCAAAACGGTGCTTGAATGCCTGATTTATCAGGTAAGTGCCAATACCCGATTCGAAGACCCTTCCCCACAGTCGTCGGTCGGTCATGGCATTTTCAAACGAGGTATTCAGATATGCGAGTTTCAGGGCATTGTTGTAGACCTGCAACTTAGGTATGCTCGCCTTGCGCCTTGCCATATCAATGCTGAATTTCTGCAGGCCGCACAGCAATCCACTGTCATTGAGAAGATTGAGATACGAAAGCAGCGTCGATGTATTTCCTGCATCCTGAAGCATTCCAAGCATCTTGTTGAGCGAGAGCAACTCGCCTGAATATGCGGCTCCCAATTCAAAAGTCTGCCTTAACAATGCAGGCTTTCCTACCGGAGAGTCCATAAGGATATCCTTATTGATGGTGGAATCAATGATGGCGGACTGGATATATTGTTGAAATCGTTCATAATCACCAATAAGAGATACTGCTCCCGGATATGCGCCATAATACATATATTCTGACAGCGAAAGGTTGAACGCATCTCTCATTTCCTTATAACTCCAATGGCTCATGCGAATTTCCTCAAATCTCCCGGCAAGAGATTCCGACATTCCTTTCTCTAACAACACTCTGCTGCTGCCGAGCAGCAAAACCTTTATGTCGCAATCGTTAAATGTGTCGGAATCCCATTCTTTCTTGATTATTTCGCTCCAATTGACGATTTTCTGGATTTCATCGATGACAAGGATGAACTCAGAATACTTTTTGCTCTCTTTTACGCTCCTGGCAGCTGCCCAACAATCTGCAATCCACGCTCGGTTAGATGCGGGCACATCATCGGCGGAATAGAAAAGATAGGGTGACTCAATGTCTTTGAGTACTTGCTTCACAACAGTTGATTTCCCTATCTGACGAGGCCCGACAATAACCTGAATAAAGCGACGTGGCTCTTCAAGACGAGATTTAATAATCTTATATTCAGAACGTTTATACATATGTTTACATTTTACGCAGTATATTGCGTATTTTTACGCAATACAAATATAACATTTTCATTGACATCTGCAAAGACAATCGGCGTGGTTGATAATGGGATGATAAAGCTGCATTATTTTCTGTTTTTTCTTCATCAAGCGATGTTGAGTCGTTGATGATCTCCGATGCCAACACTGCGACAGCTCATCGCAGTTATTGGATGGCAATATAATTTTGAACTTTCTTAGCCTATTGACACGGCTCTTTCATTTAAATCCGGTATAGGTATGTTTTGGACTAATCAGGAATGATGTCTGTCCTCCACGGATTATCTGGTGAAAAAAGAATGGCTCATAGATAGCGTGGCCTTAACGCCGGATGCCGCGTTTAATCAGCCCTATCCGTGCGCGAAGCGATTCGCGTGGCGCTTATTCAACAGGATACCGAATCGGGTTAAAGCAACAAATCCGCGCCAATCCGTCTACATCCGCGTTGCGAGCGTCGTAGACGCAGCGAAAAAATCCGCGTGCTCGTTATCTTTCTAAATCAGTTGAAACAGCGTTTTCCTGGTTGATGAGGATATGTTTTCATTATGGATAGGAGGGGAACAGGCACACGGATCTTTTCGCCGCGCCTGAGGGCACTCGCAACGCGGATGTAGACGGATTTTCACGGATTTCTTTATTAGTACAGGCGAAGACGGCACACGGGTATGTCGCAAGCTCCATTTCGCGGATGAGGCGGATTTCCGTTCGGCAATTTGGCGGGATTTCATTCGGCAGTTTGGCGAAATTCCGTTCGGTAGTTTGGCGGGATTTCATTCGGCAGTTTGGCGAAATCGTAGAAATCCATTTATTGAAGTGATTTAAACTTTTTTCGTGCTTAAGGCTCTTTAGGCTTTTGTGCTTCCACACTGTCTTTATTCTCTTTTTGTTTTCTGCGGAAGGGGCGCAGGAAGGAGAATATGTTATCGAAATCACGTCTCACCACCAATCCCACGCCTTGTGTCGTCAAGGCCTGACGCAGATAATAATTCTGGTCATTAAACCGGTTGTAAGCCTTTAACCGGAGATTGCCACTGCGGTTCAACAGATATTCTATATCGAAATCGCCTATGAACTGGGTACTTTGTCCGGCTACATTGCGATCCCGGTAACCAAGATTACCGTTTATGAGCAGACGGTTGTCAAGAAGCCTTGACGAAAGGCCTAAATCGACCTCCACATCGCTGAAATCACCCTTGTCGCTACGGAATGACGGAGATAACGACAGATTGTCGGTCATGTTAGACAAGATATTGCTGAGGTGAGATGAGATGGTAGACGATGCTACGGATGACAGCTCGGTGCCGCCGGTCGAACCCGAGGTGCCCATATTCGCATTCTCAGGTGTGTAAAATCTGTTCAACGCCAAAAGATATATGATCTGACGGCTAAGAAGGTCTTCGGTACTCATTAGGCTCTTCACCTTTCTCTCCACGTCGGTGGTGAGCGTAGGCAGCTCTACATCAAAGTCTATATCGGGTTGATTCAGGTCTCCCCTTACAAGAAGCACCGCGTCTACCGGCACGTTGGTACGGTTCAAATCGTGGTCTGAGGCAAAACTCTGGTCAAGGTCCGTAAGATTGGCGTTCACACGGTAAGTGGCCGCGATATCGAGATTTGCGCCAAGAGGATCACCGTTGAAAGCGATACTGCTTCCGGGACGTATGGTAAACTGTTTCAGTATTATATCCTGCAGGCTGAAGTTATAATCACCTTCATCGAGCACATACTTGCCATACATTTTCATTTCCTCGGACTTTGAATTGTATGTCATCTGGAGCGGCCCTCCCCCGCGCGCCGTAATTTTGTCTCCGGCCTCAGGGTCCATCACAAGAGTAACGAGGACTCCGGGGGTTACGGTGGCACGGATATCGAGTTCCACGGCGCTCTCTTCACCCTGTTGTTCCTGATTCCGGTTACGTTGGAACTTGCGCAGGAACTCAGGTATGGTATCGGGCTGCTCCTTGATCAACGCCTCTTTCCGGCGATCGGTGAAAGTAAGGAAATTATAATCGGCCGCCTGTTCCTTGTCGCTCAGCACGAAAGTGAATGTGGAATTACGGTCGGTTGTCATATCGACATCCACACCTACCCATCCGGGCCTTCCGGCAAGATGGCCCGACCCTGACCCGTATATGGTACCATACCAATCCGGATTGGCTTTCGACGACATATCATAACATAGCAGTCCGTTAGCTCCGGAAAGCCTGAAATCAAACACCGGTTCATGGAAATAACGGTGGGACAACCAGCCCGACAACAACGCGGATTTACCATATCTGTCATAAACTCTGAACGATGGGATCTCTATACGTCCCGACTTCATTATTACAGAATCGCTGCCTGAGTAAACTACATTGGTAGAAAGCAACCTCAGCGACAAGTCTTCCGCTTTGGCCTTACCGGTCAGATCTATATCGGAAAACGTTCCGTATAGTTTAAGATTGCCCGATGCCCGCCCCTTGACATCAGTGGCGAATGCCTGTACGAATGGCGACAGAAATCCGGCATTGATCCGGTTGGCATCCATCTCGAAACTCAGGGAATCGCGGGTAACCCAGATACCTCCATCTACCCTTGCTGCAGGAATCCCGTTATCGGCGATATCGGCCTGTATGCCTACCATTTTTTGCTGCACATCGAACCAGGAACGCAATACGGCATCTCCAAGCCGTGTATCGTTATAACTGAAATCCTTCACATTGAAGAACCGTGTGGACACAGCCGGCTCTGACGACAACACTCCGGAAGCCACCACCTCTCCGGTGGCCGTGCCGCCGAAAGTAACGTAATTGATATTCAGTATGCCGAACACATAATCAAGGTCTATTCCGCCGAGCCGCGCCTCTATATGGTCATCATGACTCTTTGATGCCACGCCGGCTATATTTATATACTGCTTGTCGTTGGTAAGATTCAGACCGTTTATATACCCTTTGCCATCTTTCCATTCAAGTGAGGAGATACCGAGATTCCATTGGGAACCGGATATTCCGAGTACCGACGGCACAATGTCGACACGCGCATCAAGCGAGTTGGAAAGGGCATTACGGCTCAGCAGCGCGTTAAGAGCAAGATTGCCGGTAATCAGATTGCCCGGACCTGGTAAAAACTTAATATCGGAAAAGATATTACCTTCGCGTCCAAGAATCTGGACTTCCATGTCGAGCGTACCTTTTTTGGTAGGATAATGGGTAAAAGCTCCGAAAGCGAATGTACCCAAGTCTCTGTTAAGAACCCCGGATAGCGTGGTTCGTTCTATCAACGTAGATTTACCCTGCTGTATATAAGGGAAATCGGCATTGATTTCAGCCTCGCCTGTCTCCGCATCGAGAAAAGCTGACAATGTGCCTTTCCCAAGAGGATAGAGCGGAAGATGCCAGAACCGGTATACCTCGGCATCGGCCTTAAGCGTCAAATCGATATTTACTTTTTCTGCGCTCCGGCTATCGGCCACCTGCAATTGCAATACCGGGAACGTCTGCGACAGAAGTTCTACGGCGGCATTGCGGATACCTCTGAAATCGAATACTGACGACAAGTTTTCATCAGACCCCGACACAGATGTGGATATGTCTACCCATGGTGATTCGACGGTCAATTCACGGCCCTTTTCCTCATCGTGTGTCAATCCTCCTGTAAGATAGGGCAAAACAACCCCGTCTCCCTCGGAATCGAGGAAAGAAAGATCGCGGATCAGAAGTGAAATTTCCGAATCCTGAAGCGTCTTTCCTTCAAGTTCAAAAGATAAGCCGGCACTGAGCCTATGTCCGTCATATTGCTGAAGGATATGGAAAGCGGGAAGGTCAAGCGAACGTATAGCCGCCGATACATCGGCATGGGTATGCCCTTCAGTCATCTCCAACCACCCCTCGACATCAAGGTCTGCCAACGGATCGGACGAAGACACCGATACCTTGACATCTTCGCTTTCCGCCTCGCAATCTATCGAGAGATCCGATATTTCGTACCCCTTCGCAATCAGCCGGTCGAAATATACCGAAGCTTCGCCTACAGGCCATTTTCCCCCGAAAGCCAATGACGCGTCGGCATTGAAGGCGACCTCGCCTAATTGCGCCGTACCAAGGAAAGAGCCGACATCGAACGATTCGGTAGCGACAGTTCCCGTAAGTGCATCGGCCTTCGCAAAATCAAATTCAAGAGAACCGAGACTTGTGGCGATTCTGCCGTCGCTCCATATCCTGTCTCCTTCGATATCTACACCGCCACGGGCTGTAATATTCGTTTTACCAAGATTCCTAAGCATCTGCATAGGCTTAGACCCGATATTCACAGGTAATTTCCCGATAAGCTGCAGCGCCGACGGTGAGAAGGTTAGGTCGAGCGCGCTCACCTCAGCCACAAGATACTCGGGATGAGAAAGTTCTTCCACATATCCGTCTAAGTTAACGGAAGTACCTATGCTTCTCGCATCAAGTCTCAATTGCAATGAATCCAATCTGTTGATATTACCTATCGCATACAACGACAGGTCAACCGGAATATCGACAGCCGACAGAACAGGTACCAGAGGGGCAAAATCCGAGGGAGTAATCACACCATGAGGTATGGAAACTTTTAATCTGTCATCTTTCAGCGCATCGATTATCCTGGAGGGAGATTCATAATTCAGTGTCAGTTCAGGAATCGGGATATGCGTACCGGGCATTTTTATCTCGAAATCATGAATCCTCAATGATGTGGGCGTATAAAGCACATTGCAGACAACATCGGTAATTCTCAATCCCGGATCAAGGCGGAATGAGAGTCTCGACAGATTGGCAGCCACCGTGTCGTTGGTCAATTTGGGTATCTGTATGTCCGCGTTGAGATCCGCAACCGCTATACGATTGGGATCAAGACGGTTTTCAGGAACATGAGCTGCCCAGTCTCTTGCAAAGGAAACCGATGTATTTCTTAGCGCAACCTTCCGCAGACAAATATTAAACCTTGCAGGGGGCTTATTCTTATCCTTGGGAGCAAATGCTTTTATTATGAAATCGATATTGAGAGGTCCACCTTTTCTATTCTGGTGCACATCCCCCTTCATTCCGGATAGTTCGGCGTAAGAAATATCAATCACACCACGACTTACGAGAGGCCACAGGTCTATACCGGCACCAACTCTGGCGACATAAAGCACCGGCGGCACGGTATCCGACTGAGCCACCGTAACGTCATAAAGACGCAATTCGGAAAAGGGAACAATGTCAAGACGCCCTATCTTGACTTCACCTTTCAAAAATCCGGAAAGCTCGTTCTGAGCGGTAACTCTTATCATATTCTGTATGGCAGGAATAGCAAGAGCTATATATAGCAATAGATACAGCCCCGCGACAGTCAATATCGCGGCAAGCGCCACACTGCGGGCGATTCTGTAAAAATTGCGAATCATACTCATCTCCTAAAACGCTCCGGAATCAGATATCACTTCAATTTTCCAAAAGTGCAAATTTAACAAAAATAAATCAGTTCATTTGGCCGAATCCTATAAAAGGAGTAAATTTGTAGAGAAAGAGAATCTGCGGAATCTGATTTCTCTACCTTCAGACAATGAATAAAGAGAGGACAACCATTCTTGCCATAGAATCAAGCTGCGATGACACCAGCGCGGCAGTGATCAGCGACGGACTGTTGCTCAGCAATGTCATATCATCCCAACAGGTACATGCCGAATTTGGAGGAGTAGTACCGGAACTGGCCTCACGCGCCCATCAGCAGAACATAGTTCCTACCGTAGCCACCGCATTGAATCGCGCAGGCATCAAACCATCAGACCTGACCGCAATAGCCTTTACCCGCGGGCCGGGTCTGCTCGGCTCGCTTCTGGTAGGCACCTCCTTTGCAAAAGGGATGACTGTCGGACTCGGAATACCGCTCATAGACGTGAATCATCTGCACGGCCATGTACTTTCCCATTTCATAAAAGAGAAAGAGGAAGATGCGGTACCAGCATTCCCTTACATCTGTCTTCTCATTTCCGGCGGCAATTCACAGATAATACTTGTGAAGAGCGACAGCGAAATGGAGATATTGGGCCAGACTATAGACGATGCCGCCGGCGAAGCCTTCGACAAATGCGCCAAAGTGATGGGGCTTCCCTACCCCGGTGGCCCGCATATCGACAGACTCGCCTCACAGGGCAATCCCGATGCATTCAAATTCGCCCGTCCAAGGATACCGGAATTGGACTATTCTTTTTCCGGATTGAAGACATCCTTCCTCTATACATTGCGCGACGGCATAAAAGAGGACCCGGAGTTTATCGATAACCACAAGGCCGACCTCGCGGCATCTCTCCAGAAAGCTATAATCGACATACTTATCGAGAAACTGGGGAAAGCTATAGACCGCCATCCGGAAGTTACGGAAGTGTCCATAGGCGGAGGCGTATCGGCCAACTCCGGTGTCAGGAACAGCATAGCGGAATTCGCCGCGCGCAGAGGCCTGAAGGCGTGGATTCCGGAACGACGCTACACCACGGATAACGCGGCCATGGTAGCCATAGCGGGATATTTCAAATATCTTAGAAAAGAATTTTGCACCACGGATCTTCCTCCGTATGCGAGAACAGAGATATGAAGCAAAACGACGAGCATACAGAAGTGCGCCATCTGGTCATATATGGCTACACGCGCAAAGAGCTGGCCAACATAATGCGCCACTTTGAAGAACACCTGCCGGAGTATGTCAAAGTTACAATCGACAACTCCAACCTCGTAACCCGCGTAACCCTGACGGGTGTCCACTCGGGAATAGAGCTGTTGCGCTTCAAGATGAACAAATACCACCGCGACCTTTCCGAGATTTTCTCGGAAGAGACCGTATGTACCGATGACCGAACCATAGCGCAGGTACTCGGCGACCTGCTTGCCGAACGCGAGCTTACCGTATCGTGCGCCGAGAGCTGCACCGGCGGCAACATAGCCCACAGAATCACCCAGATACCAGGGTCGAGCGGTTATTTCCTGGGAAGCGTGGTCAGCTACAGCAACAATGTAAAAGCCGATGTACTGAAAGTATCGCGACGCGACATATCGGAATATGGAGCCGTAAGCCGTCCCGTGGCCGAATCCATGGCACGCGGAGTCTCGGCACTGATGCAGACGGACTGCGCGATCTCGACCAGCGGCATAGCCGGACCCGACGGAGGTTCACGGTTGAAACCGGTAGGAACAGTATGGCTCGCAGCCAAATACAAAGACACTGTCGTCTCGGAATGCATCCATTTCAAAGGCGACCGCAACGAAGTGATCGAAAGCGCCACCAACCACGCCATGAACATGCTGATAAACCTCCTCCGCCACACCTACGTGGAACAGGAAGACATCTCCGACGAATAACGCCACAGAAGTCGCCTTTCGAGTACCTCAAAAAAATTGCAGAAAAGGGAAAGGTTGCAACATCTATAATTAAGCGAAATCGTATTAGATTTACTGCATTTCGCGCTATTATATATAAATTGTAAAATCCTTGGCGTTTCACCAAAGACATGGCAAAACTACCACGACCAGCGCATCATCCCCTTCTCGCAAATAGGCCGTGAAAACTACGTCAGCTGCGCCGACCTTGATGCCTTCCTCCGAAAACATCGAATTGGAATCTTTCCCCGCAAAGATGGGCTGAAAAATAAGAGGGAAGATTTGCAGGGGTGATAAAAAATTCTTAACTTTGCAACTGATTTGTGGCACATCCTGTAAAGTTGCTGAAAAAGATGCGATTGGCAACGATATGAGAACTGAGATGGCGGCCCGAATCCGAGAGATTACAAGTCGTCGCGGTCTTTCTCACCCGCAATGGCAAAAGAGGAATCTCAGAAATTAAAACTTTTATTTTAATAGAGTACCAAAACAGCCATGTCAAAGATTTGTCAGATCACAGGCAAAAAAGCTTCGGTTGGTAACAACGTTTCCCACTCCAAGCGTCGCACCAAAAGAAAATTCAATGTAAACCTCCACACAAAGAAGTTCTACTGGGTAGAACAGGACATGTGGATTGAACTGACCCTCAGCGCCCACGCACTGCGCACCATCAACAAAATCGGTCTCAACGCCGCATTGAAACGTGCCGAAGCTGAAGGCAACCTGGATTTCAAGAAACTGACCATCGTCTCTCTATAAGAGTCGGTCGCATCATATATCCTGTTAAGGGAGCGATAAACAAACACATCAATAATAAATCAGATACCCTGCAATTCAATCAGGGTCCAAGATATCAGAACCAATGGCAAAGAAAGCTAAAGGCAACAGAGTTCAGGTGATTCTCGAATGCACCGAACACAAGGCAAGCGGCATGCCCGGTATGTCTCGCTATATCACCACCAAAAACCGCAAGAATACCCCGGGTCGTATGGAGTTGAAGAAGTACAACCCCATCCTCAAGAAAGTTACCGTTCACAAAGAAATCAAATAAGCATCATACTGAGTCATGGCAAAAAAAACCGTCGCGTCTCTTCAGAAAGGTGAAGGACGCACCTACAGCAAAGTCATCAAAATGGAACGTAGCCCCAAAACCGGAGCTTACGTGTTCAAAGAAGAAATGGTGCCCAACGATGCAGTTCAGGCTGCTCTGAAATAAGCACATTCCATAATTGATAATATCACGCCGACCGGCTTAGTCCGGTCGGCTTTTTGTTGTATATGGCGTAATTATTTCGTATATTTGTAATAAGCTATCACTCCCTCAGGATGGAAGCGTGATCTATACGAAACAACTCCACATAAACCGCACAGCATGGATAATCTGGGTTTCTTCAGAGTCGCCGCCGCAATACCGGAGGTACACCTCGCTGACCCGTTCAGCAATATAAAAAATATCATAACGCTTGCCCGTGAGGCACGGCAAAAAGGCGCCACGCTGGTGGTTTTCCCGGAGCTTTCCGTTACCGGATATACCTGCGCCGACCTTTTCAACCAGCAGACGTTGCTCGACGCGACCATAGAAGCCCTCGAAATGCTTGCAGATGAATCTGCCGAGATGGAACTCGCCATGATAGTAGGCGCGCCGCTCGCCCACCGAAACCACCTGTTCAACTGCGCGGTAGTTATCCAGAACGGAGCTGTGACCGGCGTGGTACCCAAGTCCTATCTCCCCAACTACAACGAGTTTTATGAAAAACGATGGTTCGCGTCCGGCCGTGGCGTAACCGGAGAGTCAATAAACATAGGTGGCAATCTCAATGTGCCGTTCGGCACTGACCTGCTTTTCACATTCGACGATGTGAAAGTAGGTGTGGAGATATGCGAGGATATGTGGGTGCCGCAGACACCTGGCACACTGGCTGCTCTCGCCGGTGCCGACATCATATGCAATCTATCGGCCACCGATGAGCTGATCGGAAAGCATAACTATCTTAAGAACCTGATAAAAAACCGCAGTGCAGTAGCGCGTTGCGGCTATATATACTCTTCGGCCGGTTGGGGCGAGTCAAGCACCGATCTTGTGTTTTCAGGAAATGCGATTATAGCTGAAGATGGGGTCATATTGGCCGAAAGCCGACGTTTCGACCTCCGAGAACAGCTGATATGCGTAGACATAGACGTTGAGAAACTGAGACAGGACCGCAGACGATTCTCAAGCTTCGCCGACCCTGCCGCCGAGAATGTGGCCCTTCAGAAAGAATACCGCGAAGCAAGAGGACTTTATGCGCAAAAATGGCTTGAGACCCCCTCAGAGAAAACCGAGATTCTCCGCACGATAGACCCCCACCCCTTTGTGCCGTCCGACCCCACACATCTTCGCGAACACTGCGAGGAGATAATATCCATCCAGGCCTGGGGTCTGGCCCGTCGTCTTAACGCCATAGGCACCGGCAAGATGGTAATCGGCATATCAGGAGGACTTGATTCCACATTAGCTCTGATGGTTGCGGTACGTGCCGTGGATATACTCGGCAAACCGCACTCCGACATTACCGCTATCACCATGCCGGGCTTCGGCACCACAAGCCGCACGCACGGAAACGCATGGAATCTAATGCAGTTGCTCGGCGTTACAGCTCTTGAGATCCCCATCGGAGATGCCGTCGAACTTCATTTCCGCGATATAGAGCAGGACCCGGCAAAACATGATGCCACCTACGAGAATTCACAAGCCCGCGAACGCACCCAGATTCTCATGGACATGGCTAACAAGACAGGTGGAATTGTTGTGGGTACCGGCGACCTGTCGGAACTCGCCCTCGGCTGGTGTACATATAACGGCGACCAGATGTCGATGTATGGAGTCAACGCATCGGTACCGAAAACGCTGGTAAAATACCTTGTGGAATGGTTCGCGACCGATGCCGAGAACCACGATAATAAAGAAATCGCAGCCACGCTCCGCGATATAGCTGATACACCTATTTCGCCCGAACTGATTCCGGCGGCCGACAATGCAGACAGGATTGAGCAGAAAACAGAAGACCTTGTAGGACCATACGAGCTTCACGATTTCTTCCTCTTCCACACTCTCCGAAACGGGTTCCGCAATATCAAGATTCTGGCATTAGCCGAAAAAGCGTTCGAGGGGAAATATGACAGCAAGACCATAGTAAAATGGATGGAGACCTTCTACCGCCGTTTCTTCAATCAGCAGTTCAAACGTTCATGTATGCCTGATGGGCCGAAGGTTGGATCGGTATGTCTCTCGCCACGAGGAGACTGGAGAATGCCATCTGACTCCATATCACGGTTATGGCGCGATTTTGAAGATTGAATGGGAAGCTGCGGAGAGAAGAATATCGAAATTTTTCGTAATTTTGAATATAGTTATGGAGTTTGAACAAGATTCTGAGCCGATATATAATCCGGAAACGCACACACCACGCGATGCGGCCGAGAAATCACGCATGAATGCCGAGATAACACGGGCCGTCGATGTTATGCGTAAGGGAGGTGTGATACTCTACCCTACCGACACGGTGTGGGGACTTGGGTGCGATGCCTCCAATCCTGAAGCCATAAAAAAGATATACGCCATAAAACAGCGCGAGGATTCCAAGTCGATGCTTGTTCTCGTAGGTTCCGAAGGTGAGCTTGACCGCACGGTGAAGGAGATACCGGAGGTAGCCTGGCAGCTTACTGAGGCGGCCGACAAACCCCTGACCGTGATTTATGATAATCCCGTAGGTGTGGCTAAAGAGTTGCTCGCACCCGACGGATCGCTCGGCATACGCATAACAAGAGAAGCCTTCTCGAAAAATCTATGTCAGCGGCTGCGCAAGCCGGTGGTATCAACCTCGGCCAACATCTCAGGTGAGCCCACTCCCCGCACATTCTCCGAGATATCAGACGAGATAAAGAAGAGTGTGGATTATGTCGTGGACTGGCGTAGAGAAGAAACGAATCTTCCTTCTCCGAGCGGCATAATCAAACTGACCAATTCCGGAGTAATAACCATTATACGCTAACCGGAACTCTTTCGGAAAAATCAAGCGGTTTTCAATTCGCAAAACACAACAGCACTAAATGAAAGGAAAAGTACTCCCGGCGGCCAAACAGAGGCTCAAGTATGTGGTAATGGACTGGATTACCACAAGCGTCGCTTTTTTCCTTTTCAACATTGCCCGTTTTCTCGTACTATACGGTTTCCCGGGAGGAGAGGATCTGCCGAGAGACTGGAATATCCTCGTCAATTTTCTGAGTCAGCCCAAATTGGTGTGGGAGCAAATTCTCGTTCCGCTACTCGCATTGATAATATACTGGCTGTCGGGATATTATGCAGTACCGTTCGATAAGTCGCGTCTGCAGGAGCTCATAACCACCTTCTTCTCGTCGCTCATAAACACAGCCTTGATATACCTGGCGTTGCTCACGAACGACCAACTTACCCACCGTAGTTCAAACTGGGGACTTATACTCATTTTGACAGGATTGCTGTTTTTGGTGGTGTATGCCGGACGAATATCCATCACCCAGCACGCCATCAACAGGCTGCGCAAACGCAAATGGCACTTCAATACTCTGATTATCGGTAATTCGGCGGCATCGCGCCAGACTGCTATCAACCTCTCGGAAGCCAAATCGACTTTGGGCTGCAGAGTGTGTGGGTTCGTGAAGGTGCCCGAGGAACACCAGATATATGACGGCAAACCGGTCTTCCGTCTTTCGGAGTTACCGACAATCTGCAAGAAACTTGACATCGACCGACTGATAATATCTCTGGAATCACCCGATGAAAACCGTACGCTCGGCCTTCTTTACCAACTGTTCGGTCTCGATATTCCGATAAAGATACAACCTGACACGCTCTCGTACATGACCTCGGCCATCCATATGCAGGACATATATGCAGAGCCATTCATCGACATTACACGTCCGGTAGTGTCCAACTCTGCGTTGGCAATAAAACGGGCCGCTGATGTCATTCTCTCCATTATCGCTCTTATAATCCTGTCACCGGTTATGCTCGCAGTAGCGATTGCTATAAAACTGGATTCTGACGGTAATATAATTTACTCTCAGGAGCGCATAGGCAAACACCGCAAACCTTTCAGGATATACAAGTTCCGAAGTATGCGCGACGATGCCGAGGCCAACGGCCCGCAGCTGTCGAGCGATACCGACACGAGAATAACCGGCATAGGTAAGTTCCTGCGAAAATACCGCATAGATGAATTGCCTCAATTCTGGAATGTATTGCGCGGCGACATGTCGCTCGTAGGGCCAAGACCTGAACGCGCATTCTTCATAAACCAAATCGTAAAACAGGCGCCTTACTACACGCTTATCCATCAGGTAAGACCAGGAATCACATCATGGGGAATGGTGAAGTATGGTTACGCCTCCTCACTTGAGGAGATGGTGAGACGCACAAGATATGACCTCATATATCTCTCCAACATGTCCCTGGCAGTCGATGCCAAGATACTGCTTTACACCGTAAAGACAGTAATAGGAGGCAAGGGGAAATAAATGACTACATATGGCATATAAAGAGACACATAACAGATTTACGGAATGGTGGGCCCGGGTAGTGAGCTGGCGCGAACGCCATATAAAGGAAAGCAATTTCCTTATCATCCTCGCCCTGGTGGTCGGTGTCATATGCGGATTCGCGGCCCAGTTGCTCAAATGGCTTATCCATACAATTTCGCATTTCCTCACCGCGCATATAAACATAACGACAGGCAACTACATATTCCTCATATATCCTGTCGTGGGTATTCTTATAGTATCCCTGTTTGTGAAGTATGTGGTAAAAGACAATATCTCTCATGGTGTGACCAGAGTGCTTTTCGCCATATCAAGACGTAAATCGCGACTCAAAAAGAAAAATACCTACGCCTCGCTTGTGGCCTCGTCCATAACGATAGGCTTCGGAGGCTCGGTAGGAGCCGAGGGTCCGATAGTATTTACCGGAGCGGCCATAGGGTCAAACATCGGACAGGCATTCAGACTGTCGCCAAGGATATTGATGTTGCTTGTAGGTTGTGGAGCGGCCGCCGGTATCGCCGGTATCTTCCGCGCCCCTATAGCCGGTATGCTGTTCACACTCGAAGTGCTGATGATAGACCTTACCGGGGCGACCGTAATGCCTCTGCTTATCTCATCCATTACCGGAGCTACGGTAGCGTATATACTTGAAGGCTATAATGCTGAGTTTTTCTTTTCGCAAAGTGAAGATTTCATAACCGCCAAAATACCCTATACCATAGTTCTCGGGATAATATGCGGATTTGTGTCGCTATATTTCACACGCACGATGATCGCGATGGAGGGATTTTTCAGGAAACTGAAAAGACGCTGGATAAAGATATGCGTTGGCGGAGCTATTCTTGCCATGCTAATTTTCATATTCCCACCCCTCTACGGCGAAGGATACGACGCCATAAACCAGTTGCTTGACGGGAAAACAGAAGACATTCTCGACGGTACATTGTTTTATGTGGACCGGCACCAGACATGGTTTATAATGCTCTTCATTACGTTGATAATATTGCTGAAGGGTTTCGCTACGTCGGCAACTAACGGCGCCGGAGGCGTAGGCGGTACTTTCGCTCCTTCGCTGTTCGTAGGGGCCATGACCGGATTCCTATTTGCTTTTGTCTTTAACAACTTTGATTTCGGCATACCTATCTCCACGAAGAATTTCGCCCTCATGGGTATGGCCGGCGTAATGAGCGGCGTGATGCACGCACCGCTGATGGCAATCTTCCTTACAGCCGAGATGACAGGCGGTTATAACCTCTTTCTACCGTTACTGATAGTATCCACTCTCGCATATATGACCATAAGGATATTCGAGCCATACAGCATATACACCATGCGTCTGGCCAAAGCCGGCGACCTGCTGACCCACCAGAAAGACAAGGCCGTTCTGACTCTCCTTAAAGTGGAAAATGTAATCGAAAAGGATTTCAGCGAAGTGCATCCGGAGATGAGCCTTAAAGAGGTTGTGGACGTGATACAGACATGCCACCGAAATCTGTTTCCGGTAACGGATTCCGAAGGGAATCTGAAGGGAGTGGTTCTTCTCGATGATATACGGAACATAATGTTCAGGCCTGATCTATATAAAAAGATGCACGTATCCCGGTTCATGTCCATGCCTCCGGCCCGCATCGAGCTACACTCCACGATGGAGGAGGTAATGGCTACATTCGACCGCACCGGAGCATGGAACCTGCCCGTAGTAGACAATGACAAGTATATAGGATTTGTATCCAAATCAAAGATATTCAACTCCTACCGGCGGGTACTCAGACATTATACCGATGATTAACCGGATGGGATGGATAAAAGAATCGGGAGAATTTATTGTTGTAAATTTGCGGTAAAGGAACGAATAACGCAGAAATGAAAAAGAAAATGAAAATAGTATTTTTCGGCACACCTGAATTCGCCGTGGCAAGTCTTGACGCACTTGTCAAGAACGGCGCCGACATCGCCGCTGTAGTTACAATGCCTGACAAACCTGCGGGACGCGGACACCATATGCTCCAGTCGGATGTAAAGAAGTATGCCGTGGAACATGACATTCCGGTGTTGCAGCCCCGAAACCTTAAGGACCCTGAATTCATCTCCCGGCTTCGCGATATCGGAGCAGATCTTTTCATAGTCATAGCATTCCGTATGCTACCCGAAACAGTTTGGGCCATGCCACCTAAAGGTACATTCAACCTTCACGCCTCGCTGCTGCCCCGCTATCGTGGAGCCGCGCCTATAAACCGCGCAGTAATGAACGGCGATACTAAAACAGGAGTAACTACATTCTTCCTGAAACATGAAATAGACACCGGAGATATAATAGATCAACAGGAAATAGACATTCTCCCGGAAGAGAATGTAGGCGACGTACACGATAAGCTTATGGCGCTCGGGGCATCAATGGTAGTGAAGACCGTAGCCGACATAGAAGCGGGCAACGCAACATGTCATCCCCAGCCGGAAGGGGAATATATACCGGCACCCAAGATTTTCAAGGAAGACTGCCGTATCAACTGGAACCGCAATGCCGCCGATATACATAACCATATACGCGGTCTCTCTCCCTACCCGGCTGCCTGGACAACCGTAACCGATATATCGGGAAAAACATCAGACGTAAAAATCTTTGAAAGCAGACTTACCGATGAGGCCGTCCGCGACACATCGCCTGGAACGGTAAGAATCGGGAAAAAAGAGCTTCTTGTGGCTGCATCCGACCAATGGATAGAAATCCTTTCACTTCAGCCACAAGGGAAAAAAAGGATGGAGACACTGGCATACCTTCTCGGCTATAAACCGGCAGCTTTCATATAAAACGGATATTAAACCAGATATCAGATGACGAGTTCCAATCTATACTGTCAGTTTCTAATGTCGATAGCGGAAAAGCACAGGGTAAGGCGAGCGATCTGCTCACCCGGTTCGCGCAACGCACCCCTGCTGATAGCCGCCGAAGGATGCGACAGCATCGAGACACGCATAGTGGTAGATGAACGCGCAGCAGCTTTCATAGCCCTTGGCGAAGCTCTGGTAAGCCGCAGGCCGGTAATGCTTATCTGCACATCCGGAACCGCGCTGCTCAATTACGCTCCGGCGGTGGCCGAGGCGTATTATGCCGGAATTCCACTGATAGTAGTATCGGCCGACCGACCTATGGAGTGGATTGACCAGGATGATTCACAAACCATGCGGCAATTCGAGGCCTTGGAACATTTCGTTAAGAAAAGCTACAACCTTCCTGTATATTGTGATGATTTAGGCAAACGTGGAGACAATCTACGATGGTATGTCGAACGGTCGGTCAACGATGCCATGCTGACGGCCATGCAACCTAAAAAAGGTCCTGTGCATATCAACATCCAGCTTGATGTTCCACTTGGGGTTACAGTAAATGGAGCCGGTGCCCAGGGCCGTTACATCGAATCTGTTTCAGGTCCTACAGATCTGTCGGTAAGGCAAAAGCTTGAACTGGCCAAAACAGCCTGTGAAAGCAAAGTACTTATTCTATGTGGCTTTAATGCACCGGATCATAATCTGCGTCGCGCCATAAAAGATCTATCCACTAAATTCGACAATGTGGTCATAATGGCCGAGACTCTCTCAAACTTAGGAGATGGTGGAGAACTCAGATATTGTATGGTAGACTCGCTCCTGACCACACTAAACGAAGATGAACTTGAAGCGATACGGCCAGATCTGGTGATCACAACAGGAGGAGCACTTGTGTCAAGGCAGGTTAAAGATTGGTTGCGCAAGTACAAACCCAAGATGCATTGGAGTGTCGGGTATAATCACACTACCGTAGACTGCCTGCAATCCCTTACATCGCGCATAGAAGCAGACCCTGCGCGCTTTCTGCGTCAGTTGTCCATATCCATGCTCACGATAACAGAGCGCAAACAACACTGTGAAATATCCGGGAACTCCTATCGTGACACAGTAAACGCCCTCCGAGCACGCGGCGCGATATATCGCGACACATTCGTGGAATCTTCGCCCTGGAGCGACATGAAAGCTTTCAGTATAATCAAACGTCATTTCCCTCAGGATGCGAATCTTTACCTGTCGAACGGTACAGCAGTGAGATACGACCAACTTTTCGGCATACACGCTCATGCCACTTTCTGTAATCGCGGTGTATCAGGCATAGACGGATGCACTTCTTCGGCAGTCGGGGCAGCCTTGGCCTACACTTCCTCCATACCTGAATGGAGCGATGAGAAAGGTGAAACCATTCTTATAACAGGCGACATGTCTTTCTCATACGACTTGGGAGCATTGGGGTCCGGACTGATTCCCGACACTATGAAGATAATAGTGCTCAACAACTCGGGAGGAGGGATATTCCGTTATATAGGTTCCACCTCCGCTCTTCCCGGTTATCTGCTGGAACGTTGCTTCTGCGCCGACCCGAAACTTAATATCAAAGCGGTTACGGAAGCGTTCGGCCTGAAATGGTTCGGCGCAGAAACAGCGACACAGCTTGAGAACATATTGCCGGAATTTTTCAATTCCCGCGAAGCCTCCCTTCTTGAAATCAAGACAGATGGCAAGGTATCGGCAGAGGTGCTGAAAAGGTATATGGAAGGTAAATAACGAAACAGAAATCAACATTAATTTAACCATTGCATAAAAACAGATATATCATGGAATGGAAAAAGATAAAAGAATATACCGACATCATATTTGAGTTCAGCGAAGGAATCGCGAAGATAACCATAAACCGCCCGAAAGTCTACAATGCTTTCCGTCCCCTGACCAACAGCGAGATGCTGGATGCAATGCGCATCTGCCGCGAACGTCAGGATATACGGGTTATCATACTTACGGGCGTAGGCGACAAGGCATTCTGCTCCGGTGGAGACCAGAACGTGAAAGGGACAGGGGGCTACATCGATGCCGACGGTGTTCCACGTCTGAATGTCCTTGACCTTCACAAGGCCATACGTTCCATACCGAAACCGGTCATAGCAATGGTTAACGGATATTCCATCGGTGGAGGAAACGTTCTCCAGGTTATATGCGACCTTTCCATAGCTTCCGAGAACGCCCGTTTCGGTCAGACAGGACCAAAGGTGGGCAGTTTCGACGCAGGATTCGGTTCGTCGTATCTGGCCCGTTGCGTCGGCCAGAAGAAAGCACGCGAAATCTGGTTCCTTTGCCGTCAATATACCGCTCAGGAAGCACTCGAAATGGGAATGGTAAATGCAGTGGTGCCTTTCGAAAGACTTGAGGAGGAAACCGTGGAATGGTGCCGCACTATAATGAAACGTTCTCCATTCGCAATACGCATGATAAAGCGGGCACTCAATGCCGAACTGGATGGTCAGGCCGGACTTATGGAGTTCGCCGGTGACGCGACTCTGATGTACTATCTTATGGACGAGGCTCAGGAAGGAAAGAATGCCTTCCTTGAAAAGCGAGACCCCAATTTCGAGCAGTTTCCAAAATTCCCTTGATAAGATATCGACTTGAAATGAGATTAGCTTATTTCCCATATATGCTTAAGTTCCGGCACCCCGCCGGAACTTCAAGGGGGATACTTACCGAAAAACCTACATATCTGCTTAAAGTATACGATGAGAATAATCCGGAAGTCTACGGACTCGGGGAGGCTTCCGTATTTCCCGGTCTTTCACTTGAAGCCGACGGCAGGTATGAATACAAGCTGGTAGAGGTACTTGCCAACATAGCTCTTGGCAAGCAGACAGACCTCACTCGCTATCCTTCGATTAAATTCGGACTTGAACAGGCATTCAGAGATTTCTCGTCGGGAGGGCGCGGAATATATTTCCCGTCGTACTTCACCGAAGGGAAAGCCGGAATAGATATCAACGGTCTGGTATGGATGGGCACTCTCGATGAAATGAGAGAACGTGTACAGGAGAAACTCGATGCAGGATTCAAGTGTATAAAACTGAAAGTAGGTGCGCTCGACTGGAAATCTGAACTGGAGATGATAAAGACCATTCGCGCGGACCATTCCGCCGATGAACTTGAGATAAGACTCGATGCCAACGGTGGATTTCCGGAAGACGAGGCTTTGAAACGACTTGAAGAACTGGCTCCCCTTCAGATTCACTCCATAGAGCAACCTGTGAAACCAGGTAACCCGGATCTCATGGCGATGCTCTGCCTTCGTTCACCGATACCGATCGCTCTCGACGAATCACTCATAGGCATGTACTCATCGGGTGCCCGACAGATGTTGCTCGACTACATAATGCCCGCCTACATAATCCTGAAACCTACCCTTTGCGGAGGGTTCTCAGGAGCCGAGGAGTGGATAAAATATGCACGTGAACGGGGTATCGGATGGTGGGTAACCTCCGCTCTTGAAAGTAACATCGGTCTTGACGCACTCGCGCAGTGGACAGCCACACTTGACACCGAAATGCCGCAAGGTCTGGGAACCGGCCAATTATATACCAACAATATCCCCTCTCCTCTATATATAGAGGGAGATCAACTGCATTACAACGCTAAAGCGACAATAGACCGCAGTATGCTTGACCAACTTGACTGGAGATCATAAAGTCTTGAGAAGCCTGCGTAACCCGGCCCTGTCTAATTTACCATTGGGAGTAACCGGAAAAGACCGTAACCTTATAATTTCTTTCGGATACTCCCAATTTTGCAAGATACCAGATTCCTTCAACGCCCTGATGCAGGGGATCTCGGCTTCTCCTTCCACGACAAGCACGCATTTATCGCCCCACTTCTCATCGGGCAAGGAGCTTATGGCATAATTACCGTCTGTCAAACCATAGTGGCGGCTGAGCCACTCTTCCAGTTTTTTCTCTATTAATTCGGGATTAAGCTTCTTCCCGCCGGTAATTATAACATTGTCATACCTGCCCAAGATGCTGAACCCTCCACCGGATGTAAGTTCGGCTATATCGTTGGTAACGAAACTATCGCCGTCTACCATAATTACCAGGCAGTTCCTTTCGTCAAACTCGACTTCAACTCCGGGCAATGGATGAAATGGCATCTGGGGCACGGAAACTCGCCTCAAAGCCACGTGGGAGCACGTCTCAGTCATTCCGTAGCTTTCCCAGGCTTCGACACCTGCCTCGACAATTGCCCTACGCAAAGATAGAGAAACGGGAGCACCGCCAATAAGGAATCGGGAAACATGACTACAGACTTCCGGCCTCTGTATCAACGAAAGCATCTGCGAGGGCACAACCGAAATAAGATCGATCTTTTCATCGCGTGCGAATTCTTTTCCTTCAAGGGGTATGATGCCCGGTTCTTCAAAACCGAAACGGCACCCGAGTTCCCAACTCCTGACCGCCATCATCTTGCCCCCGACAAAAGCGCACGAAACACAGGAATATAGATACGAAGAACCATTCAGCCCAAAGAACCGAATGGTTCTCCGGGCTGACTCTTTCATTTTATCTTTCAGGAGATGTATCTCTTTAGGTGTCCCCGTAGAGCCGGAAGTGCGGGCAACTATGAAATCGGTATCAGACAGCCATTCCTTGCGAAACTCTTCCAGCTTGTCATACTCACCCATGATCTTATCCGAATTTGGATATTTTGCGCAACGTAGGTTCGTTTATAATCTTTATCTTACGACCGTCGACGATAATAAGCTTCTCCTGAACGAAAGCCGACAGAGTACGGATAGCATTCGACGCTGTCATATTCGACAGGTTTGCCAGATCTTCCCGGCTCATGTAGATCCTGACTGTCAGACCGTCATCCTCAAGGCCGTAATTGTCAAGAAGCATAAGGAGAGTCTCGGCAAGACGCCCTCTGAGATGCTTTTGAGTAAGACTTACCATCTTGGAATCGGAAGAACCGAGATTTCTGGAAAGTTCATGTATGAAGAACATCGCAAGATCGTTGTTGCCTCGAAGCAATTTCTCAACTACTTTCATCGGCACGCTTCCGATGCGCGACTGTTCGAAAGCCGCAGCTGAAGAGACATATGGTTCGTCGGCAAAATATGCACGGTAGCCGAAATACTGCACGGGTCTGTATAATCTTAGAATCTGGACTCTGTCGCCGATTCCGGACTTATACATTTTAACCTTTCCATTCAGAAGCACCCAAAGGTTTTCGGGTATCTCACCTTCCGAATAAATGATCTGATTCTTGCGATACTCGCAGATTTCAAAGTTGTCTGTAACTATCCTCTTTTCTTCCGGTTGAAGAACATCCCACATTTCAGCCAAATCATGGCTGACTATGGCTTCGAGTGTAGATTTCTTTAGCATCCGGTCTCCATATTTACAGGGTTGCGCTTGCGAACCTCCCTTTATCAGATAGCGGAACGGATTACACCGCGACCGCTGTTAACTACAAAGTCTACGATTTCATCACGATATACCGATTCAGGTATAGTCTCAAGGATGAGATTTATAGCGTTTTTCACATTCAGATCACTCAGATAGAGTATTCTGTAGATGGAGTTTATCAACGCTATATCCTCCTCCGAGAAACCATTACGATGCAGACCTATCGTATTAAGACCTACATAAGATATAGGTTCGCGTGCAGCTTTCACAAAAGGAGGGATATCCTTGTTAACAAGAGCACCTCCCTGAAGCATGATGTTACGACCCAAATGGCAGAACTGATGAATGAGGCTACCACCGCCAATCACCGCCGCATCATCAATCTGGACCTCACCGGCGAGTTGACAAGCATTCGAGATAATTACACGGTTACCGACCTTGCAATCATGGGCCACATGAGAATAAGCCATGATGAGGCAGTTCTGCCCGACTACAGTCTCGTTTTTCGATGCGGTACCACGGTTAACCGTAACGCACTCCCGAAGCGTCGTACCGTCGCCCACGCGAGCTACGGTTTCTTCGCCACGGAATTTGAGATCCTGCGGTATACCGGCGACTACAGCTCCGGGGAAAATCTTCACGCCGGAGCCAATGCGGGCACCGGGAAAGATCGTTACATTATTGGCAATTTGGCAATTGTCTCCTATCTCTACATTGTCGTATATTGTAGTAAAAGGACCTATCTTGACATTATTGCCGATCTTTGCACCCGGGTCTACAACATAAAGATTGTTTTCCGACTGATACATAGCTTACATTATTTATTTTTAATAATCTGGGCCATAAACTCAGCCTCACAAACAACTTTCTCACCGACAAAAGCGTAACCTTTCACTACGGCACACCCACGGCGTATCTCCGTAGCAAGACTCACATGCTCTATGAGGGTGTTTCCCGGGACAACCTTGTTGCGGAACTTGACGTTATCAATCTTCAGGAAGTAAGTGGAATACTTCTCCGGTTCTTCCAGATAGTTCAGCACGAGAACCCCGGCGGCCTGAGCCATAGATTCCACCTGGAGCACTCCCGGCATTACAGGTTCCTGAGGGAAGTGTCCGGGGAAGAAAGGCTCATTGACGGTAACGTTCTTGACAGCCACACAATGTTTCTTGTCAATTTCTATGATCTTGTCGATAAGGAGGAAAGGATAACGATGCGGCAGCAGTTTCTTGATACCGTTGATATCTATAACCGGAGCCTTGTTGGGATCATATATCGGGGCTTGGATTTCGGTATGTTTCACCTCTTTACGCAACATGCGGGTAAACATATTGTTTACCTTGTGGCCGGGGCGTACCGCAACTACGCGTCCCTTGAGCGGACGGCCGATAAGAGCTATGTCGCCTATTACATCCATCAGTTTATGGCGTGCAGGTTCATTGTCCCACTTCAGCGGAGTCGGGTTGATATATCCGAGATGGTCCACTTTCAAATGAGGAACGTTCACCATGTCGCATATCTTGTCTATCTTCTCCTGCTCTATCTGCTCATCGTATATTACAATCGCGTTGTCAAGATCTCCTCCTTTAATCAGGCCAAGGTTAAGGAGCTGTTCAATTTCACGGACGAAGACGAAAGTACGCGCACTTGAGACTTCCTGACGGAAGTCGGCCAGATCATCAAGGGTGGCGAACTGGTTAGGAAGTATGGAGGAATTATACTCCACCATTACCTCTACGCTGAAACCATCATCGGGATACATGGTAAGTGTGGCGCCGGTAGCTTCATCCTTAATCTGGGTTTTCTGTTTTATGATATAGAAATCCTTGTCGGCATTTTGCTCCTTGAGACCTACTCTTTCGAGAGCTTCCACATACTCCACGGCACTTCCGTCGAGTATAGGCATTTCGGGGCCGTTAATATCAATACGGCAGTTGTCAACGCCGGCGGCATATAAGGCTGCGAGAGCATGCTCGACAGTGCTCACACAAACATTTTTTTTGCCGAGAACCGTACCACGGGTTGTATCCACCACATTCTCCGCCACGGCCTCAATCTCGGGTTCGCCCTCGATATCTATACGGCGAAACCGGTAACCGGTGTTTTCGGGAGCCGGATTGAATACCGCGGTCAACGCGAGTCCGGAATGTAGCCCTTTGCCCGATACGGAGAAGGGCTCGTTAAGAGTCAGCTGATTCATATCTGTCAGTATTCTTTCTTTGCATTATTCTGTTTCCCCCTGACGAGAGTCAAGTTCCTTGGTGAGTCTGTTGACCTCGGTAAACAGGTTATGGAGCCTGTTCATATATACTATATTGCGTGCGAACGTATGGAGGTCCACGGCAGGATAACCTATCAGTCGTTTATTATCACCGATTGAATGAGGGACACCGGACTGGGCGCCGAATTCGTTGGCATTTCCGATAGTGATATGGCCGGCGAAACCCACCTGACCGCCTATACGGTTCCAGTCACCAATCTTAGTACTTCCGGCAATACCCGTCTGCGCGGCGATAACGTTATGCTTTCCGAGTTCCACATTATGGGCAACCTGCATAAGATTATCGAGTTTAGTACCGCGGCCTATCCGAGTCGATCCGAAGGTGGCGCGGTCGACAGTGGTATTTGCGCCAATCTCCACATCATCGTCAAGCACGACATTACCCACCTGAGGAATCTTCGCATAACCGTCGGGGCCCGGGGCGAAACCGAATCCATCGGCACCGATTACCACCCCTGAATGAATTATGCACCTCTTGCCAATCTTGCAGTCTTCGTAGATTTTCACGCCGGCGCGGATAATGGATCCATCGCCGATTTCCACCCCCTCCCCGACAAAACAGTTGGGGTAAATCTTCACACCCTTTCCCAATTTGACACCTTTAGAGACATAAGTGAAAGCACCAATATATGCATCTTCAGGGACAATTATACCGTCGGCTACAAAAGCTGGCTGTTCCACTCCGATGGGTGTCTGAGGCTTTTGTTCCATAACGCTAAGCAGCTTGGCCAAAGTTGCGTAAGGATCGGCGACCCTAATCAAAGTCGCCTTGCATTCACCCTCGGGATCGAAATCGTTCGACACCAACACGGCTGTAGCCTGAGTGGTATGTATGCAATGCGCATATTTGGGATTAGCAATAAAGGTTAGCGAACCGGGACGCGCCTCTTCGATTTTTGCAAATCCTGTAATGAGAGCATCCTTGTCTCCTTCTACTGTCCCCCCGGCAAGAGAAGCGATAAGTTCAACGGATATTTCCATTATGTAGGTAAGAATTCTTGTTCTGCCGAGTATAGTCCATGTCATCCTGCCCAGGGGGTCAGCATGCACACAACAGGACATCACACGGCCAATTTCTTTGCAAATATCGGAATTTTTTTTGGAACTCGCCTTAAATATTAGCTACATTTTACCTCAACCACTGCATAAACACAAATTTAGGCATTTAATCGCTTGTTTTGCCATAGAAAATTCCTACATTTGCCAAACGATTCAGCATGCGCTGTCATAGGCGGCAATCGGGACTGCATTCAAAGAGTCCCATCCGAAGCGCTGACGCAGGGCAAGAATCGTAAAATACGATGGATTTGTAAACCATAAACACTAACCACCATAAAAGAATTTAGTATCAATGGAAATTTCACACATTGAACACATCGGCATCGCGGTGCCCAACCTCGCCGAGGCTATCAAGTATTATGAAAACGTTCTTGGCCTGAAATGCTACAAACAGGAAGTAGTCGAAGACCAGAAAGTAACCACCGCCTTTTTTAAAGTCGGCGACACAAAGATTGAATTGCTCGAAGCGACCTCTCCCGAAAGCACAATCGCCAAGTTCATCGAGAAGAACGGCGGCAAGGGTGGAATGCACCACATGGCTTTCGCCGTTGAAGATGGAGTAGCCAACGCTCTGGCCGAATGCGAAGAAAAGGGTGTACGCACCATCGACAAGGCTCCCCGCAAAGGTGCCGACGGACTTCAGATCGCCTTCCTTCACCCCAAGTGCACCGAAGCAGTGCTGACTGAACTCTGCGAAGATCCCTCTAAGAAATAACTCCGCAATGAAAAAAACGTTCAGGCAAACCGCGTGAAAGCGGAGGTTTGCCTGAACCGTCCTTAATGAAATATAATCAAATTCTCTTCATATAAGCATTATGAGCAAACAAGAAGAAAAAATCCAGGAGCTTATCGAAAAGCGCGCCAAAGCCCGCGTAGGCGGTGGCGAGGCAGCCATCGAGAAGCAGCATCAGCGCGGCAAATACACCGCACGTGAACGTATTGCCCAGCTTCTCGACGAAGGTAGCTTCGAAGAGCTGGACATGTTCGTAACCCACCGAAGCACCAACTTCGGCATGGAGAAGAAGCAGTTTCTCGGCGACGGTGTAGTAACCGGATTCGGTACCATCGAAGGCCGTCTTGTATATGTATTCGCGCAGGATTTCACGGTGCTCGGAGGTTCACTTTCCGAGACCATGGCCCAGAAGATATGCAAAGTCATGGATCTCGCCATGAAGATGGGCGCACCCGTCATCGGTCTTAACGACTCCGGCGGCGCACGTATTCAGGAAGGCATCAACGCCCTGGCCGGATATTCCGAGATTTTCCAGCGCAACATCCTCGCCTCCGGTGTAATACCCCAGATATCGGCTATCCTCGGCCCTTGCGCCGGTGGCGCCGTTTACAGCCCGGCTCTTACCGACTTCACCATCATGGTCAAGGGCATCTCTTACATGTTCCTTACCGGACCTTCGGTAGTCAAGACAGTAACCGGCGAAGATGTAACGCAGGAACAGCTCGGTGGAGCAAGCGTTCACGCTTCCAAGTCGGGTGTAACGCATTTCGCATGCGAAGACGGAGAAGAAGCGATCAAACTTATCCGCAAGCTTATCAGCTACATCCCCCAGAACAACATGGAGGAAACCCCGCTTGTGGAATGCACCGATCCCATCGACCGTCTGGAAGACAAGCTCAACGAGATCGTACCCGACAGCGCGAAACGTTCCTATGACATGTATGACGTAATCGGCGCCATCATCGACAACGGAGAGTTCCTTGAGGTACAGCGCGACTATGCCCGCAACATCATCTGCGGCTTCGCCCGTTTCAACGGTCAGAGCGTGGGTATCGTTGCCAACCAGCCTAAAGTGCTCGCCGGTGTGCTTGACTGCAACGCATCGCGCAAGGCAGCGCGTTTCGTACGTTTCTGCGATGCCTTCAACATTCCTTTGGTTACGCTCGTGGACGTTCCCGGCTTCCTTCCCGGCACAGGGCAGGAGTACAATGCCGTTATTCTGCACGGAGCCAAGTTGCTGTATGCTTACGGAGAAGCTACGGTGCCCAAGGTAACAGTCACACTCCGCAAGAGCTACGGAGGCTCCCACATCGTGATGAGCTGCAAACAGCTTCGCGGTGATGTCAACTACGCATGGCCCACAGCTGAGATCGCAGTTATGGGAGCCGAGGGCGCAGTGGGTGTCCTTTACGCAAAAGAAGCTAAGGCCCAGGAAGATCCCGCCGCATATATCAAGGCGAAGGAAGAGGAATACACCAACCTGTTCGCCAACCCGTACAACGCCGCCAAATATGGTTATATCGACGATGTTATCGAGCCTCGCAACACACGCTTCCGCATAATCCGCGCCCTGCAGATGCTGGCAACCAAAAAGGATACCAACCCTGCCAAGAAGCACGGCAACATACCTCTGTAAACAATCGAGTAGAACATACCGGCGAGGCCGTTCCGAGTCTGCAAAGGTCGGAACAGTCTCTGCCGGGCAATTCAAAAATTATAGCCAATGCTTAAAAAACATATCAAGGCGTTCGCTCTCTGCGCGTTGTTGAGTCTGGGCACAGCGGTCTATGCCGCTCCCCAATACCCCGACGAAACGGCCGAGCCGGTAGAGCAGGTTCTGCCCGATGGTCAGGTCGCGCTCGAGAGCGACGCTCCCGATTCGAAACCTGTAAACTACATCGAGGAGAGCGAGACCGCCAGAAAGATGGCCCAGCTTGAAAAGGCCCGTAACGTAGAGGAGAACGACAGTTGGGGCGGTGCGGTAACCATCATAGCCATGGTAATCGTTATCTCTGCCCTGATAATACTCTGTCTGCTTTTCATGGGATTCGGTAAAATCTCCCAGATGCTCATGGCCTCCCGCAAAAGAGATGCCCACGGCATAGAGGAAGGTTTTGAACCCGACCATCATGAAGACATAGACTCCGGCGAGGCTATAGCAGCAATCGCAGCCGCACTTGCCGAGCACTTCGGTCAGAACCATGACCTTGAAGATACCATCCTCACCATTCGCAGAATGAAACGCGCATACTCGCCATGGAATTCCAAGATCCACGGACTGCGCCATCTGCCCGAATTACATCGTAACAATCATTGATTCCATTAAAAATGAAAGAATACAAGTATATCATTAACGGCAACAAGTTTACCGTTGGCGTAGGCGACGTGCAAGACAATATGGTGAAAGTAGAGGTCAACGGCGTACCCTACTCCGTAGAACTTGACAAAGCACCTGCCAAGAAGCTTAGTGTATCGGCACCTGCGAAAGCGCCCGCAGCCGCACCCCGTACAGAATCGGGCGAAAAAGTCATTTCCAAGCCAGCGGCTACAGCTGCCGCCGGCGGTACGGCTGTCAAATCACCCCTTCCCGGCACTATCATGAGTCTGAGCGTTAAGGAAGGCGACACAGTAGCTGCCGGTGCTACAGTCTGCATTCTGGAGGCAATGAAGATGGAAAACGATGTCCACACTCAGGTTGGAGGTACCGTAAAGAAGATTCTCGTCAACGTCGGAGACGCAGTGCTCGAAGGCGCCGATATCATGATAATCGGATAAGTTATAAGTAAGTATTCAAATTTAAACGATAGTAAGTGATTTTAAATCTTTTATACTTACTTAGTTTCCATAAACTCCAATAACTAAATAACGATTAGCATGATTCCCGCTGCCACTTACTCGTTCGGTGAGTTCCTCAGAGAATCGGTTGCTACATTCTGGAACTTTACCGGCTTCGCCAACTGCGAATGGACAAACCTGGTGATGCTCGCCGTGGGTTGTTTCTTCATATGGCTGGCCATCAAGAAAAACTTCGAACCCCTGCTGCTCGTACCGATAGGATTCGGTATGCTCATCGGCAATATCCCCTTCCAACCCGGAATGGAGATCGGTATTTATGAAGAGGGTTCCGTACTTAATATACTCTACAACGGCGTAGAGAAGGGATGGTATCCACCGCTGATTTTCCTCGGCATCGGAGCCATGACCGACTTTGGCGCGCTGCTGGCCAACCCGAAGCTTATGATCATAGGCGCCTGCGCCCAGTTCGGTATTTTCGGAGCCTATATGCTCGCACTTCTTATCGGGTTCGATCCCCTCTCGGCAGGCTGTATAGCCATCATCGGCGGTGCCGACGGTCCTACAGCCATCTTCACCACGTCGAAGCTGAACCCGGCTATGTTAGGAGCCGTAGCGGTATCGGCCTATTCTTACATGGCGCTGATACCTCTTATCCAGCCACCGTTGATGCGTCTTTTCACTACCGAAAAGGAACGTCTTATCAAGATGAAACCGGCCCGCGTAGTGTCGCAGAACGAGAAGATACTCTTCCCGATCGTAGGTCTGATACTCTGCTGCTTCATAGTACCATCCGGTCTGCCGTTGCTCGGTATGCTCTTCTTCGGCAACCTGCTGCGTGAAAGCGGAGTCACCACCCGTCTGGCCAAGACAGCCCAGAATGCCATGACCGACATAGTAACCATCCTTCTCGGCATGACTGTAGGCGCTTCAACCCAGGCCGACAAGTTCCTGACCGTAGACACCATTCTGATATTCGCTCTCGGCTTCTGCGCCTTCATCATCGCATCGTCGTCGGGCGTACTATCAGTTAAGCTCTTCAACCTCTTCCTTAAGAAAGACAAGAAGATCAACCCGCTTATCGGTAATGCCGGAGTATCGGCAGTACCTATGGCCGCCCGCATCTCGAACAACGTAGGTCTTGAATATGATCCTACCAACTATCTGCTGATGCACGCCATGGGCCCGAACGTAGCCGGTGTGATAGGATCGGCAGTTGCTGCAGGTGTACTGCTCAGTTTCTTAGGATAATACTTAACTCAAGGATTTATAACCGCAGGATAAGCGATCGCTTATCCTGCGGTTACTGTTTTTTGGGGAGGGGAATAATTGGAGTTATTGGAATTATTGGAATTATTGGAGCTATTGGAATTCATAGGGATTTCTGGAGATTTAATATTAATAAAACCTTAATTTTTTTGGAAGATATTAAATTTTAATTATATTTGAATTCTTCTGAGAGCCATTAGGGCTTTGAGGACTATGAGTACTATGAGGGCTATGAGTACTATGAGGGCTATTCGGGCTATTCGGGTTGTTTTAGCTATTCGGGTTGTTTTAGCTGTTCGGGCTTGTTTTAGCTGTTCGGGCTTGTTTAGCTGTTCGGGCTTGTTTAGCTGTTCGGGCTATTCGAATTAGCGCTGATCGTTTTCGCTCTAATAATAAAAACAAAAAATATATATGAGAAAAACTTTTACTTTTCTTTTGGCATCTTTAGCCGCTGTCGGCTTGCAGGCCGCCGAGGGAATAACAATGACCACCAATTTGCCGATTGATTCGGAAATTAAATTTCTGGTAAACACGTCGACCGCCACACAGCCTGTAACAGTCGATTTCGGCGATGGCGAAGAGACCTACTTTACAATCGACCCTTCGCAATTTACCTATAACCGGTGGATAACCGGCACTGTGAAAGGGAACAAGATTATAGTTAAGGGCAACATTACCGAATTCGAATGTACCGGTTCCGATCTCTCGGCCGTATCGGTCGAGGGAATGAAAAAGTTGGAGAAACTCGTTCTTTCCAAGAACAACATCTCTGAATTTGAATTCGTGGATTCCGCACCGGTCAAAAGCCTTGACCTCAGCGATAATAAAATAGAGAACTACGTAGGATGGAACGCCACACTGACCCTTGAACAGGTTGGCGAGACTCTGACAGACCTGAATCTTAGCAAAAATCCCGGTCTGAGATGCATACACGCCGGGGCTCTAAAGAACCTCGTGTATCTTATGGCAAACGACTGTCCCTATCTTGCATCGATATTCATCTGCAGTCCGGAAGAGAGTCATGATCACCTTACAAGTATCAAGCTCAACAATTGCGATCTAACCCACTTCTACCCCGTTTCGATGCCCGAACTGCGCTATCTGGAACTGGCTAACAACAATCTTGTATCAGGTTCATTGGACACCGATCCTTTTATTCTCGGCGACTACCCCAACCTCAGAGGTCTAGATGTTTCGGGGAACTTCGGGATATCGGATATAGATGTAAGTGATTGCCCGCTGCTGGAACAGCTCTACGTCTCGAACTGCAATCTGTCGCAGCTTAATCTGACACAATGCCCTGAACTTATAACGCTTTCGGCATCAGACAATCATATCTCAAGCCTTGACCTCGGCAACAACAAAGAACTGAGCAACCTGTACTTAGCCAACAACCCTATAAAGGAACTTGATTTCGAAAAGATGCTCAAGATAGCCTATGTAGACATATCCGGAACAGATGTATCCCGCGTAAGTCTTTACCATTGCTACTATCTGCGCAAATTCTCGGCAAGAGGCACCAAACTGGAATTCGTAGACTTCAACGCCCAGCAGCCGGAACGTATGGATCTTATAGACCTACGCGACTGCCCCGGATTCACACCCATGTCGATGGCTTATACAGTCAAGACGCTGCCTGTGGCTCGCTCGACCATGAACCCACAGACGACACTATTCCTTGCCGGCTCACATCCAGAGATAGCCGACATAGCATATGTCACTAACACAGACATGCACTGGATATGCGACTCGGAAGGCGACGGAACGGCCTCCTATCCTCTCATGAACGCTACAGTGAAGGGAGCAGCCCTAACCGGCGAACGCAAGACAGGCACTCTGGATCGCCTGTATCCCTACGGCGGCCTGTCGCTCGACTACGATCTGGAGCTGTACGGATGCGATGATGGAGAGTTCCTGCTGGTACAATGGGAACCGGAATGGTTCCAGACAGTAAGGAGCGTAACCGACAAGATACGTCAGGGTATTCCAGTATATGTGTATGACTATCCTGCCGACGGCAAGCAGTTCCGCAGCGTAACCGTAAATGGCAAAGAGATATTCTCACATTGGTTCATAGCCGACGCAGATGCAGAAATAGAGGTGAACTTCGAGGATGTCGAAAACGAGGTATCGTTCGAAGTAGAACCGGGCCATCTGGTATCGTTCACCATTGGGGGATTCACACCCTCCTCCAAAGTGGAAATAGACTGGGGCACCGGCTCCCGCACTCCCTATACCGGCCTTGTCAGCTACAAACCCGGAGACGCCGATTTCACCGGCACCAGAGTGGAGGGTAAGGCAGCGGGTAATACAGTAACATTGTATGGCGACCTCGCGGCGCTCGACATATCATGCTATGGCGATGTGGGCGAAGAGATGTTCGGACTTCCCAACAACCAGATCACCAAAGTAGTAACCAACAAGGCACCCGAACTGAGATACCTGAATCTCTACTGGAACCCGGTCAAGAGCCTTGACCTTAGCGGCAATCCCAACCTGGAAGTGCTCGACGCCAGCTACACTGCGATAAAGGAACTCGACCTGCATGCCAACAACAAACTGATATCGCTGACCGCATACGCCAACGGAGAAGAAGAAAATGAACTCTTCGGGCGCATGGCGGAAGTCAATCTCACCGGTCTTTCCGACCTTCTTTACATAGACCTGCATAACCAGAACCTGACATCGATCGATATCTCGGGACAGAATCAGCTGCGCACTCTAAATCTGACCAACAACTCCATCACAGACCTTTCAATCAACAATAATCCGGAGTTATTGCAATTACGCGCAGGAGGAAACAAGCTTAGCGCGATAGATCTGTCGGCCAACACGGAACTGATAGAACTTGACCTGTCGGACAATGATATAACGGCGATAGACGTAGCGGCCAACAAGAAACTCGAGACACTCAGTCTGTCGAACAACCTGCTAAGAGCTCTCGACACCCACATGCTAACGGAACTTGGTCGCCTCTACATCAACGGCAACGGCCTCGACGCAGAACAGCTCAATGACATCTACTATCTTCTTCCCGTACGCAAATGGCACGAAGGAGATGACGATGAGATGCAGGTCAAGACCAACCTTGTGGCCATCCAGGCAGCTGACCGCACACCCAACGACGGCGAAGGAGCGGACGGCACTATACCTGTAGCCCGCAACTGGAACCCCAACCCCAAAGGTAACAACAGCGGATCCACGACCTCATACCTTGACATCAAGAATGCGGAAGGTGGAACAGTAACCGTTCAGACCGCGGACGGCACGGAGATAAACAGCGGAACACCCGTGAAAAAATATACCCGTCTCACCGTAGTACCCGTTCCTGCGGAAGGATATGAATTCGTAGGCTTCACACTAAACGGCGAGGAACTGATGGAAGACACATCGCTCCTGATGCCCGGTGTATATACAGTGCTCGAACCTGTATTCCGCGACGGAAGCGGCGTCGACAGCGCGGTATCCGGCAAGTTCAAAGTGAATGTCAGCGGCAGAATAGTAACCATAGAGGGAATCACCGGCACAGCCACCCTCTATAACACCGAAGGCGTAGCCGTTGCCGCAGGCACGGGTGAGAAGATAACACTCGAAGCCGATGGTCCCGGCGTATACATGCTGCGCACCGAGGGTAACAACAAGGTAATCAAAATTATCGTTAAATAAGTAACCGAATCAAGGCACCGCAAGGGATGGATACACCTTGCGGTGCCTTACCTAACTAATAGAACATGAACAGAAACGTAATCTGCATCGCACTCGCGGGACTATTGGTCCCGGCCGGTGTAATCAGTGCCGCCACGGTTCCCTATCAGTCAGACCTTGGCGAAAGCTACAACATCTGCTCCGACTGGACCCAACAGAAAACCAGTGAGAAATACTGGTCGTACGACAGCGAAAGCGACTATTCCACCCCCGGGACATCAGGGGGCGTGGTGCATTACTGGGAGACAGGGAAGCCCGATGCCATGCTTATTTCCCCGGCCATTACACTTAACGAAGGCACCCAGTATAACGTGAGTATCTGGGTAAAGACATCAGGAAGCGCAGGAGACCGGGAAGCCTTCAAAGTCTTCATGGGTCAGGAAGGCACACTCTCGGCCCTGTCGGCAACCGAGCCTATAATAGCAGAAGAGAATTATTCCAACCGCGATGACTTCGAACAGAAATCATATACATTCACCGCGACTGCAAGCGGCGATTTCCATTTCGGGATACTCGCCTGCTCAGACAGCTATCAGGGCAACCTGCATTGCACCGGATTCGCGGTCGTAGAGGGCGACCATCCCATTGTAATAGTCAAACCCGAGGTAGTAAGGGAACTGCCCTATCAGACAGAATTCAGTACCAAAGGTGAATTCAACGAGTGGAGCAGCCTCGCCGGCCCCGAAGCCGCCGTATCAAACCCTTGGAGCTATAACTCATTCAGCAAACGCGCGGAATTCGACTATGCCGAAGGAGAGAAAGAAGACAACTGGTTCATCTCTCCCGCACTTGACGTAACCGTAGCCGGCGACTACCTGATAACCATGGAATACACCGCCTACGGGTCGCTCGAAATATATGCAGGCACCGACAACAAAGACCTTACCTCGTTTAATCGCAAACTACTTTCTCTTGAAGACGTTACACTCTTCGGTGAGACTGCCGAAATACCGGTATCGTTCACAGAAGCCGGGAAATACTACATAGCACTCCGTGCCCACGCCGAGAAAGGCTCATATATGGGGTACAACCTCACTTCGTTCAAGATAAAGAACAATGCAGTTGTACCGGCATTGATTTCAGACCTTAAGGCCACAAGCGACCCCGGAGACGCACTTAAGGTCAGTCTTAGCTGGACCTATCCGTCGAAGAACCATCTCGGAGGAGAACTCGAGGCAATAGACCACGCCGATATATACCGCAATGGAGAAGTGCTGACAACACTGAGTTCAGGCATCACTCCAGGTGCGACCGGCACCTATACCGACGAGCCGTCGACAGCCGGAGTATACCGCTACGCGGTGAAAGTGTTCGGCACCAACGGGGCACTCGACAGCGAGCCAATAACAGCATCGGCCGGATATGTAGGCCGTCCCGAGGCATCCATGCCGTTCAACCTACAGACGACAAGCGCCGGCGACGATGAATTGCAGAAATACACGATAGAAGATGCCAACGGCGACGGACTTACGTGGGATGTGGCCGAAGAATGGTATCAGAAATACTTCACCTGCGTGGCAGGGACTTCTGACGGCAGTGTATTTGCCGATGATTATCTGGCATCGCCCTACATACATCTCACACCTGGATATTACCGCTTCACAAGCAATGTGCAGGCACATGAAAATAGCTTCGAGGTAGGTTACTGCACCGACCGGCATGATATATCGGGCACATACCACAAGCTCGGCGGCGTGGAGAATCAGGAGGAATATGGCTTCAATCCTATAGAGGTCGTGATGCCCGTTGACAAAGAGGGAGATTACTGTCTGGTATGGCGCCATTACGGTCTTCCAGGAAACTATGCATACAACACCATCTCTGTTTCCGAGGCATCTCTTACAACCCACAAGCAACTGCCCGAGACAGCGAGCGGCATCGCGGCTCGTCCGATAGGCCGTGAGCTTAAGGCACACATAGCGTGGAGCAACCCTACACTTGACAATGCAGGCCGCGAACTGGAGTCGCTCAGCAAGGCTGAAGTCATCAGGAACGGCGAAGTCATAGCCGAGATTACCGAGGATGTGCTTCCCGGCGTAAATATGAGCTACACAGATATTCTTCCGGCCGAAGGCGAATACACTTATACCGTCAAGATATATAACAGCAACGGAAGCTCAGAGAAAGAACCTCAGGATTGCCGACTTTTCGTAGGCCACGCAAAAGAGGTGCCATATGAAGCCGACTTCAATGAATGGAAAATCGACGACGCCTATTACACGTGGGCAGTCTCGGCTCTCGGCGACGCATACTTCGCACGTGGCACATGGGACGATGTCAATTATGCCGCCGGCATCTACTCCCCCTATATCTATCTTGAGAACAACGCACGCTACATCGTAACAGTCGACACATATGGTACTGATGCCGGAGAAACCTGCGACTTCTCTCTACGTGCCGGATATTGCGACACATCGGCTGAAGAATTCGGACGTGTAACAAGAGAGGGTGATGGCAAGAAGAGCCATACTTACAAGGTACATGCCTTTATACCGGGCCTGGAAGAGGAAGTACCGGACGAAATATCGATAGTACCGGCAGGCAATGTGGTATTAGGCATGTTTGTAGACCGCAATACCTCAGCCAACGTAAGTTGCCTGAAGATAGAGAAAGACCCATCTTTTGAAAGCGGTATTTATGTACCGGGAGAAACTCGGAGCGACATCGTCGTAAAAGGGAACAAGGCATACTTCGCCGAGGGTATGAAGAATGTAACCGTCTGCGACATTACCGGACGATTGCTTCACAGATCGGCAGTGGCTCCGGCTACGTTGGAACTGGACGGATACAGCGGCGTTATCGTGATTACCGCCAGCACAGCGGACGGTGAACGACGAGCGGTGACGATTAGAGTTATTTGAATAATTGGAATTGATTCAGCCGGCTGAAAAAACAGCCGGCTGAATTTTTTTTTGAGAGCTATGAGAACTATGAGGACTATGAGAACTATGAGGACTATGAGGACTATGAGAGCTATGAGGGCTTGGGGGCTTTGAGGGCTTGGGCTTTGGGTTCTTGGGTTATTTGGTTATAGTTTTTCAAGGTAGTCTGAGAGGGATTGCTCGGAGGTGAGGTTCATTTTCTTTCTCAGGCGATAGCGAGCCATTTCGACAGACTTGTAGGAGATGTTGATGAGCGGCGCGATCTCTTTGCTTGAGAGTCCCATCTTAATGAAGCAGCACATTCGTCTGTCGGCAGCGCTGAGATTGGGGTGCTTCTCCATAAGACGCTTAGTATAATTCTCATACACGATATCGAAATTCTGATTAAACGCCTTCAGGTCATCATCATGCGATATATTGCCGGCGATATCAGCCTGAATCTTCGACAGTTGCTTTGCTATAAGGCTTCCCGGCCTGTCGCTACCCTGCATAGACTGTATTTTGGCTATGTCGGCCGAAATATCCTGCAGAATCTCGTTTTTCCGGATAAGGTTCATGGCTGTAGAACTGAGTTCCTGACTCTTGTGTTTCACATCCTGCTCCAACTGGGCGGACTTAAGATTGGCGATTTCCACATCTTTAAGCAGCTCATCGTGTTCCGCCTTCTTTCTCAACGACTCCAGTTCCTTCTCCTTCCTCATTCTAAGTTCATTCTGCGATTTGCGCCATTTCATACGTCCGTACAAAACAATGGCGTAAACCAAACCGCATGAGATAAGGATATAAATTATCAAGGCAAGCGTAGTGCGGTACCAGGGAGCCTTAATCGTAAACTCAAAGGATGATTCAGTAACCTCACCTGTTTCCGGGTCGACGGCTTTGATCATAAGAATGTATTTACCATCGCTGAGGCGAGTATACTCACGAAACGACTCAGACGTGAATGGAGTCCAATCCTTATCATATTTTTTCAGATAGGAAGAGAACTGTACTGAATTGGGATTCTTGAAGCGAGGAAATGCCAACTCAAACCTCAAGGAATTCAGATTATAGGGGAGCACAAGCCTCGATTTATCCTTTCCTGAAGGGGAAGCGGAATATACCAGAGAATCGCGGTTGGCGAAGATAGCGTTTATGAACGGGCGCGGCGACCAGTCGGAAGAAGAGCTATAGTCAGGATCGAGACTCCAGAAACCATCCTGGTTAGAGACTATGATCTCACGAGGAGAAATGGAAGTTAGCTGCTGGTAACCATGCATAATCTTGTCCCGGGCCACTCTGAACACAGAAGCGCATTTGGCAAGCTTACCATCGCTGTTCCTGCGGGCAAGACGAAACCCGTCGGCATCGTCCATAATAAGGTCTCCGTCAGGCATAGGGTGAAGCATCATCGCAGGATAGGTGTTGAAAACCTCGTTCATATGATTGTCGGGAACAAGCTTGCCGTTGCTATAATCCACGATATAGAAACCATCGTCAGATGAAATATAAGGCCTGCCATCGATAATCGACACAGCATTATTGTAATCGGACTTGAGATCGTTGCCACTATTATAGAGTTTAACGTTTCTAAAATTTTTATTATCAAGGTCCAAAACCATGGAATAGACACCTCTTCGCCAGTGGCTCATCCATATTATTCCTCTGGAATCGATGCAGAAATTACCGCTTAATTCATTGAATCCCGAAACAGGACCGTCATCGACCCATCTTGAGCCATCGAAGCGAATAATATGGAACCGGTCATAAGTCGATGCCAGCGCCCTGTCGGCATGATTGGGCAAAGGAGAAATTTTATATACTCCGCCTATACCTGGAATACGATAATATCCCATGCCATCGTTAACAAATAAACCTGCATCGCCGGCAACGAAAACTGTGCCGCCGACTTCAGTCAGACACCATATCTGTCCGGCCAATTCTCTCTTGAGAGGCAATGGGTTTGGCGAAGTGTGAATCGGGAAAGGAGTAGAATATAAACCCTGGTTGGTACCGAAGAGAAGATTGTTACCCGACCTGATGGAGGTATATCCGGCTCCTACCCCGTTGAATGCACCTACAATCTCGGTCAAAGGAGTATTGTAAGCGGCATATGAAAGACCGTTGTCGAGCGAGAGCCAGATGTTGTGGCTTTTGTCAAACATCGCCGACAACACCGTATTGTTCTGTAAACCTGTATTCTTATTTATGAATTTGGTAGTATTATTAACAAAATTTTTCACCACCGCCCCATTGTTTACCGTACCGAAAAGATAATCGTTATCATCGCAGGCAGCCGAGAAAAGCTGGTTAACCTTCAGGAAATCCGAGATATCGGTATCCAGTTCGCGAACGGAATTACCATCATACAAAAACAATCCGTCGGTTGAAGTAGCGATAAGTAGCTCGTTCTGCCGCATATAAGGCAGGATAGCCACGATTTTCTTCCCGTAAAGAGACTCTGAACCTTTACACGGAATGAACTTGGAGTTTCGGAAAACCGAAAGCGTACCGTCATCGAGAGCTACGAAAATATTTCTGTTTATCAAAGCCGACTTCGAGATGCGGCCCGGAGCACGGTAAGATGAAATCCGCCCGTCTGTGGAGAGTGCCATCAGGAAGAAATCGGACTGAAACCATATTTTATCTTCAGTATCGAAGATATTCCAGACCTCGGTGAAATTGGGACGATTGCCCTTGAAATTATTTAGAAGAGATTTATATTTAAGAATACCGGAAATGGAATCAGGATAAAAGTAACCTAACTCTTCAGAGCCGCCGGCATATATTTTCTGCGTGGAAGCGTCGTAATATAAAGAACGCACAGTGGTGAAGTTGGCAAGCGTGTGCTTCATCCAGTGGGATCCGTCGAACACAACGAGGCCATCCCGGTTAGCCACGTATATCCTACCCAAGGAATCCTGAACCACGCCCCAGTTCTGGGCCCCGCCCGAATACATGTCTCGCGAAAAATTTCTTACCGGGAGATATCCCGAGGCGACCACGGCGAGAGGTATCAGCAGGAGGAAAAGCCGACCTATAAGCCGGGAAGATTTCATGAGAGTTCTTTTCAACAGATTTAAATCCATTATAAATCAAATTTGATATGCAAATATGCAAAATTATCGTGATGTAGGGGTAAGAAATAAAATATGTTCTACAACATGTTTTTATAGTAATTTATTAATCAATAATTTAAAAATATATGTAAAGTCTATGTAGAGTCAAAAATAATCATTGTAGAGTTTAAGTAGGGGTAATTTGTTATGTCTTTACTTCTCCGACATACTAATTTTACGGCCGAAACGGGAAAGCGACACCTTAAAATCTAACGCAGACATACCCGGTGTGATTTTCTCAGACGCAAACCTACAAATTTCGAGAATCGAAAAAAGTTTTCCAAAAGAATTGAAAAATCAAATTCTCAAGATCTAACCTATGAATAAATTATTACTGACATTGCTCGCGGCATTCTTCAGTCTGAACCTGATGGCTCAGAATATAGAAGTAACCGGCACGGTAACCTCTACCGAAGATGGCGAGCCAATGATTGGAGTTACAGTCCGGGACAAAACCGGCAAGGGAGGCACAGCCACAGACCTTGACGGCAACTACTCTCTAAAAGTGGAGAAAGGCGCTACCCTCGTATTCTCTTATATAGGATACGGACAGGTAGAGAAGAAAGTCACTTCCGACCACCTTAATATAGAGATGTCTCCTGAATCGGACGCTCTCGACGAATTAGTGGTAATCGGTTACGGAATGGTTAAGAAAAGTGACCTGACCGGATCGGTATCGAGCGTTAATTCCGACAAGCTGACCAAGACTCCGGCAGCATCACTTTCTAATGCTCTTCAAGGACAGGTGGCCGGTGTAACGGTCAACTCTTTATCGGGACGACCGGGCAAAGCCGCCGAAGTACGCATACGCGGCGTAGGCACCATCAACGGCGCATCTCCTATATATGTCGTCGACGGTGTAATCTGCGATGACATAAACTTCTTGTCAACCAACGATATCGAGCACATAGAAGTGCTGAAAGACGCATCCGCGACAGCTATCTACGGTTCTCGTGGCGCCAATGGTGTAATCATCGTCACCACTCGCGGCGGTCTTAAGAATACCCCGACCCGTGTATCGTTCAACGGCTACTTCGGTCTGCAGCAACGCTGGAAGAAACTCGACGTGATGAACGCCAAGGAATTCGCCGACACATATGTAGCCATCAACGCCAACGCCAATTCGAAGAAATACTACCAGCAGAACGGCTTCAACAAATGGCTGAACATGTTCAAAGGTCTGCGCAGCTCCGACTTCGCGGCCACCGTTTATGACCCCGAGAAGAACCCGACAGGATTCGACTACGGTTCGCAGGACACCGACTGGCAGGATGAGATCTTCCGCACCGGCAAGATTCAGAACTATCACCTCGCCGTAGAGGGAGGCAGCGAGAAAGTTACCTACTCCATGTCGGGCAGCTGGTATCAGCAGGACGGCATCATCAAGGGTTCTGACTACAGTCGTTTCACCGGCCGTCTGAACACAACATTCCAGGCATTCCCCTGGCTGAAACTCGGTGAGAACATCTCGTTCATGTCTTCTGTAGCCAAAAACGCTTACGAGAGCGGCGACAACGCCGAGAGCGCAGGCGCCAACATCATCTCGGCCGCATTCGCCATGGCACCCTGGGACCCCACCCACTATCCCGAAGGAGCGAAAAACCGCAAGGGTGTGGACCTCTCGGGACATATAACCCCGGGCACCAACTTCACCAATGTGACCAACCCTTACTCCATGATAGAATACAACCATCCCAAAGTTCGCAACGAACGCTTCGTGGGTAACGTATTCCTGGATCTGAGTCCAGTTAAACATTTCAATCTTCACACAAGCTACAACTTCGACTACCGCATAACGACCGACAAATCGTTTGCCGACGCTTACGTAGTATCGTCATACGACAAGAGGGACCACAACTTCCTCGCATCATCGATGGCACGCAACTACTACTGGAACGTCGACAACATACTCTCCTACAACCAGTCGTTCGGCAAGCACGACATCTCGGCGATGGCCGGCTTCACCGTAGAGGAATACAACTACTATTCGATAGGCAGCTCCGGATCCGACATACTGAATCCGGTAGACCGCAACTGGTTCCTGTCGCAGGTAACCGACAACTTCGGTCGTCCGGGCGACAGCGTGGCCCGCAACCGCCGCCAGTCATGGCTTGGCCGCATCAACTACTCTTTCGACAGCCGCTATCTTCTGACCGTGAACTTCCGAGCCGACGGATCGAGCAAGTTCCGCGAGAACCACTGGGGTTACTTCCCTTCTACGGCACTCGCATGGCGCATCAGCCAGGAAAAATTCATGGAAGATATAAGCTTCCTCTCAGACCTGAAGATCCGCGCCGGCTGGGGTAAGGTTGGTAACGACAACATCGGCAACGATGCCTTCACCCTGAAGCTCTTCAACACCGGACCGACATTCGTAGACTACGTATTCGGCTCCAACCAGCAACTGGCCAACGGCGCCGCAGTCCTGACATGGATCAACAACGGCGGCCATTGGGAGAACACGGAGCAGTGGAGCGCCGGTATCGACTTCAACTTCTGGAACGGCATGCTCTCCGGATCGATAGACGGCTTCATACGCAACACCAACGACATGCTGATGCCGGTGAACGCTCCGGCCCATGTCGGCAACCGTTACGCAGGCATGGCCAACGTAGGCAAGGTACGCAACAAAGGTATCGAAATCAACCTGGAACACCGCAACCGCGTGAACGATTGGTTCAACTACTCGATAGGAGGCAACATATCGTTCATCGACAACAAACTGGTAGACCTCAACGGCGGCTCGCCCATCTACAGCAATTATCAGAACGTACAGGTAGTTGACTACGGATTCCCGCTCTACTACTTCTGGGGTTATCAGTATGACGGCGTATACCGCTCTGACGAAGAGGTGCTTGAATATCTGCCCGGCTACACCGCAGCCAGCTCACCCTTCCACGCCGGCGACGCGAAATACCGCGACAACAACGGCGATGGCGTGATAGATGACAACGACCGTGTGAACCTCGGCTCATCGATACCCAAGATCAACTACGGCATCAACCTCGGTGCATGGATAAAGGACTTCGACATCCAGCTCTTCTTCCAGGGCATCGGCGGCTCCAAGGTATACAACCAGATGAGACATCGTCTTGAGAGCAACGGAGCGGAATCGATACTCTCGCCCGTAATGGCCGACGCATGGACAGTAGATAATCCTAACGGTTCGATACCTAACCCGAAGAACTCGATAAACTACTACGTATCAGACCGCTTCCTTGAGAGCAACAACTACTTCCGACTGAAAGACCTGCAGGTAGGTTACTCACTTCCGAAGTCGATACTCGGAAGCAAAGGCCTTAGCAGCTGCCGCTTCTATCTGCAATGTTCGAACGTCTTCACACTTACCAAATACTCCGGTTTTGACCCCGAGGTAAGCGGTGGCGTAGACTACGGCAACTATCCCCAGAGCCGCACCTTCATCTTCGGTGTGAACATAACCTATTAATTCTCTCCATAATCAATTAAGAACCGATGAAATACCAGATAAGAAAATATATAAGTTTCACAATGCTCGCTGCGGCAGGCGTAATGGCCACCGGATGTAACGACTGGCTCGGGGAAGAGAGTCCCGGCGTTATCACGGTCGAAGACTTCTTCACCGTAGGCGAGACCTGCGTACAGGTCATAAACGGATGCTATACTCCACTGGCATGGGATTACGGCACCACCTATTTCAGCGAATGGTATATAGGCGACATAGCGTCTGACGATGCTGTTAAAGGAGGTCAGGACCTGTCGGACGGTAAAGATGCCTATGACATAGACAACTTCAAGGTAAACGCCAACAACGCCATACTGCTTGATTATTACCGGGCAAAATATCAGGGTATAATCCGCTGCAATCTCGCGCTCAAGCAGATAGCCGGTTACACTCCCGATGAGAGTCTTACAGAAAGCCGCAAGAACTGTCTGCTCGGGGAGGCCCATTTCCTGCGCGGTCTGTATTACTTCCAGCTTGTAAGGATATTCGGCGGTGTGCCTTTAGTAAACGAGGTAATCGATTCTTCCGACCGCTGGCAACAGGACCGCGCGACCAAAGAGGAGATTTATGCCAATATAATCAGCGACCTGCAGGAGGCAGAGAAGCTACTGTGGAACAAACGTGATTACGCAGACGAAGATCTCGGCAGAGCCACAAAGGGAGCCGCATGCGCACTTCTTGCCAAGGTATATCTCTACAATCATAACTACAACGAGGCTTATACCTGGGCCAAGAAATTCATAGACGAGCACTACACCCCCGGGCATTACTCACTCTGCCCGGTATATGCCGACAACTTCACCCTGGCCGGCGAGAACGGTCCCGAAAGCATCTTCGAGATACAGTACATGGAAGATCCTACATCTGACTTCGGCGGCTTCGGATTCACCCGCGGCACCTTCAACCAGATTCTTACCCGTCCACGCGGCTCGATGCTCGGCTCGAACTCGGGCTGGGGCTTCAACCACCCGACCCAGAATCTGTATGACGAGTTCGAAAGCGGAGATGCCCGCCGCGAAGTCTCGATAGGTGTTCCCGCCGAAGAATACCGAGACGAGGTCGAAGTGAACTACCTTGGCAACTACTACTTCAACAACAAGACCTCAATGAGCGAGGGAGGAACCTTCCCCGCACTGGCCCACCAGAGCCGCGGCCCGCTGAACTACATATTGCTCCGTACGGCAGACGCCCTGCTCGTATATGCGGAAGCAGCTCTTGAAAGCGGCAGAGACCTTAACGCAGCCAAATGGGCCCTTGAGGAAGTACGCAGCCGCGCCCGCGCCAACGCCACCGAGGCCGGCGCATTGCCTCAGTTCCCCGGATATCGCGGATATAGCGACAATCAGGAATCTCTTCGCGATGCTATCCGCCACGAACGCCGCGTAGAGTTGGCTATGGAAGGTCAGCGTTGGTTCGACCTCGTAAGATGGGGAATCGCAGCGAAGGTGATGGACCGAAGCAACGGCTCGTACGGAAGCACCGAAAACTCGGAGCTGCGCGACGAGATGGCTACGTTCATACCGGGCAAACATGAACTTTTCCCTATTCCGGCCGAGGAAATAAACCTCAATCCTATGGCCCAGAATCCGGGATATTAAATCGACAAGCGTAAAACCAAGATTAATAATTCACAGGATCTTAAGGTCCTTAAAGACCTTAGAATCCTTAAAGACTTTAGAGACCTTAAGACCCTGCCACAACAATCCCAAATAAAACAAACTAATAATATTAACTAACTAATTATTTTAACCATTTTATCATGAAAAAAGCTACTATTCTCGCAATGGGTGCCATAATCGCCGTATCGGCCCAGGCACAGTATAACGTGAATCCTTCCACCTCTGTGGTAACAGCCAAGAGCCCGAAGACCGTAGACTACATCATCCTTTCAGAGGCAGCTATCGCCGATCTGGAGAAAGCCGGTGCGAAAGTAAACTACATCGGTCCGTCGCCCGACGAAGGCCGCAACCTGTGGTACTGGGACGGCACATTCATCCCTGCCGATGACAGCTATCCCCGTGTAGATATGGAAGAAGGCACCTATACCTCCGTAGAGGTAGGCACTGTAGGCTGGTCCGGAGCAGGCTTCGCCATCGATGTCCCCGGCGTCAACATCAGCCACTTCAATGACAATACAATGTTCCATCTGGCCTATATGACTCCTACAGGCAACGGTCCCGCCTCAATCGGGGCAATCATACTGGATGGTGGCTCTTACGGCTCGCAGCCCGCTAAAGTGGCCCTTGGCGATCCCTTCAACGACAACGGCGCAATCTTCCCTTCGATAGCACAGAAAGTAAGCGATGACTGGCAGGGCGTCGAGATCTCTCTCGGTAACTTGAAGAAAATCTATCCCTCATTCAACCTCGCCAATACCGCAGCGTGGCAGGGTAACATATTCGCATGGCTCGGCGGTGGCGTAACCGGTCAGACCATGGCATTCGACGCAATGTATTTCTACACAACTGAAGGATCAGGCGTAGAGGGCGTGGAAGCTGACAACGCACAGTTCGTAGTAACCCGCAACACCATCAACGTAGCCGGAGCCAAGGGCATCGAGCTTTACAACATGGCCGGCCAGCTGGTTAAGAAGAGCAATGGCTCTGTTCTCGGTATCAATGATCTCGCAGCAGGCGTATATGTTGCCAAAGTCGGCAAGAGCGTACGCAAAGTCGTAGTTAGATAATCTACATTCTCTACATAACACGAATTTTTCCCGTTCACCAACCGAGGGGTCCGTCAGGGCCTGTCTTTGCCGGACCCCTCAATTTATATTCTATCACTTCTCCTCTTCTCTTCACTCATCTTCTCCTCCCCTCTTCTCTTGGCCTCAGGCCCCCTACTCGGACAATAACTTCAACAACATATACAATCTTGAAATATTTTATGAAAAAACTCCACGCTCTATATGCCGCCATGATTCCCGGAATGCTTATGGCAGCCGAACCCCAGACCGGTTCAGGTGAAACCGATGGCTATTTTCTGGTATGGCAGGACCTTTTCGACTCAGGCGAACTGAATCGTGCCCGCTGGAACGTCGAAGTCAATAACTCAGGAGGAGGTAACAACGAACTGCAGTATTATATAGACAATCCCGCCAACGTACACGTCGGAGACGATGGTCAGGGCAACGGATGCCTTATACTGACAGCCCGTCGCGAAGAATATGGCAACCGTCATTTTACCAGCGGACGTGTGAACTCAAAAAACAAAATAGCTTTCACCCACGGCAAGATCGAAGCCTCTATCAAACTTCCCAAGACCGCCGACGGCCTATGGCCCGCTTTCTGGATGATGGGGAATGACTATGATCAGGTAGGATGGCCCAAGTGCGGCGAGACAGACATTCTGGAAATGGGACATTCCGACGGCATACGTAACGGCAACCAGGAACGCTTTTTCAACGGTGCGTGCCATTGGGGTCAGGGATGGCCGAATGCATCATACGCCAAGTCAACTTCCAAGGCTTACAGTCTGCAGGATGGAGAATTCCATCTATTTACCGCTATTTGGGACGACCAAAAGATAAGGATGTATGTAGATCTTGACAAACAGCCCAAACAGAATCCCTACTACGAGCTTGTGTACCCTCAGGATGATCCGGAAAATGAATGGAGCGCCGGCAACTATTTCCATAAAGACAATTTCATACTCTTCAACTTAGCTGTAGGAGGCAACTTCCCGGGAATACATGACCATCTACAGATAACAGCCTTAGGTCCTGAACAGGGAAGCGAAGCTTCAATGTATATCAACTATGTGAAGATATACCAGAAAAACGGCATAGGCGAAAACCAAAGCTTCGCAGAACCGGGCGATGATATTTCGGGCGTAAAGCTCCAGTATGCTGAAAAAGAAAACAATATAGAATTTGATGGCGACTACGTATATACCCAGGGTGAACCTCTCTCTCTTTTCACACCGGCCGGGCAGCTCGCCAGAGAAGCAAGTGATGGGAGAATAGAACTCTCAGGCCTAATGCCCGGCATATATATTGCTACCACCAAAACCGCAAGTCGTAAGATAGCAATAAGATAACAATCAGCTTAAGGTAACTGCTCAGGTTCCCATTCCATGGGGACAGCCTTAGTCATACTCTTTTCCAAAATACGAAATCTGAAAACGATAACAACAATGGTACGACCGTCCATAATAAGCAAAAAATATGCAGGCGCGCTGTTAGCATTGGCCTGCGCCCTGAGTGCCGCCGCACGCACCGAGGCCGAGATAGAAGATTCCGTCAACGACCTTCTTTCGCGCATGACCATAGAAGAGAAAATAGGTCAGCTGAACCAACTCTCAGGCTACGGATACAACGACACTATGGTTGGCCAGATACGAGGAGGATCAGTAGGTTCCATACTTAACGAAGTAGACCCGGCAACCGTAAACAAGCTGCAAAAAGAGGCCGTCGAGAATACTCGTCTCGGCATACCGTTGATATTCGCACGCGACGTTATTCACGGCTTCAAGACCATTTTCCCGATACCTTTGGGACAGGCCGCAACATGGAATGATGAATTAGTGGAGGAAGGGGCGCGTATAGCTGCCGACGAAGCGTCGTCGGTCGGAATCCGCTGGACATTCTCGCCGATGCTCGATGTAGCCCGCGATCCACGGTGGGGACGCATAGCCGAAGGATTCGGCGAAGACCCTCTGCTCACTACCCGACTGGGCGTAGCTATGGTAAAGGGTTATCAGGGTGATGACCTGACCAAACCCAACACCATGGCCGCATGTGCGAAACACTTCGCCGGCTATGGAGCTTCGGAGAGCGGACGCGACTATAACACCACATGGATACCCGAGATACAGCTTCGCGAGACCTATCTGCCCCCCTTCGAGGCAGCGGCAAAGGCGGGGTCGGCTACCTTCATGTGTTCGTTCAACGACATAAATGGCGTACCGTCGTCAGGCAACAAACACCTGCTGCGCGACATACTTCGTGATGAATGGGGCTACAACGGACTGATGGTCAGCGACTGGGGATCCATCAACCAGATGATACCCCACGGTTACAGCACCGACCTTCGCGAGGCAGCCATGCAGGCAGCCAACGCCGGGGTGGATATGGACATGGAAAGCTACGCCTATATCTCTCACCTGAAAGACCTTTACGAAAAGAGAGAAGTCTCGGGCAAGGTTATAGACGACCTCGTAGCGAACGTATTGAGACTGAAATACCGTCTGGGACTGTTTGACAATCCATACGTAGACATGAAGACAGCCAAGCGCTTCTACACCCCGGCCAATCTTGCCGCCGCGCTGAAGACGGCCGAAGAAAGCGCCGTGCTGCTGAAGAACAACGGCATATTGCCGATAAACAACTCCACGGTAAAGAAGATTGCAGTTATCGGCCCGATGGCCGATGCCCCCTATGATCAGGCGGGCACCTGGTCGTTCGATCTCGAGAAAGAGCATTGCGTTACTCCTCTTAGCGAACTCAAAAAAATGTATGGAGACAAGAATGTAACTTATGTCCAGGCTCTTTCATCGACCCGAGACAAGAACGAAAAAGGCTTTGCCGCCGCCGTGAAGGCGGCGCGCAACGCCGACCTGGTGCTCTTCTTCGGTGGCGAGGAAGCCGTGCTATCGGGCGAAGCCCACTGTCGCACAGACCTCACACTGCCCGGAGCGCAAAAAGAACTTGTAGCCGAACTTTCCAAGACCGGTAAGCCCGTGGTATTGATAATCCAGGCAGGACGCTCGATGGTAATACAGGATGAGGTGGCTAAAGCCGACGCGACCATATTCTGCTTCCACGCCGGAACCATGGCCGGACCCGCATTGGCCAACCTTTTGAGCGGTAAGAGCAACTTCTCGGGGCACCTCCCCCTCTCATTCCCCAAGGCTTCTGCCCAGACTCCGATATACTATAACCGCAAGAACACCGGTCGTCCCGCCGAAGGAATGATGCTGATCGACGAACTTCCTCTTGAAGCCGGCCAGACATCTACTGGATGCACCAGCTTCTATCTTGACTGCGGCGACGGCCCCGCTTTCCCCTTCGGCTACGGACTTAGCTACACCACATTCGAATACAGCGATCCTATAATATCGGCCACGGAAATAACGCCTGACGGTTCGCTTACGGTAAGCTGCACACTTACCAATACCGGCAATATGGCAGGTATGGATGTGGCCCAGCTCTATATCCGTGACCACGTGGGCTCGCTGATACGCCCCGTGAAGGAGTTGCGCGACTACCGTAAGGTCTCGCTGGCACCGGGCGAATCGACAACACTCTCGTTCACCATCGCGCCTGACCAGCTCGCCATGATCAACGCCAACGGCGAACGTGTTGTAGAGCCGGGCCAGTTCTCGGTATGGATCGCACCCGATTCAGAGAGCGGTAATGCAGCCTCGTTCCGCGTAGTAAAAGAGAATAACATGGCCTCAAACAGATAAGATATGAAAAAGACAACATTGCTTATAGCTGCCATACTGGCAGGAAGCTCGCTTACAGTACAGGCCAAAAGCCCTAAAAGAGGCGTAAGCGAAAACGAGTTCCAATATAAGGCGCAGATGGCCGCATTGGTACCCGGCGTAAGCTGGTTTTACAACTGGGCCAACACCATAGGCCGTTATCTGGAGAATGAGGAGACGCTTGAATACGTGCCCATGTGCTGGAACGGCAACTACAGCCTTAACAACATACGCGCATTCATAGAACGCCACCCGAACGTGAAATACATACTCGGGTTCAACGAGCCTAACTTCAAGGCTCAGGCTAATATGACACCGGCGCAGGCCGCCGAACACTGGCCCGAGATACAGGCTTTCGCCAAGGAGATGGGCCTGAAGCTTGTGGCCCCGGCACTGAACTACTCGCCTGACGCACCCTACAACAGTCCTACACGCTGGATGGATGAATTCGTGCAAATAGTAGGCTCCGATGCGTTCGACTTCACAGCCGTACACAGCTACGGCGGCCCGCAGGTAACCAAAGACCTCTGCACAACCTTCCACGAGCGTTACGGAAAACCAGTTTGGCTCACCGAATTCTGTCTGTGGCCCAACGAGGGAAGTCCCAACAGTTACGTATCGCCCGAAAACCAGACCTCGGCCATGATGGATATGGTGGAATGGCTTGAAAAGAGCGATTTCGTTTTCCGCTACGCATGGTTCAAATCGATAGGTAAATCAGATTCAACCACCGGTCCGAACTACGGACTGCTGATGAGCGGCAAGGGAGAGGATCCTCGCGAACTTTCGCAGCAAGGTATAGTCTACGTCTACATGCCTGATTTCGATGAAGAGAAATACCACGCCATCAACACAATAGTATCGGCAGCCGACTACTGGACACAGACCGGATGCGTTATGGACCGCACTCAGGATCCGAGTAACCCTCTGCCCATCGAGATCTCTCGCTTCAACGCAGGGGCCACGGCCGACTATCGTTTCGATGTACCTCAGAGCGGCAGCTACACCCTGCAACTAAGTGTTTCGGGCATGGGAGAACCCACGCGCTTCGATCCGAACATCAAGGTATTGGCTGTAAACGCCGACGGCACAGACGGCGAGACATTAGCCGAAACCGGCACTTTCACACTGCCCAACGACCTGAGTGTTTACAACGACATAAACATCAGTGTTACGATTCCGGCAGGAGAGCAGACAATACGCATAGCCGATGCCAACCCCTACCAGCCGAGCGGCATACGTATCGCCACATTGAGCCTTACCGACGGGTCGGGCGTAAGAATGACAGGTGCCGCCGGAGGCACCCACACCATCTATACTATAGACGGACGCATCGTAAAGCCACAATCGGATCTCAACCCGACTCAGGGACTTGATAAAGGAATCTATATCATAGACGGGCGTAAGGTAGCGATACGTTGAACGATTTCACAGATGTAACCAACATATTTTTCAAAATACCAACTATAAATTACTGTTTGTTTAACTGTGTCGGGGGCACATCAAAAGCGAATCACCCCGGCACAAAACTTAAAACGACATGAAGAAAACACTTACAATCGCAGCCGCCATAGCGCTTATGGCCCCCGCCGCAGCGTTCGCTCAGGACTTGATGGCAGGGAAATCGGTTTACCTTCTCGGTGAAGCCAAGACCTGGACAAAAACAGTAAACGATGCAGAGGAAACTTATTCAGTCAATGTAGAGGATCTTCAGAAGTTGACTGCGGAACCTCAGAACACCAGCAATATCTATCTTTTTCCGGAAGGAGGATGGGCTACCGACGAGAATAAAGCCATAGGCATTCAAGGATTCTATGTGGACCTTGGCCAGTCTGAATCTATCGGTACTGTATCCACCACATGGGAAGGTGCAGCAGCAAGTGCTTATGACATTTACGTAACCGATGCAGAGCCGACACTTGATATTCTTAATACCACTGCTACCTATAGCGCAACAGGTCTTGGCCAGTACAAAGAAAATACAGCCGTTCTTCCCGACAATACCAGAGGCCGCTATATCGTATTCCAACCCACAGACGCTACAAACTATGGCTGGGGAGTAAAAATACGTAGCATCTCTGCCTCCGCTCCTCAGGAATTCGTACTTGAAACTTTCACTGTATCGCCTACGCTGCTTGCATCTAATGAAAGCAATGTTACCGTAACTTGCAAAGACCAGCTTGGACAACCAATCGAAGCTGAAATCACTGTAAGCGACAATGCGACCTTTGTTGATGGCGTACTGACTATAAATAATGGGAACTCCGTAACATTCACGGCCAAAGCAGGTGATGTTGAAATACCTTACGCAGTATATCTTGTACCGGCACCTGCTACTCCCAATGCCAATGATATAAAGAAAGCCATCTTCACATCTACATCAACAAGCACCGCCTCTTTCGAGTATTATAACGGAGGCGCGGAAGTTCATACACTTTCGGCATTCGATAATGGCGAAGAAGGTCTTTTCCTTGAAAAAGCCCTTTGTGTCTTCGTTTACAATTCTGACCTTGGCGGTGCATGGAATGGTATAACAAATAATGCAGAAGCAACAGCAGAACTTGGAAAATCGCTCCACTTCAGCATGTTTGCGGTTAACGATTGCGATGTTCAGGTTTGGTATAATGATAACGGAGCATCTGCCACTCTTCATCTTACCGGAGGAAAATGGAACAATCTTGAAGCAGCTCTGCCTGAAGCAGCGATGGCTCAGATTTCATTCCGCTTCGGTGGCGCCAATGACAAGGAACTTGCTCAGAATGTAGTTCTTGCTAACGTTTACACAAGCGGTAGCGACGTTTCTACAGGCGTGAACGCAGTAGCAGAGGGCGAAGGCTTTGTTAATGTTTACAATATGCAGGGTGTTCTTCTTAAGGAGAATGTAAACGCCGCCGAAGCTCTCGAAGGTCTGACTAAGGGCATGTATGTTGTAGGCAACAAGAAGGTTGTCAAGTAATCAAACTTCTTACAACTTACTCTTGATGTTACTGAAAAATTGATATTGAAGGCATCCCTCATCCCGCAAACCTGCGGGGTGAGGGATGTATCACTCTTATATCAGCATAAATACAGTTAATCTTTTAATAATATTAACCATGAAACAAATTTTTACAACCGCAGCCGTCATGCTCGCCATGATGACCGCCAACGCCGCCGACTTCACGGTCTATAACGACGGCACTTTAACTCAAGGAGTTTCCTATTATGGATGGTGGAATGCAGGATACGATCCTGCGGCTACAAATCCCGACGGAGAAGGAAAAGTAATGAGTTTCAAGGCAGCAGACGGAGGAGCCGCCGCTTCTATGGGCCTTAATCTCGAATCAGGATTGAGCACCGGCAATCTTCACGATGCGACCTTGAATTTCAGCTGGTATGCCGAAGGTACGGGAAAATACACTATCCGTCTGACAGCAGTAACAGAACAAAACTACTCGTTTGAGGTAACCGCCGAGAATGCCGGGAAATGGAACACCACCTCTCTTTATGTACCTGAGTATTACCCGACAGTTGCCAAGGAATGGGATGAGGATAAAAAAGGGGATGGAAAAGGGTATATATTCTCCGCCGTTCTTGAAAATGGCTCGGCCGACGCAGTTATTTATTTCAACGACATATACTACTCGAACGTAGACGAAGCATGGGTAGCTCCCGAGAAAGAAGATCTTTCTCCTAAAACAGTACCCCTACCCACCACTGCCGCCGATGATGTGATTTCTGTATTCGGTTCAGCTTATACAGCCGTTACCGCTTTCAATATCGGCGGATGGGGTCAGAGTACTCAGGCATCTGTAATTGAGGTTGAAGGCAAGCAGGTGTACAAATTCTTGAACTTCAATTATCTCGGATGGGAACTAAATCCTCATCTTGACATAACCAAATGCAACTATATGCACGTGGATTGCTATCCCACTGCTGAAACCGGGTTCGGTTTCACTCCCATTTCTCCGGGAAATGAAAGAAGTTGGATCGCAACCGATGTCAAGGTGAAAGAATGGAACAGCTACGATGTACCTCTCAGCTACTTCACGGAAGCCGGTGTGAATCTCGCCGATATCTTCCAGATCAAGTTCGACCAGGGCAATCTATCTGAAATTTACATAACCAACGTTTACTTCTATAACAATGGCGATACTCCCGTAGATCCTATCGATCCCAAGGGTCAGACTTTCAAAGGCAACGTAACAGGTGTTGTAACTCAGGAAATGACTGCCGGTGAACCTAAGGAATATCCGTATACCATCAACTACAGCATAACCTACAACGAAGACAAGACTCTTACTGTGATCGCCAAATATGATTTCCCCAATGGCGAACCCGTAGGTGCAGTCAATGGTTCCATATTGCTTGATGGCGTGCATTATGAATCTACTCTTGAAAACGGAATCCGCACCACAAACATCAACAAGGAATTCAATGGTGGCGAAAAGCTGAACATTATATTCTTCATACCTATCGCACTCGGCACTATGGAAACACCCGTAGAATACGTTGTAGGTTCCGAGTCTGACGGTCCTACAGTAGGTGTCCGGGCTATAGAAACTGTCGAAGCTGAGGTTGAGTACTACAACCTTCAGGGCGTTCGCGTCGCCAACCCCGAAAACGGTATCTTTATCCGTCGCCAGGGCAACAAAGTCGCCAAGGTAATTCTTTAATTGGAACTATTGGAATAATTGGATTTATTGGAGTTATTCCTATCATAACAGCCGCCGCGCATTACCAGATATAATACGCGGCGGCTGTCTTTAAAAATATTTTAAAAGATTGCTGTTTGAATCATGAACAATTTCTGCAAACTATCTCTTACAGGTTTATTGCTGTGTTGCGCCACACCATACCTCGCGGCACAGGCTCCGGTAACCGCCGGCAAGGGGTCGTACGCCCCCTACCCTCCCTCCTACAAAGCCAAGACCGACGAACACTCCGGTTTCAACGCCACCAAAATGCTGACCCGCAAAATTTATGCCGACGAGACCGACAAAGAGGGCAACCAGCGTCCGATACCTACCAACGACTGGTGGACCGACCTTTTAGCCAGTCAATTCTCAGGAGCATTGTGGAGCTACCCGGCCATGTGCCGCACATCCGAAGCCGGCCTTGAAATCCACTACCCGTCATATTGGTATGACAACGGCACCGAGGTTAAGTCGCGCTCATCGCTGACCGTAGGGGCACAGAACTTCACGGCAGCGGAGGCACGCGCCCACGATTGGCACGACTGGGACGTAGAGATACTGTTCCCCTCCACCGCAGGAAACGAATCTATGTCAGCTACCCTCTCTCACGGCTCTCCCTTCACTTGGATAGAATTCGACGGCCTCACACCAAGCATAGCCTTCTCGGCTACTCCAGAACTTTCAGGCAAAGGGGGTAAAATGACCGCCCGCATAGGAGACGACCTCTACGGACTTTATTTCGACAAGGGCGCCACAACCGAAATGAAGGATGGCTTCCTGCTGATACATGGAGCAAGCTGGCTTTCGGTGGCCTTGCTGACGACAGAAGAAGACCTTGACCTCTACGAGCCTTTCGCGGCATCTGTGGTAAGGTCTACCGAAGTGACTTGGAAATATGATACTCAGAAATCGTTACTGAACACCGAATGGCAGGTAACGGCCGAAAATCTTAGGGAAAAAGGGGCGCAGGCACCGGTAATGCAAGGCTTCCTACCTCACGCCTACAAATATGCGGTAGCCGAATCGCTTCCATTCATCGGCAAGGAGTATCTGTCGCCCCGTGGAACTCTGAAGATGGCGACAGCCGACAACGGACATTTCAATTACGCATACCGGTTCAGCGGTATGCTCCCCTATTACAAAAGTCCACAGACCGGCAACTCGGCCACCAACGGTTACGACCCGGCAGTGATGCGCTCGCTGATAGAGAAATATGCACGCGGCGGCTCATTCGGCGACGATACTTACTGGGGAGGCAAGGGGTTGATTCAGATGGCCCTCAACATGACCTTCGCCAAGGAGACGGGCAACATGGACCTCTACGAGACCTCCAAATCGAAACTGCGCGACGCACTTGCCGACTGGCTTACCTACACACCGGGCGAGAACACCAAGTTCTATTCCTACTATCCCCGTTGGGGCGGTATGCTCGGCTTCGACGTAAGCTACGACAGCGACGCTTTCAACGACCATCATTTCCATTACGGCTATCTGCTTTACGCCTCGGCCTTGCTGGCCCTCGAAGACAAGTCGTTCCGCGACGGCTATGGCGAAATCCTGACCATGATAGCCAAGGATTATGCAAACTATGACCATGAGGACAGCCGTTTCCCGTTCCTGAGAACACTCGATCCCTGGGCCGGACACTCTTACGCCGGCGGCATGGGCGACCACGTGAACGACAACGGCAACGGTCAGGAATCATCGTCGGAAGCCATGCAGGGCTGGGGAGGGATGTATCTGCTCGGCGTCGCATTGGGCGACGACGAGATGCGCGACGCCGGAATATTCGGCTGGCTCACCGAAAGCCGGGGTACGGCCGAATACTGGTTCGACCGCGACCATATACACCCCGGACGACAGCATAACTACGACTATACGAAGTATGAGCATCCCTACAACACCAACCTTACCTCGAAGGGTATAGGATGGTGGACATGGTTCTCGGGCGACGCTCTTTGGATGCATTCCATACAGTGGATGCCTGTATCACCTTGCCTTAACTATCTGTCGGAAGACCTGGAATTCGCCAAGTGGGATTACGAACAGATGCGCGACGCAACGGGCTACAAGTGGTTTGAGAAGACCGACGAGGGTGATCCTCTCGCCGACCAGTCGGTGGGCAATGTGGTGCTCTGCTACATGGAGCGCAGCAATCCCGAGGAGGCAGCCTCGATATTCAACCAGGCTCTTGAGGGGGGCTTCGGCATAGCCACCGGAGTCGATACGGGGCATATATCCTATTTCGTTATCCACAATCACCTTACCTACGGCGACATAGATTTCACGGTACACACCGACTGCCCTACTGCCAACCTGTATGTGCGCCCCGACGGCACCGAAACGTATATGGTATACAATCCCGGCGACAGCGAACGCACAGTGAATTTCTACCGCGACGGCGAGCTTATCCGCAAAGTGAAGGCCGCTCCGGGAATGACCGCTTTCCGCGACGAAAGTGTGCCCGAAAGCATCGAACTGACTTCGGCCGAAGGTCTGATAACGCCACCCGGAAGCGATCTTTTAATCTCGGGACGTGTACTGGACCAATACGGAGCCTCGATAGATGACGCCGCAATAATCTGGAGCGCGGACAACAACGCGCATATAGAGGCCGGGAAACTGACAGTTCCAGCTTCGGCCGCAAGAGGCTCACACATCAACGTTACAGCCGTTTCAGGCGAGCTGAGCGCAAGTCTGCGCATAGAGGTGAACGACAAGCCAGTGGGGCAAACGCTCGCCATAACGGACACTCCCGCCTTCATAGAAGTGGGAAGCACCTGCTCCCCGGGTCTTGAAATGACCGACCAATACGGAACAGTCACCTCTCCCGATGCCGTATGGACCGCTACCGACAGCCAAGGCAATACAGTGGAGACAGACCCTGCCGGGCTGACATTCACCGCCCCGGGACGCTATACTCTGAAAGCCGAGGCCGCAGGACTCAGCGACGAGGTTACACTGATGGTTTACCCGGCACTTCCCAACGTAGCCCTTCACAAACCTGTGAAAGTCAGCAGCGAGGAGAACGCCGGCACATTGGCGGCCAATGCCACCGATGGTGACGAAGGGTCGCGGTGGGGTTCGCAACACAGCGACGACCAATGGATATATGTAGACCTCGGAGCCGATTATTTCATTACATCGTCGACCATAATCTGGGAGGCCGCATACGGGTCGGATTACGATATCCTCGTGGCGCCTGATGGCAGCGACCCCACGAAAGCAGATTCCTGGCAGACAGTATACGAGCAGCGCGGCCTTAACAGACAGGGGGCGGCCAGCCATCCTTTTGCCGCCAAAGGCCGATATGTGAAGATGCAGGGCATAACCCGCGGATCGGCTTACGGATATTCCATGTATGAACTGCAAGTGTCCGGCGTTAGAAGCGATGCTTCGGCCGATGAAATAATCGGTCTTGGCATAAGTGCCCCCACAATAGCACTGGAGAACGACAAGGTACCGGTATCGGCCACGGGCGTTACTTTCGGGGGCGATGTTGTTTCGCTTTCCGACATAGTATGGAGCTCCACACCGGAAGGCAAGTGGAGCGATGGTTACTTCACTCCCACTACTTATGGCGTACACACACTGACGGCCACGCGCGGCGATATGTCGGCCTCCACTACCCTTCTTGTAGAGGAATCGGCCAAGCTTAAATCGCTGACCGTGTCGCCTGAGAAAAGCATGATTCTGACCGGTGGCTCAGTAGATATGGAGGTAGAAGGGTTGAACCAATTCGGAGGTCTCTATCCACTGGATGCAACCGACTATAGCGTTACCATCACCGATGGAGATGGAGGTGCGGTTGACGGGGATGCAGCGTGGTTCGACAAGAATACCATGCGCTTCACGGCTCACAGACGCGGAGATTACACTCTGGACTTCTCAGGTATGGCCACCGCTTACGTGGAGGTGCGCGATGTAACGGAGGCCAATCTTGCCTCGGGTAAGCATGCCGTGGCATCCTCTTCAAGAGACGGTAATGTGGCCGACAATGCCACCGATATGAATATGCAGACTCGCTGGGAAAGCGAATGGGATGACAACCAATGGATATATGTAGACCTGGAGAATCAGTTCAGAGTCAATAAGGTTGTAATCTCCTGGGAAGGTGCCTATGCTGACCACTACAGCGTGGATGTATCGACCGACGGCGATACCTGGATAGTAGCCAAGGAAGTGAAAAACGGCAAAGGTGGCGAGGAGACTATCGATTTCGACCCGGTAGCGGCCAAGTATGTGCGCATATATGCCTACAAGCGCCACACCGGCTATGGCAACTCGATCTATGAGTTAGGGGTATATGGCACCGAACAACTCACTACATCAACTGTAGAAATAGATACTGACAACGACGAAGTAGAGGTATTCTCTGCCGAAGGGTATCTGATAGGCCGGTTCGCCTCGGGCGTTCAGCTGAACCGTCAACTGCAACCCGGAGTATATCTGGTTCGCCGTAACGGAAAGGTAATCAAGATTATGGTTGGTAGCAATTGATTTTGTAAGGCTTAAGGGGTTTAAGGTTCTTAAAGTTCTTAAAGTCCTTAGAGTCTATAAAGTCTTTAAAGACAACTAACAACTTAAAACTCACAACTCAAAACTCACAACTAACTGAAGAAGAGGTTGCGCGGTAATATCGCATTACTGGCGCAACCTCTTCTTTATGCGGCTTTCATTCTATCGGGCCGCCGATGTTCAGGTTATTGGATATAAGAGTATGATGTATAGTGGAGTTGTGTTACTGCTAATTACTATGAAAACTAAACATGCCTATATCTTTAAATGGCTATCGGGCCTTTATCAGCAACGTGCGAACAACCGATCAAGAATACTGCCCTTGTTGTCGGGCTTCATATGCACCTGAACGGAATTGTCATTTTTGCCAAGAAAAAGAATATGAGCCGGAGTAACGAAAGCCACATGGCGATCGAATTCAAGTATGCCGCGCAAGCGCCGGGCCAACAGACGGCGGAAGGGATTGAACTCTTCGAGCGAACCGACAATCAGCTCATCGTTTTCGTAAACGAGATTGTGATGTTTCAGCAATTCTACGAAATATGGTATTCTCAAGTCGTCTATGTTTTTAGGCGCACGTTTGAATTTTTTGTATATCTCCTTTATTACTTGCTCCGTAATCATAAGTTTTGAGTTCTTCTGATGACAGACAGACATGTTTTGGCTGCCTTCGGTTTTAAGTTATTGGAGTGTGTCTCCGTTGTTTACGGCTTGCCAGATACCGATAGCTTCATAAAATGATACCCAAGGCCACCGCTCGTATCGTGGTTACATTATTTTAACAAACGTTTCAAGTTTATAGTTCAATTTGAAACAAGGATTTATTACAAAATTCTTAATTTTAACATTTTGGGAAACGCCATATACGCAAAAGGACCTGCCCTAAGGCAGATCCAAGTGAAAAAACATGAATAAAAAAGTTTAAAGAATCAGATGTCCATATCATCGAAACCTTCGGCGAGTTCATCTTCGTTGAACTCCGTGTCGCCGAAGAATTCGGCATCAAGTTCCGTCTCTTTGAGTTTGGCGGCAGCGGCCTGATCGACCTTAGCATCGAATTCCTGCATGTCCACTTTCTGAGCAGGGGCCTTACCGCGTTTTATAGTGCAGATCGGTTCGGTAAGGTTTCTACCCGGAATCACTTCCTTAAGCTCCATGAAAAAGGAGCGTTCTGTGAGGTAATCAAACACGAATGCGAGCTTTTGCCCTTCTTCTTCTATCAGTTCCGAAACAGGAGTGTTTTCCATGAGCCATATATCCTGATCGCTTGAAGAGCCCATATCCTCAAGTGTTATCTCTTCTTCACGCTGCCAGTCGTCATCGCAAAGGAAGAATGAGTCGAGTTCGTCTTTAGAATACCCTACACTCTCAAGAATAGTGTTGCGCAACTGCAAAAAGGTTGATTCGGAATCAATTTCAATTTCGCGACTAAAGTTTGTTACTTCGTCGCTCACCAGTTTGAATCTGTATACCATTTTTCTAAACTTACGGGAGCATCCCCCTGATTATCATAAAATACATACTATGGGGCAGAGGCGACTAAACAAGGGATGAATAACCTTGCGGTCATGTCTCGATACCCAAAAGCAATGCGAATTTATATAACTCCTATAAATGCCGCAATAGTGCGCTACATTTTTTTTTACAAGTTGACAAAAAAAAGTTTTAATCACTTCAATAATCGGCAATTAAAACTTTTCCCTATTTACCTCTGCAATTTTAAGCGAATGTCCGACTACGGCAACAGATCGTATTCCGCATCGCTTACAGGTTCAAGCCATACGTTTTCTGTTTCCTCCCCCGGGACCGAAAACGCGAGATGGGCGAACCATGAATCCTTGGCTGCCCCATGCCAGTGTTTTACATTAGCAGGAATGTTGATTACAGTACCGGGAAGGATTTCCACCGCAGGTTTCCCTTCTTCCTGATACCATCCGCGTCCGGCCACTCCGACAAGCATCTGGCCTCCCCCTTTCTTAGCCTTATGCATGTGCCAGTTGTTACGGCAACGCGGCTCGAAAGTTACATTGGCAAAAGGTATCTGTTGCGAAGAAATCTGAGCGAGATAGCTGTTGCCGATGAAATATTTGGCGTATGCCGTGTTAGGCTCACCGATGGGGAATATCATCTCCTGCTGGAATTTTTCCTTAGCCGAAGATGCGGCGGTCTCATCGGCCCATACATCTTTTGCGAGTCGGAAAGCGGCCCACGCTTTAGGCCAGCCGGCATAGAAAGCTATATGAGTGATGATCTCAGCGGCTTCCGTGCGGGTTATACCGTTCTTTTTCGCCTCCTGAAGATGATATGTAAGCGAACTGTCGGTGATACCCTGCGATATGAGCGAGGTGATTGTAACGAGACTTCGGTCTCTCAGAGAAAGAATGTCGTTACGGCTCCATACCTCACCGAAAAGAATGTCGTCGTTAAGATGGGCGAACTCCGGGGCGAAGTCGCCGAGTGCGTCGCGCCCGGCTGTCTGGGTTATCTTCTGCTGTGCCATGATATTGAAAGTCATTATACATGTTAATACTATCGTCAGTGTCTTTTTCATACGTAAAACAATCAAATTCAGTTTTTCAATCAAGTCGATCTCAATGGCAAAGATAATGAAGTAAAAACAACTTCATTGCAAAGTTAATGTTTATACCCAGATATGTCCTACCTATTTTTCAGCAATTATAACCAATTTCTACATAATTAATACTCTCGCGATCAATACCCTCGCGGCAGTGGATCTGAACCCCTCTCCATCCCTTTGAAAACAATCATCAACAAGAATCGTAAGATAATAAAATAGAGTGCGATCCATTGGATCGCACTCTATTTTATTATCTTTGATGCAGTATCTTGGAAGTTACGGAAATCTTACCCGCCCCATTGGGTCCGGCAATCACAATCAGAACAGGGCGATGATTACTTGCTGCCATTCTTTATTCTGTTTATGGCATCGCCCCATTTCTCTTGAGCCGCCTGTGAGGCAGCCTCAATCCCAGCGGCCACACGCTCTGCAGCCCGGCGGGTGCTTTCGCGGGCATCTTCAGCGACCTCACGCATAATCTGAGCCATGCGCTCGTCGCCCGGCTCCTCCATCGACGTGAGTCGATAACTATTCATATCTGCTTCCGACATATACTATAATCTTTTCTTATTCAACGCCAAAGTTACGAAAAAAGGCTGAACAGATCTTCCCTTTTGCGATATATGATCATTCTTCTTGCTCATAATAATATGAGTAGTCGATACCTTTCATAAAGGTGTCGTGGTCGTTAATCTTGTCAGTAAACGCCGACCGGAGCAAATCTTTTATGGAAGTCGGATCGGTAACGCTACGCGTCATAGCTTCGAGGTATTTACGTTTGTCGACGTGACTCCAGTCAATGCACAGTTGCAGATTTTTCTTCAGTATGAGATCGAGCCAGATGCGGGTGGCGCGACCGTTGCCTTCTCTGAACGGATGGGCGACATTCATTTCAACATACTTATCAATGATATTTTCGAACGAATCCTCCGGCATACGTTCAACATCAGCCAAGGTCTGACCCAGATATTGCGCCATCGCAAACTGAAAACCACCCTTAGCGATATTGACAGTTCTGATCTGTCCGGCGAAATCATAAAGACCTCCGAAAAGGTAAGCATGAATCTGCTGCAATCCTTTCACCGTACCGATCTCGATACTGTCGATAAGGCTGCTCTCAAACAAAGCGTATGCTTTCGACCGGCTTTTACCGTCAATACTCTCGTCGCTGTTGGAGAACCATTCAATAAACCTGGACGCCTTATTGTTTGAGAAACTCTTAGCCAGAGTTATGACACCGGCATTGTCAAGTACATCTGTGAGATAGCGTTTCCCATCAGAGGCAAGCAGTTTCAGTTGGTTAGTGGCACTAACCAACTCGCTTCCATTCTTGCGGAGTTTGTTTTTCAGATACTTCCAGTAATTGCGGTTCTTGGAATAATCATCCTGTGCGTTGAGCACCCCTACTATATCAAGTACCGAGAACCACCATTTGGCACCCGTTTCATCCCAGACAGCCCGTACTTCGCGGTCGTCAAAGAATCGTATCGATATCTTCTGTACTTCGCTCATAGCTTAATTACGGTTCCGATATCCACTTATAATAGTATCTCTCCTCCACCATATGCGTTCCAAGCTATCCATCCGAAGGTACCCTCGGAGATGACACCTCTTCTCTATCGACGGTCTGTAGGCTGATAAAAAATGTAAAAATTCTAACTGCACTTTCTATAAGTAGACTCTCTAAAAACAAATATAGCGAATATAATTCAAAATCCTTCTATCCCTACAGAACATAAAAACACAAATGGAGTGTAACCGATTGGGTTACACTCCATTTATATAGATTTAGATATTTCTGAATCGATGGATTATTTCACTTCCTCAAACTCGACGTCGGTTACATCTTTTTCGTCGCCGCCGTTGTTTTTGGGAGCCTCGCCCTGATGGGCACCGGCTGCCGATGCGGCCTGCTGAGCGTTATAGATGTCCTGGCTTGCTGCCTGGAGAGCGTCGGTAAGTGCCTTCTCGGCTGCGTCGATGTCTTCCACGAGCTGCTGTTTGTGAACCTCTTTCAGTTTGTCGAGGGCAGCGTTTACGGCAGTCAGCTTGTCGGCCGGAATCTTGTCGCCAAGTTCCTTGAGCTGCTTCTCGGTCTGGAAGATCATGGAGTCGGCATGATTGAGTTTGTCGACGCGTTCCTTCGCTTTCTTGTCGGCGGCTTCGTTGGCCTTGGCCTCGTCGCGCATACGGGCGATCTCCTCCTCGCTAAGACCTGAAGAAGCCTCGATACGGATGCTCTGTTCCTTGCCTGTGGCCTTATCCTTGGCCGATACGTTAAGAATACCGTTGGCATCTACCTCGAAGGTAACCTCGATCTGAGGCACACCACGCGGTGCGGGTGCGATACCGCCAAGGTTGAATTCACCCAGAAGCTTGTCGTCGGCAGCCATAGGACGTTCGCCCTGCAGCACGCGGATGGTTACCTCGGGCTGGTTGTCGGCAGCTGTAGAGAATGTCTCGCTCTTACGGGTCGGGATAGTGGTGTTGGCATCGATAAGTTTCGTCATCACACCGCCCATGGTCTCGATGCCGATAGACAGAGGCACAACGTCGAGCAGAAGCACATCTTTGACATCGCCGCTGAGCACTCCACCCTGAATGGCTGCGCCTATGGCCACAACCTCGTCGGGGTTCACACCCTTGTTGGGTTCCTTGCCGAAAAGCTGTTTAACCTTTTCCTGAATAGCAGGAATACGGGTAGATCCACCTACAAGAATAACCTCGTCGATTTCAGAAGCGGAAAGACCTGCATCCTTAAGGGCCTTGATGCAAGGTTCTGCTACGGCATCGATAAGTTTCTCAGACAGCTGTTCGAATTTGGAACGTGTCAAAGTCTTTACCAGGTGCTTCGGGCCGGAAGCTGTAGCGGTGATATACGGAAGGTTGATTTCGGTGCTTGTAGAGCTGGAAAGCTCGATCTTGGCTTTCTCGGCAGCCTCTTTGAGACGCTGCATAGCCATCGGATCCTGACGCAGGTCGACACCTTCGTCTTTCTTGAATTCATCGGCGAGCCAGTCTATGATAACGTGGTCGAAGTCATCGCCGCCGAGGTGGGTATCGCCGTTGGTCGACTTAACCTCGAACACACCGTCGCCAAGTTCCAGAATAGAGATATCGAAAGTACCGCCGCCAAGGTCGAAGACCGCTATCTTCTGTTCTTTGGTAGATTTGTCAAGACCATAAGCCAAAGCGGCCGCCGTAGGCTCGTTTACGATACGTTTCACCTTAAGGCCTGCTATCTCGCCGGCCTCCTTGGTAGCCTGACGCTGGGAGTCGTCGAAGTATGCGGGGACTGTTATGACAGCCTCGGTCACTTCCTGACCCAGATAATCTTCGGCGGTTTTCTTCATCTTCTGAAGGATCATGGCAGATATCTCCTGCGGAGTGTAGTCGCGTCCGTCGATGTCTACCTTAGGCATGTCGTTCTGGCATACAACTTTGTAAGGCACTCTCTTGATCTCGTCTTCGACCTGAGAGCACTTCTCGCCCATGAAACGTTTTATAGAATAGATTGTGCGGGTAGGATTGGTGATGGCCTGACGTTTTGCAGGATCGCCCACCTTACGTTCGCCACCGTCGACAAATGCAACTACCGACGGGGTTGTGTTACGACCTTCATTGTTAGGAATCACTACCGGATCCTTACCTTCAAGTACCGCTACGCAACTGTTGGTGGTTCCCAAGTCTATACCAATTATTTTTCCCATAATGTATTTTTATTTTAATAGTTTTTATTCTTGATTTCGGTTATTGCTTCCGGCTTCGACATCAGGGACATCGCACCGGCGATAGTCCTCAGGATAGTTGTCTTATCCGTTCGCTCAAAGTATTAACAAATTAAAGGCTAAAAGTTTCAATCGGGCATTTCTTTTTTATCATAATATCATAACGAACTATAGGTTAAGCAAATAAAAAAGACACATCCTAAAGTCAAGATGTGTCTTTTTTGTCAAAATTGTGTCAAAAATATCATTCCAGAGCATGCAGAAGAGGGACGGCCGGAGGATACCGTTATATAATAAGGTCGGAAAGCGGGCGCTTGGGCACGCAATGGCAACCGTCCTCACGACGGAAATATCTGAAATCGCCATCCGACGGCATATCTACGATAATCGGCTCCTCGGCAGGATAACCGAGGGCGAGCACATAGCGCGGTTTATAACGGTCGGGAATACCGAGTGCCTCGGCCAACGCAGGCGCATTGAACGCTTTTATGATGCAGCATCCAATCCCCAATGTGCGCGCGCCGAGAGTAATCGCCTGCAGTTGCAGACCGTCATCACACAATACATCGTTACCAAGTGTGGTATCGAGACACTGCACCATGTATGCCACGGGACGTTCGGGGGCCTCCGGACCATCCCAATCCGTATAATACCCGGCCCACTTAAGCAGGGGGTATATTCCGGCGCATTCATCGGGATTACATACCAGACGATAACGTAGCGGCTGGGCATTACGGCCGCTGGCACAAAGTCTTGTGAGGTCTACCAGTTCGGTCAGGGTGTCTCTACCTATGGGTTTGTCATTTATAAATCTTCTTACTGTGCGATCGTTGGCAAGAAGTTTTCTGAAGTCGCTGAAAGCAGGGTTACTCATATCGGAGTTATTGGAGGTATTGAAGTTATTGAAGCTATTGGGAATCTAACGGGGTTGTCGGAACTCCGGTATGTTCCGGAGTTCCCGGGCCAAATATAGACATTTATTGTCAAGTCCAAAAAAAAATTGTTAACTTTGTAGTCTGAATGCATATCAAAACAGGAAAATGAAGCCATTACAAGAGAAGCTTGGACGCTACGATGCGCCCCAGAAAGCAAAGGCGGCAGGAATCTATCCCTATTTCCGTCCCATCTCCAGTTCGCAGAACACCGAGGTGATGATGGACGGCAAAAAGGTTCTGATGTTCGGGTCCAACAGCTATATGGGCCTCACCAATCATCCTAAGGTAATAGAGGCCGCCGTAGAAGCTACCAAGAAATATGGCACCGGCATGGCCGGCTCGCCGTTCTTGAACGGTACACTCGACATCCACAAAAAATTTGAAGAGCGCATAGCGGATTATATGGGTAAGGAAGACGCGATGCTTTACTCCACAGGATTTGGAGTGAATCTGGGCGTAGTTTCTACCCTTACCGGCCGTGGCGACTACATAATTCTCGATGAACAGGACCACGCATCGATCATCGAGGGGCGTCGTCTGTCGTTCTCCGTACCGATGAAGTACAAGCACAACGACATGTCATCGCTTGAAGAACAGCTGGCGAAGTGCGATCCCGAGAAAATAAAGCTGATTGTATCAGATTCCGTATTCTCCATGGAGGGCGATGTGGCCAACATTCCCGAGATTGTACGTCTGGCCAAGAAATACAATGCATCGGTTATGATAGACGAGGCCCACGGCATAGGAGTCTTCGGCGAAGGAGGGCGTGGCGTAGTGCACCATTACGGTCTCACCGACGATGTAGACCTGATAATGGGCACATTCTCGAAGTCTTTCGCATCACTGGGTGGTTTCATAGCCACCGACAAGGAGATCACCAACTATCTTCGCCACCACTCGCGAAGCTATATCTTCACCGCATCCATCACCCCGGCTTCGACAGCGGCCGCCAATGCCGCGCTCGACATCATGCTGGCCGAACCTGAACGTCAGACACATCTGTGGGACATAACCAACTATGCCCTCGAGAATTTCCGTGCCATGGGGCTTGAAATAGGTCATACCTCCACCCCTATCATACCGCTTTTCATACGCGATGACTACAAGACATTCAAGGTAACACACGACCTGCTTGAAGAGGGAGTGTTCGTAAACCCGGTGGTTACACCGGCCGTTGCGCCCAACGACACCTTGATACGCTACTCGCTGATGGCTACCCACACCAAAGAGCAGGTTACACGCTCTCTGGAAGCAATCGAAAAAGTATTCCGCAAAAACGGCCTCATCAACAAGTAACCCATGGAGTTCAAGCTTGAGGCAGTTGCCCCCGGTTCAGCTGCCCGGGCCGGCGAGATAACCACAGACCACGGCAAAATCGAAACCCCGATATTCATGCCCGTGGGGACTGTCGGGAGCGTAAAGGCCGTGCATCAGCGTGAACTGCGCGAAGACATACAGGCCCAGATAATTCTCGGCAACACATATCATCTCTACCTCAGACCCGGACTTGACATATTGAGACGGGCCGGAGGATTGCACAAATTCAATGCCTGGGACCGCCCGATTCTTACCGATTCGGGTGGCTTTCAGGTATTTTCGCTTGCATCTAACAGGAAGCTGACCGAAGAGGGAGCATGGTTCCGTAGCCACATAGACGGATCAAAACACCTGTTCACCCCCGAGAATGTAGTAGACATAGAGCGCGTTATCGGCGCGGACATAATGATGGCGCTCGATGAATGCTGCCCAGGAGATGCCGACTACAGTTACGCGAGAAAGTCGCTCGACCTCACTCACTCATGGTTGAAAAGGGGGTGGAAACGATATCGCGAGACCGAAGGTCTATATGGCTACAGACAGGCGTACTTCCCAATATGCCAAGGATGTGTATATCCGGATCTGCGCAAAGAATCCGCACGGATGATCGCAGACCTCGGCGCCGACGGCAACGCCATAGGAGGACTTGCCGTCGGGGAGCCTACCGAAAAGATGTATGAGATGATAGAGGTGGTAAACGACATTCTGCCTGCCGACCGCCCGCGCTACCTTATGGGAGTAGGTACCCCGGCCAATATTCTTGAGGCTATCGACCGTGGAGTGGACATGATGGACTGTGTGATGCCAACCAGAAACGGACGCAACGGAATGCTGTTTACAAGCCGCGGCATAATGAACATGCGCAACAAAAAATGGGCTGACGACTTCTCGGAACTCGATCCGGAAGGTGCCGCATGGGTCGACCATGAATACAGCCGCGCATACGTTCGCCACCTGTTTGTGGCCAACGAACTGCTCGGCATGCAGATAGCCTCTATCCACAATCTGGCTTTCTACCTTTGGCTGGTACGCGAGGCGCGCCGCCATATAATGGATGGTGATTTCGCGGAGTGGAAGAAAGAAATGGTAGAACGGGTAACCACAAGGCTCTGATTCACGATCGCAGTCAATACAAGATGAAAATTTTCAGGAGAGTCAGCATCAAAGCTATACCGCCCATGTCGCTCTCCCCTTTCCGGAAGGTCAAAGGGGAAAGGAGCCGGCATTCACATTCTTTGCTGAAAATTCTTGACCTATACATTCTCAAGAAATTCCTCGGCACATATTTTCTTGCCACCCTCCTATTGCTGGCCGTAATAGCGATGTTCGACATCACTGAGAAGCTCGATGCCTTTTTGAACGCGCCGCTGAAAGAAACCATCTTTGACTATTTCGCATCCTTCCTGCCCTATTTCGCGAATCAACTGTCACCTCTGTTTGTCTTCATATCGGTGATATTCTTCACCACAAAAATGGCCGGTAACTCCGAAATAATAGCGATACTATCGAGTGGCGTGTCTTTCTCAAGGTTATTGCGTCCATATATGATAGGTGCAGCCGTGATCGCCGCCCTTACCTTCGCCCTATCGAACTATATCATCCCACCCACCAATATCAACCGTATAAACTACACCAACAAGTATGTAAAAAACAAGTCGGTGCAGACCGGTGAAAACATACAGTTGATGGTCAGCCCCGGTGTTGTGGCCTATATAGGGCGATTCGAAAACGCCAACAAAATGGGCTTCCGTTTTTCGCTCGACAAATTTGACGGCATGACTCTCGTATCGAGGCTGACTGCCCAGACCGCCCAATATGATTCGATACATCCCTATCACTGGAAACTTCAGTCTTATACAATAAGGGAGTTCGACGGCATGAAAGAGAAAATCACACGCGGATATCAGATAGACAGTGTGATTCCTATAGAACCTAAAGACTTCCTGATTTCAGTTCAGGACCAGGAGACTCTCACAACACCTCAGCTGACAGAGTATATCGATAAGCAGAAAGCGCGTGGGGTTGCCAACATCAAAGGGTTCGAAATAGAAAAAGAAAAGAGATATGCCTCCACGGCGGCGGCTTTTATCCTTACCCTGATAGGGATGTCGCTTTCATGCAAAAAGGTAAAAGGGGGAATGGGCATGAACATAGGAATAGGTCTCGGCCTGAGCTTCAGTTATATCCTTTTCTCTACGGTTACAAGTACATTTGCAATTTCAGGAGCTACCACTCCATTCATAGCCATGGAGATTCCCAATGCGGTCTACCTTATAATAGGATTGCTGCTATATTACAGGGCTTCGAAATTCTAAAAACAAATCCTCTTCGGGTGAATAGGAGTAAAATCCAAACATTCTATAACACCATTCTTAATAATTCTTAAAAAGAGAATGGTGTTTAGACCAAAGAGATTAACTTTGTAAGCACCCGCAAAGATAGATTACATATACCATGAGTCTACATCAACAAGATTTCAGTGATATCGCTCCATATGATGATACCATTTTCCATCAGAAGATGGAGAAACTGGTAAAGGAACCCGGCTTTCTGCATGCCGTGAAATATGTCATGCCCGAAGACACCATACCCGATATCATAGAAGAGTTGCTGAAAATCGATAACAAGCATGACCTACAACAGAAGGTGATGTATCCTTTTCTGGAACTGCTGGCCAACAAGACCACTTCCGGAATCACTCTCGGAGGCGTGAAATATTATAATCCGGGAATCAACTATACGTTCATCACCAACCATCGCGATATAGTTCTCGACGCTTCGTTTCTGAACCTCTCCTTCCTTCGCAGGGGATTTCCGACCTCTGAGATCGCGATAGGCAATAATCTGTTGATATATCAATGGATTGAAGACCTGGTAAGGCTCAACAAGAGTTTGATTGTGAAACGCAACACAGGTCTGCGCGAATCGCTCGAAGCGGCCAAACACCTTTCGGCCTATATACACCATTGCATACTCGATAAACATGAGTCCGTATGGATAGCGCAACGCGAAGGTCGCGCCAAAGATTCGTCTGACCATACACAGGAGTCGTTGGTAAAGATGCTCTCTTACGCCGGTGAGGGAAATTTCATGGAGAAACTGAAAGAAATCAACCTGATGCCTGTTTCGCTCAGTTATGAATTCGACCCTAACGACTACCTTAAGGTCAAGGAGTTCCTGATGAGACGCAGAAACCCGGAATTCAAGAAGTCTACGCACGATGATCTGTTTTCCATGGAAACCGGCATGCTCCAATTCAAAGGAAGAGTACATATTCAGCTTACTCCCCGCATCAATGCCAAAATCGATGAACTGGGTCTTTTCCGCGATCCCAATACATCGGCTAAATACATCGTCGCGCTCATAGATCAGGCCATACATCGCTCATATGAGATATTTCCCATCAACTACGTGGCTTTCGATCTCCTGCATTCCACCAACCGCTTCAAACACAAATATACCGATGAAGAGAAGAAAGAAGTGGAAGAGTATTTCAGCAGTCAACTTTCCAAAATAGATGTAGACGACGCTACCGATGAAGAGCGGGACTTCATGCATGAAATGATGTTAATAATGTATGCCAACCCCCTGAAAAACAAGCTCCGCGCAATACTTGGAGGTGTGGAATGAGGAATTGATCATTGAGAATTGTTTAAACAATGTGCCCTTCGCACCTCAGTTTCTAATTATAAGTAAGTGTTCAACTTTAACCGATAGTAAGTGTTTTGGAATCATTTAAATGTATTTTGAACACTTACATATCAGGGAAATGGGGCTAAAATATGAGAATTCCTTTTATATCATTTCTGATACTTTTAATAGTCAGTGTACTGATCGACTGGGTAATTTACCGCGACTTAAAACGCGTTGCAAAACCCGTATGGTTGCCACGGGCATATTTCTGGTCGGCAGTGGTTTGTTGGGTCTACCTCATAGTCGTATATCTCCTTCCGAAACGTGATGTGGAAGATGGCATACTCCATCTTATGTGGATGCTGTTTGCTTACACGAGCATATATTTCGGGAAAGCGGTTATAGCACTCTTCTCAATGATAGGACATATTCCGTGCCTGTTCAAACGCAAGTCTTACCCTCTGGGACTCTGGTTCGGACTTCCGCTCGGAATCCTGGCTTTCGGAAGCATGTGGTATGGAGTGGCCGTTACACGCCACAAAATCGAAGTGATACCGGTTACAATCTGGTCAGATCACCTTCCCTCCGCCTTCGACGGCTATAAAATCGTGCAGTTCTCGGACCTTCACACGGGCACATGGGGTGAGGACACCACATTCGTTTCCAAACTTGTCGACACAATAAACGCTCAGAAACCGGATATAATTTTCTTTACCGGCGATATCGTGAACCGCAAAACCACCGAGTTGCGTCCGTTCCTGCCGGTTCTCAACAGACTGAAGGCTCCTGATGGTATTTACTCCATATTGGGTAACCACGATTACGGCGATTATATAGAATGGCCCAACCCGCATCTTAAACTCGCCAATAACCGTCTGCTCGACAAATGGGAAAGAGAGATGGGATGGAGGTTACTGAACAACTCCCATACTTTCATCACCAAAGACCGTACGACCGGCGCGTTGGTAGAGACTGACTCCATAGTGCTGATAGGCACCGAGAACTGGGGTGAGCCTCCTTTCAAACAGTACGGAGATCTGACCAAGGCATATCCCCGGCATCCCGATTCACTGTTCAACCTGAACGATAGCCGGTTCAAGATCCTGCTTACCCACAATCCCGAACACTGGCGAAAAGTTGTATCGGCCCAGACCAACATAGACCTGACACTTTCCGGGCACACCCACGCCATGCAGATTCAGATAAAGAACGGCAGTTTCAAATGGTCTCCCTCCCAATATGTCTACAAACTCTGGGGCGGTCTTTACAAGTCTATGAACCTGGCCGGCAAAGAGGTGAATCTATACGTCAACATCGGCTCGGGGGAAGTTGGGATGCCTTTCAGAATCGGAGCGACCCCCGAGATAACAGTCATAACACTAAAACGGGGTTCCGACAACGGAGAGTCCCGATTATGATATAACTATGCCCTTGATTTATATCAGCCTCGGCGCCAACTGCGGCGACCGCGAGAACAATATCGAATCGGCGCTTCTATTGCTATCGGCGACGTTTGAAGATTTTAAGGCGTCTGAACTGTACGAGACTCCCGATTATCATGGCGGCCCGCGCAATTACGTCAATGCTGTGGCTTCGGCATATACCAGTATGAATCAATCCGAAATAGAGACCATGGCTAAAGAGATGGAACTTAAATTCGGACGGACGGCAGAAGCCCGAGAACGAGGCGATGTACCCCTCGATATAGATCTGGTGGTTTATGGAGACCGGATAATCAAAGAGAAAGATTTCGGTCGACAATTTTTCAGGCAAGGATACAATCGTATCGCCGTCAAATCCGATGTCGCGGACAGGATCTAAAAATCACACATAACTTGACAATCAAAATGATACCTTACGATCTCGGAAAAATCAAAGGGATGGTTTTCGATGTTGACGGAGTATTGTCTCCATCAACCATACCGCTAAGTCAAGAAGGGCTACCTACAAGAATGGTCAACATAAAAGATGGCTACGCACTACAACTTGCGGTAAAGGCGGGATTCCACATGGCAATCATAACCGGAGGACAGACACGCGCCATACAGGTGCGGTTCGAGGCTCTCGGAATCAAAGATATATATCAGGGGGTAGCCCATAAACTTCCTTGCCTGCAGCAATGGATTAAGGAGAAAGGACTCATACCTGAGGAAGTTATGTATATGGGCGACGATATACCGGACTTAAGGCCCATGCGGTATGTCGGATTGCCGACAGCTCCGTGGGACGCAGCCTCGGAAGTACGGGAAACAGCGATTTATGTATCGCAATTAACCGGTGGACACGGTTGTGTGCGCGATGTTGTCGAACAGGTGCTGAAAGCCCACGGCCAATGGCTGCATCCCGATAAGGCTTTCGGTTGGTAAACTACTATATGCTATGCTTGACAATCTAAATAAATATCAGGTTCTTCTCGCCTCCAAATCGCCTCGCAGACGCGAACTGCTGTCACAACTAAGAATACCGTTCTCATACGTCAACATCGGCGGAATCAAAGAAGAATATCCGGCAGACATGAGGGCAACGGATGTGCCTCTATATCTTTCACGGTTGAAAGCGGAGGCTTACCGCAGCAAAATAGTGTCTAATGAGTTAATTATAACTGCCGATACCGTTGTTATTAACGATGGTAGAATTCTTGGCAAACCGAAAGACCGTGAAGAGGCGGGGGCCATGTTGCGAGAACTGGCAGGACATACCCACGAGGTAGCCACAGGAGTTACAATCACCACTGCAGACCGCATCGAGTCGTTCGTATCTTGCACCAAAGTTACCTTCGCTTCCCTGGAAGAAGATGAGATAGAATACTATCTTGATAATTTCCACCCCTACGACAAAGCCGGTTCATACGGCATACAGGAATGGATAGGATGCGTGGCTGTGGAAAGCATGGAAGGGAGCTTCTACAATGTGATGGGACTGCCGGTACACAAACTCTACCGCATACTCAAATCATTTTGAATTGTCGAAGTGATTTAAACTTTTTGCGTAAACTTAAAATTATTGAAGAAGTGATTACTTCTCGCTTAATCTTCTTCAATATTTTGGCATCTTTTCCTTCTTTCTTCAGTCGCCATGCCCGCATGGCTCCATCATCAGGAAGAAAAAACTGCTCAAAATCTTAAAGAACCTTAAGCACGAAAAAAGTTTAAATCACTTCGTCAAGTATCAGAGCTGTCACACTCTTATAAACATCGAGAAGTAATCGATTGCTGTCCAAAAGCTCTTCCTGGGCGGCGATTATGTTCATATCCCTTCTTGACGCAGGCCCGGTACGTACTTTACGCGGATCATCAGACAAAGCTTTGCGGACGGTCATCCTTATCAGAGGCCGGAGTAAACTTTCCGGAAGTCCTGCTTTATCCATGATATTATATCCGGCCACCATCATTTCATTCAGGAAATTACAGCTGAAAACTCCGGCCAGATGAAGCATTTTCCTCTTATCACCATCAGCTTCTATCACCTCTCGGGTAAGCATTCCGGCAATCCTTTTCAACAACGAAAGCGTGCGGCCGTCTGTTGCCTCTATAAGCAACGGCACCTGACTGAAGTCGACTGCAACCCCTTTTGAGAAGGACTGGAATGGATAAAACACGCCTCCGCGTATTTCACGCCCCAACGCCGATATCGGCGTGGAACCGGAAACATGGGCCACGATACCTTTGAAATCAGACATTTTGTCAGCTACCGATGATATCGCGGTGTCGGTAACAGCTATGAGCGCCACATCGGCATCAGACCGACTTTCGGCTAAAGTACGGGAACTCACAAGCCTGCAGTCGCATTCATCCACAAGAGAGAAAGCCGACGCAAGGTGCTCCCCTACTTTCCCTTTTCCTATAATATCTATCTTTATTTTGCCGGTAGTCATTTTTTCATCGGGGTTATTGAGGTATGCGAGAACTATGAGAACTATGAGAGCTATGAGACTTATGAGAGCTATGAGACTTATGAGATTTGAGAGGTTCTATATATTGGATAGTATCTTGGGTCGCGGTCATTTGTCCGGGGACACCTTTTTCAGGGATAGATGGCCCATTGTGCGGCGTAGATTTATCTCCACGCATCCCCACACTTTCCCATCATTATCAATCATCATATCTATACCCAATGGTCCGCTATAGTTTGTTCCGACAATTGTCGAAAGCGCGGCGCATTGCAAATCCACACTCCTTTCTACTGGCGTAGCGGCATATGTGTTGAGAATATTCAGTATCTCATGTTGTCCGAGCAAAACATTCCCCTTGTATTTACCGCGTCCGGATACCTCGAAATATGAATATCCGAGAAACACAGGTACTCCATCGACCATATTCCATTCCGTAGCGAAGTCAAGCACCTTTGAAACACCTGCTTCCGCCATCACCGACCCTTGTCTGCGCACAACACCTCTTATCCAAGGGCGTACGTGATGCTCGTTCAGTTCTTGGGTGCACATTACGCCACGACCACTGCTACTCCACGGAGCCTTGAACCAGCATCCCGGATTGGCATACCATAACTCCACGCCTTCATCCTCACTGAATATCTCGCAAGGCAATCTCTTCTCCCCCATCATTCGGTTGAATGCTATGGTTGTTCTCCTGTGTGCAAGATTGCGCAGAGCCTCTATCTCTTCTTTAGAGGGGAGCAATCTTACGGGAGCGCCAAGCTGTTCGAGCCTATGGCGCAACGCGGGATTCCATCCCCAAGGCGAGATTTCTTCCACTTCCGCCCATTTTTCCGCTGTCCAATCCTGGAGTTCGGTATCATTTACGGTTTTGAAGCCGACATATTCACGTGCAGGCAGATTCATCCAATCCGGCAGAAGAATCTCGTCGCCCGGCCGTCCCCAAGCCGAAGCCTGAAACGGATTGGCCTCCATAATTCTCTTTACCGATATGGGAGGGGTATAAAAATCAGACCCGGATGCCAACGCGTAGTCGGTATCCGGATTGTAGATAAGCAGCCGCATAGCTGTAAAAGTTCAAACGGAGGGAAAGTCCGTCGGAATCAGTCGTTCAGACGGTCTTTTTCCTTAAGCGGGTTTGAGAAATAAAGTTTATGCTCAATGTATTCCTGTGTCGCTATAAGGGTCGGCTTGGGAAGACGCTCATAGAAACGTGAAATCTCGATCTGTTCCCGGTTCTCGGAATATTCCTCGAGGTTATCGGTCGATGCGAAGTCCTGCAGTTTCTTTTCAAGTTCCTTTTTCATCTCCACCGCAATCTGGTTGGCACGCTTGCCAATAACGCAAATTGTTTCGTAAACGTTGCCGGTCTGTTCCGCCATGGCGATCATGTCGCGTGTAACGGTAGTAACAGGTGCGTTTGTCTTCTTATAATCCATTACTGTATATAAGTTTCTATATATAAGATTTTACCTATCGATTACATATCGGGCGTCAGTCCTTAACATGACGTCGCGCTATGTTATAAATATTTTCGGCCTCCTTAAGGTTTTTCGACTCGGGATAATTGTTAATAAACGAATAATACTCGTCAATTACCTCGCGATAACGGTCCTCCTTCTTCTCTTCGATGCTCTCTTTAGCCTCCTGATACTTCGACTTTAGAATAAGCATCTCGAAATCCTCGCGATATTTTGAATATGGATAGGATTTCAGTGCGTTCTGTGCCGTTATGATGGCCGATTGGTAATTGTTACCCAAGAAGTTACCTAAATTATAATAGAGCTGCGCGTTCTGCAGTTCTTTCAAGGTAAGCTTGTCCTGCATCTCGAATATGGCGTTTTGCGCCAGAGAAGCCTTGTCTGAATCGGGATAACGCTCAAGGAATCCGGCCAGTTCTTCTATCGCCTTCAGGGTATTGGTCTGGTCAAGCTGAGGGTCCGGGGAATCAAGAAAATATCCGTATCCTGAGTAGAAACTGGCTAATTCGGCATATTTGCCTCTGGGATAACGGTTATAATAACTCTTGAAATATACGCCGGAGTTAAGGTAATCACGATTGCCGTAATAAGACATGGCCAATAGGAAATGGGCCTCCTCTCCGTCTGGCGTACCTCTCATCGGGGTAATTATATCGGTGAGCAGTGTTGTGGCCTGCAGATACTTGCGCTGCTCATACGCTTTCTTGGCGTATTGGAAACGCACGTTAGCGTCACGGCTCTTGAGCACTTTAGAATACTCGCCGCAACCACCTAAAGCAATTGCCACCAATAGAGTGGCCCATAAGGCCAGACACTGTTTTTTTCGCATATAGAATCACAAGGGCACTAACAACCCATATTCACGCAAAATTAACAAATAATTCCGAACCTGCAAAATCTTTTTTTGAGTCGGTAGTCATTATTGGCATTAGTCATCGGTGGCCCTTAAGGTCCTTAAAGTCCTTAGGGTCCTTAAAGACACGAACGACTAACGACTAACAACAATAACGACTAACCGACTAACACTCCTCTTTCGGCTTTTTTTGCTAACTTTGTAGTTGGAGCAATTTTTTCCTTTCAATCAAGCTCGCGATGAACGACGACAGTAAAAAGAACCTGCAAGGCATGGCTTCGCGCCATCCAGTATTAGCAAATCTTATCATTATCGCCATTGTGGCGGTCCTCGGCATCATGATCGCCTATTTCTCTACCGCCATATTCACCAAGCATGGCGAAAGCGATATCGTGCCTAAAATTGAGAATATATCATATACGGAGGCAATTAAAATTCTACACGACAAGGGTTTCAGAGTAGATATACGCGATTCCCTTTTCCGCGACGACATCAAACCGGGATATGTGATAGAGCAGTTTCCCAAGGCGAACTCCGTAGTCAAGCCGGGACGAAAAATATTCCTGTATATCAACGCCGTTCATCCAAAGGAGGTGATTATAGATAACGACAACAACCCTCGCGAAGATGCCCTGCGCAGTTTCTCTTTCCGTCAGGGAATGGCCAAACTCGAGGAACTCGGCTTCAAGAACATACGTGTAGTAAGGGTGCTTGGCGACAATGACTGCATTGTGAAGATTCTTGCCAACGGCAAGGTTGTGAAGAAAATGCAGAAAGTGCCGGTAAACGCCAAGATAGTGGTCGAGGTATACGACGGGCGCCTCGGGGATTTGCGAGACTCCCTGCAGAATGCCGAGTATGACGCCAACCGTGTGCCGTATACGGAAGAAGGGGGCGAGTATCAGTCGGAATACCCGGAATATTCCGAACCGTCCGAAACCGAAGAGGAGCCGTCCCAGTCTAATTCTCAATCTGAGGAATATGAGTATTATTGATGACGAAGAGACAATTCTTCCCGGCGAGGGGCAGGAAGAGGTTGCGGAACCGTCGTTCGTAACCGAAGATGGCCGCGAACTTTACGAGCATTTCCGTTTTGTAGCCGATAAAGGCCAGCAATTGCTGAGAGTGGACAAGTTCCTTACCGACCGTATGGAACGTACATCGCGCAACCGTATACAGCAAGCTGCCGATGCCGGCTGCATTATAGTGAATGGCAAAGCCGTCAAGTCGAACTACAGGGTTAAACCGCTCGATGTGGTGAGCATCGTGATGGACCGCCCGCGATATGAGTTCGAAATAATACCCGAAGACATACCCCTCGATATAGTTTATGAAGATGACTGGGTATTAGTGGTGAACAAACAGCCGGGACTGGTGGTACACCCAGGACACGGCAACTACAGCGGCACTCTTGTGAATGCTCTCGCCTGGCATTTCCGTGATAATCCAGATTATGATGTCTCTGACCCCAGATTGGGGTTGGTTCACCGCATAGACAAGGATACAAGCGGACTGCTCGTAATAGCCAAGACACCGGAGGCCAAGACCAATCTCGGCCTGCAATTCTTCAACAAGACCACGCGCAGGGAGTATGTGGCATTGGTATGGGGAGACTTCGACACCGACTCCGGCACAATCGTCGGCAATATAACTCGCGACCCGCGGAACAAACTTCGGATGGCTGTCTTCAACGACCCGGGAATAGGCAAACATGCCGTCACACACTGGGCGGTGCTCGAACGTTTCGGGTATGTTACGGCAGTGAAATGCGTGCTTGAGACAGGACGCACCCATCAAATACGTGTGCATATGCTTTCACAGGGACACCCGCTGTTTAACGATGAGCGATATGGAGGCGACAAGATTCTGCGTGGCACAACCTTCGCCAAATACCGTCAGTTTGTAGAGGGTTGCTTCCAGACTTGCCCGCGTCAGGCACTGCATGCCCGTACCCTCGGATTCGTACACCCGCATACGCGCAGGGAGATGTTTTTCGAATCAAGTATACCCGACGACATGCAGCAACTTATGGAACGCTGGCGACGTTATACCAAGAACAATTGAATTAAAAATACTTATGAAAATCATAGATGCGGAAAGAAACGACGCGGCACTCATAGCCTGGGCTGTCATGACGGCTCTTGGCGATGAACTCTGCGAGAGTTTTACATCTGAAAATCAGACGCTTGATGATGTCAGGCGTTTGTTTACAGTATGCGCGGAGTCTGACGATTCTCAATATTCATGGAAAAACGCTCTTGTTGCCGTGGATGATAACGGCACCCGCATGGGAGTTATCGTGGCATACGACGGAGCGAGACTCCACGAACTGCGCAAAAGATTTCTCGACGAATTCGAGAAAATGCACGGTTTCAGGATAGACGAGCACATGACCGACGAGACCTCGGCCGATGAATACTATCTCGATTCACTGGCGGTACTGCCTGAATACCGTGGCCGGGGAATAGCCGGTAAACTGATTGCCGCAGCGGCCCGAAGAGGTCGCGAGACAACGGGCAAGCGTTCCGGCCTGCTCGTCGACAAGACAAACCACCGTGCGCACACCCTATACAGCAAGCTCGGCTTCGAGGAGAAAGGAGAACGACCTTTCGCCGGGGAGATGATGTATCACATGCAATTGCCGGACTAACATAGTCCTTACGGAACAACAAAGCGGTCTCCGCAGGAATATATCCTCGCGGAGGCCGCTTTAGTTTATGCAAATGGCTTCAGCTTTCCGATGAAACTACGGCACCTTCGGGAACACTACCCTCGAAGCTGGGAACCTCGGCACGGAATTTGGCTTCCCAACCGAGAGCCGACGCACCAAGAACAGCTGCGTCAGCCTCTTTCAGTTCGGAAAGAATAATCTTGGTCTTTCCACGGAAAATCGGGAAGAGGCTCTGCTCGAACGATTCGCGTAAAGGCTTCATGAGAAGATCGCCGCTCTTCGCGAGGCCGCCGAAGAGGATAATGGCCTGAGGTGAGGAGAATGCCACCATATCGGCCATAGCCTCACCGAGAATCTTGCCGGTATAGTCGAAAATCTCCTTCGCAAGCTTGTCGCCACCCATAGCTGCATCGTAAACATCCTTTGAAGTGATGTCCTCTATATCTATGTTACGAAGCAGGGAGGGCTCGGTGCGGATCTCGATAAATTCGCGGGCAGTACGGGCAACTCCGGTAGCCGAGCAGTATGCCTCAAGACAACCTGTGCGTCCGCAACCACATATACGGCCATTGTTGCGTTTTACAACCACGTGGCCCAATTCGCCTGCGTTACCGTCATGTCCGTAGACCATCTGACCGTTGACAACGATACCGGAACCGACACCGGTGCCAAGTGTGATCATGATGAAATCTTTCATACCGCGGGCAGCGCCATACGTCATTTCACCGAGGGCAGCTGCGTTGGCATCGTTAGTGATGGCTACGGGAAGACCGCCGAATGCCTTGCTCACACTTTCGGCCAGAGGGATGATAGGACCCCAGGGGAGGTTTGGCGGGTTTACGATCTCGCCGGTATAATAGTTGGCATTAGGAGCGCCTATGCCGATACCCTGAATCTTGTCGACAGCATCGTGATCTTTAAGCAGTCTTTCAACCTCAGCATGAAGTTCAGTGACATAGTCGGTAAATACAGTATGCTTCTTTGTCTTTATAGAACTTGCGGCGATTACCTGTCCGCGAGCGTCCACTATTCCGAAAACAGTGTTGGTGCCACCTATATCGACACCCAATACATATGGTTTGGTCATTTTGGTATAAGATTGATTTTGGTCAACATATTTTCAAAATTCCCCATTCCTCCTGCTTTCCCGTTTTCTCAACTAACAAATTTAGTCTAACAATGGCATATTTGCAAGTATTATGCAACAAAAATCGCTATTGATTAATTACCTCCGTTAATATCGATACTGTTTCTACTTTATACGCCACGCAACTTCAGTGCCGTCAATCTCCTCTATAGTATTGCTGCAGGTAGCAGCGTGCTATGAAGTCCCAGTTGTCGGCCACGATAGCCGCATCCTTTTCAGAGCCGGGGAAACGGGCATCGGGCAACCAGCCGCGCCCGCAGACATAACGCAATAAATCCATAGGGCAACGTCCTCTGACAGTAAGCAGCTCCATGGAATGACAACGGGAATATCCGCTGTCGTAATATTCGTTGTCAGGATCCTTTATGCAACGGGCCACATCGCGCGCCAGCAACATTCCCTTACGACGGTCTACGAGCAGCACGAAGTATTCCGACGCTTTCATCTGAGCGAGATGTTCCTCGCCCTGCGCCCAGCCGAGCGCCGTTATGAAAAACTCGTTAAGATCGCTGTAAGTCTTGAAATAGGCTATCAGTTTTCCACCGGTAGCGGCTGTGAATCTCGTATAATAAGGATGGTCTTCAGCATTCCGTGCCTCAGCTTCGGCTATGCGTTGACTGCGCGGCATAGGCGGCATTCGGTCTTCACATACAAGCCACAGCCATTCACGCAGATAAAGAGCAAGCGGACCTGTCGGATATTCGTTCATGGCCTTATCCAGACGCACGGCCAATTCCTTCCTGCCCTCTTCACCTTCCGGCAGATCTTCAGCAACCTCAGCCATCGTCAATGCGTTAGCAGGGCGTAAAAGCCAGCAATGCAGGTATAGCCAGTGTGCGAGCCGGGCAACTCGCTCGCTCTCCTCCGGATCGTGGACTTCAAGTTCATGACTCAGATGGAAATCTTCGGGAACTGGTGCATCGTCATAGCAGTTCTCCATGATAGCGAACCATGCATCCGCGATTTTTTCCACATCGGAATCGAGCGGAGAGAGCGTACGCGTATGTTCATAAAGCATGGCAAGCGAATACCACACCATGAAGCGCACATCCTCGGGATTAAGCTCGTAGTCAATATAATCGTCCGATACGAAATAGAAAGGCAAGGTGCGTCCGTTGTACAGCCTACGGTTCTCATTTATGAATCCGCGCCACACACCGGCATCAACCACCACATCCTGCAGGTAGCCCACGGTCACCAACGCTGCCCCACGCAACACGGCCTCAGGCCACCGCTTTACATATCCGGCATCGATCGCCGCAGTGAGAAGTCGCTCGGCTACATTCCTGTAAAAGTCATCGGTCGATGTAATCGCCGGGAAAGAGGGCTGATTGACTAAAAACTGCTGTTGCGTTATATTCATAAAGCTTCTGCAAGTTCTGAATCGGCTACGGTCTTCTGCTCTCCGGTAGCCATATTCTTAAGGGTAACGCAACTGTTTTTCAGTTCCTCCTCTCCGATAATGGCTACATACGGGATACCCTCGGAGTTGGCGAAGGCCATCTGTTTTTTCATTTTGGTGTCATCGGGATATACCATTGTCGATATACCCTTGGCACGCAGCTGACGTGCGAGTTTTTCCGCCTTTAGAGCCTCTGAGGCACCGAAGTTTACAAACAGCACTTTTACCGCCGCGTTAAGTTGCTCTGGGTAAAGCTGCAGGGTGGTGAGCACATCGTAGATGCGGTCGGCCCCGAAGCTGATGCCCACCCCGGAGAGACCGGAAACGCCGAATACTCCCGTAAGGTTGTCATAGCGTCCCCCACCGGTTATGCTTCCCATCTCGGTGTCGAGGGCCTTGACCTCGATTATCGTACCTGTATAGTAATTCAATCCACGGGCCAAGGCCACGTTCAGGTCCAGCTCGCAATCATGACCGAGAGCATCGAAGTTACCTATCACCTCGCGGAGTTCCGCAACTCCCACTCTGCCGGTTTCAGAACCGGCGAGCAATTCGTCAAGTCCGCGCAGCTTCTCTTCATTCGTGCCCTGAAGCTCGAGCAATGGCTGAAGCCGCGCGACAGCCTCCTGCGACACGCCTCGTTCAAGCAGTTCCGCTTTAACGGCTTCAATGCCGATTTTGTCTATCTTGTCAATGGCGACGGTAATGTCTATGAGTTTATCGGGCTCCCCTATGACTTCGGCTATGCCGGAAAGCACTTTGCGGTTGTTGACCATTATGCGGCTGCGTATTTTCAATGCTCTCATCACATGGTCTATAAGTCCCAGAAGTTCCACCTCGTTATGCAGCGATGTGGAACCCACTACGTCGGCGTCACACTGATAGAACTCTCTGTAACGCCCCTTCTGCGGACGATCGGCCCTCCATACGGGCTGGATCTGGAAACGCTTGAACGGCATCTGCAGATCCTGACGGTGCTGAACCACATATCTGGCGAAAGGAACCGTAAGGTCGTAACGCAACCCTTTTTCGCATAGTTTTGTCGCCAGACGCGGCAGATTGGGATTCTCGACCTCTTCGGTGTCGACTCCTTTCATGAAATCGCCGGAGTTCAGGATCTTGAACAGGAGTCTGTCGCCCTCCTCTCCATACTTGCCGAGAAGCGTCGACAGGTTCTCCATGGCAGGAGTCTCTATCTGGTGAAAGCCATGCAGGCGGAAAGCCTCGCGTATGGTATCGAATATATAGTTGCGGCGAGCCATCTCGATGGGCGAGAAGTCGCGTGTGCCTTTGGGAATACTCGGTTTCTGTGCCATTTTTATCTGTACCTTTTGAATAGGCAAAGATACAAAAAAAGCACCACACCCTCTATATTAGGACGCGTATAAATTTAACAATGTGGCAAATCAGTGATAATTGCAGTGAGGGCCCGGTAGCGCGGATTGGAATCAGAACTCCACGGAGAGGCGCAGGTTCAGCTGTCGGCGCGTCAGGTAGTTGGGTACTGCGTACTGGATGTTGTTGACATCCGTAACCCAATAATATGAGCTTACGTTCGATATGTCAAACAGATTAAAGCAATCCAAGGCCACGGTTATATCCTTGAAGTGACGCCAGAAGTTATAGGGACGCACCCCATCTTTCGGAGCGCCGACAAGCTGGTAGGATATTCCTATGTCGACACGTTTATAGGCCGGGGCACGGAACCATGCCTTGTCGCGGGTTATACGCGGAGCCGTCATGGTCAGTCCGTCGCTGAATATGCCGCGTAACGAGAACCGCAATTTGGGGAACTTGGGCACATAGTCTGTGAAAAACAGGGTGAAAGCGTAACGCTGGTCGGAAGGAAGCGGTGTCTTCACACCGTTCAAGGTCTGCGACGTATTCATCAGCGAGAAGGTTATCCATGAATCAGAACCCTCCACGAACTGCCCGAAAAGTTTGAAATCAAGTCCGGCTATGTGTCCTTTCGAGTCGTTCTGTCCCGAATAGGTAATCTTAAGATTGTCATATTCATACGATATCAGTCGCGACAAAGATTTGTAATATGCCTCGGCCGTTATCTTGAATGGACGCGACATGGCGCGGAACGTATAGTCGACAGCGCCGAGCACCTGGAACGACGACGGAGATTTGATATCACGGTTCAGTTCTATTATGGAGTTTCCGAGCGCATCGCTTTGTGCCAACCTATATTCCTTATAGAAAGGTTGCTGGTAGTACAGACCTGTGGCGAAACGGAAATTCCAACGGTTATGCTCCGCCGGCGTAAGCGAGAAATTCACACGCGGCGATACGAGAAACTCCTTGTTGAAGTCCCAGTATGAAAAGCGAAGACCGCCGTTTATGGAGAGATAGAACTTGTCGTTTTCTATATAATAGGCATCCTCGGCGAAGAGAGCCATACGGTTGGCGCTCACGTCGTGGCGCGACGACATGTTGTATATGAGATGCACCCCGTCAGGCCGGTGCGGAAGCGAGTAACCGGCCGAATCGCGCCATTCCCACTCTTTCGTGCGGTCGCGGAAGTTCTCATGCTGCCATACAAGGCCGTAGCTTATATGGTTTGACTTGACCGTGGTGGTACCTTTCAGCATTGTCTGTATCACGGATGCTTTCAATCGGTTACGGGAGTGCTCCATATACTTGCCCACGCCCAGCTGGCCGCCGATACCTTCCGGACCTCCGGTGCCGGCCTGATCAAGCCAGTACTCGCCGGAGATGTCGTAAGATACGAACTCGGAAGTCATGAAACCCGATACGCCTAAAGTGAAACTTGTGGCACGGTTGTGGCGATAGGTAGCCGACAAGGCACCGAGGTATGTCTCGAACCGGTCTTTCTCCTCGCCGTCGAAATAGACGGTAAACTGCTTCGTGTCGGTCGACGTTCCGAAAGCCGTCTCTCGGGTGGTAGGCACGAACTTGAAGTGATTCAACGATATGTTGCCGAGGAAATTGAAGTTCCACTTGTCGGTCGGCTTGTAGGTGATGTTCGTCTGGTAATCGAAATATAGAGGGTCGTACTCACCTCTCGTCTCCTGGCTTGACAGCAGCGAGTTGTTTTTCTTCAGTCGGGCGCCATGTAATTGCGAGAATTTGTTGGAACTTTGGCCGAAATAAAGCGAACCACCCATAAGGCTGGCCGAGAAGCCCCCTTCCAATGCCTGGGGCTCGCGGTAGGTGATGTCGAGAGCCGACGACATTTTGTCGGCATAACGGGCCGGGAAACCACCCGAAGAGAAGCGGACGTTGCCGACCATGTCAGGATTGATGATCGAAAGGCCTTCCTGTTGGCCAGATCTTACGAGCTGCGGACGGTATATTTCCACACCGTTGATATACACCGAGTTCTCATCAAACGAACCACCTCTTACGGAGTATTGCGAACTCATTTCGTTGGAAGAGTTCACACCGGGCATGGTAGCCAGCATCGCCTCTACGGAGCCGCCCGACACATCCGGTGAAGTCTTGAACTGCTCGGTGTCGAAGGTCTGCATACCGTTAATGTTCTGTCGGAAGCCAACCACCTCCACATCCTGTAGTTCTGTGGATTCAGGCATCAGTTTCACGTTTACGGTAACATCTCCTTTGGCATCTATCAGCTTTCGGGTAACGGTCTTGAACCCGATGCAGGAATACACCACGGGGATGGTGTCTGACTGAGCCACCGTGAGGGTATAGTTGCCTTGCAGGTCGGTGTTGGTGCCGATAGCCTTGCCTGCTATACGCACCGTGGCGAACTCCACGGGCTTCTCTTCGTTGTCTATGACGCGCCCGGAGATGCGCACATTCTCGGCAAAAGCAGCCGGGGCGAGAGCCAACGCGAAGAGCGATATGATGGAAAACAGAATAATCTTCAATTTCATTAATAGATAAACGTACCACCCCCCCGCATAAGTATATCCCTCCCCTCCCTACTGCATAAATTACGCCCTGATACGACACTTGTCTCCTTGCCATCATGGAAGCTGAAGAGGGCTCCCGCCATACCCTACCATGAAATAGAATACCATCACACACGAAATAGTTAGGAAAAATGTTGGATTTTACATTTTTCCTAACTATTTCGTGTGTGATGGTATTTCAAAATTCGTTATATTCGCAAACAAAATAGAATAAAATGGATATAATGCGAGATATCGAGACGGCTTTTCTTCGCTGGAAAGAAAGTTCCGGTCGCAAACCAATACTTCTTAAGGGCGCACGGCAGATCGGTAAGAGCTGGGCAATGGAAAAATTCGGGCGCGAGCATTTTGAATATTGTGCAAAGTTCGATTTTGACAGGCAACCAGAATTGAAATCCGTGTTTCAGACAACTAAGGAGCCGACAAGAATCCTTAAAGAACTTGCGCTCTATTGCGAGGTACCGTTATTGCCCGAAAAAACGCTGATAATTTTCGATGAGATACAAGAATGTGAGGAAGCGCTGAATAGTCTTAAGTACTTCTGCGAGGATACTCCCGAGTATTACATTATGGCAGCCGGTTCTCTGCTTGGTGTTGCTGTAAAGAAACGACACATGACCGTACCGGTTGGTAAAGTTACGGTGATGCGCATGTATCCTTTGAGTTTCAAGGAATTTCTCGGTGCGAGCGACCCCGCTCTAAGAGAGTATGTAGATCGGCTTGATACTCTTGACAGACTGCCGGAAATTACTCTAAACAAACTCAACATGGAATATCGCCGCTATATGGTTTGCGGAGGAATGCCTGAGGCTGCCGTCGCTTTTCTGGAAAACAAGGGCACCGCTGATGTCGACGCACGTTTACAAGACATTTTGGATCTTTATGAACTTGACTTTGCAAAATATGCTGAGCCGAGGGAAATACCACGTATCAGGGCTATCTGGCATTCATTACCGGCACAGTTATCCAAAGAAAACCGCAAGTTTATCTACGGGGTTATACGTTCAGGCGCACGATCGAAGGATTATGAGGATGCTCTGTCATGGCTTGAGGATGCCGGAATGATATACCGTATATATAATATATCCAAACCCGGCATGCCGCTTTCCGCATATCAGGAAAACAATGCGTTTAAGGTATATGCCGGGGATTGCGGATTGCTCAGAAGGCTCGCACGATTGCCTGCCTCGATTATAGTGGATCCAGTGGCCAACTATACGGAATTCAAGGGAGCTATGGCTGAAAACGCGGTTTTGCAGTCAATGATGCCACTGCTGGAAGATATGCTTCCGAGTTACTGGACCTCCAACGCTACAGCAGAAGTTGAATTCGTATTGCAGTGGGAAACTGACATCATCCCAATAGAGGTCAAGGCCGCAGGCAATGTCAGCGGTAACAGTCTGACCCTATATTATAAAAAATACGATCCACGATATCGAATCCGCTTCTCAACTCTGAATCTACAATATAATGGCGGCTTGCTCAGTAGCCCCGCACCGCTGGCTGCATGGTTCGGCAAGCTATATGCTCTGCTTCAGACGGCTTCGCCGCTTGTAGTCGGTAATTCGGAAGCATAAAGACTGGTATATCTTTAAGGTTTACAAAGTGCACCCCAGGAGTTTTGTGTCCAACCTTTGGGGGCACTTCAATTTTGACCACCTCAATATTCCGAGAGTATTTATGATTCTATGTCTATTTCACAAATACCTTTTTACCGTTGATGATATATAAGCCAGTAGGAAGACATTTCTGAATTTTTTTGGATTTTGTACTGATTAAATGTCCACTGATTGCCACAATTTTGTGGAATGGATTTTCGGAATTAAATTCAACCCTATCGATACCATCTATTTCTGGATTCCCTTTACCATTGAGTAACGGATATGGGTCTGTACCGGGAATTTGTCCCCAGGGCGTAGGATTCTGTTTATCGTTAAGGAGTATGCAGACTAATCCGTTGCCAAATTCTTCTTTTGTTCTAATCTCGCATCCGTCTCGCTCTGTCTGGGTATTTTCAGCTCCTATATCAATACGGGCCACGTCAAAGCCATCTTGAAACAACGCATAACAAGCTGAAGACATTTCCTGTATGTATGCGAAATAGCTGTAAATCCAAAGCAATCCTTTGTTGTCTGAATTGCAGTTGATTTTACCGTAATTAAAGCAGTATTTTGCAGGTCCGCTAATAGAAGGACATAATCCAGCGACAAAATCATCGCCTGAAACATTTCCCGTGTTATAGCAGTTCAACATAGGAGTTACACCATCCGTAATACTAGATCCACTAAGACCTCCTACGTATCTTCTCCCTGATACATCCCCAGTATTATAGCACTCTATAAGTCTGGGAGAAAAATGGCCACATATGCCACCTATATAATTGCTCTCTCCTGTAATATCACCAGTATTGATTGACTTCTCGATAAAATTTGACTCGCTGCCGACACCAAAATATCCAACAATTCCTCCTGCTCCAGAGCGGCCGTCATTGTCTATTGTAACTGTGATATCTCCGCTATTGGATGAACTGGAAATAGATCCATACGCGACATGACACGCAATACCCCCTGCATAACCACTACCTGTCACATTGCCTTCGTTCTTACAGTCATATATAATCATTTCGGTCGAATCATATACTGAGTTGCCCCCAAGTATTCCACCAGCTGGACGAATCGAGCTGACTGTACCGGTATTATAACACCCAATGATTTCCGATAGACTTTCGGAAAATCCGATTAACCCACCGACATAACGTTGATGTGAACCCAAACCTGGTAAATCTCGGACATCACCTGTATTATAGCAGTTTTCGATTCTCTCAATTATGCTATGACCAACCAAACCACTACCATTGGATATATATCCGGTGTTGTAGCAGTTTGTCAGTTCCTTTGCACGCACCAGAAGAAAAAGGCCTGCACTCTCACATCCACTTATGTCTGCATCATTAGACAAATTGTCATAACCCGTTGGAAAGGAATCTGATTGTGTGCATGTACTACCTATACCTGCACAATCCAATATAATATTACCATCTAAGGCACCATAATTACGACAATTTGAAATTGAAGTGTTATATCCATAAAACACAATACCACAAAAAGCACCCCTGCTGTATCCAGGATATGAATAGGATGTAGAGGATACATTCAGTCTCATCGTTCCGTAGTTATCACATCCTTTTATTGTCAGAAATTCGTTATCAGATGTATGTGACGGAGAAACACTGCAGACAATACCTGCTATTTCGGTACCTATGTTTATTTCCTTTTCGTCTATGTATTTAACTCTTACATTCCCTTCGTTTCTTAGATTTATGAAATGGCTTTCCACTGATTGAGCAGCAAAGAATGCAGAAGTGATGCTAGTAAAATCTCCTTCTTTTGCGCTATATGCCATCAGAGAATTTGCAATTGTAAGATTGCTAAGAGTCGAATCTTTTATGTTACCAAACAATCCATCGACGATGGATCTCGCATTAGTATTATAATCTATGATAACATTATCACCATTGAAGTATAATCCTCTGATAGTGTGACCATCACCATCAAAATTACCACAGAAGTACGCATTCATACCAATAGGAGTCCATTGGGCTGCCAAGGTATAGCTATTTTCGTTGTCTGGTTCGAAAGTAATGCCTGGATTGAGATCGATATCATTGGCAAGTTTGAAATACATTCCAGCAAAGTCCTGTCCTCTATTAACCGAATACGCGAGATTTGCAAGCTGCTGAGCTGTAGCAATAATATATGGGTCTAATTGTGTACCGAGCCCTTTTTCGTATGGAAGCCCCTCAGGATCGCCTCCATATTCCCATGCGTTGGCATATGTGCCTGTAAAGATTACCAGCAATACAATTAATGAAGATTTAATTTTTCCCATTTCTATTTAGATATTGTCTAAAATCAGAGAGAATACGCTATCTTGTTTATTCCCGTAAAATAATTCTATCATTCTGAATTTGGACGCTATATTACGTATGTATAGCGACGCTTGTCCCCAGACCGGGGCTTCTGCGAAGCGGTCTGCATTGCAAATTTAATATTTTTATCGTTAAAACCTATCTTTTCAGATATTTTTTGTTCAGGCTCTTTGGTGGCCTTTCGGAGATAGGCCATCTCCTCTATATCCTGTTCAATCAGATCAGAAGGTTCTTTTACCATCTCCAGAATATTGGGGAAGAGGATGTGTTCCGCCGCGTCTTACCTCTTTCCTCACTCTCTCCTCAGGGGCGCCCTCCGGGGAGGCTCCTTCCGTTTAAGAGTTGATTAACAAACTTTTTATGGATTTTGAGCGTTGGAATTTTGTAGCTAATAGAATTATCACTAATTTTGCGCTACAAACAAGGGGTCTGAATTTCCCCCTTATCAAAGAAATACTTCGGGGCACAAGCAACGATTTTAGAAATCGGGGTATACCGATTGGAAAGGAGGTCAACAGACCTCCTTTTTTATGCCTTTTTAATGTGGAATTATTTTCATACCTAATACCGCGCCTTTATATGAATAAATTTTATCGCAGACAATATCATAAGCCGGATTAGGGGCTTTAGGGTCGAGAACATGGCGAGTTATTGGGTAGGCTATCAAGTCGGCAAGTTGCAAACCTATCACATTATCTTTCTTATAACTGAATATAAACCGGCCTAATCTGGAAACCAGTCGCTCAGAATTGACCCATTTTGTGCCTACGGCACGCAATCGGTTGTAATAATTCAAGAGTGCCCGGTCTTGTTTTACACCTCGACGTTCGATATAAACGTCAAGGACTCCATCTTCTACATTATCATCTATACAGAAGATGGCTCGCTCGATAAGATATTTAAGCGAAAGCCCGTACACATCTTCGCCACGACTAAATCTTTCGACAAACGGTTCTTTCAATATAGAGCAGCAGACTATGACGTACACATCAGACTGACCGAGTATATTGTTGATTCCTTCGTAAAAACGACTTCTTATTTCAGGATACTGCAAAATAGAGTACGCCTTTTCTTGCTTGCGTATATCGCGTGAATGGATTATCACGTTTTCATCGTTGAAAAACTCTTGCTTAAATGCCTTTACTGCGACTTCCAACTGTTCAAGTTTATTGCCCCGAACCAATACCCCGCATAATGTAAAAATTGGAAAATGCGGATTGAATTTTTCCAACTGATGGTCTCCACACTCGTCTATGTAGAGATAATATTTTGATTTATCGTTGTTTTTCTTTGCCATAGCAAATACAAAGTTGCGAAATTTCTCCAATTTTTCATGGCTTTTACCCTCCATTTATCAAGAAGCCCGTAGCTGTCTCAGACAAGGTCGTTCGCCAAACCGTCTACACATCGCAGGGCATCCGTCTCTACGAGAACGCAACCGACGCGCAGTTCCACGCCCTCGCCTCCAGCTTCTACATCATAGCCGGCAAAAAAGCAATCGTGAGAAAGAGCCGTGTCTTTCCCCTTTCCAATGAGTACTTTATTGCTGTTTTGAAGCATCTAAAGTATTGTCCATCTCCTCTATATCCTGTTCAATCAGGTCGGAAGGTGGTCCTCTACCGTCTCCAGAAGATCGGGAAGAGGATTACCAGCATGGAGAATAACTCGAGACGGCCAGCGAGCATCAGGAAGGACATCACCCATTTGGAGGCTTCGGGGAGCAAGTGGTAGCCTCCGGCGGCTCCGGTCAGGCCATAACCGAGACCGTTGTTGCCTATGCAGGAGAGGGTGGCGAAGAAACTATCGAGGACTTCGAGGCCATTGACCGTCAACAATAATGTACCTATCAAGATAAGCAACAGATATATACTTATGAAGGCCATCACTCGGGCCATCTCTGTTTCGCTCACTACCGAGCCGTTCACCCTTACGGTCATTATTCTTTTCGGATATAACGACAACTTTATCTGATTAAGCAAGTTTCTGTTGAGCGCCACTATTCTGTCTACTTTCACCGCTCCTGACGTAGAGCCGGCACACCCGCCAATCACCATAAGTATCATCGTTATCATGAGGCAGAAGGGTCCCCAGTGACTGAAATCGGCGAGCGAGAAGCCGGTAGTGGTAATATCAGAGACTATATGGAACATGGGTTGCACCAGCAATTCCGATACACCATGCGTCTTACCCTCTATCAACAGTGCGGCAGCTGTCCCTATATATGCGCAACCGACTATCAGCGCGTATGCCTTGAAGACATCGTTTCTGAACAATTCTCTTACCCGACCGCGACACAAACCGTAGATAAGTCCGAAGTTGACACCGCCTAAAAACATAAAAATAGTAAGGACCACGCTGAGATAATCGGAATTCCAATAAGCCAACGAGGCGTTTTTCGTGGAAAAGCCACCGGTCGACATAGCCGTCATGGCATGGCATACGGAATCGAAAAAATCCATAGGTCCGACCCAAAGCAACGCGCACAATATCGAAGAGAGAACTATGTAGACGAGCCACAACATGGAGGCTGTCTGGCGTATGCGCGGATAGAGTTTGTCGTGGGTTATGCCTGTCGTCTCGGCATTGAACATAGGTATGCCCCCTTTTTCGTTGAGCTGAGGCAACAAGGCGAGCATGAATAGTATGATACCGAGTCCCCCAATCCATTGGGTCATGGAGCGCCATAACAGCAATGCTTTGGTCAGCACCTCCACATCGGCTATCGTAGTGGCTCCGGTGGTAGTGAATCCCGATACCGTTTCAAAAAACGCGTCGCTGACGCTAAGCGGAACGACAGCCATGGTATAGGGTATCATGCCTATCAGCGAGAATACAATCCACGACATACTCACCAGCAGGAAACCCTCCCGACGACGTATCGTTACCGGTCGACCGCGATTACTGATTCTAAGCAGGAACCCGATGGCCAACGCGCTTACCGACGAGATAGTGAATCCTATCCAGGATCTTTCATGGTCGACGAGGGCCAGTACAAGAGGCAGAAGCAACACCAATCCTTCCACTATAAGTAGTTCGCCAAGCACTTTGGCCACTGAGCGATATGATATATCTGTCTTCATCAGGCTTTTCTATTTACGGCAACCACGCATGCAAATCTCTCATAGTACATCTCTTTACTTGCGCGACTTAAAGAGCGACTCTATTTTCACGAGGGTTCCAGGCAGAAATACCACCATCACCCGGTCGCCCGGCAATATCCTGGTATTTCCCTCTACCAACATCCCTTCCCCCTTTCTTACCAGACCGCCGAGTGTAAGCTCTTTTGGAATTTTGAGATTCTTTACGGCATCGCAGGTTATGCGAGAGCCTTCCCCCACCTCGATTTCGGCTACTTCCACATCTTCAAGCGCGAGCACGGTCTTGACCTGGATTTTGCTTCCGAGTATAGAACGCAATATCATGCCCGACGTTATCAGTTTCTTGTTTACCACCTTGTCTATTCCAAGACGTTCCCCCTCTACAAGATACTGTATATCTTCAATTTGACCTACAGTGCGTTTAACGCCCATCTCTTTGGCCATCATACAGGCTACGATATTGGCTGACGCCATGTCGCCTAACGCCATGAAAAGATCCATCTCGCCCACACCTTCCTCGCGCAAGGATTCCAGATCTTTCGGTTCCGAATTCGATACCGTTACATCAGGAAAAAGTTCGGCCATACGCAGACATGCCGACCGATTGCCGCTCATGAACGTTACGTTGGCATCGGTCTCGCATAGACGTTTAAGAATCATCCTTGCAAGCTTACCTTCGCCGCATACGGTTATATTCCGTATGCGCTCCACTCTCTGACCGGCAATACGGGCTATTTTTTCTTCCGACCCGCTTACTCCCGTAAAATATGCCACATCATTCTCTTCCAAGGTATCGGCTCCACGCGGTATAAGCAGTTTACCCTTTCTTCTTATTGCAGCCACATGAAATGACCTGTCGCTCCCTGCGAAATCCATCAGTCGCTTTCCGGCAACAGGTGACGAACCGGTAATTCTTACCCCCGCGAAAATAATCTTGCCTTCATGCAGATTATGCCAGCTTATGACCCAGTTGCGTTTTATATATCTCACTATATCGTCGGCCACAAGAGCTTCAGGATAAACCATACTGTCAATGCCGCGCATTGCGAAGCACTCTTCCATTTCCCTACCTATCAGTTCATCTGACTCCACACGCGCTACCGTGTATCCGGCTCCGAGCTGCTTTGCAATCTCGCAGGCTATCATATTGTCGGTACCGCATGGTGTCACTCCAATAAACATATCGGCACTTTGAACCCCGGCCCGCTTAAGATCGGTGGGAGAACATGGATTGCCTGACAATGTCATAAGATTATAGGTGGCGTCGATCGATTCAAGATACTCCCGCTGATCCGACATCAAAGTCACGTCCTGCTTCTCGAATGATAACATCTTGGCGAGATGCGTACCTGTATCGCCACTTCCGGCTATAACTATCTTCATTATCGCGATAGAATTTTATACTCCCTCCCACACCATTAATAAAACGGACGGCAATCGCAAACATTATAGGTAAATCAGAATGATGAACCCTAAATTGAAGTATATTGTTCTAATTGCATGTAAGTATTAAAATTTAAACTATAGTAAGTGATTTGAAATCTTTTATACTTCCTGCGGTTTCTTTTTGGCCGCTTACGGATTGTCGCTCAGTCGAATATGTTTACATTCTCCTTCACTCCGCACCGTAATCGCCTCAAAAATAAACTCGCATTAAGAGAATGTTTGAATTTAACACGAATTTATAATTGAGGGATGAATGGTAAATTCTTTCTATCCCCCCGAAGGTCTTTTTTGGCTGTTTCCCCCAAGATTTCGTCGGTTACGGTGCCCGCACCGCGCCCTCCTCAACTTGCGAAAACATCTCAAAAAATCCTCTTCAGGTGAATGGAAGTTAAATCCAAATATTCTCTAAGTATAAATTAAATTTGAACACTTACTTAAACACTTATTACTATGAAACCATATTTTGAAGACCGAATAAAGGAATCCACTCCATCGCTGATAATTTTCCTTCATGTTGCCGAGCAGGATGCGGTGGACGCCAAATATCTGGCTGAACAAGTACGGAAGAAATATGCAGACAAGCTGAATGTACAGCGCGTCGACACATCTTTCAATCATGTTGTGTCCGACAAATATCGTATAGAAAGTTACCCTACATACATACTGTTCAAACAAGGAGAGGAACTTATGCGCGAAAGCGGCCACAAGACACTCACGGAATTGTCCGAGATGATAGACCGCGTTTTCTAAATGTCCTTATTACCCTTATACATTAATCCCCGTTATAGAGTCGCCATACGGCAACTACTTAACGGGGAGTTGTATATTCGAAAATCAGTGAGCGGCAATACTCAGTCGGCTTTGGTCAATGCATCCTTGAAAGCCTTCTCGAGTTTTATGGCGGCCGCGGCAGTACCTTTTATGAAGTAATACAGTTCGGCCACGGGGCGCAAAGGATTATCGACACTTGTATCTATAGGTCCGCTCCATTCAGCTATCTTGCGTGATAACTTTTCTTCTGTCTCGCCATCTTTCCGACGTTCTATCTCGCTCAGCAACGAGTCGGGATGGTCCGACAGGTCTTCAGCAGACGAGAACATCTGAAAATCGGCTACGAACGAGAAGCAGTCTTCCAGCAAATCCGGCCATAACGTCATATCCACGCGGGTCTGCAATGAGTCAAGACTAAGACTGGTCTGCGCCGCTTTCTTCAACAACCGGTCTACCGCGGGAATCCTCGTCTTGTCGATATCAAGACCCGACGGACGGAACATATCGGCCATGTCCTGAATCTTGAAATCGGGATCATATACACCATCGCTCTTTTTACGCTTTGCCAAGGGGGTGGTTACGGCATAACAATACTTCAGAAATTTCTGAAGGTTGTGTAACAGTAACGGCAAGCTGTTGGCAAGTTTATCTTTCTCAAGCTCATAGTGGGCGCGACGTTGTTTCTCAACTTCGTTTGTAACGTCTATCTCCGATTTCATCGATCCTACGGAGTTAAGAAACAGCCCCATGATTATCAAGCCGCAGCCAACTTCTATAGCAGTGAAAGTCTGTGCCCATCCGTGCGCCGGAGTATAATCGCCGAATCCGAGGGTCGTTATTGTGACTATGCTGTAATATATCCATGAACCGAACTCCGTGCCGGCGCCTTCCGGTATCCTGAACTGGCCGGCGGGAAGCAGACTGTAGATTACCGCGAATACAGGCACAAGCGCGACATAAAGCATAATCCATACCAATGGCCTTACATGGGAAAGGACATGGAAGAAATGAGACGCGCCATGCGAACAGACAGTAAGTTCATCGTGTAATTTCTTGTTCATAACCATTATCGTTATTTCGTCTTCTCTATAACTATTATAATGCCCGGGCTTGCTGAAAGTTTGCCTACTGTATGGGAATAATGACAAAGGGGGTCGGAAACATGCTGTTTGCCGGCCCCCACATTCAAATTAGGAATAGGGCCTTTATAATGGTCCCTCGATTCAGGGACCCGGTGCAATGTCGTTCAGTTCTTGAACACCAGTTCGTCACCTTCTCGATCTATGACTATCGGGTGTTCGCGGTCTACTTTCTGCGCCAGTATGTCTTTCGACAGCTGGTTCAGGACCAGACGCTGTATGGTGCGCTTTACAGGACGGGCTCCGAATTCGGGATCATAGCCGTCTTCGGCAAGGAGTTCAAGAGCCTCTCTGGTGATATTCAGCTCAACACCATTGGCAGCCAACATCTTGCGCACGCTTCTTACCTGAATATCCACGATCTCCTGAATTTCTTTCTTATCAAGGGGAGTGAACATCACGATCTCATCGATACGATTCAGGAATTCGGGGCGGATTTTCTGCTTAAGCATGTCAAGCACATCCTCCTTCGTTCTGGATACTACCTCTTCGCGTTCTTCGTCGTTCTTCTTGTCTATATCCTTGAAAGCTTCGCGAATCAATGGCGAACCTTCGTTCGAGGTCATTATTATTATGGTATTCTTGAAGTTGATGAAACGCCCTTTATTGTCGGTAAGACGTCCATCGTCAAGAACCTGAAGCAGAATATTGAACACATCGGGATTGGCTTTCTCGATCTCATCGAACAATACCACGCTGTAAGGCTTCCGTCTTACGGCTTCCGTCAGCTGGCCACCTTCTTCGTATCCCACATATCCCGGAGGCGCCCCCACGAGACGCGACACGGAGTGTTTCTCCATATATTCAGACATGTCGATACGGGTCATCATGTCTTCATCGTCAAACAGATATTCGGCCAACGCCTTGGCGAGCTCTGTCTTACCGACACCGGTGGTACCCAAGAAAATAAAGCTGCCTATGGGTCGGCGCGGATCGTTAAGACCGGCACGGGAACGACGTACGGCATCGCTCACTGCCTTGATAGCGGCATCCTGTCCTACCACACGTTTATGAAGCTCTTCTTCAAGATGCAGAAGTTTCTCTTTCTCACTCTGGGCCATCTTCTTGACAGGTATTCCGGTCCAGCGCGATACAACCTCGGCTATATCCTCGGCGTCAACCTCTTCCTTGATCATGGCTCCTTCGCCTTGCAGTTCTCTCAGACGGGCCTGAATCTTGGCGTTTTCCTCCTCTTTCTGCTTGATTCTGGAATAGCGTATTTCTGCCACCTTGGCATAGTCCCCTTCGCGTTCGGCAACCTCCGCCTCATGGTTCAACCTCTCTATATCTATCTTGTTCTGCTGAATCTTGTCGATTTCGCTCTTCTCGGCCTTCCATTTGGCACGCAGGGCTTTCTCTTCATCGCGCAGATTGGCGAGATCTTCATCTATCTGTTTCAGCTTGTAGTCGTCCCCCTCGCGCTTTATAGCCTCGCGCTCAATCTCGAGTTGCTTTATCTTGCGGGCGGCATCGTCGAGCGACTGAGGCATAGAGTCCATCTCCAAACGCAGTTTAGAGGCGGCCTCATCCACAAGGTCGATAGCCTTGTCAGGCAGGAAACGATCGGTGATATACCTTACGGAGAGCTGAACCGAGGCTATTATGGCCTCATCTTTGATTCTTACCTTATGGTGGTTCTCATATCTTTCTTTCAATCCGCGCATGATAGATATGGCGCTCATCTCGTCCGGCTCGTCGACCATCACCTTCTGGAATCTTCTTTCAAGAGCCTTGTCTTTCTCGAAGTATTTCTGATATTCATCCAGAGTTGTAGCGCCTATGGAACGCAACTCGCCTCTTGCCAGAGCTGGCTTAAGGATATTGGCCGCATCCATCGCGCCTTCTCCCTTACCGGCTCCGACCAGTGTGTGGATCTCATCGATAAACAGAATTATCTCTCCGTCTGATTTGGTGACTTCGTTGACTATGGCTTTAAGGCGCTCCTCGAATTCTCCTTTATACTTGGCACCGGCGACAAGGGCTCCCATGTCGAGAGAATATATCTGTTTCGTCTTCAGATTCTCCGGCACGTCGCCACGCACTATTCGCTGGGCGAGTCCTTCGGCTATGGCCGTCTTGCCCGTTCCGGGTTCGCCTACGAGCATGGGATTGTTCTTGGTACGTCGCGAAAGTATCTGGAGCACTCTTCTTATCTCCTCATCCCTGCCTATAACCGGGTCGAGCTTTCCTTCGCGTGCCCTGTCGTTGAGATTGATCGCATACTTGCTCAGCGATTGGTAAGATTCCTCGGCACTCTGGCCCGTAACACGGTTTCCCTTACGCAACTCCAATATGGCGGCTTTCAGGCCGTCTACCGTAAATCCGTTGTCTTTCAGAATACGTGAGGCCGAACAACCGGTCTTAAGTATACCCATTAGTATTGCCTCTACCGAGACATACTCATCGCCCATAGATTTGGAGAAATCGACCGCCTTAAGGAGAGCGTCGTTGCTTTCGCGCGACAGATGTACATCGCCACCGGAGACTTTCGGCAGTTTAGCGATATCCCTGTCAACAGCCCCGACAACAGCCTGAACGCCGGCACCCAATTTCTGAAATATGAAATTAACGATGCTCTCGCTCTCTCCTATCAGCGCTTTCAGGATATGCACCGGTTCTATCTGCTGCTGACCGTTCTGCTGACACAGTTCAAGAGCCTTCTGCACAATCTCCTGAGATTTAATAGTGAAATTGTTGAAGTTCATAGCGTTTATGTTTTTATAAATTATTAACGCCCCGCATACCCTTCTTGTTCATTGACGTGGGTATGGCGGGGCGTCTGTATCGCTGATAATTTTTCTTTTATTCGCTTACTGATTCTTCTTGCGGTATTTACTTCGGTTGAGACGCAGTTTCAAAACTCCGGTTACAGCCTCTCCGAAAATAGATGAGTCCATTTTACTCGTGCCGAGCTGGCGGTTGATGAAGATTATAGGAATCTCCACAATCTTGTACTGTCTACACCATGCCTTGAATTTCATCTCTATCTGGAAAGCATAACCCTTGAATCGTATATGATCAAGTCCTATGTTTTCAAGCACACGACGACGATAGCAGACAAAGCCGGCTGTGGAATCGCGGAGAGGCATACCGGTTACGAAACGCACATAAGCAGATGCGAAATACGACATGAGCACGCGCCCCATAGGCCAGTTTACAACATTCACTCCCGATATATAACGTGAACCTACCGTGACATCGGCTCCACGGTCTTTACATTCGTGATACAGTCGGGTAAGGTCTGCCGGATTATGCGAGAAATCGGCATCCATTTCTATAACATACTGATACCCTCTTTCCAATGCCCAACGGAATCCATGTATGTATGCTGTACCCAAACCCTGCTTACCGGTGCGGCACTCAAGGTGGATACGTCCGTGATACTCCGTGCTTTTATTTCTTACCGCATCAGCGGTACCGTCGGGCGATCCGTCGTCTATGACAAGAACGTCAAAACCATCAGACAGTTCCATGACTGTCTGAAGCATCTTCGAGATATTCTCAATCTCGTTATAGGTAGGAATTATTACAAGTACGTCTGTCATTCACTCCTGAATTTTGGAATTCGGGTTCAAAGATACAACAAAATTCCCGGTCTCCGACTCCGGAGACAAGGAAAAACTGTTTTAAAGTTCGGATATGTGTCGTTTTTCAAAAACGCACATTGTATTTCCGGAGCATTTCCACAGGATGATAACTCTCCTTAGCGAACCTCAGACCGGGATCGCCGGCATCGTCTTCACGGTTTATATATTTTATTTCCGGATATTGCGCCATCATCATGGCCGCGAATTCCTTGTTAATTTTTTCATAACTCCCTTCAAACTGGCGTGTGCATTTCTCAACGTGCACAAACAGCGTGTCGCCTTTCACATCGCCGAGTGTGAAACCGGCCACTTCTCCTCCAACCTTAAGTATGGCCCCCTTCTCGATCAAGTCGCCCTTTTCCACATATGCAAGCAACTCTCTTGTCAGCTTTCTCTCGTCTACAGCCATCTGCCCGCTGTCTCCCTCAAGATCGAATTTATCCATAAATATCATGGCCTCTCGCACATTTTCACGGGTAATTTTCTCGATGCTCCATCCGGGATAAAGAGAATCGAACTTATTGACGTGATTGCGCTTTTTACTCATTTTCTTTCCCCTGAGAGTTGCCAGAGTTTCAGCATCATACAGATAGTCGGCCCAATCAGAAAGTTCCTCGATTTTGGACGGCCCGAGTTTCTCAAGTTCAGGGACCGCATATTCCGGTACAGCCGACAACTCAGCCAATATACCATGACGGTTACAGTAATCGCGTATCATCGCCACAGACTCCGGCAGAGTCATCTTACCTATCGGAAGAGAAAAGGCCGGTATATCCCTGTGGTTTTCCAGCACTCCTTTTATAAAAAGGGTGTCATTTACTATTGCAAACTCATATTTGAAGTAGTTTACCCACATCAACAATCCGCCGTATGAAAAATCGGTAGTACGGCCGGGCTCTCTTTTCAGATAATTCCATATCAACGGCATGTCGGCCGGAGTTACAGATCTGAAATGGTCGAGAGCACACCGGAGTGAAGTACGCTTCCGTGGTGTCCTTATGCAACAGGATTGATATGTATGGCTTGCGAGTAATCTCATAGATTATAGCGTTTCTTTCCCATATAACGCCAATCCCCCTACGGGAGTTTATGCAGCACGGACAAGCAAAAGATATCCCATAACGCGATTGCCTATCGTGCCAGATTGATGTTTACGGCAATACCGTAATTGGAGTTCGAGGTGGGATAAGAAGTGCTCGATACAAGCGGAGTGTTTACCTGATGGTCGAAGAATGCCGACAAAGTTATGCGTCTGCTCATTACATAACTTGCCATAACGTTCACCGACATAGTACGTGTGCCCTGGGTGGCCTGGGTATATGCGGTCTCGATTCTCCTTATGAGACTCTGGTTGTTGGCCAGCGAAAAATCAACGTTTATGGAAAGATCGTTGCTTACGCCTCCCTGCTTCGAGCCCATTTTCAGTATGGTGTTGAAGTTCGCTATCTTGTAACCGGCTCCTATTGTAAGCTGACGACTTGAACTCTCGACAATCTGACCCGCCGATGTATTGAGATTCAATGTGCGCGAATCACGATATTCGGCGTTGAATGTCATTTCATTTTTCAATGTCGCGGTGACACCTATAAGGGGTGCGAACTTTTCGGTAATGGCAACCGACGATATGTTATAAGGCGACGATGGCATGGGATATTGGCTTCCTTCACGCACTGTATAGCCGAAGTCTCCGTCGACGCTCATCCAATTGAGGTAAGAGGAATAGGAACCTATGGAATAGGTACACTGATAGGCATGATTTATTGTGAAGCTCTTGAATATATTCTTCATGTTGCCTATCTGCAGCAGGCCGTCGTAGGTTACTTTCCAGTTGGGACGCATAGCACCAAGACCGGGGAACAGCTCCAATGTCTGTTTGTCGGGGTCTGTTCCGGAATAAGCAGCCAAGAATGCCGGTATCAGAACGTCGCCGGAAGTCTGACTCGGAGCGGACTGTTCATGATTGTATGGCGTTCCTGCCAAAGGATTACCTTCCATGAAGCCTCCCGTCGGATAATGAGTGCCGGTATAATGGCTTTCATAGCGACGCGCTATCTTCGGTATGTATTCCAGGAATCTGGAGAATGCTTCTGAAGAATAACCGTCTTCCGCCTTCGAACTACGCATAGCCGATGCTATGGCCACGTGTGTGCGGGTATAGGAGCCTGACAAAGTGGTGGGCATATCGGCAAACATGAATTGTACCTGTCGCGAACGATTGTCGGTAAGATTGTTGGTAAGTGTTATCTTAAGGCCACGTATAGGCTCGAGGGTTATCTCGAAATTGAATTCTTTTCCCTGATTCCAAATGGCGGGGGAGGTCATGTCGCCCGAAGTCATAAGCCATCCGCGGTCCAAAGCCTGATTCACATAATTCTCATCATAGAAGCCGAACGCGAAGTCAAGACCCGGAGCCATCGGACCATACTTGGTAGACTGACCGAACACATCGCCGACAGAAGGAGAGAACTGAGGCAGGGTGAGCGAATGGGAGGAACGCCAACGGAACGAGAAGTTGCGAGGCATCATCAGGAAGCGCAATGCATAATCGCGCATTTCAGTCAAGACGTTCTTCTTAGCCTCTTTCTTCACCTCACGTACGCTTATCTTCACACTGCCGCTTCCCTTTGTCAGGATCTCAACCGTATTTTCGTCTACTGTCTTGGTCTCTATCTTGAACGGACGCCCATCTTTAGTGGCCGTTACTTTTATATCCTTTGTCTTGAGATTATGCTTCACAAGTGTTGTCGTGTCAGGATTCAATGTAAAGGCACGTTCAAACCGCTTGGCCTGATTGCGTTCATTATCCTTGCCGAGTCTCTTGTTATTGTTATTGCGATTGCTGTTGCGCGAACCGGAGCTTGAGGAGAACCGCTGGTTTATGCTCTTCAGTAATTTCGATTTGTTGAATAGAGTCTCGAAATTAAAGCGTGCGTCGGCACTCCACGAACTCTGATTGTTTATGGAGTTTCCTAAGAAAAGGTCATCGACTGTAGCGCCGCGATCCCATCTGTAGGTCGAGTTATAGTTTACAGAACCTGTAAGATAATCGAGGAAAGGAATCTTTGAGAACGGAGCCTTCCACGAACCGGTGAAAGTTTGGTTGAAGTTCCAAGGTGTGCCGAGACCCTTTATCGAATTCCAGACCGTATCTTTCCAATCGCGGTATTTGTCAGGGAAAAGCTTCTTGTTCACCGCACCGATCGACTCTTCGATTCTCGCTGTGGTATTGCTTGAATAAGAAAAATTAAGGCTCTGCAATAGCTGCCAGTTTATGGTAAGCTGACGATCCCAGAGGAAATTCTTGCTCACCTGAACCGGCATACGGAAGTCCACATCGATCTCCGAGCGGGTCTGCTGCTCGTAGTAATGACGGTTCATGGAGGTGTAGAACGTAATGTTGTTGAAGAGCCAGTTTATCTGCCAGTCTTTAAGGAAGCGAGCGAACTTCCCTTTCCCCTTTGTTTTGGAGAATGGTTTCCAAGGCTTGAAATATGGCGCGTATGAATACTGGAAAGATCCACGGTAATCAGATGTATTCTCATATTCCGTGGTCGGATCAAGCTCATGCTGCTTGTTGAAAGAGAATGCGAACTGGAAGTTGGCCGGATCCCATGGCTTCGGATTTTTACTCTGAATATTGAAACGCAGATTGGAAATCGAGAAAGCCTCTGTTACTTTCTTCGTTACGGCATAATTCTTTATCGAGTCGCGTTCCTGTTTGTCGCGAGCCGCATCGAGAGCGTCTTTCAGCAGTATGTCCTGATCGAGAGGATTATATTTAGGGGTGGTGGTCTCGGAAGAACGCGAATAATATATAGGGGCCGAAAGTTTCACTTTTTCAGGCACGAGCTTACCTATATCACCTTGCACGGCGAGATTATACTGCTCGTAGTCTTCCATGCGACGCGCCGCCAGACCTTGGTCTACGGCTCCGAAACCGGCGGTTTCCTTATGAATGCCGAAATTCACCATAGCTACATCCGACAGCCCCAGATTAGCGTTAGCGCGGGCCGCCCAACCACCATCTTCATTGAAATCGGTAACCTTAAGTTCATTTACCCAAACTGTACCGTCCTTAGTGGTATTGGACTTGTTTCTGATACCGATAAGCATCACCCTTACATCGGAAAGCGAGGGATTTCCGAGAACTGATATGGTATTCCGGGCATTGTCGGCATCACGGGCGGAATAAAGATGAGTGAAACTGATTCCCTCTTCGCGGTCGCTTTTGCGACGGTTGCGCTCTGTCTTCAGGGAAGTTAACTTTTCGAATTCAACATCGAAGAAGTTGTGTATCGGCCATACTATGGCACGGTCGGCGGAAGAAAAGTTGTTATAGTTACCCGCCGGAGTCAGCTCAAGCGGCACTTCATACTCATAATAGTTGTTCTTCACATCGGAACCGAGACGCAAGAACAATGCGAGGTCGCCGTTAGCGAGGTTGGTTACATCACCTGCCTTGGCCTCGGCATGCACCCACATCTGCAACCTACGGTATATACGCAGGTCAAGCTGAGTGTTTTTGTATATACCGCGTGCGTCGCCGGGCTGCAACCCGGTAACTTTCAGCGACAGCGACTGTTCGTTGAGCTGTGTCGCCTGGCTCTGACCCGGATCCTGGATACGGTCTACGCCGGGAGGCAATATGTAGTTAACAGGTGTCTGTCCGGCATTCTCCTCGATGTTGACTACCGACATATCCAGCTCACCTTCGGCCGGAGCATCGTTGCGCGAGTTCAGATTGAAGCCGTAATCGCGCCATTCACCGCGCACAAGCTCGAGGGTAGCGAAACGGAGATGAGTAGTCTCCTTGAAACCGGTCATGAACATGCGGGCGAATCTTATGGTCGAGAAGTCGTTTATTCCGCCCACAACCTTGTCGGGTGATGACAAGGGTATCTTGAACTGATACCATACGACCTCCTGTTTACCCTCAGGTGTAGTAACCTGTGAGACCTGACGGTCCGTAACATAATTGCGTCCTACCTCGAGGTCTTCCGGACGTATCGAAACCTTGTATTGGAAATAACGTTCGTATTCATTAAGCGTATTGTCCTGATTTATGTCTTCCACGTCTGGCGTGGTCTTCGCAGACTGATATTGCGGATCAGGACTCTGGTCGGGCGAAAGCGAGTTGCCCTCTACTCCGTTGTAATGCTTGTAACGCTCCAGTATAGAGGCTCTCGTATCATCGTAATAATTTGAACGATAGAAGTGATAATTATCTCCGGCAGGGTCATTCATAGGCGAGAAGGGATTCTCCTGCATGGCCGCTATCGTCGATGCCGGAAGCTTGGCTCTCAGTTGGTCGAGATAATTCCTGTAGGAGCCGAAATTATACTCGTCATCGTTGGGCAGTCCGTCAAGACCCACGTCTTGCTTCAGACGTGCGTCCGGCGCATTCTCGAATGCATAGGTAAGCGAATTCTGACGCGATACCCGGCCCCAATTGGTCTCGGCTATGAATTCGGTGTTACCGTCTACCGGCAAACCGTTTTCATAACTCTTCATGCCATCTTTAAGTATATCCTCCGATATCTCTCCGAAATTGAAATACAAGTCGCCACCCTCTGTATTGGGGTTCTCGGGGTCCAAGAACGGGTCCATCATCCAGAACTGAACATATTCCACATTCGAGTTCTCGAAGTTGGTATTGTCCATCTTCCGCATTATACCGCCCCAGCGTCTTTCCGGATACAGCAGATTGCCTGACTCATCTATGTCGGTTGCGTCGAGATTGTAAGGGCCTCGTTCCTTGGGATAGAACGACAGGTTCAGAGTCTGTATATAATTGGCCTCACCATATGCGAGGTCGCGGTTAGGGAATATCTCGTTGACCGTTACCTCACGTACATAAGGGTTTGACAGCTGATGCGGGTCGTTCTTCAGATATCCGGGCAGTGACGATGAATTCTTTTCGGTAAAGAGTCTGTCGACATAGTTCCATGCCAGAAGGGCACGATTCTTTCCATAATCCACATTGTCGGTAAGCGAGGCCTCGGGAAACAGAGGGTCGGCACCTCCATCCTGAGGGGTGGAGGCCAGAGACCATGAATAAGGCGACCGCAGGTCTACTCCGGTCTGGGTTGTCTCGAAATCATCTATATAGCTTGACCCCTTGTTAGAGCCACTTTTCTGACTGTGGGGTACAAGTTGGGCAAACTCCGCGTTAAGATTGAAAGTGGACGGAGCGGTGGCATTGATGGTGGGAACCTTGTTAAGCAAATTGGTAAGCCACATGAATTCTTTGTTGTAACTCACGTTAAGGCCCCACATCGTATTGTTTATCACCTCGTCTCCGATAGCTACCTTCTCGGTAAGCGCCTTTTCCGAGAAATGCATCAGGGTCGCACCCAAGGTCAGATCCTTGTTGAAACGGTATTGCGCGTCGAGCCCTATAAGCGTCTTACGTTGCATGGAGAACATCGACTGGTTCTCAAGCGTAACACTTACGTTGGTTCCCGAATCTATGATACTCTGGTTGGTTATGGTAACTATACCCATCGAGTAATCGACGGTATAGTCGCTGTTCTCAGTCAGCACCACGCCACCGGCCATCACCACAACCGAACCTCGTGGAACGTTCATGGCGTTAAGCCTTATCTGGGCTCCGTTGGAAGCCTGATACTCACCTACAAGCGAAAATTTGTTCTTGTCGGCAAACTGACGGGCCACCACCAGGGTAGAGTCGTAAAGTTCCTTGTATACGTAAGGTGCGGCAAGATCTTTGTTTCCAATCTTTCTTTCGAGATTCTCACCGAAAGGTTCCGCCACCGGGAAGATAATTTTTCCGGAATTGGAAAGTACAGTATATCCCTCTATATAATCGAAGAATCCGTCGGAATTCGATTCCTGGTTGGAGTCTATACGGTCAAGGTTCATTACCTGCAGCAACGGTTTGTCGGCAATCGGGCCTACGGGAAGGAATGATATTTCGGTACCGACAGTATCGCTAAGGTATTTGATGTTAAGCTTGAAATTATTGCGCTGCAACTGATAAGCACCTAACGAATAGACGTTTTTCATCATAAGTCTCCACATTGGGAGCTTAGGCGACACAGTAGTGCCACGCAACATCTTCAGGTATAGGCAATCGGCTGTCTGGGCTACGTCGTTAGAGAATTCTCCCACTTGATAAACTTTGCCGTTAAGCGTATACTCGAAGGCCACGCCGAGCACTTCGTCGGTGTTCAGGGCCGATTTCAAAGATATGTAACCTAATGTCGAATTAAGGGTATATTCGCTTGGCTTAAGAAGTCGCGCGCTCTCTACTTTCTCGAAATCGCGACCGCCGTAAATACCATAAGCCTGCAGCGGAGCGAGCACCTGGGTTACCTGGTTTATGTTTCTTGCGCCGGGATAATCGGAACCCATCACGCTGATTATATTGTTGCTCTGGTTCGATGGATTGTCGTAGGCTTTGTTAGGTATCCAGTACTCGTTGTTCAGGTGGTCGTTCTCGCCAAGATCCATGAATCCCACGAAGTTGCGCGATTCTTCATAGTGAGACCCTTTATTTGTTATCCAGACTTCTATTCTGGTGATGTTTATTCCGGACGAGACATGTGGAAGACGGGACGCGAATTCATCGTAGTGATCGCGGAAATAATGCGACAGGAAGAAGTGACGGTTGGCGTCATACTCGTCGGCTTTTACCGAGAATTTTGTAGTCTGTACCCCACCCTGGGTATTTACAGTCTTCGATTCCGAATTCTGTTGCGACAGAAGTCCGGTAAGTGTCAGCTTGCCGAACTGCAATTTGGCCTTGATTCCGAAAAGTGCCGTACCTCCTCGCATCAGCGAAGATCCTGTGGTCATGCTCACGTTTCCGGCCTCAATGCTTTTTATTATCTCATCTTCCTTACCTTCGTAACTCAGTTTCAGATTTTTAGAATCGAAATCGAATGTCGCGTCGGTGTTATAACTCATGTTGAATTTGAGCTTGTCGCCCACACCGGCCGCTATATTCGCCTGTATTTTCTGCTGGAAATCAAAGTAATTCTTACGACGTGACTTAAGTGAAAGAGCCGGATTGTCGGTCTTGTTGCTCTTCATACCCATCGACAGCTGTATGGAACCGGAAGTCGTAAGACGCACGCCACCCGGACCAAATACTTTCTCAAGCGGTCCGAGCGAAAAATTCATATCGAAAATATTGAATTTCTGCTTGTCTTTGGTCTCGTAGGCTTCTGAATTACGTTCGTTGAAGTAATCGTACATCTCCTGACGGTTCACCGCCGAATGATATTGCTCGGGGGTCATCATATATGGAGTTACGATATCTTTATCACCAAGCCGTGTATGAATCACATACAATCCCCTCTCGGGATCATATATGGCCTCGGTCTTGAGATTAGAAGGGGAACGCAAATCGGCCACATACTCGTCGCCTATATAATCGGCATATTCCTTCGGCAAAGTAGTCTGCACCGGCGAGGGCATGACAAGACTGTCCGGGATACCCGGGGCTATGGAGCCTGACGGGAGTGCCGGCGGCGGTGGTTGCAACTCCGACTTGCGGTATTGTGAATGGCCGAACCCGAAGGCGACCGCCACCAACACCACGGTCGCCATGAGAGCAATCGGGTTAAGAGTATATCTGGATTCTGTTCGTTTCTTTGCCATTGAAAAAGTGAACCGCGGCCAGCTGCCCTGTTCCCCGCCATACCGTCAGCACCTTAAAATCACAGCAACTTCAAAGCCTGTTTTATCGCGCTTTCGGTAGTCAGAGTCGGATTATCGGCAAACAGTTTCTTGAGCACCTTGCGTGCCGCCTGCACCTGAAATCCGAGCATTACCAGTGCCGCCTCGGCATCTTCACTTGCCTGAGACTGTGCCGGAGTACTTGAAATAAACGCTCCCGGCGTGGCTTTTATTTTATCTCTCAGGTCTACAATTATGCGCTGGGCAGTGCGGGCCCCTACCCCCTTGACACTTTTCAACAGTCCCTCTTCTCCAGATGCAATGGCAGATTCAAGCTGCAACGCCGGGATAGCCGACATTATCAGTCGCGCCGTGCCTGCTCCGACTCCGCTCACACCTATAAGCAATCTGAACAATTCACGCGCACTTTTGGTAGTGAACCCGTAAAAAGCATGGGTATCTTCCCGAATTATCTCGTGAACATATAATTTGCATTTCGACACTCCTTGAAGGTCTCCGTAATCCGGAACAGTTATATTTACCTCATATCCTATGCCACAGCAATCTATCACAGCTACGGCAGGAGTTATCTCCGCTATCTCTCCTGAAATATAATCTATCATGATTCTTTATGTTTGCAATTCCGCTCTTACCATTACCGGGCCAGAGATTCTTTTCCGGTTCTGTTTTATTTGAATGGTATACGGTTCAGAAGACTTCGGCCAAGGGTCAGCTCGTCAGTATACTCAAGTTCGCTACCTACGCTTATGCCACGGGCCAATACCGATACCTCCACATCCAAACCCGAAAGCCTGCGGAATATGTAAAAGTTGGTGGTGTCTCCCTCTACAGTAGGGCTCAATGCCAATATCACTTCTTTTATACGTTCCTTACCTACACGCTCCACAAGCGAATCTATCTCGATATCGGAAGGGCCAACGCCGTCGAGTGGCGCTATGAGTCCTCCCAGAACATGATAAAGGCCCCTGTACTCTCCGGTAGCCTCTATCGCCATGACATCTTTGACGTTCTCCACCACACAGACCGTCTCTTGATCCCGGCGCGTGCTGGAGCAAACCTCGCAAAGCTCTGATTCCGATATATTATGGCAACGCCGGCAGTAAGTTATATCCCGGCGCATATCTATCAACGAATTGCCTAATGCCTCTACTTCTTCTTTCTCCTGGCGCAGAAGATGAAGGGCCAGACGCAAGGCAGTCTTGCGTCCTATGCCGGGAAGCTTCGACAGCTCCGATACGGCTCGGTCAAGCAACTCGGAATTATAATTCTGATTTGTCATCTATTATTACAATCAATCTGCATCATTACGCAGTCATCCTGCCCATCTATTGTATGCCACCAATTCGACAACCGTCCCACCTCCCGGAATCCGGCTCTTTCAAATGCCCGCAATGAGGGTATGTTTCCGGCAGCTACCAATGCTCCTAAACTTTCAAGATGCAATCTACGCTCCGAAAACAGGCAGGCCATACGAAGTATTCGTGCCGACAGACCTTTACCCCGATGTTTCGGCGCCATTATCAAGCCGACCATGGCGTGTGAATGACGTTGCGTTATCTCGTAAAAGTCAAGCAATCCTACCCTCTCCCCATCATCACTCTCTACCATAAGCCTCAGCTGGCCTGTCGCGAAAGGGTCTGGATCACACGTCATGATATAGGTTCTTACGCTCTGCAAACTCAATGGAGCCACACGGTCTGAATAACGCAATGAATCTTCATCGTTCTCCATCTGAGCTATAAACTCAACATCTTCAGGCTCCAAGGCCCTGAGTGTCAGTTTACATTTATCCATACGGCTGTATATCAGTTTATCTGAGGGGTTTCGGGCATCACACTCCAATGCCGGTATTCCGTACCGAGTTCAAGCACTTCCCTTCTCCAATATCGCGCGCCGTCTCCCTGGAGCAATGATTCGGGATCGGTTATATCCTTCACTATCCAGTCTCCAACCTCTATCTCAGCTTCAAGCTGCCCCTTCTCCCAGCCGCTATAGCCAAGGAAGAAACGTACTTCTCCGGCGTCGGCTTCCTCACTCTGCAGATGCTCGGTAACATCCTTGAGTTCTCCTCCGACGAATATACCTGGGGCTATCTCATGAGAGCCTCTGAAACGGTCGCCCATAGTATGCAACATGAAAAGGCGCGACATCTCAACCGGGCCGCCGTTATACATAACCCAACGCCGACCATCTTCCCATACCGGCACGAGGTCTGACATGTTAAGCGGCATGGCGTGATTGAGCACGAGCCCTATATGTCCTTTATCTGCGTCTGATTCCAATAGGAACACCACTGATCGCGAAAAGAACGGATCTAATATTGCGGGCGACGCCACAAGCAACCGTCCTTTTTCAGCATATATTCTTTTACCGAGATTCTCCATTCCATGCAAAATTAATACTTCCCTGTCTAATACCAACAATTCACGCTATCCGTTTTCACATCACAATACCGAAAAAAATGCTACCTTTGCATAAGATATCGTTTCGAGAAAAGAATGAGAGTACTCAAATTCGGAGGCACTTCGGTAGGGACCGTGGAAAGTCTCCTGAACGTCAAACAAATAGTGGAGGCCATAACCGAGCCTCATATTGTTGTCGTGTCAGCCCTTGGAGGTCTGACAGACAAACTGATCGCTACGGCTCATATGGCCGAGACAACCCGTGAATGGCGCGATGAATGGCAACAGATGGTAGACCGACACCGACATATCATCGACAATGTAGTTTTGCCTGAAAACAGAGAGCGTGTGACCGATACTGTCATAGGGCTTCTTGATGACCTTGCCAGAAATTATGAGGGTGTTGAACTTCTTGGACAGTTGCCTGAAGCAACTCTCGACACAATTGTCAGTTTCGGGGAGCGAATGTCTGCCCCTATCGTCGCCGGCATGATAAGAGGGGCGCGCCTTCATTATTCTCCGGATTTTATAAAGACCGAGAAATGGTTTGACAAGAATATCGCCGATGTACAGCTAACCGACAGACTCATAAAAGAAGAGTTCCCGATATCTGATAATACCAACGCCGTAACAGGCGGGTTCATATCGTCAGACCGTTCTTCAGGCTGTATCACCAACCTCGGTCGCGGAGGGTCAGACTACACTGCGGCCCTTATCGCCGCCGCTCTCGACGCATCGGTTCTTGACATTTGGACCGACGTGAACGGGTTTATGACCACCGATCCCAGAGTCGTTAAAAGCGCAAGGGTCATACCCGAGATGTCTTTTGTCGAGAGTATGGAACTTTGCTCGTTCGGCGCGAAGGTGATTTATCCTCCCACCATATACCCGGTATTTCACAAGAACATACCGATCAGGATATTGAATACTTTCAATCCCTCGGCTCCAGGCACTTTGATCAGCGACTCTCCTACTCCGGCTGAGGGAGCGGTAAGAGGTATTTCGGCCATAAAACAGATGGCGCTTATATCGCTTGGAGGCACCATCACCGCCAATATTCCACAGACTACATCCCGCACTTTCAACGCATTGGCACGTTGTGGTATTCCTCTGTTTCTGCTCGCCCAACCCGAAGAAGGCAAGTTCAGCTTTACCGTCGCGGGCAAAGATGCAGAAAACGCCATACATGCTCTGAACGAGGAATTCGCTCCAGACCTGCTTGACGGCAGTCTCGATAAAATAGACATGGAAACCGGGCTTGCGGTGATCGCGCTCGTAGGCGATGATATCCGTAAGGCCTCGGGGATAGGAGCTCGAGTTGCCCACACCCTTCGCCGCAATTCCATCGAGGTGCTTGCCGGATCGGAAGGTTCGTCCAAAACCACCGTCTCGGTTGTTATAAAAGAAGAGCTTACGCCCGAAGCGATGCCACTGATTCACGATCTGTTCTTCCCTCGGGCAGCCGAATAACCCGCCGGTTCGTAAAAATACCGAAACCTTAAAAAATAATGCGATGGAAATTAAATCGGCTAAATATATAGTGAGCAACCCCGATGTCAGGAAATGTCCCGATATCGATGCTCCTGAATATGCATTTATAGGACGTTCGAACGTAGGCAAGTCTTCATTGATCAATATGCTTACACGCACGAGAAATCTTGCCAAGACATCCCAGAAACCTGGCAAGACTTTGCTGATAAACCATTTTGAAGTGAACGGCGGTAAATGGTATATAGTGGACCTGCCGGGCTATGGATATGCCCAGAGGGGGAAAGAACAGCGCGAAAAATTCCGCGATATGATACAGGGCTATATACTGCACCGGCAGCAGCTTGTCAACCTGTTTGTTCTCATCGACATTCGCCATGAGCCACAAAAAATCGACCTTGAGTTCATAGATTGGCTCGGTGAGCATGAGGTTCCTTTCGCTATAATTTTCACCAAAGCTGACAAACTTGGTCCTCAGGCCTGCTTACGGAACGTGGAGGCATATAAAAAAAGATTGCTTGAAAAATGGGAAGAACTTCCTCCGGTATTCATCACTTCAGCTGAAAAAGGTACCGGACGAGATGACGTTCTCGAATTCATTGAGTTTTTAAACAAGGAGGTAGAGGCATCACACAGGCAGGAAGCAAAAGATCTTGACGACGGGGCCGACAATCCTATGAAACCTTCCGCACACTGACCCTGCATAAGTTCTCATCTCCTCCGCTACACTGACATCTATGAAACCAAAAGAGATAATAACAGGCCAGACACGTCTATCCGAGATAATCCGTTTCGGACTGGTAGGCGGACTGGCGACGGTAGTACAATATGGATTATATGTGGTGTTTGTAAACGCCGTAGGCACCACTGCGGTCGTTTCCACGCTTATAAGCTACGCCATATCGTTTGTGCTCAATTTCTTCCTCTCCAATTATTTCACCTTCCATTCCTCTCCCAATGCGCTCAAGGGCCTCGGCTTTACGCTTTCACACTTGATCAATATGGGTATGCAAGTAGGACTTGTAGCCATCTTCAAGGGCATAGTCGGCCCCACGCTTGCCCTTCTTCCAGCATTGGGTATCTGCATACCGGTAAACTACCTCATGGTACGTTTCGCCCTTACAAGCACATTTTTTGAACGTAACAAGAATAAACAATGACAAAAGTAGCATTCGCTTCCGATCATGCCGGTTATGATCTTAAGCTCTTCCTTGAGAAAATTATGGAAGAACGCGGTTACGAAGTTGTGGACTTCGGCACCGATTCTTCCGAGTCATGCGACTATCCAGACTTTGCACATCCCGCCGCGGAGGCTGTGGAATCTGGCGAATGTGCATTCGGAATAGCGATGTGCGGCAGCGGCAACGGTATCCAGATGACCCTCAACAAACATCAGGGCATCCGCGCCGCCTTATGCTGGCTGCCTGAAATTGCCGCCCTCGCCAAACAGCACAACAACGCCAACATACTCGTCTTACCGGCCCGCTACGTAAGCCATGATGAAGCGGTTGCCATTCTCGACGCATATCTCGACGCGAAATTCGAAGGAGGTCGCCACCAACGTCGTATCGATAAAATTCCAGTGCATTGACCATGTCAGGTATGAGTATGACCGTAGGTATCTACGAAGTAGAGATAACAGCGCATATCGGCCTTCTGCCACAGGAAAAGGTTATAGACCAGACCTACAGAATAACGGCCGAAGTTGAATACAATCCGGCAGCCCTGATGTGCTCGCCTGACAATATCGAAGGTACAATATCATATGTGGAGATCTTCGATATCATAAGCAAGGTATTCGCTGAAGGCGCCGACCTGCTGGAAACCGTTGCCATGAAAGCCGCGAAAAACTTGACGACACGTTTCCCTCAGATACAAAAAGGTCATATAGACATACTTAAACTGAATCCACCTATTCCGGGCATCGCGGGGAATGCCGGCGTCAAATATTTTTTCCAATTTTAGTTGATATTTTATTTGGTAAATCCATCAAAAGGTATTAACTTTGCACTCGCAAAAGGGAAACAACGAGACGTAAGCCTCCGTGATTGCCCGAAGGCAAATTGGTTCGCTAGCTCAACTGAATAGAGCATCTGACTACGGATCAGAAGGTTACAGGTTTGAATCCTGTGCGAATCACCAGACTTCTCTCCTAAATTAGGGCTTTATCCCGCTTATATACGGCAGTTTGCCGTTTAAAATTGGTTCGCTAGCTCAACTGAATAGAGCATCTGACTACGGATCAGAAGGTTACAGGTTTGAATCCTGTGCGAATCACAATTAGAGGGTGTGTCGTTTTCGGCACACCCCTTTTGTTTTCATACTACCGTATCGCAAATGAACGTTGCCGTAATCATTACCGCCTTCAATCGCAAGAAAAAGACTATCGACTGTCTGGAACGCCTGTTCCGTATTCCGGGAAATGGCGTGGACATCACCGTATATCTCACCGACGACGGCTCCTCCGACGGCACTTCAGACGAAGTGAAAAAGCTATTTCCTCAGGTTCTGATCTCAACCGGCGACGGATCGCTGTTCTGGGGAGGTGGTATGAATCTTTCATGGAAACGAGCGGTAGCCGATGGCGGGTTCGACGGCTACCTGTGGCTTAACGACGACACGGTGCTCGAGGATAATGTCTGGTCTGAAATAACAGAGGCTGACAAATTTTGTCGCGATAAATACGGGAAAGGGGGCATATATATAGGACCGACGCTAAGCATGGACCGTAAATCCATGACATACGGAGGTTCAGTCACAACTTCCAGATGGCGCAGCAGATACCGTATGCTGGAACCGGACGGCACTTTCCGCAACTGCGAGATAGCTAACGGAAACGTTACTTTCATATCTGATGATGTCGTCAGGAAAATAGGATGCTTTTATCCGGGTTACATTCATGGCGCGGATTATGATTATACCTATTGGGCATTCCGCGAGGGATTCCCGTTGCTGCTGCTCAGAGATTATACGGGATTGTGTGATAACGATCACAAATCACACCGTGAAAACCTCCTGAAACGCTCTCTTCGCGAGCGTATACGTTACCTTTATGCCCCTAACGGCATGCAGCTGTCTACGGCGCTCCTTTTCCAAAAAAGGTTCTATCCCTGGCATGTGCCACTTACCTTCATCTCTTATTGGACAAAAGCTCTCTGCCCATGGCTCATAAAATGATAAGCGTTGACATATTTATAGAGTGTCGCGGACTTGAGTCGGTCGATATGACCGACCCCGAAGCGGGAAATCCCGGCATGGGAGGATCGCAATATTGCTTCCTCATGCTCGCTTATTTCCTCAATAAGTTCCACAGGGAAAGTTTCAAAATTCGTATCATCTCATATGAACCGTTGAAGCTCCCCTCGGGCATAGGCAATGTCGTCGTCTCTTCTCTTGAAGAGGTTCTATCGGTTTCACGCGGCTCGGTGTTGATTATGCGTCAATTCAATACCATACCCCCTTACGATGTGGTAGACCGTTCGCCGGACTCCAATATCATACTATGGTGCCATAATTTTCTATTCGCCGAAGAGGCGGCAAGAATATCGCGTGCGGAGGCCATAAAAGGGGTGGTATTCGTAAGTCGACAAATGTACGACTTTTATGCGGACCACGACATAATCTTGAAAGGCACACCCATTTTCAACATGGTACCGGATACCGATACCCCTCCCCGCCGGATACCGGTTTCACCCGTGATTACTTTCATGGGTCAGATCTCGAAAGGGAAAGGTATAATAACCTTACTAAAGATATGGGAAAAAGTACATCGGGTTCATCCGGACGCAATTCTCAATATAATAGGGAAAGGGAATCTGTACGATCGCAATACATCTGTAGGACCGCTCGGTATAACCGATGAGGCTACCGAACGCGAAATGCTTCCATATATAACCGATCCTGACGGCACCCTATCCCGATCAATAAAATTTCTTGGTATCCTGGGTAAAGAAAAATACGAGGTATTCTCCAATTCCACTGTAGGCATAGTCAATCCGAGTTCTTCTACCGAAACTTTCGGCATGGGCATCATCGAAATGGCCTCAAGTTCTCTGCCGGTAGTTACACGAAAATGGAATGGTCATCCCGATACCGCAATCGACGGCAAGACTTCCCTATTGGCACTTTCCGTCTCCTCGATGGCTCACTGTGTAAACAGACTGATCGAGGATAAGGAACTGAACCTCAAACTTGGGAAAGAGGCCAAGAGACAAGTGGCACGTTTTGCACCGGAGACAATCGTGCCACAGTGGGCGCGTCTTATAAAGAATGTGGCATCAGGCTCCGCATCCTTTCCTCTTCTCGCGCCTTCCCGACCATACTGGAACAACTATAAATTCCTGAGGTACGCCAATCGCATGCTGCGCCACGGGCTGCGATTACGTTTTCTACCCGCTGTAGTCGATGTGGAGACAGCGGCATACGGACTTCTTCGGAAACTGAGATAATAAAAAAACGCCCTTCACTGAAGTGCGTTTTGTATATCCCGGAGATTATCCATTATTTCAATATCCCGCAGATATTGCCGTACTGATTGATTTCAAAAGCTCTGAGTCCGCTGTCAACCTCATAGTACTTGCAAGGGTCTCCGTTTTTCACATCGGAAGCCATATATTGTTTTTTCATATCCACGCCATCCTGAGCCAGAATCTCTGCGGCAAGGATACGGTCTTCATCCACACATATCCCAATATACTCTTTTCCGTTTCTGGCAGCTTCTCGGGCCAGTCTTGCGTTACGTTCACGCGAAACCGCATCTCCGGTCGACCAGAAATTTACAGTCACATATTTTCCTTTCAGATCGGCCGTCCTTACGGTTGCCGACTCATTGTATATTGTAAAATCGGGAGCTTCGCTTCCTATTGAAGCCTCTGTTCGAGACAAAGACATGGACGATGACAATACCAACACACTGAAAAAAGAAAATACTAACGTAAGTAATTTCATAACAATAATTTTGGTTACACAATGGCCTGTCCGTTATCTGTAATTCCGCTACGGGGATCCTATTCTCTGCCGTAAATGCGGGGACAGCCTCCCCAAGGAGACAACTACGTCGGTTACATGAGGCGACTCCTGTTGTCTCGACACGCATTACTCTCTATATCTGTCTTGTAAGCAAACAAATAGCGTGTCTTTCCTTCTTCCCGTGGCCAAACATTCATATCTCATGGAAGTTTACCCACATTAAAGTACTTGTCATGTACTTGTAGACGCGCTTCAGGCGCGAGGATCAATGCTGTTTTTGATAGCCGGAATCGAGCGTGAAATGCCCGAATCACGTTATATAAACGTAATATTGCATTTGTTATTATATTCTCTGTTTAAAAATTATGCTGTACAACATGTTTTAAACATATTTATCTCAATAAAAGTTCATATTTCAAAGTTCATTATATTGAGAATGCATATTATATTACTGGCAACTAAGACTTTATAGATGAAATAGAGTTATTTTTTGACATATGCCACCGATTTATTATCTTTGGTCTGTTATGAAAATTCTTACATTAATCTTTCCATTTATTCCATTCGCTCTGCTCGCTCAGACATCTCCCGACGAGATAGCGAAGACACCGGACAAAGCAGGAGGGGTATATTATGCCTATCCGGTTACCCAAGCGATTTCGACCCCTGCCCCCAAGGGTTATGAACCGTTCTACATCTCCCATTACGGACGTCATGGTTCCCGCTACCTGATTTCCGAATCGGACTATACCCGCGTAGCTGAAGTACTGCACAAAGCTGCAGAAGACGATCAGCTCACGCCTACCGGGCTAAATGTAATGCACCGACTTGACTCGGTTATACCCGAAGCACTGAAAAGAGGCGGAGATCTCACTCCGCTTGGCGTGCGTCAACATCGCGATATTGCAGAACGAATGTACCGTAACTATCCGCAGGTGTTCAAGGGCAGTCCCGAACTTTCCGCCCGCTCTACGACCGTAATAAGGTGTATACTTTCAATGGATGCTTTCTGTGAACGCCTGAAAGAACTTAATCCGGAGATCAAAACCACACGGGAATCCTCAGACCGCTACATGAACTATCTGAATTATCACTCGGATGAATCGAACCGATACACATCAGGCGACTGGAAAATAGAATACGAAGATTTCGTAAACAGAAAAGTAAATCCGGAACGCCAGATGAAACTGTTATTCAAAGACGACGAATATGTGAGGAAGAACGTCAGGAGCAAAGATCTGCACTGGGGGCTATACTGGATAGCGGTAGATATGCAGAATATGGAGTCCGTAGCTTCGTTCTACGATATATTTACACCCGAGGAACTATACAATCTTTGGGAGTGCGGAAACTATCACAATTACGTATGCGATGCCAACTACGCCGGCAATAAAGGACTCGTAGTCGGTAACGCTTCCAACTTACTTGAGAATATCATCGATACGGCGGACAAAGCGATTGATGATGGGAAGAACAGCATAACCCTCCGTTTTGGCCACGATGGCAACCTGATGCCCCTGGCCGCGATTCTCGGCATGGAAAATGCTGATACGTCGGTTTCAGATCCGGAAGAGATTGCAAAAGTATGGTCCAACTTCAAGATAAGTCCGATGGCAGGGAATGTCCAGATTATATTTTATCGTCCTAAAGACGCTGACAGGAAAAAGCTTGCCGACAAGAAACCCATACTTGTAAAGTTTCTGCTGAATGAGAAAGAAACAGCTATAGATATTCCCACAGACAACTTCCCGTATTACAGTTGGGATAAAGTAAAAGAACATTACAAAGAGACCAAACTGAATAGTCATTAGTCATTAATCGTTGGTCAAGACAAAAAAAGACCCGGGCCGAAGCCCGGGTCTCCTTCTTCAAGGGGGCGATTACCTACTCTCCCGCGTCAGCAGTACCATCGGCGTGATGAGGTTTAACTTCTCTGTTCGGAATGGGAAGAGGTGGAACCCTCATGCTGTCATCACCTTAATCTCTTTCTCGTCGCCTCGGTCCCTACCGGCATCGCTATGCCGCCGGACCCGGCGCGTATACCCTGGAAAGCGAACCAAGCATGGAAACGTAGTCCCACCTTCTGGGGAGGGACCGCGCGAAGACACGGGCGAAACACCCAACTCGCTTCTCTGTTTCTTCTACGGAATGTTCGGGCAATTAGTACCGCTCGGCTGAGCGCGTCGCCACGCTTGCACCTGCGGCCTATCGACGTCGTAGTCTGCGACGGCCCTACACTGAGATCTAATCTCGGAGCCGGCTTCGTGCTTAGATGCTTTCAGCACTTATCCTGCCCAGACGCTGCTACCCGGCGGTGCCCCTGACGGGACAACCGGTACACAGGAGGTCTGTCCAACACGGTCCTCTCGTACTAGTGTCGGTTCTCCTCAAATCTCCGCGCCCACAACAGATAGAGACCGAACTGTCTCACGACGTTCTGAACCCAGCTC